>VFQN01000084.1_pt1 | contig 217343 bp, 190 predicted proteins | sample 3512371 | NCBI WGS metagenome assembly VFQN01 (sample SAMN10412370, study PRJNA504923) | tailings metagenome | isolation source: Replicate 2 from Balatoc abandoned mine | place: Philippines: Itogon, Benguet | collected 2017-08-28
AGCGGTGAGCCCGAGGGCTCCGTCCTGCGCGTAACTGCAAGCAGCTACGCAAGTTACATCTTTTTGGTCAGCCACCGTTTCGGCGGCAGATCTAACTAATAACCTTTTCTGCTTTCGCAGTCAAGCGGTCGAGCTCGCTTTTTTCGATCTTTTTCGTGATCGAAACGGCAGCGGATTGAACCGTACCGGCGCGTGCCCTCCGCGCGCATTCAGGGAATTCCACGATGGGATGCCTCACCTGAACGACGACCCGCATTGCGGGTCCCCTGCCGGCGCATCTCACACGATTCGAACGTCGCTGAGCAACGTCACAACCGCGGCGCGTTTGGCGGGTCGGGGAGAATGGCGAAGGGACGGGGGAAAGTCAACGGGGGGTGTGGAGTGCAGGTTGGGTGAACTGCGGTTTCGCCATCCGCAGTTCTGAGCCGTGGGACGTGGGTGGTGAGTGACAGTGGTGCCGGAGCGAAATCGCGCGATCCGAGACTTTCGGATGACGCAGTGCCGCGGCATGCACCACTCACACTCAGAACCCACGTCCCACGGCGCAGAACGGTGGATCGCGTTTACGCACATACTTGCCTTGTAGTTTAGTGCGACCTAAGTTTAGTGTATGCGCCCCCTTCATCTCCCCCTGGCCCTGCTCTTCCTGCTCCCGGCCACCGCTCACGCCCAATCCGACAGCACCCGCGCCGACTCCCTGCGCGCCGATTCCATCCGCCTCGTCTTCGCCAAGGCCCTGCCCACCATGCAGGTCACCGCGACAGCAGTTGCCACTGACATCCGGCGCATCGCCCAGCCCACCGCGCAACTCAGCGGCGCCTCGCTGCGACGCAGCCAGGGCGCGTCACTTGGCGAAACGCTCGAAGGCATGGCCGGTGTGCGCTCGCTCTCCATGACCACCGGCATCGGCAAGCCGGTCATTCGCGGCCTCACCAACAATCGGGTGGTTACGCTGGCCAATGGACAGCGCACAGAGACGCAGCAGTGGGGACACGACCATTCGCCCAATGTCGAGAGCGCAGACGCCGAGCGCATTGAAGTGGTCAAGGGACCGGCGTCTGTACTGTATGGTTCCGATGCACTGGGCGGAGTGGTAAATGTCGTGCGGCGCCCGTTGCCGGTGGCCGAGCCTGACGTGACGCTCTGGCGCGGCCGTGTCAGCATGGCCTACCACGGTGCCAACCGCGCGCCGTCCACGACGCTCGCCACCGAGGGCGCACGCGGCATGTTCGGTTGGCGCGCCACCGCCACCGGGCGTACGGCCGGGGATCTGCGCACGCCGGGCGGTGAGGTGGCCAATTCGGGCAATCGCACCGGCTACGGTGAGGTGGCCGTTGGCGCGCGGGCCAACACCATACGCGGTGCGCAGAGCGCCTCGCTAGTCAGCTCGTGGCGCGACGAGACCATTGAAATTGCCGATGATCCGGTCACGTCACCGAATTACACGGGCCGCCAGCGCATTCGCACCATGCGCCATACGCTCGACGCCGACTGGAGCCGCGGCGCGCAGCGCCTGCAACTGCAGCTCGGACTCGAGGCCAACCGCCGCTCCGAGTTCGATTCGCGTGACACGCGCGACGTGACCCTGGGGCTCAACTCGGACAACCGCAATGCATTTCTGCACTGGCACCACGCGCCATGGCAGGGTTTGCGTGGTACCATTGGCATGGCGGCGCAGGAGACACGCTTCACCACCTTCGGGCAGGAAACGCTCATCCCCGACAACACCACACGTACCGTCGGGCTGTACGTGATGGAGCAGACCGTGCGCGGTTCCTGGTCGCTGTCCACGGGGGCGCGCTACGACTGGCGTCGTCTCACGACACCGGGCAACGCGGTGCTCGCGCTCGATGCCACGGCGCGACAGTTCAACGCCTTCACCGGCACGCTGGGCGCCGTGTATCGCCATGATCGGCCGCTGGCCCTGGCCTTCAATGTGGCGCGTGGATTCCGTGCACCCAGTGCGTCCGATCTCTTTGCGAACGGATTCCACGAGGGCACACGGGCGTTCGAGATTGGCCGCCGCGATCTGCGCGTGGAGTCCAGCATCAACGCCGATGTGGGGCTCCGGCTCAACACCTCGCGGGTGCAGGGCGAGTGGAACGTGTACCACAATCGCATCGCCGACTACATCTATCTCGCGCCCATCGGGCAGCCCGGCCGTGCACTCGACTCACTGGAAGTGCGGCAGGGCAACGCCCGCCTGATGGGCAGCGAACTGGCCCTGCAGTGGCAACTGCCCGCCGGTTGGAGCTGGCAGGGCAGCAGTGACTTCACACACGCCAGCAACCGCGTGGATGGTACGGCCCTGCCCTTCGTGCCACCGCTGCGGGTACAGCAGACGCTGCGCTGGGGGCGCGCGGCGCTGGGCCATAACGCCTCACTCACCAGCGAATGGCACGCCAAACAGACGCGCACCTTCCGCGATGACTTCGCGCCACCCTCCTGGCACGCCGTGCACCTGAGTGCCGGCACCAGCCGCCTCACGCCACGAGGCCTTGTGCATGTCGATCTCAGCGTGCGCAATGTGTTCGACGCACGCTACCGCGATTTCATGTCGCGCTACAAGGAGTTTGCCGACGCCGCCGGGCGGGCCGTGGTGCTGCGCGTGTCGGCAGACTGGTAGCAGACTGATAGCGGCCCCCGGGTCGGTCAGCCCGGATGCATGTAGGCCGAGAAGAGCTCCACCATGTGCGGGGGAATGCGCGTGATGCGACCCGTGTCCCGGGCAATGAGCGTCCAGAGTGAACGCGCCCGGGCCAGCACGTGGTCGTCCTGGCCACGCACAATCTCCGTGTGGCGCTCAAAGCGACGGGAGTCCACGGCGCCAATCCAGGTGCGCGCAATGATCTCGTCGCCCAGCACCGCCTCGCGTCGATAGTCGATCTCGTGCCGCGTGGCCACCCACCCGTAGGTGGCCTTCATGTCGTCGGGCGCGCTCACATTCCAGTGCGCGAGCGCCACGTCGAAGATCCATCGCAGGTACACCACGTTGTTGACATGTTCGTTGTCGTCGATGTCCGTGGGGAGAATGCTGATGGGGATATCAAATACCTGCAGGCCGTGCTTGGCGAACGACATCGGGAGAGGGGCTTGAGGTCCGGTGCAACGGGCCGGAATTTAGCAGGATGCGATTCTCAACGGGGCGCGCCCTGCGCGAACAGCCGGCTCATGCCGTGACCTTCTTTGGCATGTCGGGTGTGGGAAAGACCACGCTGGCCGGCCTGCTGCAGCGCCACGACTGGTTCCAGTACTCGGTGGATTACCGCATCGGGACGCGGTACATGGACGAGCACATCGTGGACAACTTCAAGCGCGAAGCCATGAAGGTGCCCTTCCTTCGGCAGCTGCTGCGCTCGGATTCCATCTATATCCGCTCCAACCTGTCGTTCGAGAATCTGAGCCCCCTGTCCACCTATCTGGGCAAACCGGGGCGCGAGGACTTGGGCGGCATTCCCTACGCCGAATACGTGCGCCGGCAGGCGCAGCACCGTTCGGCAGAAATCCGCGCCCTGCTCGACGTGCCCGAATTCATCGAACGGGCCACGTCCATCTACGGCTACGCGCACTTTGTGTGCGACTCGGGCGGCAGTCTCTGCGAAGTGGTGGACGTGAACGACCCGCAGGATCCGGTGCTGCGCTGCCTCGCCGAGCACACCATGATGGTGTACATCCGCGGCACCGCGGCGCACACGCGCATGCTGGTGGAGCGATTCCGCGCGCATCCCAAGCCCATGTACTACCAGCCCGCATTCCTGGCGGCGACGTGGCAGACCTATCTCGACACGCGCAAAGTGGCCCCGGACGAGGTGGACCCCGATGATTTTGCCGTGTGGGGTTTCGAGCAGTTGCTGGCGCATCGCCAGCCACTCTATGAGGCCATCGCGTCGCGCTACGGCTATGTGATTGACATGGACGAAGTCCCCGGCGTGCAAACCGCTGCGGACGTGCTCGACCTGCTGGCCCGCGCCATCGATCGGGGCAACACATGAGGCGCGGCGCATGAGGCGTGACGTATGAGCGGCACCAGTCGCCGCCTGCGCGCGATCTTTGGCGGCTCGGTTGGCAATCTGGTGGAGTGGTACGACTGGTACGCCTACTCGGCGTTCTCGCTCTACTTCGCGCGAGCGTTCTTCCCACCGGCCAATCAAACCATCCAGTTGCTCAATGCCGCAGCGGTGTTTGCGGTGGGCTTCTTCATGCGACCGCTGGGTGGCTGGCTCATGGGACGCTATGCCGACCGACATGGACGACGGGCCGCCCTCACGGCATCGGTGCTGCTCATGTGCGGCGGCTCGCTGCTCATTGCCGTGACACCAACCTATGCCAGCATCGGGCTCGCGGCCCCTGCACTGCTGGTATTGGCGCGTCTGCTGCAGGGCCTGAGTGTCGGCGGCGAGTACGGCGCATCGGCCACGTACCTGAGCGAAATGGCCGGGCAACGTCATCGCGGATTCTGGTCGAGCTTCCAGTATGTCACACTCATCATGGGGCAGCTGTTGGCGCTGGGCGTGCTGTTGGTGCTGCAACGTGTGCTCGACGACGAGGCGCTGCGCGCTTGGGGTTGGCGCATTCCCTTCGTGATTGGTGCGCTCTGCGCGGTGGTAGCCATCTGGCTCAGGCGCTCACTCGAAGAGTCGGCGGAGTTCGAGGCCGTGCAAACGGCCCGCGCAACGCGTGCTGCCGGCGCGCCGCCATTGGCGTCGTTACGTGCGCTGGCGGCGCACCCGCGCGCTGTGTTCACGGTAGTGGGTTTGACGGCCGGTGGCACGGTGGCCTTCTACACCTTTACCACGTACGCGCAGAAGTATCTGGTGAACACCGCCGGCTTTTCGGCGCAACAGGCCACGCTCATCAACGCCGTGACGCTCGGTGGCTACATGCTGCTGCAGCCGCTGGTGGGTGCCTTGTCCGATGTGATTGGACGTCGGCCGGTGCTCATGGCCTTTGGCATTGTGGGCACGCTGGGCACCGTGCCCTTGTTTCGCGCGCTCGAGCAGGTGCGCACCGTGCCGTCGGCCGTGGGTTTGCTGATGCTCGCGCTGGTGGCCGTGAGTGGCTACACCGCCATCAATGCGGTGGTGAAAGCCGAACTCTTTCCCACGGGTGTGCGCGCGTTGGGTGTGGGCTTTCCGTACGCGGTGACCGTGTCACTGTTTGGTGGCACGGCCGAGTATGTCGCGCTTTGGTGCAAGAGCATTGGCCACGAAGAGTGGTTCTACTGGTACGTGACCGGATGCATTGCCCTCTCGCTGCTGGTGTACTCCACCATGCGAGAGAGTTCGAAGAGTGGCTTGATGGCGGCGGAGTGACTCCGGGCGTTCCCCAGGACCCACTCCGCGAGCCCGTCACGCATCCCTCAGGACGGCCGCCACACCACGTCTTCTGATGCGTTGCCGGTCTTGTCGATGGCGTTTACAACAATGCCTTCGAGCCCGATGGCGTCGATGTTGACCTGCAACTGCGTGTTCGGCACGAGGCGCTGACGCCATGTACCGGCGCGGCGCCAGCGCACCAGCCACCACCATGCATCACTGCCAGCGGGATTGATGATGACCTGCGTGGCCAGCATGCCGGGATTGACGGACATGCCTGGCGCCGACGGCGGCGTGTTGCCCAGCCACGGCGAGGCCGGCGGAATGGCGCCGTTGGCATAGAGCCCACCGGCAAGTGCCGTGGCAAAGCCACCGCGATTGTTGCGTACGCTGGAGCCGTTGTAGAGAATACTGCCGGTTGCAGCTCCCGGCGTGGTGGCTCCGCTGCGAATGAGCTGGATCTGGTTGGGTATTTCGGTGGGCGAGAACGGACCGGGGTCGGTGCCAATGCGGTACGATGCGAGACCGGGCCACAGGTGCCGCCGCTGCGTGTTCTGCTGCCCCCACCAGGCCAGCAGCGCGGGGAAGCTCTGTCCGGTACTGGCGATGCTCCAGTAGAGCTGCGGTGCGAAGTAGTCCACCCAGCCACGCTGCAGCCAGAGCCGTGAGTCAGCAAAGATGCTGGTGTACGCATCGAGTCCCGTGATCCCGGGCGGATTGCCCGGACGCCAGATACCGAAGGGACTGATGCCCACGCGCACCGTGCTGCGCTGTTCGTGCGACTCACGATACATGCGCTCGACAAAACGATTCACGTTGTCGCGGCGCCAGTCGTTCAGCGACAGCGTGCCACCGCCTGTCTGATAGCGGCGATAGGTGGCGCTGTCGGGGAAGTTGCTGCAGGTCTCGGGGTAGGGATAGAAGAAGTCATCGATGTGCACGGCATCGATGTTGTACTTCGCGATGACTTCTCGAATGACGGCAATGGCCTGGTCGTGCACGGCGTTCTCGCCGGGGTCGAACCAGAGCTGCCCACACTTGCGCACCAGATCGGGGCGTCGCACGGAGAAGTGCTGCGGCGACATGGTGAGCGTGTCGCGCAGATTGCCGGCGCGGAACGGATTGAACCAGGCGTGCACTTCGAGGCCGCGTTGCCGGGCCTGCTGCACGATGTAGCCGAGTGGGTCGTACCCCGGCCCCTGCCCCTGCACACCCGTGAGCGAACGCGCGTAGGGTTCGAGCGTAGAGGGATAGATGACGTCGCCCGCCGGACGCACCTGCACCACGACGGCGTTGAGGCCGGCGGCCACAGCGGCGTCGAGCAGCACGTTCATTTCCGTTTGCTGCTGCGCGGCGGTGAGATCGGCACGTGTGGGCCAGTCGATGTTGGCCACCGTGGCAATCCACATGCCGCGGAATTCGCGCTCAATGGCCGGCACGGTGAACGTGACCGGTGGTGGCGGAGGCGGGGGCGGCGGGGGAGGTTCACCGGGACCGGTGGGGCTGTCGCCGCCACTGCAGGCTGCGAGGGCCAACAGGGCCAAGCCACTGAGCGTTTGCTGCAGACGGTGCAGCGGCAGTGAGATGGGGCGCGGGAACTTCAGAACGTGAACGGATTGGGCAGGCATTGTGGCAGGCAGATGTCCGGACTCGTGCGCCCGGCGCGTGGCCGGGGTCTGAACTCGCAATGTACTGCCGTGTCGCACAGCTGTTCAGTGCTAGCGTGACGTCCGTCATTCCCTACGGTTTCCCCTCTTGCAGGCGTCGGCGTGGCGGCACATAGTCGCGGCATGATGACTTCCGTACGCATCGGCATCGACCTCGGCGGCACCAAGATTGAAGGCGTGGCGCTGGGGGCTGACGGCGTGGTGCTGGCGCGCCAGCGGGTGGCCACGCCGCGCGACTATGCCGCCACGCTCGACGCACTCACCGCGCTGGTGCATGGACTGGAGCAGGACGTCGGTTCGCCCGCCACGGTGGGATTGGGCATTCCCGGCACCATTGTGCCGGAAACGGGCCGCGTGAAGAACGCCAATTCCACCTGGCTCATTGGCGAAGCCTTGCAGGCGGATCTCGAGGCGCGGCTCGCGCGCGCGGTGCGCGTGGAGAATGACGCCAACTGCTTTGCGTTGTCGGAGGCCAGCGATGGCGCGGGCGCCGACGGACGCGTGGTGTTTGGTGTCATTCTTGGCACGGGAGTGGGCGGTGGCGTGGTCATCGATCGCCACTGTCTGGTGGGCCGCAATCGCATTGCCGGCGAATGGGGGCACAATCCCCTGCCCTGGCCACGCGCGGAAGAGTTTGAAGGGCCTGCGTGTTACTGCGGGCAGCGTGGCTGCATCGAGACCTGGATATCCGGGCCCGGCATTGCCGCCGATCACGCGCGACGTACGGGCCAGCAGCGAAGTGCGGCCGACATCATGCAGGCCGCCCTCGATGGCGACGCCGCGGCCGCGGCGACACGCGAGTTGGTGGTGGATCGTGCGGCGCGCAGCCTCGCCACGATCGTGAACGTGCTCGACCCCGATGTGATCGTGCTGGGTGGCGGTGTGTCGAACAGCCCGCGTCTGGCCGAGGATATTGGCGCGCGACTCGGCGCCTGGGTGTTTTCCGATGTCGTGACCACGGCGGTGCGACGTCATGTGCATGGTGATGCCAGCGGCGTGCGCGGCGCCGCCTGGCTCTGGCCAATCCCTCTTACTCCGGAGTCGCGATGACCCGCTCGTCGTGGACGTTTCCGTCGCTCAAGCAGCACACGCCACCACCGGGACTGTCCGAGCCGCCGACATTCGGTGAACGTGTTGCCGATCTGGTAGCGGCATTTGGCGGCAGCTGGCGCTTCATCGGCCTGTTCGCGCTGATCATCGTGGTGTGGATGATCATCAATGCGCGAAGCGAGACGCCGTATGATCCCTATCCGTTCATTCTGCTCAATCTCGTGCTGTCCTGCCTGGCGGCGCTGCAGGCGCCGATCATCATGATGAGCCAGAATCGACAGGCCGCACGTGACCGGCTCGAGGCGCAGCATGACTACCAGGTCAACCTGATCGCCGAGGAGCAGGTGCTGGAGATTCACCGCAAGCTCGACGAAATGCGGGCCATGCAAATTGCCGAACTCGTGACCTTGCAGCGTCGGCAGATGGAGCTGCTGGAGGTCATACAGGCCGCGGGGAAGCCGGGCGGTGACGCGAAGCGGTGAGGCGGCGGAGTAGGCCCACTTGGAATCGAACCAAGATCTCCGGCTCCAAAGGCCGGGGTAATAGCCGTTATACGATGGGCCAGCAGGGTCCGCGCCCCGTCAAACTACGAGGTCGGGGCGGCGCGGCCAAGGGGCCTCGGCCGGGCGGCAAGATGGCATACGCCATTCGCCCCGGGCGCCCGTGTCCAATGGACTACGAACACCCGGGGCGAGTGCACCCGGTGTCTGTTGATGGCGATCAGAACTCGTAGCGAATGCCGAGCTGCATCTGGTAGCGGTTGCCGCTCTTGACGGTGCGCCCGAAGTTCGGGTTCACGCGGTAGCGGTACTCACGCGCCGCCTGATCGAAGCCAATCACGTTGAGCAGGGCCTGGTTGGCACCGGGCACGACACGCACGCCGCCCCAATTGTGGTTGAGCAGCGACGCGGCGTTGAACACGTCGAGCGTGAGTTGGGCCTTCTGGCCGCGCACGCTGGGCAAACGCTGCGACAGGCGCACGTCCATCTGGGTCACGAACGGGTTGCGCACGGCGTTGCGATCGGCAATGCGCCCCACCTGGCTGCGCAGATAGCTGCCGGCAATGTTGGCCGGATTGTTGTATACCAGACGCAGCGAGTCGGCGAAGCCCTGACGCAGTCCGCTGGTGTTGGGGTCGAAGACGAAGGCGAGGTCGTTCTGGTTGGCAAAGGAGCTGCCGGCACCGACATCGTCGCCATTGATGTCCTGCGCCACCGTGGCCGACCACGGGGAGCCCGACTGGCCAATCACACGCGCACTGAACTGGAAGCCGGCCACTTCGGGCGTGGCCCCATACAGCACCAGCTTGTGACGGAAGTCCGTGTTGCTCGCACCCCAGCTGGCAATGCGCGGATCACTCGGCACCGGCGTGAACACCGAGGTGATGGCGATACAGCAGTTGAACGAGCTGTTGTCCCGCGTCTCGTTGAAGGTGAACGAGCCGGTCAGCGAGCCGCCACGCGGCAGACGCACGGCAGCATCGAACACCAGTGCCTTCTGATGTTGCGCGGCGTCGCTGCGAAGCTCGAGCACGCGCTGGAACTGCGAGAAGGGACGCGCCAGCACGGGGTTGCGGCCGCCGGTGGCCGTGATGCTGGCAGCCGGCACGAACACGGCGCGGTCGTCCTCGTTGGCCAGACGGAAATCGGGCTGGTCGCGCAGGTTGAGATCGACGTAACGATACAACTCGGAGGTGTGCGCATACTGCGCCGAGGCACCAAGCGTCAGCCCACCATCACGCAGGCGCAACTGGTAGGCCAGGTCGCTCTTCCAGGTGCGCGGCACCTTGAAGTCGGCGCCGAACATGTTGATGTACTGCGGACGTTGCGTGGCGCCGGCCGGCACACCCGGCACGTTGGCAAAGCTTTCGCGATACGACACGAAGTCGGGCGTCGGCACGGCTGCCCCGGTGAGCAGCACGTCGGCGAGCTGCGAGCCGTCATTGAGCAGATGGTTGATCTGCACCATGTAGTGCGGCTGGGCCGTGAAGTAACCCGATCCGGCGCGCAGCACGTGACGTCCGCTGGTGCCCGGCGTCCAGGTGGCCTGGGCGCGCGGCTGCAGTGCAAAGTCGGTGGGCTTGACGTCGGTGCGACGACCGAAGGCCTGCTCCACCGCCGCGTTGGGATTGGCGGCGCTGAGGAAGGCCGACACGTCGGCACGCAGGCCAGCCGACAGCGTGAGGTTGCTGCGCGGACGGAACTCGGCCTGCGCAAACGCGCCACCGTCGTACACCCACTGGTTCATGCGCGGCTCGAGGTCCTTGAGCGGCACGAGACGGGCAAAGCTCGACGGCCGCCGGGCTTCGAGGGCTGCGAGATTGGGGAACTGAAAGAGCCCATCGGTTTCGATGGACACGAACATGGACAGGTCGTTGAGCGAGTGATCGGTGCCCAGCGTGAAGGCGCTGCGATCACGATCGAGGCGCAGCACGTTCACGAGCTGGTACGACACTTCGGTCTGCAGCTCCGGGCTGGTACGCTGACCACCAAACTGCAGCACCTGATTGGTGCCCGTGCCACCAGTGGGCAGCGCCGAGCTCACGTTCACCCAGGCGCGCGGCAGGCGCACGTTGGCCTGATTCTCGAGGATGCGATTGGTGTAGGCGAGGCGGAAGTCGTTGGTCGTGCGCGAGGCCAGATTGGACTTGACCGACGCCATGACCTGCACCTCGCGCGACTTCTGGTTGCCTCGGCTTTCCAGTACCGACAGTTCACGGTCGGGGATGGAGTTGTCGTAGAAGAAGTCGGAGTAGGTGGTGCGCAGCGTGGCACGATGCGCCTCGTTCATCTGCCAGTCGAGACGACCGAACACGGTGTTGAGCGTGTTGCCGCGATCGAAGGTGCCCACCTGTCGGCCCGTGGGCAGACCATACTGCCGCGTGAGAATGTCGAGGAAGCGCGCCACCGAGTCGGGCGCCACCTGCGTGCGCGCCCAGTCGGCGGCGTTCTCCACCTGCAGGGTGCTGAAGGGCTCGGCCACCTGCTGGCGGTCATAGGCCACGAAGTAGTGCAGCTTGTCCTTGCGCAGTGCGCCACCCAGTGCCCCACCAAACTGCCAGTTGTCGAAGGTGGTGATAGGCTGGCCGAGGAAGTTGGTGTTGGTGGTGAAGGCCTCGTTGCGATTGTACGCGAACAGGCTGCCAGCCGTGGTGTTGGTGCCGGCGCGCGTGGCCACGTTCACCGCGCCGGCGCCCTGACGGCCCTGCGTCACGTCGTAAACGTTGGTGACAACTTCGAACTCGCGCACGGCTTCCACCGACAGCGAGTAGGGACCACGACCGAAGCCGGCGCCCCACAGCGTGTTCTTGGCCTGCACGCCGTCCACTCGAATGTCGGTGCCGGTCACACGGCCACCGGCGATGGAGGAACTCGAGGTAATGATGCCGCCGGTGCCGGCGCGGCTGGTGGTGGGCGCAATGATGGAGAGATCGGCGAAGGAGCGATCCTGAATGGGCAGCTGGCGGATCTCCTTTTCGGTGACGATGGTGCTGGCACCCACGCGTTCGGCGCGCTTGCTCTCGAGATCGGCGCGCACTTCAACGGCGCCCAGTTCCTGCGTGGCGGTTTCCAGCGTGATGTCGAGATCAACGCGGTCGCCAAGATTTAGCATCAGGCCCGTGCGGCGCACGGGACGGAATCCGAGTTGCCGCACCGTGATGCTGTAGGGGCCGCCGATGGGCAGCTGCGCAAACACGTAGCGACCGCGGGCGTCGGTCTGCCGGGTCTGCTGGGTGCCGGTGGCTTCGTTACGGGCCACGACCTGCGCGCCGGCCACGGGCGCGCCGGCCGCAGTGCGCACGGATCCGGCCACGAGGCCCTCGGTGGCCTGGGCCGACAGTGGCGCCAGCGGGGCGAAAACAGGAAGCAGTCCGACGGCCAGACTCCGGCCAATGCGGCGCAGGAGCGAGGAGAGGGGGCGCATAGTCGAGCGCATGCAGAGGTAGGGAACGGGTCCGTGTCTCCCGGGGATCGGGAAGGACGCGGAAGGCTGCCCGTGCTCTGTCACCAACCGGTGACGACTCGCCCCCGACACGGCGGCGATGGTGTCACGTTTGTGCTCCGGACCTCACACTTTGGGCTTTCTTCGCCCGTCCTCCGGTGCAGCAAGGCGGGCGAAAGGCCGAGTCCGGCGGGTTCCTCTGTCCTCCCGGTTGGGCTATCTTGAGAGGCTGTCGTGTTTTTGCTCGACTTTTCACTCTCTCGCGCACGTCACCGACATGAGCGTTTCGGACAACCCGATTCCGACGTCTGCCCGCGGCTTCAAGATCCTCTCCGGCACGGCGAACCGGCCGCTGGCGGAGGAGGTGGCTCGTTCGCTGGGGGCCGAGCTCTGCAAGGTGACCTGCACGCGATTTGCGGACGGCGAGGTGTTCGTGCGCATCGACGAAAACATTCGCGGCGCGGATGTGTTCGTGGTGCAGCCCACCAATCCGCCTGGCGAGAACATGCTGGAGCTGCTGCTGCTGATCGACGCGGCGCGCCGCGCTTCTGCAGCCCGCGTGACCGCCGTGCTTCCCTACACGGGTTACGCACGTCAGGACCGCAAGGACCAGCCGCGTGTGGCCATTGGTGCCAAGCTGATGGCCAATCTCATCGAGACTGCCGGCGCCGACCGCGTGCTGGGTCTCGATTTTCATGCGCACCAGTTGCAGGGCTTCTTCGACGTCCCGGTGGACCACCTGTACGCGGCGCCGGTGTTCACGAACTACTTCCGTCGGAAGGAGCTCAAGGACCTGGTGGTGGTGGCGCCCGACGTGGGCTCTGCCAAGATGGCGCGCGGCTTTGCCAAGCGACTCGACGCCACGTTCGCCATCATCGACAAGCGTCGTCCCAAGGCCAACGTGGCCGAGGTGATGAACGTGGTCGGTGAAGTCGAAGGCCGTGACTGTCTCATTCCCGACGACATGATCGACACGGCGGGCACGGTGTCAGAGGCAGCGCGCGCGCTCAAGAATCTGGGAGCGAACGACATCTACGTGTGCGCCACGCATGCCCTGTTCAGCGGGCCGGCGGTGGAGCGGCTGTCGAACGCGCCCATCAAGGAAGTGGTGGTCACGGACACGATCAACCTGCCGCCCGAGCGGCGTTTCGACACGCTGCAGGTGCTGTCGGTGGGTGATCTGCTGGCCAAGGCCATTCGCTACACGCACGCGGATCAGTCAGTGAGTGTGCTGTTCGACTGATGGGTGTTGAAGAGAACACAGAACACGCACCCAGAACTCGAAACCTGAACTCAAGACTCGGAACTGATCAGTTTTGAGCTTTGAGTGAAAGTTTTGAGTCGTGAGTTCTTCAGGTTTGTGCAGTTGCAGGTGTAGTTGCAGGACCGGCCGGGACGACCAATCCGGTTACTCCCGAACCACTTTTTCTGATCGAGGTTTTCATGGCCAACGCCACGCTGTCCGCCAACTCCCGCGCCGAGACCGGCAAGGGCGCCGCTCGCAAGATCCGTCAGGCGGGCAATATTCCTGCCGTCATCTACGGCCACAATCGTGAGCCGCAGTCGCTGGTGCTGAACTCGCGTGAGACCGAGAAGCTCGTGAAGAGCATCTCGACCAAGAGCACGGTCATCGAGCTGTCGATCGACGGCAAGACGGCCCGCACGCTCATCCGCGAAGTCCAGCGCCACCCGTTCAAGCGCACCATCCTGCACATCGACTTCCAGGAGCTGGTGGCTGGTGAGACGGTGACGGTGAAGTGCCCGATCGTGTACGTGGGCACGCCGGAGGGTGTGCGTCTCGAGGGCGGCATCCTCGACCAGATCATGCACGAGCTCACCATCCAGGTCGATCCGGGCAACATCCCCAACCACATCGACGTGGACGTGTCGGGCGTAAAGCTTGGCAAGTCGCTGCACGTGTCGGATCTCACGCTGCCCGCTGGCGTCAAGGTCATGGACGACGCCGGGTCGACGGTGTGCGTGGTGGCGCCGCCGAAGGTGCAGGCCGAGACGCCGGCTGATGGCGCGGCCGAGCCCGAGGTCATTCGCAAGGCCAAGGCCGACGACGAGAAGTAAGTCGGTCCGTCTCGTTTCATACGACACACTGGCGGGGCGCGGAGTCCGCACGGCATGGTGACCCCACGCTGGCGCATTCCGCGCCCCGCACGTCTTCCCCTGCGCATGAAAGTCATTGTGGGCCTGGGCAATCCCGGGCGCGAGTACGAAGCCACACGCCACAACGTGGGCTGGTGGCTGCTTGATGAACTGGCCGCGCGCTGGCACTTCGAAGCCTGGCGCAAGGACGGCGATGCGGTGAGCACCACGGGACTGGTGGGCACGAAGAAGGTCAAGCTGGTCAAGCCGCAGACCTACATGAACAGGAGCGGCGAGATCCTGCGGCCCTATCTCAAGCGCGAAGGCTGGAGCGCCGCACAGGACCTGCTGGTCATTGTGGACGAAGTGGCCGTACCGGTGGGCGAGTATCGCCTGCGGGCTGCGGGCAGCCCGGGCGGGCACAATGGGCTCAAGAGCATCGAGGCGCATCTCAAGAGTGCGACCTACCCGCGGCTGCGCATTGGCATCAAGCCGGTGGACGAGCGTCGGCAGATCGGCGACCTGGCCGATTTTGTGCTGCACCCCATGCCGCGTGATGAGCGCGCGCTCGTGGAGGAGCAGTACGAGCGCATGTGCAAGGCGGTGGAGTTGTGGATTGCCGAGGGCACGGAGAAGGCCGTGTCCACCATGGGGCGCTGAGCGAGCCTCGCTCAGCACCCGACGTTCGATGCAATTCGACTAGCGCCTTGCGTTCAACGCCTCGCGTTGATGTGCGCCTTGGTCCACACCAACACCACGGCGCAGGTATTGCCTCCGGTCTGGAAGCGCGCGGGCGCGACGTTCTCGCTGGGATAGAACTCCATGGCCGCGATGGCGTCCTTGGGCATGCGGGAGAGCATGTTGTCGTAGTCGTTGGGCTCGCGCACGCCGTTCACCCACACGACAGCAAGGCAGTCGCCGCGGCCCTTGAGAATGAAGTCACCGGGCGCGCGTCCCACCTGTGTGCGCACGCCGGGCACCACGTCGAGCGCCTGACGCAGCTCGCGATACTTGGCGAAGTCGGTGGAGTCGAGCGTACGGCCCCTGTTGGCGCGCATGCGCTCTTCAAGCTCCACCGCATCACGATTGCGCGGGCGCGTGTCGCGCGTGACCACACGCTCGAGCGCGACGGACTTCTCGAGCGTGATGACGAGGTCGGTCTTGCCGGCGGCCGGTACGTCCACCTTGATGCCGTCGCCCAGATAACCCACACGCCGAGCGGTGACCATGCGACTTCCCGTGGGCACGTTGGTCAGCGTGAAGCGTCCGTTGGGCCCGGTCTGGATCTCTCCGGCAAAACCGCCAATGGCAATGGTGGCCCCCACCACGTAGTCGCCGTTCTGATCAAGCACGCGCCCCCCCACCGTGGCAAAGGCCCCCTGCCCTTCCACCGGCCCCACCATGAGGTCCATGCGACGCAATGACGAGGCGTCGGCGGGTACGAGCACGTTGTCGCTGCGCCACTGACTGCCCGAGGCCACAACCGCGGCGGGCCCGAAGTCCTGCACACCGCAGAACACGTAGTTGCCGAGTGAATCGCTGCGCGTGGTGACCGTCTCGAGTCGCCGCACCGTGTCAGCGAGGCTGCGCACACTCTCCCACTGCAGCACGAGCCCCAGTCCGCCCACGCGCGTGCTGCCGTCGGCAGCCGTGAGTGTGCCGAACACGATGCCCCCATTGCCGTTGCCCGGCCGCCGCGCCGGCGCGCAGAGCCGCTGCCACACGGTGCCGATGCCGGGCGTGGTCACCATGGGCCGAGCCCAGGGCCCGTCACCCGCGGGTCGATCGGCCACGAGATCCCCGAGGCCCAGGCGGTCGGCCTGATCATGGAAGGCAACGAGGCGCGTGATGCGCTGCGTCCCCACAATGAAAAAACGCCCGAGCGAATCGCTGACAGCCGTCTGTCCCGTGGGCTCGGCGGTGATGAGCGCACCCTTGAGTGGCTGCCAGGACAGGCTGTCGTAGGCGAGGCCGCGAATGGTATCGGCAACGGTCGGCACCGACTGCGATTGCGCGGACGTGAGCGGGACGAGTATGGCGCTCAGCAGGACGGCGAGCACCCAACGCGGGACAAAGGATCGATGCATGCAGAACGCTACTGCGCGGACGCCATGGGCCGGAAGTGCTGTGCACATCACCGCAGGAAGTAGCCGAGGGTCCAGACAAGCACCACAGCACAGTTGTCGGAAAAGCCCCGGAATCGAATCGGGGCATAGGCACCGTTGGAGTACACCTCGATGGCGGCGATGCTCTCAGGAGTCAGGACAGAGAGAAATTGTGTGTCGCCCTGAATGCCATCGATGAAAACGGAGGCCATGCAACCGGCCATGCTGAGTGACGTGGTCGTGATGCTCGCTTGCATCTGTCGGCCAAGCACCGCGAAATCGACGCCGTTGTTGGCCGTTCGTACCGTCAGTGAAGGGAAGAGACGCAAGGCATCTTGGATACGTGGAATGTTGCGCAGCTCTTTGTTGTCCATGTACTTGCCAATGCCCGCCAATCGCCGCCGATTGAAATCCACGACCTCGCGATTAAGCGCGCGGCGCGCCACCACTTTCACGCCCTCGAGCGTGACGCCACGCTGCATGGTGATGCGCAGGTCGCGCACCGCGCTGCGTTCACTGCGCTCCACCACCTCGGTTGGCACCACCGACGGCAAGTAGCCCAGCTTGCGGGCCGACAGCATCCGCGTACCCAGCGGCACGGCGGGAAACGCAAAGCGACCATCGGCAGCCGTGGTGACGGTGGTTGGTACTCCATCAACGGTGACCGTGGCGTCGCGCACGGGTACGCCGGATTCATCGAGCAGCGTACCAACAACCGCTGCGCGTCGCGTGGTGTCGTCGAGTACCAGATCGATACGCCGCACTGGGCGTCCGTCGCTGAGCAAGAGCACTTCAGACGAGGCGAGTCCTGATCCGCGCGCCACAATGCCGAAGTGCGCCGCATCAGGCACCCCGCAAAAAAAGAACTCACCCTGCGCGTTGCTGCGGGTGACCGCCGTGGTGTTTTGCGACGCATTCTGCTTGCCAGCCCGCTGGTCTTCGACGTACACGTCGGGCTCCCAGCCAAGGGTGAGCGACGCACCGGCCACTCGCGTGCTGTCGTCAGCCAGTCGCAGTGTGCCGTACACGATGGCCGGTCGCTCCCTGATGGCGGGCAGCGGTCGCTCGCAGAGGCGGAGCCAGAGCGTTTCGAGCGACGGTGTGGCCAGCGTCGCCATCCAGCGCGCGAGGCCCGTGGGTCGCACGGCATCCAGCGCCGTCAGGCCGAGCCGCTCCCAGTCGTCGTGAAAGACGGTGAGACGCTCGACGCGCGTTGCGGCCACCAAGGTGAACCGGCCATCGGCATCCGTGGTGGCCTGAAGTGATTGCTCCTGTCCGGGCGCCGTGCCGATGACCGTGGCGCCCTGCAGCGGCGCCTTGAGCAGACTGTCGTAGACCACCCCGCGCACCGTATCCGCCGCTTGGGCAGATACGGTGGCGGGCAATACACTGCAGAACGCAACGAGAATTCGGACTGCACAGCGGGGCCACGACATCGGAGCACCCTGGGACCGCCGGAGCGGCGGAAAGCGGTTTGTCCTACCGGAGACGCGGATTGGTCTTCCGTGGCGCCTTCTGACACGTGGGCCAGGCAAAGGTTCCGGCTCCCTGGGCCCCACCGGCCGCTGCCGCGCGGCCCTGCGGCGCCATGTCGGCCGCCGTGGCCCGCTCGCGCGTGATCTTGCTCGGATCTTCGCTGGCCAGATAGGCCAGCATGGCTACCAGCGTCGCGTTGTGCTTCAGGTCGTCGAACACGACCTTGTCGTAGGTGTCGCGATTGGTGTGCCAGGTGTAGGTGCCGTAATCCCAGCTCACGCCACCCATGCCAAAGGCCGGTGCGCCGTGACAGGCAAAGCTGGCGTCGTCGCTGCCACCGCCGCTGGGCGAACCGGGAATGCGCGGGGTGAGCACGCTCGACACTTCCGTGGGCAACTTGGCCAGCCACTCGCGCAGATGCACGCCGGCGTTGGGCAGGCCGGCGGCGTTGATGCTCTGAATGCGCCCGGTGCCGTTGTCCTGATTGAACAGCGCCTGCAGACCCTCCACCACTTCGGGATGATCTTCGGTGAAGGCGCGCGATCCCACGAGGCCGTGCTCCTCGGCCGTCCAGTGGCCCACGAGGATGGTGCGCTTGGGCTTGGGGTAGGCCGTGGCCAACAAGCGGAACGCCTCGAGCATGGTGAGGGAGCCGGTGCCGTTGTCGGTGGCGCCACTGCCGCCGTCGAAGGAATCGAAGTGCGCCGACAGCAGCACATACTCGTCGGGCTTTTCGCTGCCCTTGAGCATGCCAATGGTGTTGAAGATGGGCTGCTCGCCCAGCAGCTCGGCATCGGTGTTGATGCGCAGCTTCGCGCCCTGGTTGTTCTCGGTGAGACGGAACACGAGGCCATAGTCTTCACACGAGAGCGCGATGGCCGGTGCCTTGGTGTTGTAGGTCTCGAACACGTCGATGGTGCCCCAGGCATTCTTGGGCCGCGACGTGATCACGCCGGCCACGCCGCCCTCTTCGAGGCGCATGCCGAGGCTGCCGGTGCCGAGCGCGTTGCTGTAGCCGGTGCCGCGCACACTGCTGCCACCCCATTCCCGATTGACCTCGGCGCGTGCGCTATCCATGCGCGCCTTGCTAGCCGGCGTGGCGTGCTGCGTCCAGTTGTCACTCGGACGACAAGTGGGCTGCGGCGCCGACACCAGCACGAACTTGCCCTTGGCCTGCGGCAGCCACTTCACGAACTCGGTGCTGTCGGCAAAGCGCGGCAGCACGATGGTGTTTGCGGTGATGTCCTTGCTCTTGGTGCCGGGGCTCCAGGCCAGCATGGTGCCCTCCAGCGAACGCATGCGCGGCGCAATGAGATCGATATGCGAGTGTCCGCGACGCCATCCACGCCAGGTGCCGATCTGTTCGTTGCGACCCTCGGCGCCCCACTGGCTGTAGAGCGAGAGCAGCCAGTCGTTGGCCATCTTCTGGCGTGCGGTGCCGGTGAGACGCGGGCCGATGGAATCGAGCAGCACCTGCCCCAGCCGCTGCACCTGTGAGCTGTCCATGCCCAGCGTCCAGAGTCGGGCGAGCGTGGCGTCGGGTGTGGGGAAGGTCGCCGCCGTCTGGGCCACCGCGGTTCCCGGGGTGAAGGACAGGGGGGCCAGGGCCGCGGCGGCCAGCGCCAGCGTACGGCGCATCAGGCGTGATGAATGGTGCAATGACGGGACGGATGCCCCGCGCGCGAAGTGCCGCATCGTGGAAATCCTGCAGGAAGAGGTGGGGTGGTTCCCCGCGTTGCTACCGGGCAGCAGCTTTGGGGATGCGCCAACATACCAAGATGCCTCTCATCACGCTCGCCGCAGCTGCTTGCGGCGCCCTGCTGAGTCTTGCTGCGTGCAGCGGCAGCCACGATGCGCCGAGTGATGCGAACCTTGCGCTGGGCACACCCGTGCCCGTCGAATCGCCGGCCATGGACAGTGCGGTGCTCACGCGCAGCACACCACACCTGACGCTCGATACCAGTGGCGGTGTGTGGTTGTCATGGACAGAGCGCCTCACCGATTCCACGGTGCGCGTGCGCGTGGCCCGCCATGACGGCTCCCGCTGGGACTCGGCGCGCACCGCCGCCGCCGAACGGCCCCTGTTCGTCAACTGGGCCGACTTCCCGAGTGTGCTCGCGTTGCCCAACGGCGATCTCGTGACGCACTGGCTGGAGCGCGAGGGCAGCGGCAAGTATGCGTACGGCGTGCGTGTGTCGCGTTCGCGCGATGCGGGACGCAGTTGGGAGGCGCCGATCTCGCCGCATACGGACGGACTCGAAGCCGAGCATGGATTCGTGTCGATGTGGGCGGAGGGGACATCCGACGTGGGGCTGGTGTGGCTGGACGGCCGCAAGAGTGCCATGCCCGACTCGGCACGTGAAATGACCATCCGCAGCGCGGTGCTTGGCGCCGACGGGCAACTCCGCGACGAAGCGCTGCTGGACGCACGCGCCTGCGACTGCTGTCAGACGGGCACGGCGCTGACCGGTGACGGTCGTGTGGTGGTGTATCGCGACCGGACGGCAGAGGAGATTCGCGACATCGCGATTTCACGCCGGACGGGCAGCGGCTGGAGTGCGCCGCAGATCGTACACCCCGACCAGTGGCACTATGCCGGTTGTCCGGTGAACGGGCCGCAGGCCGCCTCCCGCGGCGACACGGTGGTGGTGGCGTGGTTTGCCGCGCCCAACGACAGCGCACGGGTGCGGGTGGTGCGCTCGGTGGACGGTGGCCGGACCTTTGGTGAACCCGTGCGGGTGGATGAGGGTAATCCCATGGGCCGGGTGGACGTGGAGCTCGATCCGGACGGGCAGCCCATCGTGTCGTGGCTGGAGCAGCGCACGGCCGATTCCTCGGACGTGCTGGTCCGCCGCGTGCGTTTCACGGAGAGCGGCGCGATGGCCAGTGCATCGATGGCGGTGGCTTCCACGTCGAGCGCGAGACAGAGCGGGTTTCCGCGTCTCGTGGCCACCCGAAACGGCCTGCTGGCCGCGTGGACGACGGTCAAGCCGTCTCTGCGCGTGCAGATGGCGCGCATTCCCTACACTTCGCAGAAGACACGATGAATCCGATGACGTCCCGCGCTCGCAACATGCCGCGGGTTTCGATGGACCGCCTGACGATGGTGGCGGCTGCCCTGCTGGCGTCGGGCAGCGGGTTCGGTCCGCAGGTCCTTGTCGCTCAGGATGCACCGCGCCCGCGCACGGTACCGGCCGGTGTGAATTCGTCGCCGCTGCCGCTCAAGCACGAGCCGCGACCCACGAGTGGCGCCATCACCACGCAGGACCTGATGACGCGGCTGTACATCGTGGCCGACGACTCACTGGGCGGACGCGACGTGGGTACCGAGGGCCACTTCAAGGCTACCGAGTACCTGGCGGCGGAAGCGAAGCGCATGGGGCTCAAGCCGGCGGGTGAGAACGGGACGTTCTTTCAGGAGCTCAAGATCGGCGTGCGACGCGTCGATCCGATGGCCACGTTTGTCGCCGGCGGTATCTCGCTCGCGTTGAATCGGGAATGGGCGGTCGCTTCGCGCGTGGATCTGTCGTTCGACAATGTGCCCGTGATCTTTGGCGGGGACCTTGGCAACGTCGCCATCGACTCCGCTCAGGCGGTCGGCAAACTCGTGGCGCTGCGTGTGCCGCGCAGCAATCAGGCCATTACGCAGGTGGCGTTCGGGCCAGTCCCGACACCAGCGGGCGCGAGAGGTGTGGTACTGCTGCTGCCCAACGGCGCGGCGGGTGTGCTGTCGTTTGTCAACCGACCCGACCTCAAGTCGCTGGATCCTACGCCGGGCACGAGCTATCTGGTGGTGAGCGACTCCGCGGCCACCAAACTGTTCCCGACGAGTATCGCCGCCCTTGCACCTGGCGCGGAAGGCGCGCGGGTGACCGTCACGGCGCCACTGCAGATTACGGCGCCCAAGTTCCCAGTGCGCAACGTGGTGGCCCTGCTCGAGGGCAGCGATCCGGTGCTCAAGCATCAGTACGTGGCCGTCGGTGCGCACAGCGACCACGTGGGTACGGTGCCGCGTGGCGTGGATCACGACTCGATTCTGGTGTTCAATCGCATCGTGCGGCCCGGTGGTGCGGAAGACGAGCGCAACCTTGGCACGCCCGAGCAGTTCGCGCAGATCAACGCCGAGCTGGTTGAGCTGCGCAAGACGAAGCCCGCCCGTCGTGACTCGATCTTCAACGGCGCCGACGACGATGGCTCGGGCACGGTGGCGGTGCAGGAAGTGGCGGAGTATCTGGCGAGCCTCAGCAGCAAGCCCAAGCGCAGCACGCTGTTTGTGTGGCACGCCGGTGAGGAGAAGGGCTTGTGGGGCTCGGCCTACTTCACCGAGCACAGCACGGTGCCGCGCGATTCGATCGTGGCGCAGCTCAATGTGGACATGGTGGGACGCGGCAGTGCAACGGACGTGACGGGAACGACGGCCAGCGGCGCGCCACTGCGCGGTGGGCCCGACTATCTGCAGCTGGTGGGCTCGCGGCGACTGTCCACCGAGCTGGGCAACCTGGTGGAGCGCGTGAACAAGGACAGGAAGCACAACTTCGTGTTCGACTACGCCATGGATGCCAACGGGCACCCGATGAACATCTACTGCCGCAGCGACCACTACGAGTACGCCAAGTGGGGGATCCCGGTGACGTTCTTCACCACCGGCGGCCACTCGGCCTACCATCAGCTCACAGACGAGCCCCAGTACATCGACTACCCGCACATGCAGCGGGTGACGCGACTGATTGCGGATATCGCGCTGGAGCTGGGGAACGGGGCGAGACCGAAGGTTGATGGAGTGAGGTTGGATCCGAGGGGGAGCTGCAAGCAGTAGCAGCTGCCTGCACGCCGCACCGGTCGCGACCAACAACCCGGAACTCGAACCCAGAACTCGGAACTGATCAGTTTCGAGTTCTGAGTTCAGGTTCCGGGTTTTTGGTTCGTCGCCTCCAGTACGCGTTTTCGCAAGGCGATCAGTTGCCTCCGCAGCACCACCGTGTCCCGCATCAGTGTGCCCGCCTCGGATTCAGGCAACAGCCGCACCCGAATCCCGAAGTCGAGATGACTCTCGGTTTCCGACGTCGAGGCGATGGCCATTTGAAGAAACCGGGCGAACTGTCGCGGACTGCCGCTCACGGCGCCCTCCGCGACATTGGCCGCAATGGACAACGCCGACCGCCGCACCTGGCTCCGCAGGCTGGCGGCGTCGGTCCCGTGAAGGGTCTGCGTCATGCCGTGGACGGCGACGGCGAGATCCTGCGCCGCCCGCCACACCCTGAGCTTCCGAAAATCCTGCATTCCCCACGGTACATGCGGCCGTCCGCCCACGTCGCATCAAATTTCCGCGGGCTGCTACATTTACCCGGATACGCTGTGCCCTGTACACAGGGCCGGACCCTGCAGAGGGGCCGGCCCGTTTCCCATAGAACCGCATGCTTCGCCTCGGTATCGTCGGTCTGCCCAACGTGGGCAAGTCGACCCTCTTCAATGCGCTCACCGCTGCCAAGGCGGAAGCGGCCAACTATCCGTTCTGCACTGTCGAGCCCAACGTGGGCATGGTGGAGGTGCCGGACCCGCGTCTCGACAAGCTGGCCGAGATCGTGCAGCCCAAGCGCACGGTGCCGGCGGTGGTGCAGTTCGTGGACATCGCCGGACTGGTGAAGGGGGCGTCGCAGGGCGAGGGGCTGGGCAACAAGTTTCTGCAGAACATCCGCGAAACGGATGCCATCGTGCACGTCATCCGCTGCTTTGCCGACGATGATGTGACGCACGTCATGGGGCAGCCCGACCCGGCGCGTGACAAGGAAATCATCGAGCTCGAGCTGGCGCTGTCCGATCTCGGACAGGTGGAGAAGCGGCTCGACAAGGCGCGGCGTGCGGCCAAGTCCAACGACAAGGACGCGCTGGCGGAGTTGCCGGCGCTCGAGGCCGCCAACGCGGCGCTGGCCGAGGGCAAGCCGCTCTGGCGCGCGGGTCTGACGAGCGAGCAGCTGGCCCAGCTCGAGGGGCTGCAGTTGCTCACGGCCAAGCCGGTGCTGTACGCGGCCAATGTGACGGATGCCGAGTTGTCGGGAGAGGAGGGCCAGTACCTCACGGCGCTGCGGGCGGCGGTGGCGGCCAGTGGCGAACAGGCGCAGATCGTGCCCTTCTCGGCCAAGATCGAAAGCGAGCTCGCGGAACTGCCCGCCGAGGAGCGGGCGGAGTTCCTCGCCTCGCTGGGCATCGAGTCGGCGGGCCTCGACCGTCTCATCCGCGCCGGCTATTCGCTGCTGGGTCTCGAGACCTACTTCACGGCCGGTGAACAGGAAGTGCGGGCCTGGACTATTCATCGGGGCGACACGGCACCCAAGGCCGCCGGTGTGATTCATACCGACTTCGAGAAGGGGTTCATTCGTGCGGAAACGGTGGCCTACGCCGACTTCGTGACGCACGGTGGCTGGAAGGGCGCGAAGGAAAAGGGTGTCGTGCGCTCGGAAGGCAAGGAGTACGTCGTGCAGGACGGCGACGTGCTGCTCTTCCGCTTCAACGTCTGAGGCAGGGCGTCCATCCCGGGCGTCCCGCCGCTCGACGGCTGCACGCCCGGGTCTGACACATTTTTGCGACTGACGGGGTATTGCCTGCGAGCCCGTAACCGTCCCCAATGCCTCACGCCATGTCTCGCACGTCGTCGTTTGCTGCCCCACTCGCGCTGCTGGTAGGCGCCGCCCTCTCGCTGGGCGGGGCGTGGCCTGTGCTGGCGCAATCGTCTTCGCAGGCATCGGTGCAGACAGCCAATGTGACGCAGAGCGCACGCCGACTGCCCGCGGATGCGGCGGCCGTGCCATTCGATGTGGGCGAGCGCCTCGAGTACGACGTCAAGTTCGGTTCGCTCAAGGTCGGCAACGGCAGCATGGAGGTGAAGGAGATCACCGAAGTGCGTGGCCGGACCACCTGGCACACCGTGTTCACGATTACCGGTGGCATTCCGCTCTACCGGGTGAACGACAACTACGAGTCGTGGTTCGACGTGGTGACGCTCAACTCGCTGCGCTATCACCAGGACGTCGACGAAGGCAACTACGAGCGCAAGCGGCGCTACGAGATCTTCCCTGAGCGCGGCATGATGCGCGAAGGCGACCGGCCCGAGGAGCCCACCGTGGCGCAGCCGCTCGACGAAGGTTCGTTCCTGTATTTCGTGCGCACCCTCCCGCTGGAAGTGGGGCGCACCTACGAGTTCTCACGCTACTTCAAGGCGCAGGGCAACCCGGTGCGCATTCGCGTGCTGCGCAAGGAACGCGTGTCGGTGCCGGCCGGCGAGTTCGACGCGGTGGTGCTGCAGCCCACGTTTCAGACCAAGGGCATCTTCTCGCAGAACGGGAAGGCCGAGGTGTGGATCACCGACGATGATCGCCGCATGATGGTGCAGATGAAGTCGAAGCTGAGCTTCGGCAGTCTCAACCTCTACTTGCGCAAGACGTCGGGCACGAAGCCCTGACTGTCGACCGGGGCCCAGCATTCGGGGCCCTCATTGCGCGGCGCGTTCACGTAGGTACTGACTTTCCATGCCTCCATGGGGCCATCCCAGGGGCGAATGAGGGCCTGCGCGTTCACCGGATTGCCGGTGTCGAGCCACTGGTCGTAGTCCTCGGGCGCCACGATAACGGGCATACGATCGTGGATGGGCGCCATGGTGGCATTGGGCTCGGTGGTCACGATGCAGCAGCTCAGCAGCGGCTCGGCATCGGGTTGATCCTTCGGGGTCCATCGCTCCCAGAGCGCCGCCACGGCAAAGGGGGCCTGATCGGGCAGCCCGATGGCCCACGGCTGCTTGACCTTGCTGCCGGCAAGCGCCTGCCATTCGTAGTAGGCGTCGAGTGGCATGAGGCCCCGACGCGACTTGAAGGCCGCGCGGAACGAGGGCTTGGTGGCCGCGGTGTCGCCGCGGGCATTGACCAGTCGGTTGCCGATGGAGGGATCATCGGCCCAGAACGGGACCAGGCCCCAGCGGGCGAGCACGGCGCGACGGCCGTCCCGGTCGTGGAGAACCAGGGGGACGGACTGGGAGGGCGCGACATTGAAGCGCGCCGGGTAGTCCGGGAGGGCGGCACCCAGGGGGAGGGTGGCGATCCGGGCGGGGTTACCGAAGGAGTAGCGGCCGCACATGGGGAGGGGGGAGAAACCCAGGACTCGAAACTCGGACCCAGAACTCGAAACAGATCAGTTCCGGGTTCTGAGTTCAAGTTCCGAGTCCTGAGTCGCCCCCACCCTTCCAGCCGCCCCCCCTCCCTGTTAGGCTTCAAGGCTCATCCGGAATCGGTCGATTCCGGCGTACCCTCCGCCCGCGGCTCGGCACTGCGGGTGGCACTTCAGACCACAGGGAGGATTGCCGAGTGGCAAAGCTCAAGATCCGCCGCAACCCAACGCGGCGGTACGAAGCCGTGTACATCTTCGACAGTGCGCTCGAAGACACGACGACTGCTGAAAAGCTCGAAAAGCTGCAGGCCCTGCTCAATCTCGCGGAACCCGCGGAAGTCGAGCACTGGGGTCGTCGTCAGCTGGCCTACAAGATCGGCCGTCACGAGAGTGGCTACTACATCATCAGCCATTTCACGACGGTGCCGTCCACGCTTCCCGAGTTCGAGCGTGCGCTCAAGCTCGACGAAGGCGTGGTGCGCTACCTGGTGACGCTGTACGAGCACGAGCTCGGCGCGCCCAAGTTGAGCGATGAGGAGCTCGCCTCGCGCCGCCGCGCGAGCGACGATGACGACGACGACGAGGAATAACCCATGCGCCGCCAGAAGAAGCCCTGCCCGATCACGGAAGCGGGTATCCGTTACGTGGATTACAAGGATGACCGCCTCCTGGGCCGGTTCATCACCGATTACGGCAAGATCCTGCCGAGCCGCCTGAGCGGAGTGGACGCGCGCCATCAGCGCCAGCTGTCCAAGGCCGTGAAGAAGGCTCGCTATCTCGCCCTGCTGCCGTACGTGAAGGGGCAGACGAGCTGAGCATGTTCGGAGCGGTCGCGCCTGAAGCAGTCGCGACCGCTCCGCGTGAGCGCGGGTGGCGCTGGTTTGTCCTGGGGCTTGTCCTCATGGTGGCCGTCACCGCGTCGCCGGCCTGGCCGGCTCCGCTGGCGTTGCTCGCGGGTGCGGTTCGCCTGCTGCTTCCCGTGGAACAGTTTGCCCTGCTGGTGCTGACCGGCATTGCCGCGTGTTCCATTGTGGGTTGGTGGAACGGTGGCCGACTGGTCGGTGCCGTGATGTGGACCGCCGCCGCGGCCTACGTGGTGTGGAAGGTGCCGATGCCGCTCGCCGGCTACGGTGCTTTCCTGCGGGGGTGGGCGGTGGTGCTGGGCGCGGCCTTCGGGCTCGTGTGCCTCGCCACCACCTCCCGACCGTTTCTGGCGCGTGCGCTGGCGGCGGTCGCTCTCGCGGGCACGGTGACGGTCGCCGGTTTGTCGCTTCGTGCACCAGAAGGCCAGGCGGCCTTTGCGGGCGCCGAGCAGATGCTGACGGCCGAATACCAGCAGCGTCTGTCCGGTTCGCTGGAGCAGTGGCGGGCCCGGTCGTCGTCGGACACCTGGCGGGAGTTTTCGCGACGGGTTCCGCTCGCCATCGAGCGGGCGGGTCGTTTCGAGAGCCTGCTGGTGATGCTGGGTGAGCCGGTGAGTGCGTCGTCGGCTGTTGGTGGTACGCGAGCTGGCCCACTGGTGCGTTTGGCGCCGGCGCTGCTGGCTCTTGAATCACTGATGGCGCTGGCGCTGGCCTGGTCGGCCTATCATCGCTTGAGTCGGGCCCGTGTGGGGCCGCCCCTGGGCGCCCTGCGGGAGCTCAGGTTCAACGATCAGTTGGTGTGGGGGGTGGTGGTTGGTGTCACCATCCTGCTGCTACCCACGCTGGCGGGCTACCGGCTTGTTGGACTCAATCTCGTTTGCTTTTTCGGGACGCTGTACGCGCTTCGCGGCGCCGGTGTCCTGTCGTGCTGGATCCCGGAGCGGGTGGCGTTGTGGTTGCCGCTGCTTCTCGTGGTGCTGGTCCCAGTCCTTGGGCCTGTGTGGGTGCTGACGGCCGTGCTGGTCGTGACCTTCACGCTCGGATTGGGTGATACCTGGCGGGACTTCCGGGCGGGCACATCCCCGCGTGGTTCGCCCCGCTGACATCATTCGCTGTCTCGTGTTGGCTCGGGCCTCGTCCCGTCCGGCACGTTCCTGTTTCGCCATCAACCGGTTCGACCCGGAGTTCCCATGGAAGTCATTCTCCGCAACGCCGTCGACAAGCTCGGACATCCTGGTGACATCGTCTCCGTGTCGCCGGGTTTTGCCCGCAATTTCCTGCTGCCCCGCGGTCTGGCCTACGAAGCCACGCCGGGCAACCGCAAGCGCATCGCGCTCGAGAAGAGCCGTCTCGAAGCCCTCGAGGCCGAGAAGGTGGCTGCGGCCAAGCAGATCGCGGACAAGCTGGCTGAGGTCTCGGTGACCTTCGCCGCCCGCGTCGGCGAGGAAGGCAAGCTGTTCGGCTCGGTGACCACGGCCGACATTGCGCATCAGCTTGAGGCCCAGGGCTTCAAGATCGAGAAGCGCCAGATCGAGCTCAACGAGCCGATCAAGACGCTGGGTGTGTATCGCGTGGGCGTGCGTCTGCACGCCGACGTGCACCCGGAGATCAAGGTGTGGGTGATCAAGCAGTAAGCTGCGTCACCCGTCAGGTCCCGAGGGGAGTCCGACACCGGGCTCCCCTCGTTTTTTCTCAGGTATTTTCCTCGGAACGGTCCCCGGGGGCGCAGCGGTTCACCGACGTGGAAGGTGCGGCGTTGGGAATTCCGACCGCGTCCCCCTGTCCGACCGTCGTCCTTGCACGCAACCTTCCAGCAGTTGGCGGGGTACCGGGTTTCGGTCCCCGTTCGCTCCACCCCTGAAGAACGACATGGCCGAACGCCCAAGCAGTCCCGGAGAACCCATCGCCCGCCGGGCCGCCGCCCTCGCCAGTGAGCTCAAGGCCCACGACATCGTGGTGCTCGACCTGCGAGGTGTGACGGATATGACCGACTTTTTTGTTATCGCCTCGGGCACATCCGACACCCACGTGCGCGCCGTAGCTGAGCATATCGAGATGGGGCTCAAGCAAGGTGGCGTGTCAACCACCATGACCGAAGGGCTCACGCAGGGTCGGTGGGCATTGCTCGATTATGCCGACTGCGTGATCCACGTTTTCCATCCGACCTTGCGGCAGTACTACCAGCTTGAGCGACTCTGGGGTGACGCCACCCGCGTGGAGCTCGAGCCGGTGACCACGCCTTCGAGGCAGGGAGTGTAAGGCACATGAAGCAGGTGACGCGGTGGTCCCGTAGCAGCACGGTCCTGAGCCTGACGCTGGCCGCGGCAATGGCCACCGCAGCGCCTGCGCACCTGGAGGCCCAGGGGTACTTCGGGCAGAACCAGGTGCAGTATGACCGCCTCGACTGGCGCGTCATCGAGACTGAGCACTTTCTGGTGCATTACTACCCGCAGATTGCCGACGTCGCGCCCGATGCGGCGCGCATGTCGGAGCGGGCCTACGCGCGCCTGTCTCGACTCACTGCGCATCAGTTCCGCGAGAAGAAGCCGATTCTCATTTTCGGTTCCTCGGGCGACTTCGCGCAGAGCAATGTCTTTGGTGACCTCGGCGAAGGCACCGGTGGTGTGACCGACCCGCTGCGCCAGCGCATGGCGCAGTTCTTCAGCGGCGACTGGGCCAGCTTCGAACACGTGCTCATTCATGAAATGGTGCACGTGTTCACCTTCGACATTTTCTCGCGCGGCCGCGCGGGCGCCGGGTTGCAGAACCTGGCCATGGTGAATCCGCCGCTGTGGTTCATGGAAGGTCTGGCGGAATACCTGTCCATCGGACCGAATCATCCGTGGACCGATGCCTGGGTGCGCGATGCGATCGTGAACAACTCGCTGCCCACCATCGCGCAGATGACGGAGCGGCCGGACAAGTACTTCCCGTATCGCTACGGCTTGTCGCTGTGGCAGTTCGTGGGTGCGCGCTGGGGCGACGAGGTCATCGGGGAGATCATGAACGCCGTGCCGAGCCTCGGCATCGATCGGGCCTTCCGCCGTGAAATTGGTCTCTCGCTCGACGAACTGAGCGCGGAGTGGAAGGCGGCCATGCAGGCCAAGTTCCTGCCCATGGTGGCCAATCTCGAACGGCCGCGCAGTTTTGCGGAGCCGCTGCTGACGCTGGCGCGCACGGGTGGATCGGGCGGTCTGTTTGTGGCCCCTGCCCTGTCCAACGACGGCACACGCATCGCATACGTGGGCACCGGCAGCTTCCTGCGTGGCGAGGTGTTCCCCGAGCTCTATCTCGCCAACGCGGAGACGGGCAAGCGCATCAAGCGCCTGGTGAAGACCACCACCAATCCCGACTACGAGCAGCTGCGGTTCATTTACTCGCAGCCCAGCTTCTCGCCGGATGGCAAGCTGCTCGCCTTCACGGGGCAGCGCGGTGGGCGCGACGTGCTGTACGTGCTCGACGTGGCGCGCGCAAAAGTCATCAAGGACTTTGACTTCGAGCTCGATCAGGTGCTGAGCCCGAGCTTCAGTCCCGACGGGCGACGCATTGTGTTCAGCGGCATGCGCCATGGCACCAGCGATCTGTATGTGGCGTCCATGGACGCGCCGGGCTATACGCAGCTCATGAAGGACACCTACGGCGATCTGTCGCCGGCCTGGTCACCTGATGGTCGCAGCATTGCCTTCGTGACCGAGCGCGGCGACGACTTCGACGAGGACATCCTCAAGATTGGTGCGTGGAAGATCGCGCTGTACGATCTCGAGACGCAGAAGATCAGCATCCTGCCCGGTCAGGGCGGGCGCAGCAGCAATCCGCAGTGGGCGCCCGACAGCAAGTCGCTGGCGTTCATCTCCGATCGCACGGGCATCGCCAACATTTTCCTGTACGATGTGGCCGAGCGTCAGCACTATCAGCTCACCAACGTGCTGGGCGCGGTGACGGCCGTGGCCGAGCAGTCGCCGGCCATCACGTGGGCGCGCGACGCGGACGTGCTGGCCTTCGTGTACTACGAAAAGACCGACCACTCGATCTGGAAGATCAAGAATCCGCGCGCGCTCAAGAAGGCGCCGTTCCGCGAGACCGTGGTGGTGGCTGACGGCGCGCGTCCTGCAGTGCCCGGCGACACCGTGCGCCGCCCAACCGACCCCACGGCGCACCTGCCGAGGGCCATCGTGGGCGACACGGCCAAGGCGCGGCAGTCGTTCTATCGCCCCATCACGGGTGCCAACGCCCGCGCGTCGAGTGAATTGCCGCAGTCGCAGACGGCACGACTGGCCGAAACGATCAGCGTGCAAGCGATGCTGGACAGCTTCGACTTCAACCTGCCCGACACCACGCGCTTCCGGGACAGCAAGTACCGCGCGAAGCTGGTGCCGGAATACGTGGCGCAGCCCAGCATTGGCTATCAGCAGGGTGGCTTCGGTCAGGGCACATTCGGCGGCACCACGGTGGTGCTCGGCGACTTGCTGGGCAATCGGCGTCTGGCGCTGTCCGGCGGCATCAATGGTCAGCTGAGCGATGCCCAAGTGTTCGTGGGATATCAGAGTCTGGGTCGCCGGTACCAGTACACCACGGGCGTCATTCAGCAGCCGCTGTACCTGGTATCAGGATTTACCGAAACGCCGGGCGACACGCCGGGGCAGTTCATCCAGTCGCAAGAGTTCACACGCCTCGTCTTGCGTCAGGTCTTTGCGGCCAGCCTGTACCCGCTCAACCGCTTCACACGTTTTGAGCTGGGCGCGCGCTTCCAGAACATCGATCAGCAGGTGTTCACGCTGGACCGGCTAGTGGACTACAACACCTTCCTGGCCACGGGCTTCCAGCGCGGGCCCACGCGCAACATTGCCTCGGTCAACACCTACTCGCCGTACCTGGCCTGGGTGACGGACAACACGCTCTTCGGCTTCACCGGGCCCATCACGGGCAAGCGTGCGCGACTCGAGGTGGAGCCCACCATAGGCGACTGGCAGTACACGGAGTATCTGGCGGACATCCGGTCGTATGTGCCCATCCTGTTCAACTACGTGACGTTTGCCACGCGCTTCACCACCAGCATGTCGGTGGGCCGCGATGAGCTGCGTTTCCCCAAGTGGATCGGTCGTCCGGATTTTGTGCGCGGCTACAACCGCGAGGACATCGGCACGGTAGGCTGTTCCGGTCTGCCCAACGACAACGGCAGCTCGTGCAGCACGGCGGAGCTCATTGGCTCGCGCGTGGCCTTTGCCAACGCGGAGCTGCGCTTCCCCATCATCCGCCGGTACGGCACGCGGACCAACCTGCTGGGTGGCCTGCCGCCCATTGACGGGCTGTTCTTCTACGACGCCGGCGTAGCCTGGAGCAAGGACCAGACGGTGTCGCTGTCTCGGCCGGCAAACTACGACGTGGATCGTCAGCGGGCCGTGCTGACCAGCTATGGCTTCGGCATGCGCATGAACCTGTTCGGCATTGCCATCATCCGCTGGGACTGGGCCGTTCCGGCCAGCCGTCCCGGCGCCAAGGGCTTCGGCACCTGGTTCTTCGGCGCGTCGTACTGACGCGCCGAAGTCGAGCGAAAGGCAAGCCCCTCCCTGACCTGCCTCTGGGCAGGTACTTTTCGGCCGTGCGCACGGTCCTTGCGTCGGCGCTCCTGCTCCTCGTGTGCGGCGTTGCCGGCGGCTGTGCCGATCGCTCGTCCCGCCCCGAGGGAGCCGGCGCCCCTCCCAGCATTCCCAGTGGTCCCGACCCCCTCCTTCTGCGAGTCCCGCAGAAGGGCGGGGTGTTGACGGCTACGCGCTACCCTGCCCTCGACAGCGTGGTGTGGCGGTCCATTGGGCGCGTGCCGCCCCTGTCCCGGTTCATCGGATTTGGCCCGGAAGATGGCTACCTGTCTGCGGTGGACACCGGTGGCGCGCCGGTCCGCGTGGATCTCCGCATTGGGTCGGTAACGAGCTCGCGTGATCAGGCGCTCACCACCCTGGCCTCGTTTGACGGTGGGGCGGTGTACGGCCTGACCGTGGGCGGCGAAATCACGCGCTTCACCCCCAGCGGCAGCGATTGGAAGTTTCGGCCCAGCCTGCCGGCGCAGGCCCTGTATCCGCAGGCCGACGGTTCGCTGATCGTGGCCGGGGCTCGCGGTGATCAGGCCATCGTGTGGCGGGTCCGTCCGCCACAGATGGTCGTGTCGGACTCGGTGTTGTTCAATATCGGCGGCGAGGAAGCGGCGCTGCGCGATGAAATCCTCACGACGGCGGGCTCGGTTGGTGATCGCGTGTTCTTCGGCGCCAACGAGCGGGTGATTGCTGTGCGGGCCCGCGATCTGGGGCCGGCGCTCAACGTGGACGTGGGCGACCCGGTGCGCGCCATTGCCGCGACGCCAAGTGGGGATCGCCTGTTTGTCGCGCTGGCCGATGAAGAAGTGCTGCGCATTGTCGATCGCTTCGAAGAAGGCGTGACGGGCCGCATTCGTTTGCCCGCGCCGGCGCGGGCGTTGCGCATGGACCCGTTGGGTCGCGTGCTGCTGGCGCGTGGTGCGCAGGTAAGCCCCGGTGTGGACTCGGTCTTTGTGGTGAGTCTGGCGGAAGACGCGGTGGTCGGTGTCATTGAAAGCGCGTGGCGCGGCGACTTGCCGCTGGTGCTGCCCGATGGCGGCATTGCCGTCACGCGTGGCGCGGACGTGGTATTTGCGCACCCGTCCACACTCGCGCCCATGCAGACCGTGACGGACGGCGCGTCGTCATGGTGGCACACGCTGCGCTGGAACGGATTCCGTCCGCGCGCGGCCGGGCTCGATCAGCCGGTGCAATTCCGTACCAGCGCGCCGCGGGATCCGTCGGACTTGCCGCCGGCAACCGGCGATTCGACCGGTAACGCAACTGCCGGTGCAGGAGCCGCAGGCGACAGCACGACGGGAGGCAGCGCCACGAGTGGTGAGGCGCCCGCGCGCGCCTCGCAGTTCACCGTGTCATTCGCGGCCATTCTCGATGAAAAACAGGCGCGGGCTCTGGCCGGACGCATTCGCGTGGACGGACAGTCGCCGCGTGTGACCACGTCCGAACGTGACGGCAAACTGTTGTATCGCGTGATCATGGGGCCCTACCCCACACGCGCGGAGGCTGAGCGTATAGGCAAGGCCTCCGGTCAGAGCTACTGGGTGTTCGAGGGCGCACCATGACGTCGGGAGCCGTAGTGGATCCGTGGGACCTGGAAGGCCGTCGTCTGGCGCCGCTGCTTGATGAGCGTTGCGCGGTGGTGGTGGCCTCGACCGACCCCATGGTGGCGGCGCGCACCGCGCTTGGGCTGGCGCGTGCGCAGGGTCAGCGTCGACGTGTGGCGGTAGCCGATCTGGTTGGTGAGTCGCCGGCCATCGAAGCCGTGCTCACCGGCGATGATCCGCACGGTATTGCCGACAGCTTCTTGTATGGCGTGTCGCTGAACAAGATTGCGCGGCCCATGCTGGACACGGACAACGTGTTCCTCATGCCGAGTGGCACGGAGCCCGTTGATCACGAGGCGGTGTACGCCAACGATCGTTGGCGCCGTCTGGCCGCGGGCTTTCAGCAGGTGGGTGCGCTGTTGATTGTGGTGGCGCGTCCGTCGGTGCCCGGGTTTGCGGAGCTCTGCGGGTACGTGGGCGCTCTCATGCCACTGGGTGACACGACCTTCCCCACCCCACCTGGCATTCCGCTCATTGCGCCGCCCGCGCCGCCTCCACCGCCACCGGCTGAGCCCAGCGAGCCTCCCAAGCGTGAAAGTGCGCGCCGGGCGCGTGAAGCGGCGCAGCAGGACGCGTCGCGCCGTCGCACGCAGATCATTGCTGGCGTTCTCGTACTGGGTGCGGCAGCCATTGGCGTGGGCGCCATGTGGCCGCAGGTGCTCGAACGCCTGCCGGCTCCGCTGGTGGCGTTGCTGCAGGTTCGGGCACCGGATACCACCAGTGTCGTGGTGCCCCCAACGCCCATGGACAGCACGCCCGTGGATTCGCTGCGCCAGGCTGGCGACAGTGGCGCGATGCCCGCTGACAGCGCGGCGTCTCAGCCGCTGGCGCTGGACAATCCGGCCGACTCGTTGCGTGCCGCGCGCTATGCCGTGTACTTCGCCACCGCCAACACGCGGGCGGCCGCATTGCCGGAGCCGCGCGTCGCGGCGCTGCAAGGGGTCGCGCTTTCGCCGGTGCTTGAAGCGGGCGAGATGTGGTTCCGTCTCACAGTGGGCGCCGACAGCAGCCGGCAGGGTGTGGACTCGCTGCTCGCGCGTCTGCGCAGCGACAAGGTGATTGGGTCCGGCAGCATTGTGTCCGTGCCCTACGCCCTGCGTCTCGAGACACGCGTTGGCGCGAGTCTCGTGGGCAGCCGACTCGCGGCCTTCGCGTCGCGCGGCATTCTGGCTTATGCGCTCCGTCAACCTGACGGCAGCGCCTCGATTTACACCGGAGCTTTCGAGTCGCCCGTGCAGGCCACGGCGCTCGCGGATTCGCTGCGCGCCGTCGGCGTGGCCCCGGTGTTGGCATTTCGTACGGGGAGAACGTTCTAGTGCGTCTTACGAAGCTCGAAGTCCACGGCTTCAAGGCCTTCGCCGATCATCTCGAATTCCACTTCGAGAAGGGCGTCACGGCCATTGTCGGTCCCAATGGTTCCGGCAAGTCGAACGTTTCCGACGCGGTGCGTTGGGTGCTGGGCGAGCAGCGCGCGCGCGCCATGCGCGGCGCAAAAATGGAGGACGTGATCTTCCACGGCTCATCGGCGCGCAAGCCGGTGAACATGGCCGAGGTGTCGCTGCATTTCGACAACACCGAAGGCGAACTGCCCATTCCGTTCAAGGAAGTGGTGATTACGCGGCGTCTGCTGCGTTCGGGTGAGAGCGAGTATCTGCTCAACCGTGCACCCTGCCGCTTGCGCGACATCCAGGACCTCGTGCGTGGCACAGGCCTCGGCGCCGACTCGGGTGTGGTCATCGAATCCAAGATGATCGATGCCCTGCTCTCCGATCGTCCGGACGAGCGGCGTGAACTGTTTGAAGAAGCCGCGGGCGTTGGGCTGTATCGCGACAGGCGCCGCAGTGCCGAGCGTCGGTTGGATGAAACCACGACGGATCTCGCGCGTCTCGATGACCTCATCAACGAGGTGCAGAGCCAGGTGCGCTCGCTGGCCCGCCAGCGCCGCCGCGCCGAGCGTCAAGCGGAACTCACGTCGCGTCGTTTTGCGGTGGAGATCTCGCTGGCGGTGCGCGAGATGGCGGCGTGGAAGGACGAACTGGAGGCGCTCGACGGGCGTCTGACGGAGCTGCAGGGCGATGTGCCGGGCTCCGAGGAAGCCATCGCGGCGGCGGAGTTGCAGCGTGAGGAGGCGCACGCCGCGCGTGCGACGGCCGAGGCCAGTCGCGTGGAGCTGGCGCGTCTGGCCTCGGAGCAGCGCGACCGCACGCAGCGTCTCGAGCGTGAGCTGGCCGTGGCCGAAGAGCGCCAGCGCAGCACGACCATGCGCCGTCAGCGGGCCGAGGAAGAGCGCAAGGAAAACGAGGCCTTTGGCCGTCGTCTGCGCGAGGACCGCGAGCGCGCGGCCACTGATCGCAGCACGCTCGAGCAGGAAGTCACCGACGCCGCAGAGAATCTGCAGCAGCGCCTGTCTGCTGAGCAGACCACACGTGAAGCGGTGCAGCAGGCGCGCGCCGCGCTGGATCAGTTGGAGCGTCAGGTACGCGAGCATCGCGACCAGGCGCGTCGCATTGAGCTCGATCGCGACAGCGCGTCGCGCGAACATGCCGACACCGAGCAGCGCCGTGAGGTGCTGGAGTTGGAGCGGCAGAACCTCGTGGATGCGCTGGAGAACATTGAGCGCGAGTTGCTGGCGGCGCGTGAACAGGTGCAGGTGTCGCAGGCCGATGCGCAGGAAGCCCTGCTGAATCTGGAGGGCGCACGTCTGGCCACGGGCACCGCGCGCACGGCCGATGCCGAATCGCGGGCGATGCTGGCCAACGCACTCGAGCGGCGTACCAATCTCGAAGGCAAGCGCAACGCGCTGGCCGCGCTCGAGCGCGAGCGGGTGGGTCTGGCGCCGTCGTCCGCGCGTCTGCTGAAGGAGAAGGAGCGCTTTGGTGAGGGCGCCGTACTTGGCCCGCTCACCGACTTCGTCTCGGCCAACGAGGATGTGGCCAAGCTCGTCGAGCGCTACCTCGGCGCCACCATGCATGCCATCGTGGTGCGTGATGCGGCCGCAGCGGCCGCCGTGCGCTCGTGGCATGCGTCGGCGCAGCCGGGCCCCTTGCTGCTGCTGCCGCTCGACGTGGTGATGGAGGCCAACAGCGACGAAGGCGCGCTGGCCGGCGCGGTGGAGTCGTCGGGCGAGGCCTCGCGCTGGGTGCGCGCGCTGCTGGGCCGCGTGAAGGCGCTGGACGGCGGCGATGCCTTTGTGGACGAACGCGGCGCGATGTATCTGCCGGGCACAGCCGGTGGCCCGGGTCCGCTGCAGCGCCGCGCCGAGCTCACGCGCCTCGAGAGTGATCTCGCGGCGGCGGATGCCGCGCGTGATGAAGCGGCCCTCGCTGCCGAGGCGGCGCGCCTCGCGCTGGGTGAAGCGGAGCGTGCACAGCAGGCCGCCACGGAAGCGCACAACCGGGCGCAGCAGGAAGTGCGGCGCGCGCAGGAAGTGCAGCAGGAAGTCGAGCGTCGCCGTGAACGCGCCGAGCGTGAGCTGGCGCAGTCGAACGCACTGGCCGAGCGGCTGGTATCGCGACTGGCCGAACTGGAGCAGCGCACGCAGCAGCTCGCCTCGCAGGCCGAAGCGCTGCACGCGCGGGCCGGCGAAGCCGATAGCGACATAACCGACGCGCGTGAGGCCCTGTCGGTGGCCGAGCGCGATCAGGAGCAGGCGCGTGAGGCGCGGGCCACCTGGCAGGTGGCACAGGCACAGGCGCAGGCGCGTCTGTCGGTGGCCATCGATCGCGAGAAGCGTCTGGCCGAAGAAGACAGCACCGCAGCCGCGCGCCTCGAATCACTGGCACGTGAACTGTCCACACTCAGTGAGGCCGACCAGGATCTGCTCACGCAGCTCGAGGGCTGGCGCACGGAGTTGGAAACCGAGCGCAAGAATCTGGCCGATGCCGATGCCCGACTGGCGGAAGCCGAGCGGGCCGTGGCTGCCGCCACTGCGCAGTCGGATGCCTGCGAATCGGTGCTCGATGAAGCCCGTCGCCGCGCGACCGCGCTCGGCGAACAGCTGCATGGGGCGCAGTTGCGTCACACGGAGTTGTCAGGCCGGCGCGAGACCATTCGTCAGCGGCTCGAGACCGAGTGGCGGCGTTCGCTCGACGACCTGCTGGCCGGCTTCGAGGAGCTGGATCTCGAAACGGACGCGCTGCGTGAAGAGGCCAAGACGCTGCGCGAGGCCTTGGATGATCTTGGCCCGGTGAATCCGCTGGCCATTGAAGAACATGAGGAGGAACAGCGCCGTCTCGAGTTCCTGACCAGCCAGCGCAATGACCTGGTGGCGGCCAAGCAGTCGCTGCATCAGGCCATTCGCGAAATCGACAGCACGGCGCGGGAGCTCTTCCTGGCCACGTTCGCGCAGGTACGCGAGAACTTCCGGCAGATCTTCCTGCGCATGTTCGGTGGTGGCGAGTGCGACCTGCGTCTCGAGAATCCGGACGCGCCGCTGGATTGCGACATCGAAGTCCATGCCTCTCCGCGCGGCAAGAAGACGCAGCGCATTCATTTGCTTTCAAGCGGTGAGCGCGCGCTCGTTGCCCTGTCGCTGCTGTTCGGCATCTTCCTCACCAAGCCCAGCCCCTTCTGCCTCATGGACGAAGTGGACGCGCCGCTGGACGACCAGAACATCGGCCGTTTCGTGAAGATGCTGAACGATTTCAAGAGCAAGACCCAGTTCATCGTCATCACGCACAACCCGCGCACCACGTCGGAAGCGGCGGATGCCGTGTACGGTGTGACGATGCAGGAGCCCGGCGTGTCGAGCATCGTGAGCGTGCGCCTGCGCAACGGGCCGTCGGTGGACGAGACACCGGCCGACAACACGGTGGTGGACGAGATGTCGCCGGATCGTGCCGAACTGGACGAGATGGACGGCGAGGAACCGAGCGAACCCAGCGAGGACGGCGCGGAGCCGGAGCCGTCGCCGGCGTGATGACGGCGCCGTGCGGTGCCGCGCTGCGCCGCCTCGTGGTGGTGCTCTGGGTGGGGCTGTCGGTGGTGGCCGTCCTGGCCACCCCGGCACGCGGTGCTGCGCAGACCATCCTGCTTGATGGCCCTACGGCTCTGAGTTCGCCAACGCCGGCCTTTCAGTTCCTGGCCATTGGTCTTGGCCCCGCGCGTCCTCTGCAGGTGCGCCTGCAGGTGTCCACCACACCGGACTTTGTTGGTCTGGTGCTGGACAGTGTCTTCACACGCGTGGACACGGCGTTCACGATTCAGGTGACGCGGTTGCTACCGAGCGATCGTGAGGTGTACTGGCGCGCGCTGGTTCGTGCGCTGGCCGGACAGGTGTTCGAGTCGGTGGTGACGGGACCGCGGCGTACGCCGACGTGGTTGACGCTCGTGGCACCGGTAGCGTCGGCCGCCAATGTGCGGCGTCCGCTGTTCACCTGGCGCAGCGCTCCGGTGATTTCGTCTGTCGGTCCGTGGCGTTACGACGTGGAGATCGTGACGACGTCCAACGGCCTTGCCGAGGTGGCATCGTCAGCGATAACCGACACGACTTTCCGTCCGCCACGGGACTTGCAAGCCAACACCTCGTATCGCTGGAACGTACGTGCCTATCTGGCGAACGGTGAGTCGGTGCGGGAGTTCAGCACAGGGTCATTCGTCATTACCGATCCGCCACTGCCCACGACCACCATTCTCTACCAGAACTTTCCGAACCCGTTTCCGTCGGCGACGGCATTCAACACCTGCTTCTGGTTTGACATCGGCGCCGGCGGCGCCACCGTTCGCATGGACATTCTCGATCTGCGTGGCAATCAAGTGCGCCGCATCGTGCCTGGAGCCGATGGGATCAGCAACTTTCCAGCCGGTCGATACGGCCGCGGGTCAATCGGCGTGGACAGCAACTGCGACAACCGCTTCGTATGGGACGGTCTCGCCGAAGACGGTCGCACGGTAGCGCCGGGTGTGTATCTCGCGCGCTTCCAGGCCGGCAACGCGGCGCCGATCTTCCGGCGCGTCGTCTTCCGCGGTCGCTGACATTCTCCGCCGACATTCTACGCTGACACGCGACGCGGCATGCAACTGACCACCATCGGCACCGGCACCGCCGCGCCGCACCCGTCGCGCGTGAGTGCTGCGCACCTCGTGCAGTCGGGCAGTGTGCGCCTCCTGCTCGACTGCGGCAGTGGCGCCGTGCACCGCATGGCGTCGCTTGGCGTGGCCTGGCAGGACATCACGCACGTGGCGCTCACGCATTTCCACGCCGACCACATTGCCGACCTGCCGATGCTCATCATGGGCTGGCGCTGGGGCCAGTTGCCGCCGCGCTCGGCCCCGGTCACGGTGTTCGGTCCTGTGGGCACGGGCGCGCTGCTCGAAGGCATGGCCACCGTGTATGGAGCATCCATTCTGGCGCCCGGATTCCCGCTCACGGTGCGCGAGATCGCCCCGGACGAAGTCGTGAAGCTGCCCGACGGTGTGGAATTGGAAGGCTTCCCCGTACCCCACACCCCCGAGAGCATGGCATATTCCGAGCGCGATGGGGCGCGTCGTCTGGTGTACACCGGCGACACGGGCCCCAGCGAGGCGCTGGGTCACTGGGCCGCGGGTTGCGACCTGCTGCTGGCCGAGTGTTCGCTGCCGGAGGCCATGGCCATCCCGTCGCACCTGACGCCATCGCAGGTCGGTGCCCTCGCGGCCACGGCCGGGGCGCAGCAGCTCGTGCTCACGCATTTCTATCCGCCCGTCGAAACCGTGGATCTCCGCGGCGAGGTGGGCGCGTTGTATCATGGGCCGGTCGTGCTTGCCACGGACGGCTGGCACCACACTTTCTGAGGAACACACATGCTGGTCGTGATGCAGCCCAACGCCTCCTCCGCCGACATCGATCGTGTCTGCGAGGAAATCACGCGTCAGGGCTTCAAGCCGCTGCCGTTGCCGGGCGAAGTTCGCACGGCCATTGGTCTCCTGGGTGACGACGCGAAGGTGGACTGGTCGTACATCGAGGGCCTGCCCGGCGTGGCCAGCGTACTCATCGTGCAGAAGCCCTTCCGTCAGGCCTCGCGCGAGTGGAAGAACGAAACGACCATCGTGGAAATCGCCCCTGGGGTGCGCTTCGGTGGCAGTGAGGTGCCCATTGTGGCGGGCCCCTGCTCGGTGGAAACCGAGGAGCAGATTCTCACCTCGGCGCGGCAGGTCAAGGCGGCTGGTGGTTCGGCGCTGCGTGGTGGCGCATTCAAACCGCGCTCGTCGCCGTATGCCTTTCAGGGACTCGGCAAGCAGGGGCTTGAGCTGCTGGCCCTCGCGCGTCGTGAAACGGGCCTGGCCATCGTCACCGAAGCCATGGACGAACGCGGCGCTGATCTTGTGGCCGAGTACGCGGACTGCATTCAGATTGGCGCGCGCAACATGCAGAACTACTCGCTGCTGCGTCACGTGGGCACGCTCAAGAAGCCGGTACTGCTCAAGCGTGGCATGGCGGCCACCATCAACGACCTGCTGCTGAGCGCCGAGTATATCCTCGCCGAAGGCAATCCCAACGTGATCCTCTGCGAGCGCGGCGTGCGCACGTTTGACAGCGCCACGCGCAACCTGTTCGACCTCACGGCGGTGCCGGTGGTGCAGAAGTTGTCGCACCTGCCCATCGTGGCCGACCCGAGTCACGGCACAGGTTTGCGCGACAAGGTCACGCCGATGGCGCGGGCGGCGGTGGCGGCCGGAGCCGACGGCATTCTCGTGGAAATGCATCCCACGCCCGACAAGGCGCTGTCCGATGGCGCGCAGTCGCTCTATCCCGAACAGTTTGCCGACCTCGTGCGGCATTTGCGCGTGATTGCCGAAGCAATCGGCCGTTCGGTGACGCCGGTCACCTGATGACCGGGGCGGTTGCCGTTCGCGCGGCAACCGCCAGGCACCTCACCACGCGCCGCGGGTATTTCTCTTCATGCCTATCTCTACACACCGAAGCGCCGTCGCTGCGCTGACGAGCGCTGCGCTTACGAGCGCGGCACTCGCGATGGCCGTGCTGCCGGGCCAGTTGCAGGCGCAGAGTGCGGCCGAAGCCAGCTATGCGCGCGTGGCGCAGGCGTGGAAGGGTACGCGCACCCTCGAGGCGCAGTTCGAGCAGCGCATCACCAATCCCATTCTCGGCCGCACGGTGTCCAGCACCGGTGTGTTTCATCAGCAGCGACCTGGCAAGCTGTCCATCACCTTCACGCAGCCCGCAGGTGACCGCATCGTGGGCGATGGCAAGTCGCTGTGGGTGTATTTGCCCAGCAGCACGCCCGGTCAGGTGCTCAAGTTGCCGGCCAACGCCGACGGCGCCATCGTGGCGGACCTGCTGGGCCAGTTGCTCGACACGCCCACACGGGCCTTCGACATTTCCGGTGGTGAGGCAGCCACGGTGGACGGCCGCGCAACGCGTCGCGTACAGCTGGTGCCACGTCGTGGCACGAATGCGCCGTTTCAGCGTGCGGTGCTGTGGCTCGATGACAAGGAACCTCGCCCGGTTCGCGTGCAGGTCATCGACGGCCAGGGGGTGGATCGCAGCATCACCCTGACCACCTGGCGACCCGATGCCACGCTGCCGGCCGATGCCTTCACCTTCAAGGTGCCCAAGGGCGTGAAGGTGTCGACCAAGCTGCCGGGCGCGTAAGCCAGAACGGATCTTCCGGGTTTGCAGTAGGTTATGGCCGACCCGTTTACGATTGCCTCCTCTGCGCCCTCTGCGGTTCTCCTGCGGTTCTCTGCGTGAGCGGTTGACGTTCCGGCCGCAGCACCGGCACTCGTTGCATCCGAGAGATCGCTAACAGCTCACGCTGAGAGAAGGAGAAAAGGAGGGCGCAGAGAGAAGCCGTCTGGGTCGAACTGCCTTGTCGCGGATGACGCGGATCGGGCGGAAACCACACGGATCAGAAATGCGGATTCACAATGACGATCGACGAGCCACTGAATCTACGGCGTCGTGGCTGGAACACTCACCGCGCGACGTTCGAGATTGCCGAACACATCACGCGGTGTCCGCGCCGCCTGCAGGATCTGTGCGGCGCGCTGCAAGGGCGCGTCGTCCTGCGTACGACGCAGGAACTCGGCATCCGGGCCAAAGGCCACGCGTGCCATTTCGTAGCCCAGCGACCTGGAAATCCACGGCGCGGCCGCGTCAAAGATGGCCCGAGGCGGTGCCACCTTGCGGCGCTCCATCTCGGCGTACACTTCGTCAAGCATGTCGCGCGTGACCGGGTCACCGGGCGTGATCATGCGACCCTTCTGCAACTGCGCCTGACGCGCGATAGCGGCGCGATAGGCCGCGAGATTCTTGCCCATGGCGCGTGCGAGCGCCTGCACCGGCAGCGGCGTGAGGGTGTCACCCACCACCACATCGGGTGTGATGCCACCGCCGCCAAGCACCGTACGGCCAGCATCGGTGCGATAGCGCGGGCGAATGGTGTCAGGCAGCGTCACGTCGTCATCGCCGGCCGGCTGTGCATCCTGATCGGGCTCGGGCGGTCGGCTGATGCTGCGGCCCACCGGGGTAAACCAGCGCGCGACCGTCAAACGCAACGCCCCACCCGACGACAGCGGATACACATTCTGCGCCGAGCCTTTGCCGAAGCTGGTCACACCGAGCACGATGGCGCGGTCGTGATCCTGCAGGGCGCCGGCCACGATCTCCGAGGCGCTCGCACTCGACTTGTCGATGAGCACCGAGAGGGGCAGCGTGGGCCAGCGCTGTGGCAGCGAGTCGGCATACACTTGCGGCGTGGTGCCGGGGCGTCCGCGCAATTGCACCACACTCTGCCCCTGATCGAGGAAGAGTTCGGCCACGGCCACACCCTGCTCCAGCAATCCACCCGGATTGCCACGCAGGTCGAGGATGAGCGAGCGCGCGCCCAGCTTCACCACGGAGTCCACCGCCAGTGCCACTTCGGTGGCGGTCTGTGCGCTGAACACGTTGATGTCGATATACCCCACGCCGTTCTGCAGCAGCGCGACCCGCTGCACCGCGCGCAAATGCACCTTGTCGCGTACCACCGAGAAGTTGAGACGCTGGTCGCCGCGCTGTACCACGAGCGCCACGGGGGTGCCCGCCTGCCCGCGAATGGCGCGCGAGACTTCGTCGCGCTCCCAGCCCTTGGTGGATTCCTTGTTCACTTCGATGATGCGGTCGCCGGCCAGGAGGCCGATGCGTTCGGACGGGCCACCGTGCACCGTTTCGATGACCACGGGCCAGCCATCACGAATGTCGATCTGCAGCCCAATTCCCGCGTAGGTGCCGCTCATGGCCTCATTGAGGCGACGCAGACGCTCGTCACTGAGGAACGAGGTGAACGGGTCCTGCAACTCCTGCAGCATGCCGGTGACGGCCTTGTCGTAGATGTCACCGGCATCGAGGGAGTCGACGTACTTCTGCGCCACGGCTGCGGCCACCTGATCGAACAGGCGTTCGCCACCAAGCGGAGGGCGGCTCGGCTGCGCCACCACATTGAGGTCGCGACCGGCCCACCAGCCACCGAGCGCCAGCAGAGCAACGAAGCCGCCGGCCGCCACGGTGGCGCGGGCGCGACGGGAATCCGTGCGAGGCGCGTCGGGAAGAATTTCGGGCATGTCAGTTATACGCGCTCAAGGCATCACAGGTGCCGGCGGGTGCGCCATCGTGTCCAATGGCGCCACGCCGGAGAGAGAGACACTGGCCGCACGCGCCGCGTCGCGGAACCGTTCCGGCCAACGCTGAACGAGCTGCGCGAGGCAACGCACGGTGACGGCATCCACCGAGGTATCGGCGTCCACGGCCACCACAGGCCCCACTTCGGGGTGCGCGTCCTGCCAGGCCGGTAACAGCGCCTCGGTGAAGGCCGCGCTCACCCGCTCGTGAAATGCCGACGTCTCCTGTTCCATGCGGTCCATCGCGCCACGCGCGGCGGCGCGCGCCTGGGCCGTGGCCAGCGGCATGGCCAGCAGGAGCGTGAGGTCGGGCGTACGTCCACCAGTGGCCAGCGCATTCACCCGGCGCAGACTCTCCATGGGCAGGCCACGTCCCGCGCCCTGATAGGCGTAGGTGGACAGCAGAAATCGATCGACGAGCACCACCGCGCCACGCGCGAGCGCCGGCTCGACCACGTCGTGCAGCAACTGTGCACGCGAGGCGGCAAAGAGCAGCGCCTCCGTGGCATGCGCCAGCGACGAGGCCGGATCGAGCAGCAGCGCACGAATGTGGTCGCCGGCGGGTGTCCCGCCGGGTTCGCGCACCGTCACCACGTCGAGGCCAACGGCCCGCAGCGTGTCGCCGAGTCGCTGCCACTGCGTGGTCTTGCCCACCCCTTCTCCGCCCTCGAGCACGAGGAAGAGACCCGTTGCTGGCGACATGCCGGGAATCACCCGAGAATGATGGGGCTGGTGGCGCCAGCGCGGATGCCGTCGGCAATCCACTGATTCACGCGCAGCATGAGCTTGTCGAAGTTGTCCTGCGCGGAGATTGCGCGCTGATACGCCGGATTGCCCTGCACCTGCTGCAGCAGCGCGTCGAGCTGCTGCTCCATGTCCGGCGTGGGCTCCTGCCCGCGATCTATCATGGCCTGCGCGTCCTGACGGATCTGCTCCATCTGCCGCAGAATCGTGGTGGCATCACGGTCGGCGTTGAGCGCTTCGCTGCTGCGCTTGACGGCCTTGTATTCCTCGCTCTGGCCGATGCTGCGCCCGAGATCCTTTGCCTTGTCTTCCAGCATGTGCGGGCCTCCCGGCCAATGATGTGCGAATGTTGTGCCGCGTGAGTCAGCCTGGCGTGCGGGCGATGAGCACGCGATCGCGACCGGACAGGTCCGGATGCACCACCACGTCCTGCCACCCCAGCGCCGCGGCCTCGCGCGCCGTCTGCTGCGCCCGGTTGGCGTCGAGTTCGAGCACCAGCCAGCCGCCGGGTTCCAGCAGCGACCGGGCGCCGGCCAGCAGCGCCCGATAACGTGCCATGCCCCCGTCGGCCGCAAACAGGGCCAGAGGGGGCTCCCAGTCACGCACCGAAGGCGGCAGCCCGCCGGCCTCGTCGTACGCAATGTACGGTGGGTTCGACACGATGACACGGGGGCGGAGACCGTTCAGCGGCGCGAGATCGGCCCCCAGCCGGAACTCGACCGGCGCGCGGCCTGCCGGAAGCGCCGCGGCGTTGGCCTTCGCCACGGCCAGCGCGTCCGCACTGACGTCAGTGGCCACGACCCGCTCGAACTGGCCTTCGCTGGCCAGGGCCAGCGCAATGGCGCCCGATCCGGTGCCGATATCCACCGCCACGCCCCCGGGGCGGTCTGCCGTGAGCGCGAGGGCATGCCCCACCACTTCCTCGGTCTCCGGACGCGGAATGAGCACGCGGGAATCGACCATGAGCTCCAAATGGCGAAACGGCGCCCACCCCACGGCGTAGGCCAGCGGCTCACCGCGCAATCGGCGGTGCAAGGCCTGCTCCACCCTTGCCATGTCCTCGGCGCTCAGGTGGTCGCCGCGCGCGCTGCGCTGGGACAGTGTACCAGGCGACAGGCGCAGCACGCCCGAGACCAGCAACTGGGCTTCGCGCGCGTGCTCATGCTCCAGGTCGTCGCTGCCCGGCTCCGCATCGGCAAGCAGCGTGCGACAACGCGCCAGCACATCGCGCAGCGTGCTCGACGACTCAGCCACTCAACCGTTCTTCGGCGTTGGCCAGGGCCAGCGCATCGATGAAGGGCGTGATGTCGCCATTCATGATGCCATCGATGTCGTACAGCGTGACCCCCACGCGGTGATCGGTGACGCGGCTCTGCGGAAAGTTGTAGGTGCGAATTTTTGCCGAGCGATCACCCGTGGACACCTGCGATTTGCGGAGCCGCGAACGCTCCGCTTCCTGCTCGGAGAGACGCAGGTCGAGCAATCGCGAACGCAGCACGTCCATGGCCTTCTGCTTGTTCTGCAACTGCGACTTCTGATCCTGCTGCGACACCACAATGCCCGTGGGAATGTGCGTGATGCGCACGGCGGAGTCGGTGGTGTTCACACTCTGTCCTCCGGGACCGGATGAGCGAAACACATCGATGCGCAGGTCCTTGTCTTCGATGCGCACGTCCACTTCTTCAGCCTCGGGCAGCACGGCCACGGTGGCGGCAGACGTGTGAATGCGACCCTGCGTTTCGGTGGCCGGCACACGCTGCACCCGATGCACACCCGACTCCCAGCGCAGCACGCCGAAGGCCCCATCACCGCTCACCTTGAAGACTGCTTCCTTCACGCCACCGAGCGCACCTTCAGAGAACGAGATCATTTCCATGCGCCAGCCGCGGCGCTCGATGTAGCGCGAGTACATGCGCTGCAGGTCGGCGGCAAAGAGACCGGCTTCGTCGCCACCCGTGCCGGCACGGATTTCCACGATGGCCGGTCGGTCGTCGAGGGGGTCGCGCGGAATGAGCAGCGGCAGCAACGCCTTCTCGAGCGCGGCACACTCGGCTTCGAGCCGGGTAACCTCAGCACGGGCCTCGGCGGCAAAGTCCGCGTCATCTCCCGATGCCATCTCCCGCGCATCGGCCAACTCCTGCTCGGCCTTGGCAAGTCGGTTGGCCTTGGCCACGACCTCGGCCAGGCGATGATGCTCCCGACCCAGGTCCGCCAAACGGGTGGCATCCCGGGTGGTTTCAGGGTCGGCCAGCAGTTGCTCCACCTCGGTGGCGCGCTCCAGCGCCTCGGTGATGCGGTCCCGAAGGTGGCTCAGCATGAAACTGGGACGAAATCGGTGATTCGGGTCACAGCGCGGTACGGACCCCGGACGTTAAGCTCCATCACGGAAAATACACGAGCTGAGGTGAGAGAACATGGTGACCTTTGGCACGCAACCGATGCGCTTCACGCCTTCCTCCATGAGCGTTTCGCTCGACCGCATTGCGGACTTCCTGTCCACAGTGCCCCTGTTCCGTGAACTGGACCGTCAGGCCCTGCGCGGATTCGCCGAAGTCACCCGCGAGCAGCGGGTGGCCAAGGGTGCGCTGGTTGTCACTGAGGGTGACGCCGGCGACGCCCTGTATGTGGTGCGCTCGGGCGAGGTGAAGGTGGCCCTGCCCGGTGACGAGGGCCGCGAGGTCATCCTCGGCATCCTGGGTGTGGGCGACCACTTTGGTGAACTCTCGCTCGTGGACGGTCGTCCACGCAGCGCGCACGTGGTGGCCACGCAGCCGTCCACGCTGATTGTGCTGCGCCGGGCCGAATTCCGTCGGCAGGTGGAGCAGAATCCTCAGGTGGCCTGGGGGCTCATGGTGGAGCTCTCGCGTCGACTGCGTCAGGCCGACGGTACGATTGGCAGCCTCGTGCTGCTGGACGTCCCGGGGCGAGTGGCGCGCGTGCTGCTCGAGCACGCCGGGCCCGGCGAGCCGGCCACCCTGATCAAGCAACTCACGCATCAGACCATGGCGCACATGATCGGCGCCAGCCGCGAAACCGTGAGCCGCGCGATGGCCGAGTTCCAGGAGAAGGGCTTCATCTCGGTGCAGCGTCGTGTGGTGACCATCACCGATCGGGCGGCGCTGGAATCCCGCTCGCGCCCGCGGATCTGATCGGGGCGTCGGGCAGCACATGAGTACCGGCGGCCCACCGCCCACCGCGCGTCCCGAGCCCACGAGGCCGAGGGCGCGCGTGCGTTTCTGGGGCACACGGGGCACGGTGTCGTCACCCGGCCCGCGCACGGTGCGCTATGGGGGCAACACGCCCTGCATCACCGTGGAGGTGGACGGCCAGGCGCCGCTCATTCTCGACGCGGGCACCGGCATTCGTGGGCTTGGAGCACATCTGGTTGCGACGACACGCGACGAGCCACTCACGCTCATGCTCACACATCGTCACAGTGATCATGTGCTGGGTCTGGCGCACTTCGCACCGATGTTTGCGTGGCGCTCGTCCATCACGGTGTATTGCGGCGACGGTGAGGCCACCTCGCTCGAGAGCTTCTTGCTGCAGCTGCTGTCGCCGCCGCTGGTGCCGTATATCGAAGGCGTGACCACACGCCTCACCGTGGCGGAGTGGGCCAATCTCGCCCCCCTGGCGCTTGGCGCACTCACGGTGGTGCGATGCAAGGCGCAGCATCCCGGTGACGCCGCCGTCCTGCGTGTGGACGATGCAGGCGGCGCTCTCGTGGCCTACGCGCCCGACAATGAGCTCGCGTATCACGACAACAGTCCACCGGTGCAGACCTGGCGACGCGAGTTGACCAGTCAATTGCACGGCGTGCCCATGCTCGTGCACGACGCCACGTATGTAGACGACGAACTCGCCGCGCATCGCGGCTGGGGCCACTCGTCAGCCGCCGAGGCCACGCGCTTTGCCATGGAATGCGAAGCGCGCACGCTGGTACTGTTCCATCATCATCCGGACCGGGATGATGCCGCCGTCGAGCGCATTGTGGACCACGCACGTGAACAGGTGCAACGCGCCGGCGCCTCGCTGCGGGTGATCGCGGCCTGGGAAGGACTTACGCTGGCGGTGTAGCGACGTCTCCGCGACGCTCGTCGGGTGTACCCCAGCCTCCACCACCCGGCGTTTCGATGCTGAGGACATCACCGGCCTGCATGCTGACGCGTGTCTTGGCGGGCAGCACGACGTCGTTGAGACGGTTCACACCGCACTGCCCCGCCCCGCCACCTTCTGCGCCCGGCGGCGCCACAAGACGACGTTCCGTCAGCAACGTGGCGGTGCAGGCCTCGAGCGCCTGATAGCGACGCACCACACCATGTCCGCCGCGATGCCGTCCGTCGCCACCACTGCCACGACGTATCGCGTACTCCAGCACACGCAGCGGATAGGCGCGCTCCAGCGCTTCAATGGGTGTGTTGCGCGTGTTGCTCATGCCCACATGCACGGCATCCGGCCCCGCACCACGTCGGCTCGCGCCCTGCCCACCACCCAGGGTTTCGTAGAACGACCAACCGGGCGCTCCCATGGTGACATTGTTCATGGTGCCCTGACCGGCCGCGGGCAGCACGGGCAGGCTGCCGTCAGTGGCCGCGCGATGGCGACTACCCTCGGCCAGCGCGGCAAAGATCACATCGGTGAGTCGCTGCGACAGCTCCACGTTGCCGGCGGCCACCGCCCGCGGCCGCTTGGCGTTGGCCACGCAGTCATCGGGGATGCTGAGGCGCAAAGCGCGGGCCACGCCATCGTTCACGGGCACATCATCGTCGCAGAGCACACGCAGCACAAACACCGCGGCCGCACGCGCCACGGCCGGCGGGGCATTCACGTTGCCACGAAGGGCCGGACTGGTACCGGTGAGGTCGAGATGCAGCGTGCTGTGCTCCACTCGCGCGTGAACCACCACGGGAATGGCCCGCTCGTCCACGCCATCGCCCTCCAGCACATCCTGCGCCCGGCCGCTCAGACCATCGAGCGTGGACAGTCGCATGCGCACCCGGCGTTCGGTGTAGTCGAGCAGTGCGTCCACGGCCTGCGAAAGCTGATGCTCGCCGAGGTGGTTCCACAGCGCCTGCCAGCCCCGCGTGCCGGCGGCGCAGGCGGCGCGTTGTGCGCGCAGGTCGCCGTCTCGCTCATCGGGTGTGCGCACATTGGCCAGCACGAGACGCAGCACATCGTGCTGCACCGTGCCCGTGCGTTCGATGCACACCGGCGGCACGATGAGCCCTTCCTGATAGAGCTCCGTCGCGCCAAACGGCATGCTGCCGGGACTCATGCCGCCCACATCGGCGTGATGCGCACGCACGGCCGTGTAGCCAATGATGCGCGCGGCCTCATGCGGGTGGGCCACGGCCTCCACCATGGTGAGATCGGGCAAGTGCGATCCACCATGCGAAGGGTCGTTGAGCAGGTACACGTCGCCAGCGCGGGCTCCCGCTTCGCGCACCGCGGCCACGGCTTCGGGCATGGCACCAAGATGTACCGGAATGTGGGCAGCCTGTGCCACCATGCGACCGGCCGCGTCGAACACGGCGCACGAGGCATCACGCCGCTCGCGGATGTTGGGCGAGATACTGGCCCGTTCCAGCAGCGTGCCCATCTCCTCTGCGAGCATGGCCACCTGCTGCGCAAAGACCGTGAGCTGCAGTGGATCGAACGTGGTGGTCATGCTTCGGGCGCGACGGTATCGGGCGCCACTGTGTCGGACGCCACAGTGTCGGGCACGACGAAGCCCAGCTCCACCACCGCTGCCTGACAGCGTGCCTGCCACTGCGCCTGGAGATCCGCCATGCGCGAACCCTTGCCGCGATTGGGCGCCATGGAGAGCAGGCCCTGCGCACTGGGATGCACCACCGACTGCGTGCGCAGCGTGAGATCCGGGCGCGTGCTCAACAGAAACTCCACGGTGCTCGTGGCCACCCGCCCCAGTGTGAGCACGCCGCGGAGACCACGTGGCAGGAGACGCTCCATGTCGGCGGCGAGACGGTGCAGATTGTCCGGGCTTTGCAGTTCGCGGCGGGCCGGTGCACGAAAGCGGAAGCCGTCGTCGGTTGGGCAGCGATCGAGCGCATTGGTGAGAGCCACGCCATGTGCGGTGGGCCTGTAGGCACGACGGCGCAGCGCGTTGCCATCCCAGGCCACGGTATCGTAGGTACGCGGCAGTGTCACGGCGCCAATCGCGGCAAGCGCCGTGTACAGGTGCTTGCCCGCCGCGTCGCCCCAGAACGGAATGTTGCTCTTGTCTGCACCACGTGGTCCGGGCGCCTCGCCAACAATGAGCACATGCACCGGACCATCGGGCGGCACCAACATGGGGACCGGCGCGCCAATGATGCGACCAGCCAGCGGGTGCTGGTCTTCGGTGTCGATCTGCATGTCGCGATCTCGTGTGTCGTCGCGAAGCAACTCGCGCCCCATGGCGATGAACAACGGTCCGTCAGGCTTGTGCATGTGCCACGCTCCAATGAATTCAGGTGAGGCGTTCAAGCATCCAACCGCCGACTTCGAGCGCCGTGGCCCGCCAGCCGCTTGCCACATGCAGCGTAGCATCGGGCAGCGTGATGACTGCCGGTCCGTCGAGTGGTTGCGCATGGGCCGCATCGGCAGCGGCCCGCTCGAACACGGCGGGCCAGGCGGCGTGCTGCACCGCCGTGCGCAGACTGATGCACTCGACGTCGCGCGGCAGCACGTAGCCCGTGCGTTCCCGGTGCCGCTCACCAAAACGTGCAATCACGTGGGACAGGCGGTCCTCGATGGACACGGGGATATCGAGCTCATAGCCCTGCCCCACGTAGCGCGTGCGCAGCCACCAGCTGGTGTCGGCGGGTGCCCCGCCGAGTGCGCTCGCGGCCGCACGCAGCGTATCGTGGAGTGCTTCGTCCGACCACGACGCGAGCGCCACGACACAATTGCTGATGCGCTCGCGTCGTTCCGGTGCCATGGCCAAACCAAGCGCGCTCAGCACGCCGGCGTGCGGCGGGATGACGATGCGTGTCATGCCGAGCCGATCGGCGAGTCCGCAGGCGTGCAGCGGCCCACCGCCGCCGAAGGCCATGAGCGGCATGTCGCGCGGATCGATGCCACGCTCCACCGATATCCGACGCAGCGCGCGGGCCATGGTGGCGTCGGCCGTCTGCACAATGGCCTCCGCTGCGCGCGTCACACTCACGCCCAGCGGCTCCGCCACTCGCTCCACCGCGCGCTGCGCAAGATCGGCATGGATGTGCACGCCGCCGCTCCATGCGCCGCTGGCAATGTGACCCAACACGACATGCGCATCAGTGACGGTGGGTTGTGTGCCGCCGCGTCCGTACGCAGCTGGCCCCGGACTCGCGCCCGCACTGTGTGGCCCCGTGCGCAGCGCACCGCCGTCATCAATCCAGGCCACGCTGCCGCCACCCGCCGCCACGGCTTCCACCAGCACGCGTGGTAGCGCAATGGGTACGCCGCCGACGCTGCTCCCGCGCTCCACCAACGGCTCGCCGCCGTCGATCAGACCCACGTCGGCACTGGTGCCGCCGATGTCGATGGTGAGCGCGCGTGAGAGACCCAGCACGCGGGCAAAGGCCGCCGCACCGGTCACACCGCCCGCCGGGCCAGAGAGGGCCAGAGCGGCCGCATGCTGCGCCGCGTCTGACGCGGGCAGCGTGCCGCCCGACGAGGTCATGACGCGAGGCGCGGGATAATCCTGTTGCGCGAGGCGCGCAGACAAGGCGCCCAGATATTGCCGCACGGCGGGCCGCGCATAGGCCTCGGCCACGGTGGTGGCGCTGCGCTCGTATTCGCGCATTTCGGGCAGGACGGCATGACTGCACACCACGTCGACACTGAGGCCGCGCGCCGTGGCTTCCTCTTCAATGGCTGCGGCGAGTTGCACTTCGTGCGAGGCGTTTTCGTAAGCGTGCAGCAGCGTTATGGCCACGGTATCGGGCTCACGGTCCAGCACCGCCGAGGCCACACGCGCGCACTCCTGCGGGGTCAGCGACTGCAGCACGTCACCGGGCACGAGCCGTTCGTGCACGCTCACGACATCGGCATGACCAACCAGCGGATCGGGGTGGTGCAGCGTGAGGTCGTACAGCGAGGCGCGTTCCTGCCGCCGGAGTTCCAGCAGGTCCGTGAAACCTGCCGTGGCGCAGGCCACCACGCGCGCGCCGCGCCGCTCGAGCAGCAGGTTGGTGACCACGGTGGTGCCGTGCGCTATGTGCGCAATGTCTTTCGCCGGCACCCCGGCTTCACTGAGCGCGTGCAGCACCGCGCCCGCGCGGTCGCCGGGCTGACTCAACACCTTGACCGTGCGCACGCGACCGTCGGCGTGCAGCGCGACCAGATCGGTGAAGGTCCCGCCGACATCGATACCGATGGCCACCGTGCCCATGTCGCTCGCGGGGCGTCCTTCACGCATGTCGGCTCATGCCCTCAGGGCCGGCGGCAGCTGCCGTCGCCAGGCGGCCAGCGCGAAGCCCACGTGTATGGGGGCGATAACAAGCGCCACCACCATGCTGCCCTGCATGAGCCCGGGCACCACCAGACCCAGCCATCCCATCATGGCCGAGATGGCCACGAGCGCGGCGCTGGCACGCGCCGCTTTGCCTACGCGCCCCGCATGATCACGCCAGGGCCACAGACAGGCTGCCGCCAACAGCAGCGGCGAGATGAGCAGCACCGACATGTTGCTGCCCATATATGGCTTGTGCTTGGTGACCGTACCGGCCAGGAGCAGCGCGGTACCGAGCACCCCACCGGTGAAGTACCAGAGCACGCCCACAATGCTGAGTCCGAGCGACGATGACCGGGGCGACGAACGAACGGCGCCTCGGGCCTCGGCCCTGGCCGACACCCGCGACGCGGTTGGCACATCGGGCACATCGCTTGAGCCGGCCCAGAGATACAGCAGCGCGGCCAGGCCAAAACCGATGAAGGCCGCCAACACCACGGGCTGTGGCGCGGTGGCCGGCATGGGGGCCCGGTTGGCCGCAAAGATCACCGAATCGGCTGTCACCAGCCGCTGATTGCCGACGCGCGTGGTAGCCAGCGCATCGGCGAGATGTTCGGGCAGGAATGCCGACTGCCAGGCCGTGAGTGGTGCATCAGCGCGGCGGCCAAGCGCCAAATGAATGCCCACAAACACCGGCAGGTTGTCCGCGGTGATACGCGCGGTTTCGCCACGCCAGGTGCGCTCAAGTGGCGCCGTGTGCCACTGTGACTGCAGTGCGCCGTTCAGCACCCAATCGAGCGCATCGCGCACGCGGGTGCTGCAATTGTCGTTGTAGTAGTCGTAACGATAGTACTTGTTGGCTTCCTGCGCATTCCACGCCACATAGTCGTACAGGGCGCCGCGCTGCATGGGCGTGAGCGCGAGGCGCTGCTCACGGATGCGGCGGTTCTCCGCGCGATACACCGCGTTGAAGGCCTCGGTGTTGTAGCCGGCCATCCAATAGCGCGTGTCGCCGGTGAGGAAGCGCCCGTAGAAGTTCGGCTGCTGGAAGTCGAACATGCCCCAGTTGAACGCGAGGTCCTCACCGGTCAGCGTGTCACGTACGGCGAGCGCGATATGCCCGAAGCGCTCGAAGACCGCGTCGCCGGGCCCATACGTGTACAGTCGCACTTCGATGGACGCGCCACGCACGGCACGCAGGCTGTCGAGCGTGGCGTTCTGACCTGGCGGCGGCGGCGCAGGCGTCTGGGCCACGTTGTCGGGCAACGGCGCCTGCGCGAGCACGGGGGCAAACACGGGAGCCCCTGCGAAGCCGAGGCAACATGCTACGGCTACGCAGCGGGCCAGCCAACGAGGCGTCCGCATCAGAAGCGGATTTCCTTGCCGTCCTCGGCCGCCTTGTAGATGGCCTCCACGATGCGCTGGATGAGCACCTGATCGGTGGGCGGCTCATACGGCGACTCGCCGCGAATGAGCGAGACGAAGTGCGCGATCTCCGCGCGATAACTCTGCTGAAACGCACCCTCGCGCGCGGCCGCACCTGACGGCGACACATCCACCGGACGTCCGTTGAGTTCCTTGATGACGCGCAGCGGCGCGAGACGCGCCGAGCCGCGTGTGGCGTGGGTCTCGAACCACCAGCGGTCCTCGTCGCCCACGTGCGCCCACGACAGGTAGATGATGATCATCATGCCATTGGCGCACTCGAGGAAGATCTGCATCTCGTCTTCCACGGCACCGGCGCCGCGTCCGCGCCGCATGTGCGACACGAGGCGCACGGGCGCCGGGCCGTCGGCCAGCCACATGGCCAGGTCGAGCAGCGGCAGACCGTGCTCCATGAACACGCCGCCGCCCGACTCGGCGCGGCGATTGCGCCAGCCATCGCCGCTCTTCTTGAGCTGCATGATGCCGGCACGAATGCTGGTCACCTGCCCCAGTTCCCCGTTGCGGATGAACTGATCGAGCGCCTGGACGTCGCTGCGGAAGCGCTGATTGTGTCCCACCACGAGGCAGCGATCGGCCTTCTGCGCGGCGGCGAGGCAGCGCTCCACGCCACGCACCGACAGCGCCAGCGGGCGCTCGCAGAGCACGTGCAGTTTCTTGCGCAGCGCGCTCAGCACGTGCGGCTCGTGCAAGTGATTGGGCGTGGCGATGACCACCGCGTCGAGTTCGTCGCTGTCGAGCAGCTCCTCGAAGTCCGTGTAGACGTCGGGCACCTCGAAGCGATCGGCCAGCGCGCGCGCCTTGGCGCCGTCGTTGTCGCACAGCGCCACGAGTGATGCTCCACGCATCTTGGCCAGCACAGGGATGTGGGTCAGTTGGGCAATGGCACCCGTTCCGACCACGGCGATACGTACGCCGTCCTTCATTCCACGCCTCCGGGGATGTCTGCGTCAGTCGGCGAAGCCGACAGCGGTCCCCGGATAATAGTGACGGAGGATGCTGCGGGCATCGGCCCCGGCACGCGCGCGTCCGATGGCACCCCACTGGCACATCCCCACTCCGTGGCCGTTGCCGGCGCCGCGCAGCGTGAGCGACGCGAGTCGCGCGCCGCGGCGGGCCTCGCGGTCCACGGTAAAGTACGTGCTCTGCAGCATGGCGCCACGCGCATCACGTAGCACCGCGCGAATATCCCGGGCTGCGATGGGCACGTCGCCGCGCTCGGTGGCCAGCACGAGGCTGGTGACCCGCCCCGAGGGGCCCGTCGCGCCGACCTTGATGCCGTGTACGGCCGCCGGCCGCGGGTCCCGGGCGCCCTGGGCCTGGAGGGCACTGCGCACGGCCGCCGCGAGCTGGGCCTCGTCGAACTCGGCGTGCCAGTGATTGCGCGGCGAGAGGTCGCAGAAGGGCCGTCCCGTCCGCGGATCGATGTCGCTGACGGGCTGCAGATAGCTCTCGGCTTTCACCCCACGCCAGGCTTCGGGCGGCGCTGCCGTGCGGCCGCCGCAACTGCTGTGAAACGGCGCGTCAACGGCCTTGCCGTTGTACCGCAGGACCAAACCGGCGGTGGCGTCAATGGCCGCGTTCACTACCGGATGCTCGGCCTCAACGCCGCCGTACACCTGATGCTGCACGGTGGCGGTGAGATTCCATCCGCTCACGGGCAGCTCCACACTGCCCTCTGGCACGCGCACATAGGTGTAGCTGCGCGCGGCAATGGCCTGCGCTTCGATGGCGGCGCGATCGGTTGCACTGCGGGTGCCGATTTCGAGCGGCACCACACCACGCAGATAGTCTTCGACCGGCAGGCGGTTGACGACCATGACGCCACTGTCGGTGGCCGTGAACCACAACTCGCCCCGGTAGCGCTTGCCGCTATAGCGCACAAAGGTCTCGCCCTCGAGTGGACGGGCCACGAAGGGACCTTTGCGCCAGGGCGTGGCATCACTGCCTTCGCCGGCCACGCGCAGCAGCCGGCCATTCTGCTCAATGCGCCAGGGCTCGTCGCCCTGTCCACGCACTAGGGCGCCACGTCCACCCTGTTCGTCAATGCGCCAACGCCCCGTGGCGCTCACCGGGGCCAGTCGCGCCCGACCATCAAGCGCGACATGGGCCATGCGATCACGGGCGCGCTCGAGGCGGCCTTCGGACACGCCAGCTACAACAGCCGGCGCTGCATTGCCTGCCGGGACCGGGGCGGCACTCGGCGCCTGATCGGGAACGCCGCGCGTAAGCGCCGGCGCACAAGCCACCGTCACCGCCGCCACGGTGGTGACCACCGCCACCACGAGCTGAGGGGCGAGTGCCCGCGCGTGGGCCTGCAGGCGACGACGTTCGCGCGACATGCTCCGTCTACTCCTGCCCGTTCACCGCGGCCTGCATGGCTTCGTCGAGACGATGCAGCGTCTCGCCGATTTCCTGCGGACCGTGAGCCGAGGACATGAAGGCCGCTTCGAAGGCGCTGGGCGCGAGACTCACGCCACGCCGACGCGCGGCATGAAAGAACTGCTTGAACAGCGTCACGTTGCTCTGCTGCGCTTCGGCGAAGGTGCGCACCGGACCCTCGTGAAAGAAGAAGCCCCACATGGAGCCGGCATGACTGGCCGTGAACGGCACACCCAAACGCGCCGCGATGTCGCGAAGCCCCTGCACCAGCGTGGCCGTTTGCGACACGATGCCGTCGTGCACCTCGCGCGTGAGGCCGGCCATGGTGGCAAGGCCCGCGGCCATGGCCAGCGGATTGCCCGACAGCGTGCCGGCCTGATACACGGGCCCGGTGGGCGCAATGCGCGCCATGAGCTCCTGACGACCGCCGTATGCCGCCACGGGCAAGCCGCCCCCGATGACCTTGCCCAGGGCGGTGAGGTCGGGGGTGACACCAAAGCGCTCAGCGGCGCCGCCAAAGGCGATACGGAATCCGGTCATGACTTCGTCAAAGACGAGCAAGGCCCCCGTTTCGTCAGCGATGCGGCGCAGTCCGGCAATGAAGCCTGGCTCGGGCTCGATGAACCCGCCGTTGCCCACCACCGGCTCGAGCAGGATGGCCGCCAGCGGCACCGCACGCGCGATGCGCTCGACGGCCTCGAGATCGTTGTAGGCGCAGGTGAGGGTGAGCTTGGCCAACGCGTCCGGCACGCCCGGGCTGTCGGGCAGGCCTAGCGTGGCCACGCCGCTGCCGGCGCGCACGAGAAACGCGTCGGCATGGCCGTGGTAGCAGCCTTCGAACTTGAGGAGATGTTCCCGTCCGGTGACGGCGCGGGCCAGACGCGCAATGCTCATGGCGGCTTCGGTGCCGCTGGACGTGAAGCGCACCATTTCGAGATGCGGCATGCGCGCGGCAATGGCATCGGCCAGTTCCACCTCACGCTCGGTGGGCATGCCGAAGCTCGTGCCATCCTGCATGGCGCGCTGCACGGCCTCCAGCACGTTGTCGGGCGCGTGGCCCAGCACCAACGGCCCCCACGACAGTACGTAGTCCAGATAGGCATTGCCGTCGGCATCCCACACCGTGGCGCCCTTGCCGCGCACGGCCACGAAGGGCTCACCACCGACGCCGCGGTAGGCGCGCACCGGAGAGTTGACGCCCCCCGGAAAACGCCGACGCGCCCGGTCCATGATGGCGGCCGAGCGCGTATTGCCCTGATACGGGGGAATGCGTGAGGTCATCGTCCGAAGCTCCCTGCACTGGTGGTGTCGATGCCGATGAGCGGCAGTGTGCGTCCCGTCTTCACGGGCGCTGCCACGGCGGGTTGTGTCACACCACCCAGCCAGGTGGCGCGGAAATCGTAGTCGTCCACGACAGCGTCGATGCGCACGTCGGCAAAGGCGCCGGCGCGCAACAGCCCGCTGTCGTGTGACGCGGGCACATGCACTTGCGTGAGGCCGTCGATGTCATCGGCCTGCCAGGGTGCGCGTGCCATCCAGAGGTTGGGTGCATCGCCCGGACGTTCGAGCAGGACCTGTGCGTCACGCCCCACGAAGCGCTCGTAGCGCTCGGCGGTAATGGCGCGCTGCAACTCCTCGATGCGCTCCTTGCGTTCCTGCTTGATGGACTCGGCCACGTCGTCGTCCATGGCAAAGGCGCGCGTGCCTTCCTGCGGCGAATAGGTGAAGACACCCACGCGATCGAACTGCATCTCCTCGAGGAAGTCGCAGAGCGTGAGGAAGTCGTCTTCGGTTTCGCCGGGGAATCCCACGATGACGCTGGTGCGCACGGCGAGATCGGGCACGATGGCGCGGTACTGCGCGAGACGCTCGCGAATGGTTTTCTGACGCTCGGGGCGACGCATGCGCGCGAGCACGGCGTCGCTGCCATGCTGCATGGGTGTGTCGAGCCAGCGCACGATGCGTGGATTGGCCGCAATGACCTCGAGCAGCCGCGGCGTGATGCCGGTGCTGTAGAGATACATGTTGCGAATCCACGGAATGCTGGTTTCCCGCACCAGGGCTTCGAGCAGTTCGGGCAGCGCGTTGCCGTCGCGGCGATCGCGTCCGTAGTGCGCGAGGTCCTGGGCCACGAGATTGACTTCGCGGGCGCCCTGCGCCTCGAGCAACTGCGCCTCGCGCACGAGGTCATCGAGCGCAAAGGAGCGATGCTTGCCACGCATGAGCGGAATGGCGCAGAAGGCGCAGCCGTGGTCGCAGCCCTCGGAGATCTTGAGATAGCGCACATGGGCGCTGTCGCCGCTGAAGAGCCGCACGCCGGGGTGCTCCACCAGCGAGCCGCCCAGCAGGCCGCGCTCCACCAGTTCCGGCACGAGACGGTCGGTCTCCGAGTTGCCGAGGAAGACGTCCACCTCGGGCAGCGCCTCGAGCAGCTCGTCCTTGTGGCGTTCCACCATGCAGCCGATGGCGAAGACGGCCTTCACGCCGCCGTCGTCCTTGAGGCGCGCGGCCTCGACGATGGCTTCGATGGATTCCGCCTTGGCGGCGTCGATGAAGCCGCAGGTGTTGACGACCACCACGTCGGCGTCGCGCAGATCCTGCACCGGCTCGGCGCCATGGGCGACGAGGTCAGCGAGGTAGCGTTCCGAGTCGACGGTGTTCTTGTCGCAGCCGAGGGTGACGAGACCGAACTTGAGCATCCGGGTAAGATAGCGGGTTCGGCCGTTCCGGGACGGGTCAGACCGGCCGGTCAGCAGTCGATTCCCGCCCAGATTGGCGCCAGTGCCATACGGAACGCCTCAGTGGCGCCCGCGGGGGCCCAGGTCAGCTGATCCGTGCAGACGACCGCAGTCTCTGCTGCCGGCGCCCACTGCTCAACGCGTTGGGCATCGATGTCCACCAGCCAGCATTCGACACCGGCCCGCTGAAAGCGGGGACGCTTGGTGAGACGATCATTGCGTGCGGTTCCCGGCGACAAGACCTCGATAGCCAGCACGGGTTGGGGAGCGGGCCCCTCTCCCAGCAGCACCGAGCGATCGCGCGCCGGCAGCACGACGACATCCGGCTGCACCAGTGTGTTCGGGTCGAGCACCACGTCTACCGGTGCCATGAAGACCACACCGACCGACAGTCCCGGCCCTTTCAGCCAGGTGCGGAGTTCGTGAAAGAACTCGCCGGCAACAAGTTGATGCGCCCGACGCGGCGACGGGGTCACGAACAGTGCCCCGTCCACCACTTCGTAGCGGTTACCGTCTTCGGGCAAGGCCCAGACATCCTCGACGGACCAATGGCGCATCTGTCCGATTGGCATACCCATATTCTGCTCGGCGCTTGGCGTTTTGCGCAACTCGGCGTTGGCATGGTGCATCATGACGCTGACGGTGCGCGGCTGTGTCATCGGAACTACGCGAGTGGGGCCATGGGAACGCCATTGCTTGACGGGGTACTCCTCGGTGAGCAACGTCGACAGGTCATGCCGCAGAAACACCGCACGCCCTGAATTCCCGGATGGCTGGCGCGCTGTCTCTGCATCGAATCGCCCCCGTTTCCGGTCCCCCAATGTTTCGCATTTGCGCTGCCGCGCGACTTCGTCGGACCAGTGCATTGTGCCTGCTCGGCACGCTGAGCGTGGTGCTGCCCCCTGCACAGCTGCCTGCGCTCAGCACCGAATCGCCTGATTCGCCGCTGCATGGCGCGCGCCCTCCCCACAACAGGGCCGATTCCACACAGATCGTGCAACGTGCGCGGGAGGCCACGACGGCCTTTCTGCGCATTTGGCGACACGCCTGGCTACGCAGTGACTACGCACAGTGGACGGCGCTCGAACGGAGCATGCCGCGTAGCGACAATCCTCGCTACTCCTCACTCGGCTCCTACCAACACTGGTGCAACTTCGCCTGGAAGCCACCAGTTGCCCGAAACACACCTGAGCGCCAGAGTCACCTCATCCCGACTGCGACCGCGCCCTTGCCCTCGCTGATCTGTCCGACGTGGTCCATAAATCCGCGCTACGACGCAGACGCCAGTGTCGTCATCGACTCCGCCTTGACCACCGAAGAGCGCCGGGCCGTTGTTGCGGCCCGCGATTCATTGCTGACCGAGCTACGCACTGCCGTCTCACAACTGCCTGGTGATGGCTGGCTGCGCGCACAGTACATCCGGTTCCTGGTGGACCAGGGGTTCCATGACACCCGCTACCACGCAGAGGCGCTGTCCGCGGCGCAGTCCTGCCGCCGCGACCTCTGGTGGTGCGGCATGCTGGCCGGCTACGTGCACGCGAGGCAGGGTCGACTGGCGGAAGCGGGCGCGGCGTTCACGCAGGCGCGCGATGCGGCCCCAGAGGCTATTCGCTGTCAGGTGGACAATGTGGTCGGGCTAGTTGATCGGCGCGTAGTGCCCCGTGGCGTCACGCTGCCCGGCTCGTGCGCGGAGCATGCCGCCTTTGCGCGCACCCTCTGGTGGCTCGCCGATCCGTTCTGGTCTGATGCGCTGAACGAACGACAGATCGAACATGACGTGCGGACGACCCGTCTTCTGCTGGCCGCCAGTCTCCCTGTCAGCGAGCACTTCGACTGGAGCCCCAGTGATCCGACCGATGCGGTCGGGCAGCTGGTCACGCGCTACGGCTGGCCGTCCACGATGCACTGGTCGACTATCGTGCAGTCGAGAAAAACCGGGCCACCGACCTCAACCGCAAGTGTGCGATTTGAAACGGGCAAAGACCCGATTGAGCAGGCGCCGTCGGAAGGTGAAGCCTGGAACTGGTGGCCCTTCGAACACGCCACGCTTCCTCGGCCGCTCCACGCCGTGACGGAGTGGCAGGTGCAGCAGTGGCGACGTGCTGACCACGCACGCCTGGCGATCGCGACGCAGATGCCATCGCTGCGCCCGGCATTGGCCCCGCGCTCGAGTGACTCCCTGACCGCTAGTCTCATCGCCGCAGCCTCGCCGCTTGCGGTGCGCCCCATCGATGCGCGCCGCACATCCGCATTGCAGCCTGTGGTGCTTGCCGGCGCGCTCGCGTTCGACTCGTCGGTCGTATCGCTCGAGCTTCGTATGGACGCGCAGCGCGGCGTTGACGCGCGTTTGCGCCTGGGGCTGACAGCTGAACCACCGCTCGCGACACTGGCGGTGGGACAGGTGGCCATGGCGCAACCGGCGCTGCTCGCACCGCATTCCAGCTCAAGCGTTTCGATGGACAGCATCGAAGCGCACCTGTTACCCTCTACCACCGTGCTCGCGCAGTCCGTAGTCGGTCTCTATTTCGAGAGCTACGGTTTCGCAGCCGATGACTCCGTGCAATACACACTGCAGGTGGAGCGCCTGAATCGCCGGGGCGTGTTCGAGCGCGTTTCCGTGGCGCTCGGCGGCGGACGTGGAGACGCCAGCGGCAACCGCATTCAGTGGACCGACACCAGGCCCGGCGAATTGCTGTCTGCCTCATCGCAGGCGCCGTCAGTGCATGGCCGATATCTCACCCTGTCGACGGCTGGTTTGCGACCGGGGGACTATGCACTGACGGTCAGCATGCGATCCACCCGGGGCGCGCATGCATCGCGCAGTCGCCTGTTTCAGATTGTCGCCAATCGGTGACGGCGATCACGCGTACAATGCGATTTCGTCCCACCACTTTACTTTATCGGCCTCAACTTCGAAAACGGCGTTGACATGCTGCGTTCCACATTGAACAATGCGATTGCGCGCACTCATTGCGATGTGCGTTGCATTTGCGCCGTGCAATCCGCTCGGTGTGTCATCTCCAATCAATTCTTCCCACCATGACCCGCTTCAATCTGCAGCCGCGCGGCTGCCCCCCCCCCCCCCGCTCGTGCTTCGTTTGTTCGGCTGAGCATTGCCGGTCTGCTGATCGGCTCAGCGGCAGCGTGTTCGCCTGATCGCACGGTTTCGACTCTCCCGTCCGGTGAGCTTAGGTCGAGCGTGAGTACGGGCAGCGCAGCCGCGAAAGACACGATCGCGCCACTGTACGGCAAGGATCACCCGAAGCGCATTCGCGGCAGCTACATCGTGCGCTTCCATCAGGGTGTTGATGCTGCTCGATCCACGGAAGCACTTGTCCGAAAGTTTGGCCTCAAGCCTCAGCAAGTATTGAGGAGCCTAGGCGGATTCTGGGGTGAAATTCCCGACGCGCGCATCGAGGAACTGCGCCGCGACCCTGCCGTCAAGTACATCGAGGCCGATGTGGCCATCGAACTTCAGCAGCCCGGCGTGGTCACCCAAACTTCCGCGCCGATGTGGCTGGACCGCATGGATCAGCGGACCTTGCCGCTGAACGGAAGCTACAGCTACTCCGTTACCGGTGCCGGCGTGAATATCTGGATCGTTGATAATGGCGTCGATATGTATGACGCTGAGCTAAGCGGACGAGTATCGACGACCCATCAGTTCTCGTTCAATGGACAGAACCCGCACCAAACATGCTCGACCACGCAGGATGGAGGCACCCACGGGACGGCAATGGCGCGTTTCGCAGCGGGGACGACTTCAGGCCCCGCCAAGGGTGCGACGGTATTCTCGGCACGCGTGAACGTCGTAGGCGCGTGCAAGACGCTTAGCTCTGCCGCAGCCTCTTCCGCGATGGAGTACATAGCTGACTACAGTCCGCGCCCAGCAGTGATCAACTACAGTGCCGCAAAGGACTGCAGCTGGATTTTCTGCGGCAACACCGTCGATGATGCAGTCAACTATGCCATGGGCAAAGGCGTAACTGTTGTCGTGTCGGCAGGTAACGGCAACGACGACCAAGTTCCGCAGAATGCCTGCGGATTCTCTCCGGCCCACGTGGGAGGTGCCCTCACCGTTGCGGCAAGCATTCAGAATACGGACACCCTCGCCAACTACAGCAACTATGGTTCATGTGTGGACCTCATCGCTCCGGTTGCACAGGGAATGGGCACGTCCGGAGCGGCCGCACTGACGTCTGGTGTGGCAGCACTTCACCTGCAGCTCTACCCTTCAGCGGGAGCAGCCACAGTGAACGCTGCCGTTCTTGACCGGGTGACCAACGGTGCGATCTTCGCGCTGCCCAGCGGAACTCCGAACAAGCTGCTGTATGCTCCTCAGTTGGCCCTCAACTCGAGCATTCCAGGGCCGGTTCTGATCGGGCCATCCAGCTATTGCTCTTGGAGTGCGTTTCACACAGGTGGCCAGCCCCCGTACACATATCAGTGGAAGCGCGACGGGAGCATCGTCACTTTCGCTCAAGCCTACTCCGTTGGCCCGGCAGGGAATAGCGGATTCTCTCTGGAGCTGCTCGTAACTGATGCGATAGGAAGAACGCATACGAGCTTCAAGAGCATCGCCATCAATCCGTCGGACTACTCCTTCAGCTGCGTCCAGTAGCATTCACCAGGAATCAGCGCGGCCGCAATGTCATTTGCGTGCTGCGCTGGTTCTATCGTCGAGCATTCAGATGAAAACGATCACGATACGCCGCCAAGCTCCATTGTTGTTGACGACGAGCGTTCCTGCGCTGCTTGCCGGCCTGTTCTCAGGCTGTGGTCTGTTTACCGGCCCCAAAGAACGAGTGGCTCAAGTTGATAGCATCGCCGTGGCCGCTGTTCCCACTCCGAGTGGATCGGCTAAACTCACATTCTTCGGTGTGGTGGGCTTTAACCTTTGCGCTGAACTCGTCCGGGTGGAGCGGCGCGTGTCCGGAGACACACTGACGTGGCGGTTCATCGCGCGCAATGAAGGCTCAAACTGTCTGCAGGCGGTCGCCACGCTGCGACACGAAGACTCGGTACCCAATCTCCCCGCGCGCACCGTGGTCATTCGCGCAGAGCGGAGCAACGGCGAACCGCTCCTGCGTACGCTGCAGTTGCCGCTCGCCGCTCCGACTCAGCGATAATTCCCGAACTGCAGCTCCACGCCGAAGTCGCCCTTGCGCAGCAGGGTCATGCACTCCTGCAGCGCGTCTTTGTCGGGACTGCTCACGCGCACCTGTTCGCCCTGGATGGACGAGGTGACCTTCTTGAGCTTGGCCTCCTTGATGGCCGCGCTCACCTTTTTGGCTGTCTCGCTGTCGAGGGCCATCTTGAGCTTGATCTCGCGACGCTGGATTTCGCCGCTGCCGGGCTTGGGGTCGGTGATGTCAAGATTCTTCACCGACACGCCGCGCTTGATCAGCTTGCTGCGGATGACGTCCAGCAGCGCATCGCTGCGCATGTCACCCTCGGCCTCGAGCTTGATGAGGTTCTCGCTGCGCTGAAAATCAATCAGCACATGCGAGCCCTTGAAGTCGAAGCGCTGCATCACTTCCTTCTGCGCCTGATTGACGGCGTTGTCGACCTCCTGCAGGTCGCAGCCGGTGGTCACGTCGAACGAATAGGTCGATGCCATGGGAATGAGCTCCGGGTACGGAAAGGCCCCGGCGCAAACCGGGGCCGACCCCCCAAATCTAACCGCCCTGCGCTTTGCCCGAGGAGGCTCAGCCGAGGAAGCTCTCGAGCGACTTGGAACGGCTCACGTGGCGCAGGCGCGACAGCGCCTTTTCCTTGATCTGCCGCACGCGCTCGCGCGTGATGCCCAACTGCGCGCCGATCTCCTCGAGCGTCATGGGCTCGGTTTCGTCGATGCCGAAGTACAGCCGCAGAATCTTGGACTCGCGCTCCTTGAGGCTGCCCAGCGATTCCTCAATGGCCTCGGTGAGCGCCTTGTCGAAGGTCTGGTCTTCCGGGTTGGGATGCAGCGTGTCCGGCAAGTAGTCCAGCAGACGATTGTCTTCGCCAGGCTTGAGCGGCGCATCGAGCGACAGGTGCACCTGGGAGATGGACATGGTCTTGGCCACCTCTTCTTCGGTGATGTCCATGCCGTCGGCGATTTCGGCATGCGTGGCCTCGCGCCCCAGCTCCTGCAGCAGCGCATTGGCGCGCTTGCCGATGCGGTGCAGCGTACCCGCACGATTGAGCGGCACCCGCACGATGCGCGACTGCTCGGCCAGCGCCTGCAGGATGGCCTGACGAATCCACCACACGGCATACGAGATGAACTTGATGCCCTTGGTTTCGTCGAACTTGTGCGCGGCGCGAATGAGGCCGAGGTTGCCCTCATTGATCAGGTCGGACAGCGACACGCCCTGATTCTGATACTTCTTGGCCACGCTGACGACGAAGCGAAGATTCGACCGCACCAGCTTGTCGAGCGCTTCCTGATCTCCCACCCGAATTCGTCGTGCGAGCTCTGCTTCTTCCTCACGGGAGATCAGCGGATAGGCGCTGATGTCGCGGAGATACTGATCGAGGGAGCCTTCCTCGTACGACGCCTTCTTCTTCGGGGGAGTGACAGCCATGGTGTTGCGGCTCGGGTGCTGATGGTCCCATGTGCGCACCGCGTAGGGAGGGAGACGCGGTGTCCTTCGGGTCGTGCGAGGTATCCTGATGCGACGAGGCAAACAACGCGGCGCGCGCATCCGTCTTTAAGCCTGATAGATTCCCCGCGTTTCGTCAACGCATGCCAACGTTAAATCCCGGATGGACAAGTCGGCATTGCCCGGCGGCATCGTCGCCTCACCGTGACACGCTGCGCGACGAAATCACTACTGCACCGCGCGTCCAACCCGCTCCCAACTGATGCGCTGCCACCACGGTGTGGCGCCCGGCGTCACGCTGAAGTACACCCGCCACGCTACCCCGCGTATGTGACTGTCGGGCACCAGGCCCCAGTGCCGGCTGTCAAGCGAATCGTCCCGCTTGTCACCGAGCACGTACGAATGGCCGGTTGGCACGACCACCGGCGCGCCGTTTACCTGCACGGTGTCACCCGCTCGGCCCACCACGCGCTTCACGTACACCTGAGACTGATCAGGTGGCCAATTGAATACCAGCACCTCGTCGCGTGACACCGCGCGGCTGAACGGCAGGCGCCAGGTGGTGAACGGCACAGTGGACACGTAGCCCAGACGCGAGACCAGCACGTAGTCCCCCGGCTGCAGCGCCGGTGTCATGCTGGAGGACGACACATGCACCGCTTCGAGCAGCAGCACACGGGCCAACACGAAGAACAGCACGGCCAGCAGCAACACGGTCCGCCAGCGACCGCTCGCGCCCCACGCACGCTGCCTCCCCGTCCCGCGGTTGGCCGCGCGCAGGGCTTCGTCGCGACGTTCCCGGGTGGCCGCTGGCCGCACGGCGGTCAGTAGTTGTCGATCTGCGCGCGCTGCAGCGCGCCCGAGTAGTCGACGTAGCCGACCTTGGTCTCCGAATAGAACTCGTAGACCTCCCAACCCCCTTCGCGGTGGCCGTTGCCCGTTTCCTTGACGCCACCGAACGGCAGATGCGCCTCGGCACCAATGGTCGGCGCATTCACGTAGGTGATGCCGTTGTCGAGCTCCTGCAGGGCGCGGAAGGCCACGTTCACGTTGCGCGTGTACACGCTGCTGGAGAGGCCGTAGCGTACGCCGTTGTTGACGGCGAAGGCTTCGTCCACGCTCTGCACGCGGATGACGGACAGCACCGGGCCGAAAATCTCTTCCTGATCGAGACGTGAGCCCGCCGTGACGCCGGTGAAGATGGTGGGCTGGAAGAAGTAGCCGTGATCGAGATCGCGGCCATCCTGCGTGCCCGTGGCGCGCGCGCCGCCGAGCGCCAGCGTGGCACCCTGCTCGCGGCCGACGCCGATGTAGCGCTCGACCTTTTCGCGCGCGGCTTCGTTGACCAGCGGTCCCACGTCGGTGCCAACCTTGCGTCCGTCGCCAAGCCGCAGCGTGGCCGCGCGCGCCACGAGACGCTCGACGAAGGCATCATGAATGCCGTCCTGCAGAATGAGGCGACTGGTGGCCGTGCAGCGCTGCCCCGTCGTACCAAAGGCGCCCCAGAGCACGCCATCGAGCGCGAGATCGAGGTCGGCATCGTCGAGCACGATCTGGGCGTTCTTGCCACCCATCTCGAGTGACAGCCGCTTGTGCATGCGACCACAGGTCTCGCCCACAAAGCGCCCGGTTTCCGTGCTGCCCGTAAACGAAATGACCGGCACCTGCGGATGTTCGACAAGGGCCTTGCCCACCACTTCGCCCATGCCGTGTACCAACTGCACAACTTCGGGCGGGAGGCCGGCCTCGAGCAGAATCTCGACCAGCACGGTGGCGGTGTGCGGGACGTCTTCTGCCGGCTTGAGAATGACCGCGTTGCCGCATAGCAGCGCCGGGAAGGCCTTCCACGTCGGAATGGCCAGCGGGAAGTTGAACGGCGTGATGAGCCCGCAGACGCCAATGGGACGGCGCATGCTCATGGCCCACTTGTTGGCCAGTTCGCTGGGCACCGTGTGCCCGAACAGGCGACGGCCTTCCGTGGCGGCGTAGTAGGCCGTGTCGATGCCTTCCTGCACGTCGCCCCGGGTTTCCGCGAGCGGCTTGCCCATCTCGCGCGTCATGATGTCGGCGAGTTCTTCCTTGCGCGCCGCTAGCAAATCGCCCACACGACGCAGCACATCACCACGCGCCGGCGGCGGCGTGCGCTTCCACTGCGCAAAGCCGCGCTGGGCACTGGCCACCGCGGCCTCCACGTCGGCCACGCCAGAGGCGGGGAACTGTCCAATCAGATCACGCGTATCGGCCGGATTGCGGTTCTCGAAATACGCGCCCGTGCTCGGCGCCTGCCACTGGCCGCCGATGAAGTTCTTGAAGTGAGTCATCCCGGAAAACTAGCGGGTGGGGTGGTGCCGGCGTCGCCGGCAGGCGTGGGCGCCGGGGTCGACGGATCGGCGCTGCCGGGCTGCGCGTCCAACGGTGTGACCGGAGACGGCGCCGGCGGCAGCGCGGGTAGTCCGTCGCAGCTCCATACCGCCGGACGGTCGATGGTGGGAATGGCATAGCCCACGCGTGGCAGCACCTCGCGCGCGCCCAGCCCGAGGCCCCACATGGTCACCAGCAGCGACGCCACATGGGCGAGGCCCAGCCTATGCCGCCAGGTGCCGATGGCGCTCCAGAGGCCCAGCACAGCCACACCGCCGGTCGCGGCGGTAAATCCGATGAGGGGCAGCCCGCAGCGCGCGGGCCAGGGCCAGAACATGAGACCGGCCGCCGCGGTGACCGCCACCGTGACCTTGAGCCAGGACACCCAGGGACGGCCGGCGCCTGTCGCAAACGCCGGTGAAGCCGATGCGGCGGAGGCCGGCGCTGCTGCACGACCAGCCGCAGGCAGGGCCTTGGTGGCCGACGTGGCCCCCTTGGCCGGTGCGGGCGCCTGCTGCGCCGAGGCCATGAGCTGTTCATCGGAGATCGACGCAAGCTGCTTGTCGATCTTGGCGAGTTCCTTGTCCCAGTCCGTCATGGTGTGCGTGGTATGGTGAACCGGCCAGCGCAGCGCACGCCGGACCCGGGGCCGCCCACCCCTACGGCCCCACTCACTCCGTCGTTTCCCGCTGCAACTGATAGCGCTCGATCTTCTTGTACAGGTTGGAACGCGGCATGTCGAGCACCCGCGCCGTTTCCGACACGTTCCAGTCAAACGCGCGCAGCTTGGCCAGCAGATACGCCCGCTCGGCGGCCTGTTTGAACTCCTCGAAGGTCGCAATATCGAGCAGGTTGCCAAGCCCCGACGGCTCCGCGGTGCGGCGTCCCACCAGTCGCTCCACGTCGGCGGCAGCAATGGTGGACCCGCTGGCCAGAATGACGAGACGCTCCACCGTGTTGCGGAGCTCACGCACGTTGCCCTGCCACTCGAGTTCGGCGAGACGCTGCAGCGCTTCGTCAGTGATGCGCCGCGCCGGCAGACCGTCGCGCGCCGCCAGTTGCTGCAGGAAATGCGTGACGAGCAGCGGAATGTCTTCGCGGCGCTCGCGCAGGGCCGGCACCGTGATGGGCACCACGTTGAGCCGATAGTAGAGATCCTCGCGGAAGCGATTGGCCGCGATTTCTTCCTCGAGATTCTTGTTGGTGGCGGCGAGCACGCGCACGTCCACCTGCACCGGCTTGCTGCCGCCGATGCGTGTCACCACGCCGTCCTGCAGCACGCGCAGCACCTTGGCCTGGGCACTCGACGACATATCGCCGATTTCGTCGAGGAACAGCGTGCCGCCATCAGCCTGCTCGAACTTGCCGGCGCGATCGCTGATGGCGCCGGTGAACGAACCCTTCATGTGGCCAAAGAGCTCACTCTCAATGAGCTCACTCGGGATGGCCGCACAGTTGACTTCCACGAAGGGCTTCTTTGCCCGTGGCGATCCACGATGAATGGCGCGGGCCACGAGTTCCTTGCCGGTGCCGTTCTCGCCCGTGATGAGCACACGCGCCGGTGTGGCGGCCACCTTGTCGACGCGGTCGAGCAGTGCACGAATGCCGAAGCTGCGCCCCACAATTTCGTAACGCGACTCAATGGTTTCGCGCAGCCGCGCGTTCTCTTCGCTGAGCTGACGATTCTCGAACGCGTTGCGCAGCAGCACCAGCACACGATCGGTGTCGAGCGGCTTTTCGAGAATGTCGTACGCGCCGAGTTGCGTGGCTTCCACCGCCGTCTGGATGGTGGCGTGCCCGCTGATCATGACGACCGTGGCCTCGGGGTCGGCCTGACGCAGGCGCTTGAGGACCTCAAGGCCGTCGAGCCCCGCCATCTTGACGTCGAGGAACACGAGCTGGGGCCGGAAGACGTCGTACTGCGTGATGCCTTCCGTGCCGTTGCTGGCCGTACGAACCTCGAAGCCTTCGTATTCGAGCAACTGGCCAAGGGCCTGGCGAATGCCCGGCTCATCGTCAATGACGAGGATGCGTCGCGTCATGTCCCTGCGTGCGGGCACCTAGGGCGTGGCCCCGGGCACATTGCGATAAAGGGTGAGTTTGCCGTTCACGACCCGCGCATCACTGACGGCGCGCGGCAGCGGCAACGGCAGGGCGTCGGCAGTGATGGGCAGGGTGTCAATGCTCACCCCCGCCCGAACGGCCTGTCGCTTGAGGGACCCCACGAGCGAGGGAATGATCCGCGGCGGCAGGTCGAGGCCACGCAGGCGCAACTCGCGCACCCGGAACTGGGCGAGACCCGGCCGCACGGGCTCAATGCTGCCCGCCAGAAACAACGTGTCCTCGCCTTCGAGGGCCTTGCCGAGGAGTGTGCCGAGTGCCCCGACGCCGGTGAAGTCGCGGAGTGCGACATCAGTGCGCAACAGCACCTGATCCTTGTCGAAGGCCACTTCGGCGGTGCTCGCCGAGGGCGGCAATTGCGCGAGCAGCGGGGCGAGCACCTGCGCCACGTCGCGTGCGTCGAGTGACACGTAGGCCGGGCCGTTCTTGCGGCGCAGCGGCGCGAGCGGATCGGCCGTGCCCTTGGGCACCGCGGGGGCATCGGCGTTCACGCTCACCCAGCCCAGCGCGCGATCACGGGCTTCTCGCCGGGTGCGGCGACGGGCCTCTTCCTCGGCGGCAATGCGGGCCCCATCCTGACTGTCGAGCCGCTCGCTGGTGCGCGCCGCCACGTCGGTGACGGTTTCCGCGGCGCCGCTGGCGGCTCGTGAGAGCACCGACGGGAGCCGGTCACCATAGAGCCAATAACCGGCGGCGCCGCCGACCAGCAGGACGGCGCCACAACCGATGCGTGTGAGACAACCCACGAGTGGCAGAGGGGCTACGGGGGAGTGAGCGGCACGGCGTCGTGCGGATTGGCAAAGCTACCCCCGAAGACCTGAGAGGGGGAGCGGGCGGGCTGCGTCTGCTTCGTGGCGACCGTGTGCCGCCGCTCAGAGCAGGTCGGCCGGCGCGAGCAGTTCAACCCCCGGGAAGCGACGGAAATCCTGAGCGTAACTGACCACTCGGCGCACGCCATGCTCTCGCATCAGTGCCACGGTGTGGGCATCGTGCCAGAGGTTGCCCGTGATGTGTTTCGCGTCACGCAGGACCTCCTGCAGCACGAGTGCGTGACGCTCACCCGGTACCAGCAAGGCGAGCCCCGGCGACTCCAGCAGTGTGGTCAGCCAGGCCGAGGCTTGGGCCCCGGTGAGGGGCCGGGGCAACACGCGTGCGTGCGTGACCACGCGCAGAAACTCGTAGGCAATGCCCCAGGTGAGATACCAGGCGCCGTGCTGCCCCCGCCAGGTGGTCAGCAGCTCGAGGGACTCCCGGTGTTCCGGCGCATCGCGATTGACGGCGTGCAGCAGCACGTTGGTGTCAACGACGAACATTCACGCCCGTTCCATCATGGCCGCTCCATGCGGTCGTACAGCCTGTCGCGCTGCGCGACGTCGACCAGGGGCACGCCGCAGTCAAAGGCGGGCAGCGGTGGCGGTTCGGGCAGCTCGCGGCGCCGCTGGAGGTACACCCGCAGGGCATCCTCGACTACTTCGGACATGCTGCGCCCCGAGCGCGACGCTTCCCGGCGTAGCCGCGCGACCAGCGTATCGTCCAGCACAAGGGTGGTTTTCATATGGAGAACCGTACGTTGTGTACGGTTGTACGGCAAGACGGGGCCGGTTCTTCGCATGGTTGGGCGCGCGTTGCAACGGGGGGATGGGGTGGGCGCAGCCTGCATGGGTCACGGCCCGTGAGCGTGGTGGACGCCGTCACGCGACACCGGGCCGTCGACTCCCCCGCCGGGCGGCTCTGTCGTTGCGGCAACCTGTTCGCTGTCCACGGGCCGGAAGCGCAGCGCTTCGGCCACGTGCATGGCATGTACCGCCTCCTCGGCGTCGAGGTCGGCCATGGTGCGGGCCACACGCAGCACGCGGTGATAGGCGCGTGCCGACAGGGCGAGACGATCGGCGGCGCGCAGCAGGAGTGCACGGGCGTCCGGCAGCAGGCGCGCGCCTGGTGCAATGACCCGGGCCGGTGCGGTGGCATTGGTGAGCGGCGCCCCGAGTGACGTTTGCAGATGCGCGTAGCGCGCCTGCTGAATGCCGCGCGCGGCAATGACGCGGGCGCGGATGTCGGCAGAGCGCTCACGTGGACTCTGCGACGCGAGGGCCTCGGGGGGCACGCGTTGCACGTGCACATGCAGGTCAATGCGATCGGCCAGGGGCCCCGAGAGTCGGGCACGGTGTCGTTCGAGTTCCGCCGGTGTGCAACGACAGACGCGGTCGGGCGAGCCCGCGTAGCCGCAGGGACAGGGATTGCTGGCGGCCACCAGCGAGAAGCGCGAGGGGAAGCGCACGGCGCGGGCAGCGCGGGCCACCACCACCTGCCCGTCTTCGAGCGGCTGACGCAACGCTTCGAGTGTGTGACGCGGAAACAGGGACAGTTCATCGAGGAACAGCACACCATGATGCGCGAGACTCACTTCCCCGGGGCGCGGCCAACCGCCGCCGCCCACCAGGCCGGCGGTGGAGATGCTGTGGTGTGGCGCACGGAATGGCCGCGAGAGACTCTGGTGCTGCGCGTGATCGGGCGCGAGCAATCCGGCCACGGAGTGAATGGCGAGCACCTCCAGCGCCTCGTGCTCATCGAGGGGCGGCAGAATGCCCGGCAGGCGTCGGGCGAGCATGGTCTTGCCCGCACCCGGTGGACCAACAAGCAGGAGATTGTGCGCACCCGCTGCCGCCACTTCGACGGCGCGCACCGCCAGGTCCTGCCCCACCAGGTCCCCCAGGTCCGGGATATCGTGGCCGCTTGCCTGTGCCTGGTGAGCGGGACGTGTTGGCAGCGCCGCCGGGCGGCCATCACGCAGCATGTCCACGAGTTCCGCGAGACAGCGCGCCGACACAACGCGTGCGTTGGGTACGCGCTGCGCTTCATCACGGTTGTCCGGCGGCACGATGAGCAGGGCGCCGCTGGTCGCCGCCACATGCCGCGCCACAGCCAGCACCCCGCGCACCGCACGCACCTGGCCATCGAGCCCCAACTCGCCCACCGCGCAGGTCTCGCGCAACACCTCGGCCGGCAATTGTCCGCTGGCCGCGAGCAGCGCGAGGGCGATGGGCAGGTCGAAGCTCGTGCCTTGCTTCGGGGTGTCGCCCGGGGTGAGCGACACCGTGATGCGTTTGGCAGGTACCGTAAAGCCGCTGTTGACCAGCGCCGCGTGGACGCGGTCTCGGCTTTCCTTCACGGCCGTCGCGGCCAACCCCACCAGCGTCCACTGTGGTAGCCCATTGGCTACATGCACCTCGACCAGGATGTCGAGGGCGTCGATGCCGAGTACGGCGGCGGAGGGGGCGGCGGCCAGCATGGGGCCACAGTAGGTGCGTTGCGGCCACGCTGTATCACCGATTCTACGGGCATTGTGCATTCGCGACGCAATGGCCCCATCGATCCGCAGGCGTCGATATTGCGCTCATTTCGTCAACAGCTCACGCAGAGGGAAAGAGGGCGCAGAGTCCGCAGAGGAAAGCGGTCCGGGCTGAACCACCTTGTCGCGGATCTCGCGGATGCAGCGGAAACTGCACGGATTGAACAGCGGTTGGCAAACAACTGACTGTTCAAATTCCCTCTGCGGACTCTGCGCCCTCTGTCCCTCTGCGTGAGCAGTTCAACGATTCGTCAGCCCGCAGAGAAGCTGAGGAACGGCGATACTACATCGCCTGCCGCTGCCCCTGCCCCAGCGTGAAGCGCGCCATCCACTCGTACTCGCGCTTCATGCGGTCGAGCTGATGGTAGTACTCGGTCAGGCCGTGCCCCTCGCGCGGGTAGAACACCAGCTCCGTGGTCTTGCCGCGGTCCTTGAGCGCGCGATAGAACTCCATGGGCTGGCCAATGGGCACGCGCTCGTCGGCGGCGCCATGCAGAATGAGCAGTGGCGTGGTGACCTTGTCGCTGTAGCTCACCGCCGAGCGTTCGAGGAACTTGCGGATGTTGGCGTTCACGATGCTGCCGTCGTACTGCGGCTGACCGAAGAAGGTGTTGATGTAGCCCGGAATGTCCGTCGTGCCGGCCATCGACAGCAGCGAGGGCAGACCGGCGCCCATCATGGCCGCCTTGAAGCGTCCCGTCTGCGACACCACCCAGCTCGTCATGTACCCGCCGTAGCTCCAGCCCTCAAACGCCATGCGCGACGAATCGGCGATACCCTGCGAAATGAGCGCATCGACGCCGGTCATGATGTCGCGGTAGTCGCCGCCGCCCCAGTCGTTGGTATTGGCACGCATCCACCACTCGCCATAACCCGTCGAACCACGCGGGTTGGGATAGAGCACCGCCCAGCCACGCGCCGCCCAGGTCTGGCCGGGGCTGGTGCCGCCCTTGAAACCGTTGGTGTGCACACCCGTGGGTCCACCGTGCGCCGACACGAGCAGCGGCACCTTCTGACCGGCGCTGTAGCCCACGGGCAGGAGCAGCACACCTTCCACCTCGCGGCCGTCCTTGCTCTTCCAGGTCATCACCCGCGACTCACCCAGCCGACGCTCGGCCAGCCAGGCATTGGTGGTGGTGAGCTGCTTCGGCGCCCAGGTGCTGCCCTCCTGCACATACACCTCGGGCGGCAGCTGCGGCGTGTCCAGCACCAAGGCGAGGCGCGTGCCGCGCGCGTCGGGCGACACGCCAGCCACCAGCACGTTGGCGGAACGCTTGCTGTAGTTCCGGCCCGCCATGGAGTAAGCGTAGAGCGACTGATACGCACGATCGGACGCGGTGAACCAGATCTCGCTGCCGTCGGGCGACCAACGAGGCTGCCCCACACTCACGTCGAAATCGGGACGGGCGTGGTTGGTGAAGGTCTTCGTGGCCAGCTCGTAGGTGACGAGGCGCGCGTTGCGCAGCGTACGTGGCGGAATGCCGTCCTTGTGTGGCGCGAACTCGTGCGGCAATTGCGTGAACGCCAGGCGGCTCCCGTCAGGCGAGAATTGCGGCGTGCTTTCGACATCGGCTTCGCTGCTGATCCTGGTGACGGCCTTGCTGGCAATGTCCACCACATACGCATCGCGACGTTCGTCGCGGATGAGCGGTGTGGGGGATGCCGAGAATGCCAGCGTGCGTCCGTCGGGCGACCAGCTCGGTGCGCCACTCACGGTGTAGGCACCGCTCGTGATCTTGGTGGCGGTGCCGCTCGCCACGTCCACCACCCAGAGATGGTTCATGCGCAGGTCGCCCTCGTACACCTGCGGATCATCGCGGCGTCGACGACGCGCTTCCTCGTCGCGTGTGAGCGAGTCGCGTGACACCAGGGCGATGCGCTGGCCGTCGGGCGACCAGGTGTAGCTCGATACCCCTTCGCGCAGCGTGGTGAGCTGCCGCGCTTCGCCGCCATCGGCCGGGAGCAGCCAGAGCTGCGGACGCGGTGCGTCGTCGCCGGTGCCGCTGCCGCGCGCCGCCACAAACGCCACGCTGCGACCGTCGGGTGACCAGCTGGGCTGGGATTCGCCGCGCTCCCCGTAGGTGAGCTGCTTGGCGACACCGCCCGAGGCGGATACCAGATACACGTGCGAGCGGCGTTCGTGGCGATCGCCGAGGGCCGTATCACCGCGCGCGTTGGGATGCTCCCATGCCGTGACAGTGTAGAGCACCTTCTGGCCATCGGGGGACATGGCGACCCCGCCGACGCCCTTGAGGCGCATGATGTCGGTGTCGTCGAGGCCGCGGGGCTGGGCCGCAAGGAGGCCAGGCGCGACGAGGAGGGCGAGCCTGAGTAGTCGCATGGTTTTTTGGGGGGAGCGTAAGGTGGACTGCGTAAGGTGGGACCGCGGGAAGGAACTGCGGGCGAGGTTGGCGCAGTCGGGGTCAGGGTCAGGGTCGGGGTCGGGGTCGGGGTCGCGTCACCACCGTCCCCGCGCGCGCGCCCGTGGGCGCGCCGTTCTCCACGGCCACCACGCCGTTCACGACGACCGTGCCGATCCCCTTGGGATACTGATGCGGCGCGGTGAACGTTGACTGATCCACCACGGTGCCCGCGTCAAACACCACCACGTCGGCCACGGCGCCCACGCGCAGCACGCCACGATCACTGAGGCCAAGGCGCTGCGCCGGCATCTGCGTCATCTTGTGCACCGCCTGCTCGAGTGAGAGCAACCGCTGCTCGCGCACATAGCGGCCCAGCACACGGGGGAACGTGCCGTAGGCCCGCGGATGCGGATGTCCGTCGCCGGGCTGCGAGAGGCGTCCGTCGCTGGCAATCATCGTGAACGGGTGCGTCATGATGCGGCGTACGTCGCCCTCATCGAGCACATGGTAGATGGCATTGCCACCGCCATTCAGCATGGCTTCGAGCACCAGCTCGGCCCCGTTCTCCGGTGTGGGCGCGAGATTGCGCCGCGCGGCCCAGTCCTTGAGCGTCTTGCCCTCGAGTGTGCGATCCCACGGCACGCGTGAGAACTGCACGCGTGCGAGATCCCCACCGCCGCGATCGTTGAGAATGTTGAAGACGATGTCGGCCTTGATGCTGTCTCGCAGCGCCGGCACGGCCAGCCGCTTGCGAAACTCACCCGTCCCGCCGGCCATGGCCCAACTGGGCACCAGCACCCCAATGCCGGTGTGTGTGGCCGTGTACGGATACTGGTCGATCATCACGTCGGTGCCCGCGCGGCGCGCGCTGTCCACCATGGCCAGCGTGACGGTGCTCTTGCCCCACATCTGCTGCCCCACCGCCTTGTGGTGCGTGAGCACCACCGGAATGCGCGCACGACGACCGATTTCCAGCGCCTCGCCCACACCATCCAGCAAGCCAATGCCTTCCTTGCGCAGATGCGACGTGTAAATGCCGCCACTGTCGCTGGCCACCTGGGCCAGCGCGATGACTTCCTCCACGTTGGAATAGGTGCCCGGCAGGTACAGCAAGCCGGTGCTCAGGCCAAACGCGCCCTGCCCCATGGCTTCCGCCACCAACTGCTTCATGCGCGACAGTTCGGCGGCCGAAGGCGCACGCGCGTCCATGTTCATGACGGCGCGTCGCACATCGTTGTGCCCCACGAGATACGCCACGTTGATGCCGGGCTGTACCGCGCGCACGGAATCGAGATAAGGGCCCAGCGGCAGCGGCGAACCGCCGTCGGGTCCACCCAGTGCCAGCGTGACACCCTGGCGCAGCGCACTCTCCATGAGTGAGAGCTGCAGCAGCGGTTCGAGATGCGCGTGCAGATCGATGAACCCCGGCGCCACCACCTGACCCGTCACGTCGAGCACACGCCGTGCACCGTTGCGGGAGAGGTTCTCGCCAACCGCCACGACCCGACTGCCGCCGATGGCCACATCGGCACGTCGACCCGGTGCTCCCGTGCCGTCCACCACCGTGCCACCAACGAGCAACAGGTCCACCGATTGCACTGCCGCTGCACGGGTGTCCTGCGAGCGCCGCGCCGAAACAGCAAACCCGCCGGCCAGAAGGCCGACGGGCAGCAGGACACCACGCAGCAACACCGCGGACAGCAGACCGGCGCGACGCCGGCCGAAAACGTGCGTGCGCCGCGCCATGGGAATCACTTGTAGACGTTGAGCAGTTCCGCGTCAAACACCAGCGTGGCGTTCGGCGGAATTGGACCCTGGCCACCCGGCCCGTAGGCCCAGTCGGAACCGATGACGAGCTTGCGCTTGCCACCCACCTTCATGCCGGGCAGGCCTTCGTCCCAGCCGCGGATGACCTGCCGCACGCCAATGCGAAACGCGATCGTGCCGCTGTCAAAGCGACCACCATTCACGAGCCAGCCCGAGTACCGCACCTGGAGCGAGTCGCCGGCCGCCAGTTCGGTGCCGGTCCCCACGGTGAGGTCCTGCAGGTAGAGGTTGTCACTGCGCTTGTTCATCTGCGCAATGTTGACGCCCAGTGCGGGCGCGTAGGTCTCGACCGCCGGGTTGGACGGCACGTCGGTGGGGCCACTGTCGCCACCACAGGCGGCAAGACCAGCGGCAACGACACACGCCGGCACGACGCGGCGGGCGATGCGGAAAAACGTCGGGATCATGGAAACACGAGCAGGGGGGCTGGGCGTCCGACCCATCCGGCCGCCCGATTCCTGAATGATACCCATTTCCCCGTTGCGCGGTGCCCTTGCCGGCCGTACGCTGCCAGATATGGCCGATTCGCTCGCCGCCCGGCGGTTCATCCTGCAGCTCGCCCGCGCCCTGCACCAGCACGGCACGCCGGCCAATCGACTCGAGGCCGCACTCACCGCCGCGGCCCGTCAGCTCGGCCTCAAGGCCGAGTTCTTCTCCACACCCACCAGCATCATGGTGGGTATCGGCGACGTGGAACAGCAGCATGTCCACCTGCTGCGCGTGGAACCCGGTGAGCCCAACCTCGGCCAGCTGGCCCGTCTCGGGGAAGTCACGCGACGCGTAGTGGAAGGCGAGATCGCGCCAACCGAAGGATTGGCACTGATCGACGCCATGGACCGTGAGCCACCGGTGTACAAGCCTTGGCTCGTGGTACTGGCCTTCGTGCTCGCATCGGCCGCCGTGGCCTGCTTCCTCCGCGTACGGGCCGGCGACGTGGTGATCGCGTCGTTTCTCGGACTCATCACGGCCGCCGTGTCGCTCAGCACCAGCCGCTTCGAAAGCACTCGGCACATCACCGAGCCGCTGGCTGCCTTTGTGGTCACCACCATGGCCTTCGCGTTCGACGGCGTGATGCGTTCGGGCAACGGCTTTCTGACGTCACTGGCCGGTCTCGTGATTCTCATGCCGGGTCTCACGTTCACCGTGGCACTGTCGGAGCTTTCCACGCGCCATCTCGCGTCGGGCACGGCACGCATGTCCGGTGCTCTCGTGACCTTTCTTGGCTTGGGTTTTGGTTTGGCGCTCGGTGCCAAGACCGGTGTGGTGCTGGAACACATTCTGCGCGAGCAGGTCCCCGGCGCTGCACAGTTCAGCTGGACGACGCCGCTTCCTGCATGGACCGAGTGGGCGGCGCTGCTGGTTGCGCCGCTGGCCTTCACCGTGCTGCTCAACGGTCCACCACGCGATGCACCGCTGATCGTGCTGGCCTGCGCGGCGGCCTATCTGACCTCCAAGTTCGCCGGCGCCACGTATGGCGAAGAACTCGGTGCGTTCCTCGGCGCACTGGTGGTCAGCGCGGGCAGCAACGTGTTTGCGCGCGTCAAACGCCGCGTGGCCATGGTGACGCAGGTGCCGGGCCTGCTCATTCTCGTTCCGGGCAGCGTGGGGTTCCGCAGCGTGCAATCGCTGCTGGGTCAGGAAATCGAGACGGGCATCCAGACGGGGTTTCGTGTGGCCATCATCGGCATTTCACTGGCCGCCGGCATGCTGGCGGGCAATGTGGTGACGAGGGCGACGAATCGGATCAGGGTATGAGCCCGTTTGAACTGCGGCTGGCCACCCACAGTTGTGGGATGTGAGCCGTGGGCTGTGAGTGTGGGTGGTGCATGTGGCCGGATCGCGGCGGTCCGCGGGGGCGCTGGTGCGGAACCGCTCAAACCCACAGCGCGGAGCGCACAACCCAGGGCTGCTTAGGCATGCTCGGCACGTACTGCAGTCACGGTCGCTACGTACGCCGCCCTCGCATATAGCATCAGCGCGGAGGCGAGCATCATGCCGCCAATGCTGGCAATGACGAGACTCCAGCGCAGCATGCTTTCGTCACCGAACACACGATCAGTCAGCAGCGCCACCGCCGTGGGTCCCAGCACACCGGACACCAGGTTCACGACCAGCTGATAGATCGCGCTGCCTTGGCCGCGCAGACGCGCCGGCATGGCTTCGGCGATGGCCGCGTTGGCCGCGCCCCAGGGCATGGCCGCAAACAGGTTTACCGGCACCAGCAGCACGGCGGCCACCATGGCCGACGGCACCGCCGGGTACAGTCCGGCAAACACCGCCATGCCAAGGGCGCCAAGCAAGCCCACACGCAGCGGCGCATCCACATGGCCGCGTCGCGCCAGCCAGTCGTTCAGGCGTCCACCGGCCATCACGCCAATGGGGCCGATGGTGAAGGTCAGCACGCCCTGCAGCGTACCGGCCTGCTCAATGCTCCATGCGTGCGTACGCACGAAGAACGCCGCCATCCACGCACCCACGCCGTAGTTCACGCTGGCCGAAAACGCGAAGCCCAGCGACAGCGCACCGATGGTGCGCAGATTGCTGCGCACATACTGCCAGACATCAGCAAAACCCACGGCCGACGCGGACGATGATGCCGACGTTCCGCTCGACAGGCGCGCAGCGGCCGCGGCGGCGGCGGCGGCCTCACGCCGCGGCTCACGAATGGACAGCGCCAGCAACGCGATCAGCAGTCCCGGCGCGCCAATCCAGAAGAAGACCGTCTGCCACGGGAAGATCTCGCCCACCAGCGGCAGCGTAATCATGCCCGGCTGATCCACGCGTCCCACGATGTAGGCACCGAGCGCGTACGCCACGCCCGAACCGGCAAAGGTGCCGACCATGTAGGTGCTCATGGCCGTGCCCAACTTCTCGCGCGGAAATTGATCGGCAATGATGGACACCGCCGCCGGCCCCAGTGTGGCCTCACCCACGCCAACGCCAACACGCGCGAGAAACAACTGTCCGTAGCCGCGTGTGATGCCGGTCAGCAGCGTCATCGCGCTCCACAGCGCGGCGCCCAGCGCGACAATGCGCGGCCGCATGCCGCGGTCCACCCAGCGACCGATTGGCAGACCCAGCACCGAGTAGAACACGGCAAAGCCCAAACCGATGAGCAGACTCACTTGCGTGTCGCTGAGCTGCAGGTCGCGCTTGAGCGGGACCGTCAGCAGCGACAGGATCTGGCGATCCACAAAGCCCGACACATTGGCGAGCGTGAGCACCAGCACCGCATACCACGCGTGCGTGGAGGACACAACAGGCGCCGTGCCGATAGGCGGTGCGCCGATAGGCGCCGTACCGGCAGAAAGCGGGGCGTCGGGGGATGACGAGGGTCTGGTCACGCCTCAAAGCTGGCAGACGACTCACACATTTGCACTGGTTCCTCGTAGTTTTCAGGGTATGGCGTCGTCTCTTGCCTCTCCGTTCGTCACGGCCACGGCGCAGGCCGCGGTTCCGGTCGTGCCCGATGAGGACGCGTGGAATGCGGTCCTCAACCAGCTGGTAGCCGACGGCACGCTGCACCCCATCGAAGCGGCCATGGCGCGCGGCCTGCCCGCGCCGCGGCGCGCCACCTTCGTGGCGGGTCGTCAGGCCATGCGTGACGCGCTGCGTGCCCTGCCCGACGTGGCGCCCCTGGCCGGCGAGGCCATTCGGCGCACCCCGCGCGGCGCCCCCGCCTTGCCCGAGCACGTGACCGGGTCCATTACCCACAAGCGGACGCGGGCGATGGCCGCCGTGGCGCCGCGTGTGCCGGGCCTGCATCACCTGGGACTGGATCTCGAACGCCGCCCCCAGCCGGCCGATCTCGACCGGCCGTCCATCGCGCGCAAGATCCTCACGGCGCGTGAGTACGCGGCCATCGAGTCCCTGAGCCACGATCCGCTACATCAGCGCGAACAGGTCCTGGTGCACTTCGCACTCAAGGAAGCGGTGTACAAGGCCATCGATCCCTTTGTCGAGCGCTACGTGCGCTTCACCGAAGTGGAGCTTGAGGTCACGCACCCCGGCGACACGCAGGTTACGCTGTTGCTGCCTGAAATGGCCAACGGCCCCACATCGGTACGGGCCACCTGGCAGCTCGACGAGGACTGGATCGTGGCCACGGCCTACAGCGTGGATCGCAACGTCGATCGCGGCCTCGATCGCGCCAACGCCGGCGCCTAGGCATCATGTCGCGGCGCGTCTCACGCAGCACCTTGGCCCTTGTGGCCGTCGCACTGGCCTGCACCGGCCTCGTGGCACAACGTGCGCTGTCTGAACCACGCGCGCCACAGGTGCAGGATCAACTGGGGGTGACTCAGGTGCGCGATCTCAGAGGGCGCGTGGTCCCGCTGCTTGCCGACAAGACGCCCACCATCATCATGATCAACTCGCGCACCTGCCCCTGGTGCAAGAAGTCGCTGCGCGATATTGGTCAGATTGCCGCCGGTCAGCCCCTGCCCAGGCTCACCGTGCTCACGCTGGAAGGCGCACCATTCGGCAAGCCGATGCTCGAGAGCGAAGGCATTGCCGGCGCGCGTCTCGTTGGGCCGGTGGGCTCCGCTGCGGACCTCAAGGCCTCACTGCGTCAGGTTGGCACGCCGGTGTTCATTGCCGTGGACGACACGGGGCGCGTCCTGGCCACCGTGCCGGGCTATCTCATTTACGACGAAATGAAACGCTGGGTGGCCGTCATGTCAGGTGCGGCGAATTCGCCCTGAGCACCCGCCGCGCATCGAGCGTGACCAGCACCGCAAACACCGTAATGCTGACCGCAGAAATGGCGCACCACGAGCAGAAGCTCTTGAGCACAATGAACTCACCGTACTTGAGGCGCAGCGTGAAGAGCACCGCAGCCCAAATGAGTCCCTGCATGACGCGGGTCACCCACGGCGTGTCTTCGAACCTTGGCAGCGACCCGACAATGGCCACGACGAACAGCACGCTGTAGCCCACCGCGCCAATGAGCGCGACATCCACGCCGAGAAACCAACTCCATGGACTGCCCTGCACATAGGCGCAGCCGCCGCCGCTGCTGCAGGCGAGACTGCCCATGAGGCCGAGCTTCCAGAGATGCAGGTACAGCGCCACGAGGGCGTTGACCAGACTGCCGAGGGCGATGAACTGGCGAATGGACACCGGCACAGGGGCGAAAGGACGACAGGACCAACCGATCAGAGCGGAGCGCCGCCACATGGGACAACGGCGCCCTCTATCGTGGAAGCTAGCCGCGCTCTACTTTCGCGCGCCATGTCATCCGATCGTCATTCCGCTCATCGTCACTCCGACCGCAACAGCCAGACGGGCCCACGGGACATCCCGCGGGACATCCCGAGGGACATCCCACCGGATGTCCCAGCCGTCGTACCACCGGCCGTACTGAGCAGCGCCCGCGCCCTCTCCGCTAGGCGGTGGCGCGTGGCCGCCAGCCTCACGCTGGCCATGGTGACCGTGTACTTCGGCTTCATTCTGCTGGTGGCTTTCCAACCCGCCACCCTCGCCACCGCCCTCGGTGATGGTCTGTCGCTGGGCATCGTGTTGGGAGCACTGGTCATCGTGGCGGCCTGGCTGCTCACGTTGGTCTATGTGCGCTGGGCCAACACGCAGTACGACCCGGCGCTGGCCGCCCTGCGCGCCCAGGTGGCTGCCCATCATGACAGCGCGCGGACGGAATCATGAGCGACACGCCGCGTTTCGGCACACCGGATCCGGTGGCCATCGCGTTTTTCGGCGTGTTCATCGCCATCACGCTCGGCATCACCTGGTGGGCCGCACGACGCACGCGAACGGCTGAACACTTTTATGCGGCCGGCCGCTCGGTGACTGCCGGCCAGAACGGCTTTGCGCTCGCCGGCGACTACATGAGCGCGGCATCGTTTCTGGGCATTGCGGGTCTCGTCTCCACCAGTGGCTTCGACGGCCTCATATACTCCACGGGCTGGCTCGTGGGATGGCCGGTGGTGGTGTTTCTCATTGCCGAGCCGCTGCGCAATCTCGGGCGCTACACCTTTGCCGATGTGGTGGCCGCTCGACTCGACCCCACACCGGTGCGCGTGAGTGCGGCTCTTGGCACGCTCGCCACCATTGCGTTCTATCTCATCGCACAAATGGTGGGCGCCGGCAGTCTCATTCGCCTGCTCTTTGGTATTCCGTACGAGAGTGCGGTGATCATTGTAGGCCTGGCCATGATGGCCTACGTGCTCTTTGGTGGCATGCTCGCCACCACCTGGGTGCAGATCGTGAAGGCCGTGCTGCTGCTGGGTGGGGCGGCGCTGCTGGCCGCATTGGTACTCTCGCGCTTCGGCTTCGACCCGCGCGCGCTCTTCGCGGCGGCCGCCGCCAAACACGGCGCCGGTGTGCTGGCCCCCGGCAAGCTGGTGAGCAATCCCTGGGACGCCGTGTCACTGGGGCTCGCGCTGATGTTCGGCACGGCGGGCCTGCCACACATTCTCATGCGCTTCTACACCGTGCCCGATGCACGGGCGGCGCGGCAATCGGTGTTCATTGCCACCGGGCTCATTGGTCTGTTCTACCTCATGACCTTTGTGCTCGGCTTCGGGGCCATGGTATTGGTGGGCCCCGACACCATTCGCAGCATCGACGCCGGTGGCAACATGGCCGCGCCGATGCTGGCGGAACTGCTCGGTGGTCGCGCCTTCCTCGGTTTCATCGCCGCAGTGGCCTTCGCCACCATTCTTGCCGTTGTCGCGGGACTCGCGCTGTCGGGCGCGGCCGCCATCTCGCACGACCTCTGGGCCAGTGTGATTCGGCGAGGACATCCCAGGCCGGGTGAAGAAATCCGCGTGGCGCGCCTCGCGACGGTGGGCCTGGCCCTCGTGGCCATTGTGCTCGGCGTGGCCTTCAAGGGGCAGAACGTGGCGTTCATGGTGGGCCTCGCCTTTGCCATCGCAGCCAGCGCCAACTTCCCCGCTCTGGTGCTGAGTGTGTTCTGGCGACGCACCAGCACGGCTGGCGCCGCCGCCAGCATGATCGTGGGCACCCTGTCCACGCTGAGCTTCATTGCGCTCTCGCCAGCGGTGCAGGTGGACCTGCTCGGGAAGCCGGACGCCTGGTTTCCGCTCAAGAATCCGGCGCTCGTGACCATTCCCCTGTCCTTCCTTACCGGCATCGTGGTTTCGCTGCTGCGCCCGACAGTGGCAGGCACGCCGGAACAGGCCCAACGCCAGCAGCAGCGCGATCACGAACTGGAAACCAAGGTCCTGCTCGGCTGACCCCGCTCGCGTCGTCGCAAATCCGGACACGAATCCGGACATTTCTGCCGAGTGGCGAAACGGAAGAGACCGGCATGAACGTCCGGTCCCAGCACGGCGTTCCGTGAGCCTTGTGCTCCGTCTTCGGCCCGAACTCAAATCAGGTCAGACACGTCCGAATTGGTACGTAAACCATTCCCCGACAACAACGTGCGGGGTTTGTCCACATGCACTTTCTCAAGTTGGGGAACAAAGCTCAGCCGTGGCACGACGGTTGCACCGTCTACCTCCACACGGCCAGGCAGCCGGGCGTTCTATTGTTCCAGCCGACGACGGTATGGAACCGCCATCTGCCCTGCACCCTCCTTCATGCTCGACCGCATCGCCCTGCGCAGCACATTCTGGGGAGCGCTGACGCTCTCGATCCTCTTCGTCTTCGCCCTGTCACAGGGCGTGGTGCAGCTTCCGGCGTTGTCCCTGTTGGTTCCCCTGCTGTCGGCCGCCGCCCTATGCTGCGCCATCATCGGCTGGCGCCTGCTGCATCACGAGCTGCTGCGTCGCATGCAGGACGACACCGAGTTGCGCCGGCGCATGCAGCGTCTCGAGGACGCCATGCAGCACAGCGTGGACGGGGTGATGTTGCTGCGGGCAGTGCGAAACCCCGACGGCAGCGTCCACGATCTCGAAATCACCGAGGTCAACGCCACCGCCGCCACACTGTTTCGTTCTGCCACCACTGAGCTGACCGGACGCCGGTTGCGCCGCGACCTGCCGTCTCCGCTCGGCGAAACGCTGTTCGCACGCTACGCCGCGGTACTCACACTGGGCTCGCCCATCGTGGAAGAGGTGCGTGCGGACCGCCGCCAGTTCGCTGCCGGTTGGCTCATGCATCAGGTCACGCCCACGTCGGACGGCGTGGCGGTGACCGTACGCGACATCACGCGCCGCAAGCGCGAGGAAGTGCGTCTGCGCCGCGCCTCGCTCACCGACGATCTCACGCGGCTCTACAATCGCCGCGGATTTCTCGCGCTGGCCGAGCAGCAACTGCGGGTGGCGCGTCGTCAGGGCAAGGACGCGGTCGTGATGTACGCCGACATGGACGGCTTCAAGCAACTCAACGACACCTACGGCCACGCGGTCGGTGATCGTGCGCTGCAGGCGGTGTCGCGCCTCCTGCAGTCCACCGTGCGTGATTGTGATGTGGTCGCGCGCCTGGGCGGCGACGAGTTCACCATTCTGGCGCTCGACGCCGACGGCGTTGGGGCACGCATTATCCAGAAGCGCATCGAAGAGCGACTGGCCTTGCTGAATGCCAGCGGCGCGTTTCCCGCGACCATCGCACTCACCATTGGGCACACCCGTGTCCGTCCCGGTGACACGGCCAGCGTTCCTGAGCTGCTCGCGCGCGCGGATCAGTTGCTGTATGCCCGCAAGCGCCGCCGTCAACTCACCGCCATGTCCGCGGCGATTGCTAACGCGAACGCAAACACGAACACGAGCGCGGATTCACAGACTGGCCGCAGCGGCGGCGCGCGCAAGCGTATGCGCACAACACTGCCGACCGCAGTGCCCGCCGAGGTGGCGGCGGTGGCCAACGCCATGGCCACGGCCCGTGGGCTGATACCTGCCGGCACTGCCGCGGCCGCACCCAGCACCAGCGGCGTACCGTCCTCGCTCACGGCGCCGTCAAAGTCCGTCAGCCTACCACTACCGCCAACTCACGCGGCGTAGCAAACGCGCACCACGCGCTACGCACAACGCACAACGCACAACGCACAACGCAGAAAACACCACGGCGCCCGACCTACCAGTCGGGCGCCGTTTCTGCTGGCGTTTCGTCCTGCAGCCCCTCGAACAGACGTCGCCACCACGGGCGGGCGTCCTCACCGCGACGGGTCTGCCGCACCACTTCGCGCCAGGCGACGCGCATCTCCTGCGCGTCGTCGAAGCGATCTTCCACGCGCTGCGCGAGACCGCGCGCCAGCCATGCCCCCACCACGTCATCAAATCCGTCGGCCTGCAACTGCTCACCGATGCCATCCGACAACTGCCGTGCCAGAATCTGCTCGGCCGGCCCGTCACCAAACGGCGGACGTCCCGTGAGCACGTAGTACACGATGCTTGCCAGCGCGTAGCAGTCCGTCGCCGGTCCCTGCGCCTCGCCCAGCAACTGTTCGGGCGCAGCAAACGACGGGGTGCCCGAGGTGCCGGCGTTTTCGTCGCCGAGCGCGTAGGCAATACCGAAGTCACCGATGCGCCAGCGCCGATACCGATCGATGAGGATGTTCTCGGGCTTGAGATCGCGGTGGATGATGCCACTGGTGTGTGCGGCGTGCAGCGCCTCCAGCACTTCGTCCACCTGCGGCGCGATCTCATCGAACGGCCGCTTGCCGGAGCGCGCCACCAGATTGGCCACCGAGCCACCTTCGGCCAGCTCCATGGTGTACCACACCACCCCACCGCGACTGTCGCTGTCGTAAATGGGGACGATGGCGGCGTGCGCCAGCTGCGCGGCCAGACGCGCCTCGCGCTGAAAACGCGCCACGGCCACGTCGTCACGCGCGATGTGCGGATGCAGCACCTTGATGGCCACTTCGCGCGACAATGACAGATCGCGTGCGCGCCACACCGAGCCGAACATGCCCTGACCCAGTGGCGCGAGAATCTCGTAATCGTCGGCCGTCGCCCAGCGCAGTCGCGACTCCGCCGAATCGAGTGCCGGCGGCAACTCATCGCCTTCGGGCGCGATGAGCACCGGCCGCACCGACACATGCCGATCGAGCTCACGCAGCATGGTTGCGATACTGGGATAGCGATCGGCCGGATCAAACGCCAGCGCGCGTTCGAGCACGTTCCAGAGAATCTGCGGACAGTCCGACCGCAGCAACGACAGCGGCGGCACGTCACGCTCAGGCGGCGTTTCGCCGGTGAGCATGAGGAAGAGCATGGCCGCCAATTGCCACTGGTCCGACAGCGGCGTCGGCTTCCACTGCCCCTCGCCCCACTCCGGCGCCCAAGGCGTGAAGTTGGGATCGGGCAGCACGCCTGCCGGTCGCTGATCGGCGGGCAACACCCACTCCCACCCCAGCAGCCACAAGCGGCCACCGGGCGTCAGCCACACCGTGCTGGCCGACACGGCACCATGCGCTGCCGCCGTGTCATGCAGGTAGGCCAGTGTGCTGCCCGCTTCGCGCAGCACCTGAAACGCGAACTGAATGGAGTCGGGCCCGAGCCGCGCCACGCGCGAATGCACGGTTTCCCCACTGATCCAGCGGCGCAGGTAGCCGGGGCCACGGCGACTCTGTTCGTAGGACGCCCAGTAGTGGTACGTGGTGGGTATGGACGGATGATTGCGATGCGCGAGCGCACGCGCCTCGTTGTGCAACCACTCGCCGTGCTCCGCATTGGGCACACTCACCAGCGACAGGGAGCGCCCCAAGGCGTCCATCACTTCCTGGTAGTGACGATGCTCCCGCTGGATGGCGTCCGTGCCCCAAGCCCACCCCGGCGGCAAGGTCCACGCCTCAAGGTGCGGCGGTGGGGATGCCGTGACACGCTGATCGCTGGGCGGGAGGGCGGAGGACATGCGGATAGTTTAATCGCCGCCAGTCACTTCCGCGCTGGCTTGCTGTGCCACGGCCCGTTGAGCCGGGGCGTCGGCCTGACGCAGACGGATCTGCACCGTCGTGCCCTGCCCCGGCGTGCTGGAGAGCCCGATGGCCCCGCCCCACCCTTCAATGAGGCGCCGACTGATGGCCAGCCCAAGCCCGCTGCCACTGGTGCGCGTGGAGAAGTGCGGCTCAAAGACATGCGGCAGCACATCGGCCGGAATGCCACTGCCGTCGTCCACCACATCGAGCCGCACCTGCCCCGGTTCTGTTGCGAGTCGCACCCGCACGGTGCGCGCGCTGGCCAGACGCGCATTCTCCAGCAGGTTGAACAGCACTTCGCGCATTTCGTCCCGCTGCCCGACGGCCCACACGGGTGACGGCGCCTCGTCGCCATGGACCGGATGTGTTTCGCCGCCCGGTCCCTCGAACACCCACTGTACCGGGCCCTGTTCATCCGCGTCACCCAGACGCTCGAGCGCGAGCACATCCCAGGTCACCGCCGCCACATCGATGGCCACGCCGGGCTCGCGCTCCGAGGGCGCGGTGCCGTAGCGACTGAAGGCCCGCGCAATCTCATCGAGATGATCGATCTCCTCCAGCACGCGCGACACATTGCGATCGAGAATCTCGCCAAAGTCACCACGCCCGTCGCGCCAGGCACGCCGCAAGTGCTGCACCCCCAACCGAATGGGAGTCAGCGGATTCTTGATTTCGTGCGCCACCTGACGCGCCATCTCGCCCCAGGCCAATACGCGCTGCGCCGACGCGAGCTGCGTGATGTCATCAATGGTGAGCACGGCACCCGATGGCAGACGCGTCAAACGCGCCTGCAGTTGCCGTCCCTGTACCGTGAGATCAAAGGCTTCGTCTTCGCGGCTGTCACGCAGAAAATCGCGACACCGCGCCACGAGGTCGTGCAGTGAGGGCGGCAAGGTATCGAGCGTGGCACCCGCCCACAGCACATCACCGCCAAGCAGCGCCCCCGCGCGCGGATTGGCCAGCATGATGTCACCGGCGTAGCGGAACGCCACGACGCCCGAGGCCACATGCTGCAGCACGGCCGCCGTGCGGCGCTGCGCGGCTTCAAGCGCCGCGCGGCTCGTGGCCAGATCGGCCGACATGCGTCCGAAGGCGCGATACACGGGCGCAAACTCCGTGGCCGGTGCCTTGCCAAGCGACGGGGCCTCGCGGCCGGCCGCGATGGCCAGCGCCGCCTCACGCAGCGCACCCACCGGGCGGGCCAGCGAGCGCGCGGCAACTCCGCTCATCCACAGCGCCGACATCGCCCCCAGCATGGTGGCAAAGAGCAGCAGCACGCCCAGGTCTTCACGCCTTGCATCGAGCGCGAACTCATCGCCGCGCGCCGGGGTGGCCAACACGCCACTCAGCGACACATCGCCCGCCACCGCCGCGAGATGTCGAAAGCCCACGAGCGTGGTGGCCCGGGCAATGGGCACGCGCTGCGTCGCGAACACCGATTCGCCGGCATCGGCATCCACGGACACGTTACCGGGCAGCAGACGCCCCAAGGGCGCCAGCGCATCGAGCAGCGGGTCGCTGGCAATGGTCAGCATGCCGCGTCGATAGAAGAACAGCGGTGCACCCGTACTGGAGGGCGCGGTGCCCAACAGGCGCTGATCCTGCTCGGCCGCGGCAACACGCAGTGTTTCACGCACCAGCAGTTCACGCGCGGCGCGATCGTCGTCCTGCAGACGGTACCATGCCCAGGCGCCGAACATTGCGGCGGGCACCGTGAAGAACGCCAGCAGCGCGCCACTCAATCGCACCCGATACGAACGTGACCAGCGCGTCCGCCGCACCCGCACCAGACGGCCCAGCGACCCGTCAGCCAGAGCCGTGGCCGACCACAGCCCCATCACTACCATCACGTCCAACATGACCAGCAGCGCGCCGCGTGGCACCAGACGATCCAGACCGCCCAGATCGATTTCCGCCCGCACACGCTGCGCCACATCGCGCTCCTGCCGAATGCCGTCAGCCACCAGCAAATCCCCACGTCGACGCCAAGTCAGCGCCGTCGCGGTGGCATTGGCATCGTCCACCGCGCTCATGGTGAGACGATACGGCGCGGCCTGTCCGCGCGATCCGGTCACACCGGTAAACGTGGCAAACGGATCGGCCGGCAGGAGCCGCGTGCGCGGCGGCACCGCAATGGTGGTCACGATGCCATCGGGTGCGGGAATGGCGGCAAGCAGCAGCGTCGTGACACCGTCGTCCACCGTGCGCAACTCCACCTGCCCGCTGTTGCGCGCCAGCAATGCGAGATAGGCCTGCGCGCCAATGGAGTCGACAATCGGCACGAGTTCGAGCACCGACACGGCACTATCGAGATTGCTCGGCGACCAGCGTGCGAGCCGCGCCGGATAGCCGGCCTGCGCGAGTTCACTGGCCGCGTAACGCCGAAGCAAGGCATCACTGCGTGGTGCCGGTCGCACTTCCTCGCGCATCGTCGCTGCCAGACGATCGAGCAAGCGCAGCGCGTTGTCATCCACGACCGCCGTGCGCTGGAGGTCGTACTCCACGAGCGCCATGCGGGCGCGTGCGGTGGCGCCCCAGGTCAGTGTGGCCGCGCCGGCGCCGGCCACCACCGCCGCCGCCACCACCTGCGGCAGCCCGCGTCGTGTAAGGGCCAGTGAACCAATGGCCACCACCCAAAGGGCCGGATACCACACGGGCCAGGCGCCGGGGGCCTGCCAGAGTGGCCCGGCCATGAGCGCGGCCGCTCCGGCCACAAGCGGCGCCACCAGCGGTGGCAGGCCGCGGCTCGGACCAAGCGCCGTTTGCCCGGCAGCAGCGCCAGCCAGCAGAACGGCCGCGCCAATGAGGGCCAGTGCCAATTGCCACGCCACCCAGAGTTCAAAGCCCGCACCCGCCACCGGCAGCGAAATGCCGCGCGCGAGATCGCGCAGCAGGAACGGCCCGCCGGCCGCAAGCAACAGCACCACCGTTGTGGCAATGAGACGGGACCGCGGGTGCAGTGGCTGCGCCGGCGCCGTGCGCAGCGCAAACAGCAACACCGCCAGCGCCAGCATCGCCGTCACCAGCAGGGCGGCAATCGTGGACGTGAGCGGCCCACCCATGGGCGCGAAATAGCTGGTCGGGTCGAACAGCGTGGACACGTTCGACAAACCCGAAAGCGGCGCCAGGGCCACCACGGCCAGCGCGCCCGCCGCACCCAGCGCGCGCTCCATGGTGCGGGCCGGCCGGTGCCAGGCTACCACCAGAAAGCAGGCCACGGCCAGGGCCAGCGCCACTGACGTGCGCGAACGCGCCCGCTGCTCGAGCTTGAGCAGCATCTCGCCTTCAGTGAACGTGGTGGCCCGCACACGCGCCAGCCGATTGGCGCCGTACGGCACGAGCATCACCGTAGACCCGGGATCGACCAGTGCACTGTCCGGCGACTCGATGCGCGTATGTGCCACATCGATGTTGCCGGGCAGCGACTGCAGCAGCGGCCGAGCGAAGCGATCGGCCGGCGGCGCCGACGACACCAGTGCCGTGGCCACCACTTCCACCCGCCCGTCTGCCGACCGCTCCCGTGCCACGAGCGAGGTGTGAAAGGCCCCTTCTTCGAGACGCACTCCCGGGCTGCCCAGCGGGCCAATGCGCGTGTGCAACTGACCGGCGTGGGCCACCAGGGTATCGCGGCGGTACACCAGCAGGGCCGACTCCACCGTGCGCGGCAGGGGCGGCACCAGCGTCGGCGCGGTTCCACCCAACACCTGGGCGACAAACTGTGTGTCCGCAGCGCGACTGGTGACGGCCACGCGCAATACCTCCGTCACATCACTCAGGCTTTCGGCCACCCGCTGCGCCCGCGCTTCCCGCTCGGCCTTGGACCACGCCTCCCAGTTGCGACGCAGCGAGGTAAGGGTCGCCGTATCCAGGACCGCGAGCAGCAGACCGGCCGAGAGCGCCACCACCGTGGCGACGGCAAAACCACCCGCGCGCCGCACCGTAGCCAGCAGCCAGGCCGCCGCGGCCGTCGCGCCCATGGCCAGCACCAGGCGCGGCCAATTGGGCGCCTGCTGCCACCAGGCCAGCGCCATCATGGCCGCCACCACGCTGGCAATCCAGCTGAGGGGCCAGCGGTCATACGCCTTGAGATAGCGGAAGCGCGATGTCATCGCCCCACAATACCCCACGGAGTTCCATGAAGCGACGGGGCCGGGCTTCAACGCCCCGAGTTGGACCGCGTGAATTGATTATCTTTTGAGGATGGCCTTTTCCGCATACAGGCAGCGCCGACGCGGTCCGCTGGGGCCGCTGCTTGTGGTCGCCGGCCTGCTCGTTTGTGCCACATCACTCGCGGCGGCCGGGCGCACGCCCCGGAGCCCGTCCCTGCGCGCCTTCCGGCACGCGACGGCAAAGCAACCTGCGCGCCTCGACGCCGGCAGCTTCACGGTGTTGCTCAATGGGCAGCGAGTAGGCCGGGAGCAGTTCTCGGTGCAACGCCTGGCGCCGGTAGACGGCGCCACGCTCGAGGTGCGCTCTGAATCGGCCGTCGGTGACAAGCGCACCGCCATGCGTCTCGAGGCCGACTCTGCCGGCACCCCCGTGCGTTACTCCGTCGAGGAGCGACAGGGCACCGAGGTCACGCTGCGTCTGGGCGGCCAACGGGTGCGCGGACGCTTCGCCACACTGGCGCGCTCGGTGACAGGTGAGTCCGCCCGCGAATACCTCCTGCGTCCGCAGGCAGTCGTGGTGGAAGATGACGGGTTTGTGCAGCACGCCCTGCTGCTCTGGGGTCGGCGACTCGCGCCAGGCGATGGTGTGACCCTGCCGTCCCTTACGCCGGTCGCCAATGCGCAGGGGGCGGTCCGCATCGTGCTCGAAGCCGAGGCCGACCCGGTGGTCATTGCGGGGGCACGCCGCGTCGCACGGCGCTGGCGCGTGGTCACCGCCAGCGGCGAGCTCCGGCTCGTGTGGACCGAGCCCGAAGGCCCGCTGCTTCGCGTACAGATCCCCTCACGTGGCCTCGACGCGGTTCGGGACGACGTCCCCCGCTGAGGCCACCGCGGGTCCCGTACAGGTGGTCCGAACCGATGGAACTCAGCTGAAACCATCCATCGGACCGTCCCGTACGCCCTCCTGTCCTCGTCCTATCCCACTTGTAACACCGCCATGAGACTACCCGTGCGATTCCACGTGTATGCGCTTGCACTCGTCGCTGCGGCGACGGCCGCTCTCCCGGAGCGCGCCGCCGCACAGGCCGGCGCGCCGGCCCCGGGGAGTGTGCTTTCGCTCGACGACGCGCTGGCCCTGGCGCGTCGCAACAACCCGACGCTGCAGAATGCCACGAACGCGCGGCGTACCGCCGCCGCCGCCGTGCGAAGCGCCACCGGCGCGTTCCTGCCCAACGTCAATACCAGTCTTGGTGGCGGTTTCCGCGAAGGCCGTCCGCAGTTCTTCCAGGGTCAGGCTTTCGGTTCCACCAATGATCAGTTGTCCACAGATGTGAGCGGCAGTGCCAACATGAGTCTCTCGCTCGCCACGCTCAACGATCGGCGCAGCGCCAAGGCGGAGCAGGACGCCACCGAGGCCGACATCACGGCCGCCGAGCAGAACCTGCGCAACACCATCATCACGCAGTATCTCACCGCCCTGCAGGCGCAGGCGCGGGCTGCGCTGCAGGACACGCTGCAGGCCACCACCACCGCGCAGCTTGAACTGGCGCGGGCCCGCCTGCAGGTGGGCTCCGGTACGCAGCTCGATGTGCAGCGTGCCGAAGTCGCCGACGGCCAGCAGCGCGTGGCCTCGCTCAACGCGCGCAATCAGGCCGCCATTGAAGTGGTGCGGCTCTTCCAGCAGATCGGCATTGCGCCGGTGCAGAACGTGGCGCTCAACCCTGAGCTGCCGGCCACGCCCCAGCTCGACCTGCAGACCGTGATGGAGAACGCCCGGCGCTCCAACCCCGCGCTGGCCGCGCTGCAGGCCCGTGAGGAGTCGGCCAAGCGCGGCGTAGCCTCGGCCCGCGCGGCCTACTATCCCTCGCTCAGCCTGAACGCCAACGTCTCGGCCTTCACTAACCGCTTTACCAACACCGACCTGCTCATCCAGCAGGGGCAGGCTTCGGCCATTGGCCAGCGCAACTCCTGCATTCGCTCCGAGGAAGTGCGCGCGCGTCTTGGCTTGTCCAACCAGCTGGCCGCCTGCTCCGCCATCAGCTTCACGCCGGAAGCCGAGCAGGCCATTCGTGATCAGCAGGGCAAGTATCCCTTCGATTTCACGCGCAATCCGTACAGCCTGAGCGCATCCTTCTCGCTGCCCATTTTCAACGGCTTCCGCCGTGAGCAGCAGGTGGAGCAGGCGCAGGTGCAGCGTCGCAACGCGGAAAACAACACGCGGGCCCAGGCTATCCGCATTGAAGCCGATGTGACGGCGGCCTTCCTGTCGCTCAACACCGCGCAGCAGACCGTGACCCTGCAGGAACAGAACGTGCGCACGGCGCGCACGGCCCTCTCGCTGGCGCAGGAACGCTATCGCGTCGGCGCCATCAGCATCGTGGACCTCGTGCAGGCGCGAGGCGACTACGAACGCGCGGAGACTGATCGCATCTCCGCGGTATACGATGTGCAACGGGCGTTCGCGGCGTTGGAGAACGCTGTCGGTCGTCCCCTCCGTTAACAGAGATCCGTCATGACGAAGACTGCGAAGTTCGGGATTGCCGGCGTGGTGGTGGTGGGTGTCGCCGCCCTCGCGGTGGTAGCCGCCAAGAAGAATTCCACCAAGCCGGTGGAGGTGCGGGTGGAGGCGGTGGAAGCCCGGGACCTGGTGGCCTCGGTGACGGCCAGTGGCCAGATCCAGCCACGTACCAAGGTGGATGTCTCCGCCGACGTCACAGGCAAGATCGTGCGCCTGTCGGTGAAGGAAGGCGACATCGTCAAGAAGGGACAGTTCCTGCTCCAGATCGACCCCGAGCAGCCCACGGCCGCCCTGCAGCGCGCCGAAGCCGCACTGGCGTCGGCTCGCGCGCAGGCCGCCCAGTCGCGTGCCAACCTCATTCAGGCGCAGCGCAATTTCGAGCGCTCCGAGCAGATCAAAAAGACCCAGCCGGCGCTGGTGTCGGAAGAGCAGCTCGAGCAGTTGCGCACGCAGATGGACGTGAACAAGGCGCTCAACGAAGCCGCCAACTACTCGGTCGAGCAGGCCGTGGCCTCGGTGCGCGATGCACGCCAGGCCCTCAACCGCACCACCATCATCGCGCCCATGAGCGGCAAGGTCACGCGCCTCAACGTTGAAGAGGGCGAAACGGCCATCATGGGTACGCTCAACAAGGACGCGGCCACGCTGCTGACGATCTCCGACATGAGCGTGCTGGAGACCAAGGTCAAGGTGGACGAAACCGACGTGGCCCGCATCAACGTGGGTGACTCGGCCGTCGTGCAGATTGACGCCTTCCCCGACACGACGTTCATCGGTCAGGTGGTGGAGATTTCCAACAGCTCGGTGGTGCGTGCCGGTGCCACGGCCACGGGCGACCAGGCCATCGACTACGAAGTGCGCGTCGAGCTCAAGAACCCGCCGGTGGATACGCGCCCCGACTTCTCGGCCACGGCCAAGATCGTCACGGCGACCCGCAAGCAGGTGTTGAGCATCCCGATCATCGCGCTGACCGTGCGTGAGAACGAGTCCCTGCCCAGCGGCGACTCGGCGGTGACCGTGGGTCGTACGCCGGCCAAGGAAGTGGGCAAGCGCGATGTGGAAGGCGTGTTCATCGTGGGCACCGACAACAAGGTCACCTTCCGTCCGGTCAAGGTCGGCATTGCCGGCGAGCGGCACTTCGAAGTGCTGACGGGCCTGCAGTCGGGCGAGAAGATCGTGTCGGGTACGTATCAGGCCATCCGTGAACTCAAGGACGGCGCGCTGGTGAAGGTGGCGACGCCGACACCGGCGGCCGGTGCCGCCAAGCCCGCGACCGAGAAGAAGTCATGAGCACCAGCTACGAAGTGGGCATGAGCACCACGGCGGAGCGGCAGGCGGTCACGTCGGCTGCCGGCGCGGCGCCTGGCAAGGAATGGGTCATCGTCAGCCGCGGCCTCAAGCGCGAGTATGACATGGGTGGCGAAATCGTGCGTGCGCTGCGTGGCGTGGACCTCGCCATCCGCCGCAACGAGTACGTGGCCATCATGGGCCCGTCCGGCTCCGGCAAGTCCACGCTCATGAACCTCATCGGCTGCCTCGACACGCCGAACGCCGGCGAGTACTGGCTCAACGGCACGCTGGTGAGTGAGATGAGCGACGACCAGCTGGCGCGCGTGCGCAACAAGGAAATCGGCTTCGTCTTCCAGACCTTCAACCTGCTGCCGCGCGCATCGGCGCTGCAGAACGTGGAGCTGCCGCTCGTTTATGCCGGCATGTCGGCCGACGAGCGCAAGCGCCGCGCCATGGAGGCACTGGACAAGGTGCAGTTGGCCCAGCGCGTGCATCACCGACCCAACGAGTTGTCCGGTGGTCAGCGTCAGCGCGTGGCCATCGCACGCGCACTCGTGAACTCGCCGTCCATTCTTCTGGCCGACGAACCCACGGGTAACCTCGACTCGCAGACCTCCGAAGAGATCATGCGCGTGTTTGAAGATCTGGCCCGCCATGGCCAGACCGTCGTCATGGTGACGCACGAACCCGACATTGCCGCCCACGCGCGACGTGTCGTCGTGCTGCGTGACGGTGTCATTGCCAGCGACGAAACGCGCGAGCAGTTCATCGAGCGGGTCGGCCTGACGCACAGCAGTCACTGAGCCTCATCCAGTCCATGCCCTTCTTCGACGCCATCCGACTCGCGCTGCGCACCATCCGCACACAGAAGCTCAAGAGTGCGTTCACGCTCCTGGGTGTCTGCATCGGCGTGATGTTCCTCATCTCGGTGGTGTCCATCGTGGAGGGCATGGGCAAGTACATGGAAGAGGATCTCATCGGGAAGCTGATCTCGGTGAACACCTTCGAGCTGCGCCATCGCCCCAACATCAACATCGGGGATGTGGATGCAGCCACGTGGGAGGAATACCGGCGGCGCCCGCGTCTGGAGATCGTTGATGTCGGACCCGCCACCCGCGACCTGCCGGATGACACCAAGTGGTACGTGTACGCCGACAATCAGGTCGATGTCTCGTCATCCGTGAGCGCCAAGCCGCGCCGGGTGCAGGTGGTGGCGGTGGACGGCGACTACTTCGACGTCAAGAAGCTTGGCGTCACCGATGGTCGCATCCTCTCCGAGCAGGAGCTGGCGCGCGGCGAGAAGGTGGTCGTCATTGGCCCGGATGCGGCGGAGCGACTGTTCCCGGGCCTCGACCCGATCGGCCGCGAGGTCAAGATCGGCGGCGTGCCCTATCGCGTCGTGGGCCTCGCGGAATCGCAGGGCAAGGCCTTCGGCATGTCGTTCGACAACTTCCTGGTCACGTCGTATCGCTCACCGGCGCGCCGCTTCCTCAATGCGCGCGCCACCATGATCGATGCCGTGGTCATTCAGTCGCCGAACGTGCAGGCCATGACGGAGAACATGGAAATCGTGCGCTCCGCCATGCGCGGTCAGCGCAAGCTTCGTCCGTCGCAGAAGGACAACTTCTCGCTGCAAACCGCGGACTCGGCCCTCGAGTTCTGGAACAAGATCAAGAAGTACCTCGTGCTGGCAGGCATCGCCCTGCCCGCCATCGGTCTTGTCGTCGGCTCCATCGTCATCATGAACATCATGCTGGTGGCGGTGGCCGAGCGCACGCGCGAAATCGGCATCCGCAAGGCGCTCGGCGCCAAGCGGCGTGACATTCTGCTGCAGTTCCTCATCGAGGCCTCCACACTGGGCACCCTGGGCTCGGCGGTGGGGGTGGCGCTGGGTATTGGTCTCGCGCAGTTCATCGCCGCCGTCTCGCCGCTGCCCGCAAGCGTGGCCCCCTGGTCCATTGTGGTAGGCGTGGCACTCGGCGCCGGTGTCGGCATCATCTCCGGTGTGTATCCGGCCAGCCGCGCCTCGCGTCTTGATCCCATTCTTGCCCTGCGGCAGGAGTAGTTCATGTCGGCATTCACGACTCGACTGTCCGCAGTCTCCGAAGGGGTGCGCATCGCCATTGACGCGGTGCGCGCCAACAAGGTCCGTGCCGGGCTCACCATTCTTGGCATCGCCGTTGGTGTGTTCGTGGTGGTGGCCATCTCGGCCGCCGTGCACGGCATCAACCAGTCGGTGGCCAAGGACTTCGCGAGCACGGGTCCGACCACGTTTTTTGTCTCGCGCTACCCCATTTCGTTCGAAGCCTGCGACGGCAGCGACAACACCTGCGCCTGGCTGCGCAATCCGCCCATCCGTCGCAACGAGGTGGACGCGCTGCGCCGCCTGAGCAACATCGAAGCGGTGGGCGAGCGCATCGACTGGAGCGCCAAGGTGCGCTACCGCAACGTGGAGCTGCCTTCGGCCGGCATCGAGGGCTACTCCGCGGAGTGGACCACCATCAGTGCCCCCGAAGTGTACCCGGGCCGTGCCTTCACGGCCGCCGAGGCGCGGACTGGCGCCCGTGTGGCGGTCATCACCACGACCATGGTGGAGCGTGTCTTCGGCGACTCCGACCCCATCGGCAAGACGCTCACGCTCAATGGCGTGCCGTTCGAGGTCATTGGCGTCTACAAGGACAACAGCAGCTTCCTGTCTGGTGGCGATCGGCCCAAGGCCGTCGTGCCCATCGATGCGCTGGTGCGCTACATCGGTGCCCGCGCCAGCAATACCGGACTGGCGGTCAAGCCGCGTGCCGACGTGCCGCGGGATGTGGCCATCGATGACGTCACAGCCGCTCTGCGCGGACTGCGGGGTTCACGGCCCGCTGATGAGTCGAGCTTTGCGATCATCACGCAGGACAAGCTGATGGACACCTACAACAGCATCTTCGGCATGTTCTTCCTCGTGATGATTGCCCTCTCGGGCGTCGGCCTCATTGTGGGCGGCGTGGGCGTGGTGGCCATCATGATGATCTCGGTGACCGAGCGCACCCGCGAGATCGGTGTGCGCAAGGCCCTGGGAGCCACAAAGGCTACCATCCTGTGGCAATTTTTGGTGGAAGCGGCCACGCTCACGGGCATCGGCGGCGCCATCGGGCTGTTCGTAGGCTGGCTCGGGGCTCTGTTCATTCGGAACTTCACCCCCATTGAGGCCAGCATTCCGCCGCTGGCCGTCGTGGCCGCCCTGGGAGCCAGTGCCGTCACGGGCATCCTCTTTGGCATGCTGCCCGCCAGCCGGGCCGCTCGACTCGATCCGGTTGAGGCGCTGCGCTACGAGTAAGGACGCGATATGCTTCATGGGTGAGAACCCGTGACGCTGTCCTGCTGGCTCTGACCCAGATCCGGGTCCAGAAGCTCAAGAGTGCCTTCACCCTGCTCGGGGTGACCATTGGGGTGATGTTCCTCATCGCCGTCGTGTCCATCGTGGAAGGGATGGGCAAGTACGTCGAAGAGGACTTCGCCTCCCGCCTCATCGGCACCAACACCTTCACGCTGCGCCGATTCGACAATGTGGGCCCCGGTGGCAACCGGGGCTTTTCTGCGCGCGAGTTGCAGCGCAGGCCGCTGCTGCGCATGACCGACGTGGACGTCGTGCGCGGTGCCCTGCCCGCCACCATGCGCAGCACGGTGGCCAGCGAAACGTTCAAGTATGCCAGCGCCATTGGCGCGCGGCCGCGACAGGTCCAAGCGGTAGCCACCGACGCCGAGTACTTCGCCATCAAGAAGTTTGCGGTTACGGCAGGCCGCGCCTTCACCGATCAGGAAGTGCGTGCCGGCTCGCCGGTGGTGGTCATCGGTGTGGAGGTGGCGGAGCACTTCTTTCCGGGTCTCGACCCCGAGGGACGACAGCTCCGCGTGGCCGGTATCCCCTTCACCGTCATTGGCGTGATCGAGAAGCAGGGGTCGGTGTTCGGTTTCTCGCTCGATCGCCTTGCCATTGCGCCCTACACCTCGCCCATGGGGCGCATTATTCGCCCGCAGCGCGATGTGTCGTCGCTCATCGTGCAGGCGCCCAATCAGGCCGATCTGGCCGAAGGCATTGAAATCGCGCGCGGTGCGCTGCGCGCCTTCCGTGGTTTGCGCGCGGCGGAGCCTGACAACTTTGGTCTCGTCACCCAGGACGCGGCCTTCGGCTTCATCAAGCAGCTCAAGGGGCGCCTGGTCCTCTTTGGAACGGCGCTGCCCGCCATCAGCCTCGTGGTGGGCGCGATGGTCATCATGAACATCATGCTCGTCGCGGTGGCCGAGCGCACGCGGGAAATCGGCGTGCGCAAGGCGCTGGGGGCCAAGCGACGCGACATCATGAGTCAGTTCCTCGTGGAAGCCGCCACCCTCAGCACCCTGGGGGCAGCCATCGGCATCGGACTCGGCATCGGATTGGCCGAAATCATTGCCGCCCTCACCCCACTGCCGGCTGCGGTGGCGCCGTGGTCCATTGTGGCCGCGCTGGTGACTGGCGCTGGCGTGGGGATTGGCGCGGGACTCTATCCGGCCAGTCGCGCCTCACAGCTCGACCCCATCGCCGCCCTGCGCTCGGAGTAAGCCCATGCGATCGATCTTTCTGGCGTTTGAAGGCGTGGGCATGGCACTCGACGCCATTCGCTCCAACAAGGTCCGTGCGGCGCTCACCATTGCCGGTGTGGCCATCGGGGTGTTCGTCGTGGTGGCCATGGGTGCTGTCGTCACCGGCATTCGTCGCTCCTTCGAGCAGGATCTCGAACAGATCGGCGCCACCACCTTCATCGTGCAGCGCCGCGGCACCGGCATTCAGGCCTGCGATGGCACGGACGAAAATTGTCCCGACCGGCGCAATCCGCCCATCTCGTTCAACGAGTGGGACATGATTCGCCGGCTGTCCACCGTGCAGGATGCCATCGGCGTGCTGGGCGGCTCGGGCAACTTCGGTTATCGCGACGCGCGCGTGGACGGCGTGGGCTACGACGCCTACAGCCTGGAGTGGCCGCTGGTGAATGCGTCGGATATCTCGCCAGGCCGCAACTTCACACGCGCCGAATACGAGGCCGGCCAGCCCGTCGTGCTCGTGAACGACACGCTCAAGGCACAACTCTTCGGTGACTCCGAGCCCATCGGCAAGCAGATCACCATCAACGGCCGGCAGTTCACGGTCATTGGCGTGTTCAATCCCAAGGCGGGCTTTCTGCGCTCACTGGAAGGGCGAGGGCCGGAAACACCCCGCGCCATCATCCCGCTGCAGGCGGCGGTGCGTGTGCTCGATGTATGGCGCAACAGTCTCACGCTGCTCGTCAGGCCGCGCGCCGGCGTGGGTCAGGATGTGGTGATGGACGACGTGATGGCCGCCATGCGTGCTCGGCGTGGTCTGCGTCCCGGTGATCGCAATACGTTCTATCTCATTGAGCAGGACCGCATCATGGACACCTTCAACCAGCTCTTCGGCGCCATCTTCGCCGTGGGTTTGGCCCTGTCTGCGGTGGCCCTGCTCGTGGGCGGCGTGGGCGTGGTGGCCATCATGATGATCTCCGTGACCGAACGCACCCGCGAGATTGGTGTGCGCAAGGCTTTGGGCGCCACGGCTGGCACGATTCGCTGGCAGTTTCTGGTGGAAGCCGCCACGCTCACCAGCATCGGGGCGTTCATCGGTCTCGCGGTGGGCGCGTTGCTTGCGTGGATCATTCGCAGCAACACCAGCATCCCGGCATCGCTGCCCACGAGCATTGTGGTCACGGCGTTGGTGGCCAGTGCGGTAACGGGGGTGGCATTCGGCATGTTGCCGGCCATCAAGGCCTCGCGACTCGATCCGGTGGAGGCGCTGCGGTACGAGTAGGGCCCGGACCAGCTGCCACTCATGCTATTCATCGACAGTCTTCGATTGGCCTTCGGGCAATTGCGCGTGAACCCGCTGCGAACGGCGTTCACGCTGCTTGGCATCGTGGTGTCGGTGGGGTTTCTGGTGGCGGTGGTGGCCATCATCCAGGGCATGAATGCCTATGTGAAGGAAAACATCGCCGACGCCATGATCGGCATGAACACCTTCCAGGTGCGACGTGTCCCCATCAGCCTGGGCATGTTCACCGACGATGAGTTCCGCACCATGCAGCGGCGGCCGCGCATCAATGAGCGTGACGCCGAGGCGGTGCAGGCGGCGCTGCCCGATGCCGAGGCCATCAGCCTGCAAAGTGGATGGCCCACACCGCGGGCGGATGTGGTGTGGCGCAATCGCACCCTGGGCAGTGTGCTGATCTTCGGCGTCACGCCGGGCTATCAGGTGGTGCAGGATTACCGCTTCACCAGCGGCCGACCCATGAACGACATCGACATCCGCGAGCGGCGACGCGTCGTGGTCATCGGCGCCGATGTGGCCAAGGATCTCTTCGATGGCGGGCAGGCGGTGGATCAGGAGGTGCGCATCATGGGCACACGATTCACCGTCATTGGTGTGGTGGCGCCCAAGGGGCGTGTGCTGGGCCAATCCTTCGACGCCTTTGCCCTCGTGCCGCTCAATGCCTTCGAGGCCATGTTCGGCAGGCGGCAAACCACCGTGGTTTCGGTGAAGATGCGGGAGGCCGAGGAAGTGGGGCCGGCCATGGCGCGTGCGCAGGAAGCCATGCGTGTGGCGCGTCAGCTGCGCCCCTCCGAGGTCGACAACTTCGACATTGGCACCGGCGAAGCCTTTGTGGCCTTCTGGAAGCAGCTCACGCGCGTGTTGTTTGCCGTAGTCCCCGCCGTGGTGGCCATTGGCGTGGTGGTGGGCGGCATCGTGATCATGAACATCATGCTCATGGCCGTCACCGAGCGCACGCACGAAATCGGTCTGCGCAAGGCGGTGGGCGCCAGTGCGGCCGATGTCCGGCGGCAGTTTCTCGTGGAAGCCGTGGCCCTGGCCATGCTGGGCGGTGTGCTGGGTGTGCTCGGCGGTTGGGGGCTCGCGTTGCTCATCAGCACGCTCACGCCGCTTCCCGCGCGGGTATCGCCGTGGAGTGTGGGGGTGGCGCTGACGCTCGGCGCGGGCATTGGTGTGCTGTTCGGCGTCTACCCGGCGGCGCGCGCCGCCCGACTCGATCCCATCACCGCCATGCGCGCGGAATAGCCGTCATGAGCGCCCGCATCGACGCCCTCGGCGAGAATGTACGCATGGCCATCGAGGCCCTGCGCGTGAGCAAGATGCGATCGGCACTCACCATTCTCGGTGTGGTCATTGGCGTGGCCACCGTCATGGCCATGGCAGCCATCGTTCAGGGTATTCGTGACCAGATCGTGAACACCATCGAGGTGGCGGGCCCCAGCACGTTCTACGTGCTCAAGAAGTTTTCGCAGACGCCGCTCAATCCCGACGACCTGCCCAAGGATGTGCGCATCCGGCCCGATCTCGTCGAGCGCGAAGCAGAACGCATCAAGGCGTTGCCGGAGATTGCCTATGCGTCGCTGTGGGCGCAGACGCTTGCGCGCATCGAGTCGCCTGGTGTGCGCTCGCAGGGCATGGCCATTTTTGGCGCGGATGATGGCTTCACCCAGATTCAGGGTGGCGAGTTGGTGGAGGGGCGCTGGTTCACCAAGGCCGAGATCACGGCGGGAGCGCCGGTGGTGGTGCTGCAGGAGGAAACCGCGCGTCGTCTCTACGGTCAGGAGCGCCTTGTTGGACGTTCGGTGCAGATCGGCGGACGTCCGTTGGAGGTTATCGGCCTCTGGGCCGAACCGGGCAATATCTTTGCGCCGCCGGGCCAGGCCGTCGGCGCCATCGTGCCCTATCGCTTCATGGACCGCGCCTATCCCATCGATCGCACGAATGCCCTGTTCATTCCCGTGAAACCGCGCGCCGGGGTGCGCGTGAGCGATGCGCAGAGTGCGGTGGAGATGACCCTGCGCGAATCACGCCGACTCAGGCCCGGTGACGGCAACACCTTTGACCTCGTGTCACAGGACCAGATTCTCGACACCTTCAACAGCATCACGGGTGTGTTCTTTCTGGTCATGATCGTGCTGTCGGGCGTGGCGCTGCTGGTGGGCGGCATTGGCGTGATGGCCATCATGACCGTGTCGGTCACCAGTCGCACACGCGAGATCGGTGTGCGCAAGGCTTTGGGCGCCACCAAACGCGACATTCTGGTGCAGTTTCTCGTAGAAGCCTCCACGCTTACCGGAATTGGTGGGGCCATTGGCATTCTGGTCGGGCTGGCGCTTGGGCGGGTGGTCTCGCTGGCCATGGACATCGACGCGCCAGTGCCCGTCACGCTTACGCTCATTGCGGTGGTCGTTTCGGTCAGCATTGGCATTGTCTTCGGCATGATCCCCGCACGCCGGGCCGCCCGCCTCGACCCCATTGAGGCGCTGCGGTACGAGTAGGAGCCGGTCTCGGCCGATCGGACTTCAGACAGTCTCGACCGTACGCTGAGCCTTGTAGCGCGCCTCGGGTGCCGGTTTGCACCGTGTTTCGTACAGGAACTGCACAGTGCCGACAGCGAAACTGCGCGACAGCCGGTGTAACGGTCGACACCTGAAAACGTGCACCTTATGCACCAGTTGACCTCCCCCGACCGGCCCCCTCATGTCCTTCTTCACGCGCAAACCGACCAACACCGAGCGGCAGTATCCCCAAGGTGAAATCGCCATCACGGACGGTGACGTGCGGCGACGCCTCGACTTCCTGCAGGTGACGCCAAACGACCTCGGAGTCATCCGGGTATGGGAAGACGCGTGCAAGGCGGCCTGCGACCCAATGATCGATGAGTTCTACAAGCACATTGCCGGCACGCGGGAAACCCAGGCCATCATCGACAAGCACACCTCGGTGGATCGGCAGCGCCCGCTCATCACGCGCTATGTGCTGGCCATGTTCTCCGGCAGACTGGATGACAAGTACGTGGAGTATCGCCGGCACGTGGGGCAGGTGCACGAGCGCATCGACCTGGATTCCAACTGGTACGTGGCCATGTACGAGGTGATCCGCGAGCACATGCTCATCGCCGTGGAGAAGGGCGGTGCCACGCCGGCTGAGTATCGCCGCTTCCAGCGGGCCTTCGATCGACTGCTGCAGGCCGACATCGCCATCGTCATCACCGCGCTGACCAACGCGCGGCAGGAGCGTGTGGAAACGTTGCTCAAGGGTGAAGCCATGCGCTTCCTCGGCGAGATCAGCGACGCCCTCGGTCGCCTGGCCCGCGGTGATCTCACGGTACGCATCACCGGTCAGTACAACGACCGCAATGCCGAGGTGGCTGCCAGCTTCAATGCGGCCATGGAGGAGCTCGGGCAGACCATGCGGCTCGTGACGCAATCGTCAGAAGAGATGCTGGAGACTTCGGTGGCGTTGCGCGAAAGCAGCGAGACGCTGTCAGATGGTGCATCGAGTCAGGCCGCGTCTCTGGAAGAAGTCGCCGCCAGCCTCCAGGAACTCACCAGCATGACGCAGACCAGTGCCTCGCATGCTCGCGATGCACGGCGTTCGGCCGAAGAAGCACGCGCCACGGCGGCCGATGGTGTGAACGGCATGCGCCAACTGAGCGAGGCCATTGGTCAGATCAAGGCCGGCGCCGACGCCACGGCGCGTATCGTGAAGACCATCGACGAGATTGCCTTCCAGACCAACCTGCTGGCACTCAACGCCGCGGTGGAAGCGGCGCGAGCCGGTGATGCGGGTCGTGGCTTCGCCGTGGTGGCCGAAGAAGTGCGCAGTCTCGCGCTGCGCAGCGCCGACGCCGCCAAGAACACCGCGCAGCTCATCGAGACCAGTGTGAGCAGCGCGGACGCCGGCGTGCGACTCAACCAGACGGTGCTGGACCGTCTGTCGCTGATTGCCCGTCAGGCCGATCAGGTCAGCGAGTCAATTGGCGAAGTGGCCGCGGCCACCACGCAGCAGGAGCAGGGCGTGGCGCAAATTGCCGTGGCCATCGAGCACATCAACACGGTCACGCAGGCGGTGGCGGCCAACGCCGAAGAAAGCAGCGCAGCCAGTGTCGAACTGCGGGAAAAGGCCGAAGGGCTCACGCAGGCCGTCTCCACCTTTGTCACCGACGAGCAAACGAGCGGTGGCACGCGGGGCCAGAGCAACACCAGACCGGCGGGCCGGTCAGCCCCCGTGCGGCATCTGCGCCGCGCAAGCTGAAGCACTTTCTGCACTCGTTTCTTCTGCGTGAGCGGTTGACGATTTCACCGTCGCCGCGAGGGCCGGTGTGTCGGCACATTCGTAAAGGCTTCTCGCGGATATCACGGATGCAGCGGAATCCACTACAAACCCCGAAAAGGCCGATCCGTAACGATCAGTAGCCGCGCACCGCGAGGAAGGCTTCCCAGAGCGGCATGTTGATGGGCGCCCCCAGCACCGCCAACTCCAGCACCGACAGGGCGCCAATGACCGTGAGCAGCATCATGCTCTGGCGCAGCGCTGGGGTGCGCCCGCGCAGGGCATGGAGCGCCACGCCAAGCGTGAAGCACAATACGGCGGCCAGCGACAGCAGCAGGAACAGGCTGTTGCGCTGCGGTCCGAAGTAGCTCTCGAGAAACACCAGCGCCTCGGGGAAGAAGCCGCGCCCCGGATTCTCCACGCCGACGAAGATGTTGATGCTCGCGAGCTGATGGACCACCCAGAACAGCATCAGCGTCCATGCCCCCACACGATTCACGCGACCTCGCACCAGCATGGCGCCCACAGCCAGAACGGCCAGCATGGCCAACTGATACCAGAACATGGCGCCGATGGCCTGCAGGGCAAAGCCGAAAGACGGGGCCTGCGCGGGCACGGCCGCGCGCAGCGCTTCGGGGCCGATAAGCCACCCGCCGTAAAACAAGACCTGCACCCAGGTCCAGAGAAAGGCACCACCCAGAAAACTGCGACGTGCCGCGGACGGCGTTTCGCGGTCGCGTTCGAGCAGCATGAGCGATACGCCCCAGAGGGCCAGCACCGTCGCCAGCGCCAGCCCCAGAGACCGCGTGGCGAGGGTGCGCTCGAGCGCAAAGATCGCACCGGTCGCGCTCCACCAGAACGCCACCACCACGAAGAACGAGCGCAGCGCCACACGCAGCGTCGTCTCGCGGGTGGCAATGTCCGTGGTATCGAGCGTGGCCGTTTGGCGCGCACGCAGCAACGCATGCCAGCGCGCACGCCGCGGCGAACGCCAGTTCACGGCACTGGCTGACGGAGCGGAGGCCGTGTTGGTATCGAGTGCGACGCGGAGCTCGTGCGGCGGGCTCACGACGTCCGCGCTCCACTGCCGGCCGCCGACAACTGTTTGGTCTGCTTCACCAGCATGCCCAGCGCCTCACTGTTGCTCACCGGCAGCGGGACATAGCGCGCGCGCATGGCCTCCGCGAGGCGACGCGCCATGGGCTCGCCGCGCGGCGAGGTATCGACGAACAGCACCGGCAGACGCTGCGCCGCCAACTGCGCCGCAGCCGCCAGCGCATCCTGCTCGGCACGCGCCCGACCGGCCATGCCGTCGCGCGCGATGTTGGCCCGACCATCTGTGAGAAAGACAATGAGCGGACTGCTCCCACTGCGACGAATCTGCAGGCCCTGCCCTATCACGGCGTCGATGGCTGTCGCCATGGGCGTTCCGCCCCCGCCGGGCAGTGCTGCCAGCACGCGACGCGCCCGCGCCAGTGCGCGCGTGGGCGGAAGCAGCACTTCGGTTCCGGTGCCACGAAACGCCAGCAAGCTCACGCGATCACGCCGCGCATAGCTCTCGGCCAGCAACAATTCCACGGCGCCCTTGGCTTCCGCCAGACGATGCACCGCCGACGAACCGGACGCGTCCACGGCAAACAGCACCGTCGTTCCGGTGCGCTCGAGGAACTGACGGACACGGAAGTCTTCCCGGCGAATCTTGAGACGCGGCGTGCGTGCGGAGGCCTGCCCCGACGACGTGCGCGCGAGCGAACGCTCCTTGAGCCGCGCACGCTGCCAGGGCGCAGCGGCTCGCAGCGTCTCCAGCAGATGCAATCGCGCCCCGCCGCGCGGCAGGCCGCCACGCGCACCGCGCGGAATGCCGCGCAGCAGATTGGCGGTCGTCTCACCGACACGACCACTCACGGTGCCCGCGTGGTTCTGCTGTCCGAGCAAGGCCTGCAGCATCCCGGGGGGCAGAGCCGCTTCCACGGCAGCCCGCAGCAAATCGGCCGGCAGCGCCTCGGGCGCAGGTTCCTGCTGGGCGCCCTGCTCTTCATCGTGTGACGCCGTCTGGTCCGCACGCGGCGGTTCCGGCGGCGGCGCGTCAGACGGCGAGGCATCGGGTGGTGACGCGTCGCGCTCAGGCGGTGCGGTGGTCTCGTCGGCTTCAGGCGGCGGTGCCGTGGGCACCCGTGTGGCACGAGGTGCCAGCACCAGTGCCGCCGCAACCTGGGCATCTTCGGCGGTCACCATCAGTCGCCCATGCAGCGCCGCATGGGCGCGGGCACAGCGCACGGCGAAGAGACTGGCTCGCACCGAGTCCACGCCGCAGGCGGCAGCGGTGGTGCAGAGCTCCGCAGCCCAGGCATCGTCCATGGAAATGCGCGCCAGACGGTCGCGTGCATCGCGGAGCCGCGTGCGCAGCGTTGCCATCGACGCCGGAGCGGTGAGTTGCGTGAGCAGTGCATGCGCGTCGCCGTCCATGGCCACACAGAACGCCAGGCGATCAGAAAGCGCCGCATGCACCTGCTCGTCCTCGTGGGACTCATCGAGCAGCACCACGCAGATCCGCGACGCGTGACGGGTGTTCATCCCATCGCGCGCCACCAGCACTTCACCGTGGTCGAGTACTTCACAGAGCGCGGTCCGCGCCGGCACACCCAGGCGCTCCGCCATGGGCACCACGAGCAAACCGCCATCAGCAGCAGCCAGCACACCGCGATCACTCACCAGTCGACCGGTGGTGAGCGTGGCCGCGAGATCCACACCGCCGTACAGGCGATCCGCCGAGATGCCCGCAGGCAGGCGACGCAGTGGTGTGGGGCCGGGACCATATTGCGGCATCCACGCGCGCAGCGCGTCCGTCAGCAGCCGCGCCGACTCATGCACGGGATGATCGAGCAGCAGGCCGCCCAGTCCGCGCGCGTCCACCGCCAACAACAACGCCGCGAGCGGCGCCGGGTGCGTGGGCAACACTAGCTTCTGGTCAGCCTGCAATTCAGGCCGCAATTCAGGCCGCGGCAACGGCATCCTGCCACAGCTCGGCCACCGCGCGTTCCACACGCGTCGTGGACCCGGTGTCATCGAGCACGTTGCGACGCAGGCGGTGCCGCAGAGCCATGGGCGCAATCGCACGCAGGTGCGCCATTGTTACCGCAGCGGCGCCTTCGTAGGCGGCCAGTGCGCGCGTGGCGCGCAGCAGCGTGAGCTCACCACGCAATCCGTCGGTGCCCAGCGCACTGCAGAGCGTGGCCGCGCGCTCGAGGATGCGGTCATCAACCTCGAGCTCGTCGAGACGCGCGCGGGCCTTTTCGAGACTGCGACGCACCTTCGCGTCGGCGCGCGACCAATGGGTCATGAAGGCATCGGGGTCGCGGTCAAAGGCATCGCGTCGCTTGATCACTTCGATACGACTGGCGATGGCCGTTGGCGTGCGCACATCCACCGCGAGGCCAAAACGATCGAGCAACTGCGGACGCAGTTCACCTTCTTCGGGATTGCCGCTGCCCACCAGCACGAAGCGCGACGGATGTCGCACACTCACGCCTTCGCGCTCCACCACATTCTCGCCCGTGGCCGCGGCATCGAGCAGCAGATCGACGAGATGGTCCTCGAGCAGGTTGACCTCGTCCACATAGAGGAAGCCTCGGTGCGCGCGGGCCAGCAATCCTGGCTCAAAGGCTTTTTCGCCGGTGGTGAGGGCCTTCTCGAGATCCAACGCCCCCACTACGCGGTCTTCGGTGGCACCGAGCGGCAAGTCCACCATGGGCACCGGCACGAGATGGCTGCGCAGCGCCGGCCCCTGGGCCGATCGATCGCGGCAGTCCTCGCAGCGGGACCCGTTGGCATTCGGATCGCAACCATACTTGCAGCCCTGCACCGCCTTCATGGGGGGCAGCAGCCCGGCCAGCGCACGGACCGCGGTGCTCTTGCCCGTGCCGCGGTCGCCGAACACCATCACCCCGCCGATCGAGGGGTCCGTGGCCACGAGAAGCAGGGCGAGCTTCATCTCGTCCTGGCCGACGATGGCGCTGAACGGATAGACTGGTCGCATCAGGGAGTCCCGAGCATTCCCCGTAGGTGGACCGGGGACATATATGGAGGAAGGGCGGGACGCCCTGAACCGGGCGGCCCCTGATTCTATGTTACGGTTGGGCGCAAAGTGTCGCAATATGTTGACACCATGAATTACGAAAAGTGTACACGTTTCTTGACACTTTCCGGTCCCGAGCCTATCGTCTGAATGTGTCCCCACCCGACCAGGCGATTCCGGCAACGGCGGCTCCGTCCGCCTCCCGTCCCATGCCCCTGCCCGCCACGGGTTTCGTCGACCACGCGCTGCCGCCGGCTCCATGGTGGGAGCGAGTCCGTGACCGATGGAACCGGCTGGTAGCCACTGACGCCTTCCAGCGCTGGAGCGCGAGGTTTCCGCTCACCGCGCCGGTCACGCGATACCGAAGTCGAAAACTCTTCGACGTGGTATCCGGGTTCGTCTATACGCAGACGCTGCTGGCCTGCGTGGAACTGGGGCTCTTCGAGTTCCTCGCCGAGGGTGCGCGCACCCGCGCCGAGATTGCCCAATTCACGGGTCTCTCGCCGTCGAGCACGGAACGGCTGCTCAATGCGGCCGTCTCGCTGCGTCTCCTGGCCAATCGCCGCCATGGACGGGTCGCGCTGGGGCCGCTCGGCGCACCCGTCGTGCACAACACGGGCCTGTTGGCGCTCATTCGCCATCATCGTCTGGCCTATGACGACCTCGCCGACCCGGTGTCGTTGCTGAAGCAGGGCTCCAACTTCAGCACCGAGCTCTCGCGCTACTGGTCGTATGCCGACGCGCCCAGCCCGCAGGCCATCAGCGACACACGCGTCGAAGCCTACTCCGAGATCATGGCGGCCACGCTGCCGCCGGTGGCGCACGATGTGCTCGACGCCTACGACCTCTCCAGGCACGAATGTCTGCTCGATGTCGGTGGCGGAGAGGGCGTCTTTCTCTCGCACGCGGGAGAGCGACATCAACACCTGCAACTGCAGCTCTTTGATTTGCCCGCGGTGGCGGCACGAGCGCGCACGCGACTGTCACATGCCGGCTTTGGTGATCGCAGCATCTGTCATGGCGGCAACTTTCACACCGATCCGCTGCCAACCGGCGCCGATGTGTGTTCGCTGGTGCGCGTGTTGCTCGACCACGACGATGCCTCGGTCATGCGACTGCTGCAGCGCGTGCGCGCCACTCTGCCGCGCGGCGGCACCTTGATCATTGCTGAAGCCTTGGCCGGCGCACGTGGCGCCGAGACCGTGGGTGATGCCTACTTCTCGTTCTATCTGCTGGCCATGGGCAAGGGCCGCGCGCGACGTGCCAGCGAACTGCAGCTCATGCTGCAGCAGGCGGGCTTCCGCAAGAGTCGCGAAGTGCGCACGCGCTTTCCCATCCAGACCGGCCTCATCGTGGCGGAGGCCTGATGTACGCACCCAATGCGTCGCCCAACGCACCGTCCACGCGTCAGACCATGGCCGTGGTCTTCGAGTCGCCCACGCATCTCGCGTTGCGTGAACTCACGCTCGTCGACCCCACGGCCACCGATGTCGTGGTGACCATGCAGTACTCGGGCATCAGTACGGGCACCGAGAAGCTGCTTTTCACCGGACGCATGCCGCCCTTCCCCGGCCTCGGCTATCCGCTTGTGCCGGGCTACGAAGGTGTGGGGATCGTACAGGAAGCCGGCGCAGACTCCGGTCGTGCCGTGGGTGATGTGGTGTATGTGCCAGGCTCCAAGGGCTTCACTGAAGCGCGCGGGTTGTTTGGTGGACAGGCCGCCCATGTCGTGGTGCCCGGCGCGCGCACCATCGGTCTGGCCGACCACCTTGGCGAGCGTGGTGCGTTGTTCGCACTGGCCGCCACGGCGCACCACTGTCTCGAGCCCGACCCGGCGCGGCATCTGTATCGCCTGCCACAACTCATCGTGGGGCACGGCGCACTCGGTCGACTCATCGCGCGGCTCTGCGTGCTGTATGGTGCGCCACCGCCAACGGTGTGGGAGACCAATCCCGTGCGCATGACCGGCGCCCGCGGCTATCAGGTGCTGCACCCCGACGACGACCCCACCACCAGCTATCGCGTGATCTGCGATGTCAGTGGCGCCGACGGCATCCTCGATCAACTCATTGCCCGGCTCGTGCCGGGTGGAGAGATCGTGCTCGGCGGGTTCTACAGCGAACCCGTGTCGTTTGCTTTTCCGCCGGCCTTTCTGCGGGAAGCCCGCATACGGGTCGCCGCGCAGTGGAAGGAGGCGGACCTGCGCGCCATTACCGAATTCGCCAATTCCGGGCGACTCGATCTCGACGGCCTCATTACGCATCGCGAGCCGGCCAGCCGCGCCGCTGATGCCTATGCCACCGCGTTCGGCGACCCCACCTGCGTCAAGATGATTCTCGACTGGAGAGCGGCATGATCGACAACGGCCTGCATCAACTGCACCGCAACGTCCGCGAGGAAGCGGCCACCCCATCCGACGACACGGCTGCCGTGCACACCGGCCCCGTGACCAAGGAGACGCAGATCATCGCCATCTACGGCAAGGGCGGCATCGGCAAGAGCTTCACGCTCGCCAATCTCTCCTACATGATGGCGCAGCAGGGCAAGAAGGTCTTGCTCATCGGCTGCGACCCGAAGTCGGACACCACCTCGCTGCTGTTTGGTGGCAAGGCCTGCCCCACCATCATCGAAACCAGCAGCCGCAAGAAACTCGGGGGTGAGGCGGTGTCCATCAGCGACGTCTGCTTCAAGCGCGACGGGGTGTACGCCATGGAACTTGGCGGTCCCGAAGTGGGTCGCGGCTGCGGCGGACGCGGCATCATTCACGGCTTTGAAACACTCGAGAAGCTGGGCTTCCACGACTGGGGCTTCGACTTCGTGCTGCTCGACTTCCTGGGTGACGTGGTGTGCGGCGGCTTTGGTCTTCCCATCGCGCGTGACATGTGCCAGAAGGTCATCGTGGTCGGCTCCAATGATCTGCAGTCGCTCTACGTGGCCAACAACGTTTGCAGCGCGGTGGAATACTTCCGCAAGCTCGGCGGCAACGTGGGCGTGGCGGGCATGGTCATCAACAAGGATGACGGCACAGGCGAGGCGCAGGCCTTTGCCAACAACGCCGGCATTCCGGTGCTGGCCAGCATTCCCGCGCACGAGGACATCCGCCGCAAGAGCGCCAGCTACGAAATCATCGGCAAGCCCGATGGTGAGTGGGGCTCACTGTTTGCCGAGCTTGCGCAGAACGTGGCCGATGCGCCGCCAGTGCGTCCGCGTCCGCAGTCGCAGGATCAACTGCTCGGCCTCTTCTCGGCGGAGGTCACGGGTCGTGACTTCGTCATGGAACCGGCCACGCTGTTCGACATGGTGGGCCGCGAAGACTTGTCCAAGCCCTCGCTCGAAGTCGTCTACGACAGCGTCTGATGGCGCCGGAGCCGTTGATGTCCAGCCTCAACGAAGTGCAGTACGACACGGCCGTGGCCACGCCCATGCAGAACGACGGCGATCAGGCCGGCGGCTTGGGATGCCACGCCGGTGCCGATCAGATGCGCGCCGCCGCGCAGGCGGCGGGCAAGAGTGAAGTGCTCGAGCGCTACGCGAAGGACTATCCCAAAGGTCCGCACGATCAGCCGCAGAGCATGTGCCCCGCGTTCGGCTCGCTGCGCGTGGGTCTGCGCATGCGGCGCACAGCCACCATTCTCAGTGGCTCCGCGTGTTGCGTGTACGGCCTCACGTTCACCAGCCACTTCTACGGCGCGCGTCGCACCGTCGGCTATGTGCCGTTCAACTCCGAGTCGCTGGTGACCGGCAAGCTGTTCGAAGACATTCGCGACGCCGTGTATCAGATGGCCGATCCGGCACTCTACGACGCGATCGTCATCACGAACCTCTGTGTGCCCACCGCGTCGGGCGTGCCGCTGCAGATCCTGCCCAAGGAAATCAACGGCGTACGCATCATCGGCATTGACGTGCCCGGCTTTGGTGTGCCCACGCATGCGGAAGCCAAGGACGTGCTGGCCGGCGCCATGCTGCGCTATGCGCGACTGGAAGCCGAGCAGGGCCCGGTGCAGGCGCCACGCAGTGGCCGCTCGCAGAAGCCCACGGTGTCACTCATCGGCGAGATGTTTCCCGCCGACCCGGTGGGCATTGGCATGATGCTCGATGGGCTCGGGCTCGCGGCTGGTCCGGTGGTCCCCACGCGGGAATGGCGCGAGCTGTATGCTGCGCTCGACTGCGTGGTGGCTGCGGCCATTCATCCGTTCTACGTGGCCAGCTATCGCGAGTTTGAAGCCGCAGGGCGCCCCATCGTGGGCAGCGCTCCCGTGGGCTACGAAGGCACCGCGGCCTGGCTCGAGGCCATTGGCGCGGCGGCCAATGTGCCCACCGCACTCGTGGAGGCCACCAAGCAGCGCGTGCTGCCGGCCATTCGCGGCGCACTGGGCGCGATGCCCATCAAGGGACGCATCACGCTCAGCGGCTACGAGGGCTCGGAGTTGCTCGTGGCGCGGCTGCTGGTGGAGTCCGGTGCCGATGTGCGCTACGTGGGCACGGCCTGCCCGCGCACCCCGTACAGCGAAGCGGACCGCGATTGGCTGGCGCAGCGCGGTGTGCATGTGCAGTATCGGGCGTCGCTCGAGCAGGACCTGGCCGCCATGGAGGAGTACCAGCCCGACCTCGCCATCGGAACCACGCCGGTGGTGCAGAAGGCCAAGGAGCGCACCATCCCGTCGCTCTACTTCACCAACCTCATCTCGGCGCGTCCACTCATGGGCCCGGCCGGTGCCGGATCACTGGCGCAGGTGGTCAACGCGGCCATCGGCAACAAGGCACGCTTTGACGAGATGCGCGAGTTCTTCGGCGACACCGGTCAGGGCTTCAAGGCCGGCGTCTGGAGCGAAGTGCCCGAAGACCGTCCGGAGTTCCGCGAGCACTACAAGCGACATCTCGTCAAGCTGGCGCGTCAGCGCAAAGCCGAAGAGATGGTCTGAGGACGTGAACATATGACGCTCATTCTCGATCTCGATCGTGCCGGTGGCTATTGGGGCGCTGTGTACGTGTTCACGGCCATCAAGGGCCTGCAGGTCGTCATCGACGGCCCGGTGGGCTGCGAGAACCTGCCTGTCACCTCGGTGTTGCACTACACCGATGGCCTGCCTCCGCACGAGTTGCCCATTGTCGTCACCGGGCTGGGTGAAGAAGAGCTGGGACAGCACGGCACCGAAGGCGCGATGAAACGCGCGCACAGCACACTCGACCCTGAGCTGCCCTCTGTGGTGGTCACGGGCTCGATCGCCGAAATGATCGGTGGCGGTGTAACGCCCGAAGGCACCGGTATTCAGCGCTTCTTGCCCCGCACCATCGACGAGGACCAGTGGCAGGCCGCCAATCGCGCCATGTACTGGCTGTGGACGGAATACGGTCTCAAGAAGGGCGTGCGACCCAAACGCCGCGAGAAGCAGCCAGGCGACAAGCCCCGGGTCAACATCATCGGCCCCATCTACGGCTACTTCAACACCGCCAGCGATCTGCACGAGATCCGTCGTCTGGTTGAGGGCATCGGTGCCGAGATCAACATGGTCTTCCCACTGGGCAGCCACATGCAGGACGTTCCGCGACTGGTCGATGCGGACGTCAACATCTGCATGTATCGCGAGTTTGGCCGCATGCTGTGCGAAGACCTCGACGTGCCGTATCTGCAGGCGCCCATTGGCCTGCACAGCACGACCCGCTTTCTGCGTTCGCTGGGCGAACTCCTGGGGCTCGACCCCGAGCCGTTCATTGAGCGCGAGAAGCACACGACCATCAAGCCGGTATGGGATCTCTGGCGCTCGGTCACGCAGGACTTCTTCGGCACGGCCAGCTTCGCCATCGTGGCCAACGAGACGTATGCGCGCGGTGTGCGGCATTTTCTCGAGACGGAGATGGGGCTGCCCTGCACCTTCTCGTTTGCGCGCCGCCCCGGCGTCAAACCGGATAATGCCGCGGTGCGTGAGGCGATTCGCACCACGCCGCCCCTCGTGCTGTTCGGCAGCTACAACGAGCGCATGTATGCGGCCGAGTGCGGCGCACGCACCATGTACGTCCCGGCCTCGTTCCCGGGGGCCATAATCCGCCGCCATGTGGGCACGCCGTTCATGGGCTACAGCGGCGCGACGTATCTGATCCAGGAAGTGTGCAACCAGCTCTTCGATGCGCTGTTTCACATTCTCCCGCTGGGCACGGAGATGGACAAGATCGACGCCACGCCCTCGCGCCTGCATCAGGAGCTGCCGTGGGACGATGACGCCAAGGCGTTGTTTGACGAGATCTGTGAGAGTTTCCCCATCCTCATCCGCATTTCGGCGGCCAAGCGGCTGCGTGATGCAGCCGAAGCCGACGCGCGCGAGCTGGGCGACACGCTCGTCACGCGTGACCACGTGCTGGCCAGTCGCCGCGCGTTGCAGGGTGTGGCGCGCTGACTTGGCGCGTCGCCGCGAACGCGGTGAACTGATTACCACGGACGACACGGATTTGAACGGAAACGACAGGATGTCGTGGCTGTTCATCCGTGTCGTTTCCGTTCAATCCGTGTCATCCGCGACAAGGTTGTTGACTGGATTGGCCGCTGGTACGGCGCGTGGGGCCTTGCCTCAATGCAGCCGCCGGTTGGCCAACAGCTTACGCAGAGAACATCCGGAGAACCGCTGAGTTCGCAGAGATTGGCGGTCGGGGTTGAACTGCCTTGTCGCGGATGACGCGGATGGGGCGGAAACTGCACGGATCTACAACAAGAAGTGACAATTCTCAGGTGCTGCCTCCGCGCACTCTGCGTCCTCCTTTCTGCGTGATCTGTTATCGATTGGTACGAAAGCACTGCTCGGCAATCACGCGCGCTACGAGCTCTGCGCTGGTCTCCGGCAGCAGATGCCCGCCGGTCGTCTCACGGAACGTCCATGCGGGATGCTGGCGATGCAGGGCCTCGAGTGCGCGCACGGGAATCCACGGGTCGTCGCGCGCAACAAGCAGTGTGACCGGACAGCGCAGGTCGGCGAGCCTCGGCATGAGTGCCGGCAGGCCCCAATGCGCCATCATCTGCATGGCCGACCAGACATGGCGCGGTTCGGCGAAGAGTCGGCGGTAGGCCTGGCGCGATGTTTCAGACAGGGAAGACCCGGTGGAGTCGAGAATGGCGTGGAGAGCCATGTGCCCCAGCGCCTCCTGCATGCCGCCAAGTCCCGGCACGCCCGAGAGTCCGCGCTGCGCAGCATGCAGGATATCGCGCGTCACCGGCGACGACATGAGCGGCGCGAGCCATGGCAGGATGCCGTGCACCATCGCAGCCGGTGGTGGCACCAGCGCCGGATTGACGCCCAATACGCCCGCAATGTGGCTTGAGGGTGTTGGCGCGTCCTGATCGAACGCAGCGGCCTCTCCCTGCGCCGCAGCCGGTGTGGTCGATGCAGTCGGCAACGGCATCGGCAACGGCATCTGCAACGCTAACTGCAGCGCCACGGCGGCGCCGGCCGAATGCCCTGCCACATGGAGCAGCGGTGGAGCGTGAGGTGGCACGGAAGCCTCGGCCCCCCGCGTCAGCTGCCCAAGCAGCTCGCACAACGCATTCGTCATGCCGACGAGCGAATAGGGTGAGCCCTGCGACACCATGGCCTCATCGGAGTGCCGCGGTGTCGTGAAGCCATGTCCCGGCAGATCGCAGAGCAGCACGTGGGCATGTGGGGCGAGCGCACGCGCGACATCGGCCCACTCGTGTGTGCTGCCTCCGGTGCCATGCAGCAGGAGCAGCCATGGCGCCGTTCGGGGGTCGGCGCCCAGGCGCTGGACGTGCCAGCGCCAACGCTCGGTGAGCACGAACTGCGAGGCGTCCCGGAGCGGCCAATCGGCTGGTGGAGCGATTTCGGGGGGGAGGGGACCGGTCACAAGGCCTCAAAGGTGGGAAAAACACGGCTCAGCGAAAGAAAGTTGCGCGAAAAGCGTAAATCTTGCTTGACGCCCGGAACCGTACGGAACACTTTACACTTCATCCTACCAAGTCGCTGCCCGATAGCGGGCCGGCATCCCAGCCGCGCGGGACGTGCGCGGCGCACCGAAACATTCCCCGGAGGCAGAGATGTCCGATAAGGACGGAATGACGGAAGACGAAGCGCGGCGCTTTCATGGCTACTTCGTCACCGGCACCATGGGCTACATCGTGGTGGCAGCAGCGGCACACTTCCTGGCGTGGATGTGGCGCCCGTGGTTCTAACCCTCTGATTCTCAGGCTGGAGAACACATGCACAGAATCTGGGTTGGTAACGATCCACAGGTGATCATGGGTGCCCTCGGGGCATTCCTCGCGTGTCTGGCGCTCATCATTCACGTATGGGCGTACAGCATCACCGGTTGGCCGAAGTACAAGAAGATGGAGTACGCGGCAAAGGCACCTCCGGCGTCGGTACGCTGACCCACACGTCAGCCTACCCACGTCGCGTGCCCGGACTCTCCGGGTACGGTGGAAGGGCTTCAACTCTTCTTTGAGGACAACGTCGTATGCACCGCATTTGGTTGATGTTTGACCCGCGGCGCGTCATGGTGGCCATGGTTGGCTTTCTGGCGGTGCTGGCGCTGGTCATTCACTTCATCCTGCTCAGCTCGCAACGGTATTCGTGGATCGAGAACGGTACCCTGCCTGCTGACCAGGCGCCCGTCGGGGCATCGGCTCCGGCAAGCGCGGCAGAAATGTCGCCTCTGCCGCCCGGCCGATAACACGTTGCGCGTCGTTGCCGGGCTGGCGCCTCGCACGTGTCAGTGCGACGCCAGCCCCGGCAGACTCGCCGCAGGACCCTGCCTTTCGCGTTGGTGCTGGAACTTCCCCCCCGCAGCCTCCTCTCTGCGCGTCCGGAGATATCGCCCATGGCGATGCTGAGCTTCGAAAAGAAGTACCGTGTCCGTGGTGGCACGCTGATCGGCGGAGATCTGTTTGATTTCTGGTTCGGTCCGTTCTACGTCGGCTTTTTTGGCGTCACGACGATCTTTTTCGCCACCCTCGGCACGCTGCTCTGCGTGTGGGGCGCGGCCATGGGCCCCACGTGGAACCTGTGGCAGATCAACATTGCGCCGCCCGACCTCAAGTACGGCTTGGGGCTCGCCCCGCTCCGTGAAGGGGGATTGTGGCAAATCATCACCATGTGTGCCGTCGGTGCATTCGGGTCTTGGGCGCTGCGACAGGCTGAGATCTCCCGCAAGCTCGGCATGGGCATGCACATTCCCTGGGCGTACGGCGGCGCGGTCCTGGCCTATGTGACGCTCGTTGTGGTTCGTCCGCTGTTGCTGGGAGCCTGGGGGCACGGCTTCCCCTACGGCATCTTCTCGCACCTCGATTGGGTGTCGAACGTGGGGTACCAGTACCTCCACTTCCACTACAATCCGGCGCACATGATCGCCGTGACGTTCTTCTTCACCAACTGCCTAGCACTCGCGATGCATGGGTCACTCATTCTCTCGGTGACCAACCCGCCCAAGGGCACTCCCGTGGGCACGAGTGAACAGGAGAACGTCTTCTTCCGCGACCTGGTCGGCTACTCGATCGGTGCCATCGGCATTCACCGTCTCGGCCTGTTCCTCGCGGTCGGCGCGGCGGTGTGGAGTGCCATCTGCATCGTCATCTCTGGCCCGTTCTGGGCAAAGGGCTGGCCCGAGTGGTGGAACTGGTGGCTCAACCTTCCCATCTGGAAGTGAGGCGCCGACACCGTGCTTGAATATCAGAACCTCTTCACTCGCGTCCAGATTCGTACGGTGCCCGATCCGGGCATCCCGATCGACGAATCCACGGGCCAGCGATACGGGACCGGCTTCTTCAACTCGCTCGCCGGCAAGTTCGGCGATGCGCAGATCGGTCCGATCTATCTTGGCTGGGCCGGCATTCTCTCGCTGATCTTCGGCTTCATTGCGTTCGAGATCATCGGGCTCAACATGTGGCGGTCGGTGGGCTGGGATCCGGTGGAGTTTGTCCGCCAGCTCCCGTGGTTGGCGCTCGAGCCACCGCCACCGCAGTACGGGCTGCGCCTGCCGCCGCTTGATCAGGGTGGCTGGTATCTCATGGCCGGCTTCTTCCTGACGCTCAGCATCTTCCTCTGGTGGATCCGTGTCTATCGCCGGGCTCGCGCCCTGCAGATGGGCACGCACCTGCCTTGGGCCTTTGCCAGTGCCATCTTCCTGTACCTGACCTTCTTCATCCAGCCGTTGCTCGTCGGCAGCTGGAGCGAGATGGTGCCGTTCGGTCTCTTCCCGCACCTCGATTGGACATCAGCATTCTCCATTCGCTACGGGAACCTCTACTACAATCCGTTCCACGCCCTCTCCATTGCGTTCCTGTACGGCTCGGCCGTGCTGTTCGCGATGCACGGCGCCACCATCCTGGCCGTCGCTCGCATGGGTGGTCAGAACGAGATTGAGCAGATCACCGATCGTGGTACCGCGGCCGAGCGCTCGATGCTCTTCTGGCGCTGGTGCATGGGATTCAACGCCACGATGGAGTCCATCCATCGCTGGGCCTGGTGGTTTGCCGTACTCACCACGTTCACGGGTGGCATCGGCATCCTGCTCACCGGCACCGTCGTGGACAACTGGTACCTCTGGGGCGTGAAGCACGGCCTCGTGGCGCCATATCCCGACCAGAACGTGATTGCGCCCGACCAGAAGGAGTTCCTGCGCGGCCAGTATCAGGGCACGACGCCGGACAGCTTCCCCACCTACGTGGTGCCGCAGCCGGCCATGATGCCCGACTCGGCCGCCATGCTGACGGACTCGCTGTCGGCCGACTCTCTGCGCACGGATTCCACGGCGGCGGCCACGCCCGCAGCCGCCACGACGACGCCTCCTGGAGGCAACACTCCGTGATCAAGATTCGCGCTATGGCGATGCGGCGCGTCGCTCCACTCGCCCTCGTGGTCGTCGGGGCATGCGGTGACGGAAAGACGGACAGCGTGCAGGTCGGGTACCGCGGCACCGCCATGGAGCAAGGCTATGACCGCGGTGACCTCAAGGCCAAGTTCGCGACCGTCAACATTCCGGCGCCGCCGCCTCCGGCCGGTGAGTCTCCGCCGGGCCCGTTGCCCTGGAAGAACGTGCAGGTGCTCAACGACATCAGTGTGGCGGAGTTCAACCGCACGATGATTGCGATGAGCACCTGGGTGGCCGGCACCGGCAACTGCGCCTACTGCCACAACCTGGCCAACATGGCCAGCGACACCCTGCCCAACGGGGCGCCGCTCTACACGAAGCTCGTGGCGCGCCGCATGCTGCAGATGACGCGGCAGATCAACGGGCAGTACCAGCAGCACGTGGCCAACACCGGCGTCACCTGCTACACCTGCCACATGGGCAAGCCGTTGCCCAATGGTCTGTGGTTCTACAGCAAGCAGACGGACTACCTGCGCCACTATCTCGATCGCAACGGCGCGCGGGTCATCACGCAGAACGTCGCGCCCACGCCCGAGAACCGCAGCTCGGTGAAGCAGACGGAGTGGACCTACGCGCTCATGATCTCGCAGTCGAAGTCGCTGGGCGTGAACTGCACCTACTGCCACAACTCACGGCAGTTCGCGAGCTGGAACCAGGCTCCGCCGGCACGCGTGAAGGCCTACCACGGCATCATGATGCTGCGTGACGTGAATCAGAACTACCTCGCTCCCCTGCAGCCCGTGTATCCCGCGGTCCGTTTGGGCGCCATGGGTGACGCACCGAAGGCGCAGTGCATCACCTGCCACAACGGGGCGTACAAGCCGCTCTACGGTGCGCAGATGACGAAGGACTTCCCCGCCCTCTGGGGTCGTGCGGACTGGAACGGCAAACCCTTCCCGGGGCTTGGGCTGCCGGCGGATAGCGCAGCCGCTGCGGCAACCGATAGCACGGCGACGCCTGCACCATCGGCCATGCCACGTGCTTCGTCGGGGAGTGCGGGGTCCAACTGATCGGCATCGCGCGGCAGCAGGATGCGTTGGAACAGAAGGTGTGAGGATCAGAGGATTTGAGGGACAAGAGAGCGGGCCCGGGCGACACCGTACAGCATGGTGTCACCCGGGCCCGCCTCATTTCCTTCGATCCTCACACCTTCTGTTCCCTCACATCCCCGGCCCAGCTCAGATCCTCACCGCCGCCCAACGCCAATCGGAATGTACGGCGCAACCGGTGCCGGCCCCTGCCCCGGCTTCTCCTTGAGCAGATTGTCGAAGCTTTCCACCTGCGTCGGACCAAAGCCCGTCACGGTCACGTGTTGCCCCGTGGCGTCGTCATGCAGCACCAGACGACCATCGACATACCGCACCAGGCGAAACGGTTCGCTGGCCCCGATGCCGGCCGCCTTGCGAGCTCGCGTCAGGGCGCGCAGCGAGCCACGCAGGAAGCCGTTGCTGCCCGGCTCGAGGACCACCGCCGTCTTGCCGCTGGCCGCATCGATGACCCCAATGCCTTGATTGGGCGCATCTTCAAATCGGAGACTGCGCTGCTGCAGCACTTCCGTCGGACGTTCGCGGAACGCCCCCACTTCGAAGTGCCGCGCCGACACCGCCAGACCGATCACCAGCGCGACCAGCGCGCCGGCCATGATCAGTGCGGGCTTGGGTACCACCAACGTCGGTGGTGCACCGGGGCGTTCTCCTGGTTCCGGCTCGAAAATCACACCGGGCGCCTGACGTCGCATATCCATGCTCATGCTCCCGCCGGCGCGGTGCGCGTCTGCCGAATCGCGGAGCGACCGGGCGCGCCACGTTCGATGCGCGTCGTGGAATCGGCCATGCCACTCGCGGCATCTGCTTCGGCCGCGTCAGCCACCGCCGTGGCCAGCACCCGCGCCACCGCTTCCGGCTGCTCGAGGCCACGCAACACCGGCGTCGGATGATTGATGTTCCACACCAGGCAGTGCGGCCACAGCGCGATGTACGCAAGACGCTGTCCCGGCACCAGGCCCAGGGACACCTGACCGCTGCCATCGCGAAACACGCCCAGACCCGCCGTATGCAGCAGGGTGAACGGGATGTTGATGGACATCGGGAACGCCATGCCCACACGCATCACCACGCGACGCGACGTGATGGCATACCACGAGGTGCTGGCCACCGCTTTCGAGAGTCCGAGCACGCAGAGCATCACGAAGACGCCGAGGGCCAGGCGCAGCGTGGCCTGCGACCACCAGACCTCCGTCCCACGTGGCGTCTCGGTGGTCAGGGCCCATAGCGTGAGCATGCCCACGAAGTAGGCCAACACCAGACGCCAGTGAAACACATGCGTGGCCACGCCGCGCATCGAGGGGGCCCCTTCCCACAGCAGATGCTCGCCGTCGGGAAGCGCATGCGGAACGCCGCGAATGTAGCGCGGCGCATCGGAGGCCTGTGGTGCGGGGTTCATATGAGCGGCTGGGCGCGGGATGACGTGGCATACAGATGACCGCCGGCGTAGTACGCCGAAATGCGATCTTCTTCGAGCAGTGTGATGCGATCCTCGCGCGCGGTGCCCGGCACGTTGACGAACTGCGCCGACGTGATGGCCTTCACGAGCAGACGATCATTGCCCCACAGCCCGAAGTTGGGCCACTGCACGTAGCCCGACGGCAGCAACACCCGACGCTCGCTGCCACTGAGCTGCACTTCGTAAAAGGACACCTGCGGCTCCGAGCGATTGACCCACACGTCGACGACCTTGCCGGCCACCACCTTGTCGGCTGCCACCACGGGCAGACCGCGCGGATCGGGATCACCCTTCGCGATGCTGAACCCGGCGTCCATCCGCATGGGCACGAGCTTCGGACGCCCATCATACGTCACGTCCGGCTCATCACGCCGCGATTCGTTCCACGCGGCCGGTCCAACCCCATCGATCATGGGGTTGCCTGTCGGCACCACCGGCGAGCCGTTGTAGCCGTCGGCCGGTACATACTTGACGCTGGACATCAGTGTGCGCCCTCGTCGCCGTGGTGGCGGTGAATGTAGGACTTCGGCGTGGCCTGCTTCGGCCAACCCTCACGCGGACCCTGCGGCGACTCGAGCGGATACCCTTCGCGCTTGTCTTCCTTGCGGAGGTAGATGATCAACCCGAAGAAAAACAACCAGAACGCGTACAACGCGATCTGGGCACCATCGAGATAGTCCATCATGTAAAGACTCCGGTGGAATGGTGAACGGTCACGCCGGGATGTCCGCGAGACCGAAGGGGCGTGCAACTCCAACTGACACCTGGTTCGCCGCGCGGCGACCCACCGTGCCCAGAACAACCAACGTGATCAGCAACACCACGATCTCCGTGCCATACACCGCCGTATAGGGCGCAGCGGGCTGCGCCAGCCAACTCCCGACCGGCTGCGTGGCACCGAGGTGCGACAACGCATCCTTCATGAGGCCACTCAACGCGAACGACAGACCTTCTGCAGTGGCGAACACCGCGCCCCATGCGCCAAGCGCAATGCCGTGCTGCGTGGCATCACGCATACCCATCGCAAACGACAGCGTCCCCACACCGAACAGTCCCTCGCCAAATCCGATCAGCATCACGCCGAAGCGAAAGAAGAACGGCGCCCAGATGGGATTGCTGCTCATCATGCTGCCGGCCGTGATCATGGCAAAACCCAGCAGACCCACCACCACGCCCTGCGACGCCAGACGCAGCGGCGCCTTCACCGTGCGGTCCTGTGTGGCACTCCACACAAAGGCCAGCACCGCGCCAAAGGCCATGATGCCCGTCAGCGCTGTGGTACCGGCCACGGTGAAATGCAGGACTTCGCCACCGTACGGCTCGAGCAGCACATCCTGGAGATTGAAGGCGAAGAATCCGAGGCCCGTCGCCACCAGCAGCCCCACCGCCTGACCACCGGCCGCAAAGGTCCGCCATGCTTCGCGGAACTGGGGGCGACGCTCGCCCTTCTTGTACTCCACCACACCACGCTGCCGAGCTTCCTGCTTCCAGAGCGCGAAGGCGTTGACCACGATCGTGAACAGCGCCGCACCCTGAATGACCTGAATGAGCCGCATCGACGAGAACGGCTGCAGCAGCTGTTCAAGAATGAGCGCACTCACCAGTGTACCCACCAGCATCATGAGGTACATCAGCGCAATCACACGCGGCCGCTTGTCCTCGTTCACCAGGTCGGTGGCCAGCGCCAACCCCGCCGTCTGGGTGGTGTGAGCGCCGGCGCCCGCCAGCAGAAAGGCCACCGCACTCGCCACGTAGGCAATCCACACCGGTCCGCCGCTGCCCTTCTCCGACAGCAGCAGCAGGGCGAACGGCATGATGGCCAAGCCGCCGAACTGCAGCTGGGTGCCAATCCACAGATAGGGCACCCGCCGCCAGCCGAGGATGCTGCGATGCGTATCCGACTTGAAGCCCACCAGCGCCCGGAACGGCGCCGCCAGCAGTGGAATGGCCAGCATGATGGCCACCAGAGACGCCGGCACACGCAGCTCGAGGATCATCACGCGATTGAGCGTGCCCACGAACAGCGTCTGCACCATACCGACGGCCAGCTGGAACAGCGACAGGCGGAAGAGCCGCGAAAGCGGCACGTCCTCGCTGCCCACATCGGCAAACGGCATCCATCGAGTGCCAATCGAGCGCCAGAGGCGCACCGGAAGCTCAGCGGGTTTGGACATGACGAACGCCCTGTGTACTCACCACACCGGCTGCATGCGTACATCCGCCGGCAGGGCCTGCCGGTGCGGGCGACGCAGGAACAGGCGAAGGAATGTGAATGCGTTGGCCGCCTTGAGGCCCGCCACCTTGACACCGGCAAACAGTCCGCCCTTCTGCTCTGCCTTGCGCATGGCCTCGGTGTTCTTCCACATGGTTTCGAGCAGCTCCCAGAATCCTTCCGATTCCGTATCGATGGTTTCCGGGAATACCTGGCGGCTGATCGTGTTGGTCAGCGTGATGACACGGCGATCGTAGTCATCCACGTCGAGGCCCATGAAGTCGAAGAACTCCTTTCTCGCGTGGTCGCGCACATACATCGTGCAGAACACGGCCAGCAGGAAGAAGCGAATCCACAGCTTGTTCACGCCTTGCAGCAAATGCGGATTGGAGCGCATCAGCACGGCAAACGCTTCGCCGTGCCGGAACTCGTCCAGACACCAGTTCTCGAAGAACTTGAAGATCGGATGGAAGCGCTTGTCCGGCTGCTTCTCGAAGTTGCGGTAGATGGTGATGTACCGCGCGTAGCCGATCTTTTCCGAGAGGTACGTGGCGTAGTAGATGAACTTGGGCTGGAAGTACGTGTACTTCTTGGCCCGCGTCAGGAAGCTCAGATCCACGGCCACATTGAAGTCGCGCAGCGTGTGGTTGATGAACCCGGCGTGCCGGCCCTCGTCGCGGCTCATGAAACCGAACAGGTCGCGCACATCCGGATTCTTGATGCGCTTCTTGATCTCGGCGTACAGAATGCACCCCGAGAACTCGGCCGTCACCGACGAGGTGAGGAACTCGATGAACTGCTCGCGTAGGGCCGGGTCCATTGACGAAAAGTCGTCATCGAACTCCGGCGAGCGCTTGAAGTGATCCTTGTTGGGATCACGCCGGAACTCGGCCAGCATGTCATCCCACATGCGGCGGTTCTCGGGCGTGATGTGCAGGGCATCGATTTCCGCGAAGTTCGTGGTGTAGAAGCGCGGATTGAGCATCGCATCCTGCTGCGCCGCCTGGGTGGTGGCGTTGGGCGCCACGATCGGGCGCACCGGAAGTTCGGTCGTCGTTGAGTACATGGAGGTCAGCCTTCGAATCCGACTTCGTAGAGTTCGTGAATGGCGGTGCCACCGGTGAGCTTCACCACCTGGCGCTTGAGCCAGCTGGCCCGTCGTACTTCGGCGCTGGAGTCGAACGTGGTCTGTGTCCCGAAGGCGATGCGGTTGGGCGTATTGCGCACCAGCACCTCGTCGCCGGGATCGACGTACACCCCCTTGAGGTCCACGTGTGCGTGGAAGTGGTCATGCGTCATCTCGAGGTCGACCGTGCAGGCCACCTCACGTCGACGCTTCATCACGTACCACAGTCCAGCGCCTCCTGCCGCAACCGCCAGCAGTCCCCAGGTCATCGGTTCCATCGCGTGTCTCCTTCGGATTGTCGAACGTTCAGCGCTGAAGCGCGGCATCACCGCGCAACGACGCGTTCTGCAGCTTGATGGCCATCGAGCGATAGAAGCCCGACTCCACGAGACGGGTCCCCACGATGCCCCAGGTTTCCAATGCCGGCACGGCGGTAAAGGCCTTGCGGAACGCGTAGTCGGACACCGGCACGATGGCCGGTGCGCGGTCCGCGCGGGGGAAGAGCCGGCCAACCGCCCGCATCACCGTGAGCATGGGCGTGCGCGGGGCCACCGTGATGAGCATGCGCTCCCGCACACGCGGCGCGAGTGCCGTCAGCACGGCCATCATTTCCGGCAGCTCGTAGTGAATGATGCTGTCCATGGCCAGCACGTAGTCGAACGTGCCCAGCGACGGATCGAGCATGTCACCGGAACGAAAATCGATGGGCGGTGCACCGGCAGCCTCCGCGCGCTCCTGCGCATGCTCCACAAGCGTCGGCGAAAGGTCGATGGCCACCACCTCCGCGCCGCGCTCAGCCAGCGCCATGGCCGCCGTGCCCGTGCCGCAGCCGGCGTCGAGCACCCGCATGCCATGCAGGTCGGGCGGCAGATAGCTCAGCAGCGTTTCGCGCATGGTGTCACGACCGGCGCGCACGGAGGCGCGCACGCGCGACACCGGAGCGTCTGACGTGAGAGCCTTCCAGGCATCGGCCGCGGTGCGGTCGAAGTACTCCCCGATCCAGGCCCGCCGCTCGCGGTACGAAACCGATGCGGCGTGCGAACCCCCTGGCGGCGTTCCATCAAACGACGGACCTGGAGTCGGGGAATGAGTCATGGTGGTGGGCGCGGGCATCAGTCGAATCCCAACAGGTCGAAGATTTCGCGGTCCTTGAGCGGCGAAGCCGGAAGTGGCTCCACGTCGTTGAGCATGCGTCTGGCCAGCGCCAGGTACTCCTGCTGCACTTCCAACACTTCCGGCTCATCGCCCATCTCGAAGATGGTGCTCTTCTTGAGCCGGCTGCGCCGAATGGCATCCACATCCTTGAAGTGCGCCATCGTCTTCAGACCGACGGCGGCATTGAAGCGATCGATCTCGTTGGTCTCGCGCGAGCGGTTGGCAATCACCCCGCCCAATCGGACCTTGTAGTTGCGCGACTTGGCCTGGATGGCCGCGATGATGCGGTTCATCGCGAAGATCGAGTCGAAGTCGTTGGCCGTGACGATGAGACAGTAGTGCGCATGCTGCAGCGGCGCCGCAAACCCACCACACACCACGTCACCCAGTACATCGAAGATCACCACGTCGGTGTCTTCGAGCAGGTGATGCTCCTTGAGAAGCTTGACGGTCTGGCCGGTCACGTAGCCGCCACATCCCGTGCCGGCCGGCGGGCCGCCGGCCTCGATGCACTGCACGCCCTTGTAGCCTTCGAACATGAAGTCCTCGGGGCGCAGCTCTTCACCATGGAAGTTCACACCTTCCAGCACGTCGATGACCGTGGGCACCATGCGCTTGGTGAGCGTGAAGGTGCTGTCGTGCTTGGGGTCACAGCCGATCTGCAGCACACGCTTGCCAAGCGTGGCAAAGGCGGCCGAAAGATTCGATGACGTGGTGCTCTTGCCGATGCCACCCTTGCCGTACACGGCAATCACGAGTGCGCCATCGATGCGCTGCGCCTCGTCCTGGTGGACCTGCACGGAGCCTTCCCCGTCGCCGAATTCGTCTACAATGGGGAGTCGAATGGTCGTCATGTATGGATGCCCTCCAGGCGATCCTCGAGTTCGGCAGCGGCTTCACGCAGTGCATCGAGCGTGGCGTCATCGGGTTCCCAGAACCCGCGATCACTCGCTTCGAGCAGGCGCTGCGCCAGTCCAAGCGCCGCATCCGGATTGGCGGCCGCCAGGCGGCGCCGCATGGTTTCGTCCAGCACGAAGGTGCGCGTGGCTTCCGTGTACACCCAACCTGGCACCGCACCACTGCCGCCCGTGGCGGACCAGCCGAGGGTGGTGGTGAGATGACCCGCGATGTTTCGCACGCCTTCGTATCCGTACTGCAGCTGCGCCTCGTACCAGCGCGGATTGAGCACCTTGGTGCGTGACTCGAGTTCCACTTGCTCAGTCAGGGTGCGCACACGACCCGCGCCCTGCCCGTAATCCCCGAGGTACACGGCCGGAGTCCGGCCGCCATTCTGTTGGGCAATCACGCGCGTCATGCCACCCAGCGACTCCACATACTGATCGATGTCGGTGGCGCCAAGATCCACGGAGTCGAGGCCCTGAAACGACAGCGTGGCCGTGGACAGCGCGCGCTTCATGAGCGCGGGCTGCGCCTGCGCCCGACCGTCGGCGCCATACGCAAAGCCCTTGCGCTGCACAAACAGGTCGGCCAACTCGTTCTCGTCCTGCCAGCGGCCGGTTTCGATGAGCAGGTTGACGTTGGAACCGTACGCGCCGTCGGCATTGGAAAACACACGCAGCGCGGCATCGGCCAGGGAGCAGCCGGTCTCCTGCATCGTGGCCAGCGCGTGCGCACGAATGAAGTTCTGCGACGGGTCTTCGTCCGCCTGGGCGCACAGCAGCGCGGCCTCGGCCAGCAGGCGCACCTGCAGTGGCAGCAGGTCCCGGAAGATGCCGGAGAGCGTGACGACCACATCGATCCGCGGGTGTCCCAGCGCGTCGAGCGGCACCAGGCGCGCACCAGCCAGGCGACCCACACCATCGAAGCGCGGCGCCACACCCATCAGGGCCAGCACCTGCGCGAGCGGCGCGCCTTCGCTCTTCATGTTGTCCGTGCCCCAGAGCACCATGGCCACGGTAGCCGGCATACTGCCGCTGTCGGCCACATGTCGGGCCAGCAACTGATCGGCGCGGCGCCGGCCTTCCAGCATGGCCGCAGCGCTGGGCACGCGATAGGGATCGAAGCCATACAGGTTACGGCCCGTGGGCAGCACCTGCGGGTTGCGCAGCAGATCGCCGCCGGGCGCGGGCTTCACGTAGCGCGCGTCGAGCGCCGTGAGAATGCCGCAGAGTTCGCGGTCCTCGCGCAGGTGTGCCTCAAGCTCGGCCAGCAACACACAGTGACGGCGCAGGGCCGCGGCATCCACGACGCGCAACCCGTGCGCACTTGCCGCCCGCATGGCCGCCTGTTCGGCGCGCTTGGCATCACCCGTTTCCACCAATGTGCTCACGGCCGCACGCATGGCGTCGGCCACAAGCGCCGTGGCGTCCACATCAGACGCGGCCGACTGCACGGCAAAACACGCGCTCAATGCAGCAAGCTCCTCTTCGGGCCGCCCGCTCTCTGCCATGGCCAGCAGCATGTCCACCCGAGCCGGCGCCGCCATGGGCTCGCCCACCACATGAAGGCCCGTGGGAATGAGCGCATACTCGAGTTCGAGCAAGCGATCGCGCAGCCGCGCAACTTCCGCATCCATGGCAATGAACGGCCAGGCCGGTTCGGCCTCTGCCAATTCAACGGCCACCGCCTGTTGCTGAATCAGCGCGGCCAGCGTTTCGGCATCGGCCGCCCGCGTGCCGCCACTCTGCCGCCAGCGGTCGAGACTGCTCTTGAGCTCCAGCAGCCCACGATAGAGACCGGCGTTGGCAATGGGCGGCGTGAGATAGGACACCAGCGTGGCATTGCCGCGCCGCTTGGCCAGCGTGCCTTCCGACGAGTTGTTGGAGGCATACAGGTAGACGTTCGGCACATCGCCAATGAGGCGATCGGGCCAGCACGTGGCATCGAGTCCGGCCTGCTTGCCCGGCATGAACTCCAGCGCGCCGTGCGTCCCGAAGTGCAGCACGGCATCGGCCGCGAAGTCTTCGCGCAACCAGCGATAGAAGGCGCTGAAGGCATGCGTGGGCGCAAAGCCGCCTTCGAACAGCAGCCGCATGGGATCGCCTTCCCAGCCGAAGGCCGGCTGCACACCGACAAACACGTTGCCGAGCTGCACGCCCATCACGTACAGCGACTGCCCATCGGTGAGCTGACGGCCTGGCGCCGGTCCCCATGTGCGCTCGATCTCCGGCAACCAACGCTCGCGGCGCACATGATCATCCACCGCAATGCGCGTGTGCACGTTGGCTGGGGCACCAAATCGCTCGCGATTGCCCTGCGTGAGACGCTCGCGCAGATCATCAGGGCTCGATGGCAGGTCCACCGTGTAGCCCGCTTCCTTCATGGCCGCCAGCGTGCGCTGCAGGCTCGGGAAGACTGCGAGATAGGCCGCCGAGCCGGTGTTGCCGGCGTTGGGCGGAAAGTTGAACAGCACCACCGCCACCTTGCGATCGGCCGGCGGTGTACGGCGCAGCGACACCAGATGCGCCACGCGTTCCGCCGCACGCTCCACGCGCTCCACAATGGGCTCAGAGGCCGTGGGACGGCCATCAACCGGCTCGCCCTTGCCACCGAACACGGTGGGGACAATGGCACCATCGAGCTCGGGAATGGCCACCTGCAGCGTCGCCTGCAGCGGATTGAGCCCACGCGCATCCCGCTGCCACTCGGCAATGGTCTGGAACTCCAGCGTCTGCAGCGTCAGATAGGGCACGTCCAGCTCAGCCAGCACGGCCTGCGCCGCCGCCGCATCGTTGTACGCCGGCCCACCCACGAGCGAAAAGCCCGTGAGGTTGACCAGGGCATCAATGCTGCCGCGTCCCTTGGCGTCCTGGAAGTACTTGGCAATGGCCGGACGGGCGTCGAGCGCGCTGGCGAACGCCGGCACCACTCGCAGCCCACGTGCCTCGAGCGCGCGTACGAGTGCCGCGTAGTGCGCGGTGTTGTCGGCCAGCAGGTATGAGCGCCCCACCAGCACGCCCACCGTACCCGACACCAACGTACCTGTGGCGCTGCGCTTGTCCTTGCCTCGCGTTGACGATGGAGCCGGCGACAACTCACGCAGCTCCTCCACAATGCCGCGACCCTTGAGATCCGGATGCCAGAGGCCCACCTCGGGATAGCTCACCGGGGCTTCGGCCGGTAGTGCACCACGCAGCGCCTTGCGCGGACCCGCCGCATAGCGCCCCACCACGTAGCGCAGCATCTGCTCGATGTTCTCGGCGCTGCCTGCCAGCCAGTACTGAATGAGCAGCAGGTACGCGCGCAGATCCTGCGCCGTACCGGGCACAAACTTGAGCAGGCCCGCCATGGTGCGCAGGGCCGTCATCTGCCGCTCGCCACTCGACTTGCCGTCCTTGCGCGCACCGCGAAGCTTGCGCAGCAAGTTGAGCGGCGAGAAGGCCGAGCGTGACTCCCCGGCCATCATGTCAAACGCGCCAAGCTTCGTGCACTTGACCAGCTCGGGCGTGCACAGCGCGCACATGACCGCATCCGCCGCGTCGCGCCGCGCCAGCACGGCCGGCAACACGGCGTTCGCGTACTCCTCCTGGAAGAGCTGTGTGCAGACCACGATATGCGCGGTGGCGATATCCTGACGTGCGCGCTCTGCGGCACCCGCATCACTGCCGAAGTCCGCCGCCACGTGCATGATCACCTGCACGCCATGCCGCGCCAGTGCGCTGCGCGCCTGGACGTAGGCATCCGCCAGATGGGAATCCAGCGTGACGATGACGACCCGGCAGTCAGCGGCCATAGTGCGCCTTCGCATCATACAGGGTGTCCACCGAGATCTCGGCAATGCCCTGCGACAGCGCGTACGCCTCGGTGTTGCGACGGGCCTTGCCGCGCACAAAGAACGGAATCTTCTTGAGCTCCGCTTCGGCCGTTGGCATCCAGCGCGTGGAGACCACCGCCGCCACCACCGGCGCGTCGAGTGGCACTTCGCCCTCCTCTTCGGTCAGCCCCACCGCACTGGCGGCCTCGGGTGCTACCGGGTCGGTCGCGTCCACCGACATGGCGGGCGCGATGGCACCGACGGGGGCCGCAGTCACACCAGCTGGGGTCTCTGTCTTCCCGGCGCTGCGGTGCCCACTGAGGTGCGACGGCACGACGCCATCCGCGAACTCGAAGTCATCGCGGAACATGTGCAGCAGGTGCTCCTCGAGCCCCATCATCAGCGGATGCACCCAGGTATCGAAGATCACGTTGGCGCCTTCGAAGCCCATCTGCGGCGAATGCCGCGCCGGTACATCCTGCACGTGAATGGGGGCCGAGATCACCGCGCAGGGCACGCCGAGTCGCTTGGCGATGTGCCGCTCCATCTGGGTGCCCAGCACCAGTTCCGGCGCCAGCTCACTCACCCGCTGCTCCACCGCGAGATAGTCATCGCTGATGAGCGCCTCGACACCGATGCTGGCGGCGTAGTCGCGCACGGCGCGCGCATACTCGCGCGAGTACGTCCCGACACCCACCACGTTGAAGCCCAGCTCGTCGCGCGCGATACGCGCCGCCGCGAGCACGTGCGTGGCGTCGCCGAAGACAAACACCCGCTTGCCCGTGAGGTAGGTACTGTCCACCGAGCGTGAGTACCAGGGCAGTAGCGAGCGACTCGCATCCATCTGCGCATCGCCCACACGCTCCGCTTCCAGCAGCGCGTCTGCGTTCACGCCGGCCATCTCGGCCACGTCGCGAATGAACTGGCGGGTGGCCAGCACGCCAATGGGCACGGTGCGCACAAACGGCATGCGGAAGGACTTCTCCATCCAGCGGGCGGTCGTTTCCGCGACCTCGGGATAGAGACAGATGTTGAAGTCGGCCTCGGGCAACCGCTTGAGGTCGGCCACCGTGGCGTGGAGCGGCGCGCAGACGTGCACGTCCACACCGAGGTCGTGCAGCAGCCGGGTGACTTCACGCACGTCGTCGCGATTGCGAAAACCGAGTGCGGTTGCGCCCAGCAGGTTTGCGCGCGGACGACGGGTTTCCCGCGCCGCGGTCGTGGCTGGCGGCTCGCGGGTGAGTCCCGGCGGCGGCACCATGGGCAGCAAAATGGTGCGCACGAGCTGATAGAAGGTCTCGCTCGCGCCCCAGTTTTCCTTCTTGGAGTAGGCGGGCAGTTCGAGCGGTATCACGGGCACGTCGAGATTCATGCCCTGCGCCAGACTGCCCGGCTGATCCTGAATGAGTTCAGCCGTGCAGGATTCACCCACCAGCAGCGCATCCGGACGGAAGCGCTCGTAGGCATCACGCACCGCCGTCTTCACCAACTCCGCTGTGTCGCCGCCCAGATCACGCGCCTGGAAGGTCGTGTAGGTCACGGGCGGACGGCGATCGCGCCGCTCGATCATGGTGAAGAGCAAGTCGGCGTAGGTGTCGCCCTGCGGCGCGTGCAGCACATAGTGCACACCGCGCATGGACGTGGCGATGCGCATCGCGCCCACATGCGGCGGGCCTTCGTAGGTCCAGAGCGTGAGTTCCATGCGTTACACCGCCAACCGTTGCGCGCGGTCGAGTGGCCGCGCAAAGAGTTCGGCCAGATCACCGGCCTGTTCGTAGCCCTGCACGGGCGAGAAGACCAACTCGATGGACCACTTCGTACGCAGGCCCTCGGCTTCCAGCGGATTGGCGAGACCGAGACCGCACACCGTGAGATCGGGCTGTGCCGCGCGGCAGCGATCGAGCTGCTTGTCCACGTCCTGTCCTTCGCTCACCTGCACACCATCCGGCAGCCGCGAAAGCTCAGCGTCCATGAGCAGGCGATCGAGGTAGGGCGTGCCCACTTCCACCAGCGTCATGCCGCACTCCTCGTGCAGGAAGCGTGCAATGGGAATCTCGAGCTGCGAATCGGGGAAGAGGAACAGCCGCCGACCCTCAAGCCAGGGGCGATAGCGCGCGAGTGCCGTGTTGGCCCGACGCGCGCTGGGCGCCGTGACGCGCTCGAGCGTTTCCGGCGAAACACCAAACGACGCCGCGGCCGCTCCGAGCCAGGCCGTGGTGCCCTGCACACCAAGCGGATAGGGCGACGTCAGAAGGGTTGCACCACGCGCCACCAGCGCACGCGCCGTTTCACTGAGAAAGGGCTGTGCCAGCAGGACCCGCGTGCCGCGTCCGATGGGCGGCAGGTCGCGCGCACGACGTGGCGGGAAGAAATGCACCGGGCCCACGCCCAGCTCGTCGAACAGCCGACGGAACTGATCTTCGACCACGTCGGCCAGCGTGCCCACGACCAGCAACGAGGGCGTGTCGCCCGACGCGGCCGGCAGATGCGGTACGAGGCTGTTGAGACAGGCGTCCTCGCCCTGCGTGAACGTGGTCTCGATACCGCTACCACTGTAGTTGAGCACCTGCACGCGGGGCATGTGCTGCGCACTGAGGCGTTCCGCGGCGCGCCCGAGGTCGAGCTTGATGACTTCCGACGGACAGGAGCCGACCAGAAAGAGCGTGGCGATGTCAGGACGCCGTGCGAGCAACTGGCCCACCACGCGATCGAGTTCGTCGTTGGCGTCCGCGAGGCCAGCCAGATCGCGCTCCCCCAGAATGGCTGTCGCGAAGCGCGGCTCGGCGAAGATCATGACGCCGGCGGCCGACTGCACGAGATGCGCGCAGGTCCGCGAGCCCACCACGAGAAAGAACGCGTCCTGCATTTTGCGGTGCAGCCACACAATGCCGGTGAGGCCACAAAAGACTTCGCGCTGGCCGCGTTCGCGCAGCACAGGCAGTTCGAGCACCGTACTCATGAATGGCCTCCGGCCATGACTGGCAGGGTAGCCACTCGCGATGCCTGCTCTTCACGACGCGCTGCGCGCAGCTTGAGCAGGAATTGCACCGCATTGATGGTGTAGGCGGCGTAGGCCACGAGGGCCAGCACCATGAGACTGCGCGGCGACCAGGCCTGCGCCAGTCCCACCAGATACGCGGTATGCAGCGCAATGACCCCGAAGCTCACCACGTCCTCCCAGAAGAAGGACTCGTGGAAGAGGTATTGGCCGAACACCACTTTCTCCCAGATCGCGCCGGTCACCATGATGGTGAACAGCACGAGCGTCTTGATGACGATGGAGATGTGCGCGGCGGCGAGCCCGTCGCCGGTGCGCAGGTAGCGCAGCACGAGCACGACGGACACGGCCATGACGAGAAACTGCACCGGCGCGAGGACGCCTTGTACGAGCGTCCAGCGGGTTTCGTCTCTGCGCCGGCGTTCCTCCGGGGTATACAGCCCCCGGCGGGGTGGGTGCTTCGATGCGGCGGCCGAGACGACGGCAGGGGCTGCCGTCGTCGGTGGGGTAGGCACTACGGTCATCTCGCCTTCTGGTCCGGGGGTTCGCTGCCCTGGTGATTCGACAGTACGGCCCGGAACACAAGTTGTCAAGCATTGTTGACGTAAACCATACTTGACAGACAAAATTTCTTATATCACTTTGCTGGTCCAAGCGTTATCCTGCAGCTCACCCTCGGGCTTCGTCCTCACCTGCCACGCGCCTGGAGTACGCCGTTGTTCGGCTCGTGCTCTTCCCTCCGCGTCAGTGGCCTGGATACGGTGTCCTCTTGCCCGGGACCGACAACAGGCGTCAATGGATCACGTCTCAACTTCGCGCCGTAGCGAGCGTCTCGAACGGACGATCCAGAATGAGCTGGTGCCGCGCCTGCTGCAGAGCCATCGGGCGGGGCCGCTTTCTCCTTCTTTAGCATCCGCCGTTTCACGCAATCTGCCGCCCGAAGACGTCCGCGCTTTCGTAAACGCCTTGCGCAACCCTGACGATGTCGTCGGGGCACATTTTGTCGACTCACGCCTGCAGGACGGCTGCACCATTGAAACGGTGTTTCTCGACCTGCTGGCCCCCGCCGCCCGACGGCTCGGGGAGATGTGGGAGTCCGACGAGGTGGATTTCGTCGAAGTGACCATGGCCATGGGGCGCATGCAGCGCTTGCTGCGCAGCCTCTCCCCGGCGTTTCTTGGCGATGCCGAGCGCCATGAGCCTGTCGGCAGCGTGCTGCTCAGCTGCATGAGCGGCGAGCAGCATACCTTCGGACTCATCATGGTCGGGGAGTTCCTCATCCGCGATGGATGGCAGGTGCTCGTTGGTGCCCCGTGGTCGGACGCCGACCTCGCTTCCATTGTCGCGACACAATGGTATGATGTGATCGGCTTCTCGGTGGGCACCGACAACCGCCTGCCGAAACTGCGGAACGACATTCGCCGCCTGCGGGCGGCGTCTCGCAACCCCAACGTGCAGGTCATGGTCGGCGGGCAGCCCATCGCCAAGAATCCCAATCTGGCAAGAGAACTGGGTGCAGACGCCTTTGCGGCGGACACCCGGTCGGTTCCCAAGGTGGCGCGCGCCCTCCTTGCTGCGGCGCGCGCCAACGCCCCGGCTGAACCTGCGTCCGAAAAAGGATCAGCCGCCCGTGGCCAGCTCCATCAAGACCTTCGCCGGGAGTAATCCCGCCTCCAGCGCTCTCGATCCGAGTACCGCAGCCGCCCTGCTGGCGGTTGCCGGGGATATTGCGTTGGTGATGGACGGTGCGGGCGTCATTCGCGACGTGGCCCTGTCTGCTGGCGGGGACTCGCATCTCGAAGAGGCCACACATTGGGTGGGCCGCTCGTGGAGCGACACCGTCACCTCGGAGTCGCGCGGCAAGATCGACACCCTCATCAAGGAAGCCGCCAAGCAGGGCGTCTCCAAGCGCCGGCAGGTCAATCACCTGCTGGCCGAAGTGTCCGAACTGCCCATCGCCTACACCGCGCTGCGTCTCGGACCGGGAGGCTCACTCGTGGCCGTCGGCCGCGACATGCGCAACGTGTCCACGTTGCAGCAACGTCTGGTCGAAGCGCAGCAGGCCATGGAACGCGACTATTGGCGCATGCGCCACGTGGAAACGCGTTACCGCCTGCTTTTCCAGTTGGCCAGCGACGGCATCCTCGTGCTCGACGCCACCAACCTCAAGGTGCTCGACGCCAACGCCGCAGCCGGTCAGATCTTTGGCGAAGCCACCGACAAGCTCGTTGGGCGCAACTTCCCCTTCGGCGTCGACGCCGCGAGCATCCGCGTGGTTGAGGACCTGCTCTCTTCCGCGCGGAGCGCCGGGCGAGCGGGCGAAACGGCCCTCACGCTGCAGGGAGGACGCGGCTACCACGCGTCCGCCAGTTGCTTCCGTCAGGAATCGTCCACCTTGCTGCTGCTCCGCCTCTCGCCGATTGCGACGGAAGGTGGACCGGCCATGGGGGGACAGGCTCCATCGCGCGTCCTCGACCTCATCGAGCGCTCGCCCGATGCCTTCGTGGTCACCGACCTCGAAGGTGGTATCCTGGCCGCCAATCGCGCCTTCCTCGACATCGCCGAAGTCGCCACCGAAGAACAGGTCCGCGATCAGGCGCTGTCGACCTACATCGGGCGGCCCGGCGCCGACTTTGGCGTGTTCCTCTCCATGCTCCGCAAGAACGGCGCGGTGCGCCTCATGGCCACCTCCGCCTTCGGGGCATTGGGGCACCAGTCCGAGGTAGAAGTGTCTGCCGTGTGGGTGCCCGAAGGCGAGGAGCCCTGCATCGGCTTCTCCATCCGCGACATCGGCCGCCGCCTCGCCGGCGGACCGCAGGGCGCCCGGGACCTGACGCGCGCCGTGGAAGAACTCACCTCGCTCGTTGGCCGAGTGTCGCTGCCCGATCTCGTGCGCGACACCGTCGATCTCGTGGAACGCCACTTCATCGAAGCCGCGCTCGAACTCACCAACGACAACCGTACCTCCGCCGCCGAAGTCCTCGGCGTCAGTCGACAAAGCCTGTACGTCAAGCTCCGACGACATAAACTCGCGGACGCCGTACAGGACCGAGACACCGACAGCTAGACCCACGTATCCCGCGGCCGAACGTCCGCGGGTCTATCGCTTTCCCGTGGTGTCAACTAAACTAGACAATCATGGGCGTCAGCCTCTCAGAACACTCGGCTCCCGCGCGTCTGGACCTGCCTGCGGTCCTCACGCTGCTCAAGCCAGTGACGTGGTTCCCTCCGATGTGGGCGTTTACCTGTGGGGCGATCTCAGCCGGGGTCCCCTTCACCAATGAGCGCTGGTGGACGCTGGCGCTCGGTATCGGACTGACCGGTCCCATGGTCTGCGCCTCCAGCCAGGCGGTCAACGACTGGTTCGACCGCCACGTGGACGCCATCAACGAACCCCATCGGCCCATTCCCTCGGGACGCATCCCGGGCCAGTGGGGTCTCGTCATCGCCATTGGCTGGAGCCTGCTCTGTGTGCTGTGGGCGCTGCCGCTCGGCAGCTTCGGACTGACGGCCGTGGCGCTCGCGCTCGCCTTCTCTTGGGCGTACAGCGCACCGCCCTTTCGCTTCAAGCGCAACGGCTGGCTGGGCAACGCAGCCGTGGGCTTCACCTATGAAGGGCTGGCCTGGGTGACCGGCGCCGGCATCATGCTCGGCAGTACGCTGCCGCCGGCCAACATCCTGATCGTCGCCGCGCTGTACAGCCTTGGCGCGCACGGCATCATGACACTCAACGACTTCAAGGCCATGGCCGGCGACGAACGCATGGGTGTGCGCTCGCTGCCCGTGCTGCACGGCGCGAAGGGCGCGGCCTGGCTGGCCTCGCTCATCATGCTGGCCGCGCAGGCCGCGGTGATTGCCCTGCTGGTCACCTGGGGTCGCCCGATGCATGCGCTGGCCGTCGGCGTGCTGGCCCTGGTGCAGGCCGGTCTCATGCTGTGGTTCGTGCGCGCGCCGGAATCGCGGGCGCTGTACCTGAGTGCGTTCGGTGTGCCGTTCTATGTGAGCGGCATGATGGTATCGGCCTTTGCCCTGCGCGCCCTGTGAACACCAGCACCCTGCCTCCGCTCAAGTGGACCCAGATGGCGCGCCTTGGCCTCGTGCAGGCCGCCATCGGCGCCGTGGTGGTGCTGCTCACCACCACCGTCAATCGTGTGATTGTGGTGGAGCTCGCACTGCCCGCGCTCATTCCCGGCTTGCTGGTGGCCGTGCATTTCGCCGTGCAGCTCTATCTGCGTCCGCGCCTCGGTCATGCCTCCGACGTGCACGCGCGCCGCACGCCGTGGATTCTCGGTGGCATGGGAGTCGCCGCCGTCAGTGGTGTGGCCGTCACCGCAAGCGTGGGACTCATGCAGCAACAGCTCGTGCTGGGTGTGCTGCTCGCCTGCACTGCCTCCATTCTGCTTGGCGCCGGCGTCAGTGCCGCCGGTACGCCGCTGCTCGCGCTCATGAGCGAGCGGGCCCACCCCACGCAGCGCGCTGCGGCGGCCGCGATCACCTGGATTCTCATGATCGTGGGCATCATCATCACCGCGATCGTGTCGGGCAGCCTGCTCGATCCCTTCTCCATGACACGGCTGGTGGCCGTGGCCGCCGGCATCGGCGGCGTGGGACTGCTGGTGGCGTGGATTGCCACGCGCGGCATGGAAGACGCGGCTGCAATTCCCGCGTCGGCTGCAACGGACACAACGGGCACGCCCTCGAGCGGCAACACGCGTCCCTCCTTCCGACAGAGTTTCGAGACCGTGTGGAACGAGCCGGCGGCGCGACTGTTCGCCGGCTTCGTGTTCCTGGCCATGTTCGCCTACAGCGCGCAGGATCTCATTCTCGAGCCCTTCGCCGGTCTGGCCTTCGGCATGACGCCCGGTGAGAGCACCTCGCTCTCGGGTGCGCATCACGGCGGAGTGCTGGTGGGCATGATCGTCACCGCCATTGCCGCGCGCTTCACCGGTCAGCTCCGCCAGTGGGCGGCGGCCGGCTGCTTCGGTTCCGCCCTGGCCTACCTCGCGCTGCTGCTCTCCCCGGGCTTCGCGAGTGTGAGCGCGTTCACCGGCATCGTGGTCGTGCTGGGTCTGGCCAACGGAGTCTTTGCCATCGGCGCGATCGGCTCGATGATGGCGCTCACCGGTGATCGCCGCGATGGACGCGCCGGTCTGCGTCTCGGGGTCTTTGGCGCCGCGCAGGCCATGGCCTATGCGCTGGGCACGCTCTCCGGCGCGGCCGGTGTGGATGCGGCGCGTGTGGTTCTCGGTTCACCGGTGCGCGGCTATGTGGCAGTGTTCGCGGTGCAGGCCGTGTTGTTCTCCGTGTCGGCGTGGCTGGCCTTGCGCAGTGCCTCCAGCGAACGCGCCACCTCTGTCCTTCGCGAACGCGGCGATATGCTGCAGGCGGTGCTCTCATGACGAAGTTCGACGCCCAGTCCCTGTCCACGTCTCCCTCGCCGCTGACCGCCGAGCCCGAAGACGGCGCGCTGGTCGATGTGATTGTCGTGGGCGGTGGCCCATCCGGCGCCACGGCCGCGCACGAGCTGGCCTGTGCGGGACGCTCAGTGGTGCTGCTCGACCGGGCGGGACGCACCAAGCCCTGTGGTGGCGCGGTGCCGCCTCAGCTGCTGCGCGATTTCAACATCCCGCAGTCGCTGCTGGTGGCGCGCGTGAACACGGCGCGTGTCATCTCGCCGCGCGCACGCAAGGTGGACATCCCGGTGGGACAGGGCTTCGTGGGCATGGTGGACCGCGACGTGTTCGACGAGTGGTTGCGGGTGCGCGCCCAGCAGGCCGGCGCGCAGCGCATCACCGGCACCTTCACGCAGGTCGACCGTGATGCAGACGGCACGGCCATCGTGCGCTTCACCGACGGCCGCTCGCGCCACGGCGCGCCGCGGTCCCTGCGCGCGCGCTTTGTCATTGGCGCGGACGGCGCACTTTCGCCCGTGGCCCGTCAGTGCATTCCCGGCTCACATCGGGCGCGGCATGTGTTTGCCTATCACGAGGTGGTGAAGTCGCCCACGCAGGACAGTGAAGTCTTCGGGCATGACCGCGTGGACGTGTACTACAACGCCCCGCTCTCTCCGGACTTCTACGCCTGGGTGTTTCCGCACGGCCCCACCACCAGCATTGGCACGGGCACCCTGCAGAAGGGCTTCGGGCTGCGTGAAGCGGTGGCCAAGCTGCGCGCGGATACCGGCATGGACACGCTTGAGACCATCCGCCGCGAAGGCGCCCCCATTCCCCTCGCGCCCCTGCCCCGCTGGGACAACGGCAAGGACGTGGTGGTGGCCGGAGATGCCGCGGGTGTCGTGGCGCCGGCCAGTGGCGAGGGCATCTTCTACGCCATGACCGGCGGACGTCTGGCCGCCGACGCCGTCGAAGAGGCGCTGCAGACCGGCAACGCGCGGGCGCTCCGTCAGGCCCGCAAGAACTTCATGCGACTGCATGGGCCCGTGTTCTTCGTGCTCGATGTCATGCAGCGCTTCTGGTACACGACCGATGATCGCCGCGAGCGCTTTGTCGCCATCTGCCGCGACCGGGACGTGCAGCAGCTCACCTTCGACGGGTACATGCGCAAGCAACTGGTGCGCGCCAAACCCATGTCGCACATGCGCATCTTCGTGAAGAACCTGGCGCACCTCGTGGGTCTCGCGCCCGCGTGATCCGACGTCCCGTCATCCGCCCGCCATGCTGATCTCGATCGCGATCGATTTCCGCCATGCCGATGTCGCCACGCGCGAGCGCTTCCACCTGTCGGAGGAGCGTCTGGCGCAGCTGTACCAGACGGTACGCACCGACGTCATCACCGAAGCGGCGCTCATCTCGACCTGCAATCGCACCGAGCTCTATGCCTGGGTGGCGAGCAGCGCGCCCGAGGTCATCGCGCGCAGCGTGCAGGTCCTGGCGCGTCGCTGGATGCGCACGCGCGCCGAGGGCGAGGCGCTGCTGCGGGTGGCCTGTCAGCGGCAGGGGCGTGAGGCGGCGTCGCACATCATCCGCATTGCGGCGGGCCTCGAATCGCAGGTGCTGGGTGACGGCCAGATTCTCGGTCAGCTGAAGACGGCCTACAAGCGGGCAGCCAACGGGGCCTCGGCCGCGGGGCATTCGGCCACCGGTCCGGTGCTGCATCGTCTGTTCGAAACGGCGCTGCGCGCCGGCAAGCGCGTGCAGACCGAAACCGCGCTCACCGCGGGCCGCAATTCGGTGGGTGCCGAGGCGGCACTCACGGCGGCGCAGCGCTTTGGTGATCTGGCCATGGCGCGCTGCGTGGTGGTGGGAGCCGGCAAGACCGGTGCCCGCGCCGCCAAACAGCTGCACAAGCTCGGTGCGCGCGATCTCGTGATCGTCAATCGCACCTTCGAGAACGCCGTGACCCTGGCCGCCATGGTGGGAGGCCGCGCCGCCGAATGGGAGACGCGGCACGTGGAAGCGGCCATGGCCGACGTGGTGGTGGTGGCCACGGGCAGCGAGATCCCCGTGCTCGAAGCGCCGCGGCTTGCCTTGGCGCGCGAAGCCTGCGCCAACACCGGCTACGCCCTGCTCCTGCTCGACCTGAGTCTGCCGCGCAACGTGGATCCGGCAGCCACGGCCCTGCCCGGGGTCACGCTGGTGGATCTCGATTCGCTCTCGCAGCCGGTCCTGGCCGCCGAAAGCATGCGCCGGGAGGCGGTGCCGCAGGCGGAAGAGATCTGTGCGCAGGAGGTCGAGGCCTTTCTCGACTGGCTGGCCAACATGCCGGCCCGGGCCGCCATCCGGCCCCTGCGTGCCGCGCTGGAGGATGTGGCGCGGCGTGAAGTGGCGTATCATGCGAAGGATGCGCATGTGGCCGAACGCGCGGCCGCGCGGATTGTGGCCAAGCTGCTGGCCGGTCCCATGGCCGCACTCCGCCGCGCCGTCCAGCGTGGCGAACCCCTCGATCAGCATGCCATGATGTTGCTGGAGATGTTTGCGCCGAACGGCGCACTGGCCGATGTCCCTGTCGCCTCCGATGCGCGTGAGCTGTCCGCGCCGCAGCGCGAGGCCACGTCCCGCATTGGCACCGATGCGGATCTCGCCTCGCTTCAGCCGTCCCTGTCCCCGTTGCCATGAACGACTTGTTGTTGCGCGCCCTGCGCCGTGAACCGGTGTCCCGTCCCCCGGTATGGATGATGCGTCAGGCCGGTCGCTACCTGCCGCAGTACCGCGCGGTGCGTGCCGGTTCCGACTTCCTCACGATGTGCCGCACGCCGGAACTGGCCACCGAAGTCACGCTGCAGCCCATCGACCTCGTCGGGGTGGACGCGGCCATCATCTTCAGTGACATCCTCGTGGTGCCGGAAGCCATGGGCATGCATCTCACGCTGGACGAAGGCGTGGGGCCGCAGTTCCCGTCGCCGCTGCGCACGGCGGCCGACGTAGCCAAGCTGCATCCGGTCGATCCCCAGGATCAGCTCGGCTACATGCTGGCCGCGCTGCGCATGACACGCCGCGCGCTCAACGATCGGGTGCCGCTCATCGGCTTCGCGGGCTCACCGTGGACGCTGGCCGCGTACATGGTGGAGGGCAAGGGCACCAAGCAGTTCGCGGTGGCCAAGAAGATGCTGTTCGAAGCGCCCGATGTGGCGCATGCCCTGCTCGACAAGTTGGCCACGGCGGTGGGCGATTTCCTCGTGGCGCAGGTGGAAGCCGGCGCGCAGGTGGTGCAGCTCTTCGAGTCCTGGGCCGGCGCGCTGGGTCCGCAGGAGTTCCGCACCTTTGCGCTGCCCTATCTCGCCAAGGCCGCGCAGCGCGCGCGTGAGGCCGGTGTGCCGGTGATTGTGTTCGCGCCCGGTGCAGGTTGGGCGATGAGCGAGATCGCCGCAGCCACCCATGCCGACGCCATTGGCGTCGACTGGCACACCACGCCGCACGAAGCGCGTCGCCTCACCGATCCGTTCTCGGTGGCCCTGCAGGGCAACCTCGATCCCTGCGCACTCTACGCGCCGGTGAGCGAGATCCAGCGGCGCACGCGTGACATGATCCAGGCCTTTGGCCCGGTGGGTCACGTGGCCAATCTCGGGCACGGCATCCTGCCGGACATGAATCCCGATCATGCCCGCGCCTTCATCGATGCCGTGCAGTCCTGGGAGTGGACCGAGGAGCGCCTCGACGCCGCAAGGCGGGCGAGCGGGCGCGCCCCGCAACTGGCGGAGATCGCATGACCCTCACGCTGCCCGCCGGCGAATCGTCGTCGGTGCTCGCCTCCTCATCCGGTGAGCCGCCATCACGCAGCAGCGGTCGACCGGTGACTTCGAGCCATCGCGCCGACATCACGCGATGGATGGCGGGTCTGCATGACGAACTGACGTCGTTCTTCGGCCGCCTCGATCGCGGGGGCACCTTCATCGAGGACCGCTGGGAGCGGCCCGGTGGCGGCGGTGGCGTGGCCCGTGTGATGACCGATGGCGTGACCTTCGAAAAGGCCGGCATCAATCGCTCGGCCGTCATGGGCACGCTGCCGGAGGCCGCGGCCAGGCGCCTCGGCGGCACCGGCGCAACGCAGGGCAGCACGATGTTCTTTGCCACCGGCGTGAGTCTGGTGGTGCATCCGCGCAGCCCCATGGTGCCCACCGTGCACCTCAACGTGCGCTACTTCGAGCTCACCGATGAACAGGGACGCGTGACCGATCGCTGGTTTGGCGGTGGCACGGATCTGACGCCGTTCTATCCGCACGAGGACGATCCGCGCACCTTCCACCAGGCACTCGCGCGCATGTGCGAGCGGCACCATCCGGCGTTCTACGCCGACTTCAAGGCCTGGTGCGATCGCTACTTCGTCAACACGCATCGGGACAACGAAGCGCGCGGCTGCGGCGGCATCTTCTTCGATCACCTGCGGCCCGACGACCCCACTCACGGCCGTGATGCCGAGGCCCTGCAGGCCTTCGTGTCCGACGTGGCGCGTGTGCTGCGCTTTGCCTACGAGCCCATCGTGGAGCGGCGTCGCGATGAACCCTTCGGCGAGCGCGAGCGCGAGTTCCAGCTGGTGCGTCGTGGCCGCTACGTGGAGTTCAACCTGGTGCATGATCGTGGCACGACCTTCGGCCTGCAGACCAATGCGCGCGTGGAGAGTGTGCTCATGAGCCTCCCGCCGCTCGCCATGTGGCAGTACGCCCCGCGCTATGCTCCCGGCTCGTTCGAATCGCGCCTCATGGCCATGCTCGCCCCGCGAGACTGGCTGAGCAGCAGCTGAACATGGGCACCCTCACCGGCCGCCCCGAACAGCAGGACCACGACGGATCAGCCCACGGGCCGCATCCGGACGGTCGCTGCTCGGCCGTGGTGGTGGGGGCCGGCATTACGGGGCTGACGGCTGCGCATGCGCTGAGACAGCAGGGCGTGTCGGTCACGGTGCTCGATGCCGCGGCGCAGGCAGGCGGCGTGATGCGCACCACGCATGCCGATGGCTTTGTGGCAGAGCATGGGCCCAACTCCTTCGTCAGTTCGCCGGTGGTGGAGCAGCTGCTCAGCGCACTCGATCTGCAGCAGGATGTGGTCGAGCCCGACGCCAGCGCCAACAAGCGTTACGTCGTGCGTGATGGGGACCTGCACGCGTTTCCGCTCACGCCCAGGGCCATGCTGACCACGCGCCTGCTCTCCACCAGAGCCAAGCTGCGTGTCCTGCTCGAGCCACTGGTGCCGCGTTATCGGGGCCCCGGTGAAGAGTCCATCGCCTCGTTTGTCCGCCGCCGCCTCGGGCGTGAGGTGCTGGACTACGCCGTGGATCCGTTTGTCTCCGGCATCTTTGCCGGCGACCCGGACACGCTCAGCATGGCGCACGCGTTTCCGCGGGTCACCGAGCTCGAGATGGTGCATGGCTCGCTCTCGCGTGGGCTCATGGCGCAGCGTCGGCGCGCGCGGTCCGGTGGGTCGGGTCAACCGTCGGCGCCCGCCTCGCCGGCGCGTCTGGTGTCGTTCGTGGATGGCATGCAGACGCTGCCCGACGCCCTCGCGGCGTCGCTGGGGACGTCCCTGCATCTCTCGCGTCCTCTGCGGCATCTGCATGCCCACGAGGGCCGCTGGGTGGTGGAGTCGGGCGATGCCGGGAACTCCCACACGCTGATTGCCGACACGGTGGTGCTGGCCACCCCCGCGCATGCACTGGCCGCCATGGAGTTGCCGGCGGCCCTGCGGCGATTTGCGGCGCCCATTGAGCATGTGCGCTATCCGGCCGTCAGCACGCTCACACTGGGCTTCACGAGGCAGCAGGTGGCACATCCGCTCGACGGATTTGGCATGCTGGTGCCGCGTGTCGAACAGCGCAGCGTGCTCGGGGTGCTGTTCAGCTCTTCGCTGTTCCCTGCCCGCGCCCCCGAGGGGCACGTCACGCTCACGGTGTTTGTGGGTGGGGCGAGAGCGCCGCAGCAGGCCGCCCTGAGCAGCGAGGCGCTGCTGCCAGCCGTGCTGCGGGATCTGCACGACCTGCTGGGTGTGACGGGCGACCCGGTGTACACGCATCACGCCTACTGGCCACGCGCCATTCCGCAGTACCTGCTGGGGTACCAGGAGGTCAAGGATGCGGTGGCCCGCACCGAAGCGGAGCACCCAGGGCTCTACCTCGCGGGCAATTATCACCTCGGCGTATCCGTTGGTGACTGCATCGCCAATGGTTTGCTCACGGCCGAGCGGGTGGCCAGCTATCTGGGCCGGTCTGCCTGACGGGCATTCACCTGTCGATGTCGCACCACTGACAAATCTTGTCTGCGGCAGGCTCGTTCAACTGCCTTGTCGCGGATGACACGGATGGGGCGGAAACAGCACGGATCAACATCCTCTGCCTTCGAGTGCCGTTCATCCGTGTGGTTTCCGTACGTTTCCGTGTCATCCGTGGTAATCGGTTGAACACCATTGCCCCCGGGGCGCAAATATTGGGGTTGGGCCAGTAGCCAGCCCCTGCCGCTTGCCGGAGACCGTCCCATGGCCCAGCATTCGGCATGGATTCACTCGACCTGTTGTGTATCGCGCCGCATCGGGATGACGCCGAGCTGACCTGCGGGGGCACGCTCATCAAGGCCGTGGACGCGGGCAAGCGAGTCGGCATCCTCGACCTGACGCAGGGCGAGATGGGGACCCGCGGCTCGGCGGCGCTGCGGGCCGAGGAGGCGGAGGCCGGTCGCCGCGTCATGGGCGTGGCAATTCGCGAAAACCTCGAGCTTCCCGACGCCGGCATCAGCAACGACGACGCCTCACGCGCGCGCATGGTGCAGGTGCTGCGCCGGCTGCGGCCCCGCGTGGTCATCGCGCCGGCGCCCCGCGGCCGGCACCCCGACCATCGCCGCACCACGGAGCTGGTGCGTGACGCCTGCTTCCTGAGTGGCCTCGCGAAGTATGCCCCCGGCGAGTACGCGGCGTTCCGGCCGCTCAAGCTGCTGCACACCATCGCGTATCGCGAAGACCATGTGAAGCCCACCTTCGTCGTGGACATCACCGCCCAGTTCGAGCGCAAGCTCGAGGCCATCAAGTGTTATGGCTCGCAGTTCGACGGCACCACGCAGGCCGGCGAGGTCTATCCCAATGGTGAGCCCCTGTACGACATCGTGCGGCATCATGCAGCCCACTACGGGTCGCTGATTCGCAGGATGTACGGCGAGCCGTTCTACACGGACGAGACCATGGAAGTGGAGGACGTGACCAGTCTCGGTGTCTCCACGTTCTGACCGTTGTTGCCCGTGATTCTCCGCGGTACCGCGCCACACTCCCCGGCGTCCACCCATCTCGCGTTTCCGCGCGTCCTTTCATGACCGACATCGACTACGGCTCCTACCTGCGCCTGGAGGAGCTGCTCGCGCTGCAGTCGCCGCAATCGCAGCCCGAGCACCCCGACGAGCTGCTGTTCATTGTGGTCCATCAGGCCAGTGAACTCTGGTTCAAGGTGCTGCGCCACGAGTTCGACACGCTCATCGCCGCCCTGCAGCAATTCGACACCATGCGGGCGCTGCTTTCGGTGCAGCGTGTCAATGCGCTCACCGAGATCATTTCGCAGCAGCTCGCCGCCCTCGACACGCTGCCACCGCAGCGCTTCGCGCAGTTCCGCGGCTATCTGGGATCGAGCAGCGGCTCGCAGAGCGCACAATTCCGGGCCATCGAGGCCACGGCGGGTTTGCGCGACGCACACTTCCTGCAGACCATCAGCGAGCACGGTGCGCCGCCAGCCGAGGTGCAGGCCGCGCTCGAGCGACCCACGCTGCAGTCGCTGGTGCTGGCGCTGTTGGCGCATGAACAGGTGGAGCTGGCATCGCTCTACACCGGCCCCGGTCCCACGCCGCTGTTTCTGCTTGTCGAGGGACTGCTGGAATTCGAGCAGCGCTTCGCACGCTGGCGCTTCCTGCACGTGCAGTTGGTGGAGCGCATCATCGGTCCCGGCACGGGCGGAACCGGCGGCACGCTCGGCGCCAAGTACCTCTCGCGCACCGTCAGCCAGAAGTTCTTCCCGGAGCTCTGGGCCGTGCGTTCGGCGTTCTACGGACGCTGACGCCACGTCTTCTCACCCTTCGCTGACCCGTCAGGCCTCCCTGTGCTCTACGACATCTCCGTTCCCATGAGTGCCCGTACGCCAGAGTGGCCGGGCGATCAGCGATTTGATTGCGGGTGGACCTGTCGCCTCGACCGGGGCGACAGTGTCAACCTGGCGGCCGTCACCACCAGTCTGCATGTGGGCACACATGCCGATGCGCCGCTGCACGTCCATGAAGGCTGGCCAGCGTCGGAGTCGCTGACGGTTTCGGCGTTTGTGGGACCCTGCGTCGTACTCTCGCTTCCATCAACACCCACCCAAGCGCAGGAAGTCGACACGTCCATGTTGGCGGCGCTGCTGGAGGCGCAGGGCCACCGCGACATTCCAGCCCGCATGTTGCTTCGCACGGGCCGCAGTGTGGCCGCCGGTGTGTTTCCCGACGACTGGCCCACGCTGAGCGCCGACGCGGCGACCTGGTTGGTGTCGCAGGGCCTCGTGCTCTGGGGCGTGGATGCGCCCAGTGTGGACACGCGGCACAGCAAGACACTCGATGTGCATCACGCGCTGCTTGGACGAGGGGCGTTTGTGCTGGAGAACCTCAATCTGCGCGCGGTGACGCCGGGCTTGTACGAGTTGCTGGCGGCACCGCTGTCCATTGAGGGCGCCGACGCGGCGCCCGTGCGAGCGTTGCTCAGAGCGGGCGGCGTGCCACACTGAGCACTATCGGCTGCGCGTGTGGCACGGTGATTTCAAACATCTCGCGCACCGGTCGGTCCTGCAGCAGACAGAGCGCCAGCCGAATCCAGCCGGCGTGACTGACCACCAACACCCGTCGTTCGGGCCGTTGCGTGAGGCGACGCAGCGCCGTGGCGACACGCCGCTGCATGTGCGCGAGACTCTCTCCCCCAGGCGGTGCGGCCAACTGCCAGTGCGCCATCCAGGTCGCCAGTCGTTCTCCGTCCTCCGCCTCCAGCTCGCCCCAGGTCCGTCCATCCCACGCACCGAAGTGCATCTCGCGAAGATCCGCGTGCTCATGCACCGGTACCTCGACGCATTCGGAGATGGCAGCCGCCGTGTCACGCGCTCGGCTCAAATCGCTGCTTTCCACGTGCAGGTCGCCGCTGCCACCGGCGAGGAGCTGCCGTAGCGGCCCATCCGTCGTGATGAGGGATGTACACTGCGCTCGACCGGTATCGCTCAGCGGCACATCGGTCCAGCCGATGCAGCGCCCGTCACTGATCGCATCGGCGTGGCGGAGTAGAATGAGCTGCAATGGGCCAGACTCATCGTCCGGTGCCTTCCTCATGACCGTGCCACGATCTGGAGGAACGATGCCCCCTGCACGTTGGCCGAGAGCGCAAGATACACCACCAGTTCCACCACCTGATTGGCGGCGCCCAGCGCATCACCAGTGATTCCACCAAGTCGAGCACGGAAATAACGCGCTGCCAGTGCGGTCGTGGCTGCCGCCGCCAGGAGCACCGTCCAGACCGCGCCGCCCAGCAACACGACACTCAGCACCACGGCGCACCATACAGCCAGGATCACCCGAATTCGCGATACGCCCGCCACAAACGGCCGACCGGCACTCGCGCGCGCGGCCTCGCCGTCGCTGCGCACATAGGGCAACGCGCCGATGAGCGCGACGCTCGAGGCCCGTGCGAGCACATGGGCGGCCAGCATGGCCAGCACGGCAGCGGGCCATCGCCCCGTGATGCCGTTCGCCGGCAGCGTCGTGACCGTGGCGAGTTCCACGAGCAACGCGGCTTTGAGGACCAGTGCGACGCACATCCCCACCAGCGCATACGAACCCACGCGACTGTCCTTCATGATGTGCAGCACCTGCTCGCGCGTCCACCCGCCCCCGAAGCCGTCAAGCGAGTCCGCGAGTGCATCCTCGTGAAAGGCCCCGGTGAGCCGAATGGTTGCGGCCATGGATAACAGCACCGCGATCCATGGCGTCCAGAACCACGAGCCTATCCACCATACAGCCGCACCAGCACCGCCCACGATCAGTCCAACCAATGGGAAGTAGGCGGCGGACGCCGGAAGATCCGTCACGTCGTGTGCCACGACACGCCACGTGGGGATGCGCGTCATGAAGGTGCAGGCCGCAGAGAAGGCGCGCAGTTCGCGGCTCATGCGTGCGCGGTGGACACGCCGGCATCGGAGAAGGTGGCCATCTGCCGCATGAGCGCAGTAGCCGATCGCAGCAAAGGGACCGCCATGGCCGCACCGCTGCCCTCACCCAGGCGCATGCCAAGATCGAGCAATGGCCGAATCGGCACCTCGCCCAGCGGCTCGCCTTGCCGCAGGGTACTCCGCATGCCGTTGAGAGCCCGGATGGCTTCCGCATGTCCCGTCTCGCTGGATCGGTGCGACAACACCAGACGCTCGAGCAATGCAAACGCGGAGGATGTTTCGGACAAGACGCTCGACTGCGCCGCGGACTCGTGCAGCATGCGCGCCGCCGCCAACACGGCTACCGTGGAGATGAATCCGTCTGCCACCAGCAGCACCGGATGCTCGACGACCGCCATGGCGGCTCCGGCCATGGCGGCAATTTCCAATCCTCCCACGCGCCGCAGCCATTCGCGCGTGTCCGGAGTCTGCACCCCACTGGCTGCGAGCGCCGCCCGATGCCACGCGAGGGCGTCGTCCACCACCCCGCGCTTGTGTTGAAGGCCCTGGCCCTGCACGCCCGTGCCGGCGCCGACCGTGCGTTCGGCCGGGAGGCCCGTGAAGGCACTCAGCAGCGCCGCCGCGCTGGTGGTGTTACCGATGCCCATCTCGCCGAGGGCGATGGCGTCCATGCCGCAGCGCACCATGCGCTGTGCGCGCTCCGCGCCCACGGCCAGCGCCTGATCCAGCATGGCCGGTGACATGGCCGGCGCGCGTCGGAAGTTGTCTGTCCCAGGCGCCACCTTGGCCGCCACCAGATTGGGCCACGCCTCCAGTGAACCATTCACGCCGACATCCACCACATCGAGCGTGAGGTCATGCGCACGCGCCAGCACATTGATGGCCGCCCCACCGCGCGCGAAGTTGCGAGTCATCTCCGCCGTCACCGCCGCCGGGTAGGCGCTGACCCCTTCTGCTGTTATGCCGTGGTCGGCCGCGAAAATGCACAACCCCACGCGATCGATCACCGGCTCCACGGTCTGCTGCACTACCGCCGCCTGCACGGCCACGCGCTCCACTTCTCCCATGGCACCGAGCGGCATGGTCTTGTCGGCCATGGCCGCCTGTGCCGCTGGCACGGTGACGCGCGGCTCGGCACGCTGCACGTCGCCCAGCACGAGGCCCTCCGCGCATATGCTGCAGGACATCCACCACGCCGACGCATTGGGAATGCGAAGCCGCCAGAAGTCTGCGCCGGTGAGCCCCAGCGCCTCCTGCAACAAGACCCGCAGAACCAGGCCATGCGTGGACAGCATCACCGTCTGACCAGCATGCGCCTGCGTCACCTGCCGCAGCACGCGATGCACACGAGACTGAAGGAGCGATAGCGACTCCCCATTCGGGAACGCCACCCGCCAGGGGTCAGAACGCCAGTCAGCGCTGAGCCCAGTCGGCCATGAAGCGTCGGCCAGCCCCTGCACGCTGCCGTAGTGGAGCTCCATCAGCTGCGGGGCATCCACACAGGGACAATCACGATCCCCCATGAGCAACTGCGCCGTGCGCCAGGCACGCAGCATCGGCGAGGTATACACGGCGTCCACCGCATCCAGTACGGACGTCGTCAGTCGGGCGGCCAAGCGAAGAACCTGCTGTTCACCGATGTCCTGCATGGGCACATCAAGCTGTCCCTGGCAGCGACCGGCCGCATTGTGTGGCGTTTCCCCATGGCGCACCAGCAGCAGGCGCACCGACGCGGCCACTTCTGTCCGTGTGTGCGTCACAGCTCGATACCCGGTTGCGCACCAATGCCCTGCTCACGGAACGGATGCTTGACGAGGTGCATCTCCGTCACGAGGTCTGCTGCGTCGATGAGTGCGGGTGAGGCGTTGCGGCCCGTGACCACCACATGCATCCACGAGGGTCGCGCCCGCAGTACACGCAGCACCTCCTCTTCCTCGAGCCATCCGTAGGTCAGGCAGTAGGTCAGCTCATCGAGAATGAGGATGTCGAACGTCCCGGCCTCGATCACCTCCCGCACGCGCTGCCAGCCCCGCTCAGCGAGGGCCCGGTCTGCATTGATGTCTTCGGATAGCCAGGTGAAGCCGTCGCCGAGTGGTACGATGTCCACACCAAGCAGCTCCGCGGCAATGTGTTCGCCGTATCGAGTCTCCGCACTCTTGATGAACTGGAACATGCCGATGGAGAAGTCGTATCCCGCCGCCCGAACCAGAATGCCCAGTGCGGCCGTGGACTTGCCCTTGCCATTTCCGGTGTTGACCAGCAAAAGGCCGCGCCGTCTTGTGCGATCGGTGCTCATACGTCGATGCCTCCCTGGGCCTTGAGGCCCTCGCTGCGGTAGGGATGCTTGATGACCCGCATGTCTGTCACGAGATCGGCCGCCGCCACCAGGGCCTCAGGGGCATGACGGCCCGTGACGATGACGTGGGTGCCCTGTGCCCGAGTGCGCAGGGCGTCGATGACTTCCTGCTCGTCGAGCCAGCCCCAGGTCATGGGCAGGGTCAGTTCATCCAGGATGAGCACGTCATAGCGACCTTCCGCAAGAATGCCCTGCACGCGCTGCCAGCCGGCCCGCGCCCGTGCGATATCGGTGTCTGTTACGCTGCGTGCACCCGTGCAGCCCGCCCCCAGCGCCTCCATGACCACGCCAAGGCGCCGCGCCACGCGATGCTCACCGGTGTTGGTGAGTCGCTTCACGAACTGATACATGCCTACCTCCATGCCGCGACCATAGGCACGCAGCAGCACACCAAGCGCCGCCGTGGTCTTGCCCTTGCCGTCGCCGGTGTTGACGATGAGCAAGCCATGTCGCTGCGCGCGAGGCGGCACGCGGTAGGGGCCGGGGCGCTTTTGCCTCGGGATAGGCACCTGCCGACCGTTGGCAAGACGCGTGACGGCTGGTTGCTGCAGCGGGTCCGTGCGCGGGGTATCCTGCCCACCGCTGTCTTTTTCGCTGGAGTCCGGCACCTCGGTGTCTGCGCCCTGCGTGTGGGGTGTGCGTTCAGTCATGGCCCGTCTGGAAGTGGGTGGCCTGCGCGGCTATGGCGCGCAACAGTCTGGCATTCTCGTGAGGACGGCGGGCGGCCACGCGAATGTGGCGCGGGAGTCCGAAGGAACTGCAATCGCGCACCAGCACACGCTCGTGCCGGAGCAAGACGGCACGCGCGTCGGCGGCACTCCGACAACCGATGAGTCGGTAGTGTGTATCGCTGGAAGACACCGCGATGCCTTGACGACGGAGCGCGAGCTCGAGCTGCAGGCTCTCAGCGCGCAGTCGCTGCACCGTCTCCCGCGCATGATCCCGCGCTTCCGGCGTGAAGAGCGCTTTCGCCGCCGCCTGGGCCAACTGGCAGCTGGCCCACGGCACACGGGCCGCCTCGATCTGCGCCAACACCTCAGGATGACCGTGCGCAAAGGCCACGCGGACGCCGGCCAGGGCATGCTCCTTGGTCATGGAGCGCAGGTGCACGACGTGTGCACGATCCGGGAGTATCGGAGTGCCGAGCGGTGTGGGTGTGAAGGCGTCATAGGCCTGATCGACCACCAGCAGGACGTCGTGCGCCACGCAGGCGTTGGCCAGCCTCTCCAACGCGTCGCGTGGCATGCTGCGCCCGCACGGACTATCCGGTGTTGCCACGAAGGCCACGTGCACGTCGGACGTCAGGCATTCCACCATGGCCGCCACATCGTGCACGCCGTGCACGGACGCGCCGGCCAGAATCGCGGCACGTTCGTACTCTCCAAAACAGGGACGCAGCACGACGGCTCGACGCTCTGGGGCGAGGTAGGCGCGGCAGATGGCGTGCAGTAGCTCAGCCGAGCCGGCGCCCATCATGAGCCAGTCCGCATCACAGCGCCAACAGTCCGCCGCTGCCCTCCGCGCGGCCCTCGCCGTGGGATCCGGATACTCGTCCACGGCGCAGGTGGTCATGGCCTCGCGTACCACCGATGACGGACCGTAGGCATTGAGGCAGACGCTGAAGTCGAGCACCGCGGCCTGCTCATCAGGCAGCGCGGCGCGTCCGCCATGCACGGCCGGCGCGAGCCGCGCCATATGCGAAGCAGGCGTGGGCACGCGTCAGCTCAGGTAGGACAGTTCAATGCCCACCACCACCAGCAGCGTCGCCATACGCACCAGTCGACGACCTGTGATCAGATCGTGCGCGGTTGGCGCGCGACCTGTGGCATTCAGCGTGTACGTCTGACGCTTATCCAGCACGACACCCAAAGCACCAGCCATGGCGGCCATGGGCCAGCCGCCATTGGGGCTTGGTGTGCGCCGCGCATCATGGCACAGACAGCGCCAGGCGCCCCGCGGTGAGGCCTTGCACAACACGCTGGCCAGCAGCAACGCCGTGCCCGCCACACGCGCCGGCACGAGATTGCACAGATCATCGAGGCGGGCGGCGGGCTTGCCGAACCATTCAAGCTCCGGACTGCGATACCCGAGTATGGCGTCGGCCGTGTTCACCAAGCGATAGGCGTACGCGCCCGGCAGCCCGGCCACGCGGTACGCCAGCAATGGCGCCACGATACTGTCGGAGAAGTTCTCGGCCAGCGATGCGAGCGCGGCGCCTGCCACTTCGTCGGCGCGAAGATCCTGTGTTGGACGTGACACCAGATGCCAGGCCAGTTGGCGGCGCGCCTCCACCAGACCGGCGTGTTCGTCGGGCATGGTGAGAGCCTGCTGCACTGCATGGGTCGCATCCAGCAGGGCACGCGCCGCCATGGCGGGCTTGAGCAGCACACCGTGAGTCAGAGCCGCCAAAGGTTCGAGTGAGACGCCGATGTCGCGGCGCGACACGCCCGGCAATCCGGCACCGCGCACGGCAGCCGCTGCCAGCACCCACGTCAGCAACCCGGTCAACGCGAGCGACGCGGCGCACACCAGCAGGAGCCCGAGCAGCACCCACGCACTACCCGCCGCCAACTCACGCAGTGCAGCCCTTGTATCGCCTCGTGCGCTCGCCATGACTTGCGCGTGTGCGCGCGCACGGCGCAACCAGGCGCCCATCCACACGGTGGGATGAAACCGGGCGGGCGGTTCGCCAAGACACCAGTCGGTGACCAGGGCAACGGACACCGCACCACGCACCGGGCCACCCCAGAACATGTGCACTTATCAGAACGTGCGGACCGTGATCGACATGGGGCCGGCACCCACCGCGATGCTGTCCCGCAACACGAACGTGCTCCTGTCGTAGACAAACACATAGGGCGCGAGACTCTGGGCCGCACTGCCGAAGAATGTCTGATACATCACGCCCGAACTGGCGGCCGTGGCCGACGCGGCGCCTCGGCAGGTGTTGCTGGCCGCACGGCGGGCGCACACCGGATTGTCTGGCCCGCGCACCCAGGTCCGGGTGCGGGTGTTGAAGACCACGGTGGCGTCGGAGAAGCTCGAGATGTATGCGAGCCCCTCGGCGTCGATGGCAATGTGTCCGGCACCCACGCTCAGCGGGCTGATGAGCGCGACGCGCTGCATGCTCGACGGATCGATGATGGCCATACTGGCCGGCGCCACGTAGTTGCCGGTGTTGACCACGTACAGCAATCCATCGGGGCCCACAGCCGCTTCGGTGGGATTGGTGCCACCGGTCTGCACCGTGGCAATCACGGCCATCGTCACGGGATTGATGGCGGTCACCACGCCTTCACCGACCGGCACGAAGTTGGCCAGGTTGCCCGACACGGCCAGCACACGACCCGCGGCAAATGCCATCGCGGTGGGCGACGGCGCCACCTCCACACTACTGGTGATGTCCGTGCCGGTCTGATTGATATAGAAACGGCCGACACGGTTGGTGGCCGTGTTGGCGGCAAACACCGTGGTGTCGTTGCTCCACACCGAGCCCGTGGCATTGCCACTCGGGAAAGTGAAGAATCGACTCACGCTCGATGTGCTGAGATCAACCAGCGCCACGCTGGCCGCATTGCCGAGTGGTACGGCGGCGCGACGGCCACGGAGGGAGAAACCCACCGGGGTGACTGTGGCGCTCGAGCCAAGCGGAATCTGCTGAGTGACCGTTGGCGCACCGAGCTGGAACAGGGTGAGGGACTTGGTCCCGGTATTGACGACGATGCCGATCTCGCGATTGCCAGCCACACCACCCAAGAAGCCAGGCGCCGGTGTGGGTTCGGTGATGGTGTCATCACCGCAAGCGGCCACGCCGATGGTGGTGGTGATCAGGGCCAATCGCGACCAGCGAGCGAGCACGGTGCGGAGAGCGGACGGTGAATTGTGTGACATGTGCGACGCAGGGTTCAGGGGAGTGCCGAAGCGGACGGCGGACGCAGGCGAAGCGCGATGCTCCACAAGCGAGTGGGAAAGGGGTAATCCACCAGCATCGCGGCTTGCGTGGAGAGGAGATTCTCCACCGCGAGCATGGGTTGCAGCGTCCAACCGGCACGCTGCCATTCGGTGGACAGGCGGGCATCCGCCATGCGGTAGGCCGGCAGCGCATTGAGCGCCGAACCGGCCACTACGCGGCGCACACCCACGTGACGCAGCACGAACTCGGCGCGCGTTGTACCGAGACTGCTACCGATCTGGAGATTGGCAGTGCGACGCGGACGATACGCCACCTGTCCGCTGAGAATGCCGCCAGCATAGCTGACACGCGATTCGTCGAGGCCACCTTGCAGATCGAGATGCCAGCGCGGAATGCGCAGGCCCCCGCGCAGTTCCCAGCCGCGACGCGTGGCATCGTAGTTGCTTGGACTCCAGATGAACCGGAAGTCGGGCAGCCAAAGGATCATGCCATCAACGTCGGCCCGGTACCTGGCCGCCTCGGCGTGCCATAGCGCTCCGAAGCGTGGCAACTCGCGCGCGGACAGCCGCACTTCCACATCGTGCCGCGTGCGCTCTGGGCGCAGCGCCGGATTGGCGCGCACCTGCACCCCTTCCTGGAAGAACTGATCGGCCAGCGTGGGCGGCGCAAAGCCGGCGCCATAACTGACGCCCATCGACAGTGTGCCGGTGGACCAGGCGCTGCGCGTGAACTGCGTGGCCACGCGGGGCGACCAGGCCACACCGTCCAGCAGCGTGCTGTGGTCGGCACGCAGCGCGCCTTCCGTTGTCCATCGCCATGCACTCCGGCCTACGGCCTGCTCGCGACGTGCGTTCACCCAGCTGCCCAGCAACGTCTGTCCGGTGGGAGCGCCCGAAGCGAGCGCATTGGCGCGCACTCCCAAGTGCCGCCATTCGACACCGGCCGCCGTGGTCACACCGCGCCAGACTCGCGTGGCACTGGACGCGGCGGCGAGTGTCGTGGCCGTCGTGCTGTTGTCAAAGGCCGCGCCAAAGGGCGGCGTGGCATCGGCGAACACGGCGGACTCGCGCGCCGCATCGAGGCTGTGGGTGAACACCCAGTCGGACAGCGTGTGCTGTGACGTGGCGCCTACACTGGCGCGATCGAACACCTGACGCCCCGTCAGCGAAGGCTGCACGATGGAGCCCGCCATGCCGCGCCTCGTGTGACCATAGGTGGCCCGAAGCACGACCTGCTGCGCACGCCCGTCCAGCGATGCGCCCGCCACCACCTGCGTGTTGGCCACATCGGCGTTTTCACGCCGGGCCCATCCGCCACCTCGCACCGCCGGCAGTGCAAAACGAAAGTCCCCTCGTGTGGCCCGATGATCGACGCCCAGCGACCACGAGCCCTGACGTCCACCCACGGGAGCCTGATGGGCGACCGCGGCGGCTGCACCCCATTCGCCCAATGCCCCTGTGCGCAACACCAGCGACTGTTCGGTGCGCGGACGGCGCGTCACCACCTCAATGACACCGGCCATGGCGCGTGGACCGTAGCGTGCCGACTGCGCGCCGGTCAGCACCGTGATGCGCTCCACGTTCTCCACCGGCAACAGGGAGAGATCTGCGGCACCCGACAACGCGGAGTTGAGAGGCACACCGTCCAGCAGCACGAGGACCTGATTTGCGGATGAGCCGCGAATGGACACGCGACTCGGCTGACCCGGGCCACCCGAGCGGGTAACGACCACGCCCGGCAGGTTCTGCAGCACATCGGCGACATCACGCGCGCCAGAGCGCTCGATGCCGGCGCGGTCGACGATCTGTGCGTGAAATGCGGCAGTGTCCTGCGTGGCACGGACCTGCTGCGTGGTCAGGGTCGCAGCCACCCGTGCGAGGCTGATCTCCACCTCACTCACGCGGGCATTGACGACCTGCACATCTACGGCGGTGCTGCGGTAGCCAAGGGCCTGCACCCGCACACGGTGTAGGCGCGGATCGAGACTACGCACGTGGAACGAGCCATCGCTGGCCGTGCGCAGTCGCACGGCGGTGCCTTCCAGTTCCACCTGCGCACCGGCCACCGGCACGCGATCGGTGGCGTCGATGACCCGTCCGCGTACTTCACCGGTGACCTGACGCGCCTGAACGGCCGACGGGGCAAGCAGGAGACCCGCACACACCGTCCGCTGAGCGACGCGCCACAGCAAAGCGGAGACTGTGCCCGATGGGCGACTTATCATGGGATCTCCTGTCGCATCGGGCGCCGCTCGGGCACGATCTGCGGCGCCCCCTCGCGGTGCGCGATTACCTCGACGGGCCATTCGTAGACCGACTCCACACGCGGCGCGAGCAGGACGTCGCGAGGCGCCCCCTGCGCGACGATGCGGCCCGCATGCAGCAGCACGAGCTGATCGGCATAGCGGGACGCCAGGTTCAGTTGATGCGTGACCAGCACGGCCGTCCTGCCCGTGGCGCGCAAGGCCGCAACCTGCTCGAAGACCGCCATTTCGTAGCGGATGTCGAGCGCACTGGTGGGTTCGTCGAGCACCACGATGTCGGTCTGCTGCGCGAGCGCGCGCGCAAGACGCACGCGCTGCCGCTCGCCGCCGGACAACGAGCCAACCACTCGATCGGCAAAGGGCAGCACGCCGCATTGCGTCATGGCCTCGACAATCGCCTGCGCATCGGCTGTCGTTTCACGTTGCCACGCGGCACGATGCGGATACCGCCCCATGGCCACCGTGTCACGCACCGTGAACAGCGGCTCGGCTTCGGCTTGCGGCACAACGGCCACTGTGCGCGCCATGTCGACCCGGCGCCAGCTGTGCGCCGGCGTCCCGAACAACGTCACGTGTCCGGCGTTGGGTACCGCCACGCCGAGCAAAAGATACAGCAGGGTGCTCTTGCCCGCCCCGTTGGGACCGATGATGGCCGTGACGCGTCCCGCTGGAATCTCCAGCGATACCTCGGACAGCGCGCAGGTAGAGGCACCGGGATGACGGAAACCCACCGCATCGAGCTGCCACACGACGGCACCGCCGACCGCCGCGTGCCGGGGCATGACCGGAGCCATTGGCCGCGCTCGCATCAGACGTTGGCTCCGTTGACGGGACGGCGCAGCAGCCACACAAAGCATGGCACGCCCACCAATGCGGTGACGACGCCGATGGGCAATTCGTTGGCGCCAGCTACAGTCCGCGCCGCGGTGTCCGCCGACACCATGAACGCCGCACCAGCCAGTGCCGACGCGGGGACGAGCAGGCGATGGTCGCCGCCCCAGAGCAGCCGCAGCGCATGTGGCACCACCAGCCCGACAAAGCCGATTGATCCACTCACCGACACGCCGACGGCGGTGAGGAACGTGGCGGCCGCATATGCCCACCACTTGCTGCGCTCCACATTGGTCCCGAGGAACGCGGCGGTCATTTCCCCGATGGCCAGCAAGTTGAGGGCACGCGCCTGCCACAGCAGTACGACCGCCGTAGGCAGCATGACCACCGCGAGCACCGACACGGAACGCCACGATGCGCCCGAGTGGCTTCCCATCATCCAGAACACCGCCGTGCGCACCGATTCATCGTCGGCAAAGGTGAGCAGCAACCAGATGCAGGCCACCAGAAAGGCGCTCACCACCACACCCGACAGCAGGAGAACCCGCGCGTCAAGTCGATGGCCCACTGACCACGCGATGCGAAACACCAGCACCATGGCCAGCACCGCGCCCGCGAACGCGCAGAGAGGCAGCGCCCAGACTTCGCGCTGCGACCAACCGTTCACCACGCTCACCACGGCACCGAAGGCCGCGCCGCTCGACACGCCCAGCACATAGGGCTCGGCCAGCGGATTGCGCAGCAGGGCCTGATAGGTGGTACCACTCAGCGCGAGTGCCGCACCAACCAGCGACGCCTGAACGGCTCGCGGCAGGCGCAACTCATGCAGAATGTTCTGCTGCACCAGCGATCCGCTGCCACGCAGCGCGTCGAATACATCGATGGTGCTGAGCGGCACCGCACCGAAACGCAGGGCCGCGAGCATGGCCAGGCCAAGCAATGCGCACAACACGAGCAACCGCGCGATGGGCACGGCTCGCGTATCGGCGGCCCAGGACGTGCCGGCACTCATCGGCGTGCCGCTCGACCGTCTACGGTGGTCGGTGCCAGCCCATCGGCGGACAAAGCCGTCCAGGCCGTGTCGGCGGCATGCACCCCGGAGGCGAAGGCCGGGAACATGGCCGCGCGCAGGACCCGGGCCGCCTTGCCGATGTTGGGGCTCGGCCGGCTCAGCAGATTGGCCGGCACCTGTACGAGGCGTCCTTCACGCACCGCAGGCAACGTGCGCCACCCAGGCATGACGCGCAGGCGTTCAAGGGCCTGCCCCTTGAACTCGCCAACAGGCACGATCACGATGTCCGGATTACGCCGCACAATCTCTTCCATGGGGACATTGGGCCAATTGGTGGCGGCGTCCGCAAAGATCGACGTGCCGCCGGCCAGGTCGATGAGCTGCCCGATGAAGGTGTGTGGCCCGACAGTCATTGGCGGGTCGTTGAACACCACATACAGGACGCGCGGACGTGGCAGCGCGGCCACGGAGATGCGGACACTGTCCAACTCCGCTCGCAAACGCGCGGCCGTCAGTTCCGCGCCGCGACTGTGCCCGGTGAGTACACCCAGGTTGTGCAGGCCGCGATAGACATCGCTGGTATCCTGCGTGCGCAGCATGAAGATGGGCACGCCGAGTCGCTCGAGCCGTTCGCGAAACTGCTGGCGTTTGTCGCTCTCCCACGACACCACCAGATCGGGGCGCAGCGCCGCAATGGCTTCGATGCTCGGGTCCACCGAACCGCCGACGAGCGGCAGATGCTGCACCTCCGGTGCCACGTCATAACGCGTGCGTCCCACCAGCAGCGGCCCTGCGCCGATGGCCAGCAGAGTTTCGGTAGCGCTCGGAATGAGGCTGACCACCCGACGGGCGGGGTGCGACAGCTGCACCGTGCGCCCGGCATCATCGACGACGGCAACGGCCGCATCGCCTTTGCTTTCTGCCATTGCCGACTCCGCAACTGCCGACACGCGGCGATCGTGCTCGGCGTCGCCACGCGTCCCGCACGCCGCCAACACTGCGGCAGCGTACGTGGCGACCATGCGCGAGATGCCGAAACCACGTCGGCGAAGCCCAGAAAGCACGAAACCCGTCCAGTCTCGGATGCCGAGAGGGGACGGGGGCGCAGGGCACAGCATCACGCACCGGGGTGCGTGATGTCCGTTCGATGAGCCCCGCAATCCTCCCTCGAGGATGTACAGCGGGAGCGAACGGACCGGTCTCCTGGCTCGAGGCATTCGTTCCCTCCCTTCCCGGCGCGAACGGCCAGTGGGACTGCATTGGGAACGACGGTGAGTCGTGGTGGATGCTGCTGCACCACGAAGCGCCTCATACAGTGGCGGGGCCGCGCCGGCTTCGCACCGGCTTCCAACAAATGGCCCGTTCGTGTCTTCAGTTGTCTTGTGGAATTAGCGGCAGGCGGCCGCAACGCGCAAGGTGCCTCACCAGTTCCCGCCCTTGCCAATTGGGGCGCAGACAGAAATGCTGCGGGCATGGCCACCTCGTCTCCAACTTCGCACACAGCGCCGCATGCAGCGCCGCTCGGGCGCGTGCTCATGATTCAGGGCACGTCGTCACACGCCGGCAAGACCACCGTGGTGGCCGCACTCTGCCGCTGGTTCGCCAACGCCGGCTACCGCGTGGCGCCATACAAGGCGCAGAACATGTCCAACAACGCCGCGGTAACGCGCCACGGAGAAGAAGTCGGTCGCGCACAGGCCATGCAGGCGGCGGCGGCGCGCGTCGACGTCACGGTGGATATGAATCCAGTGCTGCTCAAACCACAGAGCGACCGCACCTCGCAGATCGTGGTCCTCGGCAAACCCTGGCTCACCGCCGACGCCACTGACTACTACGCCCGCAAGCATCATCTCTGGCCCATCGTGACGGCGGCGCTCGACCGTCTGCGCGCGAGCCATGACCTCGTGATCGTGGAAGGCGCCGGCAGTCCGGCGGAAATCAACCTCGCGCAATACGACATCGTGAACATGCGCGTGGCGCGTCATGCCGACGCCCCTGTGCTGCTGGTAGGTGATATCGAACGTGGTGGTGTGTTCGCTGCGCTGTACGGCACGCATGCGCTCCTCAGCGACGACGAACGCCGGCTGATCAAGGCCTTCGTCATCAACAAGTTTCGCGGTGACCCCACGCTGCTCGATCCAGGGTTCGACATGCTCGAGGCGCGAACCGGCGTGCCCACCATCGGCGTCCTCCCGTGGTTCGATCTGCGGGACCTTCCGCAGGAGGACGCACTCGAGTGGGCGCAACCCGACCACGCGCGTGAGGTGGCTGCCGAGGCGACGCCGCGTGCGCTGGATATCGTGATTGCTCGACTCCCGCGCGTGGCCAATCTCGACGAGTTCCAGCCACTGCTGCTCGAACCCGGCGTCCGCGTGCGCTTCGTGGGCCACGCCGGGGAGTTCGGCACGCCGGACCTCGTCATCATACCTGGCACCAAGTCCACCATGGACGACCTGCACTGGCTGCGTGAACGTGGTCTTGCCGATCGCATCCAGCGGCACGCCGCAGCGGGCGGCCCCGTGCTCGGTATCTGCGGTGGATATCAGATGCTCGGGCATCGCATTGACGATCCGGCCGGCGTGGAAGGTCAGGGATCGGTAGAAGGTTTGCGCCTCCTGCCCGTGACCACCGAATTCGCCCGCGAGAAGGTCACACGCCGCGTCCGTGCCACGGCCACCAATGCGTCATCACTCTGGCAGGCTCCGTCCATCGCGTTGCCGGCCTACGAAATTCACATGGGGCGCACCACCGCACTCGACCATCAGGTAGACCTGCGGCCGGCGTTTCGTGTGAGCGCTGAAGCCCCAGGTTCCGACGAGACGCCGGATGGATGCTGCTCTGCCGACGGATTGATCGTGGGCACCTATCTGCATGGGGCCCTCGAACACACGGCACTGCGGCGCGCGCTGCTCACGCGCAGTGCCGAACGCGCAGGAATTGCGCTGCCACCGCCGGCCTCCGCCCTTTCACTCGACGACGCGTTGGACAGGCTGGCCACCGTCGTTGGCGCCAACCTCGACATGGAGGCGGTCTGCGCCATGCTCGACCTGCCGCAGCGTGCGACCGCATGAGCACTGCGACCAGTGTGCTGTTGCTTGGCGGCGTACGAGCGGGCAAGAGTGCCCGCGCGTTGACACTGGCCGAATCTGCGCCCGCTGCCTGCCATATTTTCGTGGCGACCGCGCAGGCTTTTGACGAGGAGATGGCGCGCCGTATTGCCGCGCACCGCGCCGAACGCGATGCCCGCTGGCACACGATCGAGGCATCAGCGGACATCGTCACACCGCTCGCGGCGGCACTGTCCGCACGCCCGCGCGCATCGGACGAGGCGACCGTGGTGCTGCTCGATTGCATCACGCTGTGGGTGAGCAATCTGCTGCTTGCGCTCGATACGATGGACGACGCCGAACAACACATCGCGAGGCGTGCGGCGGAACTGGTGCAGCTCATGCAGACACAAGCCGACGTGCGCTGGGTGCTCGTGAGCAATGAAGTCGGGCTTGGCGTCGTGCCGCCCACGCCACTCGGACGCGCGTACCGCGATGCGCTGGGACGCGCCAATCAGCTGCTGGCCGCCGCCGTGGATCGCGTGGAGCTGATGGTGGCTGGCCTGAGTCTGCGCCTCAAGTAGCCGGCCAACGTGTGATGTGGTCTTTGCCACGACACACCACGTAACGCTACTCGCCGCGCGATTCGTCCTTGAGCGCGCCAAGCTTCGCCTTTACTGTCGCCGGCAACAGCAAGTCATCCGCGATGGCCGCCACGCCCTCGGCCTCGGCCCACGCGCGCTCAAGCGCCGACAATTCCCCTTCGAGCGCGGCACGTTCGGCGTCTTCGTACACCGCCATTTCAAAGGCAAGACGCGCCGGTGCCGGAATGGCGTTGAGATCGCCGGTATCGCCAAAGGTGCTGGCGGCGGCCCACTCGCGGCGGCGCGCGGCGGCCCAGCGACCGAATTGCTCGGGGCCTCCGGCATCTTCGATGAGACGCACGCCATCCTGCACCGTGTCGGACTTGGCGCCCCCACGGTTGATGAGCGGCATGACCCAGCGCAGAAAGGGAACGGCGTCGCTGCCGTGCAGCACCGTGCGGCCGACTTCCTGATTCTTGGGTGTGCGAAGCAGGACATCCAAGGGCGAACGCATGGGCAGCGTACGGGGATCAGGCCCGGCATGACTGTAACCGGTTTCGACTGCCCAGCCCTCCCCGCGATCGCTGGGCACCAGCCGCGGATTGCCGAACGGCACAAAGGTCCCCAGCTCCGGGTGCGGTAGTCGACGCGGATTGAGCCGTGCGTGCCGCAGCAGCGTCGCCACATTGAACAACTGAAACGCGGGAACCACGAGTGCGAGTCCGGCACCGGTGGCCACGGCACCCGCCGCGATGGCACCAATTCCCGCCACACCGGCCGCCGAGTACATCATGACCCGCCGACGCCGACGCCCGAACTGATCGCCGTAGCGCCAGGCCGCAAACTCTGGCCGCTGCGGCGCGCCAATCCGCACCAGATCCGTGCCATCGCGCATGCGCGCGAGCCCGATGTTGTCGGTACTCACACGCACGCGCGTATCACGAAAGAGCCGCTCCGCCTGCTCGATCGCCTCCCAGCGCGCATCGAACGGCGTGAGGTTCCATCGCTCACAGCCGCGGCACACTACCCACAAGCGCCCCTTGGCCGCATCGAACGCGAGGCGTCGCCCAATGGGCAGCGCCTCGATGCTTTCGTTGGTGCCCAGGGGTTTGGCGCAGTGAATGCAGGTGCTGTACATGCGCGGAAGTTAGCCCGGAAGCTGGCCGGACCGCATGTCCCGCAGGCGCTGTTCCACCGACTCGGGTGTAAACATGTTGTCGGCAATGCGCGCAATCTCCTCGGCCTCTTCCCACGCGCGCTCGAGCGCGAGCAATTCGCCTTCCATGGCGAGACGCTCGGTCTCTTCGTGCAGCGCCATCTCAAGCGCGAGACGCGATCGCACGTCGAGCGTGTGCAGCGCGCCCGGCAGCTTCTGCACCGTCTCGCGCTTGTTGTTGCCCTTCCATACCGTCGAGTCACCACCCCAGCGGCGATCCCCTGGTTTCCAGCCATGGTTCTTCTGCACCGTGGTCCACACGCGCATGGGGTCACCCGCCGCCTCCAGGAACTGCACGGCATCCTGTACCTGCGTGCGCGAGCCGCCAAAGCGATTGACCGCCGGCATGATGCGCTGCGCAGCCCGCATGGCGGCTTCGCCGGTGAGCAGGTAGGTGCCCGTCTTGGCTTCGAGACGCAGTTGCAGCGGGCCACCCTCTTCGGCGCGAACCAGGGCACTCATGCGCGCATGGCGACGCTGCAATTCCACGAGCCGTCCGTCATCCAGTTTGACGTGACCGATGGACTTGCTCTGGTTGCCGTGAATGAGCCCCTGCCAGATGGCACCGTTGGCCCAGAGGCCGGAAAAGGCGCCCATGCTGACACCGATGGCCATCACGCCACCGACGACGGCGGCCGCACTGCCCACCACGGCCCCGGTGATCAGCATCTGCCGCTTGCGCCGCGTGCCGAACTGATCGCCATAGCGCCACGCCGCCATCTCGGGGCGCTGCGGCTCACCAATGCGGATGAGATCCACGCCCTCACGCAGCCGCGCGAGGCCGATATTGTCCGTGCTCACGCGCAACCGCGAATCGCGAAAGCGCCGCTCCATGGACTCAATCGCTTCCCAGCGCTCGTCCAGCGGCGAGAGGTTCCAGCGCGCGCAGGAGCGACAGATGACCCACAGACGCCCGCGCCGCGCGTCGAACGCGAGACGGGAGCCCACGGGAAAGCCTTCGAAGGCTTCGTTCTGGCCGAGAGACTGGGTGCAGTGAATGCAGGTCGTGAACATGATCGGGGCTGATGGACCCTTCACACTACGGGACGAACCGCGCCGAAGTTCCGCCTTCCGTCCCGGATTTCGCGGCCAATCCACCGGCCTAAGTTCCACCGCTTTAGCCGCTTAGCTACATTTCAGGGATGTCCACCACCCCCATCTATCTCGACCACGCCGCCACGACCCCGGTGCGCGACGAGGTCATGGCTGCCATGGCGCCGTTCTTCGGCCCGCGCTTCGGCAATCCCAGCAGCGTGCATCGCTGGGGCCGCGAGGCGCGGGTCGCCCTGGATGAAGCGCGTGAGCGTGTGGCCGCCTGTCTTGGCGCGCACAGCGACGAAGTCTGCTTCACCTCCGGCGGCACCGAAGGCGACAATCTCGCCGTGCTGGGCGTGTTCCGCACACGTCGGAGCGAAGGTCGACGCGCGGCCATCACCACGCCCATCGAGCACAAGGCCGTGCTGGCCGCGGCACATCAAGTGGCGCAGGAGGGTGGTGATGAGCGTCTCGTACGCGTGGACCATCGCGGCGTGGTGGACCACGCACACTTTGTCTCGCTGCTCGACGACACGGTGGCCGTGGCCAGTGTGATGTGGGTGAACAACGAAGTGGGCGTGGTGCAGGACGTGCCGGCGTTGGCGCGGGCCGCCAAGGCCGCCGGTGCGGTTTTTCACACCGACGGTGTGCAGGCGTTTGGCAAGGTGTCCATTGACGCGCGCCAGACGCCATTCGACCTGCTCACCATTTCCGGTCACAAGATCGGTGCCCCCAAGGGCATCGGTGCGCTGTACATTCGACGCGACACGCCACTCTCGCCGCTGTTTCACGGCGGCTCGCAGGATCGTGGTCGGCGTCCCGGCACCGAGAACGTGGCCTTTGCGGTGGGCCTGGCCACTGCGGCCGAGCTCACACTGGCCGAGCATGAAGCCGAGCACGCGCGGCTCGAAACGCTGCGCCGCGAATTTGTCACGGCACTGCGCGCGCGCGTGCCGGACGTGGTAATTCACGCTGAGGGTGCGCCAACGGCGCCGCACATCGTGAACCTGTCCATTCCCGGTACCAACAGCGAGTCGCTGCTCATGGCGCTCGATCTGCGTGGCATTGCCTGCAGTGCGGGCTCGGCGTGTCAGAGCGGCAGCGTCTCGGCTTCACACGTGCTGACCGCCATGGGCGTGCCCGTGGAACTGGCCAACGCGGCGCTGCGTCTGTCGTTTGGCGCGCTGTCCACACCCGAGTGTGTGACACGCACGGTGGACGCGCTGGCCACGCTGGCGGACAAGGCCCGCGCACCGCGGGCACAGGCGCAGTTCGCGGTCGTGGACTTCTGATTCTGTCGTACTCTTCCTCGTATCGCGTGTCATGATCTATTCGCCCACGTTCCCGTCGCTCGACACGCCGCTGCCCGCCAAGGGTGAGCGGGTGCTCGTGGCCATGAGTGGCGGCGTGGATTCGTCGGTGGCGGCGGCCTTGCTGGTGGACGCCGGATGCGACGTCGTGGGTGTGACCATGAAGCTGCATGGCGACGACGCGGACGTGCCTGACCGGCCGTGCTGCTCGCTCGATGCCACCAGCGACGCGCGGCGCGTGTGCGAAACGCTGGGCATACCGCACTACGTCACCAACCTGGTCGATCGATTCGGTCAGGATGTGCTGAACGACTTCGTGCAGGAGTACGCGCGCGGCCGCACGCCCATTCCCTGCGTGCGCTGCAACACCTTCACCAAGTTCCGCGACCTGCTGGCCAAGGCCGACGCCATCGACGCGCGCTGGCTCGCCACGGGACACTATGCGCGCATCGGTCGCCGCGATGGGCAGGCGGTCATGCTGCGCGGTCGCGACGCGGGCAAGGATCAGAGCTACTTCCTCTGGGGCATCGAGCGCGCGGTGCTCGATCGTCTCGTGCTGCCCATTGGCACGCAAACCAAGGCGGAGACGCGCGAGATTGCGCGGCGCTTTGGATTGCGCACCGCCGAAAAGATCGAGAGCCAGGACATCTGCTTCGTGCCTGACGGCGATCACGTGCGTGTCATTCGCGAGCACTTGGGCGCCGACGCGCCGGCGCTGCAGCGTGGGCCACTGCGCCTGGTGAGCGGCGAGGTCATTGGTGAGCACGAGGGCTTTGCGCGCTACACCATTGGGCAGCGCCGCGGCCTGCCGGGCGGCTTTGCCGCACCGATGTTCGTGGTGGATATCGTGCCTGACGAGCGCGCCGTGGTGATAGGTCCGCGCGAGGCGCTGCTGGGCCGCGGCCTCGAGGCGCGCGAACTCAACTGGATGGCCGATGCGCCGCAGGTTGGCGACGCGGTGCAGGTGCAGGTGCGCAATCGCGCCAAGCCCTCGCCGGCCACGGTGCTGCGCATGGACGGCCGTGGCATTGAGCTGGCGCTCGATGAGCCCATCCAGGCCATTTCGCCGGGACAGTCGGTGGTGCTGTACGACGGTGAGGTGGTACTGGGTGGCGGCGTGATCGAGAAGGGGCGGCGGATGCTCCCGCAGTTTTCGTGACCGCTGGTGCGGTCGTGGACTGCCACTGCCGTTGCGGGAACTGAAAACGCAGTCGTGGACAGCCACCGCGGTTTTGGCGCCGCCAAAGCGGTCGTGCAGACTGCAATGGCCATCCATGACCGAAGTGGCAGTTTCCCCGCGACTGCAGTGGCAGTTACTGCTTTTCCGCTGTAAGCACGGCCACTGCCATATCCGCCGTCACGTTGAGCAGCGTCTTGAACATGTCCGGCAGCGTGTCGAGCGCGATGAGCATGCCAATGCCCTCGATGGGCAGTCCGATGCTCGTGTAGAGCGGCACCTGCAGCAGCATGCCGCCGCTCGGGATGCCTGGCGTGCTGAAACTCAGCACCACACTCGATGCCGCCACCAACGCCAGATTGCCGGTGCTGAGTTCAATGCCGTACAGCGCGCCCACGAACAGCGCACCCACCACCCAGTACACGGCACTCGTGAGCTTGAACACCGACGCCGTAAGCGGCAGCACGAAGCCCGTGGCCGTGCCCGGCAGGCGCAGCACATCGGTGGCGCCCTTCACCATGGCCGGCAGCGCCGCCAGTGAACTGCGTGTACCCATGCCCACCGCCTGCGAGGGCAATAGCGCGCGCGCAAAGTCGCGCAGCGGGACCCGACGCGAGAGCGCAACAAGCACGTAACACGCCACCGTGGCCACCAGATGCAGTACCACCAGCACCATCACGTAGAACGCAATCGCACCCAGCACACTCGCGCCCAGCTTGTGGCCCAGCACCGTGGCCAGCGCAAAGATGCCGATGCCACCAAGCGCCAGCATCCAGCGCACCACCACCAGCATGGTGTCGGCCATGCCGCGAAAGAACGCCAGCTGTGCCGTGCGCGGCCCCTCGTTCACGCGGCCCAGCGCAAACGCGTACAGCAGTGTGAACAGCACCACCGGCAGCAGCGTACCGTCGGCCGCCGCCTTGATGGGATTGGTGGGAATGAGCGACAGCACCCAGGTGCGCAGCGACAGCGCATCGGCCGGCGGCACCTCAATGCGCGCCGTTTCCCGCAGACGCGCCGTGGCTGCGGGGTCGAGCGCGAGGGACTCGAACCACACCGGCGCCATCAGCAACGACATGACCGCGCAGGCCACCAGCATGGCCAGCATCCAGCCAAACGCCCGCGCCCCGACGCGGCCCGTCATCTGCAGATCACCGCCGCCCGCCACACCCACAATGAGCAGCGGCACCACCAGCGGAATCACCGTCATGCGCACGGCATTGATCCACGCCGTGCCAATTACATCAAGAACAGCCAACAGCGACGTGGTGAATGCCGAGGGCGCGCTCTCGCGCCCGAGCAGCATGCCAAGAGCCAGACCCAGCACGAGGCCAAGCGTGACCTGCACCCCCACCGAGCGCAGGGCTGACGAACGCAGGGGCGAAGAACGCGGGGCGGGAGGAGGCGGGGTCTGTGGAGCCGATTCCGTCATGCGCGCGAACCTATGCCCTGCACCGCCATTGCGCGACCCTTGCGTGCCCCTCGCCTGCCTCTTTTGGGCACGCGCCGATCAACTCAGCGCAGCTCAGCCCCCGTGCGCCTGCAGCAATCGCTTGGGCGCCACCTGCCGATATCCGTCCCGCAGCAGTTCCTCCACCTCGCGCCAACGCGGTCGCTTGTCCAGCCACATGCCCACCCACCCCGACGGCCCCACATAGGGCGGCGAGAAATAGCGCGCAGGATCCAGCTCCATCAGCAGACGCTGATTCTCCGCCCTGGCCTTGATCCACACCGCCGGACGCCCGCGCCCGTGATGATTGCCCGGACTCGCATACATGGCAAACAGCTTGTTGCGCACACGAAACGTGGGCTCGCCCCAGGCCTCCACTTCGTGCGCATCGGGCAGGGCCAGACAGAGCGCGCGCACACGGTCCAGTGCGTCCAATGTCGCCGCCGCGCTCATGACGACGCGTGCTCCATCGTCGACGCGCTTGGCTCATCGCCACCTGAATCGGCCAACACCTCGGAGCTGGCATCACCCAGCGGATGGTAATTGCCGACATGCCACTCCTGGCCCTCCGGATCACGCACCGTGAACTCACGCGTGCCATAGGGCGTGTCCTCCGGAGGACGGGTCACGACCGCCCCTGCCTCCCAGGCGCGCGCACACAGCGCGTCCACTTCGCGCGCCGACGCGGCCACCATGGCCACATACAGCGACGCATGACGCTGCGGCAAACTGCTCGCCGCCGCCCATCCGCGCTCGTCGCGCGGCGGACCAATCATGAGCGCCACCGACCCACGCACAACCTCTGCGTGCGCAATGCGGCCGTCGGCGTCCCGATGCACGACCAGGGGAACGAAATCAAAGGCCTCCCGCAGAAACACCAGCGCGGCGTCGGGATCGGCATAGGTGAGACAGGGATAGCAGTGCAGCATGAAGGGACGCATGACGGGACGCAGGTCAGAGGAGACGGTGAAGTGCGTCCGTTGAATCTGGGGGGCGTCCAGCGTCAAGGCTTGAATGTTTCGGCTGTCAGCAGGCACGAGCGTGGCATCGTGACGCGCAACCGACCGCAACAATTCGTCGGCTCTACTCGCCCGGCAGCGGCAAACCCATGAGCTCCGTTCCCGCCAGCGCTTTGTAACGCGACGGTGTCATCCCGGTAAACGCCACCACATCACGGGTCAGATGCGCATGATCGGCGTAGCCGACCGCCGCCGCAACAGTGCTCAGCGATGTCTGGGGCCGGGTGCGCAGCACATGCGTGGCGCACTCCACACGATGCACCGACAGCAGACGACGCGGCGTGAAGCCGGTGGCGTCCTGCACAAGCGCTGAAAACTTCTTGTTGCTCCAGCCCAGTGACTGCGCCACTTCCTGCACCGGTCGCACGCGAAAGGCCTCGCCCGCCAACACATCCACCGTACCGGTGCTCGCACAGCCCGCCGGCAGACCGAGCTCCGTCCACGCCCAGCGCATGGCAGCCGGAATGCGCGGGCTGCTCATCCAGCGGCGCACGAGGGCCGCATCCAGCAACGCGAAACGCGTGGGCCAATCCGGCGCCGACGTGAGGTCCTCAACCAGTTGACGACCCTCGGCCCCCATCACCGCCGGCAGATCGATGATGGCATTGGTGATCTCGTGCATGGGACAGCCCAACAGACGACGCGCCCCCAGCAGCGAGAAATTGACCTGCAGTGCCACGCTGACGGTCGACATGCGCACGTCGACCCAGCAATCGTACGGTCCCGCAATGAGGCTGCCGCGGATTTCTGCCGTGCGCTCGAGCGCATCCCGCAGCGAGTAGACCGCGCCGAACGGAATGACGCAGGGCACCAGCAGCGACGGTGTCTCGCGGCGTACGATGGACTCATCGAATCGCTCGACCCACGCGACGTAGTCGCCGATGATGGCGTCGCGTAGACAGGGAGACGGTGCCGAGGAAACGATGGAACAGGAAGGCATCTGTGATGACAGTGGGAACCCGGCACGACCGCGACTCAGCGAGTCGGATCGATGTGCGCACTACCTGCGGACTACGTGCTTAGAACCCGAAACCCGCCGACCAGGTCACCATGCCCTTGCCACGTTCACCCTGTGCATCGCGGCCCAGCGGCACGTAGTAGCCCACCTCACCACCCAGCGCGAGCAGCGGCCAGAGATGCACACTGCCGCCCACATACGTCCGCTTGGCCAACGCGCCGAGCGGATTGTCAAACGTGCGCAGAATGCCCGCCGTCACCGCCGTGCCACTGCCCCAGTGTCCAAGCGAGTTGGCAAGACCCACGTTGAAGCTCGCGCCGCCCAGTCCCACCTTGGCCGCGCCGAGGAAACACCAGTCGGTGGTTTCGCTCTCGCGCACATAGCCCATGCCATACGCGAGGGCAAACTTGAAGGGCGCGCCGTATGTCAGGCCGCCCATGCACTGATCAAAATGCCAGCGCGGCGCTGAATGCGTGACCGTGTCCTGGGCCGCAGACGCGGCCGCGACCGCGACCGCGCGTGCGCTTCCCGCCTGCATCGCCACCGGCTCCGGTGCCGCCTGCGCACGCAGCGCGCTCGCGCTCGCGCTGCCGACCTGCGCCACACAGGCCGTGGTCAGCAACGCCGCGTACGTGGTCAGCGACCTCCGCGCGGCATGCATCAGAACTTGAGCCCACTGGCTTCCGCAAACTCCCGCATGGCCTTCTCCTGCGCTTCGGTGAGCGATTCCGGTACGGTGATCGTGATCTCCACCAGCAGGTCCCCACGCTTGCCATCCTTCTCGATGCCCTGTCCCGCCACCTTGAAGCGACGACCGGCCGACGTCCCGGCCGGAATGCGCAGCGCCACCTTCTTGCCGTCGAGTGTCTTCACGCTGATGCGCGAACCCAAGGTGGCCTGCGCGATGTTGATGGGCACCGTGGCAATCAGATCGAGACCGTCCCGCTTGTAGAACCGATCGGGTTGCACGTCGAAGGTGATGACAAGATCGCCGGCCTGCCCGCCCGACGCGCCCTTGCCCCCCTGACCGCGCAGTCGCACCTTGTGCCCCGTTTCCGCACCCGGCGGTACCGAGATGAGCACCGTGCGACGCACCCGTGCCTCTCCCGTACCACGGCAGGTGGGACAACGTTCCGACGGCACGCTGCCGCGACCCACACACACCGGACAGGGCCGGTTCACCGCAAAGCTGCCCTGACCGAACGAGATCACGCCGCGGCCGTTGCACTCGTTGCAGGGCTTGATCTGCGCGCCGGGCGCGGCGCCGTTGCCACGGCACACCGCGCACTCCTCGTTGACCTCGAGTTCCACCGGCACCTTGCCACCGGCGGCGGCCGTGCGGAACGGCACCTGCACGGTCTGCTCGATGCTCTGCCCACGTTCAGGGCCCTTGCCGCGCGCACGCGCCGCACCAGCCGCGCCGCCAAACATCGACGAAAACAGATCGCCAAGTCCACCGAGCCCACCCACGTCGAAATCGGTGAACGTGCCCGCACCCGACTGCCCGGGACCGGTACTGCCAAAGCCACCCGGCCGCGACGACGGGCGCGCGCCACCGAAGCCGCTCATGCCCCCAAAGGCACCGAGCCGCCGCATGTCGTCGTACTGTTTGCGCTTGTCGGCGTCGCCCAGCACGTTGTAGGCCTCGGAGATTTCCTTGAAGCGCTCCGATGCCTTGGGGTCGTTCTGATTCGCGTCCGGATGGTACTGCTTGGCCAGACGGCGATACTGCTTCTTGATCTCGTCAGCCGTGGCTGACGACGACACACCGAGAATCGCGTAGTAGTCGGGGCTATTCGCCATGGATGGCTGTGCGGGTCAGTTCCCGTTCCACTGCTTCACGACGACGCGCGCGGGACGCAGCACGTGGCCGTTGATCACGTAACCAGACTGGAAGCACACCGCGACCACGCCGTCTTCCTCGGCCGACGCGGCGGGTGCCGTGCTCACCGCTTCGTGCAGCGCGGGGTCAAACGCCTTGCCGGTGGCGTCGATGACTTCGAAGCCGTGACCAGCCAGCGACTTGTGCAGCTTCTTTTCGACGAGCTGAATACCGTCCACGACGGTCTTGCTGTCGAGCGTGGACGGATCGACGGTGGCAAAGCGCGTGATGTCGTCCAGCACGTCAAGCAGACCGCGCACGAGTTCACCCTGTGCGCGCCAGCCGGCTTCCTGCCGCTCCTTTGCGGCGCGGCGACGGAAGTTGTCGAACTCGGCGGCCAGGCGCAGATGCTTGTCCTTGAGGTCAGCAATCTCGCGCTGCGCAGCTTCGATCGGCGTGGCCTCACCCTGTTCGGCACCGGTCGACATGGCGTCGACCGTGGCCTCGGTAGTCTGCGCGTCGGTGCTCTGCGCGTCAGCGGTCACGGTGGGGTCGATCGGATCCGTGGCGGAATCAGTCATCGGGTCGGTCTGGGCTGAAAATCGGACGGGACCGCGGGCCGCATGGCGCCGGACTGGCGCGAGACTCGGGCTGTTGGTCCCACAGTGACAGGTCCCCGTACGCGAAGCCGGGGACAAAGGTTACCGGAAACGAATACCCTAAAGTTCGGCGGGTGGGGGGCCGCCGGCAACCGACGGTGATCGCGAGCCTCGACCAATATCAGTTGCCGCGGGCGGTCCAGCCGGTGGCGTCCTCATCACGCGCATACAGCTTGCGCAGCCGGTCGAGGGCCAACTGACTGGCACGCCAGCGAATCTCGCTGCGGTCGCCCGGCAGGATGGCGCGCACCGCGCGCACCTCGCCGCGCAGATCGACGGCCACCCACACGGTGCCCACCGGCTTCTCGGCCGATCCGCCATCGGGGCCCGCGATGCCGGTAATGCCGATGCCAATCGTGCTGCCGAAGCGAAGCCGCGCGCCAGTGGCCATGGCACGGGCCACGGCTTCGCTCACCGCGCCCTGCGATTCGATGACGGCGGCGTCCACGCCCAGCTCACGCGTCTTGACCTCGTTGGCGTAGGCAATCGTGCCGCCAAGAAACACGCGGCTCGAGCCCGGCACGGCCGTGAGACGCATGCCCAACAGGCCTCCGGTGCAGCTCTCGGCCACGGCCATCGTATCGCCGCGTGCGCCCGCCTCGCCCAGCATCAGCGCCGCGAGATCGTCGTCGCCTTCGCCATACACAAACCGGCCCACTTTCTCGCGGACCTTGTCGGCCGCCGCGCGCAGCGCACGCTCGGTGTCCATGGCCGGCTTGTCGTACGAAGTGAGACGCAGGTCGACACCGTCGTTGCCCGGCAGATAGGCCAGCGACAGCCCATCCACGCCGCGGGCGAGATCGCCCAGGCGGTCGGCCAATGCCGACTCCGCAATGTTGGCCGTGCGCAGGGTGCGCGCGCGCACCACGGGGCCATGCTGCGGCAAACGGTCACGCAGCCGCGGCAGCATGGTGTCGGCCACCATGCCACGCATTTCACGTGGAACTCCGGGCAGCATGGCTACCCAGCGTCCGCGCTCGTCCTCGAGCCAGATGCCGGGCGCCGAGCCGTGGCGGTTTTCGAGGATGGTGCAGCCTTCGGGGACGAGGGCCTGCTGCCGATTGCTGTCGGGCAGCGCGTGACCGAAGCGCTTGAGCCACCGGGCCTCGAGATTGGCGAGGATGGTCTCGTCCATGACCATGCCGCGCCCGAAGATGGACGCAATGGCGGGCTTGGTCTGGTCGTCGGCCGTGGGGCCCAGGCCGCCGGTGGTGATGACGGCGCCGGTGCGATCGAGGGCCTGCTGGACGGCGTCGCGGATGGCGTCGGCGTCGTCGCCGCAGGTGGTGCGCCGCACGATGCGCACACCGAGGGCGGCGAATTCGCGGGCGAGATGAGCGGCGTTGGTGTCGATGGTGAAGCCGAGCAGGAGCTCGTCGCCGATGGTGACGATTTCGAGATTCATTGGGGAAAGGTACTGCAGTCGGGGTTGACAGCTACTGCAGTCGACTTGCCACGGCGGTCGGGGCGCTGCAACCGCAGTCGGAACCGCTACCGCGGTCTGGGCTACCGACAGGGCGGTCGTGGACTGCTACCGCAGTTGTGGACAGCTACCGCGGTTGGGGTCACACTGCAGTCGGGGTCGTCCGCCCAGGCTGTGGGTCGGGGTCGAAAGCAAATGCCGCCGCGGCCTGTCTGGCCGCGGCGGCTTGCTTTGCCGTACTCCCGGTCGAACTCAGGCCGAGCGGCGACGGCGAACAGCCACCAGACCGGCGAGACCCGTAAGAAGCAGCGCGGCCGAGGCGGGCTCGGGGACCGTGGCGCCGCGCACCTCGAAGTTGAACACGGTTGCTTCATTCATACCGCTAGTCTGATAGCGCACGTTGTCTACGGCGCCCCTGAACGAATCGTTCCAGCCACTCCCCACGCCGACACTGAAGCCGATTACCGTGGCATCCCCGTTGAGAAAGCGCTGGTTCGCGGTGGTGCGACCCGCCTGCCAATCAGAGAGTGAGTAGGCGAGCTGCGTACCTTCACCGGTCCACCAGAAGTACCCGGTGCCACCAATATCCGTGCTCTGCCACACATCTTCCGGCTGCGTGAAGATCGTGTTCTTCGGCACACCGTTCAGTGCCGGTTCGTACACGAGATAGCTGAAGTCCGAAAGAATGAGGCGGAACGCAGGAGCGAAATGGCCCGCCGCGTTGGATGAGGACGCGCGGAACCAGTCGTATCCGGCCTGTTCGAGCGAGCCCAACGTGAACTGATTCGGAGCGGACAGGTAGTACTCGAAGTCAGCCTTGTAACTGCTGCCGCCTGGTCCGGAAAACTCGACGGCGCCGTTCTCCAGCGCGGTCGGCTGATAGGTGCTCGTAATTCCGACCACGCCGTTGTTCCGCACATTGCGGGCACACCAGGTATCGGCGGACAGGGCGCACGTCGCGTCTGCGGCATTCGAACCGCCGGCGTTGGTGAACGTGCTGCCCGACCCGTAAACGATAGTCGTTTGGGCCGAAACCGAACTGAGGGCACCCAAGTGCAGCGCTGCGGCGAGAACGATGGCTTTCTTCATGACACCTACGGAGGAGGAGGGAGGAGGACGTCACGCCGCGTCCCGGCCAATCACGACCGGTCCGACGCGTGCAACTGCCGTCTGATCAGCAATTATCGTTCCCTATTCTGAACACCGCAGCGCGCGCGGAATTGGAGGGATCGTGTCACATTCCTGATGCTTGAGAGCAACTTTGTGTTGCGTGTATCACACAATGATGTGGAATTCACACATCGGACCAACGGCTCCGGCCGCTTGGGAGGGAGCTCCGGGTCGAGCACGTCCCCACCCGCGGTAGCCGGGTGGTACGAGAGCCGAGTGCCCCGGTGAAGGCCAGGCTGGCGTTGGCAAAGCCAAACGCCGTAGCCTTTCGGCTACGGCGTCGTTCCCAACAGGCCTGCCCTTGCTGATTACGCTGCGCGACGGCGGCGGCGCACGGCAACCAGCCCCGCAAGCCCTGCAGCCACGAGCATCGCCGAGGCAGGCTCCGGGACCGCGGTGTGGGGGCCCGACAACACGCCCACCAGCAGCATGTCGGCGTCGTAGTCACCAGTCGCGAATGCGTTGCCGGCGTAATCCGTGAACGCGTCGTTGCCCGTGAAGGTGCTGTTTACAATCCACGAGTTGGTCGCGGCATCGTAGGTCCCCATGTCGCCGGCCAGGCCACCGGTGAAGCGCACCGCGTCGATGCTCGCATCACTGCCCAGGCCAAAGAGGCTGAAGTCGATGAAGCTGAAGAAGCCCGTCGAGCCCGAGCCCGCCTTGTACGACTGCGCGGCAATGTACCGCATGTCCGACCACGCGCCGCCGCTGTACACGCTTGTGTAGAACAGCTCGGAGCCATTTTTCGCGTCGCCGTTCTCGAAAACGAAGAGGTCGAAGCCCGTCACATTCGCGAGGCCGCCGCTGTAGGTCAGCTCGAGCGCGCCACGTGCGCCACCGTTCGTGAGGATGACACTGCCCCACCCGTTCTGGCAGTTGAACCCGGTGGCGCAGGCCATCGCCGTGGGACGCAGGTTCCCGCCCGTCACGTGCACGCTGTGGAAGTCCGTCGAGCCACTCACCAGGACCCGATTCGTGGCCCCCGACCGCGTGATGCTGCTGGGCTGCAAACCAAGGTCGTAGCTGACCGAATTGGGGGTGCCCGTAATGCCACCGCTGATGGTGACCGTCTGGGCGTGGGCAGCACCGGCCGAAGCCAGCGTGAGTGCGGCGAGGGAGAGAATGAGTCGCATGTGTGGGGCTGGGAGGAGGGAGGGGGGAAGCTGGTCGCCATGCAGACGGGCCAGGCCGACGGCTTCCGTATTCCGCTACCTGCAATTCCCATTCCGACGATGCAATTCTGGCGCTGCACTTCGCTTCGCTCGCAACACCCATCGCCTGACACCATTCGGGAGCAACTTTGTGTGGTGCTCCCGCCACATGATGCGGCATTCATCCCTCGGACCTATTGTTGAGTTCGCCCCAGCCTCGACCCAAACCTCGACCCGGACCCCGACCCCAACCCCGACCCCGACCCACAGCTCAGGCGGACGACCCCGACTGCGGTGTGACCCCAACCGCGGTAGCAGTCCCAAACCGCGGTAGCTGTCCACAACCGCCGTTTCGGTAGCCCAGACCGCGGGTGCGGTTCCGACTGCGGTAGCAGCCCCCCGACCGCAGTGGCAAGTCGACCGCAGTAGCTGTTCAGCCCAGACCGCGGTTCCCCCCGAAGACCACAAAGCCGTATCTCCGCAGATACAACACCAGACTCCACACCGTCAGCGCGACCGCCCCCACCATACTCAACACGCCGACCCCCCCATTGAACCACGCAAAGAACCGGAACCCCGACTCCCCCAGCCACGACTGCTGTTCCGCCAGCGTGTGCGCAAAAAACCAGAAGTACGCCGCCCCCAGCCAGATGCTCTGAAACGTCGTCTTCCACTTGGCCGGCCCGATGGCCGCGATCACGAGACCGCGACGCGCCGCGATCTGACGGAACACCGTCATGAACAGCTCGCGCCCCAGCACCACCACCACGATCCACAGCGGCAGCGCCACTTCACCAATCGGCGTGAGGAACAGGAAGGGCGGCGCGTCGGGGCTGTCCACCGGCACCACAAAGGCCTCATGCCGCTGCAGGAAGTACATCGGCACCAGCGTCGCCACCAGCAGCGCCTTGTCCGCCAGCGGGTCCAGCAGCCGGCCCAGATCGGTGACCAGGTTGCGCGTGCGCGCCAGATGCCCGTCCCAATAGTCCGTGATGGCCGCAACCAGGAACAGCACGAAGGCCGCCAGACGCGCGCTCCACGACGTGGCGAATGGCAGCCACGCAATCAGTGGGGTGAGAGCGATGCGGCCCACGGTGATTGCGTTCGGAAGATTCACGGCAGGGGGGCTACGCCAGTGTCTTCAGCACCAGCTTGGAAACGGCCTTGAGCGTATCGAAGACCCCGTCGCCTGTGACGGCCACGGCTTCGAAATGGGGAACCCGCTCCACCCACTCACCGGTGGGCAGCTGGTGTACAAGATACTCACCCGCGCGGAAGGGATCAGGGGCCGGACGCATCCGGGTCGGGTCCGTGACCTCCCACCCGGGGTTCAGCATCTCCTGCAGCTCGGCCAGCGGGGCCGCATTGGGCAGGTCCCGCTTGTTGTACTGGATGACAAAGGGCATGCGCGTCAGGTCGTAGCCATACGCCGCCATGTTGTCGTACAGGTTCTGCATGGACTCGAGATTGGCCTCGGCGCGCTCCGCCTGCGAGTCGGCCACGAACACCACGCCGTCCACCCCCTTGAGGATGAGCTTGCGGCTGGCGTTGTAGTACACCTGCCCCGGCACCGTATACAGGTGGAAGCGTGTCTTGAAGCCGCGGATCGTGCCCAGGTCCACCGGCAGGAAATCGAAGAACAGCGTGCGTTCCGTTTCCGTGGCCAGCGAAATCAGCTTGCCGCGCGTGTTCGGCGACACCTTGCCGTACACGTACTCGAGATTGGTGGTCTTGCCGCCGAGTCCGGGACCGTAGAAGACGATCTTGCAGTTGATCTCGCGCGACGCGTAGTTGATCATCGACATCGACGCGGCCCTCTACTGGAAGAGGCGGTCGATCTCGTCTTCGGCGCCGGCCAGGAATCCCGGTGGCGCCGACTGAGCCGCGCCGCCTCGCGCAAACACTCCCTCGAAAATCTTCGTCAGTTCGTCGACGGCGCCCTTCATGCGCAGCCGGACGAGGCCCAGCGTGGTGCGGTTGTCGAAGAGCACCACGAGAATCACCCGCCGCGCGATGTCGGCCAGATACATCGACTCGCGCTCGCCCTGGTGGAAGAGCACGTTGAAGTCGCTCTCGCCGATCAGCCGCGCCAGCTGATCGTTGGCGCTGAAGTCCGCCGCCGTGAGCGTGGCGAAGGCCGTCGCGTCGAAGTTGGGCGGCTCGCCCACCGTGGCGACAAGTTGGCCGCTGCGATCCACGAGCAGCGCACAGCGCGCCTTGGCGTCGTAGAGAAACCGCTGGAGCGTGATCGTGATGGCCCCGAAGTCGTCCTCGGTGAACGACCAGGTGGCAGCGCCGATGGGCATGATGACGGGGGTACCGGTGACGTCGGCCCGGGTGCCGACCCTGTGACGTTAACCCGTCACTCGGGACTGGCAACCCGGCACCGCAATTCTAGGAACGTAACAGCCGTTCCGTGCGCCGGAGGACCCCGCGGGCCCGGCGCCGCAACAGCGGGCTCGGCTCCCACTCCAGGTAATCACGAAGGAGCCGCGCACTATCAACGCTCGGATGGGCCCGAAGGTAACCGAGTGCCGCGAGTCGCTTCACCTTGTCGGGATGAAACAGGGCAAGACGGTGACGGCGCTGGGTGGCACTCCACCCCAGCAGCCCCACCGCCACCCCCACCAGCACACCGGCCGCCACCCAGCCGGCCGTCTTGGACTTGCTCATGTCATCTCCCGCCGCGCGGCCAGGGCCTGCGCGATCGTCACGCCGTCGGCGTATTCGAGGTCACCGCCCACCGGCAGCCCGCGGGCAATCCGCGTGATGCGCACCTGGTGCGGCGCCAGTTGTTTCTGGATGTACAGCGCCGTCGCCTCACCCTCGAGCGACGGATTGGTGGCCAGAATGACCTCCCGCACGCCCTCGGGCTCGAGACGGGCCAGCAACGAGCCCACCGTCAGGTCGTCGGGCCCCACCCCGTCCAGCGGGGAGAGCCGCCCGCCCAGCACGTGATAGAGCCCACGAAACTCGCCGGCCCGCTCGATGGACGCGATGTCGCTGGCCTCCTCCACCACACAGAGCGTGGACGCATCGCGGCGCGGATCGCTGCACAGCGCGCAGAGCGGCATCTCCGTGAGGTTGTGGCAGCGCTCACAGGGGCGCACGCGCTCCGTGAGGGCCACCAGCGCCTCGGCCAGCTTGCGGCTCTGCGCCGCCGGTTGACGCAGCAGGTGATACGTGAGCCGCTGCGCCGTCTTGCGCCCGATGCCGGGCAGACGCGCCAGTTCGCTCGTGAGTTCGTCGATGACCGACACGTCGCGTCAGAACCGCGCGAAGGTCAGAACGGCAGCTTGAACGGCAAGTCGATGCCGCCCGTGACCTTCTGCAGCTCCATCTGCATGGCATCGGCCGCCTTCTTCTGCGCTTCGGCCACCGCCACGACAATGAGATCTTCCACCATCTCCTTGTCGTTCATGATCGACGGATCGATCTGGATGCGCTTGAGCTGCATCTTGCCATCGACATCGGCGGACACCATGCCACCACCGGCCAGCGCGCTGAACGTGCGCTGCGACATCTCTTCCTGCATGGCCTGCATGCGGGACTGCATGTCCTTGAACTGGCCGAGCATCTTGAACAAATCCATCGGGTGTGTAGTAGAGTGTGAAAGGCGCCTAGTCCATCAGTTCCAGGTCGAGCGCCTGCACGGCGGCTTCGAGCAACGGATCCTTGGCCGCCAGGTGCGACGTGCGCTGTTTCTGTACGTCGTGCGCGGTGAGGCGCTTGGTGGGGCGCGCGCTCGTGCCTGCGGCCCCTTGCGCCGAGGTTGCAGCCCCCGCGGCCTGCACACGCAAGCCGGTCACGCCACGCAGCACCTCCTGCATGGCCTGCACGACATCGTGCCGCGCGCCGTCCACGGCCTGCGCAAACGTGTCGTCCGTGACCTCATACGCCACCGTCAGCACACCGTTCCCGTCCACCGACACGGGCTGCATGCGCTGCACCGCCTGCGCCAGCATGCCGCGGCCACGCGACTGAATGGCCTCCACCACGCGGTTCCAGCGCTTCTGCACCTGCTCCACCGACGGCGGAGCGCCCGGTGCTTCTGCCGGCGCTGCGCGTGGCGGGGCCAACTGCGCCGCCGCGGCCGCCTCGGCCACCTGCTGCGTGGCCGTTCGCGGAATGGCCACCTGCGGAATTGCCACCTGCGGCATGGGCGGCGCGGGAATCGCATGCGCGGACGATGCGGCAGCCGCCACGGCAGGCGGCGGCGAGGGCGGCAGCGCGTGCGCCGAGGCCACACGCGGCTCATGCGCCACGCGGCGCGGCGGCGGATCATCCTGCCCGCCCCCGCCAAAACCCTTGAGCACTTCTTCGAGCTCGACGGTGCGATCCATGAGCGCGAAGCGCACCAGCAGCGTCTCCAGCAAGAGCTGCGGCTGTCCGCTGCGGCGATACATGGGCTCGAGTTCGAGCAGGGCGTGCAACATGCGCAGCAGGTCGCCGCCCGCCACGCGGCCCTTGCGTTCACTCAGCGCCGCGCGCAGACGTTCCGACAAGTCGGGTAGTTCACCGCCCAGCGCCAGCGCGAGCTGTGCGCGCAACAAATCGCCCAGGCCCGCCAGCACCAGCACGAAGTCCACGCCGTTGTCGGCCAGGCGCTGCACGGCCGGAAACACGTCGGCCGCACGTCGCTCGGCCACCAGATCCAGCAGCGCGAGGAACTCCTCGTCGGGCACGAGTCCCAGCGCTTCGCGCACGCGGTCGGCCGTCACCTCGGCGCTCGCGCCAATGGACAGCACCTGGTCGGTGAGCGAGAGCGCGTCACGCAGACCGCCGTCGGCGGCGCGGGCAATCATGCCCAGCGCTTCCGGTTCGAACGTGACCTCTTCTTCGCTGAGCACGGCCGCGAGGCGCTCGCGGATTTCCGACGGCCCGATGCGCTTGAGATCAAAGCGCTGCAGACGCGAAAGCACCGGTGCGGCGGCCTGCGCGATCTTCTGCGGCTCGGTGGTGGCAAACACGAACACCACACGTGGCGGCGGCTCTTCGAGCACCTTGAGCAGTGCGTTCCAGGCCTCGCGCGTGAGCATGTGCGCCTCGTCCACGATATAGACCTTGTAGCGGTCTTCACCGGAGGGCGCATACATGGCGCGCTCGCGCAGATCGCGGGCATCGTCCACGCCGCGGTTCGAGGCGGCGTCGATTTCCACCACGTCGAGCGAGGCCGAGCCGCTCCAGATCTTCTGGCAGCTGCCGCACTGCCCGCAGGGTTCGCCGGCCAGGGCCGGGTCGCCGCGGCGCTCGCAGTTGAGCGCCATGGCCAGCACGCGGGCCAGCGTCGTCTTGCCCGTGCCGCGCGGGCCGCAGAGCAGATAGCCGTGCGCCACGCGTCCGCGGGCGATGGCGCCCTTGAGCGTATTGGCCACGTGATTCTGCACCGCGACGGTGGCGAAGTTGCGCGGGCGGTATTTCCGGGCGAGGGCGAGCGACATACCGGAATCTACAGCGAAAACGGTGGGGAAAGAAAAAGCGCGCAGCCCATCACTCGGGAGAGTGAAAAGGCTGCGCGCAGTGCCCCGGGCCTGACGAAGCGACGACAGGATCCACGTACCGCTGCTACCTGCGGGGTCCTGACGGAGTTGGCGGGCTGACGCCCTCCGGGACCCGGGACCTGTCAAAGGTACCACACCCGGCCGGCCGGCGGTACTGCCCCAACCCGCAACTCAGGACTTGAACTCAGGCCTCAATGCTGCCCCAAGCCGGAGGCTAGGGCAGCACCACGTTGATGATCAGATAGTCCCGGTTCGGCCGCACATCCACCTTGGCGCGCTCCACCACAACCGGCGTGCCACCGGGTGGCTTGGCGATGAGTCGGACGCAGCCATCGAACTGGTACGCGAACTTCAGCACATATGCCCCGTCGGTGGACGTCTTCGTGCTTCGACTCTGCGCATCCGAACCCGACTCACAGGTCGGGTGGATCAGCCTGACCTCCACCGGCACGTCCGCCACCGCCAATCCTGCGGTGTTGGACACGTTGCCCGTGACGGTAAAGGTTCCTGCCACACCGGTGGTTGCGTCTCGGCAAGCGGTGGAGAGCAGCAGTGCCGCCACGAGCGGCAGCCTAATGCGAGGTCGCAGTTCCGATGCACTGCGTCCGAATCGGAATTGTGGCTTGATGCGAAGCAGCGCGAGAAGAGCTATGGGCATAATGCTACCGTATCGATAGGTTGTTTGAGCCAACATACCATGATTCGCCAATCGGACGAATGCCTTTTTGTGGCACCGCCTTCAGCGTCCTGACTGCCAGTGCAAGCACACTTGCACGCAACTGATGCTTCCCTGCTCGACGATCGGAAAATTGTCGTAAACGGCGTACAGTTCACCTGATGCCTGTCGCAGGACAGCCGTGCGATGCGTTGCGTGGGACACGGAGTGGTCAGCACAGCATTCGGATAAACGATCAGTACCGGATCTGCTTCCGGTGGGAGGATGGCTATGCCGACGACGTCGAAGTCACGGACTACCACTAAGGCGCCGAAGAGCGCGCCGCTGGTCCAGCGCCGCCTCCCCACGCATCGACCGCCCACGCATCCGGGTGAGATGTTGCTCGAGGAGTTTCTCAAGCCCCTCGGCATTTCGCAGTCCGCGTTTGCCATCCAGCTTGGCGTCTCGTTTCCGCGACTGAACGAGGTCATCAACGCCAAGCGGGCGGTCACTCCGGACACGGCGCTCCGGCTCGCGCAGGTCACGGGCATGAGCGCGGACTTCTGGCTCGGTCTCCAGCAGGACTGGGACCTCTGGCATGCGCTCCGTTCCAAGGAAGCGGAGCAAATTGCCAAGCTGAAGCGGCTACCTCGTACAGGCTGATCGCCCGCCCTTTCGTCAAGCGGGTTTCGGAGACGGCACGATTGGTTTACGGGCGCCGCACGCCACTGCCGACCACGTCCACCGTATGCTTGGACAAGGTGAACAGTCCGTCCTCCGATTCATGTGCGAAGTACACCGCGCCCCTGCCAACAGCCACGATCCGTGCACCGTTCGGTGCCTTGTCTATGCCGGCGACGTCCCCGGAGCGGCTGACCAGCCAATAACGACGTCGCCCCCGTTCGTCCTCTGGTGACTCGAGCACACCCTGGCCGGTTGGCAGACACCACGCGCCGGTTGCCGAAAAGGCCGGCTGATGAGAAGGCCATGGTGGATACTCGTCGGGAGAGAAATGGTGTGCGTACTCCGCACCATGCAGTTCGACGAGCGCACGCTGCTTGCTGCGAGCCGTCGTTGGAAAGCGAACGAACTGCGGTGAACGTACCTCCCTGCTCTTCCCTTGTTCGAACCACTTGACCTGCGCAGTGATGGGCGAAGCATGGAGTACACTCCCGTCGCGGCAAACAGCCACCAGATCGGCGCGCTCAAATGGCGCCACCAACCAGTATTGCGTATTCATGCCCCGAATGCGCTTCATGACAAAGTTCGTGGGCGCGTATCCGCCTCGCAGCCTGAAGAGCTCTCTGCCACGACTGTCGCCAGGCGACAAGGCCACCAGCGCCATGCTGTCCGCGAAGGTGACGTCCGTTGGGCTCAGTTTGTAGGCGCCAAGTCGTTCGCGCACCTTCCGGCCAACCAGACCATACGCGGTTCCGTCATCACCAACAGCGAGCAATCGCTCGAACACACCAACCCACGGCCTATCAGCGCGCTGAATGGTTCGCACTGGTCGCGCCCCAGCCAGCACAATGAAGCGTCCCGTCTGACCATCGTGTAGCAACGTGCTATCACCTCGTGTTGGCACGAGGCCACTCAACGCGCGATACTCGCCGGGGCCATCGCCAATTCGAAGCAACCTTCGACCAGAATCCGCGGGCGACGTTACCAGGCGGAGCACTTTCTCGAGCGGGTCAGTCACGAGTAGACCACCGTCCATTCGTTCAAGGACGTGCGGCACACCCGACGTCTCAACGGCGTAGTCTGCGACACGCCGAAAACTGGCCTGCCCGCACAGCACAGATGGCCAAAGTACGCAGGCGCCGAGGAGAGCCACAGGCACAGACCAATAGTTGACCACTCCACCCAATGGCGTCATTCCCGGTATCCGAAAGTCTCACGCCCCAGCACCTCCGCCGCCCAGTTCGCGCGATCCACCACCACCTCGCGGTAGTCGCGCCCCGTGAGGTAGAACCCGAGCTGATACAGTGAACGGCGAGTATTGGTGCCGAGCACGGGGAAACTGTGGAGCACCGCATGCACAGAGTCCGCGTTGAGCGCCGACGAACGCCCTGTAGCGCTCTGCAGCGCGCGCCATGCGACATGCACGGCGCGACACACCTCGGGATTCGCATCGTCGGCGATGTCACGCGCAACACGAACCACGCCGGAAACCTTGTCGCAACGCAGTTGGCGGGAAGCACCAGCAATGAGCTGTGGTGGTGACGCCCACACCGCTGTTGCCAGCAACGGCATCAGCCACCACAGGCTGCCTGTCACCGCCGCCTACCGCCCAAACCCGAACCTGAGCGCCATCGAGTACGTGGGCTCGGCCACACCCAACCGACCGCCCGTCGCGAATGGCCGACTGAACATGGGCGTCAGCATGACCTGCTGCCCAAAGCGCAGCCCAACACCCACACCGGTTTCGCCCACGTTCCGCGAAAGCGTGCCTGTCTGGCCGGCAAAGCCGCTGGTCTCGCGCAGATGCAGCACACCCAGTCGCGCAAACGGCACCAGCGCAAACTGCGGACTGAGCGAGAGCGCGCGCCCCACACTCACTCCGGCACCGCCCTGCAGCTGACGCGACTCGAAACGTCCGTCACTCGGGCCCTGCTGCCACGCGGCCTGCACATAGGGACAGGCGCGCAGCCCCGTCTCACTCGCCGCACCGGGACGCCAGTTCGCGCTCGCCGCAAACAACTGGGCATCGGTGGAGCCGAACGATGTGCCCACGAAACCCGCCTGTGCACCAAGCTGCAGACGCGAACCCAGCCGCTCGTATCCCGCCACCGCCATGCGCTGCGAGCCGGCACCCGCCATCGTGCCGCCAACCGCATTCCTCATGTTGCTCACGGCAAGTCCGCCCAGGCACTCCTGCGCCGACAGGGCAAACATCGGCAGCATCAGAGCCGCAGCCACGGCCCCCACTACACGCGTGCGACGTGCATCGATCATGACATTCTCCGTTGATTCCGTGTGATTCTGCGACCAACTGAAATTCGCGACACCGATCAAACTACGGTACACCAGCCTACCGGCAAGTTTCCTCCAACACCTCCGCCAACACCCGCCCCGCCTGCACCACGCGCTCCATCGGCGCATCGAGATGCGTCACGGCACGCACACGTGACGCATGCCACATGGAAAGGCGCAGCCCGCGCGCTGCAGCGGCATTCACCACCTGCTCACCACACGGCGCCGGCAGGTCAATCATCACGATGTTCGTATCCGGCGGGATCACACGCGCACCACCGGCGCCATCCACCGCGGTCGCCAAGGCGCGCGCCGCTTCGTGGTCATCGGCCAGTAGCTCGAGGTGATGCGTGAGGCCATGCAGCGCCGCTGCCGCCAACACCCCGCTCTGCCGCATGCCGCCACCAAAGCGCTTGCGCGCGCGGTGCGCCTGCCCAATCACATCGGACGGGCCGGCCAGACAGGCGCCAACCGGCGCGCCCAGTCCCTTGCTGAACGACACCATCACCGTGTCTGCGCAATCGGCAAACGCCGCCAATGCTGTGCCCGACGCCACCGCCGCGTTCCACAGCCGCGCGCCATCGAGATGCACCGGCAGCCCCGCCTCGCGCGCCACGTCGCGCAGTGCCCGCAACTCGCCAACCGGCGTGATGGCGCCGCCGGCGCCGTTGTGCGTGTTCTCGAGGCACACCAGGCTCGGCTCCGGCGCATGGATGCTGGGCAGCCGCAGCGTGGCCCGCAAATCGGCGGCGCGCATCACCGCGCCTGTGGACGGACGTACGAGCCGGCTCTGCACACCACAGAGCCCGGCCACCGCCGCAATCTCCCAGTGATACACGTGCGCCTCGGCATCACACAGCAACTCCGTACCCGGTCGCGTGTGCACCCAGATGGCCGCCTGATTGGCCATGCTGCCACTCGGGAAAAACAGTGCCCGCTCCTTGCCCAGTCGCTCGGCCACCATGGCCTCGAGCGCGCGTGTGGTCGGGTCACCGTCCAGCACATCGTCGCCCACTTCGGCGTTGGCCATGGCCTCACGCATGGCGCGCGTCGGACGCGTCACGGTGTCACTGCGCAGGTCGAGCACAGACTCGGACGCGATTTCAGGAGCTACGCTTGCGGGACTCACGAATGGTCTTGGCGGGAGGAGCTGGAGTTGGCGACGGCTTTCGCGGCAAGTCGGCACGCTCGAGCGCCGCGATTTCACGGCGTCTCAGGTCCCAGGCCTGCGCGGTCTCGCCGCCAATGAGAAAGAGAAAGGCGCCGTAGTAGGTCCAGAACACCACGGCGACAATGGCGGCAATCGTGCCCGTGTACAGCGAGCCGGGATTCGCGGTGCGCACCACCAGCGAGAAGGCGTGGCGAGCCAGTTCGAACAGCACCGCCGCCGTGGCCGCGCCCACGGCCGCCACCGGCACGGCCGGTCGCTGACGAGGCAGGCTGCGATAGAGCGCATAGAAGAGCAGAAACACCAGCCCCACCGCCAGCAGTCGGCCCAGCAGATAACCCACACCACTCATGGCCGACTCGCGCAACCCGACTTCGCGCAACACCGCCAAGCCTCGCGTGGTGGCGAGGTCGAGATAGGCCGAAAACACCACGTACACCACCACCGCCAACGTGGTGACCAGTGTTGCAGCAAAGTCGAACACCTTGCCCACGACAATGCTGCGGTCTCCACTGTCAAACACCAGCGCCAGCGTGCTGCGCAGTGAACCGAACAGCCGCGTGGAGAACCACGCAAAGGTAATGGCCGAGTAGATGGTCACCGCACCACGCGTCGAGAGCACGTCGGTCACGATGTCGCGCACGAGCCCGGTGATCATGGGCGCGTCGCTGGGCAGCAGCCGCTCAATGAGGCGTGTGACCGTGCCCGCGGCCTCTGCGGTTTCATTGCCCAGCAGAAATGACAGGCCGGCCACCAGCAACAACACGAAGGGGACGAGCGCCAACAGAATGTTGAACGCCAGTCCCCCCGCGAGAAACGGGACGTTGTCCTCCGCGCTCTGGAACCAGACACGGCGGACCACATCCCACCAGGGCTCAGCCCTCTGCCGGATGCTCGTCAGCGGGTGGCTCCTGGCGGGCACGCGTGGACACATCGTCGGTACGCACGCGATCGGTGTAGGCGCGTCGCGCATCGGAGTAGGCCCGCTTGGTGTCAGCCACCGCGCGCTCGATGTCACGACGCGCTTCAGCGGCGGCCTCGCGGCCTGCATCCACGGCGTCATTCACGGCCTGCACGCGGGAGTTCACCGCACCCTTGGCCCGATCGACACGACGATCGACGGCGGCCCGCGCCTCTTCGGCCTTGTCAGCCAGCTTCTCGCCAAACTCGTCCGTGACCTCGCGCACACGCCGGCCGGCGCGACGCGCTTCACGCGAAATCCGCTCCCGTGTTTCACGGCCGCTGGCAGGGGCAAACAGCAGGGCCGCGCCGGCACCAATAGCCAGACCCAGCAGGAGCATGCCCACGCCGTTTCCGCCGCCCTGCTCCACGACCACCAGACGCTCGTCGTCGTAATCCCGTGCCATCTCGCACCTCCGGTGCTGTTGTGTCCAGGACGATCTCTACAGAACGATCACTGCAGGACGATCACTCCAGAATGCCCGACTGCTGCAGTCGGCCGGTTCGTCCACCAGCCGACTGCATACCCCGACTCAGTCCGAAAGGTCCGCGTCGTCGGGAGCGGCCACGATGGTCGACGCGCCGTCCGGGAAGGGCCGGCGCTGCTCCGGCACCGTCACGAACTGCTGCACGGCCTTGGCCGTGCCACCGATGGCCAGCTGCGTGAAGAGGAACTCGAACTTGGCGTCGTAGGCCGCACCAAGCTTGGCCCGCAACTCCGCCGGCAACGCCCACAGCTTCTTCTTGAACGGGCCGATGGCCTTCTTGCGCGTCTTGTAGTAGAACTGCGCGTCACTGTCGGTGGCCTTGCGCTCATCCTTCGCGTTGGCGTCGAGCCAGGCGTAGACCTCCTGCAGCAAGTCCTGCGGCAGGTGATCGAACATGATGTTCTGGAAGTTCGTGGCCAGGTGAATCTCGGCCGTCTCCCGCTTGGGGAAGTTGTTGAACGCCGCGTCGGGCAGTGTGGAGGCGCCGTGCTGCACCGCGCCGGCCATGCCGTAACGATCACGGGCGATCTTGCTCAAGGTCTCGAGCGTGTCGAGATCGAGCGCCACGTCGGCAATGCTGCCATCGGGCAGCACGACACCGCCATGCGAGGTGCCCGACTGCACCGAAATCTTGGACAGGCCCGCCATGCCCGGCGCTGCTGCCGCCAGCGTGGCGTTGAAGCCCTCCATGAAGGCCTCGAGTTCCTCGGGCGTGCTGTTCTCCGTGCCCACTTCGCCGATTTCACCACCGATGCTGATGGTCACGCCCTTGGGTTCGGCCGCGCGCACGAAGCGCGTGATGTCCACGCAGACTTCGTAGTTGAGGCGCTGCTGCTCGGCCAGCGTGGCCTTGGACAAGTCCACCAGCGTGGACGTGTCCACGTCGATGTTGTAGAAGCCCGCCGCCACCGCTTCGGTGACCAGCGCCTTGACGGCGTTCACTTCGGTGACCGGATCCACGGCGTACTTCTTGTGGTTGACCTGGAAGTGGTCGCCCTGGATGAACACCGGCCCGCGGAAGCCTTCACGCAGCGCGGCACCCAGCATGACCGACACGTACTCCTCGGGCCGCTGCTCGGTATAGGCAATTTCGGAGCGCGCGATTTCGAGGATGAAGGCACCGGCCTCCATCTTGTTGGCCGTGCGGAAAATGGCGCGTGCGGTGTCGTAGGCCATGGCGCGCACATTGATGGCGGGCACCGTGAAGCCCCCGCACTTGCCCGCACCACGCGCCAGATACAGCTCGTGAATGGACGCCGCCCGCACGCCCACGATCTGCCCGATCTCCCACAGCAGCCAGCGCGCAAAGCGCTTGTCGCTGTCCGAGCCGAACACGGCCTGATGCACCAGCGGATCGAGGCGGGACGTGGCCAGGGCCGCGGCATCGTGCACCTGCACCGTGCCGTTGGTCACCGAAACAGCGCCGCCGAGCAGCGTCGCCGAAGTGGTCGAAGTAGCCGTCATGGGAATTTCAGGAGTCGGGAATGGGGCGGGCGAACCCGGGTAAGTTCCCACCGGGCCGTTGGCCACGGCAAGGGTTGCGCCCCTGAAAATGCGAGGGATTTCCCCTCAGAGCTGAAATCGCGGGTCCGGGTGCGGCAAGGCATCCCACTCGGCGCGCGCGGCCTCACTGCCCGCACGGCCCAGCATGGCGTAGGCGAACTGCTTGCCCAGCTCCACGCCGGGTTGATCGAAGGCGTCGATGCCGTACAGCGCGCCGGCATAGGCTGTGGCCAGCGCAAAGGTCTGCATCAGTGCCCCCAAGTGCCAGGCATCCACCGCGTCCACCGTGAGCGTGGCGTTGAGCCGACCGCGCGCCGCGAGGGCGCCGGCTGTGGCTCGCTGCTCGATGTCCAGCAACTCACCCAGCGTGTGACCCGCGAGATAGCCCAGCTCGGGGATGTCGGCGTGCCGAGCGGGAATGGGGCCCTCCTGCGTGCGACCACGCACGGCCACGAAGGTCACGGTCTTGTCGCGCGGCCCCTCCATGAACAACTGCACCTGCGAGTGCTGATCGGTGGCGCCCAGGGCCGGCAGTGGCGTGGGACCCACCGAGCGGCCGTCGGGCCCGATCTTGCCCAGTGACTCCGCCCAGAGCTGCACAAACCACAGCGCCAGATCACGCAGCGGATCGGCGTAGGGCATGAGCACCTGCACATGCCGTCCATGTCTGGTATCGGCCAGCCACTGCAGCACGGCAAAGGCGCCCGGCAGGTTGCCGCCCAGCATTGGGCTGGCCGCCGCCGAGGTGACATGCGCCGCGCCTGCCAACAGCGCCCGCACATCGATGCCCAGCAGGGCAGCCGGCAACACGCCCACCGGCGAGAGCACACTGAAGCGTCCGCCCACGTTGGCCGGAATGTCCACCGTGCGCACACCCTCGGCCCTGGCGATGGCGCGCAGCGCCCCCTTGGCCGGATCGGTCACGAACACCAGATGCTCGCGGGCCGTGACTTCACCGAGGGCGTTGGCCAGCGCCTCACGCACGATGAGATACTGCGCCATCGTTTCCACCGTGCCACCCGACTTGCTCACCACCAGCACCAGCGTGCTGGCCAGCGTCAGACGCGAGAGCACGGCGGCAATGCTGGCCGGATCCACGTTGTCGAGCACATGCAGGCGCGGCTTGCCGCCACGCTGCTCGGCAGTGAGCGCGTTCCACTGCGGTGCGCAGAGTGCGGTGCGCAGCGCTATCGGCCCCAGCGCCGATCCGCCGATGCCCAGCAGCAGCACATCGGTGAAGCGTCCGTCGGCCCATTGGGCCACCGCCTCCGACTGCGCCAGCAGCGCCGTGTTGTGCGGCAGGGTGAGAAATCCGAGGTCGTCAGTGCGCGCGTGCACGGCCGCATGCGCCGCAGCAAACGGCGCCGCGGCGCTCTCCCATTCAGACAGCGTGATGCCCTGCCCCTCGGGCAGCGCGGCGGCCATCATGTTGGTGAAGTCGAAACCGAGACTCATGACGCGGACTCCCGTGTGGGCACAACGTGTGACGGCGAAAGAGGCAGCTCCACGACGAGGCCGTCGTACGCCGGCATGATGCCTGCCGGCAGCTCAGCCTCGAGCGCGGCGTGTGCGTTGTCGTGCGTGAGATGCGTGAAGTACGTGCGTTCGGCGCCCACCTGCTGCGCCGTGGCAATGGCCTCGGCAATGGAGAGATGCGTGGGGTGCGACCGTCGCAGCAGCGCATTCAGCACCAGCACCCGCACACCACGCAGCGCCTGCATGGTGACGGGCGGAATCTCCTTGGCGTCGGTGATATACGCGATGTCGCCCACGCGAAATCCGAGCACCGACGCGCGGCCGTGCGGCACCGCGAGCGGCATCACCTGCACATCACCCACGGCAAACGCCTCACCGGCGCGGATCTCGATGGGCAGGCCCTCGGGGCGCGTGGTGCCGGGCAGCGGCCGGAAGGCCGCGTCAAACACATACGGGAAGCGGCTGCGCAGCGTCTCCAGCGTGGGGGCTTCACCGTAGAGCGGCAGTGGCCCGCTGCGCCGCACGGTCAGCGCACGCAAGTCATCGATGCCGTGAATGTGATCGGCATGTTCGTGCGTGAAGAGCACCGCGTCCACGTGGGCGATGCCTGCCGCCACCAGCTGCAGGCGCAGCTCCGGTGGCGTGTCAATGAGCAGCCGCGTGCCGTCGTCGGTTTCGATGACGGCGCCGCAGCGCGTGCGGCGGTCCCGCGGATCGGCGCTGTTGCACACGGCGCAGTGACAGCCGATCTGCGGGACGCCAAAACTGGTCCCCGTGCCGAGAAAGGTGAGGCGCACCCGCCTCAGACCGTCTCGACCTTGAGCAGGTTGGTGGTGCCCGGCACGTCGAACGGCACCCCCGCGGTCACCAGTACCCGGTCACCCTTGGTGACGAGGTTGAGGTCGAGCGCCTCGCGCAGCGCCATGGCCACCATGTGATCGTAGCCGCGCGCCGTGGGCACGAGACGCGGCACCACGCCCCACACCAGCGAGAGCTGCCGGCACACACGTGGTTCGTCGGTGAGCGCCAGAATGGGCACAGACGGTCGGTGCGAGGCCACAATGCGCGCCGTGAAGCCGCTCTTGGTGAACACCACCACCAGCGGCGCATCCATCATGCGCACGGCGGCCACGGTGGCGGCGGCAATGGCTTCTTCGGTGTTTACGCCGCTCACATCACGGCGCTCGGAGCGCTTCAGTGTACCGGGGCGCGGACGTGTTTCGATTTCCTTGATGATGCGGCGCATGGCTTCCACCGCGAGACGCGGATGGTGACCCGCGGCCGTCTCCGCCGAGAGCATCACGGCATCGGTGCCATCGAGAATGGCATTGGCCACGTCGCTGGCTTCCGCGCGCGTGGGACGCGGATTGTCGATCATCGACTCCAGCATCTGCGTGGCCGTGATCACGGGCCGGCCCATGCGATTGGCCGTGGCGATGATGTGCTTCTGCGCGTAGGGCACTTCCTCAAACGGCAGCTCCACACCCAGGTCACCACGGGCCACCATCACCGCGTCGGTGGCGCGCATGATCTCCTCGATGTTCTCGAGGGCCACGTCCTTCTCGATCTTGGCCACGACCAGCATGGTGCGCGGAATCAGCGCCCGCATCTCGTCGATGTCCTGCGCGCGGCGCACGAAGCTCAGCGCCACCATGTCCAGCTCGTGCTCCACGGCGAAGGCCAGATCGGCCTTGTCCTTGTCGGTGAGCGACGGGGCGGACACGGCAATGCCGGGCAGGTTCATGCCCTTGTTGCTGGTGAGCGTGCCGCCGTGCACCACGGTGGCCCACACCCGCGGCGCCTCGACGCGGGTCACCACGAGCTCGAACAAGCCGTCGTTGATGAGCACGCGGTTGCCCACGTTCACATCGTGACAGAGATCGGCGTAGGTGATGGGAATCTCGTCGCCGCTGGCCACTTCCTCCGGCACCAGCACAACCGTGGCGCCCACCTCGAGCTCGCGCGGCGCGCCCAGCGCGCCAATGCGGATGCGCGGACCCTGCAGGTCGGCCAGAATGGCCACCGGCCGGCCCAGCTGCGTGGCCACATCGCGCACCGTGGCAATGGTGCGCGCGTGCTGCTCGTGCGTGCCGTGTGAGAAGTTGATGCGCGCCACATCGAGGCCGGCCTCCACCAGCGCACGCACGCCTTCGGGCGTGTTGCTGGCGGGGCCCAGGGTGCCCACGATTTTTGTGCGCGGCACATGCGTGCGCACGAAGGTGCTGCTGCTATTGTCCTGCGCGCCCACGTTGGACGTGGCGCGCTCGGGGCCGGTTCGGGGGATGGTCATTCCGGGTGGTGAATGCGATAAGGGGAAGTGCGACGTGACGGCGCAGCCAGGATGACGACAGGACGTCGTCAGGCTGCAGCCAGTGCCGCCCGTTTGCGCGCGAGGCCGGCCAGCAGCGTCACGAAGGACTGTTCGAACGAGGCCAGGCCCTCGGCCAGCAGCGTGTCGGTGACCTGCTGCAGCGCCACGCCATTGGCCTCCAGCGCGGCCAGCGTGCGCTCGGCCTCGGCCACACCTTCGGTGACCGACTGACGCACTTCGCCGTGATCGCGGAAGGCTTCCAGCGTGGCCGGCGGCAGCGTGTTGACCGTGTCGGGGCCGATGAGCTCCTCCACGTAGATCACGTCGCGATACGCCGGATTCTTGGTGCTCGTGCTGGCCCAGAGCGGACGCTGCACGCGCGCGCCACGCGCAGCCAGCGCGTCCCATCGTGAACCGGAGAACGACGCGGAGAAGAGGCGATACGCGAGCTTGGCGTTGGCAATGGCGGCCTTGCCCTGCAGCGCCAGGAGCGTGCCGGCGCGCGATGCATCGGCCGCGGCCATCTGCCCCAACTGTTTGTCGATGGCCGAGTCCACACGGCTCACGAAGAACGAGGCCACGGAGGCAATGCGATCGATGGGCAGACCGGCAGCGGCGCGCTGCTCGAGACCCGCGAGGTAGGCCTCAATGACGCGAGCGTGTGCCTCGACGGCAAAGAGCAGCGTGACATTCACGTTGATGCCATCGGCAATGAGCTGACGGATGGCCTCCGCGCCTTCGACGGTGCCGGGCACCTTGATCATGAGGTTGGGCCGATCGACAATGGCCCACAGGCGCCGCGCCTCGGCCACGGTACCCGCCGCATCACGCGCGAGGTCGGGCGAGACTTCCAAGGACACGTAGCCGTCGACGGCCGCCGTGCGCTCATAGACACCACGGAAGGCATCGCAGGCATTGCGCACATCGGTGGCCGCCAGCGTGAAGAAGGCCTCGCGATCCGAGGCTGCCGTATCCACCGTAGCCAGCTGCTCGTCGTACGCCGCACCCTCAGCCAGCGCCTTCTCGAAAATCGTCGGGTTGGACGTCATGCCGGTGAGGGCATCCTCGGCAATGCGGCGCGTGAGATCCCCATTGGCGAGCATGACACGATCGATGTAGTCGAGCCAAAGGGATTGGCCGGCGTTGTGAAGCGCGTGCAGTCGAGTCGACATGAGTCCGGAAAGAAGCGGCGAAAAAAGCGGCGACGAGGCGGTGTTGGATGAGGCTACAACCTTTCACGATAACGAGTTGCCCGGACCCCGGGCGAGAGGGTGGGCCGCTGTTTCAGAAAACGTTGGCGACTTTTTTGTCACGACCGCTGGCTGGGCGAAACCTGGAAGGGGGGTAGGAGAGTAGAATGAGGACCATGTCACGTCGCCTTTCAGCGCTCTTCGGTGTCCCAATCGTGCTTTTGGGGTGCCGAACCGTACCGCCGTCCCAGAATCCGGCCTCCGAACCGGCCCCATCCGCGGCCGTTGCCCTCCCCCCGCTGCCGGCGGCCTGCGGGGTGAGTGCGGCCGACGCCGCCTCACGCGCCGACGAACCGGCGGGTGAGGCCGTGGCCGTGTTCGACACGGCGTGGACCATCATTCGCCGGACCCACTGGGACACGACCTACAACGGGGTCAACTGGCTGGCCCTGCGTGACACCTTGCGCCCCCGCGCGGCGGCAGCGCGCACCCGCGGCGAGCTGCGGCTGGTACTCAGCGACATGCTGAGCCGCCTGCGGCAGAGCCATTTCTCCATCATTCCGCAGGAATCGGCGGATGCCACCGGCACCGGTTCGGGTGCTGGGGCTCCCGGGCGTGCCGGCGGGGATCAGCCGGGCTGGCTGGGCTTCGACACACGCCTCATTGATGGGGCCATGGTGGTGACGCAGGTGGACACCGGCGGACCCGCCTGGACGGCCGGTGTGCGCACGGGCTGGGTGCTGCAGGCGGTGGGCGGCTGCCCCACGGCCGCCCGGGTAGCGCGCCTGCCGGTCTCGCTGGAACCGCGCCGCCGCGCCCTCATGGCCTCGCAGATGCTGAACCGCAGTCTCGCAGGCAGCACCGGCGACACCACGCGCCTCACGTTTGCCGATGCGCGTGATGCGACGAAGGACCTCACGCTGGTGCAGCAGACCTTTCCCGGCAGCATCGCCAAGTTCGGCAACCTGCCGCCCATGCCGGCGCAGCTCGAGTGGAGCCGTGTCCGGCAGGACGGCCGCACCGTGGGTGTCATTCGCTTCAACGTGTGGATGCCCGTGCTCTCGCCGGCCTTCGACGCGGCCATGGACTCCCTGCGCAGCAGCGACGCCATTGTCATCGATGTGCGCGGCAACCTGGGCGGCGTGGGTGGCATGTCCATGGGCATCGCCGGGCATTTCCTCGACACCAGCGTGGCCATTGGCGTCATGACGCAGCGCACGTCCAACCTGCGCTTCGTGGCCAATCCGCGGCGCGTGAACGGACGCAATCAGACGGTGAAGCCCTTTGCCGGTCCGCTGGCCATTGTGGTGGACCCGCTGTCGGCCAGCACCACCGAGATCTTTGCCGGTGGTCTGCAGCTCCTCAAACGCGCCACGATCTTCGGCTCGCAGTCGGCCGGCCAGGCACTGCCCTCGGTGCCTGAACGGCTGCCCAACGGCGACATCCTGTATCACGCCATTGCGGACTTCGTGGGACCCACCGGGAAGCCGGTGGAAGGCGAAGGTGTGATACCCGACCGTGTGGTGCCACTCACGCGTCCGGAACTCGTCAAGGGACGCGACGCCGCGCTCGAAGCGGCGCTGCGCTGGGCCGCGCAGCAGGCCACGCGCCCCATTGTGCCTTGACCGCCATTCGCGTGTAGTCGCGCAGGTTGCAGTCCCGCAGGTCGCAGTCCCGCACCTCGTTGTCCCGCAGGTTTCGATTCCTCCCAAGACGGAGTTTCCCGACGATGCAGTCCATGCGTTCCTTCCGCTCGACCCGCACGGTGGCCCGTGGCACCGCGTTGATGCTTGCCACGCTCGTTCTCGGCAGTGCGCGCCTCTCGGCGCAGGCTTTGCCGTCACCGGCAGATGTCATCAGCAAGCACGTCGCGGCCATTGGCGGCAAGGCCGCGATCGAGAAGGTCACGTCCATCCGTCAGATCGCCCAGATGGACATGCCGGCCATGGGCATCACGGCCGAGGCAGACTTCGCGATTGGTGCGCCCAACCGAATGGCCACGAAAATCACCATTCCGCAGATGGGTGAGATGCTCACCGGCACCGACGGCACCATTGCCTGGTCATCCAACCCCATGCAGGGCTCGCGTCTCATGGAAGGCAAGGAGCTCGAGCAGATGCGTGAGCAGGCCGATCTCACCGGCAGCCTGATGTTTCCGGCCGACCGCTTCTCATCCATGACCAACGAAGGCGTGGTGGACTTCGCCGGCGAGAAGGCCTACAAGATCAAGATGGTGCGCAAGGGGTCGGGCAACGAAAGCTGGCAGTACTTCTCGCTTGCCTCGGGCCTCAACATCGGCAGCGAGAGCACGACCACCTCGGAGATGGGCACGCTGCAGACCACCACGATCGTGAAGGACTACAAGGACTTCGGCGGCATCAAGTTCCCCACGCGCAGTGAAGCCAACATGGGGCCGCAGGCCATGGTCATCACCATCAAGGACGTGCAGATCAACAACGTGCCGGCCGATGCCTTTGCCGTGCCGGCCGCCGTGCAGCCCTTGATCAAGAAGTAAGCTGTGACGACACGGGCTCGGCCCGTTTGTTGACAAGGGCGGGCGGACACCGAGATTGTGCGGGGTGTCCGCCCGCCTTGCTTTCCTCCCGTGGTACCGCACGCATTCCGCACCGCGGCATGCGCCCCGCTCCGGCGTCACGCTGTTCGAATTGCTCGTGGTGCTGGTCGTGCTTGGCATCATCACTGCGGCCGTCGTGCGTCAGCAGCTGCCGCCGGCGCCCGCCGACCGACGCGATCAATCCCCCGATCTCGACCGGCTGGTGGACAGCGCGAGACAGCTGGCCACGCGGCAGGCGGTCACCGTGGCGCTGCGTGTGTACGACGACGGGCTGTGGAGCATCGTCGTGCCCGGACAGCCGGAACCGCTGGCGGCCGGCACACTCGATGTCCGGGGCATTGGTGCGCTGCAGCTCACGGTCGATCCGCTGGGGGCCTGTCGCCCTGTTGGCAAATGGTCGGTGACCCGCGAAGGCACGGCCACCGTGTGGGATGCGACGCGCTGTCGCTGGCGTGTGCCACGCGCCGGAGAGCCCAACTCGGGCGCCAGACCACCATCCACGTGAGCGCCTCATGAGCCTGCTCGAAGCGGTGGTGGCCACGGTCATTCTCGCGCTGGTGGGCGTGGCCTGTCTCGAAGGCACACAGCGCGCCCTCGTGCTGCAGCAACGCGCGGAGCAGCGCACGCTGGCGCTGCAGCAAGCAGAATCGGAGCTTGCCGCAGTGACGCTTCGTGCCGATGAAATGGAGTCGTCATCGCCAAGCGGTCGCGCGCGTCTGCCGCAGCGTGTTGCGCGGGCTCCCTACCAGCCTGCCTGGGCCGAATCCACACCGCTGCCGGTGGAGCGCGTCACCGTGCGTGTGGAAACGGATGGGGGCCGCGTGATGCAGCTCACCCGCCTCGTGCCGCGTGCACGTAGCCTTCCGCCCGCTTCCGCGCTGGCGCCATCATCGGTGCAACCGTGATGCCGCCACGCCGCTCCCGCCGCGCCGGGTTCACGCTACTCGAAGTGGTGCTGGCGCTCACACTCACCGCCGTGGCCGCGACCGTGGCTGGCGCGGCATTGCAGGCCGCGCGTCAGGCCGCGAGTCGTGTGGCCACGTTCCGTGACCACGGCGAACCCGCACAGCAGCTGCACGACGCGCTGCACGATCTGCTGCGTCACGCGCCACCGGCCGAGCAGGTGGACGAGCCGCTGTTTGTCCTGCGCCATGGTGCCGCTGCGGACACACTGGTGTTTCTCTCGCGTGGTGTACAGCAGCCCTTTGGCACCGGCGCCATCTGGCGCGTGCACCTCTACAGCGACAGCGTCGGACTCTGGCTCCGCGCCGAACCGGTGCACGCGTCCGGCCTGGCTTCCGAGAGCGGCAATCCGGCGGTGGCGTGGCATGTGCCTGCGGCAGCCAACTTCTCCGTGTCTCTCGCCTCATTCGAAGGCCGGGGCCTGGTCTGGCGTCGCAATTGGCCACTCGAGCGGGCACGCCCCGCCGGGCTGCGCCTGTCCTGGCGTGGGCCTGATGACAAACCCGTGGAACAGGTGCTGTCGTTGCTCCCGCTTGCGGAGGCCACGCCGTGAGACGGACACGTCGCGGGGCCGCACTGCTCACCACCCTGGTGCTGGTGGTCCTGCTCTCGGCCGCCACGGCGGTGGCGGCGCGCGGCGCGCGTCACGCATCACGACTGGCAGGCAATGTCGAAGCGACGCTTGTGGCCCGGCACATGGCGGAGAGTGCCATCGTGGCGGCACGACTGCGTGTGGAGTCCCTGCTGCAGGCCGCGCCCGATTCCTCCGCGCGCCTGGATCTGCTGGCTCGCATGGAAACCGCACCGGACCAGGGGCTGATCGCCCCGCAGCCATTTGTGGCCGACACGCTCGACGACGGCGTCTTTGCAGCCGCTGTGGTCAATCTGGCGGATCGCGTCGATGTGAACGCCGACAATCCGTCGGCGCTGGTGTCGCTGTTTCGTCAGGTCACCGATGCGTCGAGCGCCGAACGCATGGCGCAGCGCATTGCCACGCGGGTTCACAGCCTGCCCGCGGATGACGCGGCCCGCGCCGGTGCGAGGCGTCGCCGCACGCAGGACTCGCTGGCCGCCGCCCTGCTCGGTCGCGACAGGACCATGCGTGCCGTCAACCCCTTCGAATCACTGGATGAACTCGAGGCCGAGCTGGGTGGCGACGCGCCCTGGCTCGCGCGGATTGCCCACCGCCTGACGGTGGACGGCGATGGCCGCGTGCTCATTGTGGCACGCGGCTGGAAGCAGGGACACGATCTCACGCGGGAAGTGCAGGCCGTGTATGCCATTGAAGGCAGCGAACTGCGGCTGCTGCGCTGGCGGGAGCGTGATCGATGAGTACAGTGCTCGTGCTGCTCGAACCGCAGGCGCTGCACCTCACACGCGCTCACGCGGCCGGGACACCGGTGGTGCACTCGATCGCCCTCGATACGCGCGAGCCTTTGGCGGCGCGCGAGCTGCTCCCGGCGGCCTTGCGGGCAGCGCTGCGAGAATTGCCCCCGGGGCCCGAGGCAACCGCTGGCAACGACGTTGCGGTGTTGCTCATCGACGCGGCGCTGCTGGAGATGGCCGAGCTGTCCTTGCCTCCGGTGTCCGAGCGCGAGCGTCGTGCGCTCTTCCGTCGTGACGCGGACCGCCATGTGCCCATCGAAGGGCCGGTGGCCGTGACGCTTGGAGACGGGGAGCGGCCGCTGGTCCATGCCTGTGCGGCCCCGTGGCTGGCAGAGTGGCAGCAACTGCTCTCGGGCGTCCTGCCGGTGCAGGCCGTGCTGGCCATGCCGGTGGCCATGACCGTCGCGCGTGGTGCGTCAGCGTCGCCTTCGCCTTCGCCTTCGCCAGCAGCGGCAACAACACAGACGCGAACACAAGCGCAGGACGCGTTGGCCAGGCTCGCCGTCTCTGCATACCGCTGGCAGAACGTCCCCGCGTCGGCGCAACTCACCGACGAGCAGCATGAAGCCCACCTGCACGCCCGTGCACAGCGGCGCCGCGTGCAGCAACTGGCCGTGGCAGTTGCGGCACTGGCCATGCTGCTCTGGCTTGGCAACAGCTGGCGGGATCGCACTCTGCGTGCACTCGAACAGCAGGCTGCGGCACTCGCGCGCGCAGCAGAGCCGGCCGAGTCGGCGCGCGCACGTCTCGCACGGGCCGAGGCCGAGCTGATGTGGCTTGCGGCCGATGCCAGGCAGACCACACGCGGCGCTTCGGCCGTGCTGACACAGGTGGGCGAACGCCTGCCGCGCGACGCCTTCGTGCAGCGCGCAGAGTGGGACGGCAGCGCATGGCGCCTGGACGGCAGCGCGCGCGACGCGGCCGTGCTGGTGCCGCGCCTTGATGCCGACCCACTGCTGCGCAACGTGCGTTCGCTGGCACCCAGCACACGCTTTCTCGACAACGGTCAGCCACGCAACTCGTTCTCGATCGGCTTTACCCTGCCCGGTTCGGAGCAGCGGCCATGACGCCACGGGAACGTCGCGTGGTGGCGGTCGGCGTGGCGGTCGTGCTGCTCACCTGGCTGGCAACGCGGGTGCTGCAACCGGCGGCGCGCGCCATGCTGGAGCGCGAGTCGCGCATTGCCCTGCTCCAGGATCGTGTGGAGCGACTGCAGCGCCTCGCGGCCGACAGCGCAGGCCTGCGCGAGCAGGCCGCAGCAACCGAACGCCGGCTGGCGACCATGCCGCGGCGCATGTTGCCGGCGCGTTCGGCGCCACTGGCCGCGAGCGCAGTACAAACCCTGCTGCAGGAGGCGGCAGACGGCGCGCGCCTCGCCGTCAACCGCATCGAGGTCGCGACCGAACCGGACAGCAGTGGCGCGCTTGCGGCATCCATCATGGCCTACGGCGACATTCACGGTCTTGCCGCCTTCCTCGCCAGTGTGGAGCGTGGTCCGCGTCTCCTGCAGCTGCGCCGCCTCGTCGTGCAGCAAAATTCCGCGCTGCGCGGCGCTCCCGACGTGCTCTCCCTCAGCGCGCAGGTGAGTGCCCCGGTCATGCTGGATGGCATCATGCCACCCTCGCCGGCAGGCCTTGCAGCCGCTGACACGGGTGCTGCGCCAGAGGCAGCCAGGCAGCCGCCCGACTGGCAGGACGCGCTGGTCCGCGCCAATCTCTTCAGCGCCAGCCGCACGGCGCCGCGCACACGTTTCACACTGCCCGGTGAGCAGCCTCCTGCGGAGGCACCCGGCATGGACCCCAACGCCGAGTCGCCCGCCAGCGCCGACACTCCGCAACTCACGCTGGTTGGGCTGTTCGGCAACAGCGAGCGACGCGCGGCACTCATCGACGACGGCAGCGGAGGCGACGCACGGGTGCTGCACATCGGCGACCGTGTGAACGGATGGCGGTTGCAGCGCATCGATGCCAGTTCGGTTCGCCTTGAACGCGCGGGACAGGTGCGTGTGCTGCGCCTGCTTCGCACCCCCTCATCGGATTCCAGCGAATGACTTTCGTCCTCGCTCCTCGACGCCTGGTGCTGACCGCGCTGCTGTTCGCGGCAGCACAGCCGGCGCTGGCCCAGGGCAACACGGACCCGCGCGGCAGCACCGCGCGCAACGCGGCCCAGGCACTCGATTTTGCCAACGCCCGTCTTGCCGATGTGCTGCGCGCCCTGACCGCGGCGCTTGGCCGCACGGTCATTCTCACCGATGTGCCCGATGTGCGCGTGACCTTTGCCACACCTGGTGGCTCGGCCGCCGATCTCGAACGTGTGCTGGAGGCCCTGCTCGAATCCCACGGGCTCATGCTCGTACCCAACGGCCTCGTGGCGCAGGTGATGCCCGCCGACAAGGCCCCGGCGTCGGGCCAGCTGCGCACCGGCTTCGACTTTCCCGACCCGCCGCCGCTCGGTCTCGCGACCCAGCTCGTGCCGCTGCAGAGCATTCGCGCCGATGAAGGCGCCGAAGCCCTGCGCGCCGTGCTCTCCACCCACGCCCGCGTGGAAGTGGTGGCGCGCTCCAACGCCCTGCTGCTCACCGATCGCGGCCAGAACATCGCGCGTTATCTCACGCTGCTCCGCACGCTCGACGCCGCGCCCGCCGGTGAGGCGGGTCTGCGCACGTATGTCGTGAATCTCAAGTATGCCGCGGCCGAGGACCTCGCCGCCGCGCTCGGACAGCTTTTTGGTGTGCAGGTGGCCGGCACCGTGGGCGGCTCGCTGGCCGATCGCTCACTCTCCCGCGCGCTCGACACGTTTCGCTCACGCGAACTCGACACCTTTCGCTCACGCGCTGCGGGCACCACGACGGGCGGCATGAGCGCGGGCATGGCGTCAACCGGTGGTACGGGGGGCAACGCACAAACTGCCCCGGCCCCACGTGACACCGCGGCGGGTCTGCTGGTGGGACGCACCACCATCGTGGCCAACGGCCCCACCAATGCGCTGGTCATTCGCACGGCGCCGCCCAACTACCCCATGCTGCGCGAAACCATCGACGCGCTGGACACGCGGCCCACGCAGGTGCTCTTCGAGGTCACCATCGCCGAGATCGCGCTCGGCCGTGGCTTCGAGTTCGGCGTGGACTGGGCGGCCGTCAACCGCGGTGGCGACGTGCAGGCACAGTTCGGCAACCCCGAAATCCCCGACACCGGCAGCACCTCGGCCCTGCTGCGCATGGTGCGCCTCGATGGCACCGGTGTGCGCGCCCTGCTGCGCACGATTGCGTCCACGAGCGACGTGCAGGTGCTGTCCACACCTGAGATTCTCGCCGCCAACAATCGCGAGGCGTCCATTTTGGTGGGCAGCAAGGTGCCGTTCATCTCCTCCACCCGACTCGGCAACGACATCTCCATCGACCGTGCGGTGCAGTATCAGGATGTGGGCACCAAGCTGTCCATCATTCCCACCATCAACGACGACGGCTACATCTCCGTGCAGTTGCTGCAGGAAGTGAGCTCGCTCACGCCGCAGACTGTGGCCGCCGCACTCAGCGCCCCCGTCATCAGCACGCGCGAAGCCGCCACACGCGCCGTGCTGCGCGACGGGCAGACGGCGGTCATTGCCGGCCTCATTGGCGAGTCACGCACCGTGCAGGAGCAGGGTCTGCCGCTGCTCAAGGACATTCCCTGGCTGGGCGCGCTGTTCAAGCGTCAGTCCACCACCAGGCAGCGCACGGAACTCGCCATCTTTGTTACGCCGCATCTCATTCGCTCTGACGCCGACGCCGACGCCGTGCGCGATCGCATCCGCAATCGCCTCGAGACACGGTCGCCGGGGGCGCTGAACGATACGCCGCTCACGCGTCGTCCCCCGGATCGCTGAGCCAACGGCACGAACCATGACAGCCCCGCTGCGACCATCCGACACTGCCGTGAGCAATGCGTCGCTCCCGCCTGCCATGGCGGGCGACGACGGTCGTGTGCTGCGCGACGCGGCCTCGGGCGAGTTGGCGCGCCGCTTTCCATGGCGCTGGCTCGATGAGCAGGCGGTGCTGCCCCTGCGCATCGAAACGGGGGCCGAGGGCCCGACGGCCTGGGTGGCCGCCGATGGCGCGCTGTCGGCGCTGGTGCAGACGGCCCTCGAGAAGCGTCTGGCGGCGAGTCTGCGCGTGGTGCCCACGCGAGCCTCCGATATTCGCGCGGCCCTGCTGGCGGCGCGCACGCCGGAGCTGACCACCGACGGTGAGCGCATCACCGCCGATGAGCAGCTGGCCTCCATCGACGATCTGCGGGCGCAGGCCAGTCGCGAGCCCGTGGTGCAGCTGGTGCATGCGATGCTGGCCGAGGCGGTGCGCGCGGGCGCATCGGACTTGCATGTAGAGTCCACGGCCAGCGGGCTTCGCATCCGTCAGCGACTCGATGGGGTGCTGCGGGATGTGCAGACCCTGGGAATGGAGTTCCGCGCGGCGGTCATCTCGCGCATCAAGGTCATGGCCAGTCTCGACATTGCCGAGCGCCGTCTGCCGCAGGACGGACGCACACGCGTGCAGGTAGCGGGCCGCGAGGTGGACGTGCGCGTGGCCACGCTGCCGGCCCTGCACGGCGAGAGTGTGGTGCTGCGTCTGCTGGACAGCACACAGTCGGGCGCCACCGAAACGCTTGAGAGCCTTGGTTTTTCCGATGCGCTGCTGAGCAGATGGCGTCAGCTGGTGCATCGCCCCGATGGCCTGTTGCTGGCCACCGGACCAACCGGCTCGGGAAAGTCCACCACCCTGCATGCCGCGCTGCGTGAGCGCAGCACGGCCGATGTGAAGGTGGTCACCGTGGAAGACCCGGTGGAGTATCGCGTGGAGGGCGCGGTGCAGTTGCCGGTCAACCCGCGCAGCGGCTTCGGGTTTGCCACCGCGCTGCGGGCCATGTTGCGTCACGACCCCGACGTGATTCTCGTGGGTGAAATGCGCGACGTGGAGACGGCGGAGTTGGCCGTGCGTGCGGCGCTTACCGGCCATCTGGTACTGAGCACGCTGCACACCACCGACGCGGCGGGCGCGGTGCAGCGCCTGCGCGACATGGGCATTGCGCCCTATCTGCTCACCGGCACCCTGCGTGGGGTGCTCGCGCAGCGTCTGCTGCGCCGGGTGTGCGCCGCCTGTCGCACAGAGCGCGCGCCAGGCCTTGCCGAGCAGAGCGCATATGCGGCTGCGCAGCAGCGCTGGCCAGCCATCGGGCCGTCCACCCTGTCTTCCATTGCCTTCGGCACGGGATGCAGCGCCTGCAGTGGCACCGGCTTTCGCGGACGTGTGGCCATCGGTGAGTTGCTGGAGCCGGACGTCGCAACGCCATACTCGTTGCCGGACTTGAGTGGCGATGGCTGGCGCGCGGTGGCGGCCGGCCTCACCACGCCCGATGAGCTCTATCGCGTACTGACGGTGGAGTTGATGGGATGACCTGGCGCTACCGCGCGGCGGATGCCACGGGCACCTGGCACAAAGGCCAGGTGGACGCGCCAGGTGAGCGGGAAGCCATGGACCTGCTGCGGGCGCGTGGGCTGTGGGTGCAGGAGCTTGTCCCGCATACTGGCGCATCGCGTTCACTCATGCGTTGGCGGCCAGCTCCGTCGCTCGCCACGCCACTGCGTACGCTGGCCACGCTGATCGAAGCTGGCACGTCGGTGGACCGTGCCCTGCAATTCGTGGCGCAGTCCACCACCGCCACGGATCCGCTGGCTGCCGAGTGGACGCGGGTTGCGCAGTCGGTGCTGGCCGGACGTTCGCTGGCGGAGTCGCTCGCGCAGAGCCCGAGATTGCCCGTGCATCTCGCGGCCAGCGTGGCCGCCGCCGAGGCCTCGGGCCATCTCGCGCCGGTGTTGCAGCAACTGGCCGCGGCGGAGGAGCGTCGCGAGGCCCTGCAACAGCGGTTGCGCAGCGCGCTGGTGTATCCGGCCGTGCTGGGCCTGGCCTCGCTCGTCGCCACCTCGGTCATTCTGGCGGTGGTGGTGCCGCAGTTTGCGGCGCTGGTGGCCGATGCCGGTGGGCAACTGCCGTTCAGCACCCGCCTGCTGCTCGCTGCCAGCACGGCCTTCGTGCGTGGCGGCTGGCTGGTACTGCTGGCCGCCGCGGGGCTCGGGTGGTGGTGGTTTGCGCGTCCACGCAACGCGGAGCAGATCGAGCGTGATGCCGCCCGTTGGCTGCGTCTGCCCGTCCTGGGCAGCTATCTGCGCACGCGGGACGCGGCACGCTATCTCGACACCTTTGCCGTGGGACTGCGCGCCGGCGTTCCGCTGCTGCAGGCCATGCGCCTGGCCCGGGGCACCGTGCGCAACGCCGCTCTGGGTGCCGAGTTGGGAGCCGCCGAGCCCATGGTGCGCGACGGTGGACGGGTGGCCGAGGCGCTGCGCCGCAGCCTGCCCCCTCTGGCACTCCGTTTGCTGGAAGCCGGGGAAGCCAGTGGCGCGCTTGCCGAACTGAGTGAGCGCGCCGCGCTGGCGGCGCAGCAGGACAGCGAGCAGCAGGTCACCCGACTGGTGGCTCTGGTGGAGCCGGTCCTCATCCTTGGCTTCGGCGGTCTCGTGGGTCTGGTGGCCCTGGCGCTGCTGCAGGCCATCTACAGCGTTAACGCCGGGCTGACTTGATCGTCCATTGAGGTCTGTGGGCAAGGTCACCGATCGGCCAAGCTCAGGTGCCCTGCATCACGCTCAAACCGGGCACAGAACGTCACGAAGCGCCTGCGGTGAATTGACAGGCGCGCCTGCCAGTTGAACGATAGATCACGTTCAGCCCGAGCCATTTTGTCCTCAGCGCCAGCCGCCCAGCATGTCCACGCGTGACCGGGACTCCCACGTGACGCCGCGCCCCGCCAGCCGTCGCGATTTCTTCAAGCTGGGGGCCGGGGCACTGGCCACCGCCGCGGTGGCCTCGCCCAGCGCGACACTCATCGCGCAGCCGCCGCGCGGCGGCTCGCGTCCCTCACCCATTCCGCCCACCAGCAGTGGGGTGCAGGATGCGTCCCGGCAGTGGACCGATCCGCTGCTCCGCCTCGTGCGCCGGGTGACCATGGGGCTCGAGCCCAATGAAGTCGCCCTCGCCCGTCGCCTCGGTTACAACGGGTATCTCGACTACCAGCTGCGCGCGGCCTCCATCGACGATTCGGCGCTCGAGGCCACCATCGCGGCCCGGCTGCCCATGACACAGATGCCGGCGGCCACCCTGCGCACGCAGGACCAGAATCAGGTCATGAACGAGGTGGCGGACGCGTCCTGGTATCGTGCGGCCTTCGCCAAGGCACAGCTGCGCGAGCGCATGGTGGAATTCTGGACCGACCACTTCAACATCTCCATCGACACCGTCGGCTTCCTCAAGCTGGTGGATGACCGGGAAGTGATCCGGCCGAACGCGCTGGGGAACTTCGGCACGCTGCTCCGCGCCTCGGCGCACAGCGGCGCCATGCTGCGCTATCTCGACCAGAATACGAGCCGCACGCCCACGCCCAATCAGAACTACGCCCGCGAGATCATGGAGCTGCACACCATGGGCGCGGACGGCGGGTATTCCCAGAACGACGTGGCCGAGTTGTCGCGCATCCTCACCGGATGGAGCATGGATGCCAACGGCACGTTCCGCTTCATTCGCTCGTATCACGACCGCAACGCCAAGACCTTCCTCGGACGCGCCTTCCCGGCCATGGCCACCACGGCCTCCGACGCGCAGATGAAGGCCGAGGGTGATACGGCCATCGACATGCTGCTCGCGCATCCGAGCACCGCGCGCTACGTGAGCTATCGCATGGCGCGCTGGCTACTGGCTCACGAGCCGTCACCGGCGGTGGTCGAGGCCACGGCCGCGGCGTTCACGCGCACCAACGGGGACATTCCCACCATGGTGCGCACGATTCTGTCGAGCAAGAACCTCATGGCGGCACCGGCCAAGTACAAGCGGCCGTTCCACCTGGCCATTTCCTCCATTCGCGCGCTGGGCAGCGATCTGAGCACGGTGCCCAACATCCGCGCCGTGCGGCAGCAGGCCGATCGCATGGGCATGCCGCTGTTCCGCTGGGCCCAGCCCGACGGGTATCCCGACACGGTGGCGTGGTGGAGCGGTCTCGTCATCACCCGCTGGTCGTATGCGCAGTATCTGTCGTCACTCAACTCGACGACGGTCATGCGCGTCAATCCGGCGCTGTTTCGAGTGCCCGACACACCCGAGGGTGTGATCGGCCAGATCGACGCGCGCTTCTTCAGCGGCGAGATGCCGGTGAGTCTGCGCACGGCGCTGCTGGGCTATCTGCGCGGCGGTACGTACAACGACACGCGCATCCGCGAAACGCTCTCGCTGGCCATGTCGGCGCAGGAGTATCAGTGGTACTGACCATTTCCCGCCGGATGAGCAGGCCCCGCTTCATCAGCATGATCACCCTTTGCGCGAGCCGGCCATGAGCCGAGACCTGAATCAGGACATGCGCGACGAACACGTCGCAGGCTGCGACGAGTATCACGCGCTCGCGCGTCGTGACTTCCTGCAGATCGCCACCGGCGTGGGCGTGGCCGCGCTGCTGCCGGCCTGGCTGCCGCAGGTGGTGCTGGCGCAGTCGTCCAACGGCTCGCGCGACATCATCGTGTCGATCTTCCTGAGCGGCGGCACCGACGGCATGTCGCTGGTGGCGCCCTTCGGCGATCCGGCCTACTACACTGGCCGACCCACCATTGCCATTCCGCGTCCCGACGCCGCAGGAACTGGCCCCAAGGGCGTGGCACTCGACGACTTCTTTGCCTTCTCGCCCGGCATGGCACCGCTCATGCCGGCGTACTCCACGGGTGATCTGCTGGTGGCACACGCCACGGGTTCGGTGGACACCTCGCGTTCGCACTTCGATGCGCAGCGCTACATGGAGGTGGGCAAACCGCGCGATCCCAACATCGCGGGCGGCTGGCTGGGTCGACATCTGGCCACCAGCACGCCGCTGCGCAGCGATGCGCCGCTGCGCGCGCTGGGCCTCACCTCGGGTCTGCCCCGCACGCTCGAAGGCGCACCGCGCACGCTGCCCATTCCCAACCCGGCCAACTTCACCATTGGCGGCAGCGGCACCACAGCCAACGCACGCACGCAGTGGCTGGCGCAGAACCATCAGACGGCGCCCAATCCGGTGGCAGCCAACGCGCTCGATTCCACCAATACCATCGCGCTGCTGCAGCAGATCAACTTCTCCGGCTATCGCCCGGCCAATGGCGCGGTGTATCCCACCTCGTCGTTCGGCAATGCCCTGCGCTCCACGGCCGCGCTCATCAAGGCCGATGTGGGGGTGGAAGCCATTCACGCCTTCAACGGTGGCTGGGACACGCACGCCACGCAGGGTCCGCTGCCCGGCCTCGACGGCGGCTTCATGCACAACAAGATGCTGGACCTGTCGCAGTCCCTGGCCGCCTTCCACGCCGATGTCATTCAGGGCACGACGTCCTACGGCGTCACCGTGGTCATCATCTCCGAGTTCGGGCGCAACGCGCGCGAGAACGGGGATCGCGGCACCGATCACGGCCGCGGCAACGTGGCCTTTGCGATGGGCCGCAAGATCAACGGCGGCCGGGTGCTCATCAACGGCTGGCCCGGTCTCGCGCGTGAGAACCTCGAAGCGGGCCAGGACCTGCGCGTCACGCTCGATCACCGCGATCTGCTGGCCGAGATCGTGCAGAACCGGCTGGGCAACCCCAATCTCAACGTGGTCTTCCCCGACTACACCCCGCGCTTCCGGAACATCACCAAGCCCTGAGACCGGTGTGAGGCCGTTGTAAGGCCGGGATGAGGCCGTTGCGCCAGCCCGGCCGCGTTGGCTAGGCTGCGGCATGAGGGGAATTTCTCAGAGTCTGTTGCCGAGTATTCGGAGGAGCCGCGGCCTGTGGGCCGGCAGTCTGCTCCTCGTCACCTCGCTGGGTTGCACGGACCAACCCAGCGAGCCCGGCACGCCACCAACCGGCGTGCGCATTGCCTCACTGACCGTGTCGCCCGCCGCACTGTCCCTCGAGGCTGGAGGCCGCGCCACGCTGTCCGTCGACGCGCGCGACAGCACCGGCGCGCGCATTGCGTCGCCAGTCATCACCTGGCGAAGCGACGCCCCCGCGGTCGCCGTAGTGACCAGCACCGGCGACGTCTCGGCCGTGGCCCCCGGGTCGGCACGCATCACGGCCAATGCCGACGGTATTGGCGGCCCGCTGTCGGTGCTCGTGCCCGTGACCGTGACCAGCACCTCGCCTGGCATTGCGCAGTGGCGCGCCACGCGCAGCACCGTGAGCGACGTCACCTTTCTGGGTATCTGGGACGACGGCGCCGGCAGCACCTATGCCGTGGGACAGAACGGCGGCTTGCTGCGCTCGCGTCAGGACGGTCCGTGGGAAGCGGTCAATCTCGAAACCGAAGAAACCCTGGTGGGCGTGTGGGGCGCGTCGCCCACGGACATCTGGCTCGTGGGCACCAACGGCCTCGTGCTGCGCGGCGACGGTCTGCGCTTCTCGCGCGTGAATGCCGGTGTCAACAGCACCTTGCTCGAGGTGTGGGGACTGAGCGCCGATGAAGTGTATGTGAGCGGCGATCGCGGGACGGTGCTTCGTTGGGACGGCAGTCGGTTCACACAGCTGCCGACTGGTGTGACGGATGAACTGTGGGGCCTCTGGGGCGCCAACAGCACCAGTGTGTTTGCCGTGGGCAACAACGGCGCGCTGCTGCGCTGGAACGGCGCGCAGTGGCAGCGTCTCGCATCCCCGGACAACACGCCCTATTTCGATGTCTGGGGCACCAGTGCCGGCAATGTCATGGCCGTGGGCACCGATGGCACTGTCGTGCGCTTCGATGGCGTGCAGTGGACCCGCATGACGACCCCGTCGCGCGCCAATCTCTTTGCCATTCGTGGCCGCACCTTTGACGACGTGTACGCCGCAGGCAACAACGGCGCCACCTGGCACTTCGACGGCAGCAGCTGGCGCGAGTTGTCGCTGGGCAACGGACAGAACCTGCGCACGATGACCATTCGTGGCGACGGCACGGTGCGTGTGGCCGGCTGGTACGGCACCATCGTGTCGCTGCGTGGCCGCGGCGCCGCAGCGCAGGTCACCGTCGACAACATGGATCCGCCGCTGCTGGGTGTGTGGAGTGCGCCGTCAGGACCGAGCTTTGCGGTGGGGCTGGGCGGCACGGTCTTCCGTCGCAATGCCGCAGGCACGGGCTGGGCACTGGAGGCCGTGCCCTCGGGCAACGATCTCTATGCCATCAGCGGCAACTCGGCGGCTGATATCGTGGCCGTGGGCGACACCGGCACCATCCTGCGATACAACGGCAGTGCGTGGCGGCGCGATGAGCGGCCCACACAGGTGGTGCTGCGGGCGGCCTGGAGCGGCGGCGGGCAGCACGTGCTGGTCGGTGAACGCGGCACCATTCTGCGTTCGAGCGGACCGGCCTGGACGCCGCAGGCCAGCGGCACGCTGCGTTTCCTGCGCGCCGTCTGGGGCAGCGATCCGGCCAATGTGTTTGCCGTGGGTGACTCCGGCACCGTCCTGCGTTTCGACGGCGGACGATGGACGCCCATGGTCGTGCCCACGGGCAGCCGCCTGCGGGCCGTTTGGGGCAGCAGTGCCAACAACGTGCTGGCGGTGGGCGATACCGGCACCGCCATGCTCTTCGACGGCAGCACCTGGCGCGCACTCTCGCCGCCAACCCGCCGCGACCTGCGGGCCGTCTGGGGCCGCAGCGCCACGGAGGTGTATGTGGCCGGCGACTCGGGCACGGTGCTGCGCTACGATGGTGCCGGGTGGCGTCAGATCACCACGCCCTGGCGTCACATCGTGTATGCGCTCTTCGGACTGCCCAACGCGGGTGTGGCCGCCGTGGGCGATGGGGGCCGCGTGTATGAGGGCTCGCCCTGATCAGGCGGCGCCCTGAACACGTGAGGTCTTGAACGCCTCGAGCTGCGCGATGTGGTGATCGCCGTGCCAGGCGTACAGCGCGAGCAGCTGATCGACACTCATCTCGCCGTTTTCGGGATGCACGAAGCGCCGGGCAAAGGCGGCATCATCAAGCGATTGCAGCACGGCCACGAGCCGCGTCTGCACGGCCATGAAGAGCATCAGCGAGATGTGCGGCGACAACGCGCAGTCGGCCAGCGTCACCCAGGCGTCCTGATCGTAGGGCTTGATGGTGGGCCGGTCTTCCGTGATGGCCACCTTGAGCCGGATGAGGGCGTTGCTGTGACTGTCGGCCACGTGGTGCACGAGTTGCTGCGCAGTCCAGCCGCCGGGCCGGTACGGCTGCTGCCAGTCCTCGTCTTCCAGGCCATCCACGGCGGCCGCCAGCGCGGCGGCCTGATTGGCCAGACGCTGGATGTAGCCCGCGCGTTCGGCCGAGGTATTGGGGACATCGATGGGCCGCCGCTCGTGGCGACCGATGGGGAAGCGCTGCAGCTCGGTGGCGTCGGTCATCCTCGAAATCTATCGAAAACCGCACGCCACCGAGATACCGGCCCCGTGTTGTCAGCTGGTGGCCTTGCCGCGCAGCATGCGATAGGCCAGCAGCAGGATGACAGCGCCCACCACCGCGGAGATCAGCCCTGCGCTCTCGCCAGCGCTGTACCAGCCCAGACTGCGACCCAGAAAGGTGCCCACCATCGCACCGGCAATGCCCAGCAGCATGGTGATGATGATGCCGCCCGGATCCTTGCCCGGCATGATGGCCTTGGCCAGGGCACCGGCAAGCAGTCCGATGAGCGCCGTCCATAACAGAGACATGGTGCGATCCTCCAGTTGGGGTCCCGTGGGGGGTGAGTGCCGCACCCTGAACCTGCAGCCGTGTCTTCCGTCGTGCCAGCACCGGACATAGCATTGCCTTGC
>VFQN01000047.1_pt1 | contig 216271 bp, 179 predicted proteins | sample 3512371 | NCBI WGS metagenome assembly VFQN01 (sample SAMN10412370, study PRJNA504923) | tailings metagenome | isolation source: Replicate 2 from Balatoc abandoned mine | place: Philippines: Itogon, Benguet | collected 2017-08-28
GCCCCATAATTGGAAAAAGGTAACCAGGATCTGGGAGGGTTGAAAGTCCCTATTGATCCGGCACCGACCATAATTGCTTCGGACCAATTTTCCTGCAGAAAAGGATAATGACCGTTATTCCCTGTGCTTAAATTCGGATCATCCAGGTTTTTAAATCCGTTTCCGGCCGGCTCCACCACAATAATTCCGTTCCCGGATAATAGTTGGATCACATCATAATATGGTTCATACCATTCTATTGGAAGGTATACAAAGCTTCCATCATCCAAAGTAGTTGGAAGATGCTGTTCAATCACTATGATATCACCTGCTTCCAAGGCCTGCAAAGCAACAATCAATGCGTCTTCTATATGATGTTCTCCCTCATAAAAAATTCCGGCAAAATGCAAATCGCTTTCATACGCAATTCCGGTTGTACCAAGGCCGTTATTTAATGAGGCTAATATCCCAAGAACAGATGTTCCGTGTCTCGTCATTATACTGTCACCCACAACCAAAGGACTCAAAATCGTAACCTGTGGTAAATCCACATGATCGGGATTAAATGAATACTCGATATCACATATTTTGATTCCTGCTCCATAATTGTTGTACGTATTCCAGAATTCCTCCGCATGGATTCCTGGTTCCTGGTCAAAGAGATACAGCTGTAACGGTTGAAAATCCGGCGCAGCCGGCGCGCGCAATTTTGGCGGAACACTCACATATCTGATTTGAGAAAGACTTTCCAATTCTTTTTTCACCATTCCGGGATCTACACCTTCCTTCACATGAAATTCAAATAAGGTTTTTGGATTCGACAGGTTCTTTTTGAGCCGTTGCTTTGCTTTTTCGTAATATTGATCTAAAAGTTGCGGATCTATCGAGTAAAACGGCTTCCAGTAACCATATTGCGTTAAAGCATCTGTGCCCGGATATAAATGCTTTCCAAGTACCAATTTTCCGGATTCGACTGAAATTGTCAGTTGATCTTCAAATTTGACATGTAGAATCTGCTTTTCCGTTTTTTGCGCAGAGATAAAAAAAGAAGCACCGGAAATGAAAATGAGTAGTATTCCTTTCATAGGTTGTTTTTTCAAGTCTACGAAATTATTCCGGCGTATTTTTCTTTAAGACCTGTATTTGTAAAAGTATTGATTGAAAAGTATTTGAAAACCTTTTATCTGAGTAGTTTGAGTCTGGTTTTAGATCCGCGAAGCGGAATTTTTTGGAAAAAATGAGTGTTAATAAGAGCTCGAAACGAAAATTGATCTCTTTTCCTTACTGCTTAAAGCATTTTGATTCTGTTCGTCAGTTCATCTCTGTATGAACCACCGATCGGAATTAATTTGCGGTCGTTTTCCAACTGCAAATTCGGGAAATCAATGGAAGCAATTTTATCCAGGCGGACAATAAACGAACGATGCACACGAATAAACTGATCTGTTCCCAGTTTTGTTTCGATATCCTTCATGGTCGAATGGATCGTGTATCGTGTTTCATTGGTGTTAATAACTACGTAATCTTTCAGCGCTTCAATGAAATAAATATCGTGCATATTCAATTTCACCAGTTTGCTGTTTGATTTTACGAAGATGAACTCATTGAGGGAATCTTTCTCTTTATTTTCAACCAAAGAATACAGCATATCGCGCTCACGCTCAACTTCCTGTTCTTTTTTATGTTTATAAAGTGCCATTTCAATGGAAGTATGCAAATCAATTTCTTTGAATGGCTTTAAAATATATCCGTAAGGTTCTGTGACTTTTGCTTTTGATAAGGTTGCTTCATCAGCATAAGCTGTAAGATAAATGACAGGAATGGAGTATTGATTCCGGACGATTTCTGCGGTTTCAATTCCGTTCATTTCGCCCTTCAGCATGATGTCCATTAAAACAATATCAGGCTGATTTGCTTCGAGTAATTCAAGTGCTTTTTCACCGGATGGAGCTGCACCAATCACCTGATATCCAAGCTTTTTTAAGCTCGACTGGATATCCTTCGAAACAATGAATTCATCTTCTACAACTAATACATTAGCCTTCGTCATTCTTTACAGCTTTGGATTCAAAAGTAATTAAAATTGCCATTTAATCACTATCTCTTACAATTATTTCATAGACGCATTACTTTCGTTCGTCTATTCGAATATAAACTTTAACTATGAATTGTCCAAATTCATCTTCAAAATGGAAATGAATAATAAAATAGAATAAAAACTTTTTAAAAAGAATTTTTACTATATCTATTAGTGCTGTGAATTCGTGTAAAACTTTCAGTGAAATGATTCGTTTTTTAAACTTATGAGCTATTCAGGCTGATTTATTGACAATCATTTTTGATTTAGATAGCTTCAATTTCAATGATTTGAACAGATATGAACAAATTACGTAGAATTGTTAATGTGGATAAAATGATTTGTTTTTGGTGTGTTAATATGTGTTTAACACAGTGTATAAATTGGCTACAAATACCCTTAACTTTATAGTGATCAATCCGAAATCTTGTACATATGATTAAATAGTTCGGATTTCCTAGAAATACTTGTTGATTTTTTCTAACAGATATTGACAATTCAATAACAAAAGCTGTGTAAAACTAGATTTTGGAATGCCTTATAAATCAAGGGTTTCATTTGAAACGTTTTTTCTTATTGTTAATTGATTGTGCCATTTGTTGATAAGGTGTAACTTTGACAAAACATTCATTTATATGTCTCAAATTATTCCAATCGGAGCGGACCACGCCGGATTTCAATTGAAATCAGAAGTTATTAAGCATTTAGAATCATTGGGTTACCAGGTAAAAGATTATGGCTGCTACAGTGAAGAAAGTATTGATTATGCAGATTTCGGGCACCCGGTTGCAGATCATGTGGAAGCAAATGAGGGTTCGAAAGGAATTGTAATTTGCGGAAGTGGAAACGGTATTAACATGACTGTTAATAAACACCAGGGAATTCGTGGAGCACTTTGCTGGAAAAAAGAAATTGCTCAGCTGGCTCGTGAACACAACGATGCAAACATTCTTACTTTGCCTGCACGTTTTATTTCTGTGGAAGAAGCGCTTGAAATGGTGGATATCTTCTGGAATACCGCTTTCGAAGGTGGAAGACACTTGAATCGTATCAATAAAATCCCGGTTTGTAAATAAAGGAGTCAAGACTATAAGAGTCAGGATAGATCAACGTAATTTCCTGACTCTATCAATCTTGTCTCTTGACTCAATTAATTTTTGAACTACTCAGTATGAAGAACATTCTCAGCATTTTATTTTCAGGAACTTTGCTTGTTTCACATTCCCAGGAAGTTGATCTGGCTAAAAAATACAGTACCTATATTAATGAAGCAGATTTAAAGAAGAATTTGTCGATCATTGCTTCAGACGATTATTTAGGAAGAGAAACCGGAAAGCAGGGTCAGAAAATGACAGCTGAGTTTTTAACTGCTTATTTCAAAAAGCTGGGTTGTGCTTTTGCTCCGGGAATGAACAGCTATGAACAACACTTTGATGTGATTGAAAGTACGCCCGGAGGAACGCTGAGTTTAAACAATCTGAACCTGAAGTTTAAAACGGACTTTATTTACTACGGATCCAAACTGCGCGTGAGCCTGGATAACCTGCCTGTTTATAGTATGGAACAACTAGCGAAAGCGGAGGAAAAGCCATGCTATATGATATATGTCATGAAAGGTATGGAAGTGCGGAAAGAAGTTTCAGCTCTGAAAAAGGAATTGCCAAAGCATGTAAAAGGAATTATTTTGGTTTCTGATAAGTATGATTCCTTGTATGAATACCTGGAACATTATGTAACAACGAAGACGATGTACCTGGCAGATCAGCGAAAGAAAGAGGAATTTCCGATTCTGTTTGTGAAGGATTCAGCGCTTGCCGGGTTGAAAAACAAATCAAACGCATTTTTATTCGGAAAAGGAAAGTTCAAGGAAAAAGCAAATCCGAAACCGCTGTTTACCTTGAATGGAGAATTGAATACGCAGGAAGAAAAATTGACGAGCTCCAATGTACTTGCTTATATTGAAGGAAGCGATCCGGTGCTTTCAAAGGAAGTAATCATTATTACAGCGCATTACGATCACATCGGTGTGGAAGATGGAGTGGTTTTCAACGGAGCTGATGATGACGGAACCGGAACAGTTGCTTTGTTGGAATTGGCAGAAGCTTTTATGGAAGCAAAGAAAAAAGGGGAAGGTCCGAAAAGATCTATTCTGATTATGCCTGTTTCGGGTGAAGAAAAAGGATTATTAGGTTCTGATTATTACTCTTCACATCCTGTTATTTCATTGGGAAATACAGTTGCGAATTTGAATATTGATATGATTGGCCGAAATGATATTGCACACGAAAAGGATACAAATTACATCTATATTATCGGTTCAAATATGTTGAGCGACGGACTTCACGAAGCAAATGAAAAAGCGAATGAGAAGTACACACGTATCAAACTGGATTACAAATTCAACAGCTTATCCGATCCGAACCAGTTTTATTACCGTTCGGACCATTACAATTTTGCAAAGCACAGTATTCCGGTTATTTTCTATTTCAGCGGAGTGCACGAAGATTATCACCAATCAACAGACGATGTGGAAAAGATCATTTTCTCAAAGGTGGAGAAAGTAGCCAAACTGGTGTTTTTTACTGCCTGGGAATTGGCTGATGCGTCAAAGAGAATTATGGTAAATCATTAACCACATAGGTTAATCTAAAAACCAAATAGGAACATAGGCCGCATAGTTTTACAGGAAATTACATACTATGTTTTCTATGTGAGCTATGTGGTTGAAAATTCTTAATTGATTCCTAGTAGAGATTCAATCAGTGCATTCGTTTTCTTCACATATTCAGTGTAAACTTCCCCGGTTCCCGGACCATTGAATCCGGTGTGAATGCGTTTCACTTCTCCGTCTCTTCCGATGTAAATAGAAGTTGGGAAAGAGATCACTTCATTCAGCATATGAAAATGTTCCGAAGCAATTCCTTTGGAAGCTTTTCCACCTACAAGAAAGGTGAAATCCAGGTTTTTTCGCTGCTTCAACGTTTGGATCTTTTTAGCCTGTTCTTCAAAGGAATCGGTAGCTTCATAACCGATCGAAATAATCTCCAATCCTTTTGAATGGTATTTATCGTATAGTTCTTTGTAGTAATTCGTTTCATCCATACAATTCGGACACCAGGTTCCCATGATCTGAATGATGACTACTTTTCCTTTCGTTTGATCGTTTGGAAAGTGATAATCTTTCCCGTCAATGGTTTTCAGATTGAAGCTGAATTCTTTGGATTCCGGGTTGAGAATCGTAATGGAATCCGGATCTCTCAATTCAAAGTTCGGATTGTATATGGCTGCAAAATCCGTTGAATAATGCTTTCCGCTGTAGAAAAAGCCTTGTATTTTATGATCCTTCAAAGTTCCGTTTAAGAGGAAAGCGTGAGAACCGTCAAAAGCAGATAAGTAGAACTTGGATCCGTCAATGTAACCTTCCAGGAAACGATAGTCCCCGGTTTCTGTCCGGAAAGTTCCTGTAATGTGATTATGATCCTGTGAAATGATTCCCAAAGCATCTTCCTCGTCTTTGGTTTGAGGAGAGAAATGAGTTTCCCATTTTCCATTCAGATTTCCGCTTGCTTCTTCTTTTTTTCGTGGTTTTGGATTGAAATTCGCGAAAAATGGAATTTTATAATTCGTGCCTTTATTGTAGTTGAACCAAAAACCTCTGATTTCTTTCTTTTTATCAGTAATAAAACGCAATTCGGAATCAAAGCTTGGAAAGGGAAGAATGACCGTATCACCTTTGTTAATCCCGTTCGTTAATTCAATGCGCTCTTCGGCATTGTTAACAACCAGGAGAATCCTTTTTTGTTTTTTTTCTACTGTTAAATGAACAGGTAATTGCGTTGTCTCGTTTAATTGAAGGTATGCCGAATAAGATCCTGGAGTGAGCGCAATCTTTTGAGAATATGAATATGTTGCTGAAATAGAACTCAGTAACAAAAAGGCAAGCTGTAATTTCATGGAGTGTTAAAGTAGCAATAAAGTTAATTTTTTATTTGGAAGAAATTCTACTAATGCAACCTTTTTTGGTAGTTTAGAGTCTATTGATACAGCAAGTGCTATGGAAGATTTAACATTGGTAAATGAATGCGCCAAAGGAAATTCAAAAGCACAGCGAGCGTTGTTTGATAAGTTTGCCCCCAAAATGTTGGCTGTTTGCCAGCGTTACCTGCGAAATAACCAGGAAGCTGAAGACGTTTTACAAGATGGTTTTGTAAAGGTTTTTCAGAAAATCGTGGATTTCAAAATGGAAGGATCTTTGGAAGGGTGGATTCGAAGAATTATTGTGAATACAGCTTTGGATACCATTCGGAAGAACAAGAAATTATTGGATGACGTTCAGGTTGAAGAAGTTCAATACAAAGTATCCTTTACAGACCATCAGTTTGATGGAATGGATCTGGCACAATTAATGAAATTGATTAATGATATGCCGGATGGATACAGAGTGGTCTTCAACATGTTTGCCATAGAAGGTTATTCACACAAAGAAATAGCAGATACATTGGGAGTAACGGAGAATACCTCCAAATCACAATACTCGCGTGCACGAGCTTTTCTACGCACTCAATTAGAACTATTAGAACGTGATTGAAAAAGATAATATACAAGAACTGTTTTCAAAAGCTTTTGAAAACCAAACCGCTTCGGTAAGGCCGGAGTTGTGGGCTGGTGTTCAGGCTAAGATGGCCGCTGCAGGAGTTGCTTCAACAGCGACTGTTGCCACAAAAGGGCTTTCTGCTTTGACGAAATGGATCATTGGCTCAGCTGCAGTGGGAACTGTGGGTGTAGTCACAACTGTTATTGCTTTGAATTCCGGTGAGGAATCTGTCAATCAAAAAGAACAGACACCTCAAAAGGAAAGTGTAAAAGTTGCTGCAACAACGGAGAAAACTTCTGCTGAACATACATTGCAACTTAATACTCCAACGAATTCAGGAAATAAGGAAACTACTCAAAATTCGCATACGGTTCTTTCAAACAGAGAAAACCCGGAGAATAGAGATTTATTGGTACATGATTTGAAATTAGCTGAGGAACCAATACATCCTGCAGATAAGAAAATTGAACCGAAATCAGATGAGAAAAAAGGAACTGAGCCGGTTGATAAAGCAGTAGTTGATAATAAAAAAACAAATCCTGCTTCTGCTGGAACAGGAGTTTCGAAAACAACAACATCTGTTAGCAAAGGAAACGAAGTTTCTAACAAACCAAATGTTCCGGATGAACCGAAGGAATCAATAAATACAGAAAATGCGGTTAAGATTTCTAAATTCCCGAATATTTTCTCTCCTGATGGTGATCACATCAATGATATTTATAAAGTAGAGGTTGAAAACCTGGTTACTTTTAAAATGACTATTGTTGATGATAAGAATAAAGAAATGTTCCAAACTAGCGACCCAAATGAGGGTTGGGATGGTAGAGCTTTTGGAGAAGAAGCAAAACCTGGTTCATACGCTGTCTTTATAGATGGGAAAGATTTGAATGGGAAAGATTTTCATAAAGCTCAGATAATCATATTAAAGCGCTAATAATTACACACGTAAACTGAAACAAAGTGGAAAAAAAGAGCACTCGTCATTTGGCGGGTGCTTTTTTGTTATTATATGTTATTAATTGATAATCAATACTTTATTATTCGTAATGTAATGTTAAGCTTGAGGCAGATTCGTAATATTGCGATTTGGCAATTTTGAGGTTTGAAAATCCGTTCCACAATAAGCTAAAAAAGCTCCGTATCAAACGAAGCTTTCTACCAGAGAATCCGGCAAAAACATAAGTATATAGAGCGGGAAATAAAAAAGCCCTACCAATGTAGAGCTTTTTTAGAGGTCTCGTCCGGATTCGAACCGGAGTACACGGTTTTGCAGACCGTTGCCTAACCGCTCGGCCACGAGACCTTATTGTGCGGGCAAAAATAGTAAATATTTCTTTAATCTACCAAGTTCCCGACTCAATAATAATTGCAACATGATCTACATCTCCGTTAATTGGAGGGCAGATCTTGGTCACTTTTACGCGAAATCCGATTAAGCCTTTGATTTCCTGTTCAATACGTGAAACAATTCGTTGACCGACATGTTCAATTAATTTGGAACGAATCGCCATTTCCTGTTCCACAATTGCATTGATATGAACATAATCAATCGTCTGACTCAACTCATCACTCAAAGCTGCCTGTTGAAAGTCGGTCTTCATGTGAACATCTACCACGTAGTTTCCACCGATTTTTCCTTCCTCCTCCAGGCATCCGTGAAATGCATAGAGTTTAATTCCGTTTACTTCTATAATATGTTTCATCCTAATTTTGCCAATCCGTCGTTCATTCGGTTCAAACATTCAGTCTTACCAAGATAAGCAGCAATTTCAAACATAGAAGGCCCCATTCCTGCTCCTGTAACCAACAAACGGAACAAAGGAAGTACAGCGCCAATTCCTAAGGATTTCTCCTCTAAAAATGCTTTAAATGCAGTTTCTACAGTGTTTGAATCGAAGTCAGCAAGAGCTTCCAGTTTGTTTTTCCATTCAGTCATCAAAGCAGCTGATTCCGGCTTCCATTTCTTGGAAACGGTTTGCTCATCGTATGAAGTTGGCTTATTGATCAGGTAAGAACCTTCGGTCATCATATCCTTCACAAACGTTGCACGCTCTTTCATCAATTTGCAGAAAGCTTCCAAACGTTCTTCCGAATCTGTTAAGTTGAATTCTTCTTTTAACAAACGAGCCAACTCTTTTTCAGAAGTGTTTTTCAAATATTGTTGTTGGAACCATTTCGTTTTGTCAGGATCGAATTTTGCTCCGGCTTTCCCTACTCTATCCAAAGTAAATGCCTGGATCAATTCATCCATGGAGAAAATCTCCTGTGTAGTTCCCGGATTCCATCCTAAGAAAGCAAGCATATTGATGAATGCTCCTGAGAAATAACCGTTTTCGCGGTATCCTGAATACAACTCACCTTCAGCTGTTGTCCAGTTTGCCGGGAAAACAGGGAATCCTAAACGGTCACCATCTCTTTTCGACAATTTTCCGTTTCCGTCAGGACGTAATAATAAAGGTAAGTGAGCAAATTGCGGAGCTTCCCAACCAAATGCCTGGTACAACATAATATGCATCGGGGCGGATGGCAACCATTCTTCTCCACGAATAACGTGGGAGATTTTCATCAAATGATCATCCACAATATTTGCCAAATGATAAGTCGGCATTCCGTCACTTTTAAATAACACCTTGTCATCCAGGTTGTTAGTGTTTACAACAACCCATCCACGGATAATATCTTCGAAGCGAACATCTTGATTACGGGGCATTTTGATGCGAATCACATACGGATCACCCGCATCCAAACGACGTTTTACTTCGTCAGCAGGAAGCGTCAGGGAGTTTTTCAGATTCGTACGTGTTACGCTGTTGTACTGCCAGTTCGGCATTCCCATTTGTTTGGCTTGCTCGCGAACTGCTTCCAATTCTTCAGGAGTATCAAACGCATAATAAGCTTTGTCATTTGTAACCAATTCCTCTGCAAACGGACGATACATTTCTTTTCGTTCACTTTGAATATACGGCCCGTATTCTCCACCGATTCCGGGACCTTCGTCCGGGATGATTCCACACCAATTCAAAGAATCCATGATATATTCCTGAGCACCAGGAACAAAGCGTGTTTGATCAGTATCCTCAATACGGATAATGAACGTTCCGTTATTGTGTTTTGCGAAAAGATAATTGTAAAGTGCTGTCCGAACACCTCCCATGTGTAAAGGTCCTGTTGGGGACGGTGCGAAACGAACGCGTACGTTTGACGAACTCATGCTTGTAAATTTTATGCAAAAGTAATCAAATAATGACCCGATTTTGCAAAATCACCTAAGCGGAAAATTAGGAAAGATTAACCTTTTTTAAGAGTAAAGTGTACTGACCCTTAGAATTTGAAGAAGATGTTTTGTATGGACTTTTCTACTTTAGTAAGTTATTCTCATAAGAATTGTTTTTATGTCAGCTTTTGATCGCTTAATTGAACAAATAGACGCCTTCATCCGGAAGTATTACAAGAGTGAAATATTAAAGGGTGTATTGATTGTAATCGGCTTTTTGTTAGCTTCCTGGCTAACTGTGAGCGTGCTGGAATACTTCGGCCGTTTCCCAAGTTCGGTTCGATTGATCCTGTTGCTTTTGTTTATAGGAACGAATGGCTATTTGCTCGTTCGTTATTTTGTTCTTCCGTTTATGCGTTTGTATTCGTTTGGAAAACGGATTAACCGCACACAGGCTGCGCGTATCATCGGATCGTTTTTCCCGAATGTTTCCGATCGATTGTTGAATACGCTTCAATTGAATGAAATTGTCAATGAAGACGACCGAAGCTTTGAATTGATTCGTGCAAGTGTTTCACAGCGATCAAATGAATTATTGGCTGTCAAGTTTGAAGAAGCTGTTCGTTATGAAGATTCGAAGAGGTATTTGAAATATGTGATTCCGGTTGTATTGATTTTCGGAGCAGTAGCCATTTTCACTCCGGGCTGGATCACGAAGGGATCATCCAATGTGGTAAACTTTTCAAAAGCGCAGGAAGCTCCGTTTGATTTCCATTTGGTTGGCAAGAAAGATCGTTTGAAAGAAGGAAGTTCATACAATGTAGAAGTGGATATTACCGGAATGTATGTTCCGGAACACGTTTTCCTGGTTTCGAATCGCGGTCGTTACAAAATGAATAAGGTTCGAAAAAATCGCTTGTCCTTCCCTATTGAGAATTTGAAAGCGGATTTGGTGTTTCACTTTGAAAGTGAAGGATTTGAATCAAAGGAATTCATGGTAAAAGTGTTGGGTAATTCTTCTTTAGGGAAAGTGGTTGCAACACTTCATTATCCGAAATACTTGAAGAAAAAAGACGAGCGTTTATTGAACATTGCAGATTTGGATTTACCGGAAGGAACAAAAGTAGATTGGTCGGTTGAAGCACGAAATGTCAGTTGGTTCAAGGTTTTCGGTAAAGGATTCTCCAAACGATTTGAAAGTGGAAACGGAGAATTTCAAAACACATTCAAAGACGATGAAAACCTGAACTTCGTTTTGAAGAACAAGGATTTGAATTCGCTCGATACTTCAAACATCCAGGTGCATGTGATCAAAGATGCCTTCCCTTCCATCCTGGTTTCGGAAAGCGTTGATTCGGTGAAAACATCCGTGCGTTTATTCGAAGGAATGATCTCAGATGATTACGGTTTGACTTCATTGTATTTCCTGTATACGATTAGGAAAAAGGACGGAAGCGAATTGAAGCGCAAAATGCTGGTTGATAAATATGCTTCTACCAACGACAAGTTTTCATTTGCAGTGGATTTCAGCAGAGATAATATTGGTGTGGAAGACAAGATTTCGTACCACTTCCTGGTATATGATAACGATGGTGTGAATGGTTCCAAAAGTACCTCTTCTCAGAATTTCGTATATGAATTGCCAACACTTACCAACCTGAACGATAAGCGTGATGAAGTTCAAAAAGAATTGAAGAATGCATTGACTGACGTTTATAAGAAGACGGAACAATTCCAGAAAGATGTGAACAAACTTCAGAAGTCTTTGATGAATAAGTCAAAAAGTGACTTTAAGAATATGGAGCAAGTTCAGTCCTTGAAACAACAACAGCAAACACTTCAGGAAGAATTGCAGTCGATCAAAGATAAGTTGGATGCGAGCAATCAGGAAAAGAATAAACTGAGCGAACAAGATGAAGAATTGTTGAAGCAGCAGGAATTGATCGAAGAATTGTTGAAAGAAGTCATGGATGACGAATTGAAGAAGTTATTGGATGAACTGGAGAAGTTGATGGAGAAGAATGATCAGCTTCAGATGAAGAATGAAACCCAAAAACTCGACGCATCCAGTGACGAGATGAAGAAACAATTGGATCGTACGATGGAAATGCTGAAGCGTTTGCAAGTGAATGAGAAGATTGATGACCTGGAAAAGGAATTGGATCAATTGGCGGAAGAGCAGGAAAAGCTTGAGAAAGATGTGAAGGATGAAAAACTGAATGAGAAGGAAGCGTCCAAAAAGCAAGAAGAGTTGAACAAGAAGTTCGATGAGCTGAAGAAAGACATGCAGGAAATGCAGAAACTGAATGAAGAGCTGGAGCGACCAATGCCCATGGATTCTTTTGAACAGGAGCAGCAGGATATTTCAAAGGAAATGAATGATGCAAAAAGCAAACTAGATCAGGGAAAGAAAAGCAAGGCTGGAGAAAATCAGAAGAGTGCTGCTCAAAAAATGAAAGAGCTTTCGGATCAGTTGAATAATCAACAGGAATCTGCAAACAAAAAGCAAAACGAAGAAGATATGAGTTTGATTCGTTTGTTATTGGAGAATTTAATGTCTTTGAGTTTTGACCAGGAATATGTGATGAACAAATTCGGAAAGGTGAAGGACATGGATCCTTACTATAATAAGTTGGGAAGAAAACAACGAAGTATCATTGACGACAACAAATTGGTTGAGGATAGTTTGATGGCTTTGGCAAAAAGACAAACCAAGATTGCTCCGTTCATCGATAAAGAATTGAAAGATATCCGTGCAAACTTCGGCTTAATCACGGATGAAATTGGCGAGCATAACCGCAGAGGATTGCAGCAGCATCAGCAATATGTGATGACGAGTTACAACAACTTGGCCCTGATGTTGAACGAAAGTTTGCAATCCATGCAGCAACAAGCGCAACAACAAAAACCTGGTTCCGGTTCATGCGACAATCCTGGTGGAGCCGGACAGAAACCGAGTGGTGGTCAAATGTCGCCTGGTGACATGAAGGAAATGCTGAAGAAGCAATTGGAGCAAATGAAGAAAGGACCGAATCCTGGAGGAAAACAACCGGGTGATAAACCGGGACAAGGAAACCAGGGAATGCCGGGATTGGGAAATAAAGAGATTGCAAAGATGGCTGCTCAGCAAACTGCGATTCGTCAGAGATTGGAGCAATTGCGAAATGAAATGAATAAAGAGGGGCAAGGAAAGGGAAATCAATTGAATCCGCTGATCAAAGAATTGGAGCAGCAGGAGAAGGATTTGATCAATAAACAATTCTCTCCTGAAATGATCCGTCGCCAGCAAGATATCCTGACACGACTGTTGGAAAGCGAAAAAGCATTGAAGGAAAGAGGCTTTGAAGAAAAAAGAGAATCTATTTCCGGAAAAAACACCAATTATGGTAACCTTATTCGATTTGATGAGTATAAGCGTAACAAGCTTGGACAAGTTGAGTTGTTGCGTGCGGTAGATCCTTTGTTGACAAAGTACTACAAAGACAAAGCAGGTAAATACTTCAATCAGTTCTAGTGAACGTAGAACATTAATTGAATAGAATGAAAGAAGGGTTTACTTTAATTGATTCGTTAAGCATTCCTTCAGAATTGAATAATTTGCCGGTTGTCGAATCCATGATCGATAAAGCGTGTCAGACTATTGGAATAGATGAAGATATGTATGGTAATGTTTTGATAGCAGTAACGGAAGCGGTGAACAATGCTATTATTCATGGAAATGCAATGCATACTTCGAAAGAAGTAAAGTTGGAGTTTTATGAAACATCGGATGGTTTTGGGTTCAGAATTTGTGATGAAGGAAAGGGTTTCGATCATGGGCATCTCCCCGATCCTACCGCCCCTGAAAACATTGAGAAGGAAAATGGAAGAGGAATCTTTCTGATGCGAAATCTGGCAGATGAAGTTTCCTTCAACGATTCAGGAAATGAAGTGAACGTTTTTTTTAATAAATAATGGTAGAAGTTTTTTTTGAAGATATAGAAGAAGTTCCGGGTGTCAACCCGGAATTTTTGTTTGCATGGTATACCAATGTGTGTGCTGTTGAGAAGAAAGAGTTGGGCGATTTGTCCGTGATCTTTTGTTCGGATGAGCATTTATTGGAGATGAACAAGGAATACCTGCAACACGATTATTATACGGATATCATCACCTTCGATTATACCGAAGGAGATTTGGTTTCAGGAGATTTGTTTATCAGCGTGGATCGTGTGCGTGACAATGCTGATCAATTTGATTCGGTTTTCCAGGACGAGTTGCATCGGGTGTGTATTCATGGTTTGTTGCACTTGTGTGGATACAAGGACAAGTCAGAAGCTGATGAAGAGTTAATGCGCTCGAAGGAAAATGAAATGTTGTCGTTACGTGAGTTCCACGTGAAACATCTAAAAAATTAAATAAGTTCCACTGATTTGTTTCACGTGGAACAAGATGGTTGAAGTGAAGAGTTGAGTTTGAAATGTTGAATTGAATGAACTCGTCTGGAAAATCAAATGTTAATGTTGCGTAAGTTTCACGTGGAACATTTGAAGGCTTGGAAGGATGGTAGTAATTTTGTTCCACGTGAAACATGAAATAATATGTTGAAGAATTATGATGTCATTGTAGTTGGTGGTGGACACGCCGGTTGTGAAGCTGCGAATGCAGCTGCGAAATTGGGTTGTTCCGTGTTGTTGGTTACAATGAATATGAATACGATTGCCCAGATGAGTTGCAACCCTGCGATGGGTGGAGTTGCAAAAGGGCAAATTGTTCGTGAGATTGATGCTTTGGGTGGTGGATCCGGAATTGTTTCGGATTTGTCTGCGATTCAGTTTCGAATGCTGAATCGTTCGAAAGGACCGGCAATGTGGTCTCCGCGAACACAAAACGATCGGATGAAGTTCGCTGAAGAGTGGCGTTTGCTGTTGGAGCGAAACCCGAATGTGGATTTTTGGCAGGATATGTCGAATGGACTTCTTGTTGAAAATGGAAAGGTAGTTGGTGTTCGAACATCTCTCGGGATTTCGATCTATGGTAAGTCGGTTGTTTTGACGAATGGAACATTCCTGAATGGATTGATTCATTTGGGTGAAAAGCAATTTGGCGGTGGTCGGATCGGTGAAAAAGGTGCTACCGGAATCACGGAAGATTTGATCGCGATGGGATTCGAGGCTGGAAGAATGAAAACGGGAACACCACCAAGAATTGATGGTCGTTCTTTGGATTACTCCAAAATGGAGCTTCAGGACGGAGATGAAAACCCAAGCAAGTTTTCCTATGGAAATACAGAAGCTTTGAAAGCTCAGCGAGCTTGTCACATCACGTACACTTCTACCCTTACGCATGATTTATTGCGTGAAGGATTTGATCGTTCCCCAATGTTTAATGGTGCAATCAAAAGTAGCGGCCCGAGATATTGTCCGAGTATTGAAGATAAAATCAACCGTTTTGCGGACAGAGATCGCCACCAGATTTTTGTGGAGCCGGAAGGTTGGAATACGGTTGAAATCTATGTAAACGGGTTTTCGACCAGTTTACCGGAAGATGTGCAGCTTCGTGCTTTGCGTTCGATTGCTGGTTTCGAAGAAGCAAAGATGTTCAGACCTGGTTATGCAATCGAATACGACTACTTCCCTCCTACCCAACTAAAGCATACATTGGAAACAAAGTTGGTGGAAGGATTGTATTTTGCCGGACAAATTAACGGAACAACGGGATACGAGGAAGCAGCTTGCCAGGGATTAATGGCTGGAATCAATGCTGCGTTGAAAGTTCAGGAAAAAGAACCTCTTATTTTGTCAAGAAGTGAAGCGTATATTGGAGTGTTGATCGATGATTTGATCACGAAAGGAACACAAGAACCATATCGTATGTTTACTTCACGTGCAGAATACCGCATTTTGTTGCGTCAGGATAATGCAGATGTTCGTTTGACTCCAATGGCTTTTGAACTAGGTTTGCAGGATCAGGATGCGATGGATCGCGTAAATAGAAAAGTAAATGCTGCAAAGGAATTAATCGGAGCATTACGGAAAGAAGGCGTTAGCCCGGATGTTGCAAACCCTGTTTTGGATTTGGTTGGTAGCTCTCCCCTTTCTCAGCAGGTGAAATTAGCTTCTGTATTGACACGACCGCATGTAACGATGGAACATGTTTTGGAGATGAGTCGGAGTGTTCGCGAATTGGCTGATAAGTTACACGTGGAACATGAAGATGCTGTTGAGCAGGCTGAAATTTTGTTGAAATATGAGGGATATATTGCACGTGAAGAAGAAGTGGCACTCAAACTTTCCCGTTTGGAAGAGGTTTCAATTCCTGCAACCATGGATTATAGTTTGTTGAAATCCCTTTCTTCGGAAGCAAAAGAGAAATTAGGCAAGATTCGACCTGTAACCATTGGCCAGGCATCCCGCGTTAGTGGTGTTTCCCCTAGCGATATTTCAGTTTTATTAATTCATTTAGGAAGATAGTTTCACGTGGAACATTTAAACCAATTAACTTGCCCCTCTTGTGGAGCACAATCTTTTAGTACGTATTTGACAGCGAAAGATCACTTTCTTTCCAAGGAATCCTTTAACCTGGATCTTTGTGATAACTGTCAATTACTGTTTACAAACCCACGACCAACATTGGAACGTATCGGTGATTATTATAAATCGGAGGAATATGTTTCGCATAGTTCAACGAAGAAAGGAATCGTTAATCGCGTGTATGCAAAAGTGCGTTCGTATACCTTGAAGAAGAAGATTGCTTTGCTGAAAGAATTAACTTCTGGCAAAGATTTGTTGGATATTGGTGCAGGAACCGGTCACTTTTTGGCTAAAGCAAAAGAATCCGGATTCAATGTTTTGGGTTTGGAACCGGATGAAGATGCGCGGAAAGTTGCTTTATCTGAAAATGGAATCGAATTGAAGGATTTGAATTTGCTTCATCACTTGAATCAGAAATTCAATGCCATTACGATGTGGCATGTTCTGGAACATGTTTATAACCTGCAGGAGGATTTAGAGAAGATTTCTTCTTTGGTGATCCAGGATGGTGTTTTGATTATTGCTGTTCCGAACTACACTTCTTTCGATGCTCGATATTACAAAGAGTATTGGGCGGCATATGATGTTCCACGTCACTTGTATCACTTCTCTCCAAAATCGATTATTCCAATAGTTGAATCGAAAGGACTGAAATTTGAAAAAATGCTCCCGATGAAATTCGACAGTTACTATGTTTCGATGCTTAGTGAAAAATACAAAGGCGGATCTCTGCTGAAAGCGATGAGAATCGGATTTTTGTCAAATAGGAAGGCAAGCGAAGGTTTATCAAGCTCTCAGATCTATATTTTCCGCAAGAAATAGTGTTTTTAGCCCTTTTAAGGGGTTTTTATGTTGTTTGAGGTGGAAACACCTTGCTTGGTGGTCGATCTGCCCGCAAATCAAGTGAAAAATTTAACTTTTTGACCGATTAAGTAGGCAATTCTGATAAATGCACCTCCGGACAGTATCAGGAAGATGAGTAGGAATTGAAAGTCACTTTCTTTTTTGTCTTCGAACCATAGTTGTGGGCTTACGATGATTTTGCTTTTTTTCTTCATCCAATAAATATCCAATCCCCGATCAAAAAAATCGTCTTTGATAAAATTGGATGCATAGTTTTGAATTTTTTGAAAATCGCTTTTAAGTACACCAACCAATAGTGTATCAGCTTTACAAATATTGTTCAAAACAGAAAGAGCCATTTTTGATTCTAAATCCGAAAAGGTGGTTCGAAAATGAAATTTCTGACTGTATTTTGAAACATCATCAAGAAGTTGATAATTGAACTTGACCGAACTCCCTTTTCCTTTGTGAATATAGGCTTTGTCAGTTGTAACAATGTGAAACAGTTTATAAGATGCCGGGTTGGTCGGTGGTTCTGTTAATGTTGCTTTATAAACAGCATAATAGCCAATTGTTAGAGTAATTAAACAGATTGGCCCAAAGTATTTTGATTTAGGAAATTTGAACATAGAGAGGATTATTTATTCGGCTCAATCCAATCCCCATTTTCACGAATCAGATCAATTAAGGCTTCCACGGCTTCGTCTTCCGAAACATTTTTCTTTACGACCGTTTTTTCTTTGTATAAATTGATTTTTCCCGGGCCGGTTCCAACGTATCCGTAATCAGCATCGGCCATTTCTCCGGGACCGTTGACAATGCATCCCATAATTCCGATTTTGAGTCCTTTCAGGTGTGAAGTCCTTTCGCGGATTTTCGCCGTAGTTTCCTGGAGATCAAACAGTGTTCTTCCACAGGATGGACAGGAAATGTACTCTGTTTTCGAGATGCGGGTCCTGGTAGCCTGGAGAATTCCGAAAGACAAACTGTTCAGATCTACAATCGGTTGCGGTCCTGTGATCCAAATTCCGTCTCCAAAGCCATCAATGAAATGGATTCCTGCGTCAGAACTTGCGTATAATTGAAGCGTTTCCAGGTCGGAAACATCGTAGTTCAATTTGAAAATAACCGGTGTTTGATTATTGTATTCCGCTAATTCATATTGAAATTTGCGAATTAATTGTGTTTTTTGCTGTTCCCGGCTTTCTGTGATGTAAACAACATTGCTTTCCGGGAGCTTAGAAACGTCCGGATTTTGATCCAGGTTCACCAGGAGAAAAACCAATCCTTCCGGTTTGTTTTGAGCGTATTCTTCCAAAGTACAAAGTGGATAGGCATCTTGTCTGCCATGTTTTTTCCACCCTTCATAATTCTGTATCAGGCGAATAGTTCCCGGAATTTCGAAATCAATGGTCTTATCTCCGATGTAAACGTAATCTGCAGCCTGATCAGCAATGTTCCACTTATCCAGTTGTTCGGAATAAGAATATCCAAATCCAAAAAAATTAGTTGAAACTATTTCTTTCTTTTTTGATAAGTCTGCAAAAACTATTGAAGTATTACTTCCGCCAATATTTAATAATTGTTTAGTAATCCGTTTGTTATAATGGAAAAAATCAAAATTAATTTTCGATGTAAAATTTAGTTTTTTGTTTGATTTTGAATCAAATTTTTGAAGTAGTTTTTGAGCTACCGGAATTTCAAACTCGGGATCTTCTGTCAGTGAAACGCGAATGGTATCCCCTAGCCCGTCTTCCAATAATGCTCCGATTCCGACTGCGGATTTGATTCTTCCGTCCTCCCCGTCCCCGGCTTCCGTTACTCCCAGGTGCAAAGGATAATTCATGCCCTGCTCTTTCATGGTAAGAACCAATAAACGATAAGCCTGGACCATCACGAGCGTATTGCTGGCTTTCATCGAAATAACCAGATCGTGATAATCGTTTTTGCGGCAAATGTGAATGAATTCCATGGCTGATTGAACCATTCCTTCTGGAGTATCTCCGTATCTGCTCAGAATTCTGTCGGAAAGAGAACCGTGATTGGTTCCGATGCGCATAGCTGCTCCCTGCTCTTTACAAAGCAAAACCAAGGGAGTAAATTTCTCTTCAATACGGTTTAATTCTGCCTGGTAGCTTTCTTCTGTGTAGTCAATTTCTTCGAATTTCTTTTTGTCGGCATAATTTCCCGGATTCACACGCACCTTTTCAATCAGTTTTGCTGCGATTTCCGCTGCGTTTGGCGTAAAATGGATGTCTGCTACCAATGGAGTGCTGTAACCGCGTTTAACGAGCTCTTTTTTGATTTCTGCAAGGTTTTCAGCTTCTTTTTTGGAAGGTGCAGTCAATCGGACTAACTCGCAGCCTGCTTCAATCATTCGAATGGATTGTTCAACAGAAGCTTCCGTGTCCATCGTATCCGTGGTAGTCATTGACTGGATCCTGATCGGATTGGAACCTCCGATTGCAGTGATTCCTACTTTTACCTCACGTGTTTCGAAGCGTCCGCGATTAAATAAATCATTACAGAAATGAATTTTTTCCGACATTCTTGAGAAATTGTACAAACAAAAGTACGGAATGAATTTCAGTGTTTCACGTCTTCTATCAGCATTTCAATCAATCGACTGGCTTCGGTTTCTTGGTTGAAATCAACTCTTTGATCTGTTTTGAAAGAAACGATCAGCAATGACTGGTAAAGAAAAGAGCACCACGAAGGCAGTGCTCTTTTTTAGGTAAAATGGAAATTATTGTTTGCTGATTTTTCCTTTGTAAACAGTATTGTTAAGGGTGATTTCGTAGAGATACATACCATTCGTTAGTTTGTCAAGATTGGCCTTGTAAGAACTCATTCCTTCGGAAGCTTCCGAATCTTTAACGACATCCATAACATGAGCACCGTTGAAATCAAAAAGCACAATACTTACTTTATCTTTATCAGCTGTCGGTATTTCAAAACGAAGATCAGAAGTTGCAGGATTCGGGAACACCGTTGGAGCATGTAACATGTCTTCTTCCGTATTTTCTTCACTATCAGAAGAACTGCCCTTTTTCAATAAAGAGGTATTCAGCTTTATGATCTGGGATTGTGTGGCTGATCCGCACTCATTTTGAACGGTAAGTGTAATCCGGAAGATCTCATTATTTTGAGCATACACTGCAAAATATCGGTTGAATTCATATGTATCATCAATATCATCATAATCCAGTAAGTTGTTAAGTTGAATAGTTGCCTGGTTTTCAAAATGCTCAGGTACTCCTCCGAGGTTCATATTCTCCCAGGTGTTGTTACTGCTTCTCCAGATATCGCAGGTAACGGTGATGCTGTATTCCTGACTGCCTATACCGGCACCTACATTCGCCAGGTTGAGTGCTGTCCAGTTTCTTCCAACGGGATTGGCATTGCTCACATTGGATGTTTCCATGGGATAAGTATATCCGTTGACGCCACCGCAACTTTGAGTTCCACCGTTTATATAAGTTAATCCGGTATTATATGGAACAGTGCATACGGGAGAACCGATCGTAAATTGGGTGCCACTCGCTTTTGTGGAAACGGTAGTAGTAAATGCTGCACTTGCCGTTGGCCCGGTTACAATACGCATGAATCCCCAGTTGAAGGAAAGTGCGGTACAGGAACCATGTGTCACTAAGACAATCATATAATAACCGGGATGGTTTGATATGTAATCACTTTCAAATATCGGCAGGTTCTTCAGATTGCTTGGTATAGTGGGAACAATACCCGAATTGTAAATTTCTGCCATAATTGCACAAGGATCCGTTGCATGATATAGAATTTTGAGTTCATACGTTACCGCATTGGTACTCAAATTGTTTAAATTAAGATTGAATGCCGGACAACTGAAGAATGCCGGAATGGTTGCTTCGCATGCTGTTGGAAGTGTTGTTCCGTTTACTTTGAATGTTGCAACCGGTTGTGGTTCACTGGCTACCTGAAAGTAACTGGTTACAAGTGATTGCGTTACGCCGCAAACATTTATTCCTGCCACTGCAATTCGGTAAAATCCGGTATGGCTTTGTAAATACGTACCATTTGTTCCCGACATATTTTTTAAGTCAGTCGGAAACGTAGGAATTTCACCGGAATTATAGACACTTGTGAAAGGTCCGCTACAGGTTCCGCTGGTACTTTTTTCCAGGATAATGATGTATTTATCACTGTTGGTGCTTTGATTGGTAAGTGCAATCGGAAAAGCAGAACAGGAATAAAATTGAGAAGGAGCACTGCAGTTGGTGGATATCTCTGATCCGTTGGCTTTATAGGCGATTGATGCTGTGGGGCCGTTTGGATTCGTATAAATGAAGGAGGTCCTGTTAATATAGCAAGTGCCATTATCGGTGGTCAGAGTTACGAAATAGTACTTGGAAGTTGAAAGTAGTGGCAATGTGATAGTGGACGGAACGGCTCCGATCACCCAGCCGGAAGCATATGAATATCCGCCTGAAACGTTTCCTCCCGTAGAAGTTTTTTCAACGATTTCCACTTTATAGAGATTTATTCCTCCGGATCCGGTATAATTTAGTTTGATTGGAACACAACCTGTAACGCTGAAATAATTGGGATTACCGCTGGTAGAATAGTATTGTTCGGGAGCGCCATTGAGGTTAAAGGTTGGTGTCGGAGTAGGGACAACCGTAAGAGTGATAGGATCAGAAGTAAACGGATCAATTGGATTGGAAACACCGCAAATTGCCGGATTTACGGTACCTGTAATTTTAAAACGATACTCACCTGATTGGGTTAATCCCGAAAAATAGACCTCTGTATTACAGATGGTGCTTGTTTTTGTTTCGACGGGTACAAAACTACCTCCAACATTGCGTTGCAGCGTAATAGATACATTGACATTTGTCTGACATCCTGCCGAATTCGTAAAATAAACGGATCTGCCTAATGATCCGCAGCCACTCCCGGAACCGGTTATAAAATATCCGGTCCATTGGTAAGCACTTGCTGATAAGCTGAATAACAGCAATAGAACAGTCAAGGAAATATTCAAGTGTGTTTTTGTTTTCATACATGTTCTTTTGAGATAAGTAAAAAGTGTTTTTCACCCGTTAACGAAGCCTTAGGTGTGCGGGCTTGCCTCGTAATCGTAAATGATCAGGGCCATAATAGTGGATTTCTGTTTCGTGTCAAATGGGTTAAATGAATTGAAACAGAAAGGTAGAGAGAAGAGAACTACTCAATTAGAGAAATTGTAGATGTGTAGCGAGTAACTGTATAACTGTAAGTGAAAAGTGTATAAGTGTAACGATGACCCAGGTTGAATAAATAGTTTCTGGGAAAAAAACCAGATGGAACGCTCTTTTTGAAAAGATTTCCTCTGCGGGAGAAAGATGTGAATCAGGAGTTTGAAGATGAAGAATGTTTTGCATAATGAACCTTCCCGCAGCAATGCTTGAATTTCTCACCACTATCACAAACACAGGGGTCATTCCGACCAATAACCGATGCTTTTTTGGAAAGATTTCTGTCAGCCATCGGTTGATTAAAAATCTTCTCCAGCAAGGCGTACAATTCCGGGTGCTTCTCTTCCAGTAATTTCGGACGTTCGAAAAAGTACTCACTGATTACCGAAAAGAACTCGGCTTTATTCGTTGCTCCATAAGGATTGATGTCCGATTTTCCTTCATAAATCCGTTCGATTTCCTTATTCATGGAATCAATCCATGGAATGGCATATTGGCGCTCCATGAGTAACTTGGGAAGACCATCAATTTCACCGTCCGATTTATCAATCAAATGCACAAATTCATGAATGGCCGTGTTTTGCTTATCGGATTCGTTTTTGAAACCAAGCCGAAGTGCTTCTTTGGAGAGAATCATCACGCCTTCCATATTCTGATTTCCGACCATTCCAAGGATTCTGCGTCCGGAACCGCCTTCAAATTCAAAATTTTCGTTGAACATGTCGGGGTAAAGCAACACTTCGCGAATATTGGTGTATTTCCAGGAATCGAAACCGAAAATGGGAATAATAGCGCTGGAAGCAACCAATAATTTGTCGCGCAGGTCGACGGCCGTTTTCACACCGGTGATCCGGCAGTTCAACAGGAATTCCTGTACTTTATACTCAAAACGCGTTTGTTCTTCGTCGTTTAGAGAATCATAAAAGAGAACCTCCTCTTCCAGGATTTGTTTCCATTCAGCGGGAAAAGGTTCCGTAGGAGTTTTCCATTTCGGATGAGCCGCATTTCTGTAGGAAACCCAGCCAAACCCCAGAAGCGAAATGATTAAAATAAAGCCGACAATTACCATAAGTCACACGTGAAACATGGTGAATTTAGAACTAAAATTTGAAGCAGACAAACAACCCGATTCCTCCCCTTCCGATTTCTTACCTTAAGTCAAGAGTATTGGATTTTCAACCAGATAGATTTGTCCGGTAAAATCAAATTATTCACTATGAAAACAAAAATTATATTGATCGTTGCAGGAATTATCGGAATGGCAGTCGGATTAGGACTACTGTTTTTTCCTGTTTCATTTGAAGCCTCTGCCGGAATTATCCTGAACAAAGATGTGAATCTCCTGAGTGACATTCGCGCGATGGGTGGAAATGTGTTAATCTCCGGAATTCTGATCTTTTCTGGAGTTTTGAAGAAAAGCCTGGAGGCTTATTCGCTCTTTTTGGCAGTTGTGATTTACCTTTCCTATGGTTTTTCGAGAGTTTATGCCATTTGTGTAGATGGTCTGCCCAATCAGTCATTCATGGTCGTAACGATCGCAGAAATTATCATTGGAAGTTTGGCAGCAATTGCTTTTTATCAGTTTAGGAGAAAATAGAGCTTCACTTGTTGCTTTCAAGCGTTCTTCTCCGAATCCTGCTCAGCGATTCCGGGGTAATTCCCAGATAGCTGGCAATGTAGATAAGTGGTGCTCTTTGCAGAATTTTCGGGTTGTTCTTTACTAATTGAAGGTAGCGTTCCTCGGGGCTGAAGTTGTTTAACAGGGAAATATAATCCTCCGCCTTTTTGAAATCATCCACCATGATATGATGCGTAATGTACTCCAGAACCGGGTTTTCAGCATGCATTTCAAGCTCCTTTTCCCGGGCTCCGCTGATTAAAACACAATCTTCAAAACATTGAATGCTGTATTCGGATGCGCTGGAATTCAGGTAGCTGGAATAAGAAACCACCGGGTCTCCTTCAAAGAAAAAAGCGGAAACCTTCTCCGTTCCGTCAACCAATTTGAATTGCCGTAAAGCACCCTGGATGACTAAATAACATTTCTTACAAACCGACCCTTCCCGAAGAATGATTTCTCCCTTTCTGAACGTTTCAACAGTGGTGTTTTCAATGATGAAATCAACTTCTTCCGGTTTAAACCGCTTCAGTTTGAGTAAAAATTCCCGTGGCAAATCATTCATAAGCGCTTGTTTTTCAACTGCTGTTCGCTGCTTAGCATACTGCAATAATAGTCTTCCGGATTCAAATTCGCAATCTGATTTAACGACTTTTTATTACCTTTCGGCATGCATTTCGACGAATTGATTCATTTCTGTTTCCAGCTTCCCGGAGCTACGGAAACTTTTCCATTTGATAAGCGGACATTGGTAATCAAGGTCCAGGGAAAAATGTTTGCATTGGTCGATGTGGAAGATCCGACCGGAATTAACCTCAAATGCGATCCGGAAAGAGCCGTTGAACTGCGTGAACGCTATGACGGAATTCAGCCAGGATATCATATGAGCAAGAAACATTGGAACACGGTTTCATTGGAAGGATTGGTCGATGATTCCCTGATAAAAGAGTTGATCGTACATTCTTACGATTTAGTTGTTTCGTCTTTACCAAAAAAATTGCGCGATGAGCTTGCGAATTGATAAATACGTGTGGTTTGTGCGTTTGGCGAAAACACGCACACTGGCAACCGAATTAGTCCAGAAAAACAAAATCAAACTGAATAATGCTCCCGTGAAACCTTCCAAAGAAGTGAAAATCGGGGATACGGTTTCAATCATCAAAAACAATGCAACCTTCAGCTACAAGATCAAAGATTTGCTCGATCGCAGAGTCGGTGCAAAACTCGTTGCGGATTACCTGATTGATATCACAGATCCGCTGGAACTTGAAAAATTCAAAACGTACCAGGCGGCTCAAAGCGTTTACCGCGAATATGGAACCGGTCGTCCTTCCCGTAAAGACAGGGATAATTTTGACTCCTTTTTCGAATGGTTGGAAGACGAAGAGGATGAAGACTAACTGAAACCGCATAACCCATTATTCATGTCAAAACCGCTTTATGTCCTGGGAACAGGACTTTCACACAACGGATCTGCAGTTCTGCTGAAAGACGGAATCGTTTGTGTTGCAATTGAAAAAGAACGCATTACGAGAGTCAAACACCAGGGCGGAAACGACACGGATGCCGTTCAATATTGCCTGGATGCGGAAGGAATTACACTTGCAGATGTTGATTTGGTTGTTCAAAGTGCCAATTTCGAAACGCCCGGTCGGGATCGGTTTCACGGGAAACGCTTATTTGCCGACTTTCCGGATCTTCCCGTAACGACCATTTCGCATCACCTCGCGCATGCATACAGCGCAGTCGGAACCTGCGATTTTGAAGAATGTGTGGTCATGGTAATCGATGGCTGCGGAAGTCCGTATGAACAATGTATCGATGTTTCGTGTGGAACGCTTTTTCCGGAAAACCTCAAAGATTTGGCTCAAAGGCAAATGTGGTGCGAAAAAGACAGTTTTTATCATTTCGATGGGAAAACGCTGACACCGCTTTTGAAAGATTTCAGCCCGATTGAACCGGTATCGGAACAAACCTTGAAATTACCGACTACCAAACATTCCATCGGCGGGTTTTACGCTGCAATAAGTCATTACGTCTTCGGAAATATGGACGATGTAGGCAAACTGATGGGCCTTGCTCCTTACGGAAAACCGGGTGAAATCGAAAAAGAAGCTTTTGAATTGGTAAATGGCTCCTTGCTGGTAAAAGACAAGTGGAAACAGGAACTCAAAATGCCTTCGGAAGGATATCAATTTTTCAAAGAGCATTTCCAATATTACGCTGATGTGGCATTTTGGGCACAGAAAGAAGTCGAAAAAGCCGTTTTTGCGTGTTTTAAAGACCGTTTAAAGCGTTTTCCGCATAAAAATGTGTGTTATAGTGGCGGTGTCGCTTTAAACGCGGTAGCGAACGCTTTTTTGCTGAATGAAGGTTTGGTTGCGGATTTCTACATCGAACCGGCTGCCGGAGACAACGGCCTGGCTTTGGGCTGTGCGTACTACGGTTGGTTAGAAGTGTTGAAAAAACCGAAGGTAAAACACGATGAAAGCACCTGTTTCGGAAAGGCTTATTCGCAGGAAGACATTGAAACGGCTTTGAAGAATTTTCCCGGAGATTGGGAAATACAAACCCTGGAATCGGATGAATTGGTTCAAATCACTGCTCAGTTTCTGACCGAAGGAAAAACGATCGGTTGGTTCCAGGATCACTGTGAATTCGGCCCGAGAGCGTTGGGACATCGCAGCATTCTGGCACACCCTGGAATCAAAGGACTAGGAGATCACATCAACGCAAACATCAAGTTCCGGGAAGATTTCAGACCGTTTGCTCCGGCTGTTTTACCCGAATTTGCAACAACCTATTTCCACTCCGGACGGAAAAGTCCCTACATGATCCTGGTCGATCATACCAAACCGGAATACGTGGAACAATTGCAGAATGTGACACATGTAAACGGAACAGCGCGCGTTCAAACAGTTGATAAAACGTGGAACAACCTGTTCTTCGAACTGATCCGGGCCTTCGAACGTGAAACCGGAATCGGAGTCTTGCTCAATACCAGTTTCAACAAAAAAGGAATGCCCATCGTCGAAACACCGGAGCAAGCCCTTGCTTTATTCCGGGAATCCGCCTTAGATGTGCTGGTTCTAAACCACTTGGTTTTGAGTAAGCGATAACATGTTGAAATCCCACAGACTTTCAGATATCGGTAGCTTCAGCGAGTCCGTTAGGCGAGCATTTATCTGTGCATCGTTCGGCTGAGCTCACGTCGAAGTCTGTGGGAAATAAAAACAACGATGATTCTTGCACAACGCCGTTTAAGGTTCGGCCCGCAGCTGCTCAAAAACACTCACATATTCCTGTAATTTTTCAAACAATCCTTTCATGTCAGCCGGAATGGCTTGTGGGAACAACTTTTGAATTTGCGCCACACCGCCGTTTGCAGCTTTTTCTGCTCCTGCTTTATCACCTGAAGCAAACCGTTCCGCCATCAATTTCATGCTTTGATTCACAATCGCCACAGCCATCATGCGCTTGTGATTCATATCCAGTGTCATATCGAGTAAGCCGGTTGCCGCACTCCATTCCGGGTGCAATTCTTTTTCCACTACTTTTTGCTTGTTACTCACCGGATCTGTGTAAGTCAGGCGTGCAACCACTTTTTGCTGTTCGATTGCCGGAGTGGAATTGATAATATCCATTTTCACCAGCGCCATTTTCTGCAATCCCGGAAATAAATGATCGACATCCACGGTTACTTTGCCCGCATTCACTTTTGCGTTTTCGTAACCCAATAACTGGCGGTAAACGATCTGATCATTGAACAGGATTTCCAGTTTTACGTCCGTTCCTATCGGATCAATGGCGCCGTCAAAGGTTTTGAGAAATGCCTGGCTGTAATGAGACGGATCGCCCGCCATCTGCATCGTTCCACCGCCAATGGTTGCCAATTGTTCCAGCAAAGCAGCATTGTAATCGTAACCCACTCCGATCGCTGAAATCTGCAATCCTTTTGCCGCATAGCTTTTTGCGAGATTGATCGAAAGCTCCGGTTCATCACCGCCGTATCCGTCAGATAACAGAATCAAACGATTCACCATGTTCGGTTTTTTATTCGCTTCCAGTTGTTTAAATCCTTCCTCAAAACCAATGGAAATATTCGTTCCGCCACGAGGTTGCAATGCCCGGATGACATCACAAATAGCCGTTTTGTTGGTGATGAATTGAGAAGGTAATACGTTGTATAAATTATCATCGAAAGCCACAATCCCGATGCGGTCCTGCGGATTCATGCGGTTAATCATTTCGATCAGGGTGTTTTTCAGCAATTCCAACCGGTTTTCATTCGACATAGAGCCGGAAACGTCAATCACAAAAAAGAGGTTCTTCGGAATGTTCGCCTTTTTGTTTTTCGCATTCACTTTAAAACCAACTTCCAGCACAGCCTCTTTGGATGAAGCATTGAATTTATTTCCCCATTTCAGGAATAAATCCACTTCATTGTCGCTGGAAGGATATTGAGCAGTCACAAAATCATTCACGTTCAAAGCCACCAGGTCTTTTACACGTGGAATAAACGATTCGATGTTTTCCAATCGTGGATCCGGTGTGTAAGTAATCGTTTTGCTCATCGTAGCGAAACCTTTCATCCGGCTGAGGTCAAGTGCTTCCGCATCGCGCTGAAAGGTAAAATCGACCACGTATTTTGTTTTCAAGGGAAGCATAAAAATGACTTTCCCTTGCTGATCGGTTTTCCCTTTGTACTTAATCGGCCCACTAACCGTTTTCAAATAAACCGGCTCATTCGCGATGGGCGAACCGTTTTTGCGAATTGTTAAACTAACGTGCGCATGCGAACTGCTCGGTTTGGTTCCAGCGGGAATGGTCTGAACGGTATATTTTCCCGTTTTTGTTTCGGTAAATGCCTTTTTCTCATAGGTAATGAATGCCGTTCTTGCGACTGACTCACTGCCAAAATCAGCCCAATCCATGGAAGGAATATCAGCGACATCAATTTCGTAATCGTTTTTGTTGGGAACCATAAAAATACATTCTCCCAAAGCATTGGTTGTTGCGGTAAATTGTTCAGCCAATTTGAAACAAGTCAAACTAACCGGAATATTTGCCTGTGGCTTATTTTCCCGATCCTTCAATGCCACTTTCAACAAGCAGTGAGAAGCATCCGGGGGAGTCATGGATGGAATTTTCTGCGGTGTTTTTTTGAAAACAATCGTCGATCTGTCTGGTAAAATGCGGTTTTCGCGCTTCCATTCTTCGATGTCGTAGGTTAAATGATTTCGGGCATTTCCTTTCCCTCCGGCTTCAACCCACAAACAGTTGGTCATATCTCCAACCGAGCCGATCCAGAGTTCTCCATGATCGAAAACCATGTCCAGAACACCGGCCGCATTGGTCTTCTTTTCGATCCGTTCAAAAGTCGTTGCTTCAACAAAACGCACGGAAAGATTTCCCGCCGCCTGGTTTTGATTGTTTACTACCTGTAAATGGTAGTTGATTTGAGCATTGGCAATGGGTATACAACATAACGCTGCCAACAGAAGTCGAAAGGATTTCATAAGCTTGAACAATTGGGTTTGTACCCTTCAAACTCCGGATTTCGAATTGGTTACACTTTTCGGGCAAAGGAAAAGACGGATTTACCAGCCGCCACCGCCACCTCCGCCACCTCCGCCGCCGGAAAATCCACCTCCACCGGAGAAAGAACCTCCCGATGAAGAACTTGGCGGGATGGATGCAGAACTGATACTTGAACTCAGATTATTGAAATTGAAATGGCTGAAACCATACATTCCGATTCCGTAATACCAAAAATGATTGGAAGAATATCCGGCTTCCAGGACTTTCGGATCAAATTTGTTCTTCCAGACATCAGCCATTCCCAATACAATTGCATAGGGAAGCAAACGTTCATACGTTTCGAAACTCATATCCGGCGGATTGTTGAAGTCAATCCGTTTGTTGTCAGCGTATTCAATAAACAACTTCAATCCCTGGAGATGATCCATCATTTTTCGCCCTTCCGGAGTAGGTTGTTCAAACAAATAACCGAACAGGAAATTGATCGCAAGACCCACCGCAATCATCGTGAAAATCAAGACAATATTTCCACCGAACAAGTAGCGGAACAAGAATGCTGCACCAATAAATCCGAATAAAACCAAATATTGCTGCAGGTTCAGGTGATTGTTGGTTTTCACATACTTCTCGCCCTGGGTATTTTGAACATCCTCTTCCAGTTGTTCCATGGTTTTTTTCAGCAGGGGATTGTAGCCGTTTTCTACGAAAAGAACCGTATCCCGGTTGTAAAACAAGCCATTATACAAACGGGTTTCGAGCCTGCTTAAAGGCGTTTTTTCATTTCCTTCACGAGTGAATGTATATGTGCCTTTCTTATTGTCAATTTTCATCCAACCCTTACTGGCAATAGAGATTAATTGCCCGGTAAAAGCCGTAGAATCACACTTTCCGCGATTCATAATTGCAAAAGCTTCCGCAGGAGAAATCCCTTCCGGAGCATCGTATTGCGGCATGATGGTTCCGGGTTTCGGATCACGACCGTAGCGGAACCACAAAAGCAGGTTCCGTGAAACCTGGAACACAACCATCAAAACAAGCAATACCCAAAGGATGTGCGACTTGACCCAATAAAGGAAGTTATCCATTCCGGAAGGATAGGTCAGTTGGTTTTTATCCCAGGACGCAGCAAAAGTCAACCCTTCATAACTCCCCAAAGGATTGGTTGTCTTAAAAACCAACTCATTATCCTGCACTTGCGTAACGGAAAAATCTCTTCCGGCAGCTCCCTGTTCTCCTGTATAAGCTGTAAACTGGATGAATTTGATTCCCTTTGGCAATTGCACGGTTGCACGTAAAGAATCGATTGGGAAAACCCAGCCGTTTCCGTTGGTATTCCAATACAATTCGTCCACGATATCCAAAAAGCGCAACACGTGATTTACCTTGTAAGTGAATTCATACGTGTGTTTTCCGATGGATAAATTGGTTTCCTTGCTTCCGAAATACGTTCGAAGGCCATTATCCATGCTTTCAGTATGATAATCTTCTGTTTGTCCGTCCCGTTTGAGGGAAACAAACTTAAAGTCAACATCCGTTCTTCCACCTTCATAATCGTAACTCAAAGGAATATCGCGGTAAATACCATGATTAATTTGCTCCGAAGCGCAGTAGATCGTAATGCGTTCCGTAATTTGCATGCTGCAGTTCTGCTCGACTTTGTAAGTTGCATCAAAATAAATAATGCGCTCTCTTTCAATGTCATGGGCAGATGCCTGGAAGCTGAAAAGAAGGAGCAACCCGAAAAAAACGGATTGTAGAATCCTAGCCGGCAGTGTTTGGAATAGCATGTTGTTGTGAATTTGCTTGAACATAATTGCGTTTCGTGTGCTTCCCGCGTTTAACAAACCAGGTATATGGAATTTTTTCCTGGAGGGAATTGTATGCTTCTACGGTTCCGTTGTAGAATTGGCGCGAATAAAGCAGGTGATTTTCAGTTTCGGTAATCTGATTCATTAGCTTTTCAAAGGTTTGATCTGCCTTCAAATCGGGATAAGCTTCTTTGATGAGGTTGATTTTATTCAGAATTTGAGGAAATTCATCCGTTTTGTCCCAGATTCCGGTGCGTTTCTGAGCCAATTCTTCCAATAAAACCGCTTCGTGTTTGGCATATCCGGAAGCAACCTGAACCAATTTCGGGATCAATTCGTAGCGCTTGAGCAATTGTACGTCCATATCCGCAAAAGAGGATTCAACCAGGTTTCGCGCAGCTATTAAGCGGTTGTTTATCACGACCACTGAAACGATCACCAGGATTAAAAGGAAGGTGATACTGAGAATGTAAACGAGCATTTTTTTAGGTGAAAGTAAGCATTGAGATTTAAAGTTCAAGCTCTTTCATCCCGCATTTCTCACAACCTGCCTGTTTCTTGCGCTTAGAAGTCAATACAACCCTGCGAACAAGATAGAAACCTGCTCCAAGAATTGCTGCTATGACGAGAACCGTTTGCATTAGCTGAAAAGATTGTACGTAATATAAGCTCCAAGGTACGCCAAAAAGCCCATATATCCAAGCTGAACCATCGGCCACTTCCAGGATTTTGTTTCACGTTTGACAACCGCCAAAGTGGCCATGCATTGCATCGCGAAAACGTAGAAAACCAATAGAGAGAGACCACTCGCAAGTGTGTAAGTCGGAGTTCCGTCGGCGCGTTTTTGCGCTTTCAACTTGTCCATCAGCTGCGTCGGATTATCGTCTACATCATGAACGGAATAGATTGTTGCGAGAGATCCTACGAACACTTCACGTGCAGCAAAAGAAGTAAGCAATGAAATTCCCATTTTCCAGTCGTAGCCCAAAGGCTCGATCACCGGCTCGATGAATTTTCCCATGTGTCCCATGTAGGAATGCTCCAGTTTCGTAGAAGCAACACGTGTTTCGTAATCCGTCATGGCTTCTTCGGTTTGCACAACAGGAAGCGGAATTTCTTTGGCGTATTTTTCCATATCATTTCCTGGACCAAAACTCGCTAAAGCCCAAAGAATAATGGAAATAGCAAGGATGATTTTCCCGGCATCAAATACGAAGATTTTCACCTTTTCGAATACTTCAATCCCCACATTTCCCCAGCGCGGAGTTTTGTAAGCTGGCATTTCCAATAAGAAAACACTCAATTCTTTCTTCTTGAAAAACTGTTTGATCACCCAGGCTATAAGCAAAGCAGAAACGATTCCAAGCAGGTAAAGCCCGAAAAGAACCAGTCCCTGCAGGTTTAGAAAGTTGAATACCAACTTATTTGGAATCACCAATGAAATCAACAAGGTATAAACCGGCAAACGCGCAGAACAACTGATCAAAGGAGCAACGAGGATGGTTGTCAAACGTTCCTGCCAGGAGCTGATTGTTCGCGTTGCCATAATTCCGGGAATGGCGCAGGCAGCGCTGGAAAGAAGCGGAACAACACTCTTTCCGTTCAAACCGAAAGGACGCATCAATTTGTCCGTAATGAAGACCACGCGGGCCATGTAGCCGGTTTCTTCCAAGATCGAAAGCATGAAGAAGAGTAAACCGATTTGAGGAATGAAAATCAATACGCCGCCAATTCCGGGAATCACTCCGTCGACAATCAGTGAAGTGAAAATTCCTTCAGGCATGATTTCACCCAGCCACGAAGCCAAAGAGGACGTTCCCAGGTCAATCCAGTCCATCGGGTAGGAGGCAAGCGTGAAAACTGCCTGGAATATAACCATCAACAGAACCAAAAAGATGAGGTATCCGAATACGGGGTGAACCAGCCATTTGTCAACTTTATTCGAAAAGGATTCTTCCTGTTTTTTCTTGCTGACTACTTTGGAAACGAGTGGTTTTATGCGTTCAAAACGCTCGTTGGTATCCTGGACTTGTCCGGCCAGATCGCCTTTATCTTTCAGGGAATTCGTTTGGAATGTTTCGCGTGGAACGGCATCTTCCGCCATCCATTCCTTCAGTTCCGGCAGCCCGGTTCCGATTCGTGCATTGGTGCGAATAATTTTCGCTTCCGGGAAAGCCTGCTGTAATTGATCGGTGTTTAGTTCAAAACCATTTTTCGAAGCAACATCCGTCATATTCAGAACCAAAGCAGTTGGTAAACCAAGGTCGTAAATCTGAGTAAATAGTAAGAGATTACGTTCTAAATTGGTGCTGTCTAAAACAACAGCCACTTTTTCCGGGAAATTTTTGTTGTTTGGATCGGAAATAACCGAATAAACGACTTCTTCGTCTTTACTGCGGGGATAAATACTGTAAGTTCCAGGAAAGTCAATGATTTCGATTTCTGTTCCGGAAACCGTCAGATAACCGGAATGTTTGTCAACCGTTACACCGGGGAAATTCCCGATATGCTGTCTTAAACCCGTAAGCCGGTTAAAAAGAGAACTTTTTCCTGTATTCGGATTTCCAAAAAGGGCAATTTTTTTCATCTATTCTACTTCAATCAAAATCGCTTCGGAAAGCCTCATGGATAAAACATACCCGGAAATATCTACAGCGATCGGATCTCCAAACGGAGCTTTAAACAATATTTCAACCTCTTTACCTGCGTAAAGCCCCATTTCCAGCAATTTTGGCTTGAGTTCACTTTCCACGATACCCAATATCTTCGTTTTTTGATTCAACGGAATCTGTGCAAGTGTTTTCATGGGAAACAATTTGTTGTTGAAATTCTGAAAGCTACAAAATTAGTCGAATAAGGCGGTTCTCCCAATACCGAATTTGCGGTATATCCTTAGTTTGCGGATTTTAAATCGTCCAAAATCTTCTGAACATCGTTTTCAGTCGAAGTCAGCTTGCTCTTGCAAAGCTGAATCAACTCGGCAGCACGCTTCACTTTCTCCGAAAGCAAGTCCACAGAAATCTCCCCGGATTCAATGTCCGCAATGATTTGCTGCAATTCCTCGTATGCCTGCTCGTATGTCAGTTGTTGTTCTTTCACCAAACGAATTTACGGAAAAATAATTGAATTGTTTGGAGGAATCTGGCTTCCCCCTTTGGAGGGGGATTGAGGGGGAGGATTATTGGAATTCATGTCATGCCGTGAATCCTGATAACTATTAGGGAAGAACTGACATCGCGGGATGTATCGAAATAGATATGAGTTACAAATGTGTGCAATTCTATTTTTTCACTCGAAATGAACTAAAACAGAATGGGAAAGGAAGAGATATTTTCAAAATATTTAAGAGAGTAAATTTTGACTTAATGGATAGTAATGATGTTGCTCCACCTTAGTCCCCCTCCGAAGGGGAAAGGGAAAACGGTCACTTCACTTTCGCCTTCAATTCCTGTGCTTCCGTCACGATTTTCAATTCTTCACCGGATTTTGCCTGGTTTTTTGAAGAAAGAACCCCGTTTTCGTTTGTGACGATTGCATAACCCCGTTGAAGCACCGTAATCGGATCCAATAATTTCAAATGAAGTTCTGCCTGCTCCAATTTCGCAGATTCCCGTTGAATCTTACGGGGAAAAGCCTGAATCAGTAATTCTTCCCGGTTTTTTACGGTTTGGATTTCTGAATTTAACAGGGTTTTGGAATGAATTTGCAACAAATTGACAAGGTTTTGCTGCTTGTTTCTGTGTGTTTCCAACAAGTAACCGGAAGAAGAACGTATCTGATTACGAAGTTCTGAAAGAATTTGATTGGAATGCGTCATTTTGTGTTTGACCTGGAACTCAAATTCTTTTACCTGGCTCAAAAACGTGTTCTTTTCATCCGATAAAGCTCTTTGAACTTCTTGTTGAAAAGACCGTGCAAGTTGTGCAAATTGATTCTTCCTGTCCTGGAACACCCGTTGAATCTGTTGCGGAAGTTTTAATAACAATTCATCCAGCGGAGCATCCAGTTCTTCGAAAATGCTCAAAAGAAAATACGCCATGTCGGAAGGTGTGATTCCGTTCCGAAAAGCGATCATTTCGCAGACCGTGAGGTTGGTTGAGTGGCCGATTCCGGTTAGAACTGGAAGCGGAAAAGTTGCAATGGCTTTTGCCAGTTCGTAATTGTTGTAGCAATGCATCCCGATTTCACCACCACCACCGCGAATAATGACTACCGCGTCAAAATGATGCTGAACCTTTTGAATACGTTTCAACTGATCCCGGATGGAATTGATAGCAGCGTCGCCCTGGAGTGTTGCCTCAAACAAAAACGTGTTGAAATGATAACGCTTCGGATGCCCGTTGAGCAACGTCACAAAATCGGAGTATCCTTTGCTGTCGGCTTGTGAAATGATGGCAAGTCGTTTGGGAAGCAAGGCCATTTCGAGTTGCTGATTGGCATTAAGAATTCCTTCTTTGTTGAGCCGTTCAAGCGTTTGTTGCCGTTCTTTTTGCAACGCTCCCAAAGTATAATTCGGGTCGATATCAATGATTTCGAGCCCGATGTTGTAGAGTGGGTGATAGGTGATTTTCACATGGAACAACAATTCCATTCCGTCGCGCAAAGGTTCTTTTACAATGTCGTGGAACTTTTGCTGGATTCGTTCGAAGTTTTGCTTCCAGATGGTTCCGCGCATTTCCACAACGATGGATTCATCTTCTTTCTGAACCAGTTCCGGGTAGCAATGACCTTTTCGCGTGAAGTTCAGCTTATGCATTTCCGCGGTTACCCAATAGGTACGCGAATACCGCTCCGCAATGGTCTTGCGAATCGATTCTGCGACTTGTTTGAGGGTGAAATGCTGCGGAGTTTCCATTACCTAAAGGTAGGAAAAATAGCCGGAGTTATTTCTATGATGATCAATCCTGGTCGAGAATGTCTTTTGGTTCATTTTTCCGGAGGAATTGCTTTCTGACTTGCAGCAAAGTAATGCCGAAAGCAGCGCTGATAATGAAACCGGCAAAAATCAGGATCATTCCTTTTGCCATGTGTTTGTGACCTGCAATTTGTGTTACGATGATTCCTGCAATCAGCAAAACAAGCCCGATAATGAAGTAGATAATTAATTTTCTCATGTTTAAGCTACCAAAACCACTCAATTGATAAATTTCTTTCGGTGACTTCGAAAATACGTCTTTCCAGGATTCCGGACCAAATTTTTGAACGTAAGCATCTACGACCAGGTAACCGAAATAATAACCTATTGCACCGGGCAATTTTTCATTCAGCTTTTCACTCCTGTTTCTGAATACGTTGATAATGGCCTCATCCGTGGAATAAACGGTCGAAACAAAGAATTGTTTCAAGGACGTGATGTTCTTGTCAAAGAATTGCAATTCGTCTTCGGAATAACCCAGGTTTTCAGCTAACGTGTACTTTTTGCCCCAGTATTTTTGATTCATCCAAACGGCAAAACCTTCACCGATAATAGAGCTCACAGCTGTTGAATCGTGGTGAGGGTTTACATTCGTTACGATCTGGTGCGTGAGCTCGTGCGGAAACATGCGTAAAATGCGTTCATTGGAAGAATTACTTTTGTGTGCAAGTCTATCAACATGGCGAAATCTCCCAATCCTCCGAGATCCGTCCATGCCGGACCGTAAGCAATGTACCATTTCCCTTTGGGCGAATATCCGGTGAGCTGGGTCATTTTTTCCGCTACTTCCTGAAAATGTTTCACGAGTAATTTTCCATCAATCGTTTCATTTTTGAGTTTCCATTCGGGTAAAAGGTTCATGGCGCCATTCATCCAGGAAGAAACATCGTCTGCGTTGCCTAAGTAACCGTTCCAGAATTCCTTGTATGGAGTATAAACCGAATCTGCAAAGACCTTTTTTCGTGTGATTGAATCGGAATGTTGATAGCGTTGCATCAAACGGATTTGTGTTTGGGAAAGGTCAATCAACTCCAGTGAACGCTGTGAATGCAGGTTGTAACAAAAGAAGGAGAGGATGAGTAATAAGCTTAGTTTCATGTTGTTTTTCATGCTATGACGGCTAAGCGGTGCAATAAGTTACAAAAAGGGAGAAAAATAGGGTGCATTTTACAAATAGACATCCATCTATTAGCCCAGTGGCAGTAAGGGTTTTGACGTTATTCCCGAATCCTCCACGGTGGATTAACCCGGTTTTCGCCGGCAAAGAAGAGGATCAGCTGATTCCCGTCGGGATCTTTCAGATATGCTTCCCGCCACAACCAGGTTTGATCTTTCGGAAGCTGGTCAAATACGAGACCTTTTTGGACCAGTTGTTCTACTTTTTCATCCAGGTTTTCGCATTCAAAATAGACCGAAATACCGACTCCTTTTGGCAATTCTTCGACCAGATGCACGGAAAAAGTTGCGTTTCCATCCGGGCAAAGAAAACGGGCATAATGCGGAGATTCAACAATCAGTTTCAATCCGAGTGTTCGGTAGAAAGCAATGGATTTTTGAATGTCTGAAGAGGGGATGGTAACCTGGTTTAAATTCATATTTCGGATTTTTCAATTGAAATTAGCGATTATTCATTCTCCCGATTTTGTAAACAACCGATTCCAAAGAACATTTGTCGGCTTTTTATCGGAGATTACCTCCAGAATGTATAAAGCATAGTCATTTTCGGATAGATTATCGTTAGAAAGATATTTTTTTAAAAAGAGATCTTCTGCTTTAAAAACGGAGCTTAAATTAAATTTCCAGGAACCATTTTCCTTATTGAATTCGAATTCAATGATATCTCCTTCCGATGTTGCAACAACAGGAGTCTTTGCTTTGTCGCCGCTTACAAAAACCGCTTGTAACTTTAAGGACAAATCGCTGCTGTTTCCTAAAATCGCGTTGTTTGTCACATAGATACAGAATGTTTTTCCGTCAAATTGAAAAATGCTGTCCTTGTTTATCATTAACCGGGTGCTCAGAACGGTCATCTTATCATTCAAACTCAAATTGCTTACTTCCATACTGTCTGCATATTTGATCTTTTCAAGGATGAATGAGTACCATTCGATAGTGTTTTTATCCAATAAGTGATAAACTTCCGCTCCGTTCCTGGTTTGAATGGCTTTTTTATACAGATCAAAGGTCTTTACAATTTCAATGCTGTCATTGGTTTGACCCATGCTTTGAGAACTCAAAAAAATGAGACAGGTAAGCATCAAGAGTTTTAACCGGTTTATCATTTTCGTGTGCTGTTATTTATTGCTATTTCCTTCCGGCCCTAATTTGTGCAGCCAACTCTTCCGCCTGTTTTTTGGTGAAGTTTCCGGAGATTTCCGTAGCTCCTGCTGCTATTACGTCCCGTACCATCGGACAGGAAAGAACTTTTTTATCCAGTGTAATGGCAATGTAACGGGCAATATTCTTACCGGTCATAATTTTCCATTCGAGAGCGCCTTCCTGGGTCATTGTCAGGTTGATCGTTGACTGCTGTATGTGTTTTGAGAAGCTTGCATTTGCATCCAGAATGTGTCTTCCGTCGATTTTTGCTTCGCCATTTTTGGGAATCTTCACGGCATACAACCCGTAGATTTTTTTGTAATTCACCGTTTCTTCCACTCCGAAAGACCACATGAACTGAAGATCTTCGGGAAAGAGTTTTTTGACTTCCGGATGATCCAGGATGGAATTGACGGATTGGATGTCTTCTTCTTCTACGTATCCGAATGCGCCTTCACGATGAAAGCTAACCCAATTCTCCAAGCCGATGACGTCTTTCAATAATTCTTTTGTTTGCTCTGAAGAAGTATCCTTTTCATGAAACCAGTTGACTGCAGCGTTCCAGGAGTTGGAGATTTCGTCCCTGTTATAGGTTTCAAAGAACTGGATATTCAGGGCTTTGACGTTTTTCAAAGCGATTGTTTCCTCTTCGGGTTCGGAAGAACAAGCCATTAAGAAAGCCGGGATAAACAGAAATAGAAAAAGATGTTTCATGAGGGGTTATTTGATTGTGTGTTTGATTTTCCGAAGATACGAATTACGTCCCGATAATTATCGGAATACGAATTGTGACTGATTGATTTTGTTTGAAATTCTCAGGGATTTACCAATAAAAATAGCTAATCTGTTTTTTTGAACCACATAGGAACATAGGTCACATAGTTTTAGATAGAATTCCATGTCCACGGTTGTTTATCACGCATGTGAAGTTTGGGGTGAATGGATGTGAGCATGATTTATTTATTTCAAATCTAGAACTGCTAAATTAATCTTATCAATATAATCTTTATAAGTGATGCGGTTTTCTTCGGTACAGAATTTAGAAATAATCAAACTCCAATCTTTCTCTTTTTCTTTAAGTACCAAATCAAAATCTTTTTTGCGTTCTATTCCAAGTATACTGCCGTGTATAAATTCCAGCATTACTTTTGCCCGTTCATGATTCGACGTATTGTTGTAGTTATTTGCAGCATTTAGAAAATCAATTAGGGCATTTTTGTAATTCTTTTCAGAATATCTAACCCTGCCTTGAAGATAGAATATGCTACCATCTGTTTCCATTACTTGTTTTTCATGAAGTGATTGAATTTTGATTATTTCTTCCTGATATTTCTCTGTTATTTCATTGAATTTTCTTTCATTTTCATCATTTAAGATTGTGATTTTACTTTCTATTTCGGATCTGAATTCATTCAGGGATTGTTTAAACATTTCCTTGTTGCTTTTTCTCTGAAAGTATTGAACTATTATTGGTAAAACAACTCCCAGTAATGTGATGACAACGATTAATTTGGTCCATGCTGAATCATAAAATTCATTTACAGAACTAATTATATCAGCAGATTCCTCTAGTTTCAATTGAATTTTATCAATTCGTTTCATATTTGATAAGGAATCGAGTTTTAAACTCAGACTTTCAAAAGCTTTTACTTGAAGCTTTAGACTATCTATTTGAAATTGAAGGGTATTTGTGTCCATCTTTTGAGTACATTTTTTCAAACGTACTATAGCAACTTCAATCTATCAACCGTGTTTTCCACAATAGAAAGATGTGGAAAACCACAATTTTTACTTGTGCTAATCCGTGATACCGATAGCTATAGGTACAAAAAGAAAAAGCATCAAAGTGTGAGTTTGAGTGCGAGTGAAGAGGGACAAAAAGATTCGAATCTTTTTGATTAATTATTTAAGAAGCAGGATAAGATAAAGTTTTTCCTCCCCCTTTATCCGCCTCCAAAGGGGGAAGCTGAAAAATTTCCTAATTTTACAGTATGAATAAATCGAAATTTACTGTAACAGCTGCGCTCCCATATGCGAACGGACCCCTTCATTTAGGGCATGTTGCCGGTGTTTACCTGCCTGCTGATATTTTTGTGCGCTTTTTGCGTTCCAATGGCCATGATGTTGCTTTTATCTGCGGATCGGATGAACATGGTGCTGCCATTACGCTGCGCGCGAAAAAAGAAGGGATTACTCCGCGTGAAATCGTGGATAAATACAACAAGATCATCGGGGATTCATTCATGCAATTCGGGATTTCGTTCGATATCTTTCACCGTACTTCTGCACAGATTCACATTGAAACCGCGCAGGATTTCTTCAAGGTTTTGGAGAAAAACGGAAAATTCATCGAGGAAACGACCGAGCAATATTACGACGAAGAATTTCAGCAGTTTTTAGCTGACAGATATATTACCGGAGATTGTCCGAACTGTGGAAACAGTGGTGCTTACGGAGATCAGTGCGAGAAATGTGGTTCTGCTTTGAGTCCGACGGATTTGATTAACCCGATTTCGACACTAAGTGGAAAAACACCGGTTTTAAAAAGCACTTCTCATTGGTTTCTTCCGATGGATCGTCACGAAGAGTGGCTGCGTCCGTGGATTAAGGAAGGAATTTTAGACGGAAAACAGCAGCACGACCCGAAAGCGTGGAGAAACCAGGTAATCGGGCAATGTTTGTCGTGGATCGACGGAGGTTTGCGTCCGCGTGCGATGACCCGCGATTTGGATTGGGGAGTTCCTGTTCCACTTCCGAATGCGGATGGAAAAGTATTGTATGTTTGGTTGGATGCACCGATCGGATATATTTCCGCAACGAAGCAATGGGCTTTGGATAACGGAAAGGATTGGAAGGATTATTGGTGCAACGAGGAACGCAAACTGGTTCATTTTATCGGGAAGGATAATATTGTTTTCCATGCGATCATTTTCCCGATCTTATTGAAAGATCACGGCGGCTTCATTTTACCGGACAATGTACCGGCTTACGAGTTTCTGAACCTGGAAGGGGATAAGTTCTCTACTTCCCGTAACTGGGCGGTTTGGCTGCACGAATACCTGGAAAGATACCCGGATAAAATTGACGAATTGAAATATACCTTGACGGCAATTGCTCCGGAAACGAAGGATGCTGAATTTACGTGGAAGGAATACCAGGCGCGCGTGAACAATGAGCTAGCGGATATTTTAGGAAATTTCGTGAATCGTGCGATGGTATTGACGCAAAAGTATTACGAAGGAAAGGTTCCGGCATGCGGAGATCTGACGACGGAAGATCAGTTGGTATTGGATGAAATGAAGATGATTCCACAGCGGATTGCTGATTTGGTTTACCAGTACAAATTGCGTGATGCACAGGCTGAAGCAATGCTTTTGGCGCGAATCGGGAATAAATACCTGGCGGATAATGAACCATGGAAATTGGTGAAAACGGATCCGAAGCGTGTGGAAACGATTATGAATATCGCGTTGCAAATCACCGCAAATCTTGGATTGGTACTTGATCCGTTCTTACCGGAGACTGCTGCGAAAATCCGTGGATTTGTTGGAATCGAAGCACAAAGCTGGGAACATTCGGGAACTATTTTGCTCAAAGCCGGAGATCAAACGAATCCACCTTCGATTTTGTTCCAGAAGATTGATGATGAATTCGTAGCACGTGAAGTGGAATTCCTGCATGCATCACAACCTGCTGCTGCAACGAATTTCCCGCCTCAAAAGGAAGAAACGTCTTTTGATGATTTTTCAAAAATGGATATTCGTTTGGGAACGATTGTAGATGCAATCCGTGTTCCGAAAGCTGATAAGTTGTTACAATTGACCGTAAATACAGGAATTGATACGAGAACGATTGTTTCGGGAATTGCCGAGCATTATGCCCCGGAAGAAGTGATCGGAAAAACGGTTGCGGTTTTGATGAACCTGGCACCGAGAAAGATCCGTGGAGTTGAATCCCAGGGAATGATCCTGATGGCGGAAAATGAAGAGGGAAAACTGAGTTTCATGATCCCGGAAAAAGGATTTGAGGCTGGGGGAGAGATTCGATAGTTTTTAAACCACATAGAAACATAGGACACATAGTTTTAGGGAATTACATACTATGTGTTTTATGTGAGCTATTGTGGTTGAAAAACAAAGGACGCAGAGGATTTAATGGGAAATTCAAAGATCATTTGAACTTTTGACAAGTCGAAAAAATATAAGAGTTTTTTTCGCAGATATATTTTAAATAATGCGAATTAAACTCTGTCTCTTCTGAAATACCGATTGTGAGCTGTACTGCGGGAGTTATAAAGATTTGTATTTTTGTGACCGATGACTGAACGCAAGAAAATAATCCGGTATCATGAAGTGAAACTCGTTGTAATTTCAATGCTGACGGCCCTGATGTGCTGTGTTTTGGCTTTTACGCTGAAGTGGTCGACAGAAGAAGCTCAGCACCGACTATCTAATTTTGCGCATGAACACCTGGTTTGGTTCATTGTTTTTCCGACCTGCGGGATTACAGCCATTTATTTTCTACGTAAGTATCTTTTTCAAAACAGGAAGAATAAAGGAATCACAGAGATTTACAAAACGCTGGATCAACGGAAGGATCATCTGCCTTTTTTCAAGATTCCGTCCCATTTTCTCAATGGATTTCTTACGGTAATTTTTGGAGGTTCGACCGGCATTGAGGTTTCAACGGTTGTGGCAACTGCTACAATTGGAAATGAAACGTACAAGCGCGACTTTTCTGCGAAAATGTATAAACGCGAATTGGTTAGTGCGGGAGTTGTTGCCGGTGTTGCGGTGTTGTTTGGAAATCCGATTGTGGGCTGGTTTTTTGCGTTGGAGGTGATTGCCCGGAAAGTGAATAAGGCTCTTTTGTTGAGTTGCACTGCTGCTGCACTGGTTTCCTGGATTTTTACTTTGAGTGTTGACAGCAAGCCTTTGCTTCCGTTTCAGGTTACTGATTGGTCGTGGAAAGCACTTCCGTTTTTCGTTTTACTGAGTTTGTTCGGAGCCTTGACTTCTGTTTATTTCACTGTTTTGGTGATTCGCATCAAGGAGTTTTTTGCCAGTATATCGAATAATTTTATCCGGGTGAACCTGGGTGCTTTGTTGGTTGGAACGGCCATTTTGTGTTTCCCGTTTCTATATGGAGACAGCTATCACGGAATGATTGAGTTGATTGGGAAAGTGATTGATAAAGAATCGGTTTCCCTGGCGGTTTTAGGGTTGCTGCTTGTTATGAAACCGCTTGTTGCGGCGTTGACCTTGGGTGCCGGAGGAGATGGTGGTGTTTTCGCCCCGAGTATTGTTGCCGGTGCAATTTTGGGAATCTTCTTTGCGTTGATCTGTAACCAGTTTTTCCATACGGAATTGATTCCGCTCAATTTTGCCCTGGCTGGAGTAGCTGCAACGCTTTCATCGGCCATTTCGGCTCCGTTTACGGCTTTGGTGCTGGTTTGCGGCCTGGTTCCGAACGGATATGTGCTTTTTATCCCGGTTTTCGTAAGCAGTTTTGCTGCACAGCGAATTGCGCGCTTCATTCTTCCGTACAATGTGTATACCTATGGAATGGGGAAATCTGCGAAATAGATTTGCAGGTTAATCTGGATCAAAATCGTCATCCAGTAATTCTTTTTCTGTCTTTTTGTGCTTGAAGTAGCGAACAACCTGGACAATGAAAATCGTAATGGAATACAATGCTGCTATTCCGAATAAAACAAAAACCCAGGTGTTAATCAAACGAAAAAGGCTTTAGATTGGGAATACGGCATTGCATGTACGGTCAGAATCCGTTTTTGACTGACAATTGCGGGTTGCTTTTTTGGTACTTGTTTTTTTGTACGTTCCCTCAGTCTCGGTTTCTCCGTTCGACTTGATGCACTGACAGGAATACGTGTTTTCCCGGCAGGCAGATAAGGAAATAACAAAGGATGCAAATGTGAAGATAATAGTTAGTGTTTTCATAAAAAGGGCTTTTATCTTGACGAAGATAATGCTTTTAATTGATTGATATACAGCAATAAATCAGTTTTAAGAAACCGGTTTTCTTTCATGACTTACCAGGTAAGCGTTTACGATCTTCGTTTGCAATTTGCGGTTGCGGAGAATGGAACGCTTGTATGCGCCTGGCGAAAGATGTACGAAAAGTTGCCCCAATTGGATGAAGAACCGTTGAACAGGAGGGTGAATGCGCCAGAGAGTTCCGGGTAAATGCATGGTTTCACAGGAAGCTTTCCCAAGGAAAAACCAGTTGTAACCCAAATGCGTTTTATAAACGAGTTTCTTTTGCCAACTTTTGGATGGAAACGGTCCGTCGATCGGTTCAAGCGTTAGTGCCTTTGCCAATGAAATGGTGTCTTCGTCTGCCGGAGCTTGTGTGATCGTCCAGGAATAAATAGCACGAATGGCTTCGCTTTCCGTATTGGGAAGATAGGAAACCGGAATGCCGAGCAGGTATCCGACGTATTTCCAGAAATGAAACAAGCCTTCGATTTCCTTTTCCGTAATTTTCAATCCTAATTTGCGAAGTCCGTCGAGAAAAATGATGGAAAACCCCAAATTCGTTGCAATCATGTCCCATTGATTCAGGGGAGAACCCCATTCTTTTTCCTGCCATTTTCCTTCGTCGAGAATGCTGACACGGGCATATGCATGCATCAAACGAACTTTCAAACACTCTTTCAGGCCAATTTCAGGCTTTGTGAGCGCATTTTCCCCAATGATCTTAACCCAGAACTCAGTTGTTTCCGTTAAACGCTTAGCAGCGCCCTTTTTCAATGCTCCGGTAAAAACAAGCGGTTTATTGATTGCAGCAGATTCGTAGCCACCCATGAGGCAGTAATTGCGCAAAACCATCAAACCAAGCGAACCGGATCTTCGGCATAAACGCGCTCCTTCTTCCAGTAATTCCACATTCAGCCAGGAAGGTATCTCGGTTGTTTGCCGGATCAGAAGCTTTAAACTTTCCGGACATTCTGCCTCTTCTTTTCCGCTCAATAAGGCTTCAATCCAGGTATCTGCCTGGCGAAATCCGTGAACCTGGTACACTTCCCGAATCACCAAATCTGCCGGATTATCTGTTTCAAACAAACGCGGAATGAGCTGTTCGATTTCCGTTTTATCAGGAAAATTGCCGCTTAATCTTTTTGCCAGTTTCTTCCCGTTTCCGGATTCCCAGTAAATGGAAAACCCGGGAGAAGGATAATAAAACCTGGATGGAATCATCATTTACCCTCTTTGTGTTTCAAAAGAAAATCTTTCATCGTATCCATCTGGATTTTCTGCATTTCGAGTAATTCCTGTTGCTGATGGATGATCAGGTGATCTATTTTTTCGTGCAGCAAACGAATTTCTACTTCTGATTTCAGGTTGATCATGTAATCCTTCTTTGCGCGTTCCCGGTCTTTTTCTTCCTGCCGGTTCTGACTCATCATGATGACGGGAGCCTGAAGTGCTGCCAGACAGGACAAAATGAGGTTCAGCAAAATAAAGGGGTATGGATCAAAGCCTTTGTTTAAAAGGAAAAATGCATTGAAAGCAATCCAAGCCAATAAAAACAGCATAAAGGAAATAATGAAGGTCCAGCTTCCACCGAAAGAAGCCACTTTATCGGCAACCCGCTGACCAAGAGTGTCTGCTGCTGAGGCTTGATCTTCCAGTTGATCCGAAAGGAGTTTTTTCTCGTTGAGTGAAGCTAAAACTGTTTTATCCAAAGAAGAAAGCTCTCCCAATTGATCTTCCATCATGTTTGAAAGATATTTTTCACGGTAATCGTTGAGTTCCCCGATAGAAAGGCAATGATCTTCATTGAAATCGGGATGATCTTTCTGAATGAGTTGTAAAACAGAACCACGAATCGTTTTTCCTGAAATACGTTCAGCAAGCGGAAATTGTTCGTTTGAGAGATCACTGCGAAAAGTGTTCATACTTGAAATGAGTTTGTATCAGGTGAATTTACGCAGAAAGAATTTAATTCAATAAAAAATGCCCCGAATCCGCTATTGAGGGACCGGAGCATTTGTTTTCTATGGAATGATAACAAGCCCTGAGTTGGTTCAAATGGTTTAAAGAGTTCAAAAGATGAAAATGCATTATTGAACATTTGAACCTTTCAAATTACCGTTATTTCAGGGCAAAACAATTTTTATTTCAAGCTCTTGATGATGAATGCAGCAAGCATTTTTCCTGCTTTTGCATACGATTCGGCAATCCGTGTACCTGTGTCGAAATCCATTCCCATGGCTTGAGCTCCGGGAACCAATTTCTGTGACAGCCTGGCCAATACTTTCTTTTCATCGTTTTTATCAACGAAAATGTATTCATAGGAAACAGCTGCCGGTTTACTCATTACCCCGACATTGTAGCCCGGTTCAATGAATTTTGTTTTGATGATCAGCGTGTAATTGGCCTTGTCGTTGTCTTTTCCGGCCTGCACTTTGTTTCCGGCCAATCCTTTTTCCAGCAGTTCTTCAAACTTTTCAGGAAAACGAACTTCTTTGTCGCGCTCCCAGGATTCGGACCATTTGTCGCCTCTTCCGGCTTCTTTTTCGTTGAGTTCCTTGATTCTTTTGTCCTTGTAGGATTTTTCGGAAGGATAGTCACCGACTTCGAGCGCGGAGAAATCGTAAACAACATTCAGTTCGGTTTCACCCTTCAGGAAAGCCAGATCTCCTTCAAGGAGCATGATTTTTTGGGCACTGGCCATCGTTGCAAAACCAAGAACCAATCCCAGCGAATAAATGATTTTTTTCATACGTAGCTGTTTAGAATAATACAGTGAAAAATTATGGTAATAATCTGAAATGTAGATACTTTATCGGAATTTACAAAGAAAATTACGTCAAATGGCGTAGGGAAACAAAAAATGTTCCGCCACCGGGACGGAACATTTCTGATATACTCTAAACAGTTGGTTTTTACAATAGTTCGTTTGCGAGGTTTGCCAGCTCGGAGCGTTCTCCTTTTTCCAGGCGCACGTGAGCAAACAGGTTTTGTCCTTTCAAACGATCGATGAGGTAAGCCAGTCCGTTACTGTTTTCATCCAGGTAAGGTGTATCGATCTGGTGCACATCTCCGGTGAAAACAATTTTGGTTCCTTCTCCGGCACGTGTAATAATGGTTTTTACTTCGTGAGGAGTGAGGTTTTGCGCTTCGTCAACGATGAAAAGAATGTTGGATAAACTTCTTCCGCGGATAAAAGCCAGCGGAGTAATCAAAATCCGGCCGCTTTCCTGCATCTCCACAATGTGTTTGTGCCGCTTTTCATTTTCCCCGAACTGGGACTTAATGAATTTCAGGTTATCCCACAAAGGTTCCATGTACGGACCAATCTTGTCATTTGCATCTCCGGGAAGAAACCCGATTTCTTTGTTGGAAAGCGGAACCAAAGGACGTGCTAAGATGATTTGCTGGAACAATTTGTGTTGCTCCAAGGCAGCAGCCAGGGCTAACAGGGTTTTTCCTGTTCCGGCAACACCTTGCAGAGCAACCAGCTTGATGTTGTTGTTCATCAAGGCATTGATGGCAAATGCCTGTTCCGCGTTTTTGGGTTTGATTCCGGAAGTATATTCTTTCTCGACGCGCTGCAAAGTGTCCGTATGCGGGTCAAAATAAGCAAGTCCGGAACTTTTCCCGTTTTTCAGAATGTAATATCCGTTCGCAATCTTCTGATTTCCCAAAATTCCGGATTCATCGATTGTTCCTTTCAAAAAGAGTTGTTTGATCGTTTCGGATTCAATTCCTTCGATCGTTGAACTGGAAGTCTGCTCCAACTCGTTGGTATGGACTTTCCCTGTTTCATAGTCTTCTGCCAGAATACCAAGTGCTTTCGCCTTGATGCGTAAATTGATGTCTTTGGTAACAAGAATGACATCTTTCTTCGGTTCCTGATCTTTGATCACCAGGGTAGAATTGATGATCTTGTGATCATTTTTTCCTGAACCGTAAATCGACTCAGCGTCCACACCCTTTGGTTGAGAATCCAGTAACACACGAAAGGAACCCAGGTTGGGGCCCAGCGAAATCCAGTTTTGCAGGCCTCCGTTTACTGAGATCTTGTCAATAAAACGAATTACTTCACGAGCTGAGAAGTTCTTGGTGTCATTTCCAATCTTGAATTTGTCCAGTTCCTCTAAAACCGTAATTGGAATTGCCACATCGTGTCTTTCAAAATTCATGATCGCGTCATGGTCATGTAGTAGAACCGAAGTGTCTAGTACAAATAGTTTGTTCTTTTTAGCCATACTGAAGTATTTGTATTAAAGTACTTTTTTCTGGCCTCGGTTACACGGAACCGAATTCAAACTTATTGACAAAGATTTGTGATTAAAAAAGGGAGCTTTTAACTCCCTTTTAATATTCTCTTTATTTTTCTATCACAAACTTTTTCAGGGTTTTAGCACCTTGGGATTGCAGTTCTAACTGGTACATTCCGGAGACCAGTTTTCCACAGTCAATTTTAGTTTGACCCGGAACAATCGTTAAAACGGAAATCACTCTTCCGGTTTGATCCAAAATCCGTGCTTCAATAGCTTGAGAGGAAGTGTTGTCCACGTTCAGGAAGCTGTTTGCAGGATTCGGGTAAATGCTGACAGCCTGATCGATCAATTCTGAAAGGGAATTCGGAAGACTTGTTGAAAAACGATTGTCCCTGTTTGAACGCGTCGTATTGAAATCCTGAGCCATTTTCGTACTGGAACAAGTACTTGGTGCGTCTACGGTTACAACGTAAAACAAACCGTTTGTAGAAGTCGGCTGATCCGTATAAGTAAATAAGTTATTCGGCATCGTGGCGATATCTTCCCAGCCATCCGTATTGGTGTATCTTTTCAGAACGAAGTTCGAATAGTTGAAACCTTCGTATTTGTCCCAGGATAAGTTCATATCGTTTCCTAATCCATGATTCACCACCAAATGAATGGTTTTGTGGTTCTCACTCAACTCGGATTCCACTCCGCATGCATTTACGGAGGTGATTTTGTATCTCCAGGAACGCACGTTCGGTGAAGCTACCGGATCATTGAAAACGGATTCATCGTTGTAATCCACCGATCCGACTACCTGGTACAAGCCTGCTTGTGAAGTTTCGCGGTAAATATTAAAATGATCGATTCCAGCGGTAAAAGGTTTTTCCCACACAACCAGGTTTTTGTTGGTGAGTTCGTCAACGGTTACCAAACAAATTTCTGAAGCGGGTGGAAGTGCTGCTCCAACAGTTGCACCTAAAACAGTGATACATCCTGAAGCTCCTGTTACGGAAACGGAATAGGTTCCGGGAGCCAGGTTCGAACTATTTTGAGTGGTAGCACCATTTGTCCAAAGATAACTCTGAGGATTTCCGGAAATGACACTCAACTGAATGCTTCCGTCATTTGAACAGGTGGATGGAGTAACGGAGCTTACAATCAGATTGGGTCCGAAAGCATTTGAAACCAACGCGCTTCCTGTGAAACTACAATTGTTTGCATCCGTAACCGTGCAGAAGTAAGTTCCTGCACCGATGTTGGAAATCACCGCATTATTTACATGAAGATTTGTTCCCTGTGCATCCGTCCAGGCATAATCGAAAGGAGCTGTTCCACCGATGAAAGATGCTGTTACCTGGCCGTTTGTTGCGGAACAGGAAGGTTGTGTGATTGCCATTTGATTGAGCATGATCTGTTGTGGTTCCTCCACGAGATAAGTCGCTGCAGAAACACAACCCAATGCATCCGTAATGGTTAATTCGTAAGGGCCGCTGTGAAGCCCCGAAATGTCTTTGCTGGTTGCTCCGTTCGACCAGGAATAAACCAATGGTGCAGCACCGCCGTTTGTTGTGACATTCACAAACCCGTTGTTTGTTCCGTGACAAGTTGTTCCGGAAACAGTTCCCGTTTGAGAAAGACCGTTGGATCCGACCATGGAAGAAGCGGTTGCAAGACAGCCGTTCGCATCGGTTACGGAAACTACGTATTGTCCGGGAGCAAGGTTATTGCTTGTTGCTTGTGTTGATCCGCTGCTCCAGTAAATCGAGTAGGGCGCCAAACCGGAAGTAATTGCAACGGAAGTTGTTCCGGTACTTTGATTACAATCGGAAGAAGTGCTTGTGACGTTCAGATCCGGTGTTTGATTAATCGTAAAGGGTAATGAAGCTGAACTGGTGCAACCGTATTGATTCGTTTTGGTATAATTCATTGCAGTCGTTGAACCCGCTGGATATGAAGGGTAGAACGTATTGTTCAAAATACCCGTTCCGCTCCAGGTTCCACCTGCCGGTGTTGCCCAGGAATTCAGGTTGATCGGATCGGTGTTCTTACAAACAGCATTGATCGTATTGGTAAATGCAAGATCCGGTTTCGGGTAGATTGTTACCGGAATTAATTTTGTTCCGCAGGAAATGCCGTTATCAAATAATTCAACCTGGAGATCAACAATCATCGGTGAGCTTACGTCATTGGTATTTCCGATCGTTACCGAGAACTGAAGGGTTCCGGAACCCGAAATGCTCAATGCTGAATTGGGAATAATGGAAACGTTCTGGGAAATACAGGTCATTGTTAAACCTTGCTGACTGAAATTCGGATCCAGGCAGTAAACGGAATTGTTTGCCGGATTGTTCAGCACAGACGATTCACATAGAGCGAAAAGGCTGTTATCCTCCATATTTGCCAGTTGATTGTATTCCTTGACGTAAAATTTCCCGCCGTCAACATACGCAATGACGTAAATCCCATTATAAACCTGCGTTTCCAGGGATGTTGCCGTTGAAGGAGCCAGGGTATTTCCTGAAGAAATCGCTGAAACGGTCGGATTGGTGACATTGCTGATTTTCGTATAGAAACAAGACGTTGCGTTTTTGTAGAACACATACACATCGCTGTTGTAAGTATCGAATTCAAAATCGCTGATCATGCTTCCGGTACTCAGCACAAGTTCGGTATTTAAAGCCGTATTTGTGAGTGAATTGAACTTTAATGGATAATTGGAAGCACTCGATGCCCAGATGAAACTATAGGCTGACAAATCATTGTTTCTTTCGATCTGCATTTTGGAAATATTATCCGCCAAAAGACCTGCTTCGAATGTATAGTTTTGGGAATAAACACCGGCAACTCCGGACGCGTCGAGATGAATATTACTGGTTACGCCGGTTTGTCCGTGAATGACTGCAGCATTGTTTTCGTCCACATATGCATTGAGTTTTCCGGAAGAAGCAGAAAGCAATGCATACGAACTAGCCGTTCCGTAAATCGTCTGATCGGCCATGTTGACTGTAATGACCCGGTTATAGGAAGAAGTAGCAGTGTATGGATTTTTGAAAGTCAAAAACCATTTTCCGAGTGAAGTTCCCTGTAAAGAATAATCCGAACTGTGATCGAGTTGATTGTAGTTTGCTCCGAGACCTGTCGTATGACTGACCCAGTTTCCCCCGTTGAATTTATAAACTTCAAGCGCCTGGTTTGTGCTTTGATAGAATGTTTTGGCTGCAAAAACGGGATAAACTTCATCCAGGACAATCAGTTTCAAATCAAAGACGTTGGCATCTCCGATTCCGGCATTGCCGAGGATTTCCCAGCTGCTGTTTGCTGCATTCCATCTCGCAACGGAAACTTTTTTGGATTGATCGGTATCTATATAAGCGGCATAAAGTTTCCCGCCGGGAGTAATTTCAATATCAACTTCGGTGGCATTTGCAATACCTGCCTGATTTCCGATAGCATTCCAGTCTTGTGAAAATGAAAAAACGGAAATAAAGGAGACGCAAAGGAAGAGAACCTTCTTCATGTAAATTAGCTATTTGTTGTAGTTTTTAAAAGGGCAGTAAAATTACTCAATTATCAGGATACAATGAACGAAAAAGATAGTCAACAATGGATTCTTAAAAATGACCGAGTCGGTTGCTGAATCCTTTTAGTAAAGGGTTTTGCAAAGGAATAGCTGTGAATGTTATTTTAAGGGTTTTATTTTCAATTGTTTACAAATAGATGACTTTATTTCCAAAAGCGGGCGGAAATAAAAAAGGTGGATCAGAGAAATCCACCTTTTTTGATTTTTTATGACTTGAGTCGAATGTTTTAATGTCCAATCACAAAACGCTTCAATGTTTTTGCACCTTGAGATTGTAATTCGAGGTTGTACATTCCGGCTGCCAGTTTTCCGCAGTCAATTTTAGTTTGACCCGGAACAAGTGTCAGAACAGAAATGGTTCGTCCTGTATGATCCAAAACTCTTGCCTGGATCAGTTGATTGGAAGAATTCTCTATATTCAGGAAGCTGCTTGCCGGATTCGGATAAATATTCACTGCCTGGTCGATCAATTCGGATAAGGAATTCGGCTGTCCGGTCGAAAGACGGTTGTCTCTGTTTGAACGGGTTGTATTGAAATCCTGTGCCATTTTCGTACTTGAACAGGTGCTTGGTGCGTCAACTGTTACTTCATAAAACAAACCATCCGTGGAAGTCGGCTGATCCGTATAAGTAAACAAGTTATTTGGCATCGTAGAAACAATTGTCCAACCATCTGCGTCTGTATGTCTTCTCAACACGAAATTGGCGTAATTGAAACCTTCGTAACTGTCCCAAAACAAATTGATATCATTCCCCAAGCCCTGGCTGATTACCAGGTGAATGGTTTTATGATGTAAGCTCAACGAAGATTCTGTTCCGCAATCGTCCACGGAAGAAATTTTGTATCTCCAGGAACGCACATTCGGTGAAGCAACCAAATCATTGAAAATGGATTCATCGGTGTAATTGACAGCTCCTACAAGCTGGTACAATCCTGCTTGTGAAGTTTCACGATAAATATTGAAATGATCGATTCCGTTTGTAATTGGTTTTTCCCAAACAACCAGGTTGGTATTCGTTGTGGAATCAACGGTAACCAAACAAATCTGTACCGGATCCGGAAGCGTGGAACCCACTGTTCCGCCCAAAACGGTAATACATCCGGAAGTTCCTGTTACGGAAACGGAATAGGTTCCGGGAGCCAGGTTCGAAATGTTTTGAGTCGTAGCACCGTTTGTCCAAAGGTAACTTTGCGGACTTCCGGAAATAACGCCCAGTTGAATTTCCCCATCGTTGGAACAAGAGGAAGCGATAATGGTATCAATGACTAAAGTTGGTCCGGAATTGTTCGAAACCAAGGCGCTGCCGGTGAACGTACAGTTATTTGCATCCGTAATCGTACAGAAATAAGTTCCCGCGCCGATATTCGTCAGCGCAGCGTTGTTGACATTCAGATTCGTTCCCTGGGCATTCGTCCAGGCATAGTTGAAAGGACTGGTTCCCCCGTTGAAAGAAGCCGTTGCCTGGCCATTTGTAGCAGAACAAGCCGGTTGTGTAATCGTCATTTGATTCAGCATGATTTGCTGTGGTTCCTGTACCACATACGTCGCTGTGGAAACACAACCCAATGCGTCGGTAATTGTCAATTCGTATGGACCTCCGGCACAGTTTGAAAGATCTTCTGTTGTTGCCCCGTTCGACCAGGAATAAATCAAAGGAGCTGCTCCGCCGGTAGTTGTTACGTTTACTGATCCGTTGCTTGAACCGAAACAGGAAGCTGCGGCCGGAATTCCTGTTTGGGAAAGTCCGTTTGATCCGATCATGGAAGTCGCTGTTGAAAGGCAACCGTTTGCATCGGTTACAGAAACGACGTATTGTCCGGGAGCTAAATTGTTGGTGCTTGACTGAGTTGATCCGGAACTCCAGTAAATAGCGTATGGTGCTTGTCCGTTTGTGATCGTTACAGAAGCAGATCCGGTATTTTGATTACAATTGGATGAGGTTGTTGTTACATTTAGATTCGGAGTTTGATTGATTGTAAACGGCAATGTTTCTGAACTGGTACAACCGTATTGGTTGGTTTTGGTATAATTCATTACAACACTTGAGCCTGTTGGGTAGGACGGATAAAACGTATTGCCCTGGATTCCCGTTCCGCTCCAGGTTCCACCGCTCGGTGTTGCCCAGGAATTCAGATTGATCGGATCGGCATTTTTACAAACCGCATTGATGGTATTTGTAAGGTTAATGACCGGTTTCGGATTGACAGTGATGGGAAGCAATGCTGTTCCGCAGGAAATCCCGTTGTCGAATAATTCGAACAGGAGATCTACCACTGTCGGAGAACTCACATCATTGGTATTGCTGATATTCAATGAAAAATGAAGTGTTCCTGCGCCAGTAACGGAAACAGCAGAATTTGGGATCACAGAAACGTTTTGAGAAACGCAGGTCATGGTTAAACCCTGCTGACTGAAGTTCGGATCGAGGCAGTAGATGGAATTACTCGCTGAATTATTGAAAACGGATGATTCACACATTGTGAAGAGGTCATTGTCTTCGATATTTGCCAGTTGGTTGTATTCCTTCACGTAGAACTTTCCGCCATTTACATAGGCAATGACATATACGTTATCGTATACCTCCGTTTTCAACGATGTTGCTGTGGAAGGAGCGAGGGTCGCCCCGGAAGACATTGCTGCCGGTACAGATGGTGATGACACATTGCTTATCTTTTGGAAAAAGCAGGATGAAGCTGTTTTGTAAAAGACATACGCGTCATTGTAGTAGGTGTCGAAGTCAAAATCTGTTACATTGCTTCCTGTGCTGATGTTGACCTGTGTCCCCAAAGTTGTTCCGCTGAAAGAGCGGAATTTCAACGGAAAGGTAGCATAGGGAACGGACCAGACAGAACTGTAAGCTGTTGCCCCGTTATTTTTTTCGATCAGCATTTTGGAAGCGCCGTCCATGTTATCCAACGTATAGTTGGAATAAGCTGCACCATTGATGGAGACATCCAACGGAATGTAATCGGACATATCTGCTTCTCCATGAATAACATAGGCATTGTTTCCGTCAATGTAAGAACTCACTTCACCTGCAAAACTGGTTTGTTCCAGGTTCGGACTTGTTCCGCCATAAAGCGTTTGTGTGGTCATGTTGACCGTGATCAAAGCATTATCCGGGGAATACCCGGTGGATTGCTCATCAATATTGAAAAAAGTCAGGAACAGCTGGTTCGAAGCATTGCCTCGAAGGGAATAATCGTAGGAATGTTCGATGTGATTATAACCTCCCGGGCCGATTGCCTGGCTAAGCCAGTTTGTTCCGTCAAACTTATAGATTTCCAAAAATTCATAGGTTGTCTGGTAAAAAGTTTTTGCCGCCACAACAGGAGTGGTTTCACCGAGTACGACTAATTCCAGGTCAAATACATTGGCATCTCCAATCCCCGCATTTCCGACCAATTGCCAGGAACTGTTGCTTGCGTTCCATTTACGCACGGTAATTTTATTGGAATTCGAAGCATCGATATATGCTGCATACAAATTGCCGTTTGGAGTTACCTCTATATCAACTTCCGTTGCATTGGCAATTCCCGTTGAACTTCCAATGTAATTCCAGCTTTGAGAGAAGGAAAATAAAGGAACCAGGGCAATGAAGGAGAAAAGTAGTTTTTTCGTCATAAGTACCTCAATGTTAGAAACAAGTCGCAAAGGTATTTAAATATAGCTCGGTGATTGGGACGGAATAGTGGCTTGCAGTTCTGCTTGTGTACTTTTGAGACTTGTATAAATAGTTGGTAAAAAAAGAGGGGCCAAAAGCCCCTCCGTGTCATTTTTTTAACAGTCAGAAATTAATATTTGCTGATTCGCTTAATCATTTTTGAGGCTCCCGAACTGATTTCCACCAAGTAAATACCTGATTGAAGATCATGGAGTTGTAAAGCTGTTTTTGATTCATTGCTGCTCAAGGTTTTGACCACTTGCCCGGAAAGAGAAGTAATGCGATAAGTAAGGGTCTCGTTACCAGTTTGTTCAAAAATCACGATTCCTTGTGTAGGATTCGGATAAATGCTGATTTCATCCAGGTAATTTTCAGAAATGCTGTTGGAGGAAGTTCCGCCAACGCCATCTCCCGCAGAAAACTGCCCCCTCTCACGATTGGACCTGGTGGTATTGAAATCCTGTGCTTTTTCAGCCGTACATGGTGCATTCAAAAGCATTTCGACATAGTAGTCAATTCCGGTAGAACCAGCGGGCGGAACATCGTTGTAGGCAGAAGTCCCCAAAGGAATGGTTGTGCTCACAGCTGCCCAGTCAGCCTGGTCCGTTTTTCGCCACACCACGTAACCGCTTACGTTTCCGGAACCTTCATAATCGTCCCAAAGTACGTCGATAGACCCGTTTCCTGTAACTACAATGGTATTTAAATGCAGCGTTTTATGCTCGGCAGAAATAGGGCTTTCCGCACCGCATTCGTTTACTGCGGACAATTTGTATCTCCACGAACGATTCATCGGAGAAGCCACCACATCATTGAATGCAGAAAGATTATCCGCCATGACTGTGTCGATTAACTGGTAGTTTCCTGCCAGATCCGATTCCCGGTAAATGTTGTAGTGATGAATTCCGGAAGTCTCCGTGCGTTCCCAAACCACCAGGTTGGTGGTTGTTAGCGTATCTACCGTAACCAAACAAATGGGCTGGGTAAGCGGTGCTTTTGTATCTACCACAAACGTTTTTGCAGAATAACACGGTTGATTCGCCGGACCGCTCAATGCCGTAATCGTATACGAACCGGCGTTTAGGTTAAAATTGCTTTGCGTCGTAGCACTGTTCGACCAGGACCAGGAGTTTGCCAGGGTGCCGCCGTTCGGATCCTGAACGAAATCAATGGCAATCATCCCGTTGTTTTGATTACAGGCTGTTTTTGTAACCGTCCCGTTAATGTTGACGGCGTATTTGTCATCCAGCTGATACGTAAATTGCTTAACGCAGCTGTTTCCGTCCGTTACCTGGAGCGTATACAAACCATGTCCTACTCCTGTCAGATTTGAAGAAGTTTGTCCCATTCCGATCCAGTTGTAAGTCGGAGTTCCTGTTGCACTTATACTTGCGGAAATGCTTCCGTCTGTTGCTCCGCAAGTAGGCTCTGTTCCAAATAAATTTCCGGTCATTGCTGCCGGTTGAGTAATAAGATAAGATCCTGAAACCTGGCAGCCATTGTTATCCCACACATTGATGGAGTAATTTCCCGGAGCAAGATTGGAAATGGTTGACGTTCCGTAACCGTTAGACCAAAGGAATTGATATGCATTGGGATTCACAATGCTGATGCTGATTGAACCGTCATTGAGTCCGTGACAGGAAACATTGGTAATGGTCGGAGTAAGTGTTATTCCGGTAGCTTCAACGGAAGTTGTTCCTGTAATATGGCAATTGTATTGATCCGTTACATTGTAGTAATACGGGCCCGGAGCGAGATTTGAAATGGTGTTGGTTGTTTCACCGGTAGACCATTCCAACGTGTAAGTGGGTGAAACGCCAGGAGTAAAGGTTACTGTTGCCGTACCGTTTGTACTTCCGCAGGCACTTGGTGTTGAAACGACTGAAGCACTTCCCAGGATGGGGAATAATAAAGAAGCAGATGCATTCACAATACATCCGTCTATTTCATCCTGCATGGAAATACTTCCTCCCGTAAAACTCTGGGAAACCACTGTTCCGTCAATGGTTGTTCCGGGGACTACATTTCCATTGATTTTAAAAATCCCGTTGTCGTAGTAGTTCACGTAATTGCTCAGGTTGATAAGGTTGTCATTTGCACATAAATTCAGAGGATTACTTGTAAAGTTGACTACCGGAGCCGTGATATTCCCTACGGAAATTGCGGGAAGATCAACTGTGTTCACACTATATCCGTCTGAAAAATCAATTGAAATGGCAGCGTTTCCGCCACTTGTTCCAATGAAACCGTAAATGGCATATTTTGTAATGGCAGGTGAGGAGCTGTTGTCGAAAGAGATAATCTGTGCCGAAAGACTGCTTACAATTCCGTTCGCATCGGTTATGCTGTGGATTTTCAAAGGACCATCGCGGTTGTCGTCGTAAAATTCCAATGCGTGAAACAATTGGTTGTTACTGTTCTTACAGGTTCCGGTGTTTTCAACGACGGATGTCGGATTTATTTCAGGTTTCGTATTGAATACATTGGAATAGTAATATCCGTCGTTTTGATAATTGATTGCGAGGTGTTCTCCCGAAGCATCCAGTGACAGCATCATCTGGTTATTGACTCCGGCAGTCGGTGGAACCATGATTCCCAAAGTGTCCCAATCTCCGGTATTCCAGTCTTTCCGGAAAACATATAGATTCGCGAATGTTGCTGTTCCTGCCGGGGCAAAATGTGAGAGCAAAAAGGAATAGGCCGCGTTTTGAGTCACTTCAAAGAAGGTCGTATCGATATTGAAAGGTAGCGAAAAATCCGTTGTGGTGTTCAAAGAAACATTGGCGCCTCCGGAAAAATCTTTCTCATAAGTGGTTTGGTTTCCGTAGTTGCGCATGTATACTTTTGGCAGGTTTTGTCCGTTTCCGACAAGGAAGAAATTCCCGGAAGTGAAATTGGTTCCGGAATTGTTTTTCAAACGACCGTCGTTGGCGCCACCACTGTTGTAGTAAGAGATTCCGTACGGTGTGCTCAACGGAGCAATTGCAATCCGGTTGTTTCCTGCTCCTGAAACCCCATAATAGATAGACGCGGAGGAAAAACAGATAATGTATTTGGCAGCATAGGAATTGGATAAAGGATCTAATTGAGTGCCGATAAATGCTGAAGAGTTCCAGCTGGATGTACCGGTGTTGAACGTACATAATTGCAAGGTGCTGTTCTCGGAATACATGACGATCAGTGTTCCGGATCCGCTTTCGGCTTTGAACTCCCAATTTGCGGCCAAACCGCCTGACCCAATCAATGAGTTGTGAACACTTAACTGGTTGGTGGAAAAATTGAGTTCGTGCATAAACAAACCATTGGTTCCGCCGGTCACGATGAAAGCTTTGTTGTTAACGATTTCAGCCTGGATCTTATTGATGCTTCCGACATAGGTGGTTTCAGTCCCGACTCTTTTCCATGTTTCCTGCTGCGGATCATATACCGTGACCCGCAGGTAATTGCTGTTCGAATCGGTGAAATGATACAATTTGCCGCCGTACAGCAATGATTTTATCTCATTTCCATAGGAAATATAAGGATCGGCAGGCATACCTGAAGACCAATCGTAGGTTTGTGCTTTTGAAGCGAATGCTGCGACAAGAACAACGAAGGTGAAAATGAGTTTTTTCATAGGTACCGAATTAAATAGTGATAAAAAATCATTGTGCTTTGGAAGAATAATGATCTTTGGTCTGTTTTTGCGGGGCAGTTTAAAGTTTAACTACCCGCTTGGTAATCTTTGTGTCGTTTATTTTTAGCTCAACGAGGTAAATTCCTGCTGTAAGCTGATTTAAATCCACTATTGTTGTGTTTTGACTGCTTTCCACCGTTTGCATCAACTGACCTGAAAGCGATAAGATGTTGTAACGGATGGTTTCATTTCCTTCCTGAATGAATACCAGCTTATCGGAAGTCGGATTCGGATAGAACTGAATGGTGTTCAGGTAGTTTTCAGAAATGCTGTTGGAAGAGTTTCCGGTTCCGTCTCCGGCAGCAAACTGACCTCTTTCGCGATTCGAACGAACCGTGTTGAAATCCTGTGCTTTTTCAGCAGAACAAGGAGTACTCAATGCGAATTCGACCATGTAATCCAACCCGGGAGTTGCGTAATCCACTGCATCTGTAAAAGTCAAGGTGTTGTTCGGAACGGTTCCTGCCTGTTCCCATCCGTTTGCGGTTGTAAATCTCCAGATAATGTATTCCGTAAAAGCTGTTCCCTGGTAAGCATTCCAGTTTACCTGAACGGAATTGTTGCCCAAATCCAACAAATCGAGGTGAATGGTGCGGTGTGCCGTACTTAAGGGACTTTCCATGCCGCAGGTGTTCACAGCGCCGATTTTGTAGCTCCAGGAACGTTCCATCGGAGATGCGATGACATCGTTGAAAATGGAAATATTAGACGCTCTGACCGTGTCGATCAATACATATTCTCCCTGTGTGGAAGTTTCGCGGTAGATGTTGTAGTAATCAATTCCGGTAGTTTGTACTTTTTCCCAAACAACCAGGTTTGTTGTTGTAGCTTCGTCCACGGTAATGACACAAATATCTTGTCTGAGCGGATTTACAACCGGAACATTCCATCCTTTCAAGGCTTTACAATTTGTGTTTGCCACAAAAACCGTACAGACGTAATTGTTTGCCGGAATATTCAATAAGTCTTCTGTTGTTGCACCGTTTGACCAACTGATGGATTGAATCGGATCTGCACTTGCCGGTGAAACATTCACTAAAATTTTCCCGTCGCTTCCGCCACAGTTGGTTGGAACAACCGTTCCGGAAATATATGCCGAGTTTTCTTCACTCATGTAAACCGGCTTCACAGCCATGCAGTTATTGGCGTCTTTGACCGTTGCAGAGTAGATTCCGAAAGCTAAATTTGAAGCGATGTCTCCTGTTGCACCGTTCGACCAGGTGGTTGTGTAGGGAGAAACTCCTCCTGAAATTCCCCAAACTTCCGCTTCACCGTCTGATCCTCCGCAAGTCGGGCCAAAATTGGGTCCTGCCTCGAAAACCAATTTTGCCGGCTGGGAAACAGTAATTACCTTGGTCATCAGGCAGTTGTTTGCATCTGTTGCATAAACGGTGTAAGTTCCCGCGGATAAACCTGTTACGGAAGTTCCTGTTTGACCCGAACTCCAGATATAATTCACCGGAGTTGTTAATCCCGTTTGTGAAATGGTAATGCTTCCGTTTGTTTGACTGTGACAAACCACATCTGTTACGTTACTTGTGATTGAAACTCCTGCAGGATCGATCGAGAAAAAAGTCACAGTAGAGCAATGGTTCGTATCTGTGAGATAATAAGCGTATTGCCCGGCAGATAAACCACTGATGTTATTCAACCCGACAATTCCGTTAGACCAGTTCTGACTTATCGTAGGAGTCCCAACAACGGTTGCGGTAGCAGTTCCGCTTGCTCCTCCACAAGTAGTCGTAGTTGTCGCAATGTTTACGGTAGGGGAGATAAAAATGGCAATGGACAAGGATTCGTATGCGTAGCAAATACCGTCGTTTGTGTAGATGTAAGTCATGTTTGCGTAGTCGTTGGACGTATATCCCAATTCGACGGCATTGAATTCGCTGTTGGCATAAACAGATCCGTCGTTGTCAAACACGCCACCTGCCGGACTAACGAATTGATTCAGATCAACCGTTCCTTCACTGGTACAAATCTGTGGATTGATTGCCAGGGTAACAACAGGAGTTTCCGCAACTGTGATTACGGGTAATGTAATGGAAACGTTGTCGGTTCCGTCGGTAACCTGGAGTGTAATGATACACGTTCCCGAAATCGTTGTTCCGGTTTGAGAATAGAGATATGTGCTCAAGGTTCCTGATGCGGAATTGGTGCCGGCGGAAAGGGCATTGTCCGGAATCACTGACTGATTGGATGAGCTCATGCTCAGAATCGTGATCAAATCACCGTCAATATCCGTAATTTCCAGGGGAACGAAGAGTTGAACCTGGCTGCCATCATTGGAACAGATTGCCGAATTGACAATCGTTTGAGCTGCATTCAAAACCGGTGGCGTGTTTACAGCCAAAGAATTGAAACACAGTAATATCATACCTGCGATAGCCAATGTTCTCATTTGTAGCGTTTTAATTTAGAGTGCCGAAAATAACTAAACTATTGCAATTGAGAGTATTGGAATAAGTAATTTCCAAGTTAGAATGTGTGGCTGACAAACTACGGGTTGTTTTATGCAAACAAGGCCTTTAATACTTCGTCAATTCTGGTGCAGGGAATCAATTCTATTTTGAAATTCGACTGATCGATGCCTTTGTTGTATTTCGAAATAATGATTTTCTCAAAGCCCAGTTTTTCTGCTTCACGAATGCGTTGTTCGATGCGGTTTACGGGTCTGATTTCCCCGGATAAACCAACTTCTGCCGAACAGCAAATGGATCGATCGATCGCTATATCCGCATTGCTTGACAGCACGGCCGCTACAACTGCCAGGTCGATTGCCGGATCGTCGACACGGATTCCACCCGCGATATTTAAGAAAACGTCTTTGGCCCCGAGTTTGAAACCACAGCGTTTTTCCATTACGGCCAACAGCATGTTCAATCGTCTCAGATCAAAACCGGTTGAAGAGCGTTGTGGTGTCCCGTAAGCTGCAGTACTTACCAATGCCTGAACTTCGATCAATAAAGGTCGTAATCCTTCCAGTGTAGCAGCAATGGCAACTCCGCTCAAACCGGTATCTCCGGATGAAATTAGAATCTCCGACGGATTTTCGACGGTTCTCAAACCCGAACCGTTCATTTCGTAAATTCCAAGTTCGTTGGTGCTTCCGAAGCGGTTTTTGATTCCGCGGAGTAAACGGTACACGTGATGCTGATCTCCTTCAAATTGCAAAACGGCATCCACCATGTGTTCCAATACTTTGGGTCCGGCAAGTGAACCTTCTTTGGTAATGTGCCCGATTAAGAATACCGGAACTTCCGTCATTTTAGCATAACGAAGCAATTGAGCAGTACATTCCCTGATTTGGGAAATACTTCCCGGAGCGCTTTCAATCTGCGAACTGAACAAGGTTTGAATCGAGTCCACAATCAGTAATTCCGGACTGGTTTCTTCTGCTTGTTTGAAGATATTCTGAATGTTTGTTTCCGTGAGGATAAAACAGGAGTCATTTTGCTGACCGATGCGCTCTGCCCGCATTTTGATCTGCTGCTCACTCTCTTCCCCGGAAACGTACAATACACGCAGGGAAGTTTGAACTGCTAATTGAAGCAAAAGTGTTGATTTACCAATTCCGGGTTCTCCACCGAAAAGGATCAAAGATCCGGGAACGAGTCCGTCTCCCAACACGCGGTTGATCTCGCTGTCCGGAAGTACAATTCTTCGCTGCCCGTTGGAAACGATTTCCTGCAAAACCTGTGCTTTTGCGGTTCTTCCGGATGAGGTTGAGAAGGCAATAACCTGTGGCAATTGTTTTTCAACCAGCTCTTCGACAAAGGTGTTCCATTCACCGCACGAGGGGCATTTCCCCAACCATTTTGGAGTTTCATAACCACAATTCTGACAGAAAAATGCTGTTTTAACCTTTGCCATGAATGAAATTTCTTTCGAAGTTAATAAGAAAAAGGAATAGTGGGAAAGGGATTTTGTTGAGGAAACGGTTTCCCCCTTTGGAGGGGGATAAAGGGGGAGGATTTACTTCAAATCGCTATTTGAGAACAAATCTATTCTCAAATCTGTGCGATTCTGTTTTTAAATCCGGAATGAACTAGAACATTATAAGAAAGAGATATTTTGAAAATACTCAAGAGGGTAAACATTGACTTAATAAAACTGGATAATGTTGATTTTCCTCCCCCTCGGTCCCCCTCCAAAGGGGGAAGGATGAAAACTCACAGCAACAAAAAACCCTGACATTTATCGCCAGGGTCTTCCGTTAAATTTGATATCTGCTTAGTTCACGATGAAGCTTTTTTGAGATGTTCCTTCTGTGTCCGTTAATTGGATGAAGTACATTCCTTTCGCCAGGCTGGTTGCAGGAATTGAAATCGTATTCAATTCTGATTGCATCGTTTGAATGACCTGTCCGGCTGCATTCGTGATATGAATTGTTTTGATACCACTTGCAGGAGTTTCAATGGTTAAAAGGTCATTTACAGGATTCGGATATAACTTCCAGGAAGTTGTAAATTCTTTCAGACCTAACGGAGTGACACAGAACGGATCTGTTTTGGTAGCCCCGAAGTTTGCATTTGCTGTTGGTAACTGAACCAATACGGTATTGTTTGCATCCGTAATGGTGTAAGATCCGTCCGCACAACCCCAGGATCCTTTTAATCCGTCGCCCCATGAGTCATTGATCGTGAATTTATAACAACCTTCGCTTAAACAGAAAGGAAGATTCAATGTTGACGGGCTTGGAGTCATGGTGTAAGGTCCGCCACTGTAGAATGTTGTTGTACCTGCATTGTTTTGCACCAACCAGGAAATTTCGTCACCGGAACAGTCAAGGGTCAGGTTTAAAGTAACCAGGTTTCCATTTGCTACTGTGTTGAATGAAGAAATCGTAGTATCATTCAAGAGGTTTTGATCCGTTGAACCGTTCGGATTGGATACGATTGCTTTAAAAGTATGATTTCCGCTGCTGAAAGTTGCAGTTGGCAAAGTAATCACACTGGATGCATATTGAGCCAGGGAACCTGTCCAGTTATAAACCTGGTTGGTTGCTCCGTCGAACCCGTAATTGATTGTTGCTGATGTCAGAAGGGAAGTTCCCGAGTTGATGATTGTTACTTTCGGAGAAACCGTTCCCGAACAAATAGTTCCGGAAACGCCCTGAGGATTGGACATGGCAGCATCAATTGCAGTGGTAGATGACGGGTAACCGTCGATAATAGTTGCTCCTGCATTATTCGGGTCCAACCAGAATTTCAATTGGTTTGTACTGTTACTTCCGGCCGGATTCCAGGAATTTGTCAAACGACCATAGTAATCTGAATTCGTCTGGTTTGCGCAGGAAGCTCCGCCACCCCACAATTGTCCGATGATGCGGTGGTTTTGGTCAAACAAAGGAGAACCGGAAGAACCGCCCTCAGTGGTTGTATTTCTGTCCCATTTCAAAGTCCACGTAGAGTTTGATTCCGTAGAGTTCATTCCCTGGGAAATAGCCAATGGATTATCGTCAAAAGAGATTTTTTTGATGTCACCGGAAGGATGGTGGATACTTACGGCAGAAGTCGGAATTGCTCCCGTATTGTCCCATCCTGAAAAGTAAGGATTATAGCTTGCAGGAACGGTATTGTTGACAAGACCACCAGTAATTTCTACCAAACAAAAATCCGAAGGAGTTCTTCTTGCACGCAGGACAGCTCCGGAAAGAGAAGAGAAAGTCGGTGAACTTCCCGGATTAGTGCATCCGGCAGCCTGCCAGTTGAAACGGAAAATCCAGCTTGCTTCACCGTTGTTGTAGCAATGGTTTGCAGTCAGTACATATGGTTTTCCGTCATTCATGGTATTATTGATCAAAGATCCGGTACAAAACCCGTTGCTTCCGGAAACGAGCATTACGACTCCGTTTCTTTGGCTAACCCAGGGTGATCCGTCCGGGCAATTGACATTCATATTACATGATCCCGAACCGGCGAACGCTTTTGCTTCAAATTCCTGTGAGGTTCTGTAACCATGTGTTACGGTTTTGACATTCAAAGATGCTGTTTTCTCGACATTTTGAGCAGGAATGTAATATTCTACAACGGCAGTATTTCCCGGGATCAATTCAGCACCTAGGTTTCCTTCATACAGGTGATAGGCAGTAAATTTTCCTAAAACAAATGATTTGTCCGGATTGTAGATATACAGTTCATTTCCTTCCGGAATAAGGACTTTGTCCAGGGTTAAATTCACGGTCAAGGCATTGTCGCACGTGATAACCAGTTGCCAGATTTTAGCTCCGTTCGGAAGGGTATTCCAGGTTCCGGAATTGTTCATATTGAGTGCCGTAGGATTGTTAAATCCGAAACGCCACGGGGCATTTCCGGTTTTATCCGTTACTTCATCTTCGGCTCTTAGGGCAGCAACATCCGGTTGTGAAAAGACATGTCTGTCAATTTGCTTGATGGAAATCGACGTTTTCGAACTTTTCGGAATGCCTCCGTCTCCTTGTTGTGCTACTAACGAAAAGGAGAGTGTTAGTAAGGCACATGCTAGTAGTTTTTTATTCATTTGTTCGTTTTATTTTGGGAGAGTTTACTTTTTTACTCGTTTAATGCTGCAACCTCTTGGAGGAGTGGAGGTCGTTGTGATCTCCTTGTCGTTCGCTTTTGCTTCAATGGCATTCTTCAGGTAATTCTCATCTGAAGTGCGTTTTGCATCCACTTTGTTGTCGATGGCTCCGGTATAAATCAGTTCCATCTTTGCATTTACCAGGTAAACATGCGGAGTAGTTCGTGCCCCGAATGCATCTGCCAATTCTGAGTTCTTGTCAATGAGATAAGGCATGGAATACGCTTTTTCCTTCGCTCTTTTTTTCATGGCTTCCGGAGAATCGTCGTCTTGTCTTTTTGCCTCGTTGGAATTGATCAAAACCATGTTAAAACCGTTTGCTTCAGCAAATTTCTTTAAGTCGTTGTATTGTTTTTCCCAGCCTTCGAAATGGTCGCTTCCAACTACAAAAGGACAGGTATTACAGGAGAAAACGATCAATAAACCGTTTTTTCCGGACATGGCCTCCAGGTTGTAAGTTTTTCCGTCCAGGTTTTCCATTTGGTGCTGGATCATCGGAACACGTTCGCCCAGGGGAAGTGTTTTTATTTCCGGATCCTGTGAAAATGAAAGTGTAGAAATCAAAATAGATAATCCCGCAAGAGTGTTTTTAATTGTGTTTGAGAATGACATCATTTGGATGAAATAGTATTACATTTATCTGCCAATTTACGCTTTATTCCTTATATGAAAAAATCTTTAAGTATTCTTTTTGTGCTTTTTAGCATTTCTATTTCTGCTCAAAATTTTGAAATCCCGGCACTTAAACAACCGTTCTATGACATTATCGAGTGGAAAGGGATCGGGAGTATCGTGCTAAGTCGCGATTTGACACTAACCCAGAAACAGGTAGATATGACAATGGTTTCAGGGGATTCGAAGAGTGCCTGGCAGCAGGTTTACAACCCGATGGCGAAGGAAACCTATTTTATCTCCGAAGACGGTGGAAAATATGCCTACTTTCTTGAAAACCTGGAGCTGAATGACGGGAAGGTTTTTATCCATCAACTCAGTGCTGCCGGGAATATCAAAGTGATGAATCTGAATTTCCTGACCCAGATCAAACGATTGGGATTCAGCCCGAGCGATTTGTACCTGACGGATATCATCACGACTGAAAAAGCGCTGTTGTGGACGTTCAGACACAGAGACAAGGAAAAGCTGACAACAGTTGCCGTTTCGATGACGCACCACAACTTCAATCTATATGCTTTTGTTGTTTCGGAAAATGTGGTGAGTTCTTCCAAAATCGAAGACCAGATTTCCTGGTATGTTGCCGGAGAGAAAGGAGAGAATATTTTGTTTGCTGCGAGACTTCATGCCGGAAAAGAAGCGGGATGGAAAGTAAAAGAGTACAATCCGAGAGGAGTGATGGTTTCGGAACAGGTGCTGGAACAAAAAGGAACTAATTTTGTTGCACATGCCCGCGTCGGATTCGGAAGAAGAGGAAGTGCTTTGTTAAAAAGAAGTGAACCGAACGAAAAAGGAACCTTGATTTTTGTGAAAGGATCTTATTATGTCGGAGGAATTGAAATGAATGGTACAACGGCAAATTTAGTGAGCTACCGCATGGAAGAAAAAGTGTGGAAAAAGGCCTGTGAATCGGTTTGTGCAAATTTTAATGCAAAAAAAGATCTGGAAGTAGGCTGCTTCGGAATGAATGAAGGAATCGGTTGGTATGTCAATTCTGCCAAGCCTGAAGGGCATTTTCACAGCTTCACTTCAGGTGCCGGAATTGTGTCCGGAACGATCAATCAGGCAACTTCCAACCCAAGTCGTTTGCTTACTGCGGAATTTCCAAGTAAATTTGTCGCCGAATTGGATACCAAGTGGTTGATTTTTGATACAAAACAACTACCGGCTAAAGGAAATATAACCTTCGAATACAAGGAAAAATGATAATTGGAATTTGTGGAGGGAGTGGATCAGGAAAAACTACTCTTTTAAAACGTTTGGCGGCATTTTACGGGGAGCTTCAGCCGACGATTTTTTCAATGGATAACTATTATCTTCCGATAGGAGAGCAATTTCTCGATGAAAACGGGGAAGTGAATTTTGATTTGCCGACTGCTTTGGATAAAGAGCGTTTGGTGCGTGACTTACAGGATTTGAAGGATGGGAAGTCCATTGAAGTGAAAGAATATCATTTCAATGCTCCGCCGAACAAGAATGTATTGATCACATTGGATCCTTCAACCATTATTATCGTGGAAGGCTTGTTCCTGTTTCAATACCAGGAAGTAAATAAATTGCTCGATTTTTCTATTTTTATGGATGTTGATCCGATGGTGCAGCTTGACAGAAGATTGTACCGGGATCAGGAAACAAGAGGTTATTCGAGAGAGGCGATTTTGTATCAGTGGAACAATCATGTCGTTCCGTGCTACGAGAAATACCTTTCTCCATATGCTCACCTGGCTGATTTTGTGTTTGAGAATGATCAAAATGCAGATTTGGAATTTGAACGGCTCATCCAGGTGTTGACTCCGAAATTATTATGCTTAAAGGAATAATTCAATTTTTTGCAAAACGAGGCTACGCACTGATTCTGAGTGCTTCCTTTTTGCTGTTAATTGTTTTATTATTCAAATTCAATCAATCGAACAGGGATGAGATTGATCGTTTTCAACAGATTTTCTTAACGCAGATAAGTGCTGCGGAAAAGCAATTGGATAAACTTCCGGATGACTGGAAGAATCTGAGTAAAAACGCTTTTTCCAGGAAGTACAATTACCTGGAGCAAACACTATTCGTTCATGTTTACCAGGGCGATTCCATGATTTTCTGGAATACGAATAAATGCCCTGTGAACCGTTTTACCGATTTGCATTTTCCCGTTAACGGAATTGTACAGTTGCAGAACGGCTGGTACTATTCGATGTACAAAGATCAGGGAGGTCTGACGTATGTCGTAACCTTCGGAATCAAACGGGTATTTCCTATAAACAACGATCAGTTACGGGATTATTTCTTTGATCCTTTTCCAAAAATACAGGGAGCAGTTTCCCTGGTGGCAGATCAGCAAACCACCATTTTTGATTCCAAAAAACAAGCCGTTTTCAGTATTGAAGACGTGGAACAAAGTACCACGGACAATGTCCTTCTGACGGTCATTTTTGCAGATGTTTTAGTAATCTTTTTCCTGATCGGATGGAAAATACGTGAGAAATTTACGAAGCAGAAGACAACTCGTATTTTGTTTATTATCGGAATACTTCTTCTGCGTTTTTTAGCGCTCCGGTTTGATTGGTTTTCCTGGATGAGCACCACTCCGTTGTTCGATCCCGGCCTGATGGCTTTAAACAATTGGATTCCGAACTTCGGAGAAGTGTTGGTTTGGGCTGTTTCACTCGGAATTGTTTTTCCTTCGATCCTCCGCTTGATTTCGGGTATCAAACAAAAGTGGCAGATCTACCTGCTGCTTTGCCTGATTCCTGTTTTGTTGATGGTTTTTCCACAACTGATCAAACTCATTATTGTCAATTCAACCATTCCGATTCATTTGAATGAACTCCTGAAACTGACGGTTTTTTCGGTTGTCTTTATTTTCATCATCGGGTTGGGAGCCTTGTTCCTGTTGCAATTCTACCAGGTGGTGATCAGTAAGTGGAAAGAAACAAATCCGTCTGTTTTATTGGTTCTGCTGGTACTTGCAGGAATATTTTCATCGGTGATCATTACGAATGAATGGATTTTCAGACTGCATGGTTTCTGGATCATCTGGATGTTCTCGCTGTTGATCGTTTCGGTAATCGTAGTTTTCCGTTTGAATCAAAACTGGAATTTCACAGCATATCTGCTCGCAACTTTTTTGGTTTCTTTCGGGATCACGATGAGCCTGGAAATGGAAGCAAAGAAGAAGGAACGGGAAGAGCGCCTGCTTTTTGCAAACCAACTGGCGGATGACCGCGATATCAATGCGGAGGTGGATTTTTCCAATGCAGAAAAGAAACTGGTTTCGGAACCTTTTATCAAACGCTTGTTCCGTCACGACACCAAACCGAGTTTTTCCGAATTGAAGGAAGCGATGGAATACCAGGTATTCAAAGGATATTGGGAAAGATACGACGTGGATTGTTACTATTACCTGGAAGACAGTACGAATCTGCGCCTGAACGGAATGTACAAGCGGCAATTGGATGAGTTGATCGAAAGACACGGTGTTCGCTCGGAAATCGATACCAACTTGTATTACGTAAAAGATTATACGAGCCAGTTCAACTATGTATTTTACCTGCCGCTCGAAAGAAACGGGGTCAAAGTGGATTTTTACGGAACCATGAAGTCCAAACGGATTCCGGAGAAAATTGGTTTTCCAAGGTTGCTGATCTCAAAACAAACAGCAGTTTTTGAATCTTTGGAGCGATATTCCATCGCAAAATATTACAACAATCAACTGGTTCTGAATTATGGAACGTACAGTTATCCTACGAGTCTGAAAATTTTTGGAGACAATAGTGCCGGCGGACATCAATGGTATCAGCGGGACGATGTGGAGCATTTGATTTTCAAAAAATCGCAGACCGATGCCATTATCCTGAGCAAAACCGTTCCATCCTGGCTTTCTTATTTAACAACAACGGCCATCTTGCTGGTTTGTTTCGGTGCGATTCTTGTTTTGTTTTTGATTATGAAGCAAATCAATCAGGGTCGTGTATCCAGCGGAATATCCATGATTACCAAAATTCAGTTGGTATTGATCGGTTTGATTGTGGTTTCATTAGCCGGTTTCAGTATTGCGAGTACGAGTATGCTGAGCGGACAATACCGTTCGTATTCGAAGGATCAGATCCGGGAAAAAGTCAAATCGGTGATCAACGAAATCAATTCGAGACAGCGCTTTGTTTCCGAGAAATTCAGTGATAAAAACCAGGATGAACTGGATTACCAGTTGAGGCGCTGGTCGAAGGTGTTTCTTGCGGATATCAATTTGTATCAATCCAATGGAATTTTGGCCGGAACTTCACGCACCAAGATTTACAACATGGGTTTGCTGAGCGAGCAGATGAATCCGAAAGCCTTGTACGAATTGATGTTCAATAAACGATCGGAATTCATTCACGAGGAAAACATCGGTTCGTTGGTTTATTTATCGGGTTACGTTCCGGTTTTCAATCACGAAAATGAATTGCTGGGTTATCTGAATATTTTGCATTTCGATCAGCGGAATGTCTTCGAAGATCAGCTCAAGCAGTTTTTTGTCGCGATTCTGAATGTCTTCATGCTCTTGTTGGTACTTTCTATTTTGATTGCGCTGATGGTTTCTTCCTGGCTGACGAGTCCTTTGATGCTGCTGAAAAAGAGCTTTTCCCAATTGGAGTTGGGTAAGAATAGTTCCCAGATCAATTACAAGGCAAAAGACGAGATTGGGTCGTTAGTAGCGGAATACAATCACAAATTGAGCGAATTGGCGGAAGCTGCTGCGAAACTGGCGCAATCGGAACGTGAAAGCGCCTGGAGGGAAATGGCGAAGCAGGTTGCGCACGAGATTAAGAATCCGCTCACGCCAATGAAACTGAGTGTGCAGCATTTGCAGCGCGTTTTTGATCCGAATGATCCGAAGGCAAAAGAGCGGATAGAACGCGTTACGAATTCATTGATCGAACAGATTGATGCCTTAACGCACATCGCGAATGAGTTTTCGAACTTTGCAAAGCTGCCGCAACCGGTCATGGCTGAAATCGATTTGATTGATCTGACAAAGGCTGTAGTGGCTTTATTCGATAATGACGAACATGTGTCTGTAAAACTGGAATTGGATGCGTCAGAAACGATTTTTGTGAATGCAGACAAGGAAATGATCCTGCGGGTGCTGAATAACCTGGTGTCGAACGGCATTCAGGCTGTTGCTCTGAATGTGAAACCCGCCATTGTGATCTCGATAGAAAGTGATCCGGAATTCTGTTATGTACGGATTTCAGACAATGGTTCGGGCATTCCGAAAGAACAGATTCAAACCATCTTTGAGCCTTATTTTACGACCAAATCTACAGGAACCGGCCTTGGGCTTGCAATGGTGAAACAGATTATTGAAAACCACGGCGGCTCTATTGAAATTGAAAAAACATCAGATTCCGGAACAACCGTTTTGTTTATTCTTCCGAAACTGGAAGCTAAACGATAAGCTTTTTACCACATAGGAACATAGGCCACATAGTTTTACAGGAAATTACATGCTATGTGTTCTATGTGCCTATTGTGGTTTGTTATTGAATCACAAAACGAATTACTTTCGTGCGTGATTGCAGGTAATACGATCCTGCTCCCAAAGAAGTCAAATCGATTTGCTTGCTTTCTCCGGCTGTAACTTGAATTGTTTGAACGACACTTCCAACGAGGTTCACCACTTTCAGTTCCTGGGATCCGGAAGATTGAACGGTTAATACGCCTGTTGTCGGATTCGGGAAAAGCGATAGATTTTCTACCTGGCTCCATTCTTCCATTCCAACCGTTGTGATAGAAATACAATTGGAAAGTTTGGAACAGGAACCAATCGTCACGATTGCAGCATAATTCCCGTTTTGAGTGACTTCATAGAACGAATTCGTTGCTCCCGGAATCGGAGTGTTTCCGGTTGAACAGTTTACCCATTGGTATTCGTCTCCACCCAAATCTGCTACCAGGTTCAGACCTACCTGCTGGATTTCAGAATCGATGTCTTCCTGGAAAGTTAATTGCGTAGTGATAATACTGTCGCAGCTCGAAACTCCGGAAAGTGTATCGATATACGTTCCGTTCAACGTATATGTGTGGTTTCCGATCTGGTAGTTTTCACCGAAACATTTATGGATCTGGTGAGTGGCATATGCCGGAACGTGGAATATAATCTGGATGGAATCGTAGCTCTGACAACCGATGCTGTTAGTAGTCTGAACATGATAGGTCGTGGTGACCTGGGGAGAAACGATCAATGAATCTTCCGTGGAGTTGTCATCCCAAAGTACGGTCAGATTTGTGTCAACGGTTAATTCCGACCATTCTCCGTTACAAAGAATCGTGGAAGTTGCGTGCAGGTTTGAAATGGGTAAAGCACCCACGTTGAAAGTAATTGAATCGGTGATGCTGAAACCGCAGGCATCGGAAATGCTTACATGATACTCAATCGTATCGGATGGGAATGCGATCGGCTGCGCGATAGTGTCATTGCTTAGTTGCGCTCCGGTCCATTGAATATCGAAGGGTGCTTGTCCGCCTAGAATGACCAAAGGAACAGGAATGGAGTCTTTGAAACAAATGAATTGTGTATCCGCCATACTTGTTTTGAAAGGGCCCACTTCATAAGTTGGAGCAGGACTCACATTTGTTTTTGAGAAATACCACAAGTCCGGATATCCGTAATGAATTGCGTTCAGGTAATTTTGGGGAAAGGTGTTTTGGTCACAACCATTGCAATAACGCATATCGAGGTAAGTGAGGTGTTGACCAATCTGAGTACTGGACCCAAAATAGTAACCATCGGAACTTCCCTGGTGCATTTCCAGGATATATTGGGTTCCCTGGGTTAACCAAATCGGATTGGCTATGTTCTGGTAAGAATATTGTCCGGCCGGTCCTGAAATCTGTTCCTGGTGGATAATGGCCTGGGTAGCATTGTCGAAGAGCGTAATGTAACGGGTTGTTCCGTTTGGTTCACGTTTTCCGAATGCCGTTACGAGAATATCTTCGTTCGGATAGAACCGGAATCCGCGCTGGCTATCCGTAACGCCTCCGGCTCCACCATTATTTACACTGTCGGTGGAAGAATGCGGCCCGGAGAAAGTTCCCGGTATGGCAGATTGCGAACTTGCGGAAGCATTTCCGTAATTCATGTAAATGGTTTTACCGCCATATGCAGGAATGCTGTCAACTTTCACCCAAATTTGAGTGGTTGGTGTGTTTATTCCGGATTCAATCCAGTAATTCAGGATATCGCCGCCATTGCATTCCGTTGAAAACCGGATATCATTACCAGTCGGCAACATTTCGCCGTTTGTGATTGGTGTTTGGGTATTGACAGTGATTTTGAGCTGGTAATTTGTTACAGGGTTTCCTGAATGTTCAACAATTGTGATCGGCTGGCTATGTGTCCACCCGGGAATTTGTGAAAATCCGAAAACACTGATTAACAGCGTTAAAAGTAAAAGTAAAGATCTCATTTTGCAGTATTTTTTAACAAAGATAGGGATACAAAAATCCGAAAATGAGGGAAATAAAAAAACCAAGGGTTAACCCTTGGTTTTTGTTATGCGTTAAAAAAGTCTTATTTAGACACTACTACATTGAAACGGCTTGTTGTTCCGTTAGAGTAGTTCAAGTTAAATACGTAAGTTCCGGCATTCAATCCTTCAACTGAAGTTTCGAACTGTCCGTTCTCAATTTTCACTTGCTGAGTAGAAACCTGGCGACCTGCCATATCTACGATTTTTAAAGTCGCATCACCAACAGCTTTTACTTTCACTGTGATCACTTCTTTAGCAGGAATCGGGAATGCTGCAGCCTCAACAGTGTTTTCAGCTACATTCAAAGTTGCTCCTGTTCTAAGAGCGATAGAAGGAACCGGTGAACCGATGAAACCAAAATTTTCCCATGCATTACCTTCTCTACGGAAAGGGAAACGGATCAAACCATCAATATTCATCTGGTAATCGTAATGATCTGATGTGCTGTATGCCATAAATGCTTTTGGAGTATAACTTGTGATACATAGCAAGTACGACTGGTTGTTAACGAATCGGTACTGAGGAGCACTTGAGATCGGCATGAAAATTGTTTTTTCATGGTAAGCGTCTGCAGGATCCGGGTAAATGTAAGAACCTGAAGCAACTTCGCTGATCTGAGTAAATGTACCTTGATCGACTGTTTTATCCGGGTCATTCCATGAATACAAAGACCATGTAAATTCAACCCCGTCTAAAGTAACGGTAGCTTCATCATCCGCACCGATTGTAAGTCCACCGTAGTAAACACCGTCAAGTGCAACTCTGTTTGCATTTGCATCTTTCAACACGATACAGCTTTCAAACTGGTTGTTCGGTAATTGGTTCGCACGGTAGAATCCATCTTTCGTGATAATATCCCCGGTTGGATTTAAACTAGCCAAAGACCATAGGGAATCACTGATACTGAATAAATTTTTGGAAACGTTATCTCCTACAAACTCATCTGTATTTCCCATTGCGATGGTATATGTTACTTCATACTGACCAACAGTGTAAGAAGCCGCAGAGTAAGTAGGTGTTGTCATAAACGCTGAATCTCCGGCATTGATGGTCGAAGCAGCAGAAGTCTGGTTGTAGATTTCTGTACCGTTTCTTTTGATTACCGTGTTCAAAGTTACTCCTGATTGGTTGTCGATCCCGTAATTGTAAACCCATCCACCAGGACTTAAAGAGAATTCAGACGCATTCTGAGCCAAAGCTACCGGCTTGGAACCGAATGTCGCTCTTACAGAATTGTTGTCGAAAATCGTAAGGTCATCGTTGTAATAACCGGTTTTGTCACCGATCAGTACAACTACAGGGATGCTTGCGTCGATTTTTTGTTTGATCAACGTTCCTGTCGAAAGCGTAACAAAAACAACCGGGATAGTTACTGCAGGACCTTCACTTGGATTCGTTCCTCCATCCATGTTTAACATCTGGTCTTCGCGGTTTACAATGATTACTGCAACTGCTCCGGCATCCTGGCACATTTTAGCTTTGATACCAAAACCACAAGCTCCGATTGGAGTTGCTGCACCGTCACCACGATAAACCATCGCCACCTTTCCTGCCAAACTTCCGGGAGATAAAGCGTTACATCCGGTTGCAGATGCCGGATTTCCTTGAGCATTAACTCCTCCTGTTCCGTCATTTGGAATGACAACTGTGTCTAATACGGGTGGTTGGCCTACCAAGGTAGCAAGACCCCAGTTGCTCCCGTCACCATTACTGGTGAAATCATAAAATCCTTGGATAGCTGCAGGCGCTTCAACTGAAAATATCACTTGTGACATAGCAGTAGAACCGACCATTACCAATCCCAGGGAAAGTAATAGTTTTTTCATAACATAAGTAAATTAAAGATGCCCTAAATTAAGGAAAAATTAACAAAGAAAAAATTTTTAATCAGAAAGTTGAATGATATAATATCTTGATTGTTAATTCCGGGCATAAAAAAAGCCCCCTTGAAGGGAGCTTTAATAGTTATTGAAGTTGCGCTATGATTAGTCTGCGGCAACCATTGCTTTCAAATATTCGCGGTTCATACGAGCGATGTTTTCCAAAGAAATTTCTTTCGGACATTCAACAGCACAAGCTCCTGTGTTTGTACAGTTTCCGAATCCTTCTTCATCCATTTGCTTCACCATGTTCAAAACGCGTTGTTGTGCTTCAACTTGTCCTTGCGGTAACAAAGCCAATTGAGACACTTTCGCGGAAACGAATAGCATTGCTGAGGCATTTTTACAAGATGCAACACAAGCACCACATCCGATACACGTTGCAGCTTCAAATGCTTTGTCAGCTTCTGCTTTCCCGATCGGAATAGCATTTGCATCCATCGTACGGCCGGAAGTGTTTACAGAAACGAAACCACCTGCCTGTTGAATACGGTCGAATGCGGAACGATCTACAACCAAATCCTTGATTACAGGGAATGCTTTCGCTCTCCACGGTTCTACGTAAATGGTTTCTCCATCCTTGAATTTACGCATGTGCAACTGGCAAGTTGTAACCGCGCGATCCGGACCATGTGCTTCTCCGTTGATGTACAAAGAACACATTCCGCAAATTCCCTCACGACAGTCGTGGTCAAATGCGATTGGTTCTTTGCGCTCATTCACCAATTGCTCGTTCAATTGATCAAGCATTTCCAGGAATGAGCTGTCCGTTGAAACGTTATCCAGTTTGTATGTTTCCATACTTCCTTTGGAATTCGCGTTCTTTTGACGCCAAATCTTCAGGTTTATATTAATTGTTTTTGATGCCATAACTTTTTAGTTATTAGTCGTTAGTTATTAGTGCTTAGTTCCACTCTCTAACTGACAACGTATTTATTTCAATTTAATCAATAACGCATTTATCATTTTTCCCAACTCAGCGATTTCATTTTCAAGCTGTGAAACAAGTTTTTCATCTTTTGTTAAACCTAGTTCTCTGGATAGAATCAGTTGCGTATCCAATTCATACAAAGAACCTCTGGAAATTTTAAGGAAATTGATATAACTCGCTGTACTTCTTCCAAACCCCTCTGCTATATTGCTCGGTACTGATACTGAACATCGTCTCATTTGATTTGTAATTCCGTACTGTTCTTGCGTTGGAAAATCTGAAGTTAATGTATAGATGTCTTTGCTTAGAGCGATTCCTCGCTGCCAAATTAACAAATCCTTATATGACTTAACCTCCGACATTACCAACTAATCCCTAATCCCTAAAAACTAATCCCTAGTTACTTATAATTCCTTGCTGCTATCTTAATGTACTCGTAGTTCAATACTTCCTTGTGTAACTCGGATTGGTTAATGTCCATTCCTTTGTATTCCCAAGCTCCAACGAAGTTGAAGTTCTCGTCGTCACGCAAAGTTTCCCCTTCCGAATCCTGGTATTCTTCACGGAAGTGCCCACCACATGATTCATTACGCTGCAAAGCATCTCTTGCCATCAATTGACCCAATTCCATGAAGTCAGCAACACGAAGTGCTTTTTCCAATTCCGGATTCAATTCATTTGCATCACCAGGAACGTAAACCTCTTTGTAGAATTCTTCACGCAAAGCAGCAATCTCTGAAATCGCTTCAGTCAAACCTTGTGCATTTCGACCCATTCCTACTTTGTTCCACATAATGTGTCCCAAACGTTTGTGGAAATGATCCACAGATTTTGTTCCGTTGTTGTTCAGGAATTTGGAGATCAGATCTTTCACGTAGTTTTCTGCTTCGTCAAATTCCGGAAGATCCGTGGAGATTTTTCCTGTACGGATATCTCCCGCCAAATAATCGGAAACAGTATAAGGAACTACGAAATATCCGTCAGCCAATCCCTGCATTAAAGCAGAAGCTCCCAAACGGTTTGCTCCGTGATCTGAGAAGTTTGCTTCACCTGCAACGAAACATCCCGGAATGGTAGACTGTAAGTTGTAATCAACCCAAACACCACCCATGGTATAGTGAACCGCCGGATAAATCTTCATCGGAGTTTCATACGGGTTCTCATCTGTAATTTTTTCATACATCTGGAACAAGTTTCCGTATTTCTCTTCTACCCATTTTTTACCCAACTTGATGATTTCATCTTCACTTGGGTTGTGGTTTCCTGAAGTATGAGCGGCTTGTTTTCCTTTCGCTTTGATTTCAGCTGAGAAATCCAGGTAAACACCTTCCATCGTATCATTTGCCTCAATTCCGAAACCGGCATCACAACGCTCTTTTGCAGCGCGGGAAGCAACGTCACGCGGAACCAGGTTTCCGAACGCCGGGTAACGACGCTCCAGGTAGTAATCTCTATCTTCTTCAGCAATATCCGTCGGTTTCATTTTACCTGCACGAATTGCTTCTGCATCTTCTTTTTTCTTCGGTACCCAGATGCGACCGGAGTTACGCAATGATTCTGACATCAATGTCAGTTTCGACTGGTTTGTACCGTGTACCGGAATACATGTCGGGTGAATTTGTACGTAACAAGGGTTTGCGAAGTAAGCACCACGTTTGTGCGCTTTCCATGCTGCCGTTACGTTCGATCCCATTGCATTGGTAGAAAGGAAGTAAACGTTTCCGTAACCACCCGTACAAAGAATTACTGCGTGAGCTGAATGACGCTCAATTTCACCTGTAATCAGGTTACGTGCGATAATTCCGCGGGCTTTTCCGTCTACTTTCACCAAGTCCAGCATTTCGTGGCGGTTGTACATCTGTACATTTCCTAATCCGATCTGGCGGGAAAGTGCTGAATAAGCTCCTAATAACAACTGCTGTCCGGTTTGTCCTGCAGCGTAGAATGTACGTTGTACCTGCGTACCACCGAATGAACGGTTGTCAAGCAAACCTCCGTACTCGCGTGCAAAAGGAACGCCCTGAGCAACACACTGGTCGATGATATTTCCGGATACTTCAGCTAAACGGTGAACGTTTGCTTCGCGTGCACGGTAGTCACCACCTTTGATTGTATCGTAAAACAAACGATAAATCGAGTCACCGTCATTCTGGTAATTTTTCGCTGCGTTGATACCTCCCTGAGCTGCAATGGAGTGTGCACGACGTGGAGAATCCTGGAAACAGAATGCTTTCACGTTGTATCCCATTTCTCCAAGAGAAGCTGCCGCTGAGGCTCCTGCCAAACCTGTTCCTACGACGATAACATCAATTTTCGGACGGTTATTGGGTGCAACTAAGCGTAAGTGGTCTTTGTAGTCGGTCCATTTTTTTGAAATGTGGCCTTCTGGTATTTTTGAATCTAGAATAGACATAAAGTACTTTTTTGAATGTTATCTATTTAAATAAATCATAACTGGAATAATCGCGAATAGCAATGGAACTACAATTGCAAATGCTTTACCAACGAATGAAATCAATCCGTTGTATTTTCTGTGGTTTAATCCCAATGACTGGAATGCCGAAGCGAATCCGTGCCACAAGTGGAACATCAATACGAACATCGAAACAACGTATAAGATAACTGCAATCAATGCATATTCATTGGTTGGCTGCCCCTGCTGGGATTGCCCGAAGAAGTTCATAACAACCGTATGCAAATCGCGGTAACCTTCTGCTGCAACCAAACCGCTTTGAGGATCTTTGAATTTTGTTCCTTCCGGTTTGATCTGAATTTCTTTCTCGTTGGTCATCGGATTGATGTATCCGACAGGGAAATAAACTCCCATAGTTGTAAGCGCCTGAATTTCTGTGTACTCTTGTGAAATCGGCTGCATGGTTTGCGGATCTTGTCCTTGCTGTACCTTTTTCACTTCCACATAATGCAACGGAACTGTTTCAGCTATTTTTTGCTTGTACCAGAAGTTTGCCATGTGCGTACAGATGAATACCAAAATAATTGTACCCAAAATAGCCATGTAGCGGGAAGCGGCACCTGAATTAGCACTTGGTTTGTTGTAAGCGTAATTTTTCGGACGAGCCTGCTTGTTCCTCACTGCCAAATACAATCCAAGAATGGCGTGAGCCAAAATAGAAGCGTAAGTTGCATAAGCCAAAATCTTAATGAAGATGTTGTGACCCATGAAGTAGGCGTACTCGTTGAATGCACGTCGACCTTCTTCACCAGTTTTTGTAATTAGTTGAAGGTTTCCCAACAAGTGTCCGATAAGAAAGGTTATTAAGAAAAGCCCGGTTAGAGCCATCCAATACTTCTTTGCAATTGAGGACGTAAATATTCCAGATTTACTCATAGTATTTTAAAAAATGTTTCAAACGTTACAAATTTAATAGCTAGAACAACCCAAATCAATGTTTGATCTTATTTAGAAACAATATAGATTATTTTAGAAAAGTGAGTATCTACCTGGGTTGTAACCAAAAAAAGCGACATTTCTGCCGCTTTTTCTTCCTTTCGGATCAAAATTTTAATGACTTGCTACCTCGCTGTCCAGGGAAATTCCCTGTTTTTTGAGAAGCTTATTTACGAAAATGGCAAAGAAGGTAATGTATGCAAAACAAACTGCTCCGACAATAAAGGATGGTTGGATTCCAATGATGTCGGATAATTTACCCTGAATCGGAGGAATGATTCCACCACCTAAAATCATCATGACAAGGAATCCGGAACCCTGTGCCTGGTGCTTCCCTAATCCTGCAAGAGAAAGCGAGAAAATACACGACCACATGGTAGAGCAGAAAAGGCCGGCACTTAAGTAGGAATAAATGGAGACAATTCCGGTAGTTGATAAACCAACAAGAATGCAAACGAGTCCGAGACTTCCGAAAATAGCAAGCGAACGCGCCGGTTTGTCTTTGGTTAAATAAGACGCCGCGATTTGAATCAGAACACAGGTGAAATACCAATATAAAGGTTTCACATTGTACCCGGAGATAATTGAAACGGTTAAACTGACTCCTAAAGCAATCAGCGGAACGATAAATTTCAAAATCAGTTTGGTTTGTTGAGAAAGGTTGAAAGCATTGATGGACCCGGACCAGCGCCCGATCATCAAGCTTCCCCAATACATGGCGATAAACGGAGTCGTTTCAGAAGATTCAAAACCTCCGAACGCAGGTTGTTTTAACAATTCACTCAGGTTACTCCCAACGGCTACTTCTACACCGACATAGACGAAAATGGCAAGCATCCCCAAACTTAATTGCGGATATTTCAACGCACCCCAACCACTTTCATTCTTTTTGGCAGATCGGTTCGCAAACAAAATACCACCCAATACACATAAAAGTCCTGCCGAAAGCCAGACCATTCGGTATTTCTCCAGAGGTTCCTGTATTTTTTTGATCTCTGTTTCGATTTCCTTTTTGGTTTCAAGCTGGGAAACTGTCAGATTTTTGATCGGTTTGTTGTCTTCACCGATCGTCAATTGTTCCAGGTCTCCTTTTAATTCTGTTAGTTGTTTTGCTTCATCGGAGCGGTAGCTGTTCATAACAGGCGAAAAGCAGGCAATTAATAAACCGGTTATTACCAACATGGTAACCATTCCTTTTTTTGCTTTATCCGATGTTTCATCAATGGTTTGTTCCAATTGTCCGCTTGGTAATTTTTTAGAAAAGCTGAAAAGTGCCGCTACTCCCAGGAATAAACAACCTACACACGCGTACAAAATCACTACTTTATTCAGACTTAATGCTTCGATTTTTTCATCGGGTATAGCAGCGGTTGTTCCGAATAACGCCAATGAAACGATGATCGGGCCGATATTGGTTCCCAAACTGTTGATTGCCCCGCCAAGGTTGATGCGGTTACTTCCGGTTTTCTCATCTCCCAATGCAATCATAAACGGATTGGCAGAAGTTTGTTGCAGGGAGAATCCCAAAGCAACAATGAATAATCCGAATAACATGGCTGCAAAAACATTCAGGTAAACGGAGATAATCATCATCGTTGCGCCCAAAGCAGAGAAAAGCAATCCGTTAATAATACTCTTCTTGTAGCCCCAGGTGGAAACCAGGTCCTTTTTAGTCATGGTACTGAAAACAAATAAACCCAATGCTCCCAGGTAATATGCCCCGTAAAAAGCAAAATCGATCAACTGACTTTGAAACTGATCCAGGTCGAAATAATGCTTACAAAAAGGGATGAAAATATTATTTCCTGCCGCAATGAATCCCCAAAAGAAGAATACGGTGGTGAGGGTGGAAAGTGCTCCGTAGTTTGTTTTTGTAGTTTGTTGCATGGATTGCGTTTTCGATTATTTCGCCGAAAATAACTAGAATTCGCTTATGATCGTATTTTTAACGGGTTGTGAAGGGTGAATTAACTAATTCGATATAGGTGGGGAAGTGTTTATTTTTCTTCTTCAAGCAATTTTCCGATATCACCGATCAATTTGTCTACTTCTTGGGAGTCCGTTCCGTCGTAGTAACCCCGGATCCGTTTTTGTGTATCTACCAAAACAAAGTAATTGGTGTGAATGAAATCCGAACCGACATCTCCCTGGTTGGCGGCTTCGGCAGGTTTTAACACAAAAAAGCTGCGTCTTGCAAGTTTGTATAAATCGGTTTTTTCACCCGTCAGAAAGTGCCATTGCTTCGGATCTGCTCCATGGCCATCCGCATAGAGTTTCATTTGAGCCACGGAGTCTGTTTCCGGGTCAACGGTGAAACTTAGAATTTTGAACTGATCGTTTCCTTTGTAAGCTTGTTGAACGCGCTGCATTTCTGCATTCATTCTCGGACAAATGGTTCCGCAGGTAGTGAAAAAATATTCGGCAACGTATATTTTTCCTTTCAAATCTTTTGATCCGAATTGTTTTCCGTTTTGATCCGTAAATGAAAATTCCTGGATGGTATGTCCGAAACCTTTCCGTACCAGATCTTTTTCCACCATCTCCGATTCCACATCGATAGGATTATAGATTTTCAACGGTTTATCTTCCGGTTTTGTGAAGATATACGCAACAACAACTCCGACAACGAAAATGAGACCAACAATTAGAATGCGCATCTTGTTTTTTCACAAAAATACATCCTAAACTGCTTCGATAAACATTAATCTCCTCCTAATTTCAAGGTGTACTGCAACATCACGGTTCTCGGAGCTTCGATTTTCAAAGGTCTCAAAGAATACGTTTTGTTCAGGATGTTGCTTCCGATAATCGCAAAACGGTGTTTGTCTTTCAACAGGTAAGAAATACGTGCGTCGAAAATCCAGTTACCGTGGCGATTTCGTTCAAAGTAATCCATGTAATAGATATCTTGTAGATACTCAATGTCTTTTGTTAGTTTTTCAAAATCTTTAATAATGGCATCCATATTAACGATTTTAGAGTAATATTTCGCACTGATTCCAATGGATAATTTCTTCGCAAAAGTGTACTCCATATCAACCTTAACATTATGTAAGAAACGATATTTTAAAACCTTTGAGGAAGAATCTAATGAAGTAGAATTATAAGTGAACTTGCGATTTAGTGAATCAATTGCATACAAGTAATTAGGGGTTAATGTAGTCGGTACGATGTAGGTATAACCACATAAAAAAGTCAAATCACTTTTTTTGCCGATAGCTACCGTACCAGCGAGAGAGGCATCAATTCCTTTGACTCTTGATCTTCCCGTATTCAGGAATTTGAAACCAGCTGATGAAGACATTGTTTCTGCTGAAGTAATCGGATACCAAATCCCGAACATATATTCAATGGTGTTTTGATATTCCTGCCAGAACCCTGCAATGTCAAAGAAACTCATAACTGACCCTATTTTGAAACCTTGCTTGATTCCAAATTCTGCATTCCAGCTTGTTTCTGCCTTTAGCTCCGGATTTGGAAAGACGCCGAAATTACCAACTCCAGTTTTAATATATCTTTCTGTGATAGTTGGGAAACGATATCCTTGTCCGTAAGACGCTCTAAGGAAGGTTGCTTTATGAATTTTAAAGTTTGTCCCCGCTCTGAAAATTGGTTTTAAAGCCGTAATTGAGTCATTTAATTGAAAGTATTCCAATCGACCTCCAAGAGAGATGGTCAAACGTTTCCAGAATTTTTTCTCAGCCTGGGCATAGGCTGAAATATTCAATAATCGATTATATGGAGATCCTGATGCCCTGTAAATATTGGAATAAGAATGAGTGTGTTGGGCAGTAATTCCTCCGACAAAGTCTACAGGAATGATTTGCTTAATAGATGTTCTGTACTGATAATCACCATACAGAACAGTAGATTGATTATCCTGATTTGCGGTAAGATCATTCACAGTTCTAAACAAACGTGTACGTAAACTATGTTTAGCGCCTGATTTTGTGGAGTAAATAATGTATGGGTCGACATTAAAAATTAATTGGTTTTGCAAGAAAGCGGCTCCCGGGTAAGCACGATACAAACCACTTGTGTCATCCAGCCATGCAAAAACCATGTTGGATTGAGACAGCATAAAATTCCCGTTAATTCCGTATACCAAACCTTTATTTTTAATGGATCTTCGGGATATATTGAAATTGATACGGGCACGTTTGCTGACCATTTGTTTATTGGTGAAATTGGTGATGGTGTCAGCCCAAACAATTGTATCAGTTATCTTTGGGGGCCCCATATAACCATGATCATAATTAAAGTTTCCACCAAAAACCAAATCCCATTGTTTATGTTTACGAGAATGAAGAAAAGTTGCTCCTGCAATTAATGGAGTATCATCGTACCATTTTGAACCATCTACTGACGGGGTGCTATACAAACCGGAATATAAAATGACTTTGGTAAGCGGAGTTGCGGTAGGGTAAGCTGTTCTGATATTTACGGAGCCGGATAACGCAGAACTTCCCGAAAGTACAGATGCAGCACCTTTAATAACTTCTACCTGGGAAATGTTTTCGACTGGTATGAATCCCCATTCCGGTCTTCCGGCATCACCGGAAAGCATCGGCATATCATCCACCATAACGGCTACTTTGGAACCTACTCCGAAGGTAAATCCACTTCCTCCCCGGATTTGAGGCTCTCCGTCCAGGATATTCAATCCGGGTGTTTGATCCAACACCGTTTCAATACTGCGGGTATTCTTGCTTTCGATCAACTTTGGCTTTAAAACTTCCATGGAAACTGTTTGATCTTCCAATGGTTTGTCGAATTTTCCAACTTTAATTTCTACTACATCCAATACGGTTGAAATCTCTTCCATGGGAATATCCAACTCAATCAGCCCATTTTCCGTGACATTGATTTGAATGGTATCCGTATTCATACCATCCATTCTGCAGATCAGGTTGTAAACACCTACCGGAAGCTCCAGGACAAACTGCCCGTTTTCATCAGAACTGGCTCCGTATAATTGAGTAGTTTTCACAAAAACGGATGCGCCAACAATGGCTTCACCCTGCAGGTCGCGAACCTTTCCTGTAATACGTCCGGTTTGAGCAAAAATGAAAGAAGAAGTTGAAAGTAGTAAGATGGAAAGCAAGTACTTCATAAATGCAGTATTAAAAAGTGAACCACCATCCTGATTAAGAATGGTGGTTACACGACAAAGGTATGAAATAATTATTTCTTAACGATGCGAATTGTTTGAATCGCTTGTCCCTGAGTTAATTGAAGAACATAAATTCCGTTTTCAAATCCGGACAAATCAATCGTATCAGCAGTATTTGAAACCTTTCCGTTCAATACTACTTGTCCTGAAACAGAAATTACTTTAAATGAAGTCTCTTCAGAAAGACCGGACAAAATTAATTTTCCGTCTGTCGGGTTCGGATAAACAGAAACAACTAAAAGAGTATTATCATCCAATCCTAAACACTCGTCAACAAAAATGGTGTTTGTTGCTGTGTTGGAACAGTTGTTTGCGTTTGTATAAGAATACGTAATGGTTTTTGTTCCCAATCCAGCTGTTGCCGGGTCGAATGAACCTGCAGTAACACCTGTTCCGGAATAAGTTCCTCCTGCCGGTGCACCACCAGTCAAAGTGAATGAATTATTGTAAATACATACATCATTCAGTGCAGCTAAAGTTACGTTTGGCAATGCATTTACAACAACAGTGAATGTTTCTGAAGAAGCCAGACACGATCCAACAGCAGCGATATCGTTTGTAACAACGTATGTTCCTGCAGTAGATGCAGACAAGTCAATCAACCCGGAGTTAGAGTTAATGCTCAATCCGCTTGGTGATGCAGAGAACACTCCTCCACTTGCTCCGGTTCCGAAAACCGGTGCGGGATCCGTTGCATCAGAACAATAAGCTCCCTGGGCATAGCTGAATGTTGCATCAGGATTCGCTGTAAGCGTTACATTCACACTTGTTGTAGAAGGACAAGTTCCAGGCACAGAATGTGTAATGGTATAGGTTCCTGCAGTACTGTTACCAACATCTATTACTCCTGTTGTTGTATTGACAAAAGTTAAACCTGCCGGAGTTGAGCTGAATGTTCCCGCTTCTGCTGTTGTTGGTGTTTGATCGCCATCGGAGATACAAATAGTATTGGATGGGTAATTAAAAGCAGAATTCGCAGCAGCATTGATGGTAATATTTGTTGTTTTTGTGTCAGGGCATGGACCTGAAGTAGTGTTTGTAACGGTATAAGTTCCCGGAGTACTTGCAGCTAGATTAATAACTCCACTTGTAGCATTGATAGATAAACCTGAAGGAGCTGCTGTAAATGTTCCTGCGTCAACAACGGTCGGAGTTGGATTTGTAGCATTTGAACAATAAGCCGGTTGTGCGTAACTGAATGTTGCATCATCAATGTTGTTTACCGTTACTGTTACAGGAGTTGAAGTTGTTGATCCCCATTGATTTGTTACAGTTAAAGTGGCAGTATAAGTACCTGCTGTTGTATATTGATGTACCGGATTTTGTTGTGTAGAATTCGGTGTACCATCTCCAAAATTCCAGGAATAGGAAGTTGGATAATTCGTAGATGTGCTTGTAAAAGTGACGTTACTTCCAGTACAAATAGTGGTTGCCGTAGAAGTGAATAAAGCTTTCGGAACATAGATCATTTCAAGATCATCAATAATAAGAGAGTCTTTATCAGAACCGCCACCTGGTGTTTTATGTGTCGCAAAGGTCCCGATTACATACGCACCAAGAGAAGGTGTAGTTACATAAGTGAATGGAATAGAAATGCGAGCCCATCCACCACCTGTATATGGGACGTTTTTGATTGCCTTGGCTACAGTATTTAAACCGTTAACGTCGTTTGGATCTTTGAATCCGTTTACGTTTTTGTGGATTACAAAACTCACGCGTGCTGAGTCATTTTGAGTAGTGTTGCTCGGTTTGTATTTTAACCAAACTACAACTGAGTCTGGGGTATCAGCAAAAAGTTCGGATTTTGCAGTAGATGAATTATCTGTATAATTATAATTGGCAGCGTTTGTTGGAGTTGTATGCCCCATGTTAATTACACCGCAAGTCATATTTCCTTGAGCAATAGTTCCTGATATTGGTTCTTTAGCCCAGATTCGTACAGAATAAATACCTGTTGATCCTGGTCTGTGTTGTGTTACCCTACCCATTGTAGAACCTCCGAAAAGGAAAGCAATGCTACCTGTACCTGATTTGAAACTATTCCAGTTAACGGGTTCGGCATTTTCTGATGTTGAGGTTTCCCATGTTTCAAAGCTGCTGTTTTCGATCTGAGTCTGGGCGGATGCTTGAAGGGTGAGTGTAAGTAGGGATAAACTAAGTAAAATTCTTTTCATAGTTTGTGTTTTAAGATTCTCTTAGAATCGGGTTAATAGAGCAAATTTAGTTGTTTTATTTAATCGATGCTGATTTTAACACAGATCGAATGCTATGCAGGCGATTACCTGTCTGGAGATAAGTCTTGTAAAGACTAATTGCAGCTAATATTCCGGTCGAGACCGGGGTTTTATGGGCACAGTCATTTTCCTTTACAAAGGACTAAAATGACCGGATATTTTCACCGAATAAAAAGGGATTTAACATTCCCTTACTGATTCTTTAACAGGAAAGAATGAAGAGAAGCACTCAGATTTCTATTACTTTTGATGCAAAATCCTTCAAATGAATAAAAAACTCTTAGCAGAAATATGTAAAACACCTGGAGCACCAGGACATGAAGACCGTGTAAGAAAGGTAGTTCTCCGTGAAATAGAGTCGCTTTGTGATGAAATCGAAGTGGATAACATGGGGAATGTGTATGCTATTCGCAGAGGAAAGTCTGACCAATCTGTGATGGTTGGAGCGCACATGGACGAGATCGGATTCATGGTAACTCATATTGATGATAAGGGCTTTATTCGTTTCACGACCCTGGGTGGATTTGATCCGAAAACATTGACCGCTCAGCGGGTAATCATTCACGGTAAAGAAGATGTGATCGGGGTAATGGCTTCGAAGCCAATCCACGTGATGACGCAGGATGAACGAAACAAGGTGGCGAAACTTTCTGATTATTTCGTGGATACAGGTTTGCCGGCTGAAAAAGTAAAAGAGCTTGTTTCGATCGGTGATGCGATTACAAGAGAAAGAGAATTTATCGAAATGGGTGATTGTTTTAATTGCAAATCACTCGATAACCGTTTGGCGGTGTTCATTGCCATTGAAGTACTGAAATTGTTGAAAGGAAAAGAACTTCCGAATGATGTGTATATGGTGTTCACCGTTCAGGAGGAAGTAGGAATCCGCGGAGCCAATGTGGCGAGTCTGAATATCAAACCGTTCTTCGGTTTTGGTTTGGATACGACGATTGCATTTGATTTGCCGGGAGCTGCAGCGCATGAGCAAATTACCAAATTGGGTGAAGGAACAGCGATTAAAATCATGGACGCTTCAACAATTTGTGATCCGAGAATGGTTCGTTACATGAAGCAGGTCGCAGAACGAAATAACATTAAATGGCAGCCGGAAATCCTGACTGCCGGTGGAACCGATACAGCAGGAATTCAGCGCATGTCTCCGGGAGGATCGATTGCAGGAGCAGTTTCTATTCCGACAAGACATTTGCACCAGGTGATTGAAATGGCACATAAAGAGGACATTCAGGGAAGTATTGATTTATTGGCTTCATGTTTGCTAGAGTTGGACCAATTCAGTTTAGAATATTAAAAACACATTGAATTTCATGAAAAAGATCATTTTATTCTCAGTTGCATTGCTCATTTCTTCGGTTGGAGTTTATGGACAAAAAACATCCAAAAACTCACTGAAACCTTTTCACAAACGGGCAATTGTTTCCTATAACGTAGAGAACCTGTTTGATACTATTGATGATCCGAATGTGATTGATGAGGAATTTCTTCCTGCCGGGAAATTGAAATGGAATTCTGAAAGATACCAGGTTAAATTGGATCATTTGGTAGAAGCTATCACGATGAACCTGGCAGAAAATCCGATTGTGATCGGTTTGGTAGAAATCGAAAACAAAGGAGTGTTGACAGATTTGAAGAATCACGGACGACTGGCAAAAACCAATTACGGAATTGCACACAAAGATTCTCCGGATGCGAGAGGAATTGATTGCGGATTGCTTTACGACAAGGATTGCTTCAAGTTGATTTCAATGGAAAACCTGGCTGTTTCGATTGATTCCATTCCTGATTTCAAAACGCGTGATATCTTGTATGTGAAAGGGCAATTGCAGGGTGGAAAAATCATTCACTTGTTTGTAAACCACTGGCCGTCAAGACGAGGTGGTGAAGGTGAATCCGAAATCCGAAGAATCCAGGCAGCGACAGTTGCACGCGCAAAAATAGATGCAATTCTGAAAGTAGATCCGAAAGCAAACATTGTTTTGATGGGAGATTTCAACGATCATCCGGACAATAAATCTATCCAGGATGTGTTGAAAGCGAAGGAAGTAACGGATCAAACAGCAGATTTGCTGGATTTGTTTGCAGATGATCACAAAGCCGGAAAAGGAACCCATAATTACAAAGGACAATGGGGAGTGCTGGATCATTTCATTATTTCAAGAGCAATTTACAAAGGAACGAATGGAATTCAGCTGGAACCGAATGACGGAATCATTGTCTACGAAGAAAAATTGCTTTTCACGCAGAAAGACGGAAGTAAGAAACCGTCTACAACGTATGGAGGTCCGAATTATTACGGTGGATATTCCGATCACCTTCCGATACAGATTATTCTGAAATAACGAAGTTTGTTCGGATAATTTGTATTTTCGGTGTAAGATCTAAAACCAAATGAAGACAATTTCTTTCACTACCTCGCAATTCGTTACCATTGATTATGAGCTTGCAAGCCCGGTTTATAGAGCAGTTGCGGCGTTTTTGGATCTGGTTTTCCTTTGCATTTACTTTCTGATTGCAAGTTACTTTATCAATCATAATCTGTTCGACATGGATATTAACTCCAGGGAGAACAGGGATTCATTTCTGACGGCTTTTTTGATCCGCTTACCGTGGCTTTTGTATTCTCCGGTAATCGAATACTTCACAAACGGTCGCTCTTTAGGAAAGTTAATCATGGGAATCCGCGTGGTGAAAAGCAATGGTGAAACAGCTGGTTTGAGGGAATACTTTACGCGCTGGATCTTCAGAATTGTAGATATCTGGGTTGGTGGTTTCGGATTTTTGGCCTTATTGGTTGCCGGAACAACGGAGAAAAGACAACGAATCGGAGATATCATGGCGGACACAGTGGTGATCAAAGTGAAAGACACACAGTTGTACGGTTTGAAAGATGTGTTGTCGATTAAAAGCTCGGATACGCATATTCCTACTTATCCCAATGTGATTCGCTTTTCGGATGAAGACATGTTGTTGATCAAGAATACGATTTTAAGAGTACAGCGTTATCCGAACCAGGAAAATAAAGACTTTGCCATTGAATTGGCGGATGAAACGGCTCGTTTGATGGGGCTTACCGAAACTCCGCCGAAACGAATGGAGTTCTTAAAAACGGTCCTTCAGGACTACGTGGTGTTAACACGTTAGAAATAAAAATCAAGATTTGAAAGGATATTAAGTGTCGATGAATTTTAATTGCCGTAGAAATAGTTCAAAGGTTGAAATCCCGATAGCTATCGGGATCAAGAGTTCAAATTGAACCGTTTAAACTTTTTGAACATTTGAACAGACTCAATTCATTTACATCAGAAGAAAGCGGTCAAATCAGAGAATCCTTACACAAGAGAAATAAGAAAATAAAATGGGTGTGTTATATGTTGTTCCGACTCCGGTTGGAAATCTGGAAGATATTACTTTAAGAGCAATTCGTTTGCTGAAAGAAGCCGAGTTGATCTATTCCGAAGATACACGTGTCACCAAAAAACTACTTTCCCACCTGGAAATTACCGGGAAACAAATCATTCCGTTTCATGCGCACAACGAGCATAAGCAATTGGAACGTTCCGTTCAGACTGTCCGTGAAAACCAATGCACGGTGCTGGTTTCGGACGCGGGAACTCCTGCTATTTCCGACCCGGGTTTTTTGCTTGTAAGAGCATGTGTTGAAGCTGGTTTGGAAGTGACCTGCTTACCTGGTCCGACTGCTTTTGTTCCGGCTTTGGTTGCGAGTGGTTTCCCTTGCGACCGGTTTGTATACGAAGGATTTTTACCCCATAAAAAAGGGCGCCAAACCAAATGGCTTTCTTACAAGGAAGAAGAAAGAACGGTTGTTCTTTACGAATCGCCGCACCGGATTGTAAAAGCATTGGAAGAATGTGTCAATTTCCTCGGACCGGACAGAGAAGTTTGCGTTGCCCGTGAAATCAGTAAACTCTTCGAACAATTCGTTCGCGGTAGAGCAGAAGATGTCCTGAAACACTTCCAGGCAACTCCGCCAAAAGGAGAAATCGTATTGCTTGTAAAAGGAATCTGATCTTGTCTTTCTCAATACATCCCGATAAAACATCGGGACACTCGAAACTACAAGACCATCCAACTAACTTGACATCGTCAGTTCGAGTAAAATTTTGAGGAACGAAAAATTTGTATCGAGAACGTATTGAAACACACCTGACGTGTATCCTTAAGTCTTGATATCCTAATGCCTTAAAGTCCTGAAATCCTGAAATCTATTGTGTAATAAACCCGAACTGCGCTCCTGACGAAGTGTCTTCACCGTCAAAAGTCATCACCGGAATAGAAAGCTCGTTTTCTGCCAAACTCTGAACCAGGTTCGTAGAGAAGATCGAGAACATATCCTGGTAATGCGTAGCAGCCAACAGGTTTGCTTTTACCTCACGGCAATATTCAATCAGGTTCTTCTCAAAGTTTGTTGAATCCAATAAGTGAACGGTTGTCTCTAAACCATTATCCTTCAAATATCCGTTTGCAACTCTCAGGTTGACGTCGATTTTTTTCATAAAACCTTCATCGGAATAGCGTTGACCAACCAGGTATATTTTGGAATTGAATATCTGTGCAACCCTCGAAGCGTATCTCACAACCTGAACACTTTCACGCGCCAGATCCACGGTCATTACAATCGATTTGATTTTATGGAAAGAAGTATCCTGTTGTGTCAGAATGATCGGAACATTGCTATTTGAAATAACGGATAAAGCCGGACTTCCGAAGATCTTTTGCCAGATGGAAGTACTGTGGGTTCCCATGATGATCAATTGTACTCCGATCGAATCGGCAATCAGCCCGATATCTCTCAAAACTTTCCCGATCACAACACGGGTAGAAATAGTAACTTCCGAATTTTGATACTTCGCTGCCAGATCCCGAAGCTGTTTCTCAGCTGCAATCCGTTCCTTTGCATGTGTAATGATGTGCAATAAAACAATATCTCCTTTGTTGTACTTCGCTGCGTCTAAAGCAAAAACCAACGCGTTTTCAGTTACGGGAGTAAAATCAATCGGAACAAGATAGTGGAATGTAGCTGCCATTGTATCAAATTTAAGTTTGACTAAAAGTAACACTTTTTCGCTTTCTCGGGCAGAAATCAAAACAATCTCACTAACTTTTTACTTTAAATTTGTATATGAAACAAACAGAAGCATTTCATTTGGTAAAAAAGGGCAATGCCGAATCTGCCTTTGAGTTGAGAAGCGCCACCTTGCCCGAATTAAAAAGCAAACAGGTTTTGATCGAAGTTCAGGCTTTCGGCTTGAATTATGCAGATGTCATGGCGCGTTTGGGCTTGTACCGGGAAGCTCCTCCTATGCCGTGTGTCATCGGATATGAAGTGGTCGGATTCATCACACAGGTTGGCAGCGAAGCGGATTCCGCATTAGTGGGAAAACGCGTTGTAGGCTTTTGCCGTTTCGGAGGATATGCGAAACACGTGATTACGGAAGAATATGCTGTTTCTGTGATCGATGATATGGATGCCGGAATTGCTTTGTCTTTGGCCACTCAGTTTGTAACGGCTTATTACATGGTTTATCGCTCAGCGAATGTGCATGCCGGAGAACGTATTTTGATTCATGCAGCAGCGGGTGGAGTAGGAACAGCGCTGATCCAGTTGTGCAAAATGAAAGGAGCTTACGTGATTGCGAAAGTCAGTTCGAAGGAAAAGGAAACTTTGGTACGCAATTTGGGCGCCGATGAAACGATTAATTATAGAGAAGGGGATTATTCGGAGAAAATCGCTGCGTTTTTGGGCAAAGAACGACTGGATGTCAGTTTCAATCCGGTTGCCGGATCCACTTTCAAGAAAGATTGGGGACTTTTGGGAACCGGTGGAAGACTTGTCTTGTTTGGTGGTTCTGAATTATCAAATGGTAAGTGGGGACTGCTTTCAACGCTTAATTTTGTTAGAAAGATGGGATTTGTTGTACCAATCGGGTTAATGATGCGTTCTAAATCCATCATTGGTATCAATATGCTGAAGATAGCCGACTTCAAACCGCAAGTGCTCACTCAATGTTTAAATGAGGTAGTACAAATGGTAAAACTAGGGCAGATTCAACCGGTTGTAGGCGGTGTCTACAAACAAAGCGAATTCACGAAAGCCCATCGTTTGCTGGAAGAAGGCAAAACAATTGGTAAGTTAATAATTGAGTGGGATGAACAACCGAATTAAGGATTGGGGTATTGCAATCATTTCAAGTTTACTCTTGAATGCTTCCTGTATTGAGCATAGGGCGGAGGTGAAACACAGCCGCAAACCTGATTCGTCCAAACAGGATGAGGAAAAATACATTCACGATACAGATTACAAAACGTTCCGAATCTACGAGGGAAATATTCCATGCGAAGATTGCAGCGGAATCGAACAACGTTTGGTTGTAAAAGGAGATACATTGGGAATTTTCCGCCTGACGGAAACCTATAAAAATGCCACTGAAGACGGCGATGCAACGATTGTTTGCAGCGGTCAATGGAAAAAAGTGAAGCAAAGAAACAAGGAAATCCTGATTTTATCTCAAGGTTCTTTGAGTGATTCCGTGAGAAGAATGGAATATGATTTTCATTCCAAAGAAATTGTTCAGATCTCACTGGATGACAACCGCTTTAAGAACACTTCAGAATATCATTTGAGATTGGTGAGACAGAGTAAATAAAAATCAGTCTGTTTTGAAATGAAGGCTTATCTGAGAATTTAAGTAATAATTTCCCACAGTATCGACCTGTATCGGGTTGAACTTTCCGGATTGTCTAAGCGAGACCGGTAGGCGAGCAATTAATTTGCGCATTTGAGGAAAGAATAAAGAATAGTTCATTTTATTTGGGATTTGATTCCAATCTTTTTAGTTGGTAAGAAAGAGCAATCTTTAACGAAAGATGGCTTCTTTGAACCGGTTCTTCCTGTAATTTTGCATTTCACAAAAAGAAGGGAGACATTCAATGAAGTTAAAAGGGTATTTGCTTGCGCTGGTTTCAGCAGTTTCATATGGTTTAATTCCCCTTTTCATTCTTCCGATAAAAGCGCTGAACTTTCCGATGGATACAACCTTGTTCTATCGGTTTTTGATTTCGGCGATCTTTATACTGTTCTTTTTGCTTTACAAGAAGGAATCACTGAAAATCAACAAAACAGAATTCCTGATCTTGTTGGTGCTTGGACTCCTGTATGCTTTGTCTTCGGATTTCCTGTTTATTGGGTATGAATTGCTGACCCCGGGAATTGCTTCAACTGTTCTCTTTGTTTACCCGGTATTTGTGGCGTTGATCCTGGCTTTGTTTTTCAAGGAAAAAATCACGCGGTTTACATTGATTTCTTTGCTGGTGACCTTTTCCGGAATTGTGGTTTTGAGCACAAACGGATCCGGTTTCAATATCAATTTCCTGGGACTTTTGGTATCCGTGATGTGTGCCTTGTTCTATGCGGTTTATATGGTGATTGTCAACAAAGCCAATATGAAGAACGTTTCCGGAACCAAGATTACGTTTTATTCACTGCTTTTCTCTGCGGCATATTATTTCGTTAAAACGCTTTGTTTGGGCGGATCATTGGCGGCATCGCCGTCCCTGTTCCTGCATATTTCGATTTTTGCGTTGGTAACAACCGTTTTCTCAATCACGGCTTTGATTTACGCCATCCAATACATCGGATCAACACCCACATCCATTATGGGAGCTTTGGAACCGGTAGTTGCGGTAATCATCAGCGTGTGTTGTTTCGGAGAATTTCTTTCCTGGAATTTGATGCTCGGAGTGGTTCTGATTTTGATCGGAGTGTTGATCAATATCGTTTTCGACCGGAATAAGATTCATTAACCTACGGTGTTAAAATGAACCACATAGGTTAATCTAAAAACCACATAGTTTTACAGGAAATTACATGCTATGTTTTCTATGTGAACTATTGTGGTTGAAAAATAAACCACATAGCAACATAAGTCACATAGTTTTACGGGAAATAATCAGATAAACCCAGCCAGAGTAATATATCCGTTTTTGTAAGAACGAATGATGTGCTATGGTTTTCTATGTGTACTATGTGGTAAAATGAACCACACAGCACACTAGTAAATATTAAATTTGAAGCTTGGATTGATCTCTTACAATTTAATTCCCAATTCCTTCAATTGTGCTTCATCAATCGCAGACGGAGCATCAATCATCACATCTCTTCCGCTGTTGTTTTTAGGGAATGCGATGTAATCGCGGATAGAATCCGAACCACCCATGGTTGCAACCAAACGGTCCAAACCAAAAGCCAAACCACCATGTGGCGGAGCACCGTATTCAAATGCATTCAATAAGAATCCGAATTGATCCTGTGCTTGCTCCGGAGTGAATCCAAGCAATTCAAACATGCGTGACTGAAGTGCGCGATCGTGAATACGAATCGATCCACCACCTAATTCGACGCCATTCATAGCAAGGTCATATGCATTTGCACGTACTTTCCCAGGATCTGTATCGATCAGGCTGAAATCTTCCGGTTTCGGAGAAGTGAATGGATGGTGCATAGCGTGGTAGCGCCCGTTTTCCTCGTCCCATTCCAATAAGGGGAAGTCAAGAACCCAAAGCGGTTTGAAATCGTCGCCTTTGCGAAGACCCAATTCCGTTCCCATGCGCAAACGCAATTCGTTCATTTGCTTGCGTGTTTTGTCCAAACCACCGCTTAAAACAAAAATCAAATCGCCGGCTTTTGCACCGCTTGCTTCTGCCCAGCTTCTCAACGTTGCTTCATCGTAGAATTTATCTACCGAACTTTTGAATGTTCCATCTGTGTTACATTTCACGTAAACCAAGCCCAAAGCCCCGATTTGCGGACGTTTCACCCAATCCGTAATTTCATCCAATTGCTTGCGCGTATATTCACTTGCTCCCGGAACCGCAATTCCGATCACAGCTTCTGCGTTATCAAATACCGGGAAATTCTTCCCTGCGGAAAGTGCTTTCAAATCCGTGAATTTCATTCCGAAACGGATATCCGGTTTGTCGGAACCGTAAGTTTCCATTGCTTCTGCATACGTCATTCGCGGGAAAGACCCTTCAAATGTGATTCCGCGAACAGTCTGGAACAAATGCTTGATTAAACCTTCAAACATGTTCAGGATATCTTCCTGCTCCACAAAGGCCATTTCACAGTCAATCTGTGTAAACTCCGGCTGTCGGTCGGCACGCAAATCTTCATCGCGGAAACATTTCACAATCTGGTAATAACGGTCAAAACCGGAAACCATCAATAATTGCTTGAATGTTTGCGGAGATTGTGGCAAGGCGTAGAATTCACCCTGGTTCATGCGGCTTGGAACAACAAAATCGCGCGCTCCTTCCGGAGTTGATTTGATCAAATAAGGCGTTTCAACATCCAAAAATCCGTTTGAATCCAAATATTTACGGGTTTCCAAAGCAACGTGATTGCGTAGACGCAATTTTTGCTGAACCGGATTTCTTCTTAAATCCAGGTAACGGAACTGTGCTCGCAATTCTTCTCCACCGTCGGTATCATCTTCAATCGTGAAAGGAGGCGTTTTTGCCGCGTTCAAAAGAATCAATTCGGAAACTTTGATTTCAATTTCTCCCGTCGGAAGGTTGGCATTTTTGCTGCTTCTTTCGATAACGGTTCCTTTGACCTGGATCACGAATTCACGACCCAATTTTCTGGCTTGTAAACACAATTCGCTGTTTTCTTCCAGGTTGAAAGCCAGCTGTGTAATTCCGTAACGATCACGTAAATCCACGAAAGTCATTCCTCCCAAATCGCGGGATTTTTGTACCCAACCGGCTAATGTTACTTCTTGTCCGATGTTTGTGGCGCGTAATTCGCCATTCGTGTGTGATCTATACATGTTCTTGAAAATTGAACTGCAAAATTAACGAATGTCGGAGAGCTTACAGCCGTTCGGATGATTTTTTTTGACAGTCTCATCCTTAAGGAAATCAGGTGCTTATATTTTGATAGCATTTTTTTTTCAAATATGCTGTAACAAATTGATCAATGAGATGGTCATATGTTCGAAAAGCCCAAAGTACTTAGCAAAAAAGAAAACAATAAAATTTAAAGATATGAGAACAGCATTATTTATCACATTTATCTTCTTCGTGTTTGGTTACAGTCACAGCCAGATTGAGAAAAAGGAAGAACCGGACACTACACGCATTCAATTGAAAGAAAAATTGATTTTGATTATTAAAAATCATTCGGACAACGATTCCGATACGATTGATGCAGCACCGGATGAAAAAGAATTGAAACATTTTGAAGCGCATTGGGCGGGATTGGAATTCGGACCGACCATTTTACTGAACAGCGGAATGGGAAACAGTTTCCCGAACAACAAATACTGGGAAAACGATCCGGGAAGGTCGTTCAGCTGGAACCTGAATTTTGCAGAATACAAATTCAAAATTTATAAGAACTACATCGGAATTACAACCGGTTTAGGATTCAACTGGACACAAATCGGTCTAAAAAACAACTTGCTGTATGCGAATTCTGACTCCTTGTGGGTGATCAAAGACACGGTGAATGATTACAGAAAGAACAAATTAAGAGCCGTTTACCTGACAGCGCCGTTGATGTTGGAATTCTGTTCCAACGGTAAATCGGACAAAGGATTTTACCTTGCTGCGGGTGTAATAGGTGGTGTGAGAATCGGTTCCAGCACAAAACAAGTGATCGAAGAAGGTAAATCGAAAGAAAAAACCAAAACAAGAGGAGCTTACGGACTGAATGCCTTCCGTTTGGACGCAGCTGTGAAATTAGGATATAAAGATATCGGTGTGTTTGCAAATTACAGTTTGCTCCCGTTATTTGATACCGATAAAACAGTTGGAGTTTACCCGCTAACCTTTGGATTAACAGTCAATTTTTAGTGGTTTCATAACATAAGTAATAAAGCAAAAGAGAAGGAGGTTGAATTTAACCTCCTTTTCTTTTTGGTGTAAAATGACTGTAAGTCGTTTTTTGCTAACTTTGAGCGAGAAGGATATGATACGTTTATTCATTTGTCTGGTATTTATTGGTTTTGCTGAAGGTCTTCAGGCACAATCCAAATGCGCGTGCGAATCCATGCAGGATTATATCGCGCAACGTGATTTTGACAGTACCGCAAAGCATCAACCGGTGAATTTGTGGAAATTCGCAAAATCACTGGAAAACGATAAAAATCCAAGATGTCTCGCCTTTTCCTTTCAGTTAAAAGCCCAGGTTCAGATTAAAAACGGTCAGTTTGTTGACGCAAAAAACAGCCTGGATCGGGAGAAATTCATTTTGGACAGCATCCGCTGCAAAGCCGCAAGTTATGTTGAAAATAACCTGACACTCGGAGATTTGCTGACACTCCAGGGAGATTATGAAGCAGCAGCAGCGAGTTATTCCAAAACGATTCGCATTCTTCAGAAAGCCGGAAACAATGCGATGCTTTCAAGAGCTTATTTGGGTTTGGCAGGAGCTTATGGCAGATTGAAGGATAAAGACAAGGCAACATATTATACGAACCTGGCATATCCGGTCGTAACGGTTTTATCTGATAACGAATCCAAAATCAATTTGCTTTCGGATTTATCTGCACGCTATTACAAATTGTACCAGCTTCATAAGGATAAAAACTACCTGGATTCTGCCCTGAATGCCGTTTCGTTTTCCTTTGTCCTGGCAAAAAAGATTCAATACACGGAAAGTTATCTGCAGATCTACAATTTGTTTGAAGATCACGCGTATTACAACCGGAATTTCCGCTTGGCACTGATTTATCTCGACAGCGCATTGCAGCAAACCAATCCGAAATACCACTGGAAAGAACGCGGTGCGATTTACGGAGACATGTCGGATATTTATCTCGAACTGAAACGATACGATAAAGCATACCAGTTTGCAGATTCCAATTTGGTATATGCTCAGAAAGTAGGAGATCCGTATGACGTAACGAATGCGTTGGAATTGCTTTACAACTGTGCAAAACTAAGTGGTGAATACGAAAGAGCCTTAGTGGTTTTTGAAGATCTGTCGAAAATGAAAGACAGCGTGGTGAAAATTCAGAATGCGCGTGCTTTGAGCCAGCTGGAAGAAAAGTATCACCGCGTAAGGAAAGAAAAATCCGATGCGGAATACGAACAGGATAAACGTTTGCTTCAACAGCAAAAACAGATCGGGAACCTGAAATGGCGCTTGATCCTGGTGGGAAGTATCATCTTTGCATTATTGGCAGCGTATGTTTTAATGGTTTTCAGACAAAAATCGATTAAGCAGAAGCAGAAACGACTCGAAATCCAACAGCGATTAAATCGGGCGCGCATCAACCCGGATTTCATTTACAATGCCTTGAACCAGCTTCAAACGGAAAGCGTGAACCAGGGAGCGGATTATAAAAAACAGATTCAGTCGTTTTCCAAATTACTGAAACAGGTTTTGGACAGCACGCACGATGATTTTATGACGCTGGATCGTGAAATTGAATTCTTGACGTTCTATCTCACGCTTCAGAGAGACCGTTCGAAACAGGCTTTCGACTTCTCCTTTGAAATCGATGAGAACCTGGATCCGACAAATGTGTGTTTGCCGACTATGATTCTGCAGCCATTCGTTGAAAGTACGGTTCTGGAAGGGTTTTCGAATCTAAACCGTCGCGGAGAACTGAAATTGCGCTTTTCCTTAAAAGGATTGAACGAATTGGCGATCGTTATTGAAGATAATGGAAAAGGACTGAAAGCCATTGATTCTTCCAGGGCTTCTGAAATTATCAATGACCGTCTTTACTTATTGAATAAACTCAATAAAACCAGTTCTTCCTACCTGATCCGTGAACGATCAAGCGGTGGTGTTTCAGTAGAAATTTTCATTCCGCTGATCACAAAAGCGTACGCAGACGAACTGAAGAAAGAAGGATTTTAACCCTTTTGTTTTCTATGCTCCTCTTCTAGTGTCATTGGTGCATTCACTTGTTTTTTGAAGCATCATGGAGGTGATCACTAACAGACTGATTTTGATGCTGCTTCATTTCTGCCTCTTTCAACTCAATCAAATGGTGATAATGATTCTGTAATTGCACTTGTGAACGAATGACTGCTTCATTTCCGCTCGCCTCTTTGTAACTATTCTTCTGCATTTTGTCGATGATCCGTGCTTTTTCACGATCACCCCATTGCATGGCAAAAATGAGCTTAATTTGTTCCTGGATGCTTTTATCGAAAATCGGAGCTCCCACTTCAATGCGTTTGTCCAGGTTTCGTTCCATCCAGTCTGCAGAAGTAATGAAATACAGCGGTTTGTCGTTGTTTCCGAAAACCAAAAAACGGGTGTGTTCCAGGAAACGGTCCACGATACTCAGGATTTCAATATTCTCACTCAAACCTTTGATTCCCGGTACCAGGCAACAGATTCCACGCACCAATAATTTGATCTTCACGCCGTTTTGAGAAGCCTCATACAATTTGTCAATCAGTTTCGGATCTACCAGGTTGTTAATCTTAATATGAATGAATGCCGGTAATCCCTTTTTCGCATTTTTCGTTTCGTTATTGATCAGGCTCATGTACTTTCTACGCGCATTGATCGGTGAAACAATCAAGGTCTTAAACTGATGGTGATGCAATACATGTTCCATCATATGAAATACATGATGTACTTCTTCGGCAATTCTTTTGTCTGCGGTAAGAAGCCCCACATCCGTATAAACCTGTGCAGAACGTTCGTTGAAGTTCCCGGTTCCGACGTAAGTGATTAATTGCTCTTTTTTATCGGAATGACGCTTGATCTGGATGAGTTTGGAATGAATTTTCAGATGCTCCGGACCAAAAAGTACTTTCGCTCCTTCTTCCTTCATCCGCTCGGACCAGAACAAGTTGTTTTCTTCGTCAAAACGGGCTTGCAGTTCCAGAACGACTGTTACATCTTTCCCGTTTCTGACTGCATTTACCAGCGCATTCATGACTTGCGAATTTTGGGCAACACGGTAAATGTTGATCTTAATGGATGAAACTTTCGGGTCAATAGCTGCTTCGCGCAATAAATCCACCACATGATCAAAGCGGAGATACGGATAATGCAACAGAACATCTTTTTCCAGGATCACTTTGATCAGGCTGTGCTGCCTGTGAAAACTGGGATGATCTACCGCAGTATAAGGCGGATAAATGAAATCTTTGTTCCCGAAATCCGGGAATTTCATGAAATCTTTGAAGTTGTGATACTTTCCGCCGGCAATGGTATTGATTCCGGAAGTCAGATTCAGACTTTTAATCAGCATTTCCAATAAATCCTGTGGCATCCGGTGATCGTAAACCATCCGGACAGGTTCTCCTTTTTTCCGCTGCTTGATGCTTTTCTCCATCTTTTCAATGAAAGACATGGAGACATCATCATCGAGGTTTAATTCGGCGTCGCGGGTAAACTTGAACGTGAATGCTTCGATTGTGTCGAAAGAGAAAATAGGGAAGATGTCTGCCAAATGCAGGCGGATAATGTCATCGATCAGGATCACACCTTTTCCTTTTTCGGATTCCAGGATGTAAAACCGCGAAACAAGATTAGGAACTTCGATCAAGGCAAAGCGCGCTTTCCGTTTGTAATCCCATTCCATGCGCACAGCCAGGTAAATCGCTTTATCTCTTAAGCGGGGAAAAGGCATTTTTTTATCGAGCAGAACCGGTACAATGTCGTGGATAACGGAAGAAAAAAAGTAGCTCTTCAACTCTCTTTTCTGCTTGTCGTTCACGGTTGTTTCATCGTAATGCCGGATTCCGTTCAGTTTGAGCTTATGCAAAATAGAAGCATACGCGTGTTCAAACTTGCGTTGCTGTTTGATCACCACATTCCGGATTTCTTCAAACAATTCTTCCGATGTTCCTTTGTAGCCTTCTACTTTCTGGTCTCCAAGCTGAATCATGCGTTTGATATTCGCTACACGCACCCGGTAAAACTCATCCAGGTTGTTGGAGTAGATTCCCAGGAATCGCAAACGCTCCACCAAAGGAACTTCATCATCCAGGGCTTCTTGTAAAACGCGGTCATTGAAAGCAAGCCAGCTTAATTCGCGGTTGAAGTATTTCATTGAAGAATGTTTGTTTTTTGCTGTGTGCGCTTCGTGACTTTTTACCATGTTTTATCAATATGGTGGCAAACTTAGCACCATGCTTTTTATTCTAAGTTAATAAATTTTTGAGATTGTGTTAACAGAATAAAAAAAGGCAATCCGCCCTGGACTGCCTTAACTTTTGCAAGCTGAGAGTTAGTTAAAAATAATTATTCAGAACTCCTTGGTTCTTTGATAAAGATATTGGAAAAATCTAAATTCTCCAATGAATTTGTTTTAAAATTTCGAACCCGGGAATTGATCATTGTGATGAAATCATCATTCGTAAGTGGAATCACAACTGCATCATCCACGATTTGCTGATCGCATTCGATCATGATTTCCAAACGCTTTTCCGGGTTTTGCTCTTTGTTCAAACGGTTATACAAATCATCAAACTGAGGACTTCTGTATTTGAAAGGATTCATGAATTCCGAATCCATGTTCGCGTATTTTCCATAGAAAATACTCAGGAAGCTTTCACCGTCCGGGTAATCGGCAATCCAGCCGGAAACCCACATACTTGCTTTTCCGGATTTAACGTACTGATTGCGTTTTTCGAAATCGATGAGTTCCACGGATGTAATGATTCCGAGATTTTCTTTCAGTTGCTGAGCGATGCCTTTTGCCAGTAAATGGTTTGCCGCATCCTTGTTTCCACTCACATAGATTGTCATGAGCGGGAAACCGTTTCCATTCGGGAAACCTGCCTGAGCCAGCAATGATTTGGCTTTTGCGACATTATAGTCAGGACCTTTTACACGGTTTGCGGGGAAAAACTCGCTGTTTGGAATAAAACCGTTCAAAACCGGGTAGCCTTCGCCAAGCAAAGTGTAATTTACCAGGTTCATGCGGTTGATTGCATGATTAATGGCTTTTCTGACGCGCACGTCTTTGAATGCAGGATGTCTTTGTGACATTCCTAGGAAAGTAACCGAGAAAGATTGTTTGGAATCCACTTTGTGTTTCACGGTTTTTCCTTCCTGTGCTTCTTGCAGAGAACCTAAGATATTGTCAACTTCTTCGGTAGGAATTTCGAGTACAAGGTCTATTTTTCGCTCTCTGAAAGCAATGAGTTCACTGCGTTTGTTCTTGGTATAGCTCAAGGAGATTTCTGCCAGGAACGGAAGTTGATTTCCGAATTGATCTTTTGCCCAATAATGCGGATTACGCTTTAAAGTAAGTCCTTTTCCGGAGAAATCTTTCAGCATGAAAGGACCGGTTCCGACAGGATGGTTTTTGATGTCGTTTTTATACAGATCGTAAGCTTCTTTCGGGAAAACTCCGAATCCGGAGTAAGTAAGCAATTTATCAAACCCGGCAAATGCTTCTACCAGGTCAATACGCAATTTGTATTTGCTCAACACTTTAATTCCGGAAACACCACCGGCTTTCAATTGCGTTTTCGTTGCATCATTATAAGCCGCAGCACCGACAACTCGGTCGTGAAGCATGTAGCCAACTTCATTGATTTTCAATCCGCTGCAAGCCATGTCGAGTGTAAACTTCACATCGTCCGCGGTCAATTCGCGTCCTTCTCCGTCCAGGCATTCGTCCGGATGAAAATAAACACCTTTCCGGATAGATAAGGTATAGGATTTTCCGTCGGGTGAGACATTAAAACTTTCTGCCACAGATGGAATCACTTTGGATCCGGATGCATCGAGTCTTAAAATCGGATCAAATATCTGGGAAGTAATTCGTTGGGTATAAAGCGTTGTGGCCTGAAGGGGAAATAATGCTTCTATTTTTTCAGAAGACATGAAGCGAAATTCACCTCCATACCTTGCTCCTCCGATGGCTTTCAGATTTTCCACGTTTTCCGAATCATCCGAACACCCGGCAAAGCCGAAAGCAAGCATGGAAATAAGAGCGAGCTGTTTAAACATAGTAAGTATGTTGTAGTGATTCACAAAAATAACATTTAAAACAAATTGCGCTAACCCTGAAAAAAGATACTCAAAGATGCTTTTTTCAAGAGCAACCTCTTAAAAAGGCAAAAGCCCCATAATTGGAGCTTCAGCATGTTGGTTTAATAAGAGTAGTTTATGTTGGTGTAACATAAGTTGATTCAAATATAGTACTTTTTGATTAAACGGTAACGATTATTAAAAATATTTTTAGTATCCGATTTTGTTCCTAACTCGTTTTAGTGTTTCCTGGGCAATCAATCTTGCCTTGGAAGCCCCTATTTGTAAGGCTTTATCAATCTGAGATTTATCCGCCATCAATTCGTTGTATTTTTGTCTTTCAGCAGAAAATTTAGTTAAGATCAACTCCAAAAGCGCAGTTTTGGCATGCCCGTAACCAAATCCACCGGCCTGATACTTGCCTCGCATGTCTGCAATTTCTTCCGCAGAAGCTAAAAGACGGTATATTTTGAAAATATTGCACGTATCCGGATCTTTCGCTTCTTCCAATCCTTTACTATCTGTTACGATGGACATAACCTGTTTTTTCAATTCCTTTTCAGGTAAGAAAATATTGATAATGTTTCCCCTGGATTTACTCATTTTCTCGCCATCCGTTCCGGGAACAATTTCCGTGTTTTCATCAATCCGCCCATCAGGAAGCACAAATGTTTCTCCCATCTTATTGTTGAATCGTGAAGCAACGTCTCTTGTAAATTCAAGATGCTGCAACTGATCTTTACCAACAGGTACGATTTCCGCATCATACATCAGGATGTCGGCTGCCATGAGAATCGGATAGGTAAACAAACCCGAATTTACATCTTCCAGACGGTCTGCTTTATCCTTGAATCCATGTGCCAAACTCAATCTTGTGAAAGGAAAGAAACACAACAAATGCCACATCAATTCCGAAACTTCCGCTACATCGCTTTGTCTGTAGAACGTTGTTTTTTCAGGATCTACTCCGCAAGCCAACCAGACAGCAGCAGTAGAATACGTGTTTTCACGCATGATTTCGGAATCTTTGATCTGAGTCAAAGAGTGTAGATTCGCTATAAAAAGAAAAGACTCGTTTTGAGGATCTTTCGACATTTTAATAGCAGGTAGGATTGCACCGAGCAAATTCCCCAAGTGTGGAGTGCCCGTGCTTTGAATACCTGTAAGAACTCGTGACATTTTAATTGTTTTTTAGCGAATTTACTAGTTTCTATTCGCTTAATCGAATGAATTGCTTAGAATTTCCAGATTGCCCGTTTTTTTGTTACCGAATATTCATCGGAAGCGTTATTTTTGAGAGGTGAAGCAGTTCCTGGGAGTCTTGAGTTTATGTTATAAGTTGTACGTCGGGCTGATCTTCGTGGCAACACTCCTGTTTTTTTATCCCTTTATTTGCATCACACTGAGTCGTGCTTCCTGGAAGAAATGGAGTTTCCCGATTAACGTCATTTGGAGTTACATGGTGAGAATTCTCGGTTTGATTTGGGTACATCGCATCAAAAAAGTGAAACTTCCGGATGGACCGTACCTGATTGTTTCCAATCACACCTCGTATTTCGACATTTTCCTCATGTATTCGCTTTTGCCGAGACACCGGTTCTTATTTATGGGTAAAAGCGAAATTTTGAATTATCCGTTGATGAAAACCTTTTTCAAGAGATTGAATATCCCGGTTTACCGCAAAGACCGGATGAAATCTGCGAAATCATTTATCCAGGCGAAGAACGCAATCAAAGACGGCTGGTCGATCGTGATTTTCCCGGAAGGAGGAATTCCGGATGATGATTTGCCGCAAATGGCTCCTTTCAAAGATGGTGCTTTCAAATTATCAAAGAATGCTAAGATTCCGATTGTCCCGATTACTTTCCTGGATCATTACCACATGTTCTCGGATCCGGATCAGATTTTGGGGTATGCACATCCCGGAATTTCACGGGTTTACATGCACGATGTGATTTCAGTTGAAAAACAAAACGGAATGTCGGAAACAGAATTGTCCGATTATGTGTTCGACGTTTTAGCCGGACCTTTAAGACAAAGAGGTTTAATGAAGTAATCGCAAAGCAATTCGGGCAAATTTTGTAATTTTGCAACATGGAAAAAATTTCAGAAGAAACAATTGATCACATTGCACATCTGTCAAGACTGCGTTTTGAAGGAGATGCAAAAGTTGCTATCCGTGAAGACCTGGATAAAATTATCGGTTTTATGGGGAAATTGTCTGAGATTCCGACCGATGATGTGGAACCGTTGATTTTCATGAGCGATGAAGTGAATGTGCTTCGCGATGATGAACCAGAAGTAACCATTACACAGGCAGAAGCATTGAAAAACGCACCGAAGAAAGATTCGGATTACTTCCGTATTGCGAAGGTGTTGGATAAATAATCCGGTTTAATCTACTTTCTTTTCCCGGGAAGAATTCCCGTTAACTTGTTTGTGGCATTTAATACAAACGCCTGTAGCCTGAATTCCCTCCTTTTTTCCGTCAATTGCAGCAGTATTTGCAATCGATTCCCTTACTGGCGTGAATATCATGCGGAAACTCAATAGCATGATCCGGTTTGTAGCCTTCATCTACCGGAAGAATTTCAGGACCAGTTTCATTGGTACAATGTGTAACAGAGAAACCGAGCAATGTCAAAAAGAACAGGAGCAGAAAACCGGGCGGTTGCATTTTACTCATTTTTCAACTCCTTCTCGTTTTTCGTCTGTCGCCGGCATCAGCAATAAGGGCATTTTCCGGGGGAAGAGGTTTTTTGCGTGGGCGTTTTCCAGGAACAAGCGGATTATTTTGAGGCACCCGGGCAATTCCTGTTTCGAAGGTTATTGTGTCCTCTTGGGATTGATCTTGAGATAAGGGAATTTTTGGGTGCGGAGCAGGAAAGGTAATCCCCAATTCATCGAGAAGGCGTTCATCAACAAATGTAATGCTGCCACCGATGTATCCTCCGATTTCAAATGAAATAGGTTGAACTAATGTCGTTTTCTTTTTAAGATGAATCGGTTTTTGCACGGAATCAACGGCTGCTTCTAATGTCGAATCCGGTTCTTGAATGAATGAGACAGAAACTAACGAATCAACCTGTTCTGTTCTAAGCGGAATGGAATCCGTTTCCGTTTGTGCAAAAATGAAATCACAACCCAGGAAATCTTGCCCGAAACAAACTAAAAACACGACTAAGAATTTTTGCCAGGAAGGAATATTGGAAACCAGTAGGTTCGGATCAATTTCAATACGAATACGTTCTACCTGGTGGATATAGAAACGCCCACATAGTTTTTCTCCCTGTTTATCTTTCAGGAAAGCTTTGATTTCATCATCTGATTTTGAACTGAAATCAATGACACTCTTCTGACAGGATTGACAAAAACGCCCGATTGCATCAACCTGCATGGAATCCCAACTTTCTGAACAAGGATTTGTAAGGACAATTTTAGCTTGATTTGAGGTCATAAACGGTTTAAGTTTCCTGTTTTATGAGCGTAAGACGTAATAAAAGTAAAAAGATTGTCCTTGGCAGGAGATTCTTTCCTGTTAAGATTTAGCAGGTACCTTGGATTTAAACACCCAGCCAATGGTAATTCCCGCATAAGACCGAAACCTGTTTTCTGCTTCTCCTCCTCTGAGTACGAATAAATCCGGGTTGGGTCTGTATTCAACGTAGGGCATTTTGGCAAGAAAAAAATCTGCTCCCAGGAAAAGGTGATCAGTAAGTTGCTGGCGAAAATTGTAGTGAATGTAATAACCGCTTCGGCTAAACGCATAATTCTTTGGAGGGCGTTGGGAAGGATTTTCTCCGGCAATTTTTACATAACCCTGGAGGTCATAATTTAAGCCGTAGTAAGCTCCCGCTGAAAAACTATGTTGCCTTTTCAAACGATTTTGAGAACTCATTTCGTTGAGTATAAACGAAAAACCAAGGGAAGCCGAAAGGCGGTTGATGCTGTTAATCACTTTGTAATTACCCTGCTCATCCAAATCGTAGCTGTAATAATCGGTTCTCAAAGCGGCAAATTTATAATAGCTGAGGCCTACATCCAACCGGAATTGTTTGTTGTTCCAGGAAGTGGTATGGTCACTCGGATCAGTCGGATCGATGCGTTTTTTTCGGGTGTTGATGAATGTAATTCCGAGCGCAACGTTGGATAATGAACTCTTTTTGTTGGGATTTGGTGACGTTTTTTGCGTAGAGGAAAGGGAATGTCCAAAGAGCTGCTGGTTGTGTCCGGCACTGATTGAAAGGTATTTGTTGAACCGGCAACTGACTTTTCCCTGGATGTTGTAAGAAAGCGTTGGCTGTAAACTTGTGTTTAGCGGTGAAAGTTCCAATACCAATTTGTCTGTCTTTTGCTGTCCGAACGAGAAAATGGAAACAAAGCAAACAAGTAGTAAGATTGCTGTTTTCATAAATTGGGTTTGTTTGGCGGTTTGTGATTACCAATGAATGTAATTGACAGATCACATAACGCTATTTGCTTTCGAAGAAATAGATAATTTTTGGTTTTAGAAATGGTAATTAGCAGGAGGGGTTATCGGGTGAAGATTCGATAATGATTGATGAACAATAGAAGAAAAAAATCCCCAACTTGTTAAACAAATTGGGGATGTCATTATTCTTTTATTTCTTGATTAAGAGCGTATTGCCTTAATTCCAGGCAATTCAATTCCTTCTAAATATTCTAACATGGCTCCACCTCCGGTAGAAACGTAACTTACTTTGTCAGCCAATCCGAATTGATTGATGGCCGCAACGGAATCTCCACCGCCAATCAGTGAAAATGCTCCTTTTTCAGTTGCTTTTACAATGGACTGAGCCACTTCAGCTGTTCCTTTCTGGAAATTGCTCATTTCGAAAACACCCATCGGGCCGTTCCACAAGATCAATTTCGAATTCTCAATGATTTCAGCACATGCTTTAATCGATTCAGGACCGATATCCAAGCCCATCCATCCGGAAGGAATCGCGTTGATCGGAACCAATTGTGTGCTTGCGTTATTGTCAAATTTATCTGCAACTATCGTATCTGTCGGAATGTATAAATTCACTCCTTTTTCTTTTGCTTTCGCTAAAATATCATTGGCAACATTCAGGAATTCATCTTCTACCAAAGAACTTCCCACATTTCCGCCCTGAGCTTTTACAAAAGTATAAGCCATTCCTCCGCCAACAATCAGGTTGTCTACTTTCTCCAATAAACGTTCTATGATGGTGATTTTGGAAGAAACTTTTGCTCCGCCAACGATAGCTGTAAGCGGTTTTTCATCGCTGTTCAAAACGCGGTCCACACTTTTGATCTCAGCTTCCAACAAGTAACCGAATAGTTTATCATTCGGGAAATATTTTGCGACAACAGTGGTGGATGCATGAGCTCTGTGAGCTGTTCCGAAAGCGTCATTCACATAACAATCTCCGTGTTTTGCCAAATCTTCAGCAAAGGATTCTGTTCCGGCAGTTTCCTGCTTGTAAAAACGTACGTTTTCCAATAAAAGAATCTCTCCCGGCTTCAGATTTGCACTCATTTCAAATGCACTTGCCCCGATACAATCAGAAGCAAATTTGATGTTTTTCCCCAACAAACTTTCGATTCTTCCGACAATGTGTCTCAGCGAGTATTTATCCTCAGGTCCTTCTTTCGGTCTTCCTAAATGCGACATCAATACCACGCTTCCGCCGTGTTCCAAAATGTGTTTGATCGTCGGTAATGCTGCACGGATTCGTGTGTCATCCGTTATTTCCAGCGTTTCCTTATTCAAAGGAACATTAAAATCAACACGCACCAATGCGCGCTTGTTTTGAAAATCGTAAGTTGCTATTGTTGCCATTAATGGAATCTTAATTTTCGGGCAAAGTTAGGTTAAAGATCGGAAATGGCAAATTGAAATTCAAGCCAGCAAAAACCAAAGACCCATCAAACCCAAAGGCAATTCCCACATGAATTCGAGGCGCAATTGATAACCGACTTTAAAAGAAATCAAATGACCGACTCCTCCGCAAAACACCGTAAAAGGAAACAGCCAATGGAATCCCAGCAAATCGAGTTGGAGTAAAAGCGCAAGACACAGCAAAGCAAAACCAATGTATTTCGAAAGACCAACACCGATTAATTGCGGAACGGTAAATAAAGATTTGGGATCATGAGAAGCATCCCGGCTGTCGAAAGGAATGATTTGCGCAAAAACCGCAAGGAACAAAAGCAAAGGAATTTCCCGGGGAATGAGGTCGAGCTGTTTTAGTGAAGCAAAAGGAATCAGAACGATGAGCACCCAGCTGATGGAAATCAGGATGTTTTTGGCAAATGGAAGGTGCCGGATTCCATTTCCAATGATTGGAAGCGGAAGTGCATAAAGAGCAACAATCAGGGCGTTCAACCCGATGAGGAAAATGCATGCTTTCGTGAGCGGGAAGAAAAACATGCAGCTTAAGCACAAGAGAAAGTTTACAATGAACCATGCAATCTGGAAAGAGTAGGTGTTCTGCATCCAAAGCAAGCGGCGATTGGAACGCACGGTATGATGTAAGTGCCGCAACCGAAATAAGCGGTGAAGCTGGTAAGCGCTTACAGTTCCGGTAAAACTCCAGAGCGCAAACAAGTCCAGGTGATCAAGACGAAAATAACTCCCGATTCCGTAAACAAGGCTCGTGACGCACAAAGCAACCCAGCTATTGGTATAAATCAATATGCTGAGAGTGGGTCTCATACTACTTTAAGATTTCCTGGAATACGGTTTCTACTGAAATATCGGAAATGCAGTCACAGTCTTTTTTTGCGTTGCATTTGGGGCAATTCGGATCGAAAACAAGTGCTGTAGAGTGTTTGCCCAAAGGTTTCCATCTTCCCGGATGAATCGGAATTCTCGGAGAAAACAATCCAATGGCTTTTGTGTCTAAAAATCCTGCAATGTGAAGTGGTCCCGTACTGCATGCAACCAAAGCCGAAGCATTTTTTATGAGCCAGATCAATTGGTCAATGCTTAGTTTCCCGGTTGAATCATGGCATTTCGGGTTGTCCGGTAATTTTTTGCGAAAGAGTTTTCCTTCTGCTTCCGTTCCGGTAAAAACAACTTCGTAACCGTTTACGATTAATTGTTCTGCCAGTTCCAGGTATTTTTCAATCGGCCATTCGCGGGCGCTTCCCTGCGATTTTGGATGAAGAACCACATATTTTTCTGCAAGAATCGCTTCAAATTCATCCGGCAACTGCTGTTTTTCGATGATAAAGCTGGAAGTGTATTTGCTGACTGCTTCAAAGGAAGGAATTTCCGTCAACCCGAAAGGACGAAGTAATTCGAAGTTCAATTGGGATTCATGCAAGGGAGATTTCTTGCGGGTAAAATCCAGCCGGATGTTGCAGGTGCTTAAATGAAAAAAGCGGTGAGAAGTCCCGATCCGGGTTGGAACAAGTGCTTTTTTAAACAGTTTCGCCAATTCCTTTTTCGGGAAAACATGAACGACTGCGTCGATTCCCAGGTTTTCAACTGCATCGATCTGTTCTTTTTTAGGCAAAGTAAATAAGTCGTCTACTTTGACAATATCATCAATTGCGCTGAAATATTTTACGATTGGAGCGGTGTAATTCCTGCAGAAAAAAGTAATCCTGCAATCCGGGAATTGTTCTTTCAACCAGGCTGTAACAGGAAGAGTGAGCAATACATCGCCAATGCTGTCCACCCGGCTGATTGCAATGTGTTTTCCGTTCCAATTCTTATTTTCCTTCACGATTCAGTCTTCTTAGTTCCTTGTATTTTAAAACGTTGGATTGAGCACTGATTTGAGCAATCTTGAAACCTTTCCATCCGTCCAGGAAGCCTAATTTAATAAAATACATGGCAATGAAACGACCCAAAGCGCTGATATAAGGTTTCAGAGGACCAACTTTTTTGCCTCGCGCATGAAATTTCTGTGCTGTGAGCAAGGAATACTTATCTGCGCGCGCCCGGTGATCTTCATAAGAATAATAGGAATAATGCTCCAAAACACCTTCGAACACTTTTGGTTCGCAGGAAGGATAAATGAGTTCTTCGTGAACAAATTCTCCCGACCAGTAAGATCCTTCTTTGGGAAACAAACGCGGTTTGATATCCGGAAACCAGCCGCTGTGACGAATCCATTTTCCCATGTAATTGGTCATGCGGTTCACGGAATACGTTCCTTTGAAACCATGCGCCTTTTCGGCTTTGATTTCGTTGTAAAGTGCTTCGCTTAGTGCTTCGTCGGCATCCAAAGAGAGAATGTAATCGGAAGTGACCAAACTGTTGAGGTAATTTTTGCTGGCGGCATATCCTTCCCAGGCGCGCTGTTCAAAACGAACACCGTATCTGGAACAAATTGCCGCTGTTTGATCCGTCGAAAAAGCATCCAGTACAATGATTTCATCTGCCAGATCCCGGATGGATTTCAGGCAGCGTTCGATGTTTCGTTCCTCGTTTAAGGTAATGATGACAACCGCAAGCGAGTTCATACTGGTTTATTTAACGCGTAAACGTTGTCCTACACGGATACGGCTTGCAGAAACTCCCGGGTTCAAACGCTGTAATTGTCCCATTGTCATTCCGTGCTTGGATGCAATTCGTGAGAAGGTATCTCCGCTGCGGATGGAGTAATATTTTTTCGCAACGACAGGAGTTGGCGTCGGAGTCGGTTTAACAGTACCGGAATTTTGAACACTGTCTTTTACAGCTTCTATGTATTCTTCGTTTTCAACGGTTGTGCTGACCTTGGTCTGGATTTTCAATAAATCTCCCACCATGATGCGGGCGCTGGTGAGATCATTCCAGTTCATCAGTTCCTGGATCGCCACATTGTATTGAGCGGCAATACTTCCGAGACTTTCGCCGGATTTCACTTTGTGATAGGTATAATTGATCGTTGTGACGACTTTTGTTTTCGGAACATCGATCTTACTGTTCACCGGATTTGAAACGACCAGCTGATCATTCTGAGCATCCACGGCAACATCTGTCGGAAGCGGGTTTTTGATTCCTCCGGAACCGTAAATACGCTGCTCCAAAGCATACAAAGAATCTTCCAGGCTTACAAGCAAACCAATTTTTTCCAAAGGACCGGTTACGCACTGACGTGGAAGCGTAGGCGGAATGTAAGACGTTTTGTAAACCGGGTTCAAGCCTTGAATATCTTCTACCGGCCAGGAAACGATTTTTTCGATGGTTTGCATGTGAACTCCACGGTTCAGACACACGGTGTCCAACTGGTAAAAATGAATCTTCGGTTCCACAGGAAGCAAGTTGTGTTCTGCGTGATATGTCAGTAAATACGTAGCCGCGATAAAATTCGGAACATATCCCTGGGTTTCTCTCGGAAGATAAGGTCTTACTTCCCAGTAAGTACGTTTTCCTCCTGAACGGCGAATGGCTTTGTTTACATTACCAGGCCCGGCATTGTAAGCAGCCAAAGCTAAATTCCAATCGCCGTAGATGTCATATAATTTTTTCAGGTAGCGGCAAGCAGCATCTGTTGCTTTTACGGGATCCATGCGTTCGTCGATGTACGAATCTTCCTTCAGACCGTATTGTTTCCCGGTTGCATACATGAACTGCCACAAACCAAGCGCTCCGGCACGTGATTTAACCTGTGGTCTCAAACCGCTTTCAATCACCGAAAGATATTTCAATTCAAGCGGCAAACCGTATTCAGCCAGTTTTTCTTCGTACAGGTCGAAATACAGGCGCGAACGTCCAAGTACTACACGGGCGAAGTTTCTTCTGTTCTGAGCAAAAAATTTAATGGTCGATAAGGAAACGTTGTTGCAATCGAAACCAAACGAAGATGTCTGATTCAGTTTTGCAAGGCGTTTGCAGTAATCTTCATCTGTAAAAGAAGGAATGGTTCCTGCTTCGTAATCCAACGCGTCAATGATGGAATCGTAATTCATTCCCTTTGCGAAATCAGTGTAGTAGAGATTCAGACTCTGATCTACTATTCGGATAAATGCCTCTCCGCTTACGGTGTCTTTTACTGGTGGCTTCGGTTTTCGCTGAGCGAGTGAATGCTCAGAATGAATCAAACAAATAAAAAGTAACAGAGGGATGAATCCGAATCGTTTCATAGGCAATAAGGGGTTTTAATGCTGCATAATCTGATTTGCTAATGAGAAAATAGTTTCTTCATTGAAATCGTCAGCCATAATTTGTAAACTTAACGGAAGACCGTTGCTGTGCGTTCCGTTTGGAATTGCAATTGCGGGGTTTCCTGTCAGGTTTGCATGTACGGTAAAAATATCCTGTAAATACATCTGAATCGGATCATTGATCGAACCGAATTCAAAAGCAGTGGACGGAGTGGTCGGCAAGATCAGCAAGTCAAACTGACTGAAAATCTCTTTCGTTTTATTTTTTAAAACGCGTCTCACTTTCATCCCTTTGGTATAATACGCATCATAATATCCATGAGAAAGTACAAAAGTACCAGCCATGATACGTCTTTTCACTTCAGTTCCGAAACCTTCCGAACGGGAAAGTGTGTACGTTTCTTCAACTCCTTTGGCTTTTGGAGATTGATAGCCGTAGTGAACACCGTCGAATCGGGAAAGATTGGAAGATGCTTCCGCAGTTGTCAAAACGTAATAAGTCGGAACGAGGTATTCGAGATAAGGAAAGCTTACTCCTTCAACGGTGTGACCTTTCGCACGCAAATCGGCAATGGTGTTTTCCATCATCGTGCGTACTTCCGGATCAATACTTTCGTTTTCAAGTGCTTCCTTCAAATAAGCAATTTTCTTTTTTCCGATAGCTGGAATTTCCGTAGAAAAACCAAGCGGTTTGGAAGAACTGGTTGCATCCTTCTGATCTTTTCCAGCCATGATTTCCATGACCAGAACCGTATCTTCCAGGTTATTGGCAAAAGGCCCGATCTGGTCGAAAGAAGAAGCATAAGCAATCAATCCATAGCGGCTCACACGACCGTAAGTCGGTTTGAAACCAACTGTTCCGGTAAATGAAGCCGGCTGTCTGATAGAACCTCCGGTGTCGGATCCCAAAGCAACGGTACACAATCCAGCCGAAACCGAAACTGCGGAACCTCCTGAAGAACCTCCCGGAACATGTGTCGGACGAAGATTGTTTTTCACCGGCCCGAATGCGGAATTTTCATTGGAACTACCCATTGCAAATTCATCGCAGTTCAAACGGCCGATGATAATCGCATCTTCCGCTAAAAGTCGCTCCACAACGGTAGCCGAATAAAGTGATTCGAAACCTCCGAGGATTTTCGAACTTGCACTCACAGCATGACCCTTGTAGCAGATGTTATCTTTTAACCCGATAACCATTCCAGCCAATCTACCTGCTTTTCCTGAAGCTAACTTTTGATCTACCTGTCGAGCCTGATCCAATGCACTTTCTGTAAATACTTCCAAAAAGGCATTTAGATCCTTGTTTTTTTCAATTTGCTCTAAGTAAGAATGCACGATACTCTCCACAGTTTTCCCTGCGGAGAGTGCAACTTTAACTTCCGAAAATGTTCTATACATGTAGAATGGATTGACTTAAATCTATTTTTTCTCTTCTGTAGTTGTTGGAGCAGAAGAACCGTCCTCGCCTTTACTAGCGTCTTTGAATTCTTTGATTCCTTTTCCAAGACCTTTCATTAATTCAGGAATTTTTTTCCCTCCGAACAATAAAAGAACTACAGCAAGGATTAAAATAATTTCTGTTGCACCTAATTTCATAACTTCCTAATTTGTGCCAAAATTACGGAAATATCGGATATGTTTTCTGTTAAAAATGCGACAGCTTGGGTTTTGATTTAAATTCTTAAGGTTTTTTGGCAATGTTTTTTCTTTAAAACAGGTGGTTTGGAAGTTTTTGATCACAGGTGTTTTTGTATGAAATGTTCATACTTCGACAAACTCAGTATGTTAATAGTTCAAATTGATATAATTAAGCAAATTTTGAATTTTTCATTTTGAATTTTCATTAGACCTCTGATTTCATTCGGAAAATAGAATCGTCGTTACTCTTTGGTATAAAGCAGTTTTTGACCTGTAAACAAAGCTTTTTCCAGGCGTTCCCACTGTTCAAAAGTAGGTGCGAGAATTGCTACTTCCGAGCCATAACGTGTAATCGTTTTGATCTGTAAAATGGATCCGAAAAGCGGTTGATACTTCAATTCGCTGTGAATGATGGTCATGGTTCCTCCGGAAAAGCTCACTAAACTCGGTTCGAAATAAGCACCTTCGTGAAAATTAATGACGTATTTGTTTGCATTGAGTTTGGTGAACGTATTCAAAGAGCCTTCTCCGGCAATCATCAATTTCGATTCAATTCCGTAATAATAGTTTTCTCCTTCCAACACACATGGAACAGAATCATTGGCTTTGATTCCGAATAAATAATTTCCCCGGACCTGTAATTTTGACGATTCCCGAAGCTGCTCCCGGGTAATGCTTGCAATCACCAAGGTTACGATAGAAATCCCTTTTTCATCGATCACATAAGTCGATTGTGAATCGCTACTTTTGTACTTTCCAAAATGAATTTTATCGGTTGTTGTCTGGGAAGGGCTTCCGAATGGAAGCGGATCTGAAAATTGGACAGTTTTTTGAGAAAAACTGAAAAAATGAACAAAAAGGGTAAAAACAAGAAGAACTTTTTTCATAACTTATATTAGAAAACGGAAATTTATGCAAAAACACTGGTTTATCAAACAAAGACCAACTACCGACAAAATTCAGGCCATGGTTAACGACTTAAAAGTGAGTCCGATTATGGCTTCCTTGCTTACTCAAAGAAATCTTACAACTCTGCCCCAGATTCGTTCATTTTTCACCCCGGAATTGAGTGACCTGCACGATCCGTTTTTGATGTTGAACATGGATTCGGCAGTTGAAAGACTGAATATTGCTGTTCAAAACGAAGAGCGGATTACCGTTTTCGGTGATTACGATGTGGATGGAACGACTTCCGTGGCCTTGGTTTACAGTGTTTTGAAAGATTACGCTTCGGTTGATTTCTACATTCCGGATCGTTACGACGAAGGTTACGGTTTGTCTTACAAAGGAATCGATGTTGCTTTGGAAAAAGGCTGCACCTTGATGATCGCACTCGATTGCGGGATCAAAGAAGTGGAAAAAGTGGCCTATGCACGGGAAAAAGGATTGGACATCATTGTGTGTGATCACCATACGCCGGGTTCTGTTATTCCGGATTGTATTGTGCTGGACCCGAAACAGGAAGGTTGCGAGTATCCGTTCAAGGAATTATGCGGCTGCGGGGTTGGATTTAAATTGCTGCAAGCCTGGTTTTTGAAAACCGGAAAAAATGCGGAAGAATTATTTGAATACCTGGATTTGGTTGCGATTGCAATTGGTGCCGATATTGTTCCCGTAATAGGAGAAAACCGGATTTTATGTAAACATGGAATTCAGCGCATGAATGACAATCCACGAATAGGCGTGTTGGCTTTGGTGGAACAAGCACAGCGTTCTTTTCCACTCGATTTATCGAATGTCGTTTTTACGATTGCCCCGAGAATCAATGCTGCAGGGCGTTTGAAAAGCGGATCGAGAGCGGTTGATTTGTTGTTGGCTGTATCCAAACAGGAAGCTAAGAAAATTGCATTGGAAATTGATGAATACAATTCCGAAAGACGCATTTTGGACGCACAAACAACCGAAGAAGCACTGGAATTGATTGCCCGTGATGAATTGTTTCCGAACCGGAAATCAACGGTTGTTTTTCAATCCGATTGGCACAAAGGTGTTGTAGGGATTGTAGCTTCGCGGTTGATCGAACATCATTATCGCCCGACAATTGTTTTGACGGAGAATAAAGGAGAAGCTACCGGTTCCGCGCGTTCGGTTTCGGGATTCAATGTGTACGAAGCCATCACAGCTTGTGAACATTTGCTCACTCAGTTTGGTGGACATCAACACGCAGCCGGACTTTCCATGCCTTTGGAGAATATTATTCCGTTCAAAGAACATTTTGATGCCTATGTGCAGAAACACATTCAACCCTTGGATGAGGTTGAAGATTTGGTAATCGACCTGGAAATTGCCCCTTCTGATTTGTTTTTGGCGGGAGAATCTGCTTTCCAGATTCCAAGAATTTACCGGATGCTGGAGCAAATGGAACCTTTCGGGCCGGGAAATGACAAACCGGTTTTTTGTGTCAGAAACGTATACGCCGAAAAACAGCGGATTCTGAAGGAAGCACATTTGAAATTTGACCTCGTAGATCCGGCGAAAGGAATCCGGCTTTCTGCGATTGGTTTCAGTATGGCGGATAAAGCCGATTTGATTGCATCCGGTTGTGCGTTTGACTGCGCATTTACGCTGGATGCAAATACCTGGAACGACAAAACGACCTTGCAGATCCAGGTGAAGGATATCAGGGAAACACTTTAAATGTATAATTGAAAATGTAAAAATTGAAAAGGTGATTGACTCCAATCGGAATCACCATTTCTCTTCAATTCAATTAAAACAATTGGATAATTTCTACAACGAAGGTGTCTTTGGGAGATTTGAAAAGGATTTCATTGCTAAAGGCTTTTTTCTCTATGTAGGTTGATTCGAAAAGATCTCCCTGGTATTCCATAATAACACGATCTCTGATTGGTAAAAGAAATTCCTTGGTGTTGGCAGGTTTTACTGTAATAGTTGAATAGCCGACAGATAGATAAGGAAAGAAGGAGTTTTGTGAATCCGAGATACTTACGGATAGCGGTTTTATTTCCCTTGCGATCAATTCATTTAAAAGAGATTTATCTGATTGAAATTGGATTGAATTCAGGATAATCACCAAGAATGAACAAATGATTAATCCATGATTCAATACCGAAAGTGCTGTAATTCTATAAAAACTGTATTGAGGATAATAGTCTTTTAGATAAACAACCAGATAGTTAATGACAACGATGCTTTGAAAGAGGTATGGAATCCATAATCTCCAGAGCAAATCTGAATTATAGCTATAAAGTAAATTTGAATGAAAATCATGAATGATAAAGTGCGAATGAAGTGGATATAGGATTAGCATGAAAACGGAGAAGAAATCATTCCAATCCTCCCGATTCTTTATTGCTGCCGCAAATGGAATCAAAATCAATAAAATAAGCGCTGAAAAAAGAGCGGTTGCGCTTATCCAATTCTCAGTGGATCGGAAGCCAATTACGATGCTCCAAAATGTCAGGAAAACCAACAGAATGATCTGTGTAGCAAGGTTTTTATATAAGTGCATAAAAAAGGCTGGAATTAACTCCAGCCTAAAGTAACTATATTTTGTTGAGTAGAAAAGTAACTTTCTTTTCAATTCTCCAGTTGATAATTTTCAATTACAACGGAATATTCCCGTGCTTTTTCTTTGGAAGTGTTTCTGATTTTTTCTCCAGGGATTTGAAAGCGGCAATTAATGTGGCGCGTGTTTCTTCCGGAAGAATGACCGCATCTACGAAACCTCTTTCGGCTGCGCGGTATGGATTTGCAAACATATCGGCATATTCTGCTTCTTTTTCTTTCCATTTTGCTTCTTTGTCTTCAGCAGCAGCAATTTCGGATTTGAAAATGATTTCCGCAGCTCCTTTTGCACCCATTACAGCAATTTCTGCTGTCGGCCATGCATAATTCAAGTCTGCACCGATATTTTTAGAGTTCATTACATCGAAAGCACCACCGTAAGCCTTACGGGTGATTACCGTAATTCTTGGAACGGTAGCTTCAGAGAATGCATACAGCAATTTTGCTCCGTGTGTGATAATTCCGCGCCATTCCTGGTCTGTTCCCGGAAGGAATCCAGGTACATCTTCCAATACCAAAAGCGGAATATTGAAAGAATCACAGAAACGAACAAAACGTGCTCCTTTACGGGAAGAATCGATATCCAAAACTCCGGCCATGGAAGAAGGCTGGTTGGCAACAATTCCAACGGATCTTCCGTCCAAACGTGCGAAACCAACTACGATATTCGGTGCGAAATCTGCCTGAACTTCGCGGAAAGTATCGTCATCGATCAAACAATCAATGATTTCGCGAATGTCGTATGGTAGATTTGAATTATCCGGAACAATGTTCTGGATGCGGTTTAATTTTTCTTTTGCAAACAGAACGCTGTCATATTGAGGAGCAAGCTCCATCGCGTTTTGCGGCATATAAGTCAATAGCTCACGAACTTTGCGTAAGCATTCTACATCGTTTCCTGCAGTAAAGTGAGTTACCCCGGATTTCTCTGCATGCGCTTTTGCTCCACCCAAATCTTCCGAGCTCACTTCTTCGTGTGTTACGGTTTTTACAACGTTTGGTCCGGTTACGAACATGTAAGAAGTGTCTTCCACCATGAAAACAAAATCCGTTAAAGCCGGAGAGTAAACCGCTCCACCTGCACATGGCCCCATGATTACGGAAATTTGGGGAATTGCGCCGGAAGCACGTGTATTTCGGTAAAAAATATCTGCATATCCTGCAAGAGAAACAACACCTTCCTGGATTCGGGCACCACCGGAATCATTTAATCCGATTACCGGAGCTCCGTTTTTCATCGCAAGATCCAGAACCTTACAGATTTTCTGTGCATGTGTCTCCGAAAGAGAACCTCCCAATACGGTAAAATCCTGGGAGAAAGCATAAACAATTCTTCCATGGATCGTTCCGAAACCGGTAATGACACCGTCACCCGGACTTTTTGTTTTTTCTAACCCGAAAGAAGTTGCTCTGTGCTCCACAAACATTCCGATTTCCTGGAATGAGCCTTCATCCATTAATAAGGTAATGCGCTCTCTTGCGCTTAGTTTTCCCTGTGCATGTTGTTTGTCAATTCTTGCTTGCCCGCCACCCAATTGAGCGGCTTCTCGTTTTTGAATCAGTTCAGCATTCTTTTCTTTCATGAAAAAAGGTTTGTGGACACCAAAGATACACTTTCATGGCAAAAATCAGTTTTTGAGAGAATAAGAGAACGAAAATCATCCGACGAGTGCTTCTTGTTTGGATACAGATTTTAATTTATTGATAACTGATATTCAGTTTTTTATATGCTTGATTTGCTGAATTTACTCATTGGATTTGCTCCTTATTATTTATTTCAAATCAGGATCTTGTTTTCCTTTTCCTGAAAATACTATCTTAGATTAAAAGAATAGTTGGTCATGCGTATTTTCAATTTTCACATCCTGATTTTGGTTGTTTTTGCTTTTACGGCTTGTAAAAAAGACAGCAAACGCCGCATCGAGAAATTTCATCGCCAGGAAGTAGGTTCTTCGGCGAACAAGATCCTTTCGGATAAAGACTACCAATCGCTAACGGTCGAAATTGTTTATATGAGTGGTTTCCGGCCAACGGATGAAGCAATGAATAACCTGAAGTCAATGATCAGTCAGTTTTGCAATAAACCGGATGGAATTTCCTTTAAGTATCACGAGATTTCCGCCCAGGGAAAAGCAGCTTATTCCATCAGCGATGTCAGAACCATCGAAACCGATACACGGGAAGAATTCACTTATAAAAAGGATCTGGCGATCTATTTTTTATTCCTGGACGGACCTTCCAGTGAAAACCAGGGATCGAGTATGGTTTTGGGCCAGGCATATTACAATACATCGATGGTGATTTACGAAAAATCGCTGCAAGATAACTCAGGTGGATTCGGAGAGCCGGAATTGTATAAGCTGGAAACGGCAGTTATTAACCACGAACTCGGGCATATTTTGGGTCTGGTCAATAACGGTTCGAACATGTATCACGCGCATCAGGATACTGCTCATGGCGCGCATTGTGACAATCCGGATTGTTTGATGTATTGGGAAGCGGAAACCGGATCAATTTTCAATAATTTATTGGGGAATTCACCCATCCCGGTTTTGGACGATAATTGTGTGAAGGATTTGAAGGAGAATGGTGGGAAATGATTTTAAAGTGAAAAGTGAAAAGTGAAAAGTGAAAAGTGAAAAGTGAAAAGTGAAAAATTTTTAAACTCCCTTTTCTGATTTGAGACCGGCTTTGGATTTAATAAAAATTGTACTTAAAATGCGCATCAACTCGACTGATTCCTTGTGAAGAAGAGTAAGACTAGATTCATAATTATTTGTGGAAGCTAATAGTAGTTCAATTAGTTCAATCCAATAACTTGTTTCATCACATTCTTTCTGAGCAATACTGACCTTGTGGATGAAATCTTTTTTGCTTTGAGCATTTCTTGATTCGCGAATATTTGCGCCAACTGATGTTGCTGATCGAATCAATTGTTTGGTTAGAATAAATTCCCGATCCGATTCTTGTATTTTCTTACATAGGAGCAATGTTTCCAGGGCAAATTGAAAGGTTCTTTTTTTGATGTCGAATTCAGTGTTTTTCATCATTTTGAGGTTTTTCCCTATTTAATTTACTCAAAAACATCAGTTTAACAAATGATTACAATGACTTTTTACCTTTTAACTTTTCAATTTTAACTTAGTTACTGTTTATAACCATTCTAAATTAACAAACCTGACAGTTTTCTGACAATTCAAAACTTCCCGTTTGCCAATTTTGCAACAATAACACTAGAAGTTACCATTCGTGATTAAGCAACTGCACACAATCGCTTTTACACATCGAAATTTGGAAGTCTCCAAAATCGGACGTTTGCACATCGAACAAGATGCTGTTCAGTCGCGTTTTCAGATTCTGAAAGAACGCCTGCACATTGATGAGATCATGTTTTTGTCGACGTGTAACCGGGTGGAATACTTTTTAGTAACGAATGAACAGGTTTCCGAAGCATTCCTGGTAGACTTCTTTTCAGCGCTTTATCCTGAATTTGAGCAGGAAAAAGTGACGTTTTTTGCTGAAAATGCATTGGTTTACGGAAAAATGGAGGCGGTGAATCACGCATTGCGCGTTGCTGCTTCGATTGATTCATTGGTGATCGGTGAACGGGAAATTATCACACAGGTTCGCCAGGCGTACGAACAATCACGTGATTTAGGCTTGTCGGGAGATACCTTGCGTATTTTGTTCCGTCACACGATCGAAACAGCAAAACGCGTTTACACAGAAACAAAAATTTCTCAAAAACCGGTATCCGTAGTTTCCATTGCTTATCAGCGTTTGGTGGGAATGGATGCTCCGAAAGAAGCACGCGTGTTGGCAATCGGATCGGGAGTTACGAATACGGCGATGCTGCGTTTTTTGAAAAAACACGGAATGTCAAATTTCGTGATCTTCAACCGGACACTTGAAAAAGCACAGGTTCTGGCGGAAGAATTGGGCGGAAAGGCATATCCGCTTGCAGAATTAAATGCATATAAAGGTGGTTTCGATATTTTGGTTTCATGTACCGGTTCGGAAGAAACGATGGTGGATGCAGCACTTTACGAATCTTTGCTGAACGGAGATTCTGCATCTAAAATCACGATTGATTTAGCGCTTCCGAGTGATATTTCGGAAGAAGTGCACCAAAAATTTGCCACAAGAAGTATTTCGATTGATGTGCTTCAGAAGATTTCAGACAGTCATTTGCAGGAACGTTCACTGGAAGTTATCCACGTGGAGCAGATCCTGGAAGAAGCAAATAATGAATTTCGCAATATTGCCAAGTTCCGTGCTATTGAAGTAGCCATGAGACCGGTTCCGCAAATGGTCAAAGATATCCGTGCAACAGCATTCAATGAAATTTTCAAAAACGAATTGGATCAGCTGGATCCTTCTTCCCTGGAGATCCTGGAAAAGGTAGTTGGTTATATGGAGAAAAAATACATGAGTATGCCCATGATTATGGCTAAGGAAATCATGTTTAAATCGTAATTTTGCTTCATGAGAAAAATTCGTATCGGTTCGCGCGGAAGTGATTTGGCACTTTGGCAGGCAAATCACGTTAAAAAGCAATTGGAAGACCTTGGAGCAGAAGTAAGCATTACGATTATTAAAACCCAGGGAGACCAGATTCAGCATTTAAGCTTCGACAAACTGGAAGGAAAAGGATTCTTTACCAAGGAAATCGAACAGGCTTTGTTGGACGAATCCATCGATCTGGCCGTACATTCTCATAAAGATTTAGAAACAAATCCTCCTGAAGGATTAATCATAGCAGCGGTTTCCAAACGGGAAAACCCTGCGGACGTACTATTGATTCACCCGAAAGCATTCGAGCAGGATGCCTTTTGGAGTTTGAAGCAAGGTGCAGTAGTAGGAACTTCTTCCGCAAGAAGAAAAGCACAATTGGTTGGTTACCGCCCGGATGTGAAAATCAAAGATCTGCGGGGAAATGTTCCGACACGACTTCAAAAGCTGGTTGACGGAGATTACGATGCGATTTTATTGGCGAAAGCCGGATTGGATCGTCTGAAGTTGGATTTGCAGGGAATGCATGAAGTGATTTTGGATCCGGAGCAATTCATTCCGGCGCCGGCACAAGGTGTTTTAGCACTACAAATCCGTGAAAAGGACAATGAGTTGTTCGATTTTATGCAGGCAATGAATCATGTCGATATTCAATCCCAGATTGCATTGGAAAGAACCGTTCTGAACCGTTTGCAGGGTGGTTGCCAGCTTCCGTTGGGCGCTTATTGCCCGGAAGAAGGAAGATTGCTGGTTGCTTTTGCTGATGAGTGGGAGCAGGGAGCTCAGTGGTACGAATTCGAAGGTCCGCACGATCTGGACATGGTGGACGTAGTCCTGGAGGCCTTATTGGCGGAAGAAGATGAAGATAACGAGTATATTTCTTAGTTCAGAAAGCGATTCGTCTCTTCCTTTGGTTTCTTTTTGTGAGGAAAATGCCATTTCGATCCTCCGGAAATCATTTATTTCATTTGATGCTGTCGCATTCGAACTTCCGACTGAGTGGGATGTCGTTTTCTTCTCATCGCCCCGTTCTTTTGACTTCTTTGTTTCGAAAGGAATTGAGTGGAACGAAAATCAGCAAATTGCCTGTATAGGCAATGAAACGAAAAGACATATTGAAGCTTCCGGATTCACGGTTTCGTTTGTCGGAGAAAATGCCGGAAACCCGAAAGAGGTTGCTGCAAATTTCAAAGAATGGCTGAAAGATCGCATCGCTTTATTTCCGCAATCAACGCGGTCAAATAAATCGATCGAAACAGCATTGCCTTCGAATCAGCGAAGACCATTAGTGGTTTACAAAACCATTGAAACACCGGTTCGACTCGAGGAAATATTCTCGATGTATGTGTTTACGAGTCCCTCTAATTATGAGAGCTTTCGCGCTGTAAATGAGCTTCCTGGCAATGCCATGGTTGTCTCCTGGGGAGAAATGACACATCAACGAATTGTAAATCAGGGCTCTAAATCTGATTACATTTTAAAGACTTCAACCTATTCCGAATTGTTGAAAATCCTTCAAAAATTAAATTCCTAAAAATTAGATTTTTTTAACTAAAAGAGCTAAATTTAGTTATGTTTTAGAACCAATTACTTTCAAAGTTGTTTAACTTTGCAGTAGTTGTTAATAGAACAACGAGTGCCAAAATTGACGTTTTAAATTCAAAAAGTAATACTCACTAATTTCTATTCTATGGAATCAACTTCTAATGAAAATTATGAATTCCGCGTTTATCCAGATGAAAAATCGCCTAAACTGTTTAAATCTCCGCTACTCGAGGTTTTAACAAAAACGAAGCTTTGGATCATCATCGTTTTGTATACCATCTTTGCAGCTTTCTGGCTTTGGTTTTATGTGTACTATTTTCAAGGAACGGCAATTAGCCTGATCTCATTGTTCTTTCTTGGGTTTTTTACATGGACACTGGGCGAATACGTGTTGCACCGCTTTGTATATCACAAAATAAAAGATGCATCTTACGATACGGGAATGCAATATGTGTTTCACGGAATTCATCATCAGTATCCGAGTGACGAGGACCGGATCATTCTTCCACCGGTTCCGGGATTGGCAATCGCAAGTTTATTTCTGGCAGTGTTCTACCTGATTATGGGAGGTGCCGCATTGGCTTTCGGCCCGGGATTTTTGATCGGTTACCTGGTTTACATCACGATCCATTGGATGGTTCACAGCAAACCGGCTCCGGCTCGTTTCAACTTTTGGTGGAGACATCACAATATTCACCATTATCAGCAGCACGATAAAGCGTTTGGAGTTTCCACGCCTATCTGGGATATTGTTTTCCGCACCATGCCGGTTAAAGGAAGAAAAACCATAACAATCCTGAAAAAGTAAGGATGTTTTTTTGAACCACATAGCAACATAGGACACATAGTTTTTGTATAACGCATTATGCAATAGGGACAAAAACAGGTCTATTGCTAACGAAATCCTCTATGTGTTCTATGTACCTATGTGGTTTTTAGATTAACCTATGTGGTTTATTACCTTTGGATGAGGATTAAACTGTGTCTCACAGCATCGAAATGATTATAGATTAGAATGGTGCGCGGATGATCTGTTGCACCATTTTCTATTAAATGCGTTGCGTCGCCATTCAATAATCTGACAGCGAGATAACTTGCAAATGCGCTGACCGTTCGGTATTCACCGACAGCTTTTTTAAAGAAAACAACCGGTTTTTCTCCAAATGATTCCTGCACTCTGTCGTACCACGAATCCGTTAGTGTATCTCCGTTTTTACCTAAAAGAAGGCAATCGATATCAGCCGAAGTGAGATTCTGTTCCGCAAGAAAAGTCTGAACGAAATCCACAATCTTTTCTTCAGAAAGACTGGAAGATTGCTTGAATGCGCTGAACTTTGCCAAACTTCCCTCCGGATTATTGCTCAGAAAGAATTGCGTGGATCCTTCTCCGCAATAAGAACCTTTCGTCTTTGAGTTCAGTAAATCGTCATTGGAAATCAATTCCTCTTTGAAACGATTTCCCAAGCGGTCGATGTTGTAGTTGTAATCGGAAATTTCCTCCACTGCTCCGAGCAAAACCGTTTTTTCAGTTTGTTGGTGTTCGTCAAAATACAATGCTGCATCCAGCAAAGCTGATTCAAAGGCTAAAGAACCGTTCACATGAGTCATGTTATAACCTTGGTTCTCCGAAAGCAAAGCAACTTGTCCGGCAAGTGCGTTGGGTGTACTTTGTACGAAATTGGTAGGAGTGAGTGTTCCTTCGTTGTATTCTACAATCTGGTTGAGAAACTTGATGCAATCTTCCAGGCCACCGTTTGCTGTTCCGAAAATAATTCCGTCCGGTTTGGAGTTTCTTCCGAGTAAAGGCAGTGAAACGCCGATTCCCATTCTTACGGCTTTTCCCATGCGGCGCAATTGCGCATTGGGAATCAAATCCTGGTAAGAAGGTTCGATAGCAGTGTAGATGTATTGATTGAGTGTTTGCCAGTCACCATTTTCAAAAGACAGATCATGGGTTTTTTGTGGTGAAATAGCGTATAAATCGGTTATGTACATGCTGAAAAAATTAAAGAGGTGCAATTCCCGCCAAAACCAAAAGAATTGGAAAGAACATGTTTAATTTTTGTTTCAGGTGTATATTTCAGGACAGGACGAAAGGAAAAATCTTTGATCGGCTCCTGTACTCTTAAACTTGGATAAAGCTCTTGCTGCTGAAGCGCGAAGATGCTGTAAATTGCTTCGATCACACCGGCTGCTGCCAGGGTATGTCCGACATAGGATTTGGTTGAACTAAAAGGAGGAACGTTCTCAAACAATTTCGAAAAAGCATAAGATTCCGTTACGTCGTTATTCGGAGTTCCTGTTCCGTGGGCATTGATGTAATCAATATCCGAAGATTCCAGGGCAGCCCGTTTCAAAGCAAGCTCCATGGCCATTCTCGGACCTCTGGCATCATCGGAAGTGGCAGAAGGGTGAAAAGCATCGTTACAAATCCCGAAACCGGCAAATTTTGCCTGGATTTTCCCCGGATCTTTCACATCTTCCTTTCTTTCCAAAACAACATATGCAGCTGCTTCACCCAAACTCAATCCTTCACGATTCGTGTCGAAAGGCTTGCAGGGCTCTTCGCTCAGAATCCGAAGCGAATTGAATCCGTTAACCGTGAATTTTGCCAAACAGTCACTTCCGCCTGCAATCACGCGATCCACTTTTCCCGTTTCCAATAAACGAGCGCCTAATGCAATGGCATTTGCAGAAGAAGAACAAGCCGTATTGATCACGTCGGTAATTCCTTTCATGTTGTACAAACGAACAATCTGAAGCGCATGATCGGAACCTTCGTAATGTTTCACGAATTCGGAAGGAGTTCCCTGGAGGTTTGCATCGTTGTACAAATCATCGGTATAGCACATTCCTCCGACAGTACTCGAGCTGATAAAAGCCGTGCGCGTGGAAGACACATCATCCAAACTCAGTTTGGCATGTGCAATGGCTTCCCGGAAAGCTTTGATGGCAATGAGTGATGTTCGGGTATAACCGAGTCCTTTTTCAAGTCCGAGTTCTGCAAGTAATGCTTCATCACTCTGATCGATTTCACCGAAAACCAGTGATTCCGTATACTGTGATTTGAAATGCTTCGCTTTCTTAATTCCCGAAACTTCCTGTTGTAAGGAATGAAGGTTCTCAGCAATTGTTAAACCAATTGAACTGATTGCACCCATTCCTGTTACAACAATTTCACCCATAAATTTATTTTGTGCGGTTTTCGATGATGTAATCCACGATTGTATTTACATCCACCAAAATTTGTCTTCCCTCAGTCGGGTTTTTGATTTTAATACCGTATTCACGGTCTAACAATACGATTAGTTCTACGGAATCAATGGAGTCTAAACCAAGATCCCCACCAAACAAAACTTCATCGTTCTTAATATCAGCGGGAGTTAAATCCAGCAGGTTCAAATACTTAATTAAATGTTCTTTGAACTCAACGATCAATTCTTCTCTGTTTGTAGTCATATTTTTAAATATAATTTTGAATTCTCAACTTGATGAAGATCAACAGCTGACAAATTACAGTGAACAAAAATAAGAAAGATATAGTTCCGATTAATTCACTCCACGCACCATTTTTCAAGAAAAGGGTGTAATACCCTTCCAGGCACCACTTCAAAGGTGAGATATTTCCAATGGTTTGCATGTAATCCGGCATGATGAAATTCGGAACCCAAATTCCGCCGATTGCTGCAAAAATAATGATCGAAATAGCACCGAATCCGTTTGCCTGCTCCTGCGTTTTTGCATAGGTTCCAACCAAAACAGCGTAGGAAATAGCCGAAACAGCAGAAAGTAAAGTAACAACTAAAAACGGTAAGAATGCATTCGGCATCGATAATTTCGGTAACCCGATGTGCGGAAAAATATAGATTCCCATCAGGAAAAGGAGTAATAACTGAGACAAAGCCACAAAAAGATACACCAGGAATTTGGAGATCAATGTCAGAACAAAGGCCTGCGGGATGGTTTGCAATCGAAGGAAACTTCCGGAAAGACGTTCCTTCACAATGTTTCCGCCCAGGGAAATAACCATGAAGAACATGGCAAAAATAGACCACGCCGGAACGTTGTGCTGACTGGAATTGGGAATGAGTTCCGCCACCGAATTCAAGCTTGCATTCGCAGTTTTTAATTTAGTTTCGCGGTTAATGATAGCTTGACGGATGTTTTTCGGAATTGAGTCATAGCCCATTTCCTGGAATAATTTGGAAACCATTTCCTCGTTTTCAATTCCGTTGGTAATTGCCTGAATTCCGTTAATGACTGAAATGCGGAAATTCTCCTGGACCACCGGATCGAAATAAATGGCAATTTCCTGTTTCTTCGGAGTCATTTTGGGAGCTTTTTCAATCACGCCCATTTGCTCCAGCATCAATTTGGAAATGTTATTTGCATTGTCGCCCAAACGCTCACTGAAGTTACTTGGAATATAAATCCCCAGCATGGCGTCTTCGTCAATGGTATTTCGCTTAACAGCTGCTTCCGAAAGTGTATTTTTTCGTTTGATATCGAAACTTCCGGAATGAACCAGCGCTTTTACCAAAGAATCGCCCAAACTTCCTTCATCCTGGTTGGAAATCAAAACGGTCAGTTTGTTTTCGTTGACAATCTGGAAAGCACTGTCCTGAACAATCGTAATGATGAAAACCAAAAGCAGCGGCATGAGGTACATCAATAGCAAGCCCACTTTATCGTGAAGTACTAACAGTATTTCTTTCCAGATAGATGCTCTTAATTTTTTCATTAGTCGCGTAAAACAGTTCCCGTCAATTTAAGGATCAAATCCTCCAAGTTACTTACTTCGTGTGTTGCGAGCAAATTCGTCAAAGTATTGCATGCAATGATTTTTCCGTGATCGATCAAAATGATCTGATTACAGAATTCCTCCGCTTCTTTTAAATGATGCGAAGTGTAAATGATCGTGGTGCCTTGTTTGTTGAGTTCCTGCAAGAGATTCATGATGGCAATTTTGCTTTGAACGTCAACACCAACGGTTGGTTCATCCAAAAACAGGATTACCGGGTTATGAAGCAGGGAAATGATGAGGTTTAACCGTCTTTTCATTCCTCCTGAAAAAGTAGATACTTTGCTGTTTTTTACGTGCGAAAGCCCTACTTTTTGTAATAAATCATCTATTTTTTGCCCTAAAACAGCACTTTTAATGCTATACAGGCTTCCGAAATATTCCAAATTCTGTTTGGCGGTAAGTTCAGGGAAAAAGGAAAAATCCTGGGGAACAAAGCCCAGTTTGTCGCGAATTTCCCGCGGAGTTTTTTCACCATCCAATGAATAAACGACAGAGCCTAAAGTAGGGTCGAGAATGCTACATAGAATGGAGATCAATGTGGTTTTACCCGCTCCGTTCGGCCCGAAAATTCCTACAATTTCACCACCTGCAATGGTGAAATCCACTCCGTCCAAACTGGGAGTGGTACTTCTGTTATAGGATTTATAGACCTTTGAAACATGCAAAAGTGTCTCCTGCATTTCACTTAGAATTTAATTTTCGCCAGATCCTGGAAAGCATCTTTTTCCACTTTGCTGATTTCTACTAATAGATCTGCGCAAGCGTCAAAGTCTTTTTGTTCTGTTAAGCGGCCTTTGTAGATTCCGGACATCAAAAGTGCGCTGTCTCTCCACAAATCTCCCGCTTTGGTCATTTTTTCGGAAACGCGCAGCAACTCATCGTTTTGCATAATGGCAGCAGCTTCTTCTAAAAATGCGGCATACAAAAAGCGAAATCCACCACCTCCGGTTCCGATTTCTTCCTGCATCCGAACGATTTGCCCTAAATGCAAGGCAGCCTGGCGCGGACCTAATTTTTCTCTCCAGCCCCGAATCTTCTTGGAAGTATAGACAATACCTTTTACTCCGGCAACAGATCCCGGAATTTTCAGCATATCTCTGCAATTGCGCTTGATTCCCTTCACAATTGCTTTTTTGATTTGCTCCTGGGTAATGCTGCCAACCTCAACCGGGTAATAAAGATGTCCTTTCGGAGCGAGTGCACCTTTTGCAAAACGCACTTTTTCCAATTCTTCCGCACTGATAGAAGTCGTGACTTCCATTACAGGGTCACTTACCAAATAACGATCTCCTTCTTTCCCGAAAACAATCAGGTTGTGTGCATTGAAGTGGAAACGGTATTCTTTCGGGAAGTAAGGCAAGTGAAAAACACCTACCTGGCATCCAACCTGAACACCTTCAGCTAATTTCGAATCCAAAAACGCCATGGCGTCTTTCGAATCTTTGAATTTTTTACGTTCAACCTTTACACCCAATGCTTTGCATGTGCGTTTGAAAATAGCCCCGGGCATCGTTCTGAACGAAATAGCCGGACCATTATTCACGGTCATGAACGGAATGTGAATATAGAATAGCCCGGAACCCATTCCGAAAGCCAAAGGCTCTGAAATGAAATCAACACCTTGGTGCTTTAACAGACTTACTGTTACGCCATTTTCACAATGCGCTGTTTGGTGATGAATAAATTCTGACACTAAGCTTTGAAGTTTTTGAGTTCGTTAACGGAAATTTCAAACGCGTCCGCATATCGTTTAAGAACAGCGTCGTTTATTTTTTTAAATGGGCCGGGCTTCAAATGTCTTTTGATCCGGAATTTCCAAATACCTGTGTAGCCGGATAAAACGGTCAGATCCATCAATTTCTCTTCCATGAAGAAAAGAATCGGGCTTGCTTCGCCGTTTTTGATTTTCTCTTTTGCATCGGAAGTTCTTCGTTCGATTTCCTTCCATGCTTCATCCAAAGCTACTTTTTTGGTTTCCCAGCCGGTACTTAATTCTGTATCGTAATGTCCTTCTTCGTTCTTTACATAACAAACTTCTCTTGTAAAATGTTCAAGAGCACTTTTATCTTGAGGAACTTCGGACTTTTTCATCTAGCAAACAGTTAAGTAGGCAAAAACGTATGAGAATCTTGAACTTTCAGGAACCGCAAGCAGGATTGTGTCACCTACTTTCAATTTACCGCTGTTGAACAACTCATCTACCATCAGGTAAATGGATCCCGCACCTACATTTCCACGTGTTTCCAGGTTGGTAAACCAACGCTCTTTTGGAATTTCGTAGTCATATGCCAGCAATTCGTCATAGATTTTATCTGCGAAGAAATAACTCGACATATGCGGAAGGAACCAGGTAATATCTTCTTTTTGAATATTCTTTTCCTTCAAAAGATCGTACATTCTCTTGAAACCTAATTTTACGATATTCTGGTCCAGCAATTTCACATCCTGTTTGATGCTCATGATGGATTTCTTAATCATGTCCTGAGGTTCAAAATCCATGTAGCTTTTCAAAGTTCCGTCAGGATTCTTCTCGGAAGCCATGTACATACATGCTTCAATCTGGTTGGCGAAAGAAATTCCTTCCATCCAATCGATACGTAACGAAATCCCGTCTTTGCTTTTCTGATCTTCCAGCATGAAAACGCCTGCACCGTCAGAAAGCATCCAACGCAGGAAATCTTTGTCGAAAGAAATGAACGGATTTTCCTCCAATTCAATCAAGCGCTGAATTTCCAATTCGAACTGATCGGAACGCAAAACGCGCGACAAACGCTCAGAACCAGATGAAACAGCCTTTTTGCTCATTCCAGCTAAAATAGACATGTATGCATACTTCATTGCGTGCATTCCGGAGCAGCAAACGCCCGAAGGAGAAACCACTTCAATATTTCCGGATTCCGGCAACCATCCGTGAACCATCACACCGTGAGACGGCATCATTTGTTCCGGGGAAGAAGTTCCACAGCTGATCAGATCCAATTCTTTGATCTCTTCAGGGCTGTTTTCGAACAACTTGCGAATTGCAAGTGCAACCATTTCTGAATTGGTATGGGTTGCCTGACCATTTTTATCAATAGCGTAATGACGGCTCTTGATTCCGTTATTACGCAAAACGATTCTTCGTGATTTGGATGCACGGTCATTAATTAAGCCCAGGTAATCCTCCATTTCATCATTTGAAACAGGATTATTCGGTAAAAAAGATGCCGTACGTGTAATATATACTTCCTTCAAACTCATTCTTTATCTCAATTGAGTGCCTCTGTAATATGCTAATTCGCGTTTAATATGTCTTCCTGTAAAGGGGCGTACAAAGATATGATATATCGTTAAAACTATTGGTGAAACGATAAATAAAGCGAAAATCAAATAATATTTGAAGAAGTTCACCCAGAATTTCCGGTTTCCGCCTTTCTCTGTCTTCTTGATAATCAGGTTCGCCCAAATTAAAAAAAGCTTTTTAGCTCTGGATTCAATGAATAAAATGGATATTGGAATAGTGACACCGCCCTTTGCAATCAATGCATCCTGGAATGTGTCTTCTTGTTTGGTTTCTAATTTGTTCTTCAGCAAGTCCCCGAATTGGCTCACATTTTCAATGTCTTCATCGGAAACACCCGGTTTCGGGAAAATACCCCATTTTTTGGTCTTTTGACCAGTCAGCATCCAGTGAAGAATCGTCACAACGCTCACCAGGTTGCTTGTCTTATCAATTAACGGAACATTCCCGATCAGTTTACCGCCCGCCGAAGCAATTTGTTTTTTCACTGCTTCCTGGGAATTGATCCACATGTTTCTACAGCCCAATACGGAAACAATCGGAGTGTCTTTCATCAATTTACGGAATGCCTCATCCTGGAGAATCGAAGATGCAGGTAAAGACGGTGATAAAAACCATGGCTGGTACCCGAAAATAATCAGGTCATACTGATCCCTGGAAAACTGCAATTCCTTGATCGGAATCGGTCTTTCAAGAACAGTTTCGGGCATCGCGTCAAAGAAAGCAGCTCCGTTCCATGGAAATGGAAAAGGAGTTACGGGTTCAACTTTCACCCATTCTATTGTGCTGTCAACGAACGGTTTGCAGAAGTTTTGAAGAATTTCTGTAAGCTGTCCGGACTGAGAATAATGTATAACTAAGATGTTCTGTGCCATAGTTAATTGGGGTCTTGGTAAAAAGAATTCTTTTTGACCAGTACAAATTTAGCAAGGTTTTGTTTCAAAACTACTTTTTGTGCCATTTGGAACAAGAATCATTCCACATTTAATATTCGATTCTTTTAAACTTATCATTAGTTTTGCCGTTCATGGAATCAAGTCAGGCATCGATAAACCGCATTTCCGGTTGTGTAATTATTCCCACCTATAACAATGAGCGTACGTTGGAACGCGTCGTTCGGGAGGTGCTTGAATTCGTTCCTGCTGAAGATGTGATCATTGTCAATGACGGATCAACAGATTCCACGGCAGAAATCCTGAAACAATTCGAAACGCAGGTAACGGTTTTGGTTAACGAGCCGAATAGGGGGAAAGGTTATTCACTCCGGAAAGCATTCAAATTTGCGCAGGAAAAAGGATATGAAAATGCGCTGACAATCGATTCCGACGGACAACATTATCCGAGTGATATTCCTTTGTTGATTGAACAGGCGATTCTGAATCCCGGAGCAGTGATTATGGGTTCCCGAAATATGGAACAGGAAGGAGTGCCGCAAAAAAGTTCGTTCGGAAACAAGTTTTCCAATTTCTGGTTCAAAGTAGAAACCTGGATTACCTTGCCCGATACACAAACAGGTTTCCGGATCTATCCGTTGAAACCGATGAAGAAAATCTGGCTGTTCACCAATAAATTCGAGCTGGAAATAGAAGTGATCGTGAAATTGGCCTGGAGATTTGTTCCTTTTGTTGCTGTTCCGATCCGGGTGAAATACGATCCGAACGAACGCGTTTCTCATTTCCGTCCGGCACGTGATTTTACACGAATCAGCATCCTGAACACAGTTTTGGTATTAACGGCTCTGATCTGGTATTACCCGAGAAAGTTCTTTTCCATTCAAACGTGGAATGTAATCAAACACGAAGCGATCAAACCCGAAGAATCGAACTTCAAGAAAGCACTTTCTATCGGTTTTGGCATATTTATGGGAATTGTCCCGATCTGGGGTTTTCAATTGTTGATCGGAATTCCGCTGGCGGTTTTGTTCCGGATGAATAAAGTATTGTTTATTGCGGCCGCAAATATTTCCATTCCACCCATGATTCCGTTCATTATTTACGGAAGTTTCCTGAGCGGACAGTTGTTCCTGAACGGCGAGACGAATGTTTCACAATTGGCAGATCTGAGCCTCGAAGCCGTAAAAGCGAATGCGTATCACTATGCGGTCGGAGCTTGCGTATTCGCTGTGATTGCCTTTGCAGTTTCCTTTTTGGTGAGTTTCGGCTTGTTGAAATTGTTCCGTAAGGAGCCGAAAACCACATAGACACATAGAACACATAGAGTTTTCTTTACTCTTGTGTGTAATGCATTCTGGTTTTATTCAGCAACCGTTTCAGGATACTTCCTATTGTTGTTTGTTTTTCGACCACAATGGTTCACATAAAAAATAGAGTATGTCATTTCCCTATAAAACTATGTGTCCTATGTTGTTATGTGGTTCAAAAAACCGGATTAGCTATTTTTATTGGTAAATTCCTTGAAACTTCAAACAAACTCCTTCCGAAGTACTGATTTGTCCGGAAACTTTCAAACTTTGATCTTCCTGTTCCGTAATGGTCATCTTCAAAGCAGCATCCGGAGTATTTACCGGGTTTAAAACCGCCAGGAATTTACTCGTAGCAAGTGTTTTCAACTGAATCGTTTTGTTGAAATGCGTTCCCAGGATTTCTTTGATCATTTCCAATTGCACAACTCCGGGGGTTACCGGATTTCCCGGAAAGTGACCGTCAAAAATAGCGTGTTTCGGGTCGATTGAAATTTGAGCTTCCAATACGTTTTCCTCAAAATTCAATGCGTTTATGCGGTAAAAACTGTCTTTTAGTATCATTAGAATGTCGTGAATTTGCTGTCGTTAATCGTTCCGTTTTGCTGCATATTGGTAAAACTGTAGACCAATTTATCGGTTTCATTTTGCTTCATGGTCAACTCTTTCAATAAGAGCCCTTCTTTCCCGAAGATCAATGAAATTTCCGCAACATAACGTTTCATTTTATCGCTTTTGGGTGTTAAAACCAATTTGTAATTTGTTTTGTTTTCGTAATAGGTGATTTTGAAATCTTTTTCATTCAGGAAATCCCCGGTCATCATCTGAACCATCAATTGCTGGATTTTCTTCACCACCATTTTGGAAGATGCGCTGCTCACTTCTTTGCCTTTTTCCTGTAGTTTCACTGTTTTACCGTTGATCAGGATAATCTGACTTTCCGGTTTGGTTTTCTCCCAGCGGATTTTGTCTTCTTTCTTGTACCACATTTTCCCGATACCTTTTTGCGGAGTGCTCAAGAGGGAAGAAGAAGCTGTTTCGGAAAAATCGGATTGAATGGATTTCGTTTCCTTATGCTGTTTCTCCAAAGCCGCTTTGCAAGCCTTCGGATCGGAAAGTTTGGTGTATTCCTGCGCGAAAGAAGCACCGGATACTGCTAGAAAAAGAAGGAAACTAGTGATGAATTTCATGAATGAATGTTTTCAGTTGTTCTTGCTTCGCAAAGATAATACCATTCGATTGCGCGCGTTGAATATATGCCTCCAAAACTTCAGAAGTATGTGCTAAATTGTCGTGCATTAGGACAATGCTTCCTTTTTTGGTCAGACGGATAAGCCGCGTGAGTAATTGTTCTTCGTTTTTGAATGAATCGTACGAGCGCATGTTCCAGCCTACAATATTCAGCTTTCGCTTTTTGAGCTGGCTTGCAATACTCGGATTCATGTAGCCGATTGGCGGGCGGAAAAGCGGGATTTCTTTTTGAGTGAGTGCTTTCAGATTTCTTGCTGCTTCATCAATCTCGGCTGCAATTTTTTTCCGGCTGTACATGGCAAAGAAGATCGGGTGGTTTTGCGTATGATTCCCGATTTCGTGTCCTTCGTCGAGCATGCGCCGGATCAATTCCGGGTGTTCCGTTGCTTTTTTCCCGATGACAAAAAACAGGGTTTTGATTTCGTATTTCCGGAGAATATCCAGAACCTGGGCCGTATGAACCGGATCCGGGCCGTCGTCAAAGGTTAGAATGACTTCCTGACCTGAATTCTTGTAAACTGCCGGATAAAAATATTCGAAACGGAGAAACAGGATTCCGAAAGCAAGAATCAGGTTAAATAAAACGACAATGGAAATGACGATGGTCCAGAAATACGGACTTTCGCGAAAAAACAGGAAACAGATCAGAAGCGAAAGACACCCAACAGCAATATTGAGTTTATGCTTCATTGCTGCTTAAAAGAGTTAATCCCAATTTTCCGGATTCCAGGTTGTTTACAATCAACACTTTTTTGGCTGAAGCCTGTTCGATGAACCAATCGTGCGCCATGTGGAATGCAAAAGCAGAAGCACTTTGATAATATCCTGAATAAGAAAGAAAATTAACGTGTTTCGGTCCGGCTGCTGTCAAAGTGTTGTTTCCTTCCAGGATCAAGTCCAAATCGGATAATTGGAGTGCATGTTTCTTTAAAAAATCTGTAATCGTTTGCTCCGGATTTTCCGAAGATAAAATCACTTCACACGCTTGAATATGGGCAATGGATTGATTTTTATCCGAAGAAATCACTCCGAAGCTTGCTCCGGATGTAAAGGGAAAATCCGTTTGGATCAAAGATCCGCGCAAACGTTCCAAAAACGGAATCGCTTCATCAGCCGCCCCGACGAGCACGGATTTTTTTCCTTCGTCCACACACAAAAGACCGTCCATCAATGCCACTTCAAACGAAACAGCATTCTGCGTATGCGTCATGTTGTATGCGTGATTCTTCAAATCCAGGGAAATCTGCCCTGAAATGGTGTTGTGTGTACTTTGGATAAAAGCGGTCGGTGAAAGAATATCTCCGCTGACCGTATTGATCGTCACCAGGAATTTTTCCGTGTCCGTCAAACAACCTAAAGCCGTTCCAACAGAAATCGAATCGAATTCAAGGGTTGTTTTTTCCTGGCATTCTTTCGAAGCAGCAATTCCCATGCGCAAAATCGTACTCAGGCGTCTGAGAGCAGCAACGGGAATATAGGCTTTGTAATCCGGTGAGATTAAAGCATGATCGGAATTCAAAGGTTTCAATTCCTTCCACAGGTTTTCCTTCTGAAAAGAATCCTGGTGTGTAATTGATTCGATATGTTGAATGAAATACATGCTAAACCTTGCTTAAGATAATCGTTGAATTGTTTCCGCCAAAACCAAAGGAATTGGAGAGAATATGCTTGACTTCGTTTCCTTCCGAATAGTTTTTTACCGGAACGAGTCCTGTTTCTTCAATCGCTTGTTTGAAATTCAGGTTCGGAAGTAAACTTCCGTTGTTCAATGCTAAAATTCCGAAAACTGCTTCGATTCCTCCCGAAGCCGCTAAGGTGTGACCCGTATACGCTTTGGTAGAACTAAACGCTGGAATGGTGTTTCCGAAAACGTTCTTAATTCCGTGAGATTCGGATAAATCGTTGTTCGGAGTAGCAGTTCCGTGGGCGTTGATGTAATCAATATCTTCCGGGTTCAAACCGGCAATTTTCAAAGCGCCTTTCATCGATAAAGTTGCTCCCAAACCTTCCGGTGAAGAAGCTGTTTGATGATAGGCATCCGAAGCATTGCTCCAGCCTGAAAGAACTGCCAAAGGTTTTTTACCCGTTTTTTTGATCGTTTCTTCGGTTTCAAGAACCAGGAATCCGGCTCCTTCTCCGAGATTCAACCCTTTGCGGGTTTCATCAAACGGTCTGCACCATTCGTCGTCAAAGATCATTAAGGAACGAAACCCGGAAATGGTGAACTGCGAAAGTCCATCCGTTCCACCAACTACCGCACGGTCCAATTGTCCGCTCAAGAGCATTCTTGCCCCCAGCATGATGGAATTGGCCGCAGAAGAACAAGCCGTGGAAATCGTATTGACATATCCGTCAATTCCCAACTCCCTGGCAATTTGTTCGCTGGTTGTTCCGCTCGGGTGGTTTCTGTAAACCTCCAAATCATCTTTTTCGCCGTTCAGGAAGTCTTTGTAAGCAATTTCGCTCACGTCCATTCCTCCGACAGATGTCCCGGAAATCAAGCCGGTTTTCAATTCAGTGGACAACTCATGACCGTGAAACGCTTCTTTTGCAGCAATCATTCCAAGCAAAGCTGTCCGCGATGCATTCTGAGTCAACGAAAAACGTTCGATCAACTCGGAATTTGTCCATCGGATTTCTCCGACTTTAAATCGTTCTGTGTAGGTTTTTTGCCCCTGCTTGATGCCCGTCTTTTCAGAACGCAGGGCATGCAGGGTTTCTTCTACGTTTTCACCGATAGAAGAAATAACACCGTATCCAGTAACGTAAATGCGCATTTATTGATTTTTAGCGATGTAATCCGCCAAGGTATTTACGGATTGAAAAATTTCTTTTCCCTGGTTCGGATCTGCGATTTTAATTCCGTAGTTGGAATCCAGCAAAACGATGAATTCCAATGCGTCGATGGAATCCAATCCAAGTCCCTGGTCTCCGAACAAAGGAGCATCGTCTTGAATGTCTGCCGGAGTTAAATCTTCCAGATTCAGTTGCTCAATGATTTGAGCCTTCAGGTTTTCTTTTAAGTCACTCATTTCTATATTGTTTAATTAGAGTTGAAAGTTCGATTTCGGTTGAATGGGTTGTCTCGCCCGAAGGAGAAAGCAAAAATAGGAAACATTCCTGTTCGCCGGTCGTTTTTGCTTCTACCCATCCGCAAAGACAGAGCGCATTTCCTTTATTAAATCCGATCTGAGCCAGTTCCGTAAAATTTTCCGCCTTGAACTGCTCTTCGATGAAAAAGCAGTTTTCGCCGTACCACTTATTGCGGATGCACAATTCGCCCGTTACGATATTCGGCAAGGTATAGACGAATAAAGACGGACTCGGATTATTGAGTTTTTCGTAAGAATCTACGAAGAGATTGTCGGTATATTGGCTCGCAGAAGTATTTGCAAAGAGCAAAAGCAAATCATTTTCCAAATCAGCCTCTTTCGGGAAAAACGGAAGCAGGATTTCTGTTCCGATGAAGGCCATTTTCGACAAGACATCCATCTTGTAGAACTTGGGATATTCTGCACCCAATTGCTGATATGCTGCTTTGAACGGATTCTCTTCAGACTTAGTGTCAAAAACCAATTTTCCGTTCAGAAACGTTCCATCCGGACAAACGTAGCTATGTGCTAATATCTTCATCCTTCTTTTTGTAAGATTAAACTTGCGTTTCCGCCACCGAAGCCGGAAGCGGTTTTGAGGACGGTTTTCAATTCTTTGGAACTCACTTCCCGCACAATGTTCAAAGGCACGGAAGTTCCCGTTTCTTTAAAACCTAAGTTCGGAAACAGGAGATTTTGTTCCATGGAAACGATACTCATAATAGTTTCCAGGATTCCGGCTGCTCCGAGCGTATGACCGAAATATCCTTTCATACTGTTGAGAGGAACCCGGTCGAGTTGTGTTCTTCCGAAGGCAATGCTCTCCATTTCATCGTTGAAAACAGTAGCTGTTCCATGAGCTGAAATGAAATCAATATCTGTTGCGGCCAAACCGCTTCGTTTCAATGTTTTTTCAATGGATCGGACCAAACCTTCTCCCGTACGTGAAGGACCCGAAATGTGATTGGCATCGTTGGAAGACGAGCCGCCTTTGTACAAAACAGCGTGATCGCGCATTTTCTGGTTGGAAACCAGGACAATTCCGCATCCTTCGCCCAAAGTGGTTCCGTTTCGTTCTTTATCGAATGGCTTGCAGGCTTCACTGCTCAGTGCAAACAAACTTTGAAAACCGTAGGAAACGAATTCCGAAACGGCATCAATTCCGATCACGAGTACCTGGTCGAATTTATCTGCCAATAAATAATCTGCTGCGGTATTGATCGCGATAACCCCGGAAATACAGGCGTTTGAGATAATGAAAACCGGTGATTCCGGGAAAAATGCGCGAATGATCGTTTGCGTACTTGAAAACGTATCTTCCGGCAATAAATCCAGGTTTCCTTTGGTAGAACTCACAATAATTGCTGTTCTTTCCGGTGAATTTTCCGGAAGGGTCAACTGAATCTTCTCCAAAGCTTCGCGAAGCAGGTTGTCGTAGCGGTTTGCTTCGATTTCCGTTCTTTTCGCCAAAGGAAGCGTACTGTTCTGAAACCCTGATTTTTCGAACATCCCGATTCCGGAAACTCCGTTTTTGAAAGCTTCCAAATGCTGTTCAACCGTATTTCCAAGCGGAGTAACCAACGAAAGATATTGTATGTAAACGGATTTATCCATCAATCCAGTTTTGCTTTTCTTCCCAAATGCTGTAGAATTCGGGTTTGATCAATTCCAATGTTCTGTCGGAAGTGAACATAAATACCTGCATGGTCATTCCGGTTGCAGCGATTTGCTTCGTTGCGTGATTGATTACTTCGTAACGAAATACGATCTTGGCAGAGTCATGCTGCTCCAAAATCACGTTCACCAAAGCAGATTCTCCGTAAAAAATGGAAGCTTTGTGCGAAATTTCCGATTTTACGATCGGAATAAAGTAACCTTGTGCATGAACGTCCAGGTATTCGATTCCGTAATCTCTCCCGAATTGTTCGCGGGCATCTTCAAAAAACTTCAGGTAATTTCCATGCCACACAACACCCATTGCGTCTGTTTCGCTGAAGCGCACAGGAATCAAAATGGATGATTTCAGAACTTTCATGCCAGAACGATTTTCATTTGACAACTCAAAAGCACTTCTCCGTTGGATTTCGCCGTTCCTTCGATGAGGTGAATCGTATCGAAAGTACTCAGAATCTGAACGGAAGTTTCGATCTGGTCGTTCAGTTTTGCGACGTTCGAAATCTGAACCTGCGTAACTGCACCGATAAACCCGATTTTCGGTTCACCGTCTTCTTCCAGGCTGTTCAGATAACCGAATCCTGCAGCGCAGGTTTGGGCAATGTTTTCGATCAGTGCCGATTCGGATAAAATGCCGTTTTCCAGGAACAGGTTATCCGGAGCAATGGTGAAATTGCTTTGAAAACCGGTTTGATCGGCGTTCAAGAGCGCATCAATCATCACAAAAGGAGCCTTTTGCGGAATAATCGACGTAATATTTTCTTTGTTAATCAACATAATAATCAAAAAAGTTAAACCATTGGGTCGGACTGGCTTTTACCTGTTCTTCCAAATGCCGGACATACGCTTCCGCAACCTTCTCAGGAGACTCGAATTCCGTCAACGGATTTGTTGCACTTAATTCGTAGTGAGTGCTTCCCGATTTTACTGCGTATACAAAGGTAAGCGGAACTTTGAATTTATGCGCCATAATAAACGGTCCGGCCGGAAATTCCGCCATGCCGTTCAAAAAGGGCAATTTAAAGTTTTTCTGACCCGGAGTTGTTCTGTCGGCATGCAGCGCGATCAGTTCGTTGCGTTTCAAAGCCTGGTGAATCAGGATGAGGTGCGACAAATCATCTTTAATCGGAATCAGTTTGTATTGTGATTTCCCTGTGGAATCTTCTACATAGGCCTTGATCTTTTGAACCTCTGCATCCAGCATCAGAATGTTAATCTTAAGCGTAATGCGTTCACCAAGTAAATTCCCTGCATTTTCCCAGTTTCCCAAATGAGCGGAAAACAAAAAACCACCCTTTCCCTCCGCATTCATTTTAATCAATGCTTCTTCGTTGTTGAAACGAAAAGTAAAGATTCTTTTACGCGGTGTTTTTAAAGCAATCCTGTCGATCAGCGTCTGTCCGAAGACATACAAATTCCGGGCAGTAGCTTGAATGGCTTGCCATTTGGTATAATGAAATCCCTTTTGGTAAAACGAAATAAGTGCTTTTCGAGGTTTTCTTGAAAAAAGGAGAAAGTAACCGGAAACACCGATACAAAAGAAGTAAGCAAAACGGACTCCTAAGAATCGAATAGAGTAGATGAAAAATTTATACCCCCAAAGCGAACCTCGGGTTTTGCCGTCCCATTTTTGTTCCATTCACCCTTAAGCGTTCAAACGTTGTTCAACTAAATCGTAGAAATCGCTAAAAGTTTCGATGCTTTTGAAATCGTCTGCCGTTGGCTTGATTCCTAAATTTTCTTCAATCACCACTACTAAATCTACATAGTCCAGGCTATCTAAGTCTAAGGTTTGTTGAAGGTTGTTTTCAGGTAAAATTAATGTAGCATCAACCTCAAATTCTTCGGACAAGAATTGTTTTGTTGTAAGAATGATGTCTTCTCTTTTCATATAATTGTGGGGTTCGCCTATTTTTTAAACTTTTTAATAATCAGGGAGGAATTTGTTCCTCCGAATCCGAATGAATTGGACAAAAAGCAATCAATCTTGTGTTCCATGTAATTTGGAATGATGTTGATCTTTGCCGAATGTTCGTCCGGATTTTCAAAATTGATATTTGGTGCCACGAAATCGTTGTTCATCATCAATAACGAATAAACGATTTCACTTGCTCCCGCCATCCAGCATTCGTGCCCGGTCATACTTTTGGTAGAACTTACAGGAACTTTGGAACCCAGAACACTGGCAATGGCTTCAGCTTCCGTAGAATCACCGATTGGTGTGGAAGTAGCATGCGCATTCACATAGTCGATATCTGCAGGCGTTAAATTTGCTTGTTTCAAGGCCATGTTCAAGGATCTGAACTGGCCGTCAAAATTCGGGTTGGAAATATGATCTCCGTTTGAAGAAAAACCAAAACCAACGATTTCACCGTAAATCGGGGCATTTCTTTTCAAAGCAGATTCCAATGATTCAATAATCACCGTTGCAGCTCCACCTGAAGGAACCAATCCGTCACGATCTCTATCGAATGGACGACTTGCTTTGGAAGCATGATCATCACGAACGGAAAAAGCTCCCAATCCGTCAAAACTGCTCATGGCGTACACATTGATTTCCTGCGCACCACCACAAACAACCCGTTCCTGCAAACCTTGTTTGATCAGTAAATAACCCATCCCGATGGAATGAGAACCGGATGAACAAGCCGCAGAAATGGTAAAGTTCATTCCTTTCAACTTGTAGATCGTTGAAAGATTCATGTTTACCGTGGAATTCATGTTTTGGAAAATATCTCCGCTTCCGATCAACGTCGTGTTCTTTTTCAAACGCACTCTGTCGACTGTATCAACTACAGCACCTGCCGTAGAATCGTTTCCGAAAATAATTCCCGTTTCTGTTTTTTCCAGGAAATCGGCATCTAATCCCGAACCTTCCATTGCTTCTTTGGTCGACATGAACGCAAAACGCGCCGGTTGGTGCATTCCGATTCGCTGACGACGCGATAAAAATGGATTCAGGTCCGGTTCTGCAACCATTCCCGTGAAACACGAACGGTATCCGAATTCTTTACGCTCTTCATCGTAAATAACACCACTGCGGCCAAGGCGCAATGATTCCAGAACTGTGTCCAGGTTCTCACCGAGACACGAGTAAGCACCAATTCCAGTAATTACTACACGATGTTCCATTGTTAAGCGTAAATTCCTCCGTTAATATTAATCACCTCTCCTGTAATGTAAGCTGCCTTCTCAGACGCTAAAAAACTCGCAAGATACGCTACTTCCTCCACTTTTCCAAAGCGGTTGGCAGGAACCATGCGTTTTAATTCGTTCATATCCAGATCACTAGTCATGTCCGACTCAATGAATCCCGGAGCGATTGCATTTACCGTAATATTTCGTTTGGCAATCTCTTGCGAAAGTGCTTTTGTTGCAGCAATCATGCCACCTTTGGCAGCTGAATAATTGGTTTGTCCGGGAACACCTTTCAAGCCGCTCAATGAAGCGATGTTGATGATGCGTCCGCTGCGTTGTCTTAACATTCGTTGAATAATTGCTTGCGTACAGTTGTACATTCCTTTCAGCGAAGTGTTCAAAACAGCATCCCAATCATCTTCCGTTACCCACGGAAACAAGTTGTCTTTCGTGATTCCTGCGTTGTTTACCAACACGTGAATAATTCCTTCCGGGTTATTGGAATACCAGTTTTCAACTGTTTCTTTCACCAATGCGCCGTCCTTCACATCAAAATGAAGCAATTCTCCGGTTCCACCTGCCTGTTGGATCAGATTCAGGGTTTCTTCCGCTGCTGCTTTATTTGAAGCATAATTGATCAAAATATGCAGGTTCAGATCCTGAGCCAATTGAAGGGCAATTGCACGACCGATTCCGCGGGATGCACCTGTTACTAAAGCACATTTCATAGGTTAAGAGTTGTTTGCTTAAGAGTATTCGTAATATTTCTAATTGCTTCAAATTGTGGAATATCCTCGTTGATTGTCGGAGCCACGGCGCGAATTTGAGCATAAATTTCTTTGGTCTTCGAAGAAAGTTTGTTTTTCTTGGTTTCTTCCAGTAAATCAATTGCCTGGCAAACAGACATCATGTGAATGGCCATTACCTGGAAACCGTTTTCGATCACTTTCTTCGCGATCACCGCACTGTTAGTTCCCATACTCACGATATCCTGATTATCGTTGTTGTTGGAAATACTGTGAACGTACATTGAGTTGGAAAGCATTTGGCTTTCAGCCGTCGTGGAAGTTGCGGTAAACTGCATTCCCTGGATTCCGAAGTTCAAACCAAGTGTTTGTGTATTCAAAAAAGGAGGGAACAACCCGTTGATTTTGCTGTTCAGGATGAAATTCAATTGGCGCTCTGCCAACATGGTCAATTTGGTAATCACCAATTTGATTTTGTCCATTTCCAAAGAAACGTAATCTCCGTGGAAGTTTCCTCCGTGGAATACATTTCCGCGATCCAAACTCACAACCGGGTTGTCATTCGTAGAATTGATCTCGTTTTCGACAATTGCTTTCGCAAAATCCAGGGTGTCTTTTACCGGACCAAGGATTTGCGGAATACAGCGAATCGAATAATATTCCTGGATTTTCTTTTTGAACTCAGTTGTTTCAGCTGCTTTGTCATCCGTGAAAAGCTCTTCACGTTTTTTGATCAAAGTACTGTCTTTCAGGAAATCGCGCATGGATTTCGCAATCGCATGCTGACCTGCGTGTAATTTCACTTCATTCAAACCAACTGAGAACGAATCGTCATATGCTTCAACGATTTCGTTGATCATGGTAGAAGAAGCAATCGCCCAATCCAATAAACGGTAAGCGTAAATCAGGTTCACGGCACCGATTCCTGACATGCAGGAAGTTCCGTTCATCAATCCCAATCCGTCGCGTAATTTTACTTTTAAAGGCGCAATATTTTTTTCAGCCAATACTTCAGCCGTTTTTCTGCGTTCACCGTTGATGTACACATAACCTTCACCGATCAGGTTCAAAGCCAAATGAGCCAATTGAACCAAATCACCGCTTGCTCCGACGCCACCGTGCTCAAAAATTTCAGGAATAATGTCGTGATTCAGGAATTGAACCAATTGTTTGATCACTCCGTAACTCACGCCTGAATTTCCCTGCATGAAATTCGTTAAACGGGATAAAACAACTGCTCTTGCAGATTCCGCATCCAATACATTTCCTGTTCCGGAAGAGTGACTTCGGATCAGGTTATATTGCAATTGGTTTAATTTGTCTTCGTCAATTTTGAATTGAGCCATCGGCCCGAATCCGGTGTTGATTCCGTATATAATTTTGTCGCTTGAAAAATCCTGTAAAAAGGAAAAGGACTTTTCCAATCCGTGACGAACGTCGTCAGAAATGATGTATTCCTTTTTTTCAAGGCTGAAAGCTTCTACTTGCTTTAAATCGAGTTTGTTCATGTATTATCGGGAGGAGAGAATAACTATTTCGGTAATTTAACTTCAAGAATGGTGTGGAAACGATCCATGTGTAACCTGTGTTCCTGAACGGTTTCAAACCCTGCTTTTTCAATGATGTATTTCATTGCGGAAGAAGAATACATTTTACTGTTTCCGTTTGCCATTGCCGTGAAATAAAGGGAAGTTGCAATCAAGCTGAATTCTGCAGCCGGGAAGCGTTGGTCATCGATGAAAGTTTCCATGATGAAAATCGTTGCATCCGGTTTCATATTTTTCTTGATTTTCAACAAGATTGCTTCGATTTCTTTTTCGCTGAAACAATCCAGGAACTGGCTCATCCAGTAAACATCTGCTCCGGCCGGAATTTCCGAATTCGGATCAAGCATATCACGTTCGTTGAAATCAACACGATCTCTGATTTCCGGAATCGCTTCGATATTTGCTTTCGCAACCTTTAATTGTACCGGAAGATCAAAAATACTCACGCGTACATTCGGATCGTGCTGCGTACTTGCAACAGCCCATTTTCCGGTGTTTCCACCGATATCGTAAATGTGTTTCGGATTATGTTGGAAAATGATTTTCAAGGCTTCACCGAATGAATTATCTGAATAATGATGATCAAATTCGAACCAGGATGTTTTCAATGGTTCCGGCAAGATGGAAAGACCTTCGTAAATCGTGTTCCACGGACCTATTTCCTTCAAACCTTCCGGTTTTCCGTTCAAAATAGAATCTTTCAGGTGAAACAATCCTTTGTAACAGATATCCTGAGTAAACATCATGTTCACCTTCGTCATTTCGTCACGTGTCAGGAAATAACCGATTTTGGATAAAGTATATTTGTCGCCGTTTAATTCCAAAACGTCTGCAATTTTTGCCATTTCAACTAAAACCCGCACACCATATTCGCTGATGTTTTTTCGTTTCGCAATTTCTTCAATCGTGAGACCTTCTCTTTCCTCATAAAGTTCATCCATGATTCCAAGGCTGGACATCGTATATACAGTCTGGAAGACGAATGGGCTAAAGGCGATTTTTTGAGCCTCGTACAAAGAATTTAATGCTTTCATAGGTTTAATCTATAATCCGAATTTGGGTTTTGTAATGTACTTCTGTTCGATTAAGGTTTTCAAAATGTGGCGTCAAAGTTAGAAAAAAAAATGTTGGGACGTGATGCATCGTATCTCAACATTTTTTCTCCGTGAAAGGGTGTTTTCCGTTTGAAGACTATATTCATTAATTTTGAAGTCGAAATGAACGAAGAATTTGACGTTACCATCATTGGTTCGGGAGTAAGTGGTTTACTCTCGGCAGCCTTGTTATCCAGATCAGGAATGAAAGTGCTTGTATTGGAGAAACACTACCTGATTGGTGGATATTTACAGGGTTTTGAACGAAAAGATTTTGTCTTCGACACGGCGATTCATTGGCTGAATCAATACAACGAAGTAGGAACCGTTACACGGGTTTTTAAGATGCTGGGAGAAGATTTCCCCAAGCCGCAACCCATGAAACGCATTCAACGCCACATTTCAAATAATCACGATTATATTCTGACTGATAACCCGGATGAATTGCGAAATCAATTAATCCAGGATTTTCCGCATGAAAAAGCAGGAATCGAACGTTTTTTCAAAGTGGCAAAGCGCATTGCGCAGGTTTCGCTGCGTTTTACAGAGTTTTTTCAATCGGTTGAAACAAAATCTCCATTGGAAATACCGTTCTTTCGCATGAAACAATTGGGAATCATTTATCCGCTGATTCCGTATGCAGTTGGCGGGTCGGATGTGAAAAAAGGATTGAGTAAGTTTTTCAAAGATCCGAAACTGCAGGAATTGTTTTGCACGGAAAGAGATTTGCTTTCCTGTATTTTCCCGATTGCCTGGGCATACAATTCCGATTACCAGAATCCGCCGATCGGTGGAAGCCAGGTGATTCCGGCGTGGCTCGAAAAACAAGCTGATGCTGAAAAATCTGAAATCCGTTTGAGTTCGGAAGTTATCGGTTTTGAGTTTGATTCCGACCAGGTCTCAGGAGTTCGGTATAAAAAACGCGGAAAAGAATACCTGGTAAAGACCAAATATGTCATCGCGGCCTGCGACGTGGATTTGTTGTACCGGAAATTGGTTCCGCCGGAGTTTGTTCCGCCGAAATTCTTTGAAACACTCAATGACTCCGAAATGTATAGTTCTTCGGTAACGATTTCGGTTGCCTTGGATTGCCCGGCGGAAGATTTAGGTTTCGGGCACGAGCTGACTTTGATCTGCGAAGAATCCAGTACGCGGGATGAACACAGTTCCGGAGATCCGCACAAATCGGCGATTTCGGTTTTGGCTCCGACGGTTCGCGATCATACCTTGAGTCCGGAAGGAAAAGGAACACTGACTTTGTATGTTCCGGCCTGGATGGATTATATGAATAACTGGCAAACGGAAAAGAACGCAAAGGGCGAATTTGTCCGCACGGAAGCCTATAAACAATTGAAAGAAGATTTTGCACAAGTTATTCTGGATCGCGTTTCAGAAAAAATGTGCCCGGATTTGCGCAAGCATATTTTGTTCTATGAAGTGGCAACTCCTGTAACGTATTATCGATACACGGGAAACAAAAACGGTTCGATGATGGGAACGCGTCCCGGGAAGAAAAACATGCAGAGCAAAATTGCGCACTACCGCACACCGATTAAAAATTTAATTATCGGCGGACAATGGGCTGAATTAGGCGGCGGCGTTCCGATTGCGGTGAAAACGGCCTTCAATGCATCACTGATTATCCTGAAAAAATGGGATAAACCCAAATTCGAACGGCTTCTGAATGCTTACAAAAAAGGGATACGATTAGATAATAGTAACTAGCCATCAGGCAATAGTGGGAATTTCTTTAAAAGAGACTCAAAAACTAATTCTTACTGCTTAATCACTAATTTTTGTAGCTTTGTCCACTTTTATTTCTCCTACCCCCAGAAACTAACACAAAATGATCGGTCAAGTTTGCGCGCGAATTGTTGAATTTTTTCTCCGGAAAAGATTTGTTTTTTGGGCTGTTTTCCTTCTTGTAACGGCTGTTTTGGTGTTTGGAGTTTCAAAATTGCGCATCAACCAGGATTTGTATGCCATCTTCCCGCAAGGAAAAGAATTTAAGAAATTCAACAGCATCGTTCAAAAAAATAAATTGAACAAACAGGTTGTTTTTTCCATTAAGAGCCAGGAAGATGAGGAGCAAACACTTGAAAAATTAGAAGAACTTCGGGCTGATCTGCAAAAACGCTTTTCGAAAGAACTGAGCGGAATAGAAATTGTCAAAACGGTAGATGAAGGGGCATTGATCGGTTTCCTTCAGAAAAGTTCGCTTCGAAGCCTGGAACCGGAAGATTTTAAACGAATTGAAGGGAAGTTACAGCCGGATTCGATCAAAAAATCCCTGAAACGTACTTCCGATATGCTGACCGGGCCAAATGCCTTTTTCATCAGCAGGTTGGCAGCAAATGATCCGTTGGGGTTGTTTTACGGTCGCTTGAAAGAATTGAATCCAAGTGCCGATTCCGGAAATTATGTGGTGAAGGACGGAGTTGTCTACTCGCGAAATGAGGAGTATGCATTTTTCTTCGGAACGATCGAGTTGAATCAGAAAGACACTAAAAACCTGGAAGCATTTGCGAAACGCTTAGAGAATTTCAAGCAGGAAAAAGCAAAACAGAAAGATTTGGGCTTCGATTATTTCGGAACCTTCCAGGTAGCAGTTGAAAATGCCAAACAAGTCAAGTTTGATGCCTTTTTGACATCGATGCTCAGTATTTCCGCTATTCTGCTTTTGTTGATTCTGTACTACAGAAGTATTTTGGCGCCGCTCTACTTTTTGCTCCCGGGTTTCTTCGGAATATTGAGCGGTGCAGGATTGGTTGGTTATCTGCATCCCGATATTTCTGCGATTTCACTGGCAACTTCTTCTGTTTTATTGGGAATCGTACTCGATTATTCCTTCCATTTCTTCACACATCTGAAACATTTGGGATCGGTGGTGAAAACCGTGAAGGAAATCAGTTCTCCGATGATGCTGGGCAGTTTCACAACGATTGTGGCTTTGTCGGCTTTGCTGTTTACCAATTCGGTGGTACTCCAGAATTTTGGTTTGATTGCCCTCACAACGCTTTCGGGATCTGTCCTGTTTACCTTGCTGTTTCTGCCTGTTTTGGTGCAGTTCTTCAAGATCAAGGTATCAGAGAAAGAAATGAATTACAAATCTAGTTTTAAACTAAAAAAATCATTTGTCCGGATTTCCTTTTTGCTGATCGCATTGGTCTCGATGGTATTCCTCTACAAATCTTCCGAAATGGAGTTTGATTCGGACATGAACAACTTATCGTTCCATACTGAGGAACTGAAACGAAAAGAGAAATTTTATACGGGAATCAACCCGAATACGGATAAGAAGCTGTTTGTTTTCTCTTCCGCAAATTCCATGGAAAAGGCGCGAACGGCAAATGATGCGGTTTACAATGAATTCGTTTCCACGAGAGCACAATTCGGAATTTCGGAGTTTGTTTCGCTTTCTCCATACTTGCCTTCCAATACAACGCTGAAGAAATCAGATGAAAACTGGACCGGATTCTGGAAGAAACATCCGCAGGTAAAACAACAAATTATTGAATTCGCTCCTGAATACGGCTTGAATGGCGAAGGTTTCCAACCATTCTTCAAGCTGATTGAAAAACCGGTCTTTGACAAAGAAGAAGGACAGCAATTGGTAGCCGACATTGGTTTGAATAAGTTCGTTTCGGAAGATGCCGGTCATTATTCTTATGTTACTTCCATTACGGTAAAGAAAAACAAGCAGGAAGCAGTGAAGGAAAAACTGGCGGAAATCGACGGAGTTTTTGTACTCGACATTTCTGAAATGGCAAAATCGATGCTGAGCGTGGTGAAACAGGATTTCGATTACCTGTTCCTGTTCTCTTCGATGCTCGTTTTCTTCTCAATCCTGGTTGTTTACGGCCGCATCGAACTCACTTTATTTGCCTTTTTCCCGATGGTGCTTGCCTGGGTTTGGATTCTCGGTTTGGCGAGTATGCTGGATATTCCGTTCAACTTTATCAACATCATTGTTGCGACCTTCATTTTTGGTTTGGGCGACGATTTCAGCATTTTCACGACCGACGGTTTGATTCAGCAGGCCAAAACCGGTGTAAACTCCATTAAATCGACGCAATCGGGAATTATTCTTTCCGGAATTGCAACGATTATCGGAACAGGGGCACTTATTTTTGCAAAACATCCTGCGATTCACTCCATTGCTGCAATCAGCGTGATTGGAATCGGATCGGTGATGCTGATTACTTTGTATGTTCAGCCCAGCGTTTACCGCTTCTTTGTATTGAACCGGAAAGAAAAAGGTCTCGGACCAATTACCTTCTTCTATTTCATTTACAGCATGCTGCTGTTCCTGTATTTCTTCACCGGAAGTTTGATTTTGAATATCCTTTTGCTGTTTGTCCTGATTCCAACTCCGATGAAGCGGATTCACAAACAGGCAATTTTGAATTATGCTATCTCAAAATTGGTGAAATCGACCTTGTACGCCGGGTTTCATATTAAGAAAAAAATAGTTGATAAAGAAAAGCTGGATTACAAAAATCCGAGTATTATCATCGCAAATCATACATCATTCCTGGATATTTTAGCGGTTTTGATGCTGCACCCGAAAACGGTAATCATGGTAAAGAAATGGGTGTACAATTCACCGATTTTTGCACCGTTTATCCGTTACGGTGGTTATCTGTTTGCGGAGGAAGGAGCAGAAGGAAACCTGGATGAAATCAAAAAGCGTGTCGGAGAAGGATATTCATTGGTGATTTTCCCGGAAGGAACCAGAAGCAAGGATGGAGAAATCAAACGTTTCCACAAGGGAGCTTTCTACATTGCAAAAGAATTGAACTTACCGGTTCAGCCGTTGTTGATTTTGGGGAATCATGAGGTAAACCCGAAGAATGATCTGATTATCAATCAGGGACATATTATCATCAAACCCTTGGATCGACTTTATGCTTCGGAGGAAGAATCGTATAGCGAATTCTCCAAAAGAGCTGTCCGGATCATGCGGAAAGAAATGCAGGAGCTGCGAAAGGAATACGCTACAACCGCTTTCTATACGCGCAAAATCATGGAGAACTATTTGCTGAAAGGTCCGGTGCTGGAATGGTATGTGCGCGTGAAATGGGGAATGGAGAGAAAGAACTTCGATTTCTATAATCGTTTGATTGATAACCGAAAACGAGTGGTGGATGTAGGCTGCGGTTATGGATATTTGTCCGTTTTCCTGAATTATTTCGATCCGACGAGAGAAATAGTTGGAATGGATTACGACGAAGATAAAGTGATCGTTGCAGATAATTGTATTAAGAAATCCGCAAACCTGCGTTTTGAAGCGGCGGATATCCGCGAATGGGATTTGCCGGAATCAGATGTATATTTCTTCAATGATGTGATTCATTATTTGCGACCGGAAGAGCAGATTCATTTGCTTCAACGGGTGAACGAAAAAATCAGTGAAAACGGAATCATTGTGATCCGTGATGGAATCATCGAATTACAGGATCGCCTGAAAAACACGAAATTAACGGAAGTTCTTTCCACCAAATGGTTTAAATTCAATAAAACAACAAACGACTTATCTTTCCTGTCTGCAAAAGCAATTGAACGCTTTGCAGCAGAAAACGGTTTTGGGTTTGAATTGATTGAACATTCATCAAAAACATCCAATGTGTTGATGATTCTTAAAAGAAAGTAAGTTGGACCAGGGAAAGAAAATAGTGGTGATCGGAAGCGGAATCGGTGGACTGGTGTGTGCGCTCGTTTTGGCCAAACACGGCTACAAAGTCCAGGTTTTGGAGAAAAACCACCAGGCCGGAGGTTCGTTGCAGGTTTTTAGCCGCGACAAACAGATTTTCGATACCGGGGTTCATTACGTTGGTGGTTTGGATAAAGGTGAGAACCTCTATCAAATCTTTAAATACCTGGAAATCTTTGATGACCTGGAGATGAAACGCCTGGACGAAGATGCGTTTGATGTCATTCGTTTGTCAAGTGGTATTTCGGTGAATCACGGAATGGGTTACGGGAATTTCAAGAAGCAGCTAAAAATCAGTTTTCCGGATAATCACGACGATATTGATGCAATTTGTGCCGAAATTCAGGAGTTTTGTACCTGTTTTCCGCTTTATAACCTCGAATTGGATTCTGAACGGAATTATGTGGATCATCCGGAAGTGTTGCAGGTTGGAGCCTGGGAACATCTTTCCACTTTGACGGATAACGAAGATCTGATCCGCATTATTTTGGGTTCGGGTCCTTTGTATGCCGGAGTGAAAGGAATTACACCTTTTTACGTCGTAGCCTTGATTCTGAATAGTTTCATCAAAGGAAGCTACCGTTTTGTCAATGGTGGTTCACAAATCGCAAAATCACTGATGAAGCGTATCGGAGAACACGGAGGTGAAGTTCTGAGACGAAAAGAAGTCGTTTCGGCAACCTACCATGAATCCGGAATGATTTCTTCGTTGAATTGTTCGGATGGTTCTGTTTTCGACTGCGATTTCGTTATTTCTAACCTGCATCCGAAGGAAACGGTGCATATTTTGGGAAAAGAGCATTTTAAAAATGCGTATGTAAACCGCGTTTCGTCCGTTCCGAATACGATTGCATCGTTCATGCTCTATCTATCTTTCGAAGAGGATTCTTTTCCGTATTCCAACTCGAATTATTACGATTATTTCACGGATAATATCTGGAACGAAGAATTTCGTTTTTCGGATTCCTGGCCGCAAATGACTTTTACTTCCGCGCAGGTTTCGAAATACACGGAAGATTTCGCGGATTCCGTTTCGGTGATGTGCTATATGGATTTTAACGAGTTCAAAGAATGGGAAAATTCCGTTAAGACAATTGTGAAAGAAGGAGAACGGGAAGATGCATACGAAACCTTCAAAAAAGTATGTGAAAACCGTGTAATTGACCGTTTGGAAGAACGTTTTCCCGGAATCAGATCAAAAATCAAACACGTTTATTCTTCTACTCCGCTAACATACCGGGATTATATTTCCACGCCGGATGGTTCGATGTATGGGATTCAGAAGGATTTCAATCATATTCACAAGACACAGATCAATACCAAAACACATGTTCCGAACTTGTTCCTGACAGGTCAGAATATCATTTTTCATGGAATTTTGGGTGCGACTATTGGTGCTCTTGTAACATCTTTTAATTTTGTAAATAATAAGCTAATCGTAGAAAAAATCAAAATGTATGACTAAAGAAGTTGATGTTGTCGTAATTGGTGCAGGTCCAGCGGGTTCTGTAGCTTCCTCTAAACTAATTAAAGAGGGTTTGAAGGTTTTGGTTTTGGAGAAAATGCAGTTTCCCAGGTTCGTAATCGGTGAGAGTTTGTTGCCTCACAGTATGGATTATTTGGATGAATTGGGACTTCTTCCGGCGGTTGAAGCTTTGAAATTTCAAATCAAAACAGGAGCATGTTTTTACCATGACGGTGAGCGTTGTGATTTCCTGTTTGAAAATCAGTTTTCCGAAGGTTGGTCTTATACGTTCCAGGTAAAACGTGCGGATTTTGATCACGCTTTGATCAAAGAGGCTGAAAAGCAAGGTGCAGAGGTAGAATTCCAGGCAGAAGTGACGGATGTAAAAACTTCAGCAACAAGACAAGTTGTTACGTACCGCGATAAAAACGGGGATATTCACGAAGTTCATTGCCGTTTTGTGATGGATGCAAGCGGATACGGTCGTGTACTTCCGCAGATGTTTAACCTGGAAGTTCCGGTTTCTACTCCGCCGCGTGGAGCTGTTTTCGCGCATATTGACGATAGAAAAAGAACTCCGGAAGCAGGACGAAATATTTTCGTTCACGCTTTCAACGACAATACCGCATGGATCTGGTCGATTCCTTTCTCTGACGGAACAGCTTCCGTAGGAATTGTAGGAAACAAGGATTTCGTCGAAGAATGTTACGCTGACGGTGGAAAATTATTCAAGAAACGCGTAGCTGAGTTCCCTGGTTTGGACGGACGTTACGACGGAGTTGAATTCATGTTTGAGCCACGTTTGATCGTAAATTACGCTGTTTCTGTGAAGCAGGTTTATGGTGAAGGATACGTTTTGTGCGGAAACAGCACAGAATTCCTTGATCCGATCTTCAGTTCGGGAGTAACGCTGGCAATTTCTTCCGGATATAAAGCAGCTGCTTTGGTTGCGAAGCAATTGAGCGGGGAAAACGTCGATTGGGAAAATGATTACAGCGTGGTTCTGAAAAAAGGAATTGACGTGTTCAGAACATACGTTTTGGCCTGGTACGAAGGAACCTTAGGAGATATTTTCTTCAGCGAGAAGGTGGATGACCAGATTCGTCAGCAGATTTGTTCTGTTTTGGCAGGATATGTTTGGGACGAAACCAATCCGTTCGTTAAGAAACACAGCACCTTGGTAAATGCCGTAGCGCATATCGTGAAAATGTAATGAGATTGAAATAGTAATAAGTCGGGGCGAATAATTATTCGCCCCGACTTATTTAAAGACAATTTTTTCCGGTTTCCGCATATGGTTTTTGAAAACCTGGCTGCGTAAATAATCCGTTTCCAGAAACACAAAATGAGGAACAACACGCAGTTTTGCTTTGCATTCTTCAATAATTTCATGCATCACAGGAGAATGCTCAATGCGGTTTTCCAACAGGATTGTGATGGTATCGTGACCTAAATAGTCCTTCGAAACTTCAATTTTGTAACAGCTGATTTCGGATCGGCTGTCAAAAATTTCATAAATCGAAGGTGGGAAAATAGTGGTTCCCTTAAACTTGATCATCTGATTTTTTCGACCAATAATCGGACCTACTCGAACGGAATTTCTTCCGCAAGTACAAGGTTCTCTGTAAATTCTGGCAACATCGCCTGTTTTGTAACGAATCAGCGGAGTTCCTTCCGTTCCGATGGTACTGATGACAATTTCTCCTTTTTCGCCGTGGGGAACTTCATTTCCTTCTTCGTCCAAAACTTCCAGGTAAATCAGATCTTCGTTCAAATGTCCACCCTGGTGAGCCGTACATTCCGTAAAAGCCGCTCCCATTTCAGTAGAAGCGTAGGTAGAAAATAATTCGATATTCCAGTCGGCATGAATGCGTTTTGCCAACACATTTTCCGATAAATCATCTTCGCGAATCGGCTCTCCGATACAAATGACGGAACGAACGGAAGTTTCATTCATATTGATGCCGTTTTGCTTCGCGTAATCAATCAGGTTGATCAGGAAACTCGGAACTGCAATGAGAATGGTCGGTTTGTTTTCCAGGATCGAATTCCATTGCAAAGCCGGAACACCCGGACCAATGCGGATCATTCCTGCATTCAACTCCTGAACTCCCAGGTAATAAGCCAATCCGGCCATGAACTGCTTATCGATGGTTGTCATCAATTGGAAAAGATCTCCGGCTTTTGCCCCGGTCAATTCAAAGGATTCTTTCTCGTTTTTAGCCAGGCGAAGTAAATCTTTCTTCGTCAGGTAAAGCGTTACAGGTTTTCCGGAAGTTCCGGAAGTTGTTACGTATTCCGCAATTTGATTGGACGGAACACACAGGAAATCCCGGTTATTCAGCGACAAATCTTCCTTGTTGGTAAACGGCAGTGTACGGAATAGTTTAGGAGTGATGTTTTCAAGAACCGTTTTCGAAAAATGTCTTTGGTAAAAAGGAGAATGCGCGAACACATAATCCAGCGTTTGGACTACCTGTTGAAATTGGGTAGTATTTTCAATTACTTCTGACATTCTTTGATCAAATTTTTGAGTTCCTGCTCTATTTGCGGTGAAGCAACACGTTTCGTCAATGCTTTTTGATAGTACAAAATAGCTCTTTTTTTGTTTCCTTTCTTCTGGAAATACTTTCCTAACTGTTCGTAAGTAATGTATAATTCCGAGTTGTTGGAGACAAACGTTGCGATTTGCTTTTCGTTGAGATCGAGTGCCTGGTCAAACATCAGGTAGGCTGAAATTTGCTGTTTGACCGTTTTGAAATCCTTGAATTTCCGGTAAGAATCGGAATTTACAAATGAATCCTGTGGAATAGAATCAACCAATTGAATGTGCTTCGTTTTGAAAGTCTTTGTCAAATCATAACCCAAATACGTTCCTAACTGGAAATTGGTACTCGAGATATAGTACAATTTGCTTTGTGGCTGCATCACCACGCTGTGATGAGCCAATAATTGGTTTAAAGCCCGTGGATTTCCCATTCCAAGCGTATCACCGTCCCAGCCGTTTTGATTTCTCAGAATGGAAGCTGCAACCAAAGGATTTAAGGAATTGGATTTTTCCAATAACTGATTCATGCGGTCGAAACGGTATTTGGAGTCGCTGCTTGAAATATTCTTGACATTTTCCGGGTCTTTTTTAAAGGTTTCGGATTGATAGTGATTCGCACAAACCAATACATCCGTTTTGCTTTCGTAAACTCCCAGTTTGGTCGGAGATTTTTCGATCAGAACCGCTTTTCCGTCTTCAGCGGAAGAAATCATGAGTGTTTCGGAAACGAAAGTGTGTCGCTTTTTAGCGATTGAAATAGCTTCGTCGATGTTTTTTGCGTACTGCAGAATTTCCCGTGCAAGCAAGGAAATCGGCATTTTGGAACTTGTCGGCAGGTCTGATTTTGACGCATTGATGGTTACCGTCAACCCTTTTTCGTTCATTCCGGAAGCAACTCCGGTAAATCCGGCCCAGGAATACGAAGTGAATTTGTATCCTTTGCTTGGGTTTACGAAAATGATCAGTTTGTTCTTCGCAAAATCATCACCGACATAAAAATCAAAGTTTCTTCCGACCAATAACTGCTGATTTTCGCTTTTTGCTCCTTTTACGGCGAAAGAAGTACAACCGACAACGCTATAATCATTCAAAGCATGACCGATATCGTGTGCGGCATGGTAATTCAGAATGCGCGTGTATTTCGAAGCGATGTAATTGTAACGATCTGAAAAAGATTGGGAAATCCCATAAATCTCCTGTTGATTCTCCAATGGAATGTTTTCCGGAAGATCGCTGTTGAAAAATCCGACCATCAACTTAATCGCGTGTCTCCACAGCTTGTTCGGAAGGAAATTATTGATTTGTCCTACAAAGATGTCTTCCTGCTCCTGGACCAACTCTTTCGCGAGTTTTCCGTAGATTAATCCTCTTTCGTAAGGTTCGCCTTCCAGGTACATTTCCCAAATCCCGAATTTATTTTTTTTCAGGTAGGAACTTCCCAAAACGTAATGATCTTTTCCAACTTGTTTGCGTTCGCCAACTTGAATGGAAGGAACTTCCGGAGTGTCAATCTGTGCATTGAACAGAACGATGGTAAATAAGACAAAGATGAAGGCAAATACCAGTTCTGTGGGAATCCAAATAAGCCGAAACAGGTATTTCAATAAGGTTCTTAACACGGTTTTGAATAAATAGACTACAAATATACGCTATTTTTGACCTGAAGCTGAGTAATTTCAAGTCTGTACAAGCAATGATTAGTATTATTAACAATCCGGATTCTGTCCTTGCTTATTTTAAGCAGGAGAACTACACCAAATTACTCAAAGACGGTGTGAATAAACGCGAACTTGAGAAAGAGGAAATCCGGAAACTGCTCAGTGAGTTGGGTTGCGGAGATCTCCGGATTGCTTACAAAACCAACGGACAACCTTATTTTGAAGCGAAACCGGAATTGTTTTTATCCATTTCTCATTCGAAAGGCTGGTTTGCGGTGATGGTTGGAACAAAACCGGTCGGCATTGATGTCCAGGTTTATTCGGAAAGATTGAAAGCCGGGCAGGATTATTTCAGGAATGAACAAGAGGTTCAGTTTTCGGAGAATGAAACAGCACTGCATTTGATGTGGTGTATGAAAGAAGCGTTTTATAAATGGAAGGAAGGTGAAATTGCTGATCTGAAAGAAGACGTGAGCCTGGTTAAAATCGAAGAGGAAACGTTATTGGTAGATTTTGAGGGACAGGAATACTTGTTGAACTACAAAATATTGGAAGACGTTTTTTTGGTTTTTACAAACAACTGATAAACTAATTAAATAGTTTTTAAACGGAAATTTGGGGATTTTGCTTCAACGAATACTTGAATATTTTCTGTTTAATTAATTGAATAACAATTTGTTTTTTATTCAAAATCTCCTTGGTTCAAAATTTTATCAGCTAAAACAGAACTAAGTTTATAGTAGCTTTCATTTGTCCAGCCTCCAACGTGTGGAGTCAGCAAAATTTTATCCGATTGAAGCAGGAAGTTCAGTTCTTCATTCGAATCGTTTTCAAAGAAATTTTCGAAAGATTTTTTCTCAAATTCATTCACGTCCAATCCGGCTGAAATAGTTGTTCCATTTCGAATAGAATGAATTAATGATTTAGTTTCAACTATTTTTCCTCTTGATAGATTTAGTAAGTAAATCGGCTTACCCAGCGCATCGAAAAACTCCTGGTCAGCGAAGTAAATCGTTTCATCGTTTTGTGGAATGTGAAACGAAATCACGTCCGATTTTCGAAGTACTGCTTCCAGCGTTGCTTCAATCACGAATTCATCTCCGAAACCGGTTTTGTATTTGTCGTAAGCCAAAAGAGTCACATCAAATCCACGCAGTTTTTTAGCAAAGGCTTTTCCATTATTTCCATAACCGATAATTCCAACGGTTTTTCCATCTAGTTCCACTCCGCGGTTTCCTTCCCGGTCCCAGGTTCCGTTTTTCACGTCGCGGTTTGCCGTGTGAATATTGTTCATCATGGAAAGCAGCATTCCCAAAGCATGTTCACCAACCGCATTCCGGTTTCCTTCCGGAGCGTTGTACAAGGTAATTCCGCGTTGCGAGCAATAATCTTCGTCAATATTTTCCATTCCGGCGCCTGAACGTGCAATAAATTGAAGTTCTGGCGCAAATTTCAGAATCGATTCATCCATCGTGAAGCGGGAACGGATCACAATTCCGTGAGCATCCTGCAAACGCTTTTCACATTCCTCCCGCGACCAATCGTGACCTTCAATGCATTCGTATTCGCCGCTTTGAGTTAATCGTTCTGCTAAAATGGGGTGGACGGTATCTAAGAAGACAACTTTTTTCATGGGATACTTTTGATTCCTCCGAAGTTACCCTTTATTATTTGAAAGATTTCAGTGCGAACTGTAAAATAATGGGAAGGATACGCTCAATGAAGGAAGGTTCTCCGTTATCGGTGCCACCCAAAGCTTCCTGGAGTACATTGGCCGGTTGCAGGTTTTTCTTTGCTCCCTGAATACCTCTCTTGAATTTTTGAGCATGAATTTCGCGCTCAAGCTTCAGGATTTTCAGATCCAGCTCAATTTCTTCGAAAGAATTGTATTTCCGTGATTTTCTGCTCATCAGTCATTGAAAAGGAGGGTGGAACATTTGCGCAGAATTTGCCGCTCAATGATTTTGGAACGAACGAATAGCAACAGGAGAATGAGCACCAGGTAGATTCCGGATACAATGAGAAACCCGAGCCAGTAGCTTTCCAAAGCTTCACCGATTGCCAAAGCTGCAGAAACAGATCCGAAGATCAAAAACATCATCAGGAAGAAGGAAAGCAAGATTACTTTCACTACCATTTTGGTAGATTTCATTATGATTTTGAAACCCCATAATTTGTAGTATTCGATCGTACTTTCGAGATAGGCCTTCGCTTCTTCCTGAATCTGCTGGGTGTTTTCCTTTAATTCGTCAAACGCCATATTACTTTGTTGCAGTTTTCTTAACCGGAGTTTTCAGCAAATCTAATTTCGCTTCGAGTAAAGCGATTAATTCGTCCTTTTCATGATTTCCGCTCGCAATGGCCTTATCAATGAAATCATTCAGGTTTTCCCCGACATTTTCTGCCTTTTGATGTAAAAGTTGTGCCAACTCATGATACTTGTCAATCAAGTCATCTTTCGATTTACCAACTCCATCTTTGATTTTTTGTCGTGTTACCGATCCTTTATCCGGAGCTAGCAAAATTCCGATCCCCGCCCCAACCACTGCACCTGCAAGAAGTGCTAAAATGATATTTCCTGTGTTACTTGACATACTCTTTTGTTTTATGTGTACCTAATAAATATAGGAATAAAAGTCAGACAAGTGTTCAAGCAGTCAGGCATTTAACGTTAATTCTGATTTTAGTTAGTTCAAAATTGAAAATTCAAAATTATGATGTGATTTAGTGATACGCTTTTTGAATTTTACATTTTCAATTTTGCATTTATTTCAGTTCTGACATCACAAAGCTGCTATTCACCTGCCCGATATGTGGAATGCGCGCCAATTGATTCTTCAGGAAATCCTGGTACACTTCCATGTTTGCGACCTCAATGATGAGCATGTAATCGGTAGCACCCGCCACGTGATATGCATGACTGACTTCCGGTAATTCCCGGATGGCGCTTTCAAACACATCAATCCCTTCTTTTTGGTGACTTTTCAGACTGACCTGGCAAACAACTTTCAGATCTCTGCCGATTGCCTTCCGGTTGATCAGTGCAGTATAACCCTGGATGACTCCGATGCGTTCCAAACGTTTGATGCGCTCAAAAGTAGGAGTAACCGAAAGCCCGATTTTACCTGCAACTTCCTTGTTGTTCATTTTGCCATTGCTTTGCAAAAGGCTGATAATCTGCTGATCTATTGTGTCCAAAGAAGCCATCGTCCTGATTTTGAGAAAATAATTCTGCTTTCTGTATTTCAAATGTTAAATATCGGAATGAAAAAGCATTATTTTCTAAATGTATAGAATAATATTCTTTGATTCTGAAATTCAACAAAAATTCCTTTTTCTTAGTAAAAGTATTTAACGTATAAAATTCTTAATGAGACCAGAAAGTTTAATGATGAGTTACGGGTACAAACCTTCTCTTTCGGAAGGGGCGATTAAATGTCCGATTTTCCAAACTTCAACCTTTGTGTTCAACACGGCTGAAGAGGGAAAGGCATTTTTCGAAGTAGCTTATGGAATTCGTGAAAAGGGGGAAAATGAAGAGTTGGGATTAATCTATTCACGATTAAACAATCCGGACCTGGAGATTCTCGAAAATCGTTTGTGTTTATGGGACGAAGCGGAAGATTGCGCCGTTTTCGAAAGTGGAATGTCGGCTATTTCAACTGCTTTGATGGAGTTCTTGTCGCCGGGAGATTTATTGCTTTATTCCCGCCCGGTTTATGGTGGAACAGACCATTTTATCAATCATTTCCTGAAAAAGATGCAGATTGATTCTGTAGGATTTCGTGCAGATGAAGATTTCGACCTGATTGTTGCCCGTATTGAAGCCACCGGAAAGGCTGATCGTTTGCGCATGATTCATATCGAAACACCTGCAAATCCTACAAATGCGCTGATCGATATTCAGATGTGTGCAGCTATCAAAAAACGGTTTTCAACGGCAGAAGCAGAAGTGATTCTATCGGTTGACAATACGTACATGGGACCATTGTGGCAGCATCCGTTGAAACATGGTGCGGATTTGGTGTTGTATTCTGCAACGAAATACATCGGAGGTCATTCGGATGTCATTGCCGGAGCTTGTTTGGGATCTAAAGCTTTGATGGCGCGGATTAAAGGATTGAGAACGTTTCTGGGGAACATGGCGGGTCCGTGGACCGGTTGGTTATTGATGCGCAGTTTGGAAACCCTGAAAGTCCGTATGGAAGAGCAAGCGAAAAATGCAGTTGAAGTTGCCAAATTTCTGCGTTCGCACCCGAAAGTAAGCCAGGTGTATTATTTAGGATTTATTCCGGAGCAGGGAACAGAAAATGAGAAACGCATTTACGCAGAACAATACACTTCAAGCGGAGCAATGATTGCATTCGATGTTGTTGGCGGAGAGAAAGAAGCCTTTTCATTCCTGAATCACCTGAAACTGATCAAATTGGCAGTGAGTTTGGGAAGTACGGAAAGTTTGGCGGAACATCCGGCAACGATGACCCATGCAGATGTGCCGCAAGATGTAAAAGAAGCAATGAAAATATCGTCAGCATTGGTTCGCCTATCAGTTGGGGTTGAGCACTATGAAGATATTATTTCAGATATTTCACAGGCATTGAACAACGTTTAAAGAATTTTCTCCGTCATACATGGAGAAAGTGGGAGGGTTCGGTTGATTTATTACAAAACAAGAATACTCCTAGACACCATAGTCTAAATTACTACTGCGAATTCCCTTGCTAACGAAAGTTGGCAGGGGAATTTGGTTTTGGAAGGATATTTTTGGTTAATAAGTCCAAAGATTTAGCCCTCTTCCAAATTCTGGTTATCTTCGTGAATTCAAACAAATTGATTTTTTATTCCAAATGAATCCAACACAGGCATTAACGATTTACAATAGTTTAAGTGGTGAAAAAGAAACGTTTAAACCCATTATTGACGGCAAAGTGGGAATGTATGTCTGCGGGCCCACACTCTACAGCGAGCCGCACATGGGAAACATGCGAACCTTCATCAATTTCGATTTGATTTACCGTTATTTCCTTCATTTGGGTTACCAGGTGAAATATGTACGCAACATTACGGACGCCGGACATATCACCAATTCTGCCGGTGAAGCAGTTGATTCCATTGGAAAAGCGGCGCGTGTGGAACAAGTGCAATCTTTGGAAATTGTCTATAAATTCAATGTGAAATTCCAGGATTTGCAACGCATTTACAATTTGCTTCCACCTTCCATTGAACCTACGGCAACCGGTCATATCCAGGAACAGATCGAAGTAATCGAGAAGATTATTGAGAACGGATTTGCTTACGTTGTAAACGGTTCCGTATATTTTGACGTGCGTGCTTACAGCGAAAAGTTTGAATACGGAATCCTGAGTGGCCGTAAAGTAGACGAACTGGAAGAAGAAACGCGTGAACTGAACGCACAGGAAGAGAAAAAATTCTTCGCAGATTTTGCACTTTGGAAAAAAGCCAACCCGGATGATATGCAGATTTGGCGTTCACCGTGGGGTGACGGAAATCCAGGCTGGCACATCGAATGTACAGCAATGAGTACGAAATACCTTGGAGATCAGTTCGATATTCACGGTGGTGGAATGGATTTGAAATTTCCGCATCACGAAGACGAAATTGCACAAAGCTGCGGTTCTGTTGGTTGCAATCCGGCGAATTACTGGCTGCACGCAAACATGTTGAACGTAAACGGGAAGAAAATGTCCAAATCGTTGAACAATTACTTTTTACCGAAGGAAATTGTGGAAGGAACAACCACCGTTTTTGATAAACCATACTCACCGCAAGTGATCCGTTTCTGCATGATGCAGGCGCATTACCGCAGTACGCTTGATTTCACTCAGGATTCCCTGAATGCAGCTGAAAAAGGATTTGAACGTTTGTCGGAAGCATACGGGAAACTGGGTGCTTTGGAAACAAAGGAAACGTCTTCCCTGGATGTGAAAGCTCTGGTAGATTCATTCTACAAAGCAATGAATGACGATTTCAATGCACCGATGATGGTTGCAGGCTTGTTTGAAGCGGTGAAATACATCAACACTATTTCGGAAGGAAAAGCAACGATTTCAACAAGTGACCTGGAATTGCTGACGAAAGAATTTACGGCATTTGTATTCGATGTGCTTGGTCTGACAATCGAAAAAGCATCTTCGGACGGAGCTTTGTCAGCGGCAATGGATTTGGTATTGGACATGCGCAAATCTGCTCGTGAAAACAAAGATTGGAGTACTTCGGATAAAATCAGGGATCGTTTGGCAGAAGCCGGAATTGTCGTGAAAGATGGCAAGGAAGGTGTGACGTGGACGGTTAAATAGATTTCAAGACATCAGGATATTAAGATTTTAGGACTTAGATTTTACTCAGTTAAGGAAATTTAAGTCCTGGGATCCTAAAGTCTTAAAATCCTAATATCAAAATGGAACATTTCGGAAAACCATACAAGCTCTGTAGTCGAAAGATGATCGATCGTCTCTTTAAGGAGGGAAAACAGCTGCGTGCTTTTCCGCTGACGGTGTATTACCTGGAAAACGAATCGACTGAGAAAGTTCCGTTCCAGGTGGTACTTTCTGCTCCGAAACGGCAATTCAAACGGGCGCATGACCGCAATTATGTGAAACGTTTGATGAAAGAAGTCCTGCGCCGGGAAAAACAACCTTTGGAAGACATTCTGAATGCGCAGGAAAAACAATTGGCGCTCTTCATCGTTTATGGAAACAAAGAGGTGCTGAGTTACCCGGAATTGGAAAAAAGCGTTCGGAAACTGATCGGGAAACTGGTCGGTGAATTGACCGACAAAGAGTAAAGCTCCAGCCTTTCATCAAAAAACCTAAAAAATCAAGTACCTTTTCCAATCTTTCGGTATTTTTACCCGATTGGAAGTCATTTTTTGCGGAATGATTTTTGAACATCACGAAATAAAAGAAAGCACTGCTTTCGATTAAGAATAAGCGTTAGAACAGTTAAAGAAAAATAATACATATGAAGCAATTCCTGCATGTTTTCGTCCTGGCAGCCATCGTTTTTGGCTTTAATACCCAGGTAAAAGCGCAATCCAACGGATTCGAGGAAATCAAATCCATGGAATTGATGGATCTCATTTTCCAACAATTGGAAATGAATTACGTAGATGAGATCAAGCCGGGTGAAATGAGTAAAACTGCGATTGACGCGATGTTGAGACAATTGGATCCGTACACGGTTTATTATCACGAATCGAACATGGAAGATTACCGCATGATGACGACCGGACAATACGGTGGAATTGGGGCGCTGATCCGGAAAATGGGAGATTATACGTATATCGCGGAGCCATACGAGGGAAAACCGGCGCAATTGGCTGGTGCGGTAGCAGGAGATAAAATCCTTTCCATTGAAGGAAAAGACATGAAGGGAAAGGCGAGCGATGAGGTTTCCGATGCGTTGCGCGGTCCGAAAGGTTCTACGATTCAATTGCGCGTAGAGCGTGCAGGACAGGAAAAAACCATTTCCATTACCCGTGACGAAATCAAACTGGCGGATGTTCCTTATTTCGGAATGTTGAATACAGCAACCGGCTATATCAAATTAAACGCCTTTACACAAACCGCTTCGGCTGAAGTGATGGCTGCGTATGGAAAACTGAAACAGCAGGGAATGAATTCGTTGGTGTTGGATTTACGTGGAAATGGCGGAGGTTTGTTGATTGAAGCGGTGAAAATTGTCAATATGTTCGTGAAAAAGGGACAAACGGTCGTAACAACGAAAGGCCGCATTCCGGAAGAAAACAGAACATATACAACACAAGCAGATCCGGTTGATTTGAATATTCCCTTGGTAGTTTTAGTGGATGGTGGTTCTGCTTCAGCATCCGAAATCGTTGCCGGAAGCTTGCAGGATCTGGATCGTGCGGCGATCGTCGGTACAAATTCATACGGAAAAGGATTGGTGCAACGTACGTTTGATCTGAAATACGGATCAAAAATCAAAGTGACGATTTCAAAATACTATACTCCTTCAGGCCGATGTGTTCAGCGTTTGGAATATTACGATAAAGAGTTGGGAGAAAAACCGAAAGCAATTGCAGATTCTTTGTTGAAGACTTTCAAAACTGCAAATGGCCGCAAAGTGATTGATGGTCGTGGGATCGAACCGGATGTTGTAGTGGAACAAAACGATTATTCCCGTTTGCTGCTGATGCTGGTAAGCAATAACGTGATTTTCAATTATGCAACGGATTTCAAGCGCTCACATGAAACGATCGGGCCGGCTAAAACATTCAAATTGACTCCGGAGGAATATGCAGCATTTAAAGCCTATGCGCTGAAACAAACGTTTACGTATTCCACGGCTTCGGAAGAACAGTTGGAGCGAATGAAAAAGACAGCGGAAGACGAAGGATATTTTGAAGACATCAAAGCGGATTACGAGCAATTATTGTCAAAAGTGACCCCATCGAAAGAACGCGACCTGGATAAGTTCAAGGAAGAGATTGATGATATCCTTTCCAGTGAGATCGTATCGCGTTACTACTATCAAAATGGTCGTGCTGAACAAGCATTTCAGGCTGATAAAGACGTGCAGAAAGCCTTAGAGATTCTTTCGGATTCAAAGCAATTAAATACTATTCTCGGGAAATAAGCGTTATCGATTTCATATAGCGATTACTTATGCTGGATAAATTGACCGGTAAGCCCGTTCATTACTATATTCAATTGGTAGCAATGATGGGAATTGCGGCCGGGTTGCCTTATAGTAAAATTCCTTTGTCGCTTGGCACGATGCTTTTGGGTCTGAATGTCATTCTGCTCTGGGATTGGAAAACAGTTTGGAAAAATTGGATTTCGAACAAGTGGCTTTGGTTGTTGTTTGCATACATTGGAATGGAACTGATTTCCATTTGGTGGTCGAACGATAAAAAAGAGGCTTTGGATATGATCCGGAAAGAAATGCCGCTTTATACGATTCCTTTAGCCGTTGTTGCCATTCCGCTGACCCAGGTGAAGCACTACATGTGGGTCGCTCTCAGTTTCCTGGTAGCCGTTTTTATCATCAGTTTCATCAACGTGGGAACGTATTTCCATTGGTGGGGATCAAAGGTTTACGATGACATCCGAAGCCTTTCCCTGTTCGTTTCGCATTTGCGCTTTGCCATGATGATTGTGTTGGCGCTGGTATTCTGCGCTGCCTGGTGGATCCGGAAATTTCCTTATCGTTGGATTGCTTTGGTACTCGCTTTGTGGTTCGTTTATTACACGAATCTCTCACAGATCGGAATGGGTTTCTTCACGCTTTCAGGAGTGATTTTGATGATGTTTTACTTTAAGGTGAAATCCATTCAAAAACCGTGGGTCAAACGAAGCTTTACAGGATTGTTTGCTGCTTGTGTATTGTTCTCCATTGTCTTTGTTGTTGTGAAGCTTCAACCAGTTGCCCGCAAAATCGAAATCAATACGGATGATTACGGATTGAGAACCGCGAACGGAAATCTCTACACCTTTGATGTTCCTGAAAATATGAATTGGGAAAACGGATACCCGGTTCAGTACTTTGTTGCGGAAGATGAACTGGAAAAAGAATGGGCGAAGGTTTCCGCTGTTCCTTACCGGGATGGAACCGACTTGAAAGGAAATCCGATCCGGAACATTTTACTGCGTTATATGACTTCGAAAGGACTTAGGAAGGATTCGGCTGATTTCCAAAAAATGACGGAAGAAGACATCCGGAATGTGGAACGCGGATTTGCCTCCATCGAAATGTCGAAAGGAGGATTCCAGGCACAAATTTACCGCATGCGGAATCAATTATACAATGTGCAGGATCCGAACGGAAAATCCTTACTCGAGAAAATCGAATCGAACAAAGCAGGTTTGACCATTGTGAAGGAACATCCGCTACTTGGTGTTGGTGTTGGAGACATGATGGAATCGTTTAAGGAAACGTACCGATTGAATCATTCGAAATTGACACTCAAAAATCAGCACCTGACTCACAATCAGTACATCACGAGTTGGGTGGCCGGGGGAATTCTTTGCTTCCTCGCTTTTGGATTATTATGGTTGCTTCAACTCATTACGGCATTAAGAATAAATGCTTTTGAGTGGACAGGATTCCTAGTTATTACGATGCTTTCTTTCCTGATGGAAGACACGCTTCAGACACAAGCCGGAGTGACGTTTGTAGCCTTCTTTTTTGTCTATTTTATTACGGGAAAAGGGATTTTATATCCGCAGCGGATTGAGAAGGAATAGGAATTTAATATTTTGTAAATGCAAATCGGTTGTTTCTTGACTTTGAAAGGCCTACTTTTGCACTCAAATTGAGAATCCATGCGTTTTGAGCTTACTAAAGACTTTCTTGAGCGCATCCGGCAAGCGATTTTGTCGGAGGATAAACTATGGATTATAGAGCACATCACCGATCTTCACTTTGCTGATATTGCCGAAATCATGGACGAATTGTCCATAGAGCAGGCAAAATACCTCTATTATCAGCTCGATGAAGAACTTCAGGCCGATGTCCTGATGGAATTGGAAGAAGAAGTTCGCGACCGGTTCTTGGCATCTCTTTCTTCGAAGGAAATGGCGGAGCAATTGGAGAACCTGGATTCCGATGATGCTGCCGATATCCTGGGAGAACTTCCGGATGAGAAAATCCAGGAAGTCATTTCTCAAATGGAAGATGACGATGCAGCAGATGATATCGTTGACCTTCTAAACTACGACGAAGATACAGCCGGTGGATTGATGCAGAAAGAGTTCATCCAGGCAAAACTGGATTGGCCGGTCAATCGTGCATTAGTTGAATTGCGCAGACAAGCAGAAGATGTGGAGCAAGTTTACACGATTTACGTTGTAGACGATCTGAATAAACTGGTGGGAGTTCTTTCGCTGAAAAGATTGCTTTTTGCCAGTCCTAAAACACCGATTCGTGATCTGTACGAAGGAAAGAACCTGATTTTTGTGACTACAAGTGACTCTTCCGAGAAAGTAGCGAAAGTCATGGAAAAATACGACATGGTTTCCATTCCGGTAGTTGATTTGCAGGGAAAATTGGTTGGCCGCATTACCATTGATGACGTCGTAGATGTGATCAAGGAAGAAGCAGACAAGGATTTCCAGTTGGCTTCGGGTATCTCCGAGAAAGTAGAATCGAATTCGAGTGTATTTCGTATTTCGAGAGCGCGTTTGCCGTGGCTTTTAATCGGAATGCTGGGAGGAATTCTCAGTGCACAGGTTATTTCGCGTTTCGAAACAAATATTACACACCTTCCGGCTCTGGCATTTTTCATTCCTTTGATTACGGCGATGGGTGGAAATGTGGGAGTACAATCTTCAGCGATCGTTGTACAATCATTGGCTCGTGGAAATGATCCTTTCGACAGTATTCTATCAAAGGTTGGTAAGGAAGCCATTGTAGGAGTCGTAAACGGATTGCTTTGTTCCTCCCTGATCTTCGGACTGGCTTATTTCTTCAATGATTACCGTTTGGCCTTTGTCGTCAGTATTTCGTTGTTGACAGTCACAATTTTTGCCGCTATTTTCGGAACAATGATTCCTTTGATTCTGAATCGCTATAAGATCGATCCGGCTTTGGCAACGGGTCCGTTCGTTACCACCACGAATGATGTCTTAGGCTTGTTTATTTATTTCACGGTCGGATTGCTGCTGTTGGAGTAAGTTCTCTTTTTCAATTTTTTCAAAAAATAATCATTAAGTTTCAATTTATTGATTTTCAAGGCATAGCGTGCTGTTTTGAAATTATTTTCAACTTTTTTTGCATTTAAAAAATCCAAAGCTTTTTGGTGGTCGTAACTGAGTCAAATTTTTAATTCAAAACTTAACGATTATGAAAAAGGCATTATTATCAATCGCAATCATTGCTTCAACAGCATTACTTTCAAATTCATTCGCTCAAACCGTAATGGTTGGTGGTGAATCGATGTATCCGGCAAAAAACATTGTAGAGAACGCGGTAAATTCGAAAGATCACACCACATTGGTTGCAGCCGTGAAAGCAGGCGGTTTGGTTGAAACATTACAGGGAAAAGGTCCTTTCACAGTTTTTGCTCCGGTAAACGACGCTTTTGAGAACCTTCCCGGAGGAACGGTAGACATGTTGTTGAAACCGGAAAACAAGGCAACGTTGGTGAAAGTATTGACTTATCACGTGGTTGCGGGAAAAATGGATTTCAACACGATTGCAGCTGCGATTAAGAAAGGTGGTGGAAAAGCAGAAATGACAACAGTTGCAGGAGGTAAATTGTGGGCAATGATGAACGGAGACCACAACATTACGATCAAAGACGAAGCAGGAAATGTGGCAAATATCTCAACATATGATGTGTATCAGTCGAATGGAGTGATCCACGTGGTAGACAAAGTGTTGATGCCGAAGATGTAAATTTCCACGGCAATAATCCCGGAATCCTCCAATGCTGAAAAGCGGGAACTACAACATTCGGGATTACTTACCAACAACTCGTAGCAAGGGTGAGCCCTGACTCCCGGCAGTATTGTCGGGATGTCAGGGTTTTTGGTTTAATGAAAAGGAAGGTTTAATAGATTTTTTCCGTCCTTTTCCAGGTAAAATTGTTCAAAGAGAACACGAATATCTTTCTGAACGTTTGTATTCAAAACAGGTGTTTCAACATGAAGAAATTTAAACCATTCCATTTCGGGGACCTCTATTTTGGGTTGAAATATGTCTTGATAGAAATCACCCCAGCCCAAACGAACATCGAAGCTTCTATTGTCTCCTAACAAAAAGACCAAAAATGGAATCCTGTAACCCTCGTTTTCTGTAGTAAAATAGAATTTTTTCGCCCGGAACCACTTTTCTCCCAATTCATCCCGTTCCATTAAATAATGAACATAAACCTGGATGGATCTGGCTTCTACCCAGGTAACGACAGAGTCTACCGGCGGGTAGACAAAAGTGATGACTCCATCGGGTGAAATATAGAGTGAATCATCTCCATACTGATTGGACAACGGCAGATTGGGTTCAGGGCCCTGGATTATTTTCAAATCATCGAAATAGTGGGATATGGTATCCTTTTTATAGTCCGAGAACTCAAAATTTAAGTGGTGAATCCCAAAACCAGATGATCCGTAATGGAATAAATGTTCCGTAACGAACCTTCGTGGAAAAGTGGCAAGATCATGGCTTGTCGGTACATAATAACCCGGAAAGAAATAGTAACCCGGAAAATTCGTTAGGTTTTCTGCCCGAAGATGTAAGCACGAATCTCTGAAGGCATTTCTGTAGTAACTTTTGGAGTCAGTGAGTTTCGCATTCAAACGGGAATTTGCTTTTACAATGAGTTCGTATTGATTCATACGGGCAAATACCGGAAACGAAAAAGAAAGCACAATATCGTATTTGTCTGAACCGGCATATTTTTTGGCTAAACCAATTCGGGATATTCCAATGTATTTTTCCTTTGTTTCCTCATTTTGAACCGTGTCTAAATAAAGAACCAAGCGGGAAATATTGCTTAACTCATAATAGTCTTTTGTTGTCGGTGGATAAACGTAAGAATAGACACCATTTATTTTGATAACGGAATCTGTGACATTACCCGATCTATCCGGTTTGGTTGAAGTCAAAGGGCGAGTTGCCTGAGGACCTTCATGTTCGTAGAAAACGATTCCGGGTTCAGCCAAACGAATGCGGTTGATTGTTTGCTCATTCGCAAATTGGGGTACTGGAATGACATTTTGAATCAAAATTCCAAGCAAACTTTGAGGATTTTCGACATTGAACAACGCCTCATAATTCGCTTCGGTGCAGTCAATGATTTTTACTCCGATAGGTTTCCTTACCGGGGTTTCATACGGAATATATCCCAGTTCACTTTGGGAAAGCAACTCGTTCTGAAACAAGATGCATAAAAGGAAACAAGTCGTTTTGAAAAAGGGGTTCATCGTTCAAGGAAAATGTGGGTTTCCTTAAAACTAATAAACTTTGTCAGATTTTAACGAGACTTTTTATTCCACTACAAATTTCTCCTGGAACTCTGTTTTTTCATTCGTTGCGCGAACCAGGTAAGTTCCTTTCAATAAGGTTATTTTATTCATTGGAAGGATGTGATGCCCGCTTTCGAGTAAAAGATTATTCTGATAAACCACTTTTCCTTCCGGTGAAACGATTTGTACGCTATAATTTCCTGTTTTCGGAATCGTTAATTCCAAACTGAATTGCCCGTTATTCGGATTGGGAGAAACAGAAATGGTTTTCCCGGAGCGGTTTGTTTCAATGGAGCGGATGTCCGATAGAGTAGCCTGACCGTTGATATCTACATTCTTCAATTGGTAATAACTGATTCCTTGTAACGGTTCTCTGTCCATAAACGAATAAAACTGTGGAGTTTCCGAATTTCCCTGGCTTAAAATCTGCCCGATTTCCTCGAAATTCAAATCACTTCCAGCTCTCATAACTGCAAAATGCTGATTTTCTTTTTCGTAATTCGTAGACCAGCTTAATTGAACATCTTGTCCGGAATGAGCTGCTTCAAAATTCCCCATATCCAGGGCAAGCGGGCAGGTAATGACAAAGGTTGCGGTTCTTAGAGTTCCACATGCGTCTGTAACATTTGCTGTGTAAGTTGCAGGACCGTTTGTAACGTTTAAGGTACTGGTAGTTGCACCGGTATTCCAGGAATACGTATAACCCGGAACCCCGTACAGTGGCGTAGGGTTTAAAAGTGTTGTTCCGGAAGCACAGGTCGGAGCGGCGATAGTCGCAGAACCGTTTCCGGTGGCTGTGTTGCTGAGTGTTTCTGGATTTCTTCCCTGAACTGTTACGTTCCAGTTGTTCAGGTAGTTGCAATAGTTGTTTGCCCAGTTACAATTGTCATACGTACCATTTCCGGTGCAATATGTGCGACTGAAATTAATATTGAAACTCAGGTTTTGGTTAGAACAGGACGGAGTGTAACATTGTGCCAAAGATTGCGATCCTGAGCCGGAAAAAGGCAATGTCGGGTTCCAGGTACCGGTACTGTTACAGCCTGCACAATACCAGATTGATCCCGGTGCGCCAACCGGTGAAACACCGCCACAGGTAGATGTAATCCATACTTGGGCTTCAGACCGCCAGCAATTATCATAAATACCCCAGAATGTAGAAGAATTCAGGTAGCAAAAATCTGAAACAATGGTCCAACTGGCAGAAACGTCCCATGGAGTTGTTCCTCCGGGGAAAGTGACACTTAATGTATTCGAACAAGATGCCGGAGAAGGTCTGGATCCCATAAGATTGTTGGCGGAAGAAATGGGTCCTACTACAGTTACCAGGGGATCAATGGTAATCGGGTAAACCTTTGCCGGATCGTTCAATTGAGCGGAGTCACACAGAATTTCAAGTACGCTTCCATTCAGGTTATAAGGATTCAACCAGGATTGTCTGTTTTCTGATGCATCGTAACATCTGGCACTGTTGAATTTAATTTCAGCCTCACCGGTATGGATGTTTTCAAAAATGACCGGTCCGTGAGTAACTTCTTCGTTCGTATAAATGTACCCGTTCAGGTGTGAAGGAACATGCAACTGATCCATAAAAACAAGCCGTTTTACATGCAGGTTTTGCCGGATGATGAAGTCCGATTCAATTTTCCCTTCGGAGAAAACGATTTTCATATCTATTCCAGGAAAGACATCCGTGATATATGCTCCTTCATTCCCAACTGCAATTTGTGACCAATTTGCCTGGTAAATACTCACCGAATTATTGTTGTTAATGACTTTCAGGGAGTAATTGTTGAATTTGAACTCGGATCCGTTCAGCAAAAAGGATGTGAGCTTGTTTGAAAGATCCAGAGTGGTCGGCCAGTTCTGAACTCCTGATTGGTATTTCTGCGCCGAAACCTTGTGAAGGGTCGGATCGATTGCGCGCCAGATTCCGTTTTGAAACAGGTTGATGGCATTACTCGCTTTTTGAATGTAAAAGAAATTCGGATTATCCGAATCAATGTAGTAACGCGAATCGTAGGTTCGTTTACTGATGTCTTCAATGACATTTTTTCCGTAAGGAGCATCAAAAGTGAGCTTGCCGAAATCCGGATGCGCGTAATACGAAGGGGAATTGTATTTTCTTCCGGCGTCGGTTGAATAGGCGCGCGGTTGCATAAATTCAATTTCGGAAGACATGGATTCAAAAATGGTTACCTGGGAATTCAAATGACCAAATAAAACGCACGCAAGAATTGTAGTAGATGAGTACTTCAACATAGTAATAGTATTATAGGTTTCAGGCTTTTACGCCTAAAGTTGTAGTTGTATTTGTTTTCTTGAGCGCTAAATATAAATAATTTTCATGGTAAATATGTTAATTTTTGGATTGAGTAACGGATTTAACAATTTGATTACTAGTGTAATTGATCTATCAATTATTTTTTTACGGCAGTTTTAGTTGAAGTAAATTCCGGATTTGAAAGAAAGTAATCCCGTTCTAAAACCCGACAAAAATGGATTGATTACCTTTGTAAAAAATTTCCGCATGACATTTCACGATTTAAATATCAAAAAGCCGATTCTAAATGCTTTGGATGAACTTGAATATACCATTCCAACGACTATTCAGTCGGCAGGATTTTCCGTGATGATGTCGGGAAAGGATGTGATAGGACTTGCACAAACCGGAACCGGTAAAACATTGGCTTATTTGCTTCCGACTTTATCCATGTGGAAATTCTCCAAAGAACCGCACCCACAGATTTTGATCATCGTTCCGACACGCGAATTGGTGGTTCAGGTAGTTCGGGAAGTAGAGAAGCTGACTCCGTATATGAATGTCGTTGTTGGCGGAGTTTACGGAGGAGCAAATATCAATACCCAATCGGCCATGGTTTTGCAGGGCTTGGATATTTTGGTAGGAACTCCGGGGCGTATTTTCGATTTGGCGGCAAACGGATCTTTGCAGTTTAAACACATCAAGAAGGTAGTGATCGATGAGGTGGACGAAACCCTGAACCTGGGATTCAGACCACAATTGATGCGCATTTTTGAACTGCTTCCGGAGAAAAGGCAAAATTTGCTTTTCTCAGCAACGCTTTCCGAAGAAGTAGCGGCATTCATTGAGGCATATTTCGAAAACCCGGTGAAAGTGGAAGCTGCCAGAGTTGGAACACCGCTTGAGAAAATCAAACAGGAAGCTATTTCCGTTCCGAATTTCACTTCCAAAGTCAACTTATTGAAGCATTTGCTGGAGAACAACGCGGATATGTCGCGCGTGCTGGTATTTGTTTCTTCCCGTGTTTTGGCGGATAAATTGTTTGAAGAACTGGAACCGGTATTCAATGTGGAAATCGGGGTGATTCATTCCAACAAAGCTCAAAATTACCGTTTCAATGCAGTAAATCACTTCCAGAATGGCATTTACCGCATTTTGGTAGCAACCGATTTGATCGCGCGTGGAATTGACGTAACGGACGTTTCTCATGTGATTAATTTCGATATTCCGGATAACACGGAAAATTACATTCACCGTATCGGTAGGACGGGTCGACAGGATAAAGAAGGCCATGCCATTACATTCCTGGCTGAAAAGGATCAGGAATTCTTCGGGAAGATTGAAGAGTTCATGAACAAGCAAGTGGACATTCACGATTTCCCGGATGAAGTGGAGCTTTCCTCATTGATCCTGGAGTTTGAAAAACCTCAGGTAGCGATGAAAAACGTGTTGGTTAAATTACCTCCGAAAGATCAGGTAGGACCGGCATTTCACGAGAAAAAAGCAAAGAACAAAAAAGTCAACGTTCGCTATAATCATAAGAAAGCCATGCAGGAAAAGTATGGAAAGGCTAAGAAACGCGGAAGCAAGAAAAAGTAGATGAATTCAAAATTAAAAATGCAAAAATTGCTCCTGTTTGGATTTTAATCTAGAAATTATTTGATTTTGCATTTTGCATTTTGCATTTTGCATTTTGCATTTTGCATTTTGCATTTTGCATTTTCAATTCTCCTAAAAAACGTTAAGTGAACGGTTGATTTTAACATTTCACCTACATTCGTTATTCGCATATGATTAAGATTCGGATCAATCTCGTAATTACTGCAGTATGGATTGCCATGCTGGCTCTTTTGTTGATTCAGATCTTCCAGACTTTACAGCTTTACGATCGCAAATCGGACGATTTCAAAAGCAAGGTGAACACAGCGATGGAACGCATCGCGATTCGCTATGAGAAAGTGGAAGATGTGAGAAGGTATTCTTCCCTGATGAGCAAAGACGTTTCTGGTCAATACAAAGACGTTCTGAAAGAGGAATTCCAGAATTTATTCGAAGTAAAAGAATCCATTTCGATTCGTGATACCGTATTGACAGTCAATGGAAAACTGGAAAATTACCTGATTGTAACCGGAAACAGTTTCGATTCGATTTCCGGGTTGTATTCCAAGCAGGAAGTTTTGGCAAGAGACGTCCGCCAGATCCACGAATTGTTCGACGGCTCAAATCCGAGTTTGTTTCACAAGGATTCCGTGAGAGCGGCTTATCACCTGGATCAGCGCGTGATGCACAAAATCGTTAAGAAAGCCAAGTACATCAATGAATTGATGGTGGAAACCTTCCGCGACAACATGTACCTGGATCCGGAAAAACGAATCAATTTAAAGATTCTTGATTCCATTATCCGGAAAGAATTGGTAGCGGATAAATTGCCGGATGAATTCGAATTTGTGGTGGTGGAAGAAAACAACGAACCGGTAAAGTTTAAGAACGCATTGAGCAATTACGATGTGAAGCTTGATACCGTGAAGGCGCAGGCAACCATGCTTTTCCCGAATAAAATCCTGGAAGACAAGCTGACTTTGCACGTGAATTTCCCGCACAGCCGCTTCTTCGTCTTGAAATCAATGGGAAGCTTGCTGATCGTGAGTTTGATCCTGGCGGTACTGATTATTATCACGATTTCGTATATGTTCCGTACCATTTTGACCCAAAAGAAGTTATTCGAACTGAAAAACGATTTCATCTCGAATATGACGCATGAGTTTAAAACACCGATTTCAACGATTTCATTGGCTTGCGAGGCTATGCACGATCCGGCGATGATGGGTGGTCAAACGGAAAATGCGGCTCCTTTCGTGAAGATGATCCAGGAAGAAAACAAACGCCTGGGAGTTTTAGTTGAATCGATTTTACAAAGTGCGGTAATCGATCGCGGGGAACTGAAAGTGAAAATGGAAAAGGTCCCGGTGATCGAAGTGATTCAATCGGTGGCTAAAACAGCGTCTTTCCGGATCGCAGGTTCTGACGGAGAACTGATTCTGCAACTTCCTAAGGAAGAGGTGTATATTCAGGGAGATCGCATGCACTTTACCAACATGGTAAATAACCTGGTGGATAACGCAATTAAATACAGCAAGGACAAAATTCACGTAACGGTAAAACTGGAAGTATTCCCCGAACGATTGGAATTGTCCGTGATAGATAAAGGAATTGGTATTAAACGTGAACATATCTCGAAAATATTTGATAAATTGTACCGTGTTCCAACCGGAAATGTTCACAATGTGAAAGGTTTCGGTTTGGGCTTGAGTTATGTGAAAGCACTTGCGGATATGTTCGGATGGAGCCTTCATGTAACCAGTCAGGTTGGAGAGGGTTCAGAATTTCGTGTAACAATAAAAAGATAATTATGGCTAAGCAAAAATCAATTTTATTAGCAGAAGACGACGACAACTTGGGTCAATTATTACAGACTTTTTTAAAAGCTAAAGGTTATCAGGTTGAGCTTGCGCGCAATGGAAAACACGCATATGAAAAATACACAGACGGACATTTCGACTTCTGTATTTTTGATGTGATGATGCCGGAGATGGATGGGTTTACATTAGCGAAAGAAGTACGCTTAATCGATCCGAAAGTTCCGATTTTATTCCTGACGGCAAAAGCAATGAAGGAAGACAAACTGGAAGGCTTCGAAAGTGGTGCGGATGATTACATGACCAAGCCTTTTACTATGGAGGAATTACTGGCGCGTATCGAAGCCATTCTGAGAAGAACCGGAACGGCTGATACGGACGAGAGTGAAATTCAGCAGATCGGGACTATTCAGTACGAACCTGTTTCACGAATCCTTCATTTGAAAGAAGAACAAAAGAAATTGACTACCAAAGAAGGACAATTGCTTCACTTGCTGTGCAAAAATCGCAACGAGGTCTTGGACAGACAAGCCGCTTTACGCGCAATTTGGGGTGATGATAACTACTTCAACGGTCGTTCTATGGACGTGTATATTGCAAAATTGCGTAAGCTTTTGAAAGAAGACGAGCGCATCGAGATTTTGAATATCCACGGAAAAGGATTCAAACTGATTGTTCACGAATAGAAAAGATCCAAAAAAGTTGAAATCCCGATAACTATCGGGATCAAATTTTGAACCCTTTGAACTTTTGAACATTGAATCTTTCAAGATAAAAACTATATTCGCTTCCGTGATGCGGAAAAGAAACCTGAAGACCCGTCAGCCGATGGGTCTTTTTTCGTTTGAAACAAGCCTGATGTTGCTGCTGCTTTTTGCAATGAGCAGTGCGCGTCTGTCTGCCCAGGAAGTATTCTCGATTTATTATCCGAGTGGTGATTCCAAGCTCCAGGAAGAGAACAAGCAGCAAATCCAGAAATACATTTTTTCCTACAATCTGAAGAAAATAGACAGTCTTCAGGTTATCGGTTTCGCGGATTCAACCGGAAAGAAAAAGCTCAATTTCCGGCTTTCTAAAAAGCGTGCTGATCGTGTGAAAGATTACCTGGAAGAAATCCTGCCGGCTAAAGCGCATGTCTCCAGTTACGCAAAAGGAGAAGAAAATGCCATAAGAAACCCGAATGAAAACCACCGGAGAGTTGAAATTCACTTGTTTTATGCCGGGAAAAGACTACTTCAGGACACAACGGATCAATACGAATACTTCGGAAATACGAAAGTGTGTTTTATGCTTTCGGATTCGATCATGAAGAATTGCAACATCATCCGGGTGAATGACGGAAGGGCCAATTATGTGATCCTGGAGATGGAACCACATTTGTTTTCTAAAAATCAAACTTATTACGCGCTTACGAAGAATTCGCAGTACGCAAAAATTGTGAAATGGAAACTGGAAATCAGCGGGCAAGGTTGGTGGCAGCACGAACGTTACCGGGCGAAGGTCAAAGAAGCAGATTTTGAATCCTATGGAATTCTGACCAAAAAACGAATCCGGGAAGATGCTACGGAATGCGTTGTTTGCGACAAGGATATGAATGCTCCGATGAAACTGGAATCGGAATTACTTCCGGAAGTATACATCATGCAGCATTTACAACTTCGGAAAAAAGCACTGGAAGGAGAATATCTGCTGATTGTTCCGAAAGATTATGTTTCGCCTTCGAGAAGTTACTATTTCGACAAGAATTATGATTTACCAGTTACCTGGCACACGAAATTCGGACTACGCAACAGGCCGTATTATTTTGCAACAGTTCCTGCGGAGTATTTGAAAAAAAGCGATTGGAATATTTATTCGAATCGGGCAATATGTATGCCTTCCGGAGATTCGGCTAAAATCAATTATCCGTTGGATACGATGAATGCTCACACCTGTTTCCCGGAATCACGCGGAGGTTTGAACGCGTTGGAATATGGCCTGGAAGCCGGTTTTTGGAATGTTGATTTTCATGGAGCATTTGCATCAGCGTATCTTCAATATGCAGGAACGCGTTTTGAATACGATCTGAATGTTGGTGTAGATCTAAAGGCCCGCATTTTAGGCATGCTGAAAGTAGATTACCTGCTTTTTTCGTATGATCCGTTCAAACAAACGTATATTGGAAATTCAAACCGTTCGATGATTCATGATTTTCATCCGACTTTGGCTGCTTATGCCGGAAGTAGTCTGAATTTCCTCAACGACCGCAATCATTCGGGATTATTTCATGCGCTGTATGTAGGAGCAGCTTACAAGAACAATCCTTTTGCCTTCGGTTTTGATCGTTTTTACACCAATGTGGGAGTTTCCACGGACTATTTGCAGTCGAATGGTCTGCATTTCTACTTGTATCTGCAATTGGGAGTGAAGTTTAAGATCTAGATTCTATTCCGGAAAGGGGGGCGATTGCTTGACATCAAATGATGTGTTTACCCTTTGTTACTTTCACAATAACCCCATTTTTACAAAAATACAATATTGTAAAATGAGTTGTTTTATATTGGAATCCTAAGAGTTAAAATCAATCATTATGTATCTATGAGTTGAATCAAAAGTTGTTTTCTTCAAACACTCAGATCATAGAAAGTGAATCTTGAAGATAACAACTCACAATCCGATCTTCAAAAGCTACGCTTATCCTTCGTTACTGCCGCACTGACGTTTGTTGTAACTCAGTCTTCAAAAGCTACGCTTATCCTTCGTTACTGCCGCACTGACGTTTGTTGTAACTCAGTCTTCAAAAGCTACGCTTATCCTTCGTTACTGTCGCACTGACGTTTGTTGTAACTCAGTCTTCAAAAGCTGCGCTTATCCTTCGTTACTGTCGCACTAACGTTTGTTGTAACTCAGTCTTCAAAAGCTGCGCTTTTTCTTATCTTTGTAACTGAAAAAAAGAAATCCATGATACGCATTCAGAATTTGATCAACGGCGAATTAGTTGCACCGGTTAAAGGACAATACATCGATAATTATGAGCCTGCTACAGGCAAAGTTTACGGTGAAATTCCGAATTCTACGGAAGAAGATGTGGAATTGGCAGTTGCAGCAGCGGAAAAGGCATTTCCGGTTTGGTCGAATATGACGAATGAAGAAAGAGGTGCGATCATGATGCGCATCAGCCTTGGAATCGAAAAACGGATGGATGAATTTGTAGCTGCAGAATCGCGGGATAATGGAAAACCGCTTTCATTGGCTGCACATGTGGATATTCCGCGTGCTGTTTCAAACTTTCATTTTTTCGCAACAGCTGTTGAGCATTTTGCTTCCGAATCGCATTACATGGAAGGAATGGGAATTAATTACACAACGCGCAAACCAATTGGGGTTGTGGGTTGTATTTCTCCGTGGAATTTGCCGTTGTATTTGTTTTCATGGAAAATTGCACCTGCTTTGGCATCCGGAAATTGTGTCATTGCAAAACCTTCCGAAATTACACCTTACACCGCTTATTTGTTGAGTGAAGTGGTGCGGGAAAGCGGTATGCCGGCTGGAGTATTGAATATCATTCACGGTTTGGGACAACATGCCGGAGATGCCATTGTGAAACATCCGAAAATCAAAGCGATTTCGTTTACCGGCGGAACAAAAACCGGGGAATACATTGCACGTACAGCAGGACCAATGTTTAAAAAGCTTTCGCTGGAATTGGGCGGAAAAAACCCGAATATCATTTTTGCTGATTGTGATTTCGATGAAATGATCAAAACAACGGTTCGCTCTTCATTTGCAAATCAAGGTCAGATTTGTCTTTGCGGATCACGCATTTTTATTGAGCGCAGCATCTACGACCGATTCAAAGCGGCATTTATCGAACGAGTGGAGAAATTAACGGTTTCTAATCCTACGGATCCGAATGCGAAAATGGGAGCGGTGGTTTCGAAACCGCATATGGAAAAAGTACTTTCCTACATTGAATTGGCAAAAGAAGAGGGCGGAACGATTTTAACCGGCGGACACCGCGTGATTCTGGACGTTCCGTATGATGAAGGATATTACATCGCACCAACCGTTATCGAAGGACTTGCTTACGACTGCAGAACGAACCAGGAGGAAATTTTCGGACCGGTCGTTACTTTAACACCTTTCGATACCGAAGAAGAAGTGCTTATGATGGCGAATAGCACCGTTTACGGCTTGAGTGCGACTATTTGGACTTCTGACCTGAAAAGAGCTCACAGAACGGCTGATAAAGTGCAGGCAGGAATCGTTTGGATTAACTCCTGGTTGGTTCGCGACTTGCGCACACCATTCGGAGGAGTAAAAGCATCCGGAGTTGGTAGAGAAGGTGGTTGGGAAGCATTGCGCTTTTTCACCGAAGCGAAGAACGTTTTTATTCCTTATTAGAATTGCGAATTGCGAATTGCGAATTGCGAATTGCGAATTGCGAATGAATTTTATTAGAAGCTTGTTTTTTAGTTCAGGATTTTTTCCAGATTTACCATTTTCTGTTTTTGAAGTTTATTATCAGTGGTGTATTTCAGGACGAGATTATTTTTGACCATAAAGAGCGTGTCCATTTGACCATAATTCCAAAAATTATTATCAGGAATATCAATTGTGAGTTCTTTTCCGGTATCGAAATTATGAATGATCAATTTCTCGAACTCCTCATTTTCAATATGGACAATTAAATTGGGGTGAGTTGGTATCTGCTGGCAATAGTTAAATTGTTCATTAGGTCTTTTCTCTTTAGTAAAAACGAAAACTTGTGAATAGCAAGGACCGCCGCATGAGAAGCCAACAACAGTATAATCTTCATGACAGTAATTAATTTGACCTTTTCCAGACGGGAGGTCTAAATGTTGCACGATTTTATTCAATCCATCAATACTTGTAATTGTCAAAATGTATGCATTACTGTCCAGGTTGATGTTTTCGTGAAGTTTAGAGATAAATCTATCGTTTGTACAGCTATCGATTAATTGGATAGAATCAACCCGAATATTTTTAGAAATGGTTGTTTTATTTGAATGATATTTGGCTTTACCTTCTGATTTTTTTCGACTGCCGTAAGCTCCGGAAACAGCAAGTGTTATCGAGATCAAAATAAGAAGTGAAACTTTCATAATGATCTGATTACAAGTTAATTCGTAATTCGTAATTCGTAATTCGTAATTCGTAATTCGTAATTCGTAATTCGTAATTTATTTTTTAAACTTTCTCTTTCTGATCAGGCTTGCCACTTCAAACTCCAGTGAGCCGTAAACCTCTTTTTTCTTCAGGGAATCAATGTGGAAAAGGATATCTGTTCCTTTGTAATTCCACAAACCGTTGCAGGTAGAACCGGTTGTAATCTTTGGTGGTGCTTTCGAAGTATAAGCGCCGATACTTTTCGGAAGGATGTTTAAGTGCAAAGGAGGTGAAAACAGGAAATGATAATATTTTCCCTGCTTGGTGATAATTCCCTTCGCAAACAAGGATGAAACCAGTCTCTGTCCGTTTTCATTGACGGAAAATAACAAAGAATAAGCCGGAACGGCTACTTTATTGATTTTCCGGGTTTCAATCGGGTTGAATTCCTCGTCATAACCCATTTCAACAACTTCTTCGTCGATGAGTTGTGTTCCGCCTTCCTGGAAGCATAAATCACCTTCCCAGGTTTCAAAAAATGCGGCTGTCGGGAAGCTGACTTTCTTTCCAAGCGCCACGATCCATTTATACAGCGGATTGTCAGGATCCTTTTTGAATTCGGTGATATCCAAATGGATTTCCAATGCTTTGGTCGAAATCTTGTTGCGTTCAAACGTGATTCCGGCTTCCTTTTCTTTGATTTTTAAGTTTTTAGCGGAATGCAGATAGGTTTTCAATTTGACATTCAATGAATCGCTGTCGTGTGCAAACATCGCATAATCAAACCCGAATTTTTTCAATCGCGGTGAATTGGAGTACAAGACGATCTTTTCATCTTTGAATGTCGTTTTCTTCAGGAATTTCTCCCAGGATTTCTCAATATCACCTTCGTGCGCAAAGATTGCTTTTCCAATGCGGCGTTTGATTTTCGAGCCTTTATAAACCAATAGATAATCCTTTTCATAGAAAATATACAGTTCTAAATCGTCGATTTTTTTGACTCTCCGGTTGTATACGCTTGTATCGGAGATTTTCATGTATTGTTCCAGGCGGTTGAATCCGTTTTGGATTTTGGCGCTGTCAATCACACTAACGAAGGTTCCCCATTCGTCTTTTCCGTTTGAAAAGAAATAACCGGTGCTTTGAATGTCGATTCCGATTCCTTTCGCCTGGCTCAATAGAAAATCGTATGTCAGGTATTCTCTGAAAGGAACTTTGTTCTTAAACATCAGGGAATTGGTCTCTTTGGCGATGTCTAACAGGTTGTAGCGGCCCACAATTTCACTTTCCGGCAAGCGGTCCAGCAAACTTGGCGGCGGATCCGGGGCAAACAGGCGCGGGCGGATATAGAGAAACAGTGCCAATGCTGCGCAGAGCAATGCGATTAACACAACTTTATTCCCAACTCCTTCTGTTTTCATTTAACGTTTTGTAGATACCAGATAAGCTGTGTTTACCAAATCAAGCAAGTATTTTCCTGCGTTGTCAAATGTCCCGTCGAAACTGTACGTCAGGTTGTAAGTTGTTTTCTGACGTGTTGTTTTGGAAGAGATCACTTCGATTTCTCCTTTTTTACCACGCATGGAAGCAAGTACATTAAAACGGTGGTCATTCAGGATCGATTCCGGCAAGCGGTTGATCATATCTCCCAAATTCATGTATCCGTAAATAGAACCGCTTTTTGCTGCATTTTTCGCTTGTTTTCCGCTCAATGCATCCACGCCGTATCCGTTTGAATGATTTTTAGCCAAATCCTCGTCATTGGTGAAAATGAACAAGCCGTTTTTGTTGATCATATAAAGCGGAACAGAATTCAGAATCGCTTCTTCGTACACCCAGTAATCGCCCATGTTTTTAAATTGGGTCGTAATTCTGGACATGTGTTTCAGGATCTTATTCGGGATATCCGGGCGAGCTGTTGTAAATCCTAAGGTAAAGATCGGCATATCTTCTTCCGCTTCGATTTCTTTTTCCCCGTATTCGAAGGTTTCTTCGTCGTAGAAAAAGTCGATGCGTTTCGTCTTCACGCGTTTGATTCCGTTGAATGTACCGAACATACTTCCTTTGTACGTATTGAACAATTCATCTGTATTGATGAAATCATTCAGTAATTCGATCGTCAGAACATTAGCTGAAATACGTGCATTCTTTTCTTCGCTCAGGATCGGCATAATCACCTCATATGCCTTTTCGTACCCTTTTTTCAGGTCGATCTGGTAGGTGAAGAAACCGGTATTGTTTTTCGGAATGTACTTCAATACATTCTTGTCGAATTTCGCGCTGTTCAATTCCTGGTAAATGCTTCCCAGACCTTCGCCGTAATTTGCTTCGACTTTCAGGTCAATGCTTTTCTGATTGAGAACAATATCGCCCAACATCACGTTTCCGGTATACAATTCATTCAAATCGCGGTATAAATCCGGGAACATGGCCTGCAAATAGAACAAACTATTGGTGTTCTTGAAATTGCGGCTGTTGTCGAGGTAGAAAATTCCGTCGGAAGTGTGTGTTAATTGTGTTGCCAAACGACTGTCGACTGCCTTCAGGTTGATTTTCTTCACGAACAATTCTTCCGTCACTAAAAACAGGCGTTTGCGTGAATACTCAGATTCGATGCTGTCGCGCAATTCGTAGTAATTCTTGAAGATATCATTCATTTCATCTACCGCTACCGGAGTTTCCTCGACATCTTCTTCGATGATTTCTTCTACTTCATCGCCATCTTCGTTCATCGCAGGATCGTCGATAGACATTTCCTCCTCATCATACCCGTCAATTTCCTCGTCGTAATATTCATCTTCTGAAGACCATGGAAGTTCAAAACCTCTTGCAACCCAGATGGAATCTGTGATTTCGGTCAGTTTTTCCTGATCGGTGTCCACGCGGATCAACAATCCCACATTTCCCTGGATCATCAGGTGATTGAAGTAATTGTTGTAATATTCCGTTCCGGGAACCAGGCTTTCCTTGCGGTCGAAATCGTCAAATACGGTGAACAATTTTTCTTTATCTGTAATTCCGAAAGTGAAACCGGAGATTTCAAATTCAGGATTTTTCCCGTAAAAGATGTTCATTTTCTGGTTGAAATCAATTCCTGCATCTTTCAGGGTTTTTCCCTGGGTGGATCCGTCGAATAATTCGGACTGTAATTCAGTCATGAAATCGTAGGAAACCAATTCATCCATCGAGACCTTCTGAAGAATGGAAATATTATTCAGACTAAAGACCGTAACTGCATCTTTAGGGATAATATCTTCGGATTTTTGACCCCAGGAAAGAGTTCCTAAAAGGCTTATCGAAATTAAAATTTTAATCTTCATATGAGGAATGAATGAACGGATTCTATACGAAAGTAAAATCATTTTTTGAATTGATTATGCTATTTCGATTATCAACCGGTATTTGGTTGATAACTTGTGTTAAAATAAAAAGAAATACGGAGTTTTCCGGGATTCTAGTTGGAAATCGTAATGGTATTCTTAAGAATTAGCGGGTTGGTTGCAACCGAATAAGTGCTCGATTTAATCAAAACTGCAGTTTTAGTTGGGGAGATTTGCGCCTGACCGTTGTCGCATTTTACGACGGGTTTATCGAAACGGGAAACAGAGATGTATTTGCCTTCCTTCAATTTTTCCTGGTCTTCTGCCTTGAGTTTGTGGATCACACTTTGGAAATTGGGATTGATGCGCGTCAGAACCTTTCCGTCCCACGTCAGCCAATTCTCATCGAAATCCGCATTGTTCTTATCCTTGCTTTCTTCTTTGACAATCTCGCGGATTCCGTTTTGCAGATCAGCCACGTTGTCGAAATCACAGGAAATTTTGAAGATGAAATCATCGTAATTGGCTTCTACTTTCACGTTTGTGATTCCTTCTTTTTCTTCCAGTTTGCTTCTGTAGAGTTCAATTTTTTCCTTGATTTCAGGGAGTTTCGGAACGCGTTTTCCTTCCACGCTGTCGAGCGCAAGAATGGAATTGATCTTCACTTTGCTGGCACTCATATTGACGGTATACTTGTATGTGCCGCTTCCGTCAGCATGAAGAATAATTTCATCAAAAATATCTACACAAGAGGACAGTGTAAGGATCAGAAAACCAATTAGAAGAATACGCATAAGTCAAATTCAAGTACAAAAATACGGAACTACCCGAATCAAAAACAGTACCAGAAGCATATTTATTTTTCTATTGGAAGAAATAGCTTTGATTTTCAGTGACGGAAAAAGTGGCTTTCCTCCCGCAAATAAAGGCTCTGTTATCCGAAATATGGCCGACCGGTGCTTGGAATGCTATGGGAAATGAACGGAATTGAGTATGTTCCGAAATCAACTCTTCAATGTTCCATTCGGTTGCTTTGGCCGTATCTTTTAGTTCGGTCATTCCACCGATAATCAACCCGGAAATCCGGTCGAAAACACCGGCAAGTTTAAACGCATTCAACATCCGGTCGATGTGATAAATCTGTTCTCCGATATCTTCGATAAACAAAATGGCATGCTCGTAATCCGGAGAATAAGGAGTTCCAAGTAAGGAATAAAGAATGGATAAATTTCCACCGACTACTGTTCCGCTTGCCATTCCCGGTTTATTTGCAGGATGTGCTTTCCAGGTGTATTCATTTTCCGCTCCGTTCAGAACGTTCATCAGGGAATCCAATGCTTCCGGAGAATTTTCCTGGAAATTGAGCGGCATGGTCGTATGAGCCGTTTCGATTCCCAATCTTAGCCCTAAACAGTTGAAATTCGTAATATCGGAAAAGCCTAAAATCCATTTCGGTTCCCGAAGCAGGTTTGCCCAGTTTACCAAATCGAATAAACGAATGGCTCCGTAGCCGCCGCGATTGCAAACAATTGCTTTCACTTCCGGATGATCGATGGCCCATTGAAGATCGCTCGCTCTTTGTTGGTCTGTACCGGAAAAGTAACGGAATTCACCCGCAGCATTCGGACTTACCAAAACAACAAATCCTTGCTTTTCGAAATACGCTTTCGCAAAATCAATGTAAGAAGCATCAATGGCTTTTGCAGGAGAAACCAACGCAATCGTATCGCCGGGAATGAGTTTCGGAGGACAAATCATGCGCTAAAAGTAATTGAAAATTCAAAATGTAAAATTGAAAATGTTAAAGGGAGATTTCAAAATTGAAAAATGGAGCGGTGACTGAGCGTAGCCGAAGTCCCGCTCTTTTCAATTACCCGTTGATTGGTCCCATCACCACCATTTTTTCCATAGTCGGTGTCGGGCTTCCTCCCATTTTCTCCAATGTGATGGCGAATGCCGTAATATTTTGAGCATTTACGTCAAACGGATCGGTCATTTGTTCTACTTCATCGTAGTTGAAAAGACCAACTGAAACCGGTTTTCCGTCTGCAATGACCCAAAGCTGGTATTGCATGTTTGCCGGTGGTGGAGTAATCTTTTCTGCATGCATCACGGCTTTTTTCATGTCCTGGCTCCACATCACTTTCACCGAAGCAGTAGGTTCCATTGCAGTACCGTTCATCATAACAGTCTGGAGGCTTTTCCCGGTAAGGACTTCCTGTACTTCTTTTAAATGGTCTTTTTCGAGAATCATTGCCTGCAGAACCTGGTCATTTTTCATGCGGTCCTTTTCCATGGAAGCCAAAGCTGAATCCAGGCGTTTTGCTTCACGATTGGATATGAACCAAAGTGCTCCGATTCCAAGCGTTAAAATCAAAGAAGCAGCAGCCATCATTTTCCACATCGGGTTCACTCCTTTGACTTCAGAAGAAGGATTCATCGGGATGATTTTCGCCTCTTGTTTTGCTTCGTGATTCGAATTTGTTTCCGCTTTTTCCTGCGGAATTTGGGCAATTGCCTGTAGAACGGAACTGCGGACAGCAGGATTAGGAGCTTGTGCATTTTCAAGCATCATTTCTTCACAACGCTTTTGAACACGGACAAATTCCTCCCGGATTTCCGGGTAGATTTTGGAAAGACACGCCACTTCCTGAACTTCCTGTTGGGAAGCTAGTCCGAGCGTTACCGACTCCAAAATTCCTGACGCTATGTATTCGTTTATATCCACAATATCAAAAGTGTAAACCATTTTCTCAACTCCATCATGGCCATCCGCGAACGGGTTTTTACAGTCCCGAGCGGTAAATCCAGCTCATCTGCTACTTCCTGTTGCGTATACCCTTTGAAGTATAAGTATTCAATCATTGTCTGTTGTTCTGCGGGAAGGCGGTCTACCAATTGTTTTAATCCGATAGTTCCGACATTCTGCTGAACTGTTACAGAGCTATTTACGCTCGTTTCCAGGATTTGGATTTCTGATTTGGCTTCTTTTTTTAATTTTCTCAATGCATCGATAGACGTATTGCGTGCTATATTCAGCATCCAGGTAAAAAAACTGCCTTTCGTATCATCATACATCTGGATGTTTTTCCAGACCTTGATAAAGGTGTCCTGAAGAACGTCCTGGGCAATGGCCTCGTCAACAATAAAACGACTAATTACGCCATTGATCGCACCGCAGTAACGATCATAGACTTCCCCGAAGGCATTTTGGTTTCCCGCCTTTACCTTGTGAACGAGGTCAGTAATTTCTATGCTGTTCAATGAATCCAACAAAACGAATGTAACGAAATAATTTTAATTGGAACGGTAAAAGTAAAAAGTGCAAAAGGAAATGATCAGTCGGTTTCTTTGAATGGTAAAAACGGACCGAATGCAAAACCGGTCAAAGTAGCTGCAATTAGTTTTGGATACTCCAAAAAACCACCGAGGGAACCAACAATCAGTCCGAAAACCAGGAATGAAATTCCCATGAATTTCCAGGAAGAAAATCCAATCTGGCGTTGAAAGCCTGTGAATAGGTAGTAAGCGGAATAACCGAATGAGAAAACCGTTAAGCCGCAATTTGAAAATGAACTGAAGAAAGCGGCACCGAATCCTCCGGCGATGAGTATGCAAAAACTGAGTAATGCAAAACCGGCGGATGACATTTTTTTTTCAATGCTGTAGGCAATAACTGCAAAAGCCATCACATCGATTATTCGCAACAGCAAATGGATGTTTACAAAAGGATAGGTAAGCAGACGATACCATTCTCCGGTTTCCCAAACAGTGTTTGAAACGGCCCAGCGAAAAACATACGGATCTTCCTTTACAGTGAAAATATTGGGGTCATGAGCCACTTCAATAAAAAGGAAAACCAGTGTTAAAGCAAGCAATAAGGTTGTGACCGGAGCTTTCCGGATGTAAGTCAGAATTTCTGCAAAAACGGAAAAATCCAGCATTCCGGCCTGATGGAAATCGGAAGAACTTACATTTCTTCTGAAAAGACAAAAAATAAAAAAGTAGAGTACATTTAATGAAATGGCGATGCCAAACAGCCATTGGTGTTCTGTCTTGAATCCCGGCTGGAAGGAAGATTCCAATTTGAAAATTTTCTCCGGTGCAGGACCTTCATAACCTGTATCTTCTAAGGTTTTGTAAGCATATTCCAGGTCTTCGGATTGCTCCAGGGGAATGAGATACCTGGTTCCCGGCCATAAGTTTAGAGTGTTGTTGACCTCGGTCATACAAGCTTCGTGTACTTTGTCGAATACCCCGCCTTTCTTAGCATCACTTTCGTCGGTATCGATCATTTCAGATTCCGAAAACAGGATCCAGAGATTTTCCTTTTCAAAATTCACCATCGCATAAGTCAGAAAATCCACTTTTGGATTTTTCCCGGAAGTATATTCATAGAAATCTCCCCAATAAGTCATCGTTGCCTGGGGAATCGGCCCGGTGTATTTCCAGACGGTGTTTTTCGCAGAGAAATCAATTTCAGATAAATCGTGTATCGTACATTGATCCATTTTCAGGTTTTCATATGCAATCTGAAAGGAAACGGCAGGAAATATCATGAATACGATTGCTAAAAGCGAAAACAGGTAGTTGTTTTCATAGCGTTTATTGAAGAAAAGTTTCAATCGGTGATGAATGATCAGGAAGTAAATTCCGCACCCTAATAAGAGTGGGATCCAGACATTTAAAATTCCCTCGTTGATTTCCAAACCTGTTTTATTGAAAAACCAATTCACCAGGAAACTAATCAGGAGTACCAAACCGGAGGAAAAGAAAGCTGGAACCAATAGAAAAAGAAGCGCCTTTTTGAAATTCATTGAAACGATGACTTAGGTTCACAAAGCTAATCTTTTAATCAGAAGATAAAAAAGAGTGTTAAGACTCTTTAAACCGCTTGCAAGAACAATGTTTTAATGCCTGAAATCCGTCAATAAATTAGTACCTTTGCATTTGTTTTAAAATTCCTTTTAATCGATTTAAGGCTTATGAGTCAGAAGTATAACGAGTATTCAGGATTGAATTTGCCGAATGTAGCGCAATCAGTTCTTGAAAAGTGGAAAAATGAGCGTGTTTTTGAAGCTTCCATCACTTCCCGTGAAGGAGCGCAGCCGTTTGTTTTCTTTGAAGGTCCTCCATCTGCAAATGGATTGCCGGGTATTCACCACGTAATGGCTCGTTCGATTAAAGATATTTTTTGCCGCTACCAAACCCTGAAAGGGAAACAAGTAAAGCGTAAAGCCGGATGGGATACACATGGCTTGCCGGTGGAATTGGGTGTTGAAAAAGAATTGGGAATTACAAAAGAAGATATCGGGAAAAAGATTTCTGTTGATGATTACAACAAAGCGTGTCGTGAAGCGGTTATGCGCTACACAGACATTTGGAATCGTTTGACGGAGCAAATGGGATATTGGGTGGATATGGAAAATCCATACATCACATACGACCCGAAATACATGGAATCTGTTTGGTGGTTGCTGGGACAATTGTATAACAAAGATTTGTTGTACAAAGGCTACACCATCCAACCCTATTCTCCGGCAGCAGGAACCGGACTTTCATCTCACGAATTGAACCAACCTGGTTGTTACCGCGATGTGAAAGACACAACGGTGGTTGCACAGTTTAAAGTTGCCGGCGGATCTGATTCCCCCTTTGAAGTGAGTGTAGGAGGAGGAGAATTCTCAGAAAATTCTTATTTCCTCGCATGGACCACCACTCCGTGGACGCTTTCTTCTAACACCGCATTGTGTGTTGGTCCGAATATCGAATACGTGTTGGTTTCAACGTTCAATCCGTATACTCATGAAGCGGTTCAGGTTGTCTTGGCGAAGGATTTGGTGAAAAGCCATTTCGGAAAAGGATTTGTTGAAGCAGAAACGACTGTTGCTTTTGATGTATACGACAAATCCGGGAAGAATATCCCGTTTATGGTATTGGGATCTTGTAAAGGTTCAGACTTGGTCGGAATCCGTTACGAACAACTATTGAAAGGTGCTTTGCCGCATGAACATGCAGATCAGGCTTTCCGCGTCATCTCAGGAGATTTCGTTACGACTTCAGATGGTACCGGAATTGTACACATCGCGCCGACTTTTGGTGCGGACGATGCGCGCGTTGCTGCTGAATCTGGTGTTCCTGCCATGTTGGTTCTGGATGACAAAGGGAATCCGGTTCCATTGGTCGATTTACGTGGCCGTTTCCGGATGGAAGTTTCGGATGAAGTATTCGGTTTGGGTGGAGAATTCGTGAAAGCGGATTATTTGACGGAAGCTGAAAAACAAACAGAATTTGAGAAACAGAAAGAAAATCTCAAATCCATCATCCCGGACCTGAAAGCATACATGTCGGTGGATGAGCGCATTGCGTTGAAACTGAAAATTGAGAACAGAGCATTTAAAATCGAGAAATACGAACACAGCTATCCGCATTGCTGGAGAACCGATAAACCGGTATTGTACTATCCGTTGGATTCCTGGTTTATCAAAGTAACCAACGTGAAGGAACGTATGATGGAATTGAACAATACGATTAATTGGAAACCGGCTTCAACCGGAACCGGGCGTTTCGGGGAATGGCTGAAAAATGCCAACGACTGGAACTTGTCGCGTTCCCGTTATTGGGGAATTCCGATTCCGATCTGGTCTACGGAAGAAAATGACGAACGCATTTGTATTTCGTCTGTTGAACAATTGAAAGCAGAATGTGACAAAGCGGTTTCAGCCGGGTTGATGACTGAAAATCCGTTGAAAGCATTTGTTCCGAATGATTTTTCGAAAGAAAATTACAACCAGATCGATTTGCATAAAAACTATGTGGATGAAATCATTTTGGTATCTCCTTCCGGGAAACCGATGAAGCGTGAAAGCGATTTGATCGATGTGTGGTTTGATTCCGGTTCGATGCCGTATGCTCAGTGGCATTATCCGTTTGAGAACAAAGAATTGATCGATAATCACAAATCGTATCCGGCAGATTTCATTGCAGAAGGGGTAGATCAAACACGTGGATGGTTCTATACTTTGCATGCAATTGCTACGATGTGTTTTGATTCGGTTGCTTATAAAAATGTCGTTTCAAACGGTTTGGTTCTGGATAAGAACGGCCAGAAAATGTCGAAAAGTAAGGGAAATACGGTTGATCCGTTTGAAACCTTGTCAAAATACGGACCGGATGCGACGCGTTGGTACATGGTTACCAATGCACAGCCATGGGACAACCTGAAATTTGATGTGGATGGAATTACGGAAGTTCAGCGTAAGTTCTTCGGAACGCTTTACAACACGTATTCCTTCTTCGCATTGTATGCCAATATCGATGGATTCTCGTATTCTGAGCCGGAAATCGCTTTGAATGAGCGTCCGGAAATCGATCGCTGGATTTTATCGAAATTGAATTCGTTAATTGCCCAGGTAGATGAAGCATATGCTTCTTTCGAACCGACAAAAGCAGGACGTTTGATCCAGGATTTCGTTTCGGATCAATTATCGAACTGGTACGTGCGCTTGTGCCGCAGACGTTTCTGGAAAGGTGATTACGAAGCAGATAAGATTTCAGCGTACCAGACTTTGTATACGTGTTTAGAAGCTGTGGCAATTATGGGTTCACCGATTTCACCGTTCTACCTGGATCAGTTGTTTTCTGATCTGAATGCAATGTCAGGCAGACACTCTGTGAATTCCGTGCATTTGGCGCTTTTCCCGAAATCCGATTCGAGTCTGATCGATTTGGAACTGGAAGCTCAGATGGAAATTGCCCAGAATGTTTCTTCATTGGTTCTTGCGCTGCGTGCGAAGGAGAAAATCCGCGTTCGTCAGCCATTGCAAAAGATCATGGTTCCCGTGTTGAACGATCAGTTCTCAAAGAATATCGATCACGTAAAGGCTTTGATTCTTTCTGAAGTGAACGTGAAAGAACTGGAGCTTCTGGACGCATCGAATAACATCTTTGTAAAATCCATCAAACCAAATTTCAAAACGATCGGTCCGAAATATGGAAAGCAAATGAAAGCCATTGCTGCTTTGGTTGCACAGATGGATCAACAGGGAATTGCTGAAGTGGAACAAAAACAAGGTTGGACAGGAGTCATTGATGGCGATGAGGTTGTTCTGGATATGAATGACTTTGAAATCCGTGCGGAAGATATCCCGGGATGGTTAGTTGCGTCCGAAAACGGTTTGACCGTTGCTTTGGATAGTACGATCACGGAGGCATTGCGCATGGAAGGTGTGGCGCGTGAATTGGTAAACAGAATTCAGAACCTGAGAAAGGATTCCGGGTTGGAGGTAACTGACCGCATCAACCTGACGTTGAAGTCTTCTGAGTTTATCCAATTGGCTGCAGAAGCAAATAAGCAGTTCATTTGTGACGAAGTGTTGGCTTCTGATTTGATATTCAGTTCCGAATCATTTGAAGGTTTGACAACCGATATCGAAACAGATGCGGATACAGTGATCAAAGTAGAGAAAGTATAAATTCAGACTGAGCGTAGTCGAAGTCTGTATAAATAGATGAATGAATGCCGGAGAAATCCGGCATTTTTCGTTTGAAATCGGACTTTTCCGGAAAATTCAACAGGTTTTTTAGCAGGTCTTCTTATTTTTAAGGAAAAGTGAGACCGGGAAATATGCAGTTGTTCAGAAAAGGGAAAAAGAAAGCATTGGAAGAGTTGTTTGAAGATTTTTATCATTCAGCAGATTATACTTCCGATAACCTGGAATTCCTGGTTGACCTGGTGGCATATTTTCGTCCGCAGGAAATAGGAAAAGGCGAAATCGTCAGTATTCGCCCCCTAATTGATTACCTGCAGCAGAATTCCGTAAAGCGTTACGCTATGACGGTTTATTTGCGGAATATTCTTCAAAACCGCAAATTCACATCGATCTTAACGGATTCCGGAATTATCCGCGATGCATATTTTATCCGGGAAGTGAGAGAACGTTTGGCATCCAAAATTCTACCCGAACAACCGGAACCGGACACGCTGCAATTTTTATTGAACCAGGTTTTCTACAAGCAGAAAGACATTGAATGGGTTCAGGAAATTTCCCTGGAAGAAATCAATGAATTGGTAACAATCCTGGAACTTCCGACCATTTATGATGGAACGGAAAACAATTTTGCGATTACCGAAGTTGTCAACGGAATCGGTTTGTTGATTCAGCGTATCAGCGGCCGGGCTTTGGAGCAGGATGTTCTGATCATGGTTCCGGAATATGAAAATGTGCAGAGCCCTTTTGAATTGTTCGAGAAGAAACTGGATGAGATTGTCTCAAAAATCATTCATGAAAAAGACTTCTCCGTTTCCATTGCTGATCCAGATTACCGGGATTTGGTTTCCTTGCTTCAAGGTTGTCACGAAATCATCAACAGTGCATTTAACAACAGCGCCAAATTCGGAATCTCAATCCGGGTGAATCAAAGCTTATTGCGCATCAGGCAGCAGTTGTACCGCATAGAAGCATTGTTGCCCTTGTTAGCTGCGGATAGCGAACAGGATAAACGGGAAAATTCGATTTACCTGGCGGTTAAACTGATTAAATACAATTGTAAGAAAAACAATATTCGTCGTTTGATGCTGGACAGTACGCAAACGATTGCTTATGAAGTGACGCAGCATACGGCAAAAACGGGTGAACATTATATTACGCATTCCAAAAAGGAATACTATAATATGCTGTTAACTGCTATGGGTGCAGGTTTGGTAGTCGGATTTCTGTGTATTTTCAAAGTACTGTTGGGGAAATTCCACGTGAGTGATTTCGGTCATGCGTTGTTATACAGTTTGAATTATGCCTTCGGATTTATCCTGATTTATCTTTTGGGCTTTACACTGGCAACCAAACAGCCTGCAATGACAGCCGCAGCGATTGTTAAGTCGATTGAAGCCGGAATGTCTGGTAAGATTGATGAAGCAGACAGGCACCGTTCTTTTGCTATTTTATTTGCCCAATTGTTCCGTTCCCAGTTTATTGCTTTTGTAGGGAATGTTTTCGTTGCGTTTCCGGTATCCCTGATCCTGATTTGGCTGTTGCAGGGAATAGCGGGATTCCAGGTTGTGGATTCACATAAAAGCCAGGCTTTGCTCACGGATATCAACCCGATCGAATCACTGGCTATTTTTCATGCTTCGATCGCCGGAGTGTTTTTGTTCCTGTCGGGAATCATTTCAGGTTCTATATCGAATAAGATCAAGCATAAACGGATTTACAACCGGATCAAAGAACATCCGGTTTTAAAAATTTCAATCGGGAAAGAGAATGCAGTGCGTTTTGCCGGTTGGATTGAACGTAAATGGGCAGGAGTTGCTTCGAATTTTTGGTTCGGGGTTTTTATGGGATCAACAGCTTCAATCGGGATTTTCCTGGGTTTAAACCTCGATATTCGTCACATTACCTTTGTTTCCGGAAACCTGGCGATCGGTTTGTTCGGTGAAAACTTCCATACGGGCTGGTATCCGATCCTGATGGGAATTATCGGAATCGGGGTAATCGGTTTCTTCAATTTCATTGTCAGCTTCTCGCTTTCCTTGTGGCTGGCCCTGCGCTCCCGTGATATTCCACTCTCAGAAGTGAAGTATTTGTTCCATTCCGTTTGGTTGTATTTCAGGTATAAACCGCTCTCGTTCTTTTTTCCTGTGAAGGACTCATAGTTGTATCATTTATTGATATATCATTTTGTTAAAATGCCCGTAAATAGGCGTTTTTAGTGTTAAATAATGAAGAACTAAGAAAGTGATTTCTTATTTTCGCCTTGAATTAATTATAACTTACTATGAAAAAATCATTATTGCTGCTTTCGCTCTGCTGCGGAAGTATGTTTGGTTTTGCTCAACAATTTTCAAAACCAGCTTTAACCCCTGCTTCGAATCATGAAATGATGCAGTTGAAACGTCCCGCAAGTTCTGATTCGGGAGTTAAATCGTTATTATGTAGCGATACATTGCGTTATCCCTATGCAAAAGAAGATATTATAGGAGGAGGACAGTTTTATACTGGATTTGGTGTTTATCAACCGTTTAATGAGTCTGTATCACAAACATTTTTGAATTCAGGAACTTTATCCATATCAGGAGTTGAAATATATGGGGCAAGAAATGGTGCAGTTACTGGAGCTGCGGCAACTGTTACAGTGAATGCCTCTATTTACAATGTTGATGCCTCCAATGTTCCAACGACTCTTGTCGGTAGTGGGACGGTAACAATAACTTCGACATCTTATCTGCTTTATTATGTTAATTTCTCTACTCCATTAGCTGTTACAGGAAATTATGCTATCGTGTTGAAACCAACGAACGCGAATGGGATTTTGAACCTTCTTATAAACGATGAAGCACCTGGTCAAAGCTATGATGAGCTTTATACAAGATTTTATTCTGAATGGTCTGGTGATGAGAATCCTGGTGTTTGGAACACCATACCGGTTTATTCTGCCGGAGCAGGGAACTTTGAACCTATTGTTGCTCCAATTGTGAGTTACACAATAAATACTGTATTCACACCTTCTGCAACAACTGTTTGCCAGGGAACACCCGTGACTTATACAAACGGAACTACACCAACAGGAATCTTAGGAAACAGAATGATGAATTATCAAATTTTCAAGACTTACTTTGGAGCGGCTCCTTTAGATTCTACTTTCGTTTATGACATGGATAATGCTTCTCCATTGATTTGGAATGGGACAACGACTTATACGCATCCTGCTGCGGGAACTTATGATGTTGTTTTGGGAACGAATGGAGGTTTTTGGAACAGTTGCTTTGATTATACGACTCATGCTATTACAGTGAACCCGGCTCCGTCTGCTCCAACAGTTACACCTGGTGGACCAACAACTTTCTGCCCTGGTGGCTCAGTAACCTTAACTTCTTCTGCTGCTAGTGGAAATACCTGGTCTACAGGTGCTACATCGCAATCTATTACAGTAAATACTGCAGGTTCTTATACAGTTACTACAACAGCTGCAGGATGTACTTCTGCTGCATCTGCTGCACAAACCGTTACCGTAAGTGCATTGGATAACGCAACATTTACATATCCTTCGAACTCTATTTGTGATGCTGCTCCGAATCAAACTCCTACAACTTCTGTTGCAGGTACATTCTCTGCAACACCTGCAGGATTGAATTTTGTGAGCACTTCAACTGGTGAAATCAATGTCGGATTGAGTACTGCGGGTTCTTATTCCATTACGTATACAACTTCCGGTACATGTCCGAACACAAGCACACAAACAGTTGTGATTTCAGGAGCTCCGGATGCAACGTTTACTTATGCTCAACCAAGCTACTGTTCTGCAACAGCAAACCCAAGTCCTGTATTTGGTACAGGAGCAAGTGCAGGAGCATTCAGCTCAACTGCAGGTTTGGTGATCAATGCTTCAACGGGTGTAATTAACCTGGCTTCAAGTACTCCGGGCGCTTACACTGTTACCAATTCAATTGCTGCAAGTGGTTCTTGTCCTGCTTCATCAGGAATATTTAACGTAACAATTATGGCTTCTCCAACGGCAACAGTTTCAGGTGGCGGACAATTATGTGGTACCGGAACAATTCCTGTGAGCATTGCTTTGACCGGAACAGGTCCTTGGGATTTGACGTATACAAATGGTACAACGCCAACTACTGTTAACGGAATCCTTACTTCTCCTTATACCGTAAATGCTACTGCAAACGGAACATTTACTGTTTCCAATGTGACAGCAGCAGGTTGTTCAAATACAGGAACAGGGTCTGCAACCGTAACGTTTAATACAAATCCTACCGTAACATTCACACCGGTTGGTACTTTGTGTGACAATGCAACTCCTGTGACTTTGGTTGCTACACCGGCAGGAGGATCTTTCTCCGGTTCAACAGGAGTTTCAGGAACCACGTTTGATCCTTCAGGATTAACAGCCGGTTCAATTACTTTGACGTATACCTATACGGATGCAAACAATTGCAGCGGAACAGCAAGTTCTACATTTACATTGAATGCAGCACCGAATGCAACGCTTGGAGCATTGAACGACGTTTGTTTACAAGCTGCTTCATTTGGCTTAACAGGTGGTTTACCTGCAGGAGGAACTTATTCCGGAACTGGTGTTAGCGGAGGAAACTTCGATCCTGCTGTAGCTGGTGTGGGAACAAAAATCATTACCTATACCGTAACTGCTAACGGATGTTCGGATGCAGCTTCTCAAAATATTAATGTAGAAGATTGCGCAGGATTGGAAGAAACAGCTGATTTCGGATTGGAAATTTATCCGAATCCTGCAAGTTCAGTGTTAACAATCAAAGCTGGAAAAGATGTTACCTTCTCTATGATTTCTGAAGATGGTAAAATCGTTTATCCGCAGGCTTCTTTAAGCATGAATTCAGAAACACAATTACAGGTTTCTCATTTGGCAAAAGGACTTTATTTCTTACATTTTAACAATGCTCAAGGTACTTTGGTACAAAAGGTGATTGTGAAATAAGAATAGCCGATTTATAATAGAATGCCGTTCGTCAATAGATGAACGGCATTTTTTGTTTCACAGAATGGATCGAGTTAATTCTTTATTCGCTAATTTTCGGGACAATTGAAGTTATGCCGAAAAAATACGCTGCTATAGACATCGGATCGAATGCTGCCCGATTGCTGATTGGAGAGATTGCCAAGGAAAACGGGCATCCGTATGTGAAGAAAATATCTTATACGCGTTTGCCTTTGCGTTTGGGTGAAGAGGTTTTCGATACCGGTGAAATCAGCATCAAAAAAGCAGATGATTTCATTAAAACGATGAAAGCTTTCCGTTTAATCGCAGATATTTTCAATGTTGCTGCAATCCGTGCCTGTGCAACCAGCGCCATGCGTGATGCAAAAAACGGTCCGGAGATCATCCAGCAAATCAAACGTAGCACGGGAATCCAAATCGAAACCATTTCGGGTGACGAAGAAGCACGTTTGATTTTCGGAACTTTTGCCTTACTGGATATTGAACGTTCCAAACCCTATTTGGTGATTGACGTAGGTGGTGGATCTACCGAAATCAATGTATTTGAGCACGGAAAACGTGTTGCCGCGAAAAGTTTTGATATCGGAACTGTCCGGATGTTGAAAGACAAAGTCGATAAAAAAGACTGGAAAGAAATGAAGCTTTGGATCAAGGAACATGTGGAAGATAATCCACACTTGGTTTATGCTACCGGAGGAAACATCAATAAAATTCACAAATTGTTGGGAGTGAAGGAAAAATCTCCGGTTACTCTGAGAGCAATGAATAAATTATACAAGGACTTACACCCATTGAGTGTCGGCCAGCGAATGGATTTGTATCAACTGAAACCGGATAGAGCGGATGTGATTGTTCCCGCCCTGGAAATTTTCCGTGTTTGCATGAATGCACTCAAATGTAAGGAGATGTATGTTCCGAAAATCGGGTTATCAGACGGAATCGTTTACGATCTGCATAAAAAGCGGATTTAAATTTTTAGGGAAATAATGGAACTGCATTAAATGAAGAAACGTTCCCAAGCGTAGAAGATTACAATTTGTTAAACTCAATGCATAGCAATTCACAGGATGAAAGCACATTAAATGCTACGAAAATTACAAAGGAGGAATTTGAATCTTTATTGGAAACAGGTCACTCATTAGTGTTATTGACAATCACCTGCCAGACAGTTAGATGAAGCATGTTTTATATAAGGATCGACTTAAACGGGAAAAACCAGACTTCGTTGTAAGGTATAAAATTATCAATCAAAGAAGGTTGGTGCAATTGCCCGGACAAGGTATTAGAACAGATTTTATGTATGTTGATGAACCCAATCAAGCATATATGATCTTTCCTGAATTCAGAGATGAAAAAGGTAATATAATAACAGATAATTCAGAAGATGTTTCCGTAGAGGGAATTGCAGATATGTGGATTATTATGCCAGAAATGATAGATTTTCATAAGTCCAAACTAGAAATTGGAAGAAGGGGTTATTTAGTTGAGGGTTCTGTAAAAATGGCTGAATGTGAAATAATAAGTATTGGTTGATCAGGTAATGTCTTATCCTGATAGCCATTGGGATTTTCCTTAATAAGCATGAAAGTAACCGTTAATTCAAACAATAATAAAGCCGAGTTTCAACTAAGTGATGAAATTTCAGTTAGTTCATCACTATATTATTATGCAATTGATACACATTTTCGTCAAGGAGATGAAACGATGGAAAAATGCTTTGAAAGTATCTATTCAATAGTAGACAATTGGAAAAGGAACATCACAAATAGTTTGACCGGAGAAAAGTTTTATGCCCCATTTGAATACGAAGATGAATACCTTGGAATCTTACTATTTGAATTGATTGATGATAGCCAGATTAAAATTTCTTTTTTCTATACCAATGAATTAAGCGGTTATTCCATTCTTCCTTCAAAGTCTTCAATTATTGATGTATTGTTCGAAATTCCTGCTTTCGAATTGAAGGTCATTGTACAGAAGAATGATTTTTTGAATACTGAAGTAATTTTCCAAAACGGATGATTGGATAGGAATACTGTTTTTACCTTCCTGAAATACTGAGTCTGACTAGGTAAATGGTTAATTTTAGAACAATAATTAAGGTTTGAGATTAAAATGCAGGAAATCAAAAAATGCATAGAAGAAGCCGGTTGGTATCCGGGCAGGAAAATTGATATTTCGTATATGAATGATCAATATGTCAGACTCGGATTTAAAGAACCGAATAAATTGATTCAGGATTTTTTGATGGAATACGGGAACATCAGAATAGAATTCAGAACAAATGAGGGATATTTCTATGACGTTCGCATCAATACAGACGTTGGATTGGATTATTTAGATGTTTATCATTTACCCATGTTAGAACAAATTGTTAATGACAATTTGCTTCCTATAGGAAGCATCAATTCAGATCATGTAGGATTTTTGGTCTCTTTTAGTGGCAAATTTTATTTATTGGGAGATGAAGGTATCTACTATCTCGGAGATCATTTTCTTGAAGTTTGTGAAACTGTTTTTTTACAACAGCCAATATTGAAGGTGGGAGGTCCCGCTTAATTTCCGTAGTGTTCTAATTTCAGAGAATTTTTTAGGAAGATAGATTTATTGAAATCCGGTACAGCATTTGGTGCTGTCTCAAAATTGCGGGTTACAAATTCAAAAAAGTATTTTAACAATGAACATATTCAAAGAAAAAGGATTTCAGGCTATCTTACTGATAGTAGTTCTCATCTTGTTATTCAATCTTTATACTGATTGGACCATCAATTCTGAATTGGAGAAAAAATCTGTTGTCACAATCGGTGAAATTGAAAAAATCCATTATTTTGATAATGGAGAACCTCGTGCAGAATTAGTATTTGTATTTAAAGGAAAGAAAAACAAAGCAGGGGCTTATCTTGGTAGTGATATAAAAAAAAGCAATAAGATTGGAAACCGATTATTTATTCAATTCTCTCCCAAAGATCCAACAGTATTCAAGGTTTTAGAAGACCCAAAAGTTCCTAAAGCTTTGGTTGCCCCGGAAAATGGATGGGATTCAATCCCAATTGGGAGTGGTTTAAATTAATGGGCAAGGTGATGTCTCAGTATGGGGCTAGTTTTTAATACATCAATTAGCTTATCTGGTAAAACCGCGGCTTATAGAGCCAAAAACTATTTGAATAATGAGTATTTTTAAAGAGAAAGGATTTCTGGGAATATTAATTATATTGATTCTTATTTCAGGAGCGATTTTTTATGAAAAATGGCGAATAAACTCAGAATTAAGTAAGGGATCAAAATTTACAATTGTTGAAGTTGAAAAGAAACAATACTTTGATAACGGTGATCCAATGGCACATTTCCATTTGAAGTATGAAGATAAAACATATGATTTAGGATTTACAATTGATAATTCTTTTAGTAGAAAAGTAAGTGAGGGAGCTAGAATGTTTATTCAATTTTCCACCAAGGATCCAACAGTATTCAAAGTTTTAGAAGATCCAAAAGTTCCTAAAGCTTTGGTTGCCCCTGAAAATGGATGGGATTCAATCCCAATTGGGAGTGGTTTAAATTAATGGGCAAGGTCATGTCTCAGTATAGAGCTAAAAACTATTTGAATGATTAAAGACTGTTAAAAACTTCAAAATCACCTCGGTAATATGAAAAATGACTGGTTTTTATTGTAGAAATTTCTTCTCCGATTATTAATAATGTACTAAACAATGAATATGATTGTAAAAAACTGGAAGCTTAAAGAGGTATCCGAGCATATTACGATTTTAAACGATTCTACTTCCTTATTTGTTCAGGAGAAATTTCAGAAATTTGGAATCCCTCAGAGGTATAATGAGGGATTTGATAGATCTGAAACATACATTGATTGGGATAAAATCTCTGAGCATCATACCTTTTTCTTCGATTATGAGGATAGTGAAGAGCCAATAAAAAAACTATTTGAAAATTCAGATCTTGGGGGGTATGAATACCTGATAATAACCTATGACCAGGATGAATTAGTTGTTAGGGTGCCATTTTCTATATTTTTAGATGATTGGGAAGGTTTTATTCGAAGTACATTGTATAATGCACTTATTTTTAGTGAGGATTTTAAACTTGTACTTGAAGTTTCCAGGGATTATTATTTTCATTCCAATTTTAAAATTAACTAAGTTCAGATGGACCTTTAAATTATACCTGAGATTGTTTATGGTCAGACTTTTGATGTTTTTTTAAGTGATTTCATATGATTCAAAATGAAAATGATTATTTGGAATTTGTGAATCCAAATATGGATTATGAAGATGCTATTCATATTGTTAAAAGCAAGGGGGCAGCTCAAATTACCTGTACTAAGATACTAATGCGGGTTTACAATCTTAGTTTACCGAAAGCCGATGAAATAGTTCAAAATTCTATTCATTGGGGATCGTATAAATCAGGAAATGATGCTTTGAAGGATGCTTGGTTCTCGAAAGAGAATTGAGTTAATTCGAAAGAGAACTATGATCCAAATTTGGTTGGTATGAGCATTGATAGCTTTTGTTAGTTCAATATTGTATTACAGGCACCAGTTTTTGAATCTGGATGTATACAAGTGCTGGTTCGTTTTAAATGATTGTAAATTGAAAAATGCAAAAATTACTTATTTGAGATGCGGAAAATCATATTGATTTCGGGTGTAATCATGCTGGTAGCAGCAATTGTTCTTTTCAGAAAACAAACCAAAGCACAGGTTCTGAAAAATGAGAAAGAGCAATTTTCCTTCATTGAAAAGATGAATAACAAACTGTTTGAAAAACTTCCGGATTCAATCATCTTTCAAATTTCAGGGCTCAAGTATACAATGAATTATGAAAAGAAGGAGTACGGGAGCATTGTTGGGAAGCAAACTTTGAAGGATGTTTATGCTGCTATAAAAAGTAAAAAGATATATGAAGTTTATGTGAAAACAGACCGGTACGATCTATATGTGGAATCGGATGATTATGCAATCTATACCATAAGTTCTGAACCCCTTCCGATAAAAGATCATAGAGTTACTGAATATGTCTATTTTAAAGAAGGCTCCCTGACTAAAAGGAAATTTAGAGACATGGAGTCAGTTGACAAATTTGAAAAATTCGAAAAAATAAAGGATCAATGGTATAAAGTTGTTTTTATTAAAAATTCAGGAAGGAATTTGAACCTGTAGTTAGTGAGTATGAAATACGATTTGATTTTTATTTTAGAAGGGAAATACAAAGGCCTTTCAATCGGTGATTCAATTGAAAAAATGAAGGAGAACATAAGTGATCTTTTTCACAATGAATCATCCGGTGAATTACAAATATACTCTGATAATGATTTAACGGAGCTTACATTTATCAATAACGAACTTTGGCTAGTTACGCTAAAATCGTTTAAGAAAGGTTTTCTTTCACCTAAATTCAAAAGGACCATATCGAAGCTTAACAAAAAGGGAATAGATTGGAATTTTACTCCGGAATGGACCTTAATGAAGCAGGTTAATATTCGTATCGTAAATTCTTCGGTCGATCTTCTTTTTGATTTGAAGGATGATGAACTAATTTTAGCGAAGGTTTCTTTGTTCAAGAAAAATTGAATCGTAATACCCATGCGCAAATGATCAAAATTGAATGGTTGAAACCGGAATTTTAAAGTAATTAAATCACTAGGATATTAGCGTATGAAAACAACCAGAAATCTCATTTTTATTTCACTATTGCTTATTTTCAATTCAGGTTGTAATTTTTATGAAGGATGTAACAGAATTAGTATTCCGAAAAGAGATTTATTATGGATTAAGGGATATAATTTGCATGATCGAATTGTACTGAAAAGTGATAAAGGAAACTTTGATACACTTGAGCTGATTGAAAAAACAATCGAATTCACACCTTGTAACAAATTCGAATTGGGACCTAATCAGTATGAAGAATTCGATTATGTGTTTTCATCTCAGAAACTAAAGGAAACAGAAAATAGTCATGCCGGATTGAGCTTTTCAACAGATAATAGTGCTTATGATGGAAGAGGAAAGATAATTAGAGCATTTGGTTTGGAATGGAGCTCTTCTGACTTGGATCATGATAAAGAAATTCATAGGGAGAAAATAAAAGTAGCTGGAATAAAAGACAGTATCGAGACATTTTATTGTTCTAAAAGCAATTATTCCAATTCAATTGCTGAAATAGTGTCGTTTAATTGGAGCAAAAAGTACGGACTGGTTCGGTATGAATTGAAAGGGTCTTCAGAAAAATATGAATATTATAAAAAATGTAAGGTAAATGACACCTAAGCTTGCTTAAGCTCCGTACGTTTGTAAATCCTATGTTTTATATGATGATTATCACTTACCAAATGACCCGCAAAAAATTGATTTACACACTCTTCCTGCTTGCTCTTTCTTCCTGTGACTTGACAGAAAGCCACAAACAAATCAGGAATGAAATAAATCAAAACATGAGCGGTCAAAGTAAGCCAGACAGCATAAAAGCGAAATTTGATCGGATCAGCAAAGAGATGCGTTTGGATAGTATTCCGAAATACATCATTGACGATGAGAATAGATTGATTGAAAAATAATATTCAAGCAGATAATTGAACGTTGATTTAAAAAAAGAGGAGTAAGGATTTATCTTTTGTAAATATGAAAAAATTTGGGTTCATCTTATTAATGGTTATAAGTTATTCCACCATCGCTCAAGAAAAAAAAGAGATTGACTATCAATTTATTGGAGATTATGTCTTTGCAAGAAAATTAATCGTTGCTAATGCTGTTTTGTCAATAAAAGGGCAGGTTAATACATTTGGAGTAATTAATACTGATAATAGGAAGGACACCACCTGGATGGATCCGTTCACTTATAAATTATTGGGTAATAAAGTCTATATTCTGTCAAATGGGCAGGAATACCTTCAATATTCGGATAATATTGGAGATTCGGTTTTTTCACTGTTTGAATATATTTCCCCGACTTCTGGTTTTATTGCTAATCGATTTATAGATGGGTATCGTTATAAATCGAGAGAATGTATCTATTACGAAAACGAGAAGACAGACGCGGAATCGAATGAAACAACAACGGTTGTATGTGTTTTTGATAAAGGTTTAAAACTTCCTGTTTATTATGAAATCACGGTATCTAAATTTGCTAAAACCTCAATGAGATTAATCTATTTTAGTGAATTAAGATAAAACATTGCTTCGATAAGTAGTCTAAAATTACCTGTTATTTAAACCAAGTTCAATTCCTTGGATAACTATCCAATATCTCCCCCTTTCTTTCGTTTCTACATCATGAATCATTTGTTTTTCATCCTGTCTACTGCCATTTTGCTAACTGCCTGTCACAATGAGCAAAGCAAAACCGGGAATCAGCCAAATCAGTACCTTTCTGTAAAAGATACACTGGAACTTCCTTTCGACACAACCCGTGTGTTGGCTTTGTATGATATGTCGATTCGTGAATTTGCAAACAATGCTCCCGATGATTTGGACACATTTGTACTAAGCAATCGAATGTATGCCTGTGATTGTCCTTCCTGGGCAAGTGAGAAGGAATTGAAACAGATCGAAGAGTATAATATTCTGGATCAGGAAAGTAAAAAACAGCACGATGTCTTTTACCTCGAAAGAGGAAGCCCGAAGCTTCAGTTGCCGGAAGAATTCATGGTTTTTGGGAATAAGATCCGCTTTTACGGGAAGATCAGAACCCGGAACGGTTTACCGAAGAACGAATCATTTACAGATCCGGATCCTCCTGCCGGGCCGGTTTTAACCGTTTATGGGTACGAAGTAATCCTTCCTGCTTCTATTTACGGACCAGAAGTTCATGTCCCTGATCCCAAAGGAAAAATGCCCGATTGGGCGCAATACGAAATGAGCGTTTTAACAGTAACAAAACAGAACTATTTCCCTCACAGGGAATAAGCCCGGACCAGATTTTATTTTAGTGCTTTCGATACAGGTATGAAAGATTTTATCTATCATTGTCCTGCTCGTACCAATCACTATTTATGAAGAAAGTTTACGCAGAGGCGCTAACACTCTTAAATTCAAACTCAAAGAACATATTTATGGATGTTTTTTCCTTGCTCTAGCAGGGAATAATTTTGCTATGCTTCCATTCCGGATTCATTGATTCTGTGCGGTAGAGAAACTGATTTAGAAACAATTAAAAACAGCAAACATGAAAAAACCACTGTTCAAGAGGGTTTGTCTGTCGGTATTGCTTGCCATGAACATGGTATTCGCTTACGGACAGAAGGAGCAAAACCGAGTCAAGGCTCCGTGTTATTTTGATGAGATGATGGCCGATCAGATCAGGAAAAACCCGGAATTACTGAACCGGATGAATGAGCGGGATCTTTTGATCAACGACTTTATCCGGGAAAAATACAAAAATCAAAACACGGGAACTGAAAAAAGCCTGAGCGCCAACCTGGTGATCCCCGTAGTTGTTTACGTTGTTCATGAGTATGGAGTGGAGAACATCACAGATCTTCAGGTAACCAGCCAGATCGATGCATTGAACACCTACTTTGATCCGTATGGAATTCAATTCTGCCTGGCGACGAAAAAAGGTTCACAGAATTTGACTTCAATCACTACTCCGTCAGGAATTACGAGTAGTACTCCGGGGATCTTTCATTACGGAAATTCAACACTGACAAATCATAATGTGAGTCAGCAGGCTGCATTAACAGCGATCGGAAGTACCTTGCCTGCAGATCAGTATTTGAAAATCTGGGTCGTAAAAGGAATTACATCCAATACCTTGCCTCCTGGACAAAAAATCTTGGGTTATTCCATGCTGCCTGAATTTGCGGTGAGCGCTACAGATGGGATCGTAATGTCATACGATGCTTTCGGAGATGTTGCTACTTGTTCTTGTTCGACCTTGGCTTCTTATAGCCAGTTTGGTAAAATCCTGGTTCATGAAGTAGGACATTACCTGGGACTTTACCACACATTTAACGGTGGTTGCCAGGGAATGAGTGCTGCGGATTGTGCTACTTCAGGAGATAAAGTGTGTGACACACCTCCGGTAAATGCTCCGAATTCCGGATGTCCGTCCAGTACATGGAATACCTGTAATGAAACTCCGAATTTACCGGATGATATTCACAATTACATGGACTACGTTTCTGAAAGCTGTATGACCGGCTTTACAAATGGTCAGAACGACCGGGTACTGGCACAAATCAACATGTTCCGCTCCAATTTGGTAAGTTCGAGCAACTTAACATATACAGGAGTTAGCTGTACCGGAGGTCTTCTTTCGGATTTTACAGCAAGCAATTTTAATCCGTGCAAGAATACTGCCGTTACGTTTACAGCGATCCCAAGTCCGGGAGCAACGTATACCTGGGATTTCGGTGATGGTACAACAGGTACGGGAGTAACCACTTCACATACATATACAGGAGTTTATCAACCGGCAAATGTCGTGTTGACCATCACTAATGGAACAAACTCTGTATCGTCTACGAAAATGGTTTTTGTTTCTCCGTGTGATCCGATTAATAAAGACCAGGGACTTTGGTATTACGGTCAGAGAGGAGGAATGAACTTTACTTCCGGAGCACCGGTTTACAGCAATGAATCATACATGCACGGGAATTATGTGGATGAAGCGTGTGCCGTACAAGCTACTACATCAAACACCTTGTTGTTCTATACGAACGGAAGAGATGTGTGGGATGCAAATCATACTACAATCAATGCGGGTAACTTACTGAAGTCAGATCTTTCTGCGCATCGCGGGGCGGTTATTGTACCGAACCCGGGAAATCCGAACCAATATTATATTTTCACAAAAGACGGTGGTGCTTATGCGCCGGATATGATGACTACGGTACCCGGAGACGATGGATTCAGATACAGTATCGTTCAGATAAATGCAGGTATGGCGGCAACAACTGCCAATTGGAATGTTCCTATTACAACACCATCCGGTTTGGGTTACGCATTAGGTAATGACGGAGCTGTATTGGGTAGTGAAGGAGTTACTGCTGCGAAATCATGTAATGGTTATTGGATCATCACGTCTTCTAAAAAAGGAACTCAGTATTACATTACGATCTTCAGTCTGACCGCAAGTGGTTTGAGCTTCCATTCAGAAACACTGTGTCCGTTCAATACCATGCAGCAAGCGATCAAATTATCGCCGAACGGACAGAAACTGGCTGTAGGATCAGGAACAAACGGTTCATCTGAAACTACCGGATTAGCTGTATTCGACTTCAATATCTTTACAGGTGCGCTTTCCAATCAGTTGATTCTGAATAACTACAAGTCGTATGGATTCTCTTTCAGCCCTGATTCCAAGTTAGTGTACAGTAGCGGTTGGAGTGGAAGTAACTTGTACCAGTATGATTTGACAGATCCTTCACCGGCAACGTCCGGAATCGTTGTGTCAAATTCGGCTTCTTACGCTTGCGAAATGCAGCTTGGACCGGATAACAAATTGTATCTTTCAAGCGGAACGACGTATGTTCAGGTAGTTCACCAACCGAATGTAAGAAGTTCGGTGTCGAACCCGAATGCGTGTTTGTATTCACCGACAGGTCCGAATATGCAGACACCGTTGTCGCACAGTATGCCTAATTTCATGGATGCAACCGGAAGCTCCGCGTATTCAAATACGATTGGTGCTACGCGTATCAACTGTTCACAATATTCATTCACGACGAACATTTGTTCCAATACATTCAGCTGGAATTTCGGTGATCCGGGATCAGGAGCGTCAAATACATCGACTCTGCAAAACCCAACGCATACCTTCTCTGCACCTGGAACTTACACGGTTACAGTAAGCGGAGGAGGAACAACGCTTTCGGTTACGGTTCAGGTGGGAGCTTCTTCTGCCATTTCAGGATCTTCTACGATTTGTTTGGCAACAAACCCGATGGGGAATTACGCATCGAATCTGCAAGCAGGACAAACGGCATTGTGGTCGGTTTCCGGTGGTGGAATTGCTGGCTTGAATAACCAGCCGAATGTAGATGTGATCTGGACATCGTTGCCGGGAACAGTAACCTTAACAGTAACGGATAATGTGACAGGTTGTACATCAACTTCTACGTTTGTAGTAACCGAATTTTGTGGCAACAGCTGCACATGTACCTTGAGTCCGTCATTCAATTACAGTATTAACAGCAATACCTGCCAGGTTACATTCAATGGAGCGCATGGCGGACCAGGTTGTTTGCAGAACGTAACGTATGACTGGACTTTTGACGGAGTAGCTGCAAGCGGAAGCACTGTAACATATACGTTCCCGACTGCAGGAACGCACACTGTTTGTTTGACTATAACTGCTATGGCGAATAACCAGGAATGTATCCAAACGATTTGTCAGACTGTTGTGACAAATTGCGCTCCTCCATGTGATTGTGTATTGAAACCGAAGTTTAAAGTCAGTGTGGATGAGAAAGAATGCCGTTATACGTTTGAAGGAAGTCACGGAGGACCAGGTTGTTTGCAGAATGTAGAATACCATTGGGATTTCGGTGACGGAACGACAGCTACAGGACAATTCACAGATCATATTTACACTGCGCCGGGACTTTACAATGTTTGCCTGACAGTGATCGTTCGTGACAGTAAAGGGAAAATTATTTGCCAGGAAACTGTTTGCAAAGAATTTGACGTAAGATGTGAAGGAAAATGTGAATGTAAATTGGCTCCGAAATTCGAATACTCAGTAGATGAGAAAGACTGTATCTACAATTTCAAGGGATTCTCCGGGGGACCAAACTGCTTGCAATTCGTAGAATACTACTGGAATTTCGGAGACGGAACAACATCAATGGGGCAGAACCCGGGTCACGCTTACAGTTCACCTGGAAGCTACGAAGTATGTTTAACAGTTGTTGTCCGCAATGAAAAAGGCGATGTTATCTGTGAAGATAAATTCTGTGACAAAGTAGACATTAAATGTGCGGGCAGATGCGATTGTAAGATGGAGCCGTTCTACACCATGACGCAAATCGGTAGCTGTGAATTCGTTTTCAGCGGTTTCTCAGGTTCTCCTTGTGTGAATGTGGATGAAATCAGATGGATTGTGAATGATATGGTAGTTGGCTCCGGTCAGAACTTCATCTTCCAGTTCGAGGTAAATCAAAGCTATACCATTTGTATGCACGTGATCGGTTCTCTGAACACAGGCGAGAAGTGCGAGGAGAAATACTGTCAGGAATTCTTCTACACGGATTGTTATCCGTTCCCATTCGGACTGAAATCTGATGGAAAAGGAGAAGGAATCACAGCTGCACAGCAGTTGGAATTGTATCCGAATCCGACAAATGACCAGTTCCAGTTGAAATTCAAAGATTCTTTTGAAGGTGACGTGAACGTTACATTGAAATCAATGGATGGAAAAGTAATTGGAAATACGGTTTATAACCGATTGGATGCTTCCAATGAACTGACAGTTCAACTTCCGTCTTCTATTGCAGATGGATTCATCATGGTTGAAGTGAAAGCAGGAAACCAGGTTTACACTGAAAAGCTCATGATTTTGAAAAAATAGATCATAGAGACTGATTATTGATAATTTGAACGCCCGCGTAACAGCGGGCGTTTGTTTTTTGTAGCTGGTCGTAAAACTTTCTGATCTTATCTGAGATTTGAAAAGTTTACCACAATTCCCTAAATTCGGAAAAATAAGAACGAACTATGAGCACATCACCCACACATGACGAGCGCATTGCGAAAATGATTTTTGCTTCTGTTTACCCGCTCTATGTTGCGAAGGTTGAAAAGAAGGGACGTACAGAGGCAGAGTTAAAGGAAGTGATTCAATGGCTTACCGGGTTTGATGCAGCAAAGTTACAAGAGCTTATTGATCAGAAAGTCACTTTTCAAACCTTCTTCGAACAAGCGGCGCTGCACCCGAATGCTGAATTGATAACGGGAATGATTTGCGGTTACCGGATTGAGGATATCAAAACTCCGCTCACCAAACAAGCGCGCTACCTGGATAAGTTGGTAGATGAACTTGCCATGGGGAGGAAAATGGAAAAGATTTTGAGAAGTTAAAATCAGGACATGACTGAAGAGGAGTTAAAAAAACAATTACAAAGCACCAATCCCCGGGAAATTGAGCAGGCCTTGCTTCTTGGGAGTCATTCGGATGAAGTGAGACAAATCATTGATCTGTTCGAATCCATTTGGAAAATGACCTATGCCGCTTGCTCCGATCCGGAATTTAAAGCGGTTCAAAATGGTCCTTTGGCAGATCAAATAGTACTTATGAACGAGCAGGAAGATTTAATTCCTGTAGGATTACCAAGGATAGAAGAAGTTACCGGATTGGATTTGGGAGGTTTTCCGGAAGCCACGTTTTTCCCGGAGTTATTGCGGTATAAAAAACTACAAAAACTCCAGTTTTGGGAAAATGAGATAAGCATTTTACCGGATGCATTTTTTGAATTGGAGCATCTAAGTGAACTTTATTTATCCTGCAACCTGGAAGAACTTTCTCCGCTTATCGGAAAGCTGCAGCATTTGAAAATCCTGATTCTAGCAGGCAATAAAATCAAACAGATTCCGGAAAGCATTCAAAAGCTGAACAAGCTGGAAGAGTTGGATCTGAGTAACAATCAATTGAGCGAGTTACCTGCTTTTTTATCCGGATTGCCTGGTTTAAAAGTCTTACACATCTATGGAAATCCGGATCTGGTCTTGAATGATCCGGAAATTTACCGTGAAAGAGGAATCGAGTTGGTTGACTGATTCCTCCCCCTTTATCCCCCTCCGAAGGGGGAAGCAAAGATTTCCCTTTTAAAGATTAAAGGTTTCTTCGAAAAGTAAAGATGCAGATAATAAAATTCTCTTTTGAAAACGGATTAAAATCTCCCCCTTTGGAGGGCGATTTCCTATTTATTAGCACAACCCGTTATTTTTCCGGAATTGAAACAGGAATGCCTTCTAGAAGAAGGCGTAAAAATGGCCCTTACGCTGAAAACCGTGGTAAACCAGCAAATGAAGCGAAAAAAAGCATTCGGTGTTTGAGTCCGTAGGACGAGTTTTGAATGCTTTCGCGCAATGC